>Ga0316230_1000002_pt1 | contig 700175 bp, 557 predicted proteins | sample TBH18025metaG_FD_206004 | JGI IMG/M metagenome (GOLD analysis project Ga0316230, IMG submission 206004) | Freshwater microbial communities from Trout Bog Lake, Wisconsin, USA - TBH18025 | ecosystem: Environmental > Aquatic > Freshwater > Lake > Hypolimnion/Profundal zone | place: USA... | reverse complement strand
AGACGCCGGAGGTGGGAGCAGCGAGCACGGCGGCGGCGGCAGGCGACTCAGCGAAGGTGTAGTCCTCGTCAGTCCAGGAGCCGCCGATCTTGGAGGAGAGGCGAACGTAGACGGTAAGGCCCTGGGACGGGAAGGTGATCGGGGCGCTCGACACGTCGGTCGTGTGCTGCAAGTTCAGGATGTCATAGGATCCCGGGACCGTGGTGCCGATGTAGAGGTCGTAGTAAGTGACGCCGGAACCGGCGGACCATGTGAAGGTGACCGGGGAGGTACCGAGCGGGCTGACGCCCACGCCTGCGCTGGTGGCGGGGCTAGTGAGGGTGGCAGCCGTACCGCCGCAGACGGTGCACTCAATTTTGACGGCCTGCTGTGCCCTGGCCGCATTGAGGGAGTTGTCAGTGAGAGTGAGGACGTGGCTTGCGGCCTGGTTGGCGGCGCCGCGCACGGCGCGGGGGGCCACAGTGACGTGGAGCAGGCAGGTGGATCCAGCCTGGAGCGAGGCGGCCTCAGGGGAGCTTGCGGTCAACTGCTGGCAATCCTCTGAGCTGTCGGATTTGAGGACGTATGCGCTCTGGGCGGAGGACCCTTCGATGGCGAAGAAGGGGTTCTTGCCGGCCGCGGGAGCGGGGAACAAGAGGGGCGCATTGCCGATGTTGACGAGGGTGAGGATCTTCGCAGTTTCGGTATCGGATTCGCCAGCGGGGGCAAATTTGACCGACTGCTGTTCGGCTACCTTGAGTTCAGTAACGCGCCGGCTGCCGCTCTCAGCGATGAAGAGATTGCCTTCGCCGTTGAGGGCCACACCGGTGGGCGCGCCCAATTCGCGCGCGACTTCAGACTGGGTAAACAGTTCGCCCTGGCGGGATTCAAGCAGGAGGCGATTGCTGCCGGTATCGGCGATGTAGACGTTGCCGGCGGCATCAACAGCGAGTCCGCGGGGCTGGTCGAGACCGCTGCCGATGAGGGCCGGCGTGTAGGCACCGGCCGCGAGCTTCTCGACCCAGACCTGACTGTCGCCGGTGTCAGCGATGTAGACATTTCCGGCGCCATCGACGGCCAGGCCGGAGGGGCGATGGAATCCGCTGCCGATGGCGGTCTCTGTGTACTCGCCTTTGGCAAGGGTGAGCTTGAGGACGCGGTTGTTGCCGGTGTCAGCGATGTAGACGTTGCCCGCGCCATCGACGGCGACGCCATGAGGAGCGCTGAGGCTGCTGGTGTGGAGAGTGGTGAGCGAGAAGACGCCGCGGGAGAGGTCATTGGAGGCGGGGATGAAGGTGGCCTTGACGACGCGGTTGTTGCCGGTATCGGCGATGTAGACCGAGCCGGCGCCATCGACGGCAGTTCCCTGAGGATTGGCCAAACCGCCGAACCTGCTGTTGGCGACGATGCTGGGCATGTAGTTGCCGGAGCGGGTTTCTTTGATGACCTGGTTGTTTGCGGCATCGACGATATAGAGGTTGCCTCGACCGTCAGCAGCCAGAGCAGTGGCGCTGGCAAGGCCGGCAGTGGCGGACGTGAAAGGAGCGGTGCGGGTGCCGGGATAGATGACAGCCTGGGGGGCAACGCCGGTACCCTGGAAGAAGGCGGTGGCGAGGATTTTTCCGGCGGCATCAAAGATTTCAGCGGCGCCATAGCGGGGGCCGGCAGTGGTCGGGGCAAAGAGCACCTCGACGGTGCAGCTTTCGCCGGCGGAGTAGGCCTGCGCCTTGCAGGCAGTGCGCTGGTCAGGAGCCGACGCGAGGGCGAAGTCAGAGAAGGCACGATTTCCGCCGGACAGGACACTGGCGACCGGGCCACCGAGGGTGGCTGCGGCGTCAAAGGTAAAGACTGCCTGCTTGACGGATCTGCTGGGTGCTGGCGCTAACCGGAACGGCGCCGAAGTCGCCAGTGATGGGGGCGGCCTTGAGAGAGATTTCAGATTTGGGCGCGGTATCAGGGGTGGAGGCAACCGTGCGGGCCGTGTTGCGATAGGCGCTGAGATGCGCAGTCTGTGCCTTGGCCAGGGAGATGCCGGCCAAGCCGAGCACAGCCAAGAGCGCGGCGACCGTGCGCAGGGAGGTGGCCGTCTTGCGCCGGGTTGCAGAGGGTGAATTACCGGCGGCCAGTGCCCTGAGGGTGAACCCGGCCGAAGCCGCAGAAACCTGTGACAGACTACGAATCGGCAGACCTAGCATTGATCTCGTCTCCTGAAGCTTTGAATTATTTGCGCGGTGGAAGGGAAACAAATCGCGATAAAGCAACGTAACGTAGGCACCTTCGTGAGGCACCCTGCCTGGGGACCCGATGTAAACAGAACTTGAATCCCTTGACCACATTGGGAGCCGAACCGGAAAGCCAACGCTTGTCGAGAGTTCCGGCTTTTATGGTTCAGGGTAGCGCTATTCTGGCAGAGGGCAAAGCTAGATTGCAAGTGAATAATTTGTCATTCTTAATTTTTCTTTAAAGCATGGCTTCTCACTGAGTTAACGGCAATGGCACGACAGGGACGGATTTGATTTTGCAGGGAATGGGGTTGGATTTGCGATGGCGGTCTATAGCAGGGATGGGAGGCCTTTTGCGGGGAAGCGGATTGATGTCGCGGGTCGAGTTACCTTAGCGTCTTTGAATATAGTTACCTAATCCTCAAGATTCAGGGGGTATGCGGAGAGAGTGCCGACTTTATTTCTGGATAGGTCTTCGATATTTTGATGATTTTTAAGTACTTAGATTGATATCTGATTGCAGGAGGCGTGGGGTCGAGCAGGGGCTCTAGCGAGGTAATCGGCAATATGATTACTTAGATGCAATGCAACAGCTTTTGTGCACTTGCCTGGTCTCATTTCTCATTATTTATCTCCCATTTCTTCTCCCGCGGCGGCGGCTGAAGCAGGAGTTAGGACCCCTTGGCGAGGTTAGCCGAGGCAGGCGGGGGGTATGAGTCACCAGGCGACGGAGGGAGCGGAGCGGGCCATGCCTGGGCGCCGAGGGATTGACAGGAAAGGGTTGCGATGTGGGATGCGCGGCGGAGGGCGGGCTCGAAGTCTGGCTGGTGGGCGAAGTAGTAGCTGAATGCGCCGTGGAGGACGTCGCCGGCGCCGAGGGTGTCAAGGGCGGCGATGGGAGCGATGGGAATCTCAAAGCGTCGGCCGTGGTCCGAGGCGAGGATGGGGTTTGGGCCTCTGGTGACGGCGGCGCAGGGGACGCCGCGGGCGATGAGCCAGTCGAGGATGGATTCGGGATTTGGGAGCGGGCCGCCGTGTTCTGGAGGGACGTTGAAGCGCTCGCTGCAGATGGCGACGGAGAGGAGGGGGATGAGTTCAGCGGTGCCGGGCTTGAAGCTGCCGGCATCGAGGATGAGGGGGACGGCAGCGTGGCGGAGGGACTGGAGCAAGGGGCTGATCTGGGGAAAGAAGAAGCCGTCTGTGAGGGCGACGGCGGGGAGTTGGCGACCGAGGGCGTGGGCTTCAGCGGTCCAGGGGCCGAGCTGGCGGAGGATAGTTTGCTGTATGGGGGGATTGAGGACGGTGCGGCTGCTGTTGGCAGTGTTGATGAGGACGGCGCAGAGCGGGGTTTCGTAGCTGGTATCGTCGGCGAGGTCGAGGAGGGGGATGCGTTGGCGGGCGAGTTCAGAGCGGACGAGGGCGGCCCAGGGGCCGCCGCCTACGGCGGAGGCGAGGAGGGTGTTGCCGCCGAGGCGGGCGTGGGTGAGGGCGGCGTTCATGGCGGGCCCACCGGGGGCCAAGTGGAACTGCCGCGCGTAGACTTTGGTGTTTTCTTCAGGGAGGGTGTCGAGGCGGTAGAGGGCGTCAACGGTGGTGCGGCCGAGGAAGAGGGTGAGGGGATGCATGGATGGAGCGGAATCCATGGGTTGATTGTACTTTGGACTTTTCTGTATTGGGGTTTGTGGTATCCCACCCATTCGCGATGAAACTGCGAATGGATGGGGCACGCAGCCTGGTTGCTCGGCCGTTCCGTTCCTGTATTGAGGTTAGTGGGTTCCCAGGTCTCAGAATCGAGACCTGGGGCACCGAACATTTTTACAGAGTCAAGCAGAGGCAGGCGGACACAACTCCGCTAGTTGGTGGCGGTGAGGGCGTCAGTGGATTTGCTCATTTTGGCGGTGCGCTCCTGCTTGCCCCAGTTGAAGGGTTTACCGTCAATGGCGCGCTTGACGGTTTTGAGCAGGACGATGGAGAAGACCTGGCGGTAGGCGAAGCGCTGGAGCCAGATGTGGAAGAGGAGCCATCCGTCGCCCTTGTTGGCGGGGTGTCGGCGCTCGAGGGAGAAGGCGAGCGAGGAGGTGACGAAGTCAATGAGGAGGAAGCCGAGGAAGTAGGCCAGCAGGCGGTCAAAGTTGGCGGCGGAGGCGGCCTCGGGGTGGTAGTGGCGATCAATGGCGTAGTGGACGATGCCGGCGACGAACATGAGGTCAATGAAGGGCGAGAAGAGGGGCAGGACGATCTGGAAGATGAGGATGTTGGGAAGGGCGAAGAAGCCCATGGCGCGGTTGGTGACAAAGGCGGCGCGATGTTTCCAGATGGCCTGGAGGGTTCCGAAGGACCAGCGGAAGCGCTGGCGCATGAGGCCTTTCATGTCAATGGGGGCCTCAGTGAAGGCCAGGGAGCGGTCTTCATAGACGACTTTGTAGCGCTGCTCGAGGAGGTTCATGGTGAGGTCGGCGTCCTCGGCGACGGTGTTGACGGGATAGCCGCCGGCGGCCTTGACGGGGGCGGTGCGCCAGGCGCCGATGGCACCGGGGACGACGGTGACGACGTTGAAGAGGTCGAGGGCGCGGCGCTCGAAGTTCTGGCTGGTGATGTATTCGAGGGCCTGCCAGCGGGTCCAGAGGTTGACGCGGTTGCCGACCTTGGCGTTTCCGGCGACGGCACCGATGCGTGGATCTTCAAAGTGGGGGATGAGCTTGCCGATGGCGTCAGGCGCGATGACGGTGTCGGCATCGATGCCGACGTAGATGTCTTCGGTAAGGTGCTCGAGGGCGTAGTTGAGGGCGGCGGCCTTGCCACCGTTTGGTTTGGTGAAGACCTGGAGGCGGCCGGCGGCGATTTCAGCGGTGTAGGCCTGGCGCGCTACCTCGGCGGTTCGGTCGCTTGAGCCGTCGTCAATGACGATGACGTGGAGGTTCTGGTAGTCAGAGTTGAGCACCGAGCGGATGGTGCGGACGATGACCTTCTCTTCGTTATAGGAGGGGATGAGGACGGCGACGCGGGGGTTGTAACCGGGCGAGGCCTTGCGATGAGGGCGGCGGAGGCGGTCAATGAGGGCGAGGATGCCGATGAGCAGGAGGCGGGCGCTCATGAGGATGTCGCCGACGAAGAAGACCATGACGATGAACTCGCCGATGATGGCGAGGCCGGAGAAGGCGACGGAGTCAGGGACGGCGCGGACCTGAGGCCAGAAGCCGATTTTGGGGTTGACCTGAGCGGTGGTTTTGCCCATGAGGGCAGAGACCTGGACGATGTTGTAGCCGTGCGCGCGCAGGGCGTCAATGAGGACGGGGAGGGCGGCGACGGTGGGGGAGCGGTCGCCGCCGCCGTCGTGGAGCAGGATGATGGAGCCGCGGAGCTGAGGGCGGGTCTTCATCAGGTCAAGCTGCGAAAAGACGCTGTCAGTGATCTGCTGCGGGGTTTTGCGGGGATGCTCGTCCCAGTCGTCGGTGTCAATTTTGTTGCCGATGACGGTGAAGCCGTCCTGCTGGATGCGGAGGACGGGTGCGGCCTGATCCGTGGTGCTGGGCTCTTCGTCGATGTCGAAGGGGGGGCGGAAGTAGAGGGCCTGGATGCCGAGCTTGCTGGCGAAGAGGCGGTCAGTGAGCTTGACCTCGAGGTCAAGCTGCTCTCTTGAGATTTCGCTGATGTCGGGATGGGTGTACGTGTGGTTGCCGATCTCGTGGCCTTCACGCTGGACGCGCTTCATGATGCCGACGTTTTCCTGGGCGACGGCGCCGATCATCATGAAGGTGGCTTTGACGCCCTTGTCGCGGAGGATGTCGAGGATTTTCGGGGTCCACTTGGGGCTGGGTCCATCGTCGAAGGTGAGGGCGACCTCATTGGGATGGTAGCCGTATTGCTCGATGGTGTAGGTGCGAGGATAGGCGTCCATGTGCTCATCGACGATGAGCTTTTTGCGGGGGTCGGGCTCGTCGGAATCGACGGTGACGGTGCGTTTGCCGGGCTGGGGACCGCCGGCGATGCGGAGGATGTCGCCTTCGCCCTCGGTGTCAAGGTCGCGGCCGGGCTGGACGATGGCGAGAGCCTGAGGGGAATCGACGGCGCTGGGTTTGTCCCAGATGCTCCACAGGGAGCTGTCTTCACGGCCAAGGCGCCAGAGGGCAAAGGTCTGGAGGCCGAGGGCGCGAGCGGCACGCAGCTCGTTGAGGACGGTGACGCCATCGAGGTACCAGACGACGTGGCGCTCGTTGTCGTCTTCGTCAATGTATTCGTAGTGAGGATTGAGGGAGTTGTCGTCGAGGTCGAGGTCGGCGTTGGCGTCAGAGGCGCGCTGGAAGACGTCAGAGATGGCGAGGACTTCAGCGCCGCGGGGCTGGGGTTTCAAATGGCGGCGGGATTTGGGGTCGGCGATGGAGAAGGCCCAATCGTAGCCGTAGTTGCCGATGGCGCAGATGAGCTTTTCTTTGGGGACGACTTTCAGGGCGCGGGTGAGGTTGGCCACAAAAAAGTTCTGGCTGGCGATGGGGCCGGGCTCGCTGGTGGTCTGATGCTCGTCGTAGTTCATGAGGACCAGGCCGTCAGAGTTGGCGGCGATGGTGTTGAGGTTTTTGTCTTCAGTGGAGATGGGGGTATTGACGTAGAGCCTGAGGTTGCGCGCGTGGAGCTCGGCGTAGAGATCCTGGACGAAGGTCAAGTACGCCGGGAAGTCGTTGTCAGGCAGGTTTTCAAAGTCGAGGGAGATGCCGCGGTACTCAGGCAGTGCGGTGAGGAAGCGGAGGATCTGCTGGTGGAGAGCAGCGCGTTTGGCGGGGTCAGCAAGGACCGTGCCGAAGTTGGAGTCGAAGGTGCGCAGGACCGGGTTGTAGTTGGTGAGGTGGGGGAAGATCTCAGTATCTTCCTTGGATCTGGAGATGACGAGCTTGATTTTGTTGTCGAGGTCTGGGTCGTGGACGGTGTTGCCGTCAAGGACGGGGTACTCGACATTCTCGGCGTTGGTGGCCAGGAGGACGCCGGCGGGGGCATCGACGTGGAGCCACTCGGGGAAGAGGAGGTCAATCTGGTGGACGTGCTCTTTGAAGGAGGAGTAGCTGGCGACGTCGCCGGGGGTGTAATAGGCGGCGCGGAGTCCTTCACCGCTGTTGAGGGGGATCTCAGAGGGGCGGCGGTTGGACTTGCGGCGGGGCGGACGCTGGCTTTTTGCGCCGCGGAGGACCTGGGGGCGCTCAGGGAGGGCCTTGTAGTTATGGCGGAGGCTGGGGAGGAAGAGCTCGGGCCCCTGCTGATGGCGCATGATGTTGAAGATGAAGCCGGCGAGGACGAGCGTGGAGACGACGGCGGTAATGTCGAGGATGCGACGGAGGCGCTTCCATCGCTTGCGCTGGGGGTCGAAGAAGATCTGTTTATCGGGCATGGGGGTCGGCTTCTTCTATCTCTCTGCGCAAGGCATGGGTTTGAAAGGCCTGGGTGTAAAAAGCAAGGGGGGCGCAAGGCGGAGGGACGCATTACGCTGTACAGTACGAATGGTATGGAAGCTGGGGGCGAGAGTCAATTGACGGGGCTGGAGAGCGGCCGGCAGCGCGTGGGCACGGCGTTGGGGGTTGGGCTGGCGCTGATGGCGGGGTTGGCGCTGCGGCTGTGGATGCTGAAGGAGCTTTTTGAGGTGGAGGGCGACTCGCTGGTGTATGGCGGGATAGCGAAGAACCTGCTGCTGCATGGGCGGTATGCGCTGACGCAACCCGGCGGGGCGACGATGGCGACGATTATCCGGCTGCCGGGCTATCCGTTGTTTCTGGTTGCCTGCTTCAAAGTGTTCGGGATGGAGAACTACGCCTCGGCGGCGTGGGTGCAGATTGGGCTGGAGCTGGCGGGCGGGCTGCTGCTGATGGATTTTGCGCGGCGGGTTGGGCCGCGATTTATTTCTGGGGAGAGATTGCGGAACGGCGCGGGGCTGTGGACGCTCTGGCTGGCGATGGTTTGCCCGTTCACGGCGATTTATGCGGTTGAGCCGATGAGCGAGGGGCTGACGCTGTTTTGCGTGGCGCTGGCGTTGTGGTCGGCAGCGCGGTTCACGGAGCGGGCGAGCTGGGGGAGCGCGCTTGGGTTCACTATTGCCGTGACGTATGCGGCTTTGTTGCGGCCGGATGGGGCGCTGCTGGGGGTGGCGCTGGGGCCAGCGGTGGCGATGGGGGTTTGGCGGGGCGAGGCAGCGGAGCGGAAGCGGCGGATGCGGATGGGGGTGGTATGCGTGCTGCTGGCGCTGGCTCCGTTTGCGGTTTGGACGGCAAGGAACTGGAGGGTGTTCCATGTGTTTGAGCCGCTGGCGCCGCGGTATGCGACGGAGCCGGGTGAGGATATGCACCTGGGATGGAAGCTGTGGTTCAAGACGTGGAGCCTGGATTTTGTATCGACGTTTGCGGTTTCATGGCAGGTGCCGGACAACGAGCTGGATTTGAGCGCGGTGCCGGGGCGGGCGTTTGACTCTCCGCGGCAGTATGCGGAGACGGCGGCGCTGGTGGCGGCCTACAACAAGAACGGGCAGGAGATGACGCCGGCACTGGACGCGGGGTTTGCGCGGCTGGCCAAGGAGCGGATTGCGGCCGATCCGCTGCGGTTTTATGTTTGGCTTCCGCTGGGCCGGATGGCGGATATGTGGCTGCGTCCGCGGGTGGAAGATTTGCCGATCGATCTGGATTGGTGGGTGTATGCGCATCATCCGGAGGAGACGCGACTGAGCTGGGCGTATGTGGTGCTGAACCTGGCGTACCTTGGGCTGGCCGGCGCGGGGCTTTGGCTGCGTCCTCGGCTGGGGGCAGCGATGGGGGCTTATTTTCTGCTGCGCAGCGCGCTGCTGCTGACGGTGGGCGCGCCGGAGGCACGGTACACGATTGAGTGCTTTCCGATGATTTTTGCGCTGGCGGGGATGGCGGTTTATCGATTGACGAATGTGGTTTTGGCGTCGGTTTTGAAGGTGAAGGCGTCGGCGGGCAGGGGCTGATTGACCTGGATGTTGAAGTAGACGCTGACACGGTATTGGCCTGAGCCCTCTTCAAAGACCTGCTTGAGGCTGACGCCTTTTTCGGCATCGACCCAGATGGTGACTTTGGGGAAGAGCTTGAGCACGTCAGGGTCTTTGGCGACGAGTTCGAGCTTGGCGGTGGCTACGCCGTCGAGGGTTTCAGGGCCGAGATACTTGATGGTCCACTTTTGCTCGAGGTCTTTGCCGCTGGCGCCGAAGCCGAGGACGAGGTAGCTCTCGTATTTGCTGACCTTGCTGGACGTGGTGACCTGGTCAAGCAGTTGCTCGTAGAGCTTGAAGACGCCGCCGGAGATGACCATGACCTTGGGGACGGGTTTGGAGTTCTCTTCGCGGATGTGGACGCCCATTTTGAAGCCGGCGGGGGTGCGTTCGTAGTAGACGGTTCCCTTCTGCACGTCGGTTTCAGGAATGGGGTCGGTTTCAACGGAGTCGAACTGGAAGTCAGCGGCGGTGGAGTGGAAGCGGGCGGCGGCGGCATCGAGCTTGCGGAGAACCTTGTCAAGGTCGTCGGCGGCGCGGGCGGGGCGACAGGGCAGGAGCAGGAGCGCGATGGATGCGGCGAGAAGGAGATGATTTTTCTTACGCATAGATTTCCTTATGTAATTTGACGTGCGGCCAAGGCGGGCAAGGGGTTGCGAAAAAGAGCTTCAGGAGAAATCTGAACAGGTTGCGCCGATGCTTCTGCATTCCCTCTGGGGCTAAAGCCCAGGTTGTTCTTGTTGCGATTGCGGCGCGGTTAAAACCGCGCCCTTTCAAAGCATTGACTTGATCGAAGGCTCTCTAGCGGTGGGCCCAGACTTTCCAGACGAGGGCTCCGTCGGCGTCAGTGAAGGTTTCCCAGTGTTCGATGAAGACGGCGTCTCCGGTGACGGGTTCAATGGCCTTGCGGAGGGCTCTTTTGACCTGGTCGTTGGAGACGCCGGCGGGTACGTTGGCATCAGAGTCCTGGACGGTGATGACGAGGCCGTGGCCGCCATTGCCGATGATCTGGATGGGATGAGTGGGGCCGTTGACGGGCGAGGGCTTGTCCCCGTAGTTCCAGAGGTGGGGGGTGACGAAGATGAAGAGCAGGATGAGGGTGACCATGATGTCGTAATGGAGGCCGCCGCGGGAGTAGGTCCAGTAGAAGTAGCTTTTGAGGATCTGGCGGAAGGTGCGGCTGGACTGCGGAGCGGCTTCGGGTTGGCTTGGAACCTGGGTCACGATCACGACTCCCTTACGATGCGGCTGAGGCCACCCATGTAGGGCCGGAGGGCCTGAGGAACGAGCACGGAGCCGTCAGCCTGCTGGTAGTTCTCAAGGATGGCGAGCCATGTGCGCCCGACGGCGAGGCCGCTGCCGTTCAAAGTGTGGACAAACTCAATTTTACCCTTTGGGGCCTGGGCGGCGGGGCGGTAGCGGATGTTGGCGCGGCGGGCCTGGAAGGACTCGAAGTTGGAGCAGGAGGAGATTTCGCGATAGAGGCCCTGGCCGGGGAGCCAGACTTCAAGGTCAAAGGTTTTGGCGGAGGAGAAGCCGGTGTCGCCGGTGCAGAGCAGGACGCGGCGATAGGGGAGGTTGAGGGTCTCGAGGATCTCTTCGGCGTCGCGGGTGAGGCGCTCGTGCTCGGCGTCGGAGTCTTCAGGGCGGCAGAACTTGACGAGCTCGACTTTTTGGAACTGATGCTGGCGGATGATGCCGCGGGTGTCACGACCGGCGGCTCCGGCCTCGGCACGGAAGCAGGGGGTGTAAGCAGTGAGGCAGATGGGCAGGCGGGCGTCGTCAAGGATTTCGTCGCGGTAGAGGTTGGTGACGGGGACCTCGGCGGTGGGGATGAGCCAGTGGTCGTTGTCTTTGAACTCGCCGCGGGCGACGGCCTCGACATCGGCGTCGGAGCAGCGGAAGAGGTCTTCAGCGAACTTGGGGAGCTGGCCGGTGCCGAACAGGGACCGGGAGTTGACCATGAAGGGGGGCAGGACCTCGGTGTAGCCGTGTTTGGTGGTGTGGAGGTCAAGCATGAAGCTGATCAAGGCGCGCTCAAGACGGGCGCCCGCGCCCATGTAAACGGCGAAGCGAGCACCGGAGAGCTTGGCGGCGCGTTCCTGGTCGAGGATGCCGAGGGCTTCACCGAGTTCCCAGTGGGGCTTGGGCTCGAAGTCGAGGACGGGCTTTTCACCCCAGGTTTTGACGGTGAGGTTGTCAGCCTCAGAGCTACCGGTGGGGACCTCGTCGCGGGTGAGGTTGGGGATGCCGGAGAGCAACTGGCGGAGTCGGTCGTCGAGGGCGGCGGCGGTCTGGTCGAGGTTGTCGAGCTCTTCTTTGAGGGCGCGGGTCTCGTCCATGACGGCAGTGGCGTCTTGACCGGCTTTTTTGAGCGCGCCGACCTGCTGGCTGAGCTCGTTGCGGCGGGCTTTGAGGCGCTCGGCAGTGGTGATGGCCTCGCGGCGGTTCTGGTCAAGGGCGCGGAAGTCGCCCAGCAGCACGGCCGGGTCAGCGGCGCGGGCACGCAGTTTTTCTTCAACGAGTTCCAGGTTGCCGCGGACAAAAGCGAGGTCGAGCATGGTGGTTTCAGTTTAAACGAAGGGGAACGGCTTGGAGCTTTTGGCTTTTAGCTTTTAGCTCCTGGGGTTCGGTGGCGGGAGGGCCACCTGCGGTGGGGCCAATCGCTGGCACGGGGTTGGTGGCATTCCATACCGCTGCGGTGGGGCTGGCGTCGTCAAGGTTCGTGGTTTCCCACCCTTTCGACAGAAAGAAGTCGAAAGGATGGGGCACGGGGCCTTTTGGGCGGGGAGGGATTGGCGGGTTGAGGTTGCGAGTGTCGCGCCGTTGCTGAAAAGGGGTGAGGGGGAAAAGGGGAAGATACACACTGGTGAAACGATTGGGGCGTAGACTGGTCTTTCAATTTGGGGAGTGAACCGGGCTTTCAAATTTGAGGAGGGATCATGCGCGGATTTTCATTGATTGTTCTGGCGTTTCTGGCGGCGGGACAGGCCCTGGCGCAGCAGGCTGGGACGGGGATTGGGGCGTTGGCGCACCGGGTGACGTGGTCGTATGACGCGGTGCATGGGGTGATGCAGGGTACGCCGGCAGCCAGCGTTGTGGTGCAGGGCAGGCCGGAGACGGAGGCGGCGACCGCCAACAGCAGCACCTCGACCTATACCGGGACGCTGGCGATCACCTTCACGGTGAAGCTGGTGTCGGATGTGCCGACGGCCGCGGATTTGCACTGCACGGCGGGCGTGGGGCTGGACTACGGGGTGGCGACGCCGGTAACGGGCGACAGCGTTGAGCTGGCTACCGGGCTGCTGCAAAGCACAGAGTCCGTGGAGGCGACGGTTTCCGGGGGCAAGGCGGTATGCAAGTTCAGCATTCCGTACTCGTGGACGATTCCCGCATCGAGTTCCACGGGGACCGTGGCGGTTTACGGGTTCAGCGGCGCGGTGGGGATTGTGGAGGATGTGCCGCAGGTTGTTTGTACCGGGGGAGCAGGGCCGGTGTGTCCGGCGAGCGGCTCGTCGCCTACCCAGATGGTGCTTGGGCGGAGCACGATGGTGAACCTGACCGGGCCGTCGACAATGCCGGCCAACGGCGCGACGACGACACTGAAGGCGAGCGGGGTTCTTTAACCACCTGCGGTGGGGCTGACCACCTGCGGCGGGAGAACCACCTGCGGTGGGGCTAAACGCCTGCGGTGGGGAAACTTAGGTCTGTGGTTTCCCCGGTCTCAGAATCGAGACCGGGGGCACCCGCTTCAGTGCTGGGTTGGGATTGGCGGGGCAAGGGATGTGGTATCCCATGTCTGAAAATCCAGACATGGGGCACCCGGCCACCTGCGGTGGGGCCAATTGCTCGCTGATCGCTCGCACGGGGTTCGTGCGATTGCATTTCTCAGAATTGAGAGTTGGGCACGGCAGGGGCTAAAGCCCGTCTCATTATTCATACATTTGCGGCACGACTGAAGTCGTGCCCTGACACTTCGTGCCTCTCCGGATGCACGTTGCCGTAGGCGCGGAGGCGTTGGCTTTCAGGGCGGTTTTCAGGGATGCTGCTCGATGGCGATGTTGAGGGAGGCGGAGTTTCCGGTGACGGCGAGGGCGCGGAGGGTGGTGGCGACGCCGGGCAGGGATGCGGGGATGAAAGTGACCGTGCCGTCGAGGGCGGAGGTGGCTACGGAGACCTGCGAGGCGAGGAGCGCGCCTTGCACGCACTGGCCGTGGGGCTGGCAGGGGGGCGTGAACGCGTAGAGGGACTGGTAGAGCGTGACCACGCCGGCGGCCATGGGGTTTCCGTTCATATCGAGCACGCGCAGGGTGATGAGGCTGGGGGTAGCGGCGAGGGAGAGGCTCTGGGTTGTGCCGGAGACGGCGGCGAGGGAAGCGTACTCAGGGCGGGCGCCGAGGGCGGAGAAGGTAACGCACTGGCTGGTTCCGTTGAGGCAGGCGGTGGAGGTGGCGAGTTGGCCTTCAGCGAGGGGGCCGACGGTGAGGGCCTTGGCGGCGATGCCGCTGCCGTTGCTGATGGCGGCGGTGGAGCCCTGGGCGGTGATGCCGCTGCCGCTGGATTGCCAGGCGACGGCCTGACCGCCCATGGGGTTGCCGTTGTTGAGGACGAGGGCCTGGGTGGTCCAGGTGAGGGAGGCGCCGGCGGCGAGGGAGAGCATGGGGGTGAGGGCGGAGAGGACCGGGGGCGTTCCACCCTGGAACTGGGCCTGAAGGCTGGAGCCGTTGGTGAGCGAGGCGGTGACGGTGGACCAGGCGACGCCGGTGGAGGTGACATTGATGGAGGCACGGCCGTCGCCGGTGGCGGTGACCTGGCAGGTGGACTGTCCGCAGGCGAGGGTGGCTGCGCCGGTGGCGGTGTAGGTGACGGTGACTCCGCCGGCGGGGGTGAGGTCGGGACCGAGGGCGGTGACGGTGAAGGGCGTGGGAACGCCGATGGGGATGGTGTTGGAGGGGGCGGTGACGAGGGTGAGGGCGTCGCCCGTGCCGGAGTTGTAACTGACGCCGCTGTAGAGGATGGCGGCGGCGTAGAAGATGGGCAGGTCATCGACCTCGACGTCAACGGAGCCGGTGACGCCGGCGGCGGCGGGAGGGGCGATGGCGGTGATTTCGTTGGGCGAGATGCTGGTGACGATGGCGGGCTGTCCGCCGACCTGGACCGTGTCAGCGAGGCGAAAGCCCATGCCGTGGATGACGATGGGGCCTCCGGAGGCGGGGAGGCGGGTGGGCGAGACGGAGTCAGCGTAGAGGAGCCAGCCGTTATAGAGATAGTCGGGGCGGCCGTCGCCGCGCTCATCGGCGATGCCGATGCGGACCTGGGCGTCAGCGGAGGCGGTGACCTGGAGCCAGCTTTCGCCGACGGCGAGACCGTTGAGTCCGCTGCCGGCGCCGACGGGGGGTGAGGCGGCGGGGTCAAAGGCGTTCCACGCGCCGATGGCGGGCATGGCTTTGAGGTTGGTGGCTGCGCCGGACTCGTCGAGGGCCTGGGTGACGACGGTGAAGGTTCGGTTGGCGCGGACGGGGAGGACGAACCAGTCGGTTTGGCCGATCTGGCTGAGGCGGCCGGTCCACATGCCGCTGGCGGGGACCATGCGGGGAGAGGACTCGATGCCGATGGCGTCTTGATAGCCGGCGACGGGGGTGTTGGGGGAGTTGACGGTGAGGGTTTGAGACATGCCGGCGGCCATGCCGGGGACGGAGATGGGCGGGAGCGAGCCGGAGGGCGAGGGGTTGCCGTCGAGATAGGGACCGACGGAATCGGCGAGCAGGTAATTGGGACTGATGGCTTCAAAGGTGACCTGGTAGTTGGCGGTGGAGAGGCCGGGCGGGAGCGGGATGCCGCTTAGGTCAAAGAAGCCCTGGAGGGCGGGGTTGCTGGAGCCCCACTGGGTGAGCGGGCTGCCGTTTGCGTCGTTCCAGCCGGTGACGGGGTTGCCGTGGTTGCCGTTGAAGTAAGCGCCGGAGACGAAGGTGACGGTGTACTGGTAGAGGGGATTGCCTTTGGCATCGAGCGGGCGGGCGACGACATTGACGCCCTGCATGCCGATGCCGGTTTTGAAGGTGATGTTGCCCTGGATGGAGACGGTGTTGGGGGCGGTGAGCTGCTTGCCGGGGAAGCCGGCGAGATTTTGGGCGGTGACGGGATAGATGCGGTTGAGGGCGGCGATATCGTCGTAGCGGAGCCGGCTGGGGTTGGGGATGCAGACGCCACCGGCGGGGCCGCAGACGCCGCTGTCAGGCTGCATGACGGGCCAGCCGAGAGTGCCTCCGGCTTCGCCGTTCTGGAGAGCTCCGGGGTTGACCTGGGCGTAGTCAAGATTGAGGACACGGCCGAAGGCGCGTTCGAGCTGGAAGCTCATCATGGCGAGCAGGCTGGAGTTGGTGGCGCAGCGGCCGTTGAGCAAGAGGATGGCGTGGGCGATGGTGGCGTCGGGGTTGATGTTGTCAATCCAGACGAAGACGCCGTTGTTCTGGCAAGCGTCGGGCTGGCTGGAGTCCTGGCCGAAGACGGCGTCAATGACGGAGCCGTCGGCGTCGTAAATGATGCCGAGCGGGTAGGTGGCGGCGCTGGGCGTGACATCGGCGGGCTGGGTGATGACGCCGTTGACGGCGACGATGTTGGAGCCCGAGACATCTTCATTGAGGGGGCCCATGTCAGTGAGGGTGACAGCGGCGGTGGGGACGGCATTGAAGAGAGCGGCCGCGGCATCGACCATGGCGGTGGCCTGCTGGTTGCTGACCTGGCTGGAGAGCGGGCCGCGATCGACATAGTAGTTGACCTGACCGTTGGGCCAGTGAATGGGCTGGCCGAGGACGGCGGGGTTGAAGTAGGTTGCGCCGGCGACGTATTTGGGTCCTCCGGCGCGAGCAGCGCCCGGAGCCGCGAGCAGCAGAGACAGCACGAGGAAGCGGGCTGCTGCAGGGCGCGCGACAAGGGCGGCATAGGCAAACACGAAGAGCGCTCCAACGCGGGAGACTCGGCGCGCCAGGAGCCGCGATCAGGAGATGAGCGAGCGGCTTAGAGACGAACCTATGGGAGTTATCGACGGAGCGAAGATAGGTGAAGGAATCCCGGTCACCTGTCTCGTCCCAGCACACTCTTTGGTAATGCGCCGCACGAGAATATCGCTAGGATGAGTTATTCGAGTTAGGTTCAAGACTAAGATGATTGACGGAAACCCGGTCACTTGTCGCACCGCAGCACACTCTTTGGTAATGGATTGCGCCAGTCTATCCAAGGGGAATCTGCTTAAGTTATTGACGAGGCTAAGAGGAGTGAGGCAATCCGGGTCACTTGTCGCGTTGCCGCACAGTCTTTTGTGATGTACGGCACACGGATATCCGGAAGCGACTTAGTCAGTGTGATAAGTCAGGATAAGTTGGGGGATGGATGGAGCAGAGGCGAGGCTTGATTTCTGGCCGCATAGGCGCGGGCAGAGAGCGGGGAGTGTGCGGTCAGATCTCGGGGTAGAAGTCAAAGAAGGCGTCGAGCGAGCGCTTGAGCTGGGCCTCAATCTCTTCGCGGGAGCCCTCGATGGAGTGCATGGCGACGTGGGCCTGGTGTCCGTTGGCGAGGGTGAGGGTTGCGTCCTGAATTTGAGTGACTTCGCCCTCGGGGAGGAGGCGGAGGCCGTAGATGAGAGTCAGGTTTGCCATGGATTCCATTCTAAGGGGGGCGGGGATTCTGGTGGGCGGAGAGGGGCGATGAGCGGACAGATAGAATGGCGAGTGGACCAGGGAGAGTGGAATGGGCGCGATAAGCAGGCGGGATTGGTTGAAGGGCGCGGGGGCGTTGGCGGTTGCGCAGGGCGGCTGGGGAGCGGTGAAGGCGGGGGGCGCGGAGTTGCCGCATGGGCGGCCGGCCAAGAGCGAGCGGCACTTTACCAGCGCGGCCGTGGAGGCGCTGATTCCGCGGGTGCAGCGGGGCGTGGGGGATGCGGGGCTGGCGACGATGTTTGAGAACTGCTATCCGAACACGCTGGACACGACGGTATGGCCGGGCGTGTTTGAGGGCAAGCCGGACACATATGTGGTGACGGGGGATATTGATGCGATGTGGCTGCGGGACTCCTCAGCGCAGGTGTGGCCTTATTTGCCGATGGCGAAGGAGGATGCGGGACTGCGGGAGTTGCTGGAGGGGGTGATCCGGCGGCAGGCGCGGATGATTGTGGTGGACCCGTATGCGAATGCGTTTATGCGCGACGCGGGGGCCGCGCCGCTGAGCTGGGCGGTGAACGACCTGACAGAGCACAAGGCGGGCGTGGGCGAGCGGAAGTGGGAGGTGGATTCGCTGTGCTATGTGATCCGGCTGGCGCATGGGTATTGGCAGCCGACGGGGGACACGCGGCCGTTCGATGGGCAGTGGCAGCAGGCGGCGTGGGCGATTGTGCGGACGTTTCGCGAACAGCAGCGGAGGCAGGGGCCGGGGCCTTACAAGTTTCAGCGTTCGTCGCCGGTTGCGACGGATACGCTGCCGCTGGGCGGGTGGGGAAATCCGGCAGTGCCGGTGGGGATGATCTTCTCGGGGTTCCGGCCTTCGGACGATGCGTGCATTTATCCCTTGTTTGTTCCGGGGAATTTGTTTGCGGTGGTGAGCTTGCGGCAGCTGGCGCGGATGGCGGCGAAGATTTTGCAGGATGCGAAGCTGGCGACGGAGGCTGAGGCGCTTGCGGCCGAAGTGGAAGCGGCGTTGAACCTTTACGGCAAGACGGAACATCCAAAGTGGGGAAGCATCTGGGCGTATGAGGTGGACGGCTACGGGAACGCGCTGATGATGGACGACGCGGGCGCGCCGGGGCTGTTGAGTTTGCCGTATCTGGAGTGCTGCCGGATGGACGACCCGCTGTATGTGCGTTCGCGGAATTTTGCGCAGAGCGAGTCGAATCCGTATTTTGTACACGGAAAGGCGGCTGAGGGCGTGGGCGGGCCGCACGCGGGGGCGAACATGGTGTGGCCGATGGCGATTGTGTATCGGGCGCTGACGACGGCAGACGCGCAGGAGATCAGGCAGTGTTTGCGGTGGCTGCGGGATACGACGGCGGGGACGGGATTTATTCACGAGTCGTTTGACAAGGACGACGCGACGAAGTTTACGCGGCCCTGGTTTGCGTGGGCGAATACGCTGTTTGGCGAGTTGGTGGCGAGGCTGGCGAAGGAGCGGCCGGGGCTGCTGGCCGCGGGGCTGGGTTGAGGCGGGGGGCGGGAAGATGCCCGCAGGGGCTAAAGCCCCGCGTTGATTTTTGGGCCAGATTCGGCCCGACTGAAGTCGGGCCCTGTTACAAAGCCCTTCAGAGTTGAGTTTTTTCGCAAGCTGTGAAGTCGGGCCCTGTTACGAGGCCCCCTTCAAAATGAGTTATTTCGCAATTTGTAAAGTCGTGCCGTTGCAAAACCGGGCTTTGACCATATGCAGCACACAAAGGAAATGGGAAGAACGATGACTGAGACACGCGATACGGTAATTCTTGGGTCTGGCTGCGCCGGACTCACTGCCGCCATTTACACCGGACGGGCGGGACTGAACCCGCTGGTGCTGGAGGGCCACGAACCGGGCGGCCAGCTCTCAATGACGACGCTGGTGGAGAATTTTCCGGGCTGGCCGGAGGGGATTCAGGGGCCGGAGCTGGTGGGCAACATGAAGACGCAGGCGACGCGGTTTGGGGCCACGTTTCAACTGGCGCACCTGCACGGCGCGGACCTGAGCAAGCATCCGTTCACGCTGCAAACGTCAACGGGCGAGATTTGCACGCGGACGCTGATTATTGCTTCGGGGGCGAGCGCGCGTTGGCTGGGATTGCCGAGCGAGCAGGCTCTGATTGGGCATGGAGTTTCAAGCTGCGCGACGTGCGACGGATTTTTCTTCCGCGGCAAGGAGATTGCGGTGGTGGGCGGGGGCGACTCAGCAATGGAAGAGGCGCTGTTTTTGACGCGCTTTGCCTCGAAGGTAACGCTGCTGCACCGGCGGTCAGCGTTCCGCGCGTCGAAGATCATGCTGGACCGTGTGATGGCGCATCCGAATATCGTGTTGCACGCCAACTGCGTGATTGAAGAAGTGCTGGGCGTGGAAGAGAAGGAAGTGAAGGGCGTGCGGCTGCGCGACGTGACCAACAACAATGAAACGGTTCTGCCGATTTCAGGATTGTTTTTGGGGATTGGGCACGAGCCGAACGCGAAGGCGTTCAAGGGGCAGATTGACCTGGACGACGACGGGTATATTCGCACCACGCAGAATGTGCTGACGACGCTGGGCGGCAAGGTGGTGGAGGGCGTGTTTGCGTGCGGGGATGTGCAGGACCGGCGGTACCGGCAGGCGATTACGGCGGCGGGTTCGGGCTGCATGGCGGCGCTGGAGGCGGAGAAGTATTTAGAGGCGCACGCACACTGAGTTGGCTTGAAGCAGGTGAAGCGCAATGGCAGAGATCTATCCCGGCCGGTTCACGGGCGAAAGCGACGAGCCGTTTGTGGTGTTTTTGATCGGCATCCGGGTGAACCGGTTGCTGGCTCTGCGCAGTTGGACGCGCGTGATGACGGCGATGCCGAAGATGCTTGCGGAGCTGAAGCAGAACCCGGCGCTTGGCCTGCTGCACACCGAGGGCTTCGTCTACTGGCGGGGAGCGGGGATGGTGCAGTATTGGCGGAGCTTTGAGCATCTGAACGCTTATGCTCGCGCTCAGGACGCCGAGCATCTGCCGGCGTGGGCGGAGTTCAACCGCCGCATTGGAGCCAACGGAGCGGTGGGCATCTGGCATGAGACGTATACCGTGAGCCGCGGCCAATATGAGAGCGTTTACGTGAACATGCCGCGGTTTGGGCTGGGCGCGGCGGCCAGGCACGTGGGGGTTACGCAGCGACTGGAGAGCGCGCGGCAGCGCATGGGAAAGACAGATCAGAAGTTGTGAAATGCGAAAAAGGCCGCGCCGACCAGGAAGAGGCCGGAGACGGCGTGGTTCCAGCGCAGATGCTGGCCGAAGTAGAAGGTGACGAAGACGCCGAAGACGACCAGGGTGATGATCTCCTGCATGACTTTGAGCTGGACGGGGGAGAAGCGGGCGGCGCCGAGGCGGTTGGCGGGAACCTGGAAGCAATATTCAAAGAAGGCGATGGCCCAACTGACGAGGACGACTTTCCAGAGGGCTTCAGAGCGGAAGCGCAGGTGGCCGTACCAGGCGAAGGTCATGAAGATGTTGGAGACGATGAGGAGAACGATGGTCCACATAGCTGAATTAGATACCAAAGAGCGGGCCGGGTTTGCAAGATTGATGGAATGGATGCACGATGACGGCGCTTGAGGAAAATCTGGAACGGGTGGAGGCGGCGATTGCGGCGGCTTGCCGCGGGGCCGGCCGGCCGCGGGGCGAGGTTGAGCTGATGGCGGTGTCAAAGACGTATGCCGCGGCGACGATTGCCGAGGCAGCGGGGCTGGGGTTGAGGCTGTTTGGCGAGAATCGCGTGCAGGAGTTTGGGCTGAAGGCTCCGGAGCTCGAGGGATTGCGCGGCATTGGAGCGGATGGCGCGAAGGTGCATCTGATTGGGCACCTGCAATCGAACAAGGCGCAGCGGGCGGTGGAGTTGTTTGACGGGATCGACTCAGTGGATTCACTGCGGCTGGCGGAGCGGCTGCATGAGGCTGCGGGCAAGCAAGGCAAACGGCTGCCGGTGCTGATTGAAGTGAAGCTGAGCCCGGAGGAGACGAAGGCGGGGCTGGAGCCGGAGTCGGCCGAGGCTGGGCAGCTGCTGGAGCGGCTGGGGGATCTGGAGAACCTGCAGGTGCGCGGGCTGATGACGATTGCGCCGTGGGGCGTGGCGGAGGCTGAGACGCGGGCCTGCTTCAGGGCGCTGCGCGGTTGGCAGGAGAGATGGGCGGCGGCGTATCCGCGGCTGGATTTGGGCGTGCTGTCAATGGGGATGAGCGGGGATTTTGCGCTGGCGATTGACGAGGGCGCGACGCGGGTGCGGATTGGAACGGCGCTGTTTGGGAAACGCGCGCCGTATACGGGGCCGGCCTGATGCTGCGGGCTGTCGCGGGTGGCGTGACGCTGGCCGTGCGGGCGCAGCCGGGGGCGAAGAAGACTGCAATTACGGGCGTGTATGGCGAGGGAGCAGCGGCGCAACTGAAGATTGCCGTGCATGCTCCGCCGCTGGAGGGGCGCGCGAACGCGGCGCTGGTGGCGTTTTTGGCGGAGACGTTTGGGGTAGCGAAGAGCGCGGTGGAGCTGACGGGCGGGGAACTTTCGCGGAGCAAGGTGTTTGTGGTGCGCGGGGTGACGCTGGGGCAGGTTGAGGCTTTGGTCGCGGAGCGGGTTTCGAAGTTCTGAAGAGCGGCCACCTGCGGCGGGGCCAACTGCCTGCGGCGGGGAGAACGCACGGTTGCGGTATCCCATGTCTGGGAATCGAGAGATGGGGCCACCTGCGGTGGGGCCAACTGCCTTCGGCGGGATGAACGCACGGTTGCTTTATCCCTGGTCTGAGAATCGAGACATGGGGCCACCTGCGGTGGGGAGAACTGCCTTCGGCGGGATGAACGCACGGTTGCTTTATCTCATGTCTGAGAATCGAGACATTGGGCACAGGGCAGGTGGTTCGTCGCAGGTATCTGGTTTGAAATCAGATTCGTGTTGACCTGCAACGGCGTTGCTTGTGGTAGAACGGGAGGGAAGACTCCTGTTACCCTCAGAATGCTTTGAATCGAGCGTAAGGCGACGGAATGAAGACCTGCCCCCACTGCGACAGCGGCTACCCTGACAGCCACACGACATGCCCGACGCATGGGGTGTTGCTGAATGAGATCCGCGATTTGAAGCCGGGGATGGTGATCCGCGGGACGTACCGGATTGTGCGGAAGCTGGGGCAGGGGGGGATGGGGACGGTTTACCTGGCCGAGCACATGCTATTGAACGAGCCGCGGGCGCTGAAGTTTTTGTCAGGCGAGCTAACGGAAGAGGACGACAGCACGAGCCGTTTTTTGCAGGAGGTGAGGACGCTGCGGCAGGTTCGGAACCGGAACGTTGTGGACTGCGGAGATCCGGAGCGGGCCGAGGATGGGTCGCTGTTTTTCTCGATGGAATACGTGGACGGGCCGAGCCTGACGGCGTATATGAAACGATCTCCGCGGCTGATGGATGTGGAGACGGCGCTGGGGATTGCGTGGGGGATAGCGAACGGGCTGGGCGCGGCGCACGCCAAGGGGCTGGTTCACAGGGACATTAAGCCGGACAACGTGCTGATGGCGCGGGACGGGGGCGCACTGGTTCCGAAGATAGCGGACTTTGGCTTGGTAGCGACGAAGAAGAGCAGCCAGATGACGCGGAGCGGCAACCTGCTGCTGACGATGGTGTTTGCGGCGCCGGAGCAGTGGATTGGGACGCGGGCGGCGGATCTGGACGGGCGCACGGATTTTTATGCGCTGGGGGGCGTTCTGTTTGAGATGTTGACGGGACAGCCGCCGTTTTATGGGGAGAACTACCACGAGTATGCGCAGAAGCACATGAACGTGGCTCCGCCAGCGCCGAGCAGCATTCGGCCAGAGCTGGCGCATTGGCGGGGGCTGGATGGGCTGGTGTTGCGGCTGCTGGCCAAGGATCGGCGGGACCGTCCGCAGGATGTGGGCGAGGTGTTGGGGCTTCTGGAGGCGGTGGTGTATGAGCCGGGGCCAGCGGCGCGGCCCGGGGGACAGCCGCAGAGCCGGGCGAGCGGGACGTATGGGCAGTATGCCGAGCCGGTGATGAGCAACCCGTCGGCTCAATATGAGGTGGCAGAGCGGCAGGATGTGGCGCAGGAGCGGGCGCCGGAGCGAACTCAGGAGCGGGCATGGCCCAGCGCGCCGGCGGATCAGGAACCTGTGCAGGCGGCGGGCGACAGCGGCGCCGACACAGGCCGGGTTTACCAGGTGAACACGGAGGGGCGATCGTCGCGGAAGTTTCTGACGCAGTCAGGCGCGCTGAGGGCGCAGCGGGAGGCGGAGCGGAAGGGATTTCCGGCGTGGGGCTGGGTGGTGATTCTTGTGCTGCTGGGCGGGGGGGGATTTGCGGCGCAGCATTTTTATACGGCGAAGGCGAAGTTTGCGACGCTGGAGTACCAGACAGACGCGATCTTGTCAGTGGCGATGAGTCCAGACAGCCAGACGGTGGCATCGGCAAGCCGGGACAACACGATCCAGTTGTGGAGCCTGGTGACGATGGGGCGTCTGCTGACGCTGAAGGATCATGTGGAGGCGGTGACGTTCAGTCCGGATGGGCGGGCGCTGGCGTCAGCGGACTCAGACAAGAGCGTAAGGGTGTGGGACGTGACCACGGGGCAGGTGCTGGCGACGCTGGATGGGCACACGGGGCCGGTGCGTGCGGTGGCGTTCAGCGCGGATGGCAAGGTGCTGGCATCGGGGGGCAGCGACACGACGATCCGGCTGTGGGACGTGACGGGCGACAAGCAACTGCTGGTGCTGGAGGGCAGCACGGCCGAGGTGAACGGGGTGGCGTTCAGCCCGGATGGCAAGACGCTGGTTTCAGCGGGGGCGGACGGCGCGATCCGATTCTGGGACGCGGCAACAGGCAAGATGGCGCGGACACTGGCCGGGGATGGACGGGCGGTGAACACAGTGGCGTATAGCCCGGATGGGCGGACGGTGGCCACGGGCGGGGACGACACCACGGTGAAGCTGTGGGATGCGGCGACCGCCAAACAGACGGGGACGCTGCGCGGGCACACGGGCGCGGTGCTTTCAGTGGCCTTCAATCACGAGGGGCGCATGCTGGCCTCAGGCAGCGCAGACACCACGGTGAGGGTGTGGGAGGTGAGCGGCGCGCCGGCACTCTACAGCACGCTGCAGGGACACTCGGCGGCGGTGCTGTCGGTAGCGTTTGGCCCGGAGGCAGGGATGGTGGCCTCAGGGAGCGCGGACCGGACGGTGCGGGTGTGGGATATATCGACGGCGGCGCGGTAGGACAATCTTCAGAATTGGCAAAAGACAGGCAGGCAGCACGGTCTGCGAGGGGCGAGGCGTGTCTCGTTGCGCGTGGCGGTGCGGAATGACACAATGCTGGTACCCGCGAATGCTTTGAATCCTTGCTAAGGCCAACGAATGAAGACTTGTCCGCACTGCAACACCGGCTACCCTGACAGCGAGGCGACCTGCCCCACGCATGGCGTGCTGCTGAACGAGATTATCGACCTGAAGCCGGGGATGCTGATTCGCGGCGCGTACCGCATTGTCCGCAAGATTGACGAGGGCGGGATGGGGGCGGTGTACCAGGCGGAGCAGATTCTGATGGGCGAGCAGCGGGCGCTGAAGTTTTTGTCGCGGCAGTTGAGCCGGGACGAGAGTTTTACGGACCGGTTCCGGCGCGAGGTGAGGACGCTGAGGCAGGTACGGCACCGGAATGTGATTGACTCAGGAGATTTGGAGCTGGCCGAGGACGGCACGCTGTTTTTCCCGATGGAATATGTGGACGGGCCGAATTTGCTGGGGCTGCTGCACCTGACCACTGGGCCGTTCCCGGTGAGCAGGGCTGTGGAGATTGCGCGCGGGATTGCGGAGGGGCTGGGGGCGGCGCACGCCAAGGGGATGGTGCATCGCGACATCAAGCCGGAGAACATTCTGATGGCGCGTCAAGGGGAAGAGTGGGTTGCGAAGATTGCCGACTTTGGGATTGTGGCAACCAAGGAGACGAGCGCGACGTATCGGCGGACGGGGGGCACGCTGCTGACGCCTCCGTATGCCGCGCCGGAGCAGTGGATTGGGACGCCGGCGGCGGAGCTGGACGGGCGGACGGACTTGTATGCGCTGGGCGGCGTGCTGTTTGAGATGCTGACCGGGGGAACGGTGTTCCGGGCGGAGAGCTACGAGGGGTGGGCGGCACAGCACCAGCGGACCACACCCACGGCGCCGAGCAGCCGGCGGCCGGATGTGGCGAACTGGCGGGGGCTGGATGCGCTGGTGTTGCGGCTGCTGGCGAAGAGGCGGGAGGATCGTCCGCGGGATGTTGCTGAGTTTTTGCGGCTGCTGGATGGGGTGGAGAATGTGCCGGCGGGGCGGCGGGCGACGGTGCCGGAAACAGCGCCGATGCGGAAGCCGACGCTGCCGGAGCAGAGTGTGCCGACGGAGCCGCGGCGAGAGATTGCGGCGAGGACGGCGAAGCCGCGGATGAGCCGGCTCAGGCTGGTGATCTGGGGAGTGATTGCGGCGATTTTGATTGCGGTGGTGGCGACTTCGTTGCAGAAGAGGTGGGCGGCGGAGAAGACGACCCCGGAGCAGGCGCCGGAAATGAGCGCGCAGACTGCGCCCGCGGCGCAGACGCAGGCGGAGAACCCACCGGCGGAGCAGGCGCCGAAGACGAATCGCGTGGAGGAAAGCAAGCCGGCGGCCGTGGCGCTGACGCCGGGCGAGGCGGGGCGCAAGGGCGAAGAGTTGTTCAGCAACAAGAGCTACACCGAGGCAGCGCCGCTGTTTGAACAAGCGTGCACTGGGGGCGTGGCTCAGGCCTGCTACCGGCTGGGTTATATGTACCGCTACAACGACTTCGATGTGTCGCAGGATCTGAAGAGGTCAGCGGAGTATCTTTCAAAGGGTTGCGATGGAGGGTACGCGGCCAGTTGCACGGAACTGGGGGAATCGTACAGCAATGGCTTTGGCGTGACGAAAGACAACGCGCGCGAAGCGGCCTACTACTCGCGGGGCTGCGATGGAGGCAGCGGCAGAGGCTGCTACATGCTGGGGCTCGATTACAAGTACGGCACCGGCGTGGAGAAGGATGTGCAAAGAGCGGCAAGTTTTTTTGCGAGATCGTGCGTGGAGAGCGAGGTGGACGGGTGCATCCTGCTGGGCGACTCGTATGAGAGAGGGAGCGGGGTGGAGCAGGATCAGACCAAGGCAGCGGCGGCCTTTGCCCGGGGATGCGAAGCGGGGATGACCACGGGAAAAGGCAGCGGGTGCTACTACCTGGGCATGATGTACCGGAACGGGCAGGGCGTGGGGCAGGATGAGGAAAAGGCGCGGCAGCTTTTCAGCATGGCCTGCTCAAAAGACGACCGGCGGGCATGCGACCTGCTGAAGAAGACTGAATAGCAAAAGAACGGGCGGCGCACTGGGGATGAGGAGCCGGCCGTTTGCGTTTCTGAAGAGACCAAGCAATTGGCGGTGACGATTGAGCATTCTCTCAGGGATTAAAGCCCGCATCGATATTGCTGTGTTTGCGATTGCTGCGTTTGCGGCACGGGGCGCAGAGGGCACGCCGCCGCGCGCTTTCAAAACATCTACCTGATCAGAGATCCCCAGAGCTGCTTGACTTTGACCTTGGGCTGGACGGAGAGGCCGGTGCGGAGGAGGTGGGTGGGGTCTTCGGCGGAGAGGTCAGTGAAGTCGATGCGGACGGGGACAGGCTGGACGACGTTGAGGTAGTTGCCGGTGGCGTTTACTTCGGCTTCGACGGGCTGGCCGGGGGCTGGCGAATTGGAGTTCGTTTCGGCCGGGGGGCTGCAATCTCACACATCGTATTGTGTGATAGTCTACACATACGAGGCGCACTACGATGGCAACGAACCTGGCAATCGACGACGGCCTGATCGATGCGGCGCGGCGCATCGGCCACCACCCGACCAAGAAGGCTGCCGTGACGGCGGCGTTGGAGGAGTACATCCGCCGCCGCAAGCAGCTGGAGATTCTCGACCTTTTTGGCACCGTCCCGTTTGACGCGAAGTACGACTACAAGAAGGCACGCCGGCTTGACCGGGTTGAGACCAAGCCGTAAGCGCCCGCGATGAAGATTCTCTTTGACACCTGTGTTTGGTCGCTTTCTCTGCGGCGCAAGACGAAGACTGCCCTGAGCGGCAGCGAACAGCAAATGCTGGAATCATTCACCTCGGCCATCGAGGACGGACGCGTGGCCATGATCGGCCCCATCCGGCAGGAGATCCTCTCGGGGATTCAACATGCGGATCAATTCGAGAGATTGCGCGGCGCGCTGGAAGCTTTTCCGGACGAACCCATCACCACCAGCCATTACGAAGAGGCAGCGCGGCTTGACAATCTATGCCGCAGCCGTGGCGTCCAGTGCGGTCCGGTGGACATGCTGATCTGCGCAGTTGCCGGGCTGAATCACTGGGCTATTGTGACCATGGACGGAGGTCTGGAACGCTGCATTGCGGTGCTGAAGGCCGAGGGAGCGATGCGGTGAATGCCCGCGCGGGCGGCGGGAGCGCAGCCCAAAACCAAAGCCCTCAGTCTCTGGTGAAGACTGAGGGCTAAAAGACGGTGCATAGAAACCTGGCAACTTGCCTGCTACTTGACCCTCACCTTGGGCTCGACGGAGAGGCCGGGGCGGAGGAGGTGGGCGGAGTCTTCGGCGGCGAGGTCAGTGAAGTCAATGCGTACGGGGACGCGCTGGACGACCTTGACGTAGTTGCCGGTGGCGTTCTCAGGCGGGAAGAGGGAGAGGACGGAGCCGGTTGCGCCGCCGATCTGGGTGACTTTGCCGTGGTAGGTTTTGCCGGTGGCATCGACATCGATTTCGACAGGCTGACCGGCGGCCATGTGCTTGAGCTGCGTTTCTTTAAAGTTGGCGGTGACCCAGAGGCCCTCAAGCGAGACGAGGGTGAGCAGGTTTTGGCCGGGGGCGAGGTTCTGGTTGATCTCAACGCTCTTGCGGGTGATGATGCCGGCGGTGGGAGCGGTGATTTTGGTGTAGCTGAGGTTGAGGTTTGCCTGGTCAAGCTGGGCCTGAGCCTGGGCGACCTGGGCGAGGGCGGCCTTGGCGCGGGCTGACTGCGCGGCGACCTGCTGGGGCCCGGTCTGGGCATACTTCTGCATGGCCTGGGCCTGGGTTTCGCGCTCGCGGGCTACACGGACGCCGTCAGCGGCGGCACGCTGGCCAGCATTGGCATCGGCGAGGGCGGCGGCGGCTGCGTCGGCGGCGGCGACGGCGGCGTCATATTGCTGTTTGCTGATGACGTCTTTCTCGACGAGGGGCTTGTAGCGGGCCAGATCGGCCTGGGTTTTGGTGGCGTTGGCCTGGGCCTGGGCGACACGGGCCTGGGCAGACTGGAGCTGCTGCTCAGCCTGCTCGACGCCGGCGTGGGTTCCGCTGACATCGGCGTCAGCCGAGCGGAGATTGCTGCCGGTGTTGATGGTGGTGAGGGGCACGGCGACATTGGCGGCGGCGGCGTTGGCCTGGGCGCTGGCGAGGGCAGCCTGAGCATTCTCGACGGCGACTTTGTAGTCGGCGGGGTCGAGTTCGGCAATGACGTCGCCGGCCTTGACGACCTGGTTCTCTTCGACATCGACCTTGAGGACCTGGCCGGCGATGCGGGAGCTGACCTGGATGAGGTGGCCGTTGACCTGTGCATCGTCAGTGTCTTCAGTGAAGGTGGAGCGCCAATAGAGGACGGCGGCAGCCACGGCAAGCAGGACGACGACGACGATGACGAGGCCTCTGCGGCGGGACTGCGGCTGCGACCCCTCAGTGGATTCGTCCAGCTCGAGTTGGGATGGTGTTGGATCCGCCACGGTTACTTTCCTCCGAGATAAGACTTGTAGTTCTCACCAGCGCCGAGGGCACGGGCCAGGCTGAGCTTGGCGACGTTGTGCCGATAAAGGCTGGTGACATATTGATCGTTGGCCTGGGCGACGGACTGCTCAGCCTGGCTGACGGCCAGGTTGTCGCTGACGCCGTTGGCATAGCGCTGCTGTGCTTCGCTGAGAGCTTCATTGGCCAGCTGGACGCTGGAGCGGGCGACCTCAACCTGCTTGCCCGCGGAGACGATATCGAGCAGGGCGTCGCGGACATCGGCGTCAATCTGGGCGTTTTTGTCACTCAACTCGGCCTGGCGGGTGTCTAACTGCGCCTGGGCAGCAAGCGCCTGGCCGCGGAGGGCGAACTCGTCAAAGAGCGGGACGGTGAGGGCGCCGCTGGCGTCGCCGGTGCCGTGGGAGTGAGCCAAGGTGGTGCCGATGTCGCCGTAGTCGGCGGTGGCGGTGAAGGTGGGCAAGCGCTGGGCAGTGGCGGCCTTGCGCTGTTCGCCGGCGGCTTTGACCTGTTCGACCATGGCGGCGAGGTCTTTGCGGTTGAGATGGGCCTGGTGAAGGGCGGCCTCGATGTCAATCTGGTCAAAGACGGCGTAGGGAGCTTTGTCGGCAAGGTTGAAGGATTGCGCGAGGGGGAGACCGATGACGCGGGCCAGGGCCAGCTTGTCTTTTTCAAGGTTGTTGCGGGCGACGATGAGCTGCTGTTCGAGCGATTGGGAATCGACGCGGGAGCGGAGCTCGTCGAGCAGGGGCGCGACGCCAGCCTGATGGGCGGCGGATGCCTGATCGAGCGAGACCTTGGCGGTGGCCACCTGGGCCTGAACGCTGGAGACGCGGGTTTCGTCGGCCAGGGCCAGCAGATAAGCATTGCCGACGGTGAGGATGACGAGTTCGCGGGCGTCCTGGGCGGAGAGCTCGGCGGCGGCAAAGTTGTGGCGGGCGGCGAGGTAGTTGCGCAGGGAGGGAATGTTGACGGCGGACCAAGAGGCGGAGGCGCGCACATCGGTGTAGCCGAAGGGGCCGATGACTTTGGGGAAGCCGGGAATACGGAGGCCCTCGGCGGGCAGGTCAGCCTGCATGAGGGTCTCTTTGCCGGAGACGTCAATGGATGGGAGCAGGGACTGCAACTGGCTGAGGCGCTGGGCGCGGGCGGCGGCGGTCTGCTTGCCGCTGAGGATGATGCCGAGGTTGTTTCTGAGGCCGCGCTGGATGGCGTCATCGAGGGTGAGATCGATGGGTTGGGCCGAGACCTCGCCGGTGGCGACGCTGCCCTGGAAGCTGGAGGCGCTTGCGGCCTGCTGACCGGGGGCCTGGGGCACCTGAGCCATCGCCTTGCCGGGGGCAAGGAGGGCAAGGCACAGCAACAGGGCGGCAACTGCGGGGCTGGCCGGGTGGGGCCGTGGAAGTGTTGAATACATCGGGTCTTTTCGGCTCAAAACGATGGACTTTCACCTGAAAATGTCTGCATTTGTATAGATGCAGAAAGCTGGCAACTGGGTTCTTGTTTGTAGTGTATCGAACAAAGGGGCGGGGCGGGTTGGGGAGTTTTCGCGGAACTGGTTGGGGATTTGCGCAGGCGGGGAGGAAAGGAGGTCGCGGAGAATCGCCAGGGAGGTGGGGTGGGCTTACTGGGGCGTGCGGGGGTCTGTGGTTTCCCACCCATTCGACAAAAAGCGTCGATTGGATGGGGCACAGGGCCGTTGTGTGGGGCCGGGGTGGGCGTTAGCGGGCGGTGTTGGCGTGGATGAGTTGGGAGGCGAGGGAGCAGAGCCCCTGGCGGAAGAACTCGCTGACGGCACTGGGGTTCCATCCGGCGGCCTGGGGGCCACCGTGGTCAGCCAGGAGGGCGGCGGTCTGGCCGGTGGTGAATCCGGCCACGGCGCGCAGGATGAAGATGGTGCGCAGGGCGATGGGCAGGCTGGAGAGCCATTTGCGGACGCGGTCGCGGTCAGGGCCGGCGATCATGGATTCGAGTTCCTGGCTGGAGACGCCGGCGGCGGAGAGGTCGTCGTCTTCAATGCAGGTGTCAGAGTGGGTGATTCCGCGGGGAGCGGCGAGGCAGGCGGGGTCACGGGTTGCGAGCAGGTCGAGGGCCAGGGTGGAGAGGGTGCGGCGGCTGCTTTGGCGGGCCTGGACGGGGTCGTGACAGGCGGAGACCTCAGTGGTGGAGACGGCGGTTTCAACGAGGCGGGCGCTGTCTTCGCCTTCGCCGACGAGCATGGAGGCGAGCGAGTAGAGGCCTGCGGCGATCTGGTCAAACATATCTTCCATGCCTTCAAAGGCGCGTGTGACGGCAGCTTCGTCTTTGGGCTGGCCGTCAAGGAAGCTGCGCACCTGCCGGGAGAAGGCCTGAGCGCCGGCGGAGATGGGCTCGGGCGGAATCAGGCTCTGGGTAGGCGGGAGGGAGTTCTGCGGCATAGAGACGGCTCCTTTCAAGGGGCGAGGCAGGCTGGCTCTTTGCTTATCCTGAACCCGGCGGGGCAGGCGGGTCAAACCGGGGCGGAGTGCGGAGAGGTGGCGGACCGGGTTTTGTTCTGTGCTTAACACCGGCAGCGGCATGCCCTGAAAGGATGGCAACTGAGGATTTGTGCCCAGAAACCGGCCGGCAAGGTGCGGAAACCGGCAAGAACGCTGTAGACTTGCGAACACGGTATTGGATGAGCGAGATGGCTAGATCGACACAGAAACACAAGCTATTTAACGGCCGGGACCAGAGCTGGATGCAGTTTAACCGGCGGGTTCTGGAGGAGGCCGAGGACGCGGGGAATCCGCTGCTGGAGCGGGTGAAGTTTCTTGCGATCACGGGCAGCAACCTGGACGAGTATGTGGAGATTCGCCAGGCGGGGCTGATGCAGCGGATTGAGGACGGGTATCGCGAGCCGGGCTACGACGGGCTGCGGCCGGACGAGTCACTGGTGGCGCTGACGGCGGACATTCACGAGTTTGTGAGCGCGCAGTACCGCTGCTGGAACGAGCACCTGCTGCCGGAGCTGCGCAAGCAGGGGGTTCGTCTGCTGGACTGGGACGAACTGGACGAAGAGGCGAAGGCGTTTGCGCAGGGGTATTTTCAGCGGGAGGTGGACCCGCTGCTGACGCCGATCGCGATTGATCCGGCGCATCCGTTTCCGCGGGTTCTGAACAAGGCGCTTTGCCTGGCGCTGCTGCTGCGGCGGAAGCGGAAGAGCTCAGGGCCGCAGGTGCTGGGGGTGGTGACGGTGCCGCGGGCGCTGCCGCGGTTTGTGCGGCTGCCCTCAGCGGAGGGGTCGTATGACTACCTGCTGCTGCAGGACCTGATTGCGCAGAACCTGGGCGGGATGTATCGCGGGTATGAAGTTTTGGGGCGGGCGGCGTTCCGGGTGACGCGGAACTCGAATTTGTATTTTGAGGAGGAAGAGGCGCGGTCGCTGCTGGAGACGATTCGCGTGGAGCTGCACAACCGACGCAAGGGCGACGCGGTGCGGCTGGAGATTGAGACCGGGGCGGACCAGGAGATTGTGGAGCGGCTGCGGGTGAACTTTGAGCTGGACGAGGACCAGGTGTTCCGCGGCGACGGGCCGGTGAACTTGTCGCGGCTGATGTTTTTTTATGGCGACGTGCAGCGGCCGGACCTGAAGTTTGCCTCGTTTACGCCGAAGGCGCTGAAGCTGAGCCGCAAGAGCACGAACATTTTTGACGAGCTGCGGCAGCACGACGTTCTGCTGCACCATCCGTATGACTCGTACGACCCGGTGGTGGATTTTATTCAGCTGGGGGCCGAGGACCCGGCTGTGGTTTCAATGAAGCAGACGCTCTACCGGACCAGCCACGACTCGCCGGTGTTCTCAGCGCTGATTGAGGCGGCGGCGGGCAAGGAAGCGACGCTGGTGGTGGAGCTGATGGCGCGGTTCGATGAGGCTTCGAATATCCGCTGGGCGCGCAGCATGGAAGACGCGGGAGTGCAGGTGTTCCACGGCGTGGTGGGGCTGAAGACGCACTGCAAGCTGGCGATGCTGGTGAGGCGGGACGAGGACGGGGTGACGCGGCGCTACTGCCACATGGGGACGGGCAACTATAACCCGGTGACGGCTCGGTTCTATACCGACCTGAGTTTGCTGACGTGCGACGCGCAGATAACCGAGAAGATTCACATGGTGTTCAACTACCTGACGGCGCATGCGGAGATTGACGACTACCGGCCGCTGCTGGTGGCGCCGCTGACGATGGCGGAGAGTTTTCTGGGATTGATACGGCGCGAGCAGGAGCACGCGCAGGCGGGGCGGCCAGCACACATTGTGGCCAAGATGAATGCGCTGCTGGAGCCGAGCGTGATTGAGGCGCTCTACCAGGCATCGCAGGCGGGCGTGGAGGTGGACCTGATTATCCGCGGGCTTTCGATCTTGCGGCCCGGGGTGAAGGGATTGTCGGAGCGGATTCGGGTGCGGTCGATTGTGGGACGGTTTCTGGAACACTCGCGGATATTTCATTTTGCCAACGGCGGGGACGACGAGATTTATCTTGGCTCGGCGGACTGGATGCCGCGCAACCTGTTCGAGCGGTGCGAGGTTGTGTTCCCGGTACGCGACCCGGCGGCGAAGGCGCGGATTCACGAAGAGATTTTGCCGGCTTACCTGGCGGATACGCTGAAGGCGCGGCTGCAACAGGCGGATGGGAGCTATGTGCGGGCGAGCAAGGTGCTGAAAGAGGCCAAGGCATTTGCGGCGCAGGATTTTCTGATGCAGCTGGCGGAGGGCAAGGCGGAGCTGGATGCGATTCCGAAGGCGGGCGGAGCAAAGCCGGTGAAGCGGGCTGTGGGAAAGAAGGCGGACGCGGCGGATTGAGCCGCGGGGCGCCTCTGGTTGCGATTTTGAGATCTGGGAAAAGAACGCCCTCAGTCGGCGTTGTCTTCGTCAATCTTCGCGAACAGTTCGGGCAGCGAAAGATAGATTGGGGAGTTTTCGACCTCGATCCGCTGCTTGCGCACCCAGTTTCCGTCGCTCAAATCCCAGCCGGAGCGGGTTTCAGGGTCTACAACCCAGAGGTTGGGCACGCCGAAGTCGCGGAAGTTCTTCATCCTGGCCTCGATGCGGGAGTGGCGGTCTTCAGGCGACAGGACCTCGATGGCGATCAACTGGGGCCTGGCAAAGACCTGCTCGATGGGCACGTCGCGGGAAAAGACGCTTACGTCGGGAATGCGGACGCGCGTGGAACCGACTCTTGTTCTTTGTTCCTGGATGGACCGGATGCGCCATTCTCTTTCGTGCTGGTAGAACCAGATAAGGATTGCACGCTGCACCATGTTGTGATCGAATTCACCCACGTTCCGGTCCTCCAGCACGCCATCGACGAAATCGACGTCGGGCTCATAGGAGGTGGTCAGATAGGTATCAAGTGAAATCTGCGCTGCGGTCGCCATCATTCCCTCTCCTTCATTCAAATCTCTTCGACTTGAGGCCATTTTACGCCAGGCCAATTTTACCTGCATGGAATTTCATGCATGCGGCGGCGAAAGTGCCGTGGCGCTTTCTTCCTCGACGCATTCCGCGCATCCATGGCGACGAAGCGGTTCGCTCGGCAGTCGACTTGACCTTCCGGGCGAAACCCGGCTGGTCTCGAACTCCAGAGAATTTCACGAATTGCTGGTAGGATTCGAGTGCGTGTTGATGGAATGTGGAGATGAGCCGGTTTCCAGGACCGCGCAAAGGAGACAACCGTGGCACACAGCGAGCCGCAGATTTTCAAGGGAATTTCGCCGGAGCGTTTTGCGCAGTTGCAGGTGAAGGCGCAGGCGGCAGGGATGGGGCTGAACGGGAACAGCGGGACGGCTCAGAAGTTTGGCGTGGAGGTGAAGTGGAACTACGCGCCAGAGACGCAGGAGTTGACGCTGCAGTGCCTGAGCGCGCCCTTTTTTGTGAAGCCTGAGGACGTGGACGCGAAGATCAGGGCGCTGGTGAAGGAGAGCCTGGGTTGAGGGCACTGAGCGCACAGGATTGCGGCGATGGTGCGATAGGCTGGAGGGTGCGGGGGGAGTTCCCTGCCCCGCGCGGAGGCGGCAGCGATGGAGAGGTTGATTGAGGGGCACAAGCGTTTTTTGGCGGAGGCGTTTCCGGCGCGGCGGGGGCAGTTCCATTTGCTGGCGGAAGGGCAGAAGCCGGAGACCTTGTTTGTGACCTGCGCGGACTCTCGGATTGTTCCGGACCTGATTTTGCAGACGCAGCCGGGGGATTTGTTTATCTGCCGGAATGCGGGGAACGTGATTCCGCGGGCGGGGGAACCGGCGGGGGGCGTTTCAGCGACGATTGAGTACGCGGTGCAGGTGTTGCGGGTGAGGCACTTGATTGTGTGCGGGCACTCGGACTGCGGGGTGATTCGGGCGCTGATGAACAGCAATACGCTGGACGGGCTGCCGAGCGTGCGCGACTGGCTGCAGCATGTGGAGCCGGCGTGGGAGCACGTGGACGAGGTGGAGCGGAACGCGGGCGAACTGACGCGGCATACGGCGCTGACGCATGCGAATGTGCTGGCGCAGTTGGAGAACCTGCGGACGCATGCGTACATTCGCGAGGCGGAGAGCGAAGGCAGGCTGCTGGTGCATGGGTGGTACTACGACATCCTGAGCGGGCGGATTGAGCAGTATGACGAGGGGGCGGGGAGGTTTGTGGCGCTGGTGGGGTGAGCGGAACGGCTATGGGCGCGGGCTTTGGTGGAGGATGGGCCAGAGGCCGGCGAGGGCGCAGGCTGCGGCGAGGGCGGCGCCGATGAGGGCATATCCGCTGGATGTGCCGGGGAGTGTGGAGGCGACTTCGCGAAACTGAAGGGCGGCGTAGCCGCGGAGAAGCCACGCGGCGACGGCGACGGCGTAGACAGCGGCCAGAGTGCGCATGGCGGCAAGCAGGCGGGAGACGCGGCGCAGGGTGAGCTGGCGGGCCTGGCGGCGGGAGCGTTGCAGGATCCAATAGGGATCGGGCGGGGTGCAGAGGCGGTCGGCGTGGTGGGCTTGCCGGCGGAGCGCTTCGGCAAGCTGGAGGGCCTGGGTGCAATCGGGGCACTGGGCGGCGTGCCGGCGCAGCGGCTGGGTCCACTGGCCGGTGTGGAGGGCGCGGAGAACAAACTGTTCGTGCTCGCAACCTGTATTTTTCATGGTTCTGTCCTTTGCGGGCGCAGGATTTGACTGGCCTTCTGGCGGGCGCGGTAGAGGAGGATGCGAATGCTCATGGCGCCGAGGCCGGTGACGGCGGCAATCTCAGCGTGGCTCATACCTTCAACATAAGCCAGCCAGAGCAACTGGCGCTCGCGGGGCTTGAGCTGGCGCATGGCGGATTGTACGTCGAGGCGGGTGGCTTCATCGGATTCGGCGGTGCATTCGGTGGGTTCTTCGAGGGCGGCGTCGTCGCGGCTGCGGGAGCGATTGTGGAGCAAGTTGGTGGCGATGCGGAAGAGATAGGAGCGTGTCTGGGCCTCGTCCATTTGGGGGATGGGGTGGAGGAGGAATTTGCACCAGGTCTCCTGGAGCAGGTCGTCGGCGACATGGGGACGGCCGGTGGCATGGTGGAGATAGCCCCAGAGCGGGCGGGAGGTGGCTTGATAGAGCTGCCGGAAACGCTCCTCGCCCGCTGCTGTTTGTGTGCGGCCCGGGGTGAGCCAGGCGGCGATGGTGGGTGCATCTTCCATGCGGAGACCTACGCTTACGGCTTGGGTTCGGTTCCTGCGAGTCCCAGTGCGCGGGAGGCGAACCAGGAGATGGCGGCCGCGGCCTCGCAGCCGACGCCGAGGGCGACGGCGAGAATGCCGAGCACCTGGGCATCGGCGTCAACCAGGCCGGCGGCGCGCATCCAGCAGACGGCCGCGCCGACGACGAGGAAGACAACGCCCCAGCGAATGCAGGCCAGGATGCTGCCATAGGCGGTTCCTGTCTCTTGCGCGAGAGAGTTGAGGAACTTTTTGCCGCCGTCGGTTTCGACGTAGGCGAGCATGGCCTGTGCGGAGTCAAAGCGCATGAGCATGGCCTTGGCTACTTCGCCCTGGACCCAGGCGGTTTTGTAGCGGCGGATGGAGGAGAAGATGACCCAGACGACGAAGCCGAGCATGGTGAACACGGCGATGGGGACGAGAACCTGTTCCATAAGTGCCTCCGAGGGTGGAGATTTGATTTCAGCGGTAGAACACACGGGAGGGGGGGATGGTTAACAGGGGGGCGAATGGGGTTGCGGGATGGCGGGTTTGGAATAAACTAGTTGGTAGACTAGTTTGTTGGTTGAGGGGATTGAGGGAGGGCGCTATGGCTACGGTTGGGATTTTCGAGGCTAAGACACGGCTTTCCGAGATCGTGCGCCAGGTTGAAGCGGGCGAGCGGTTCACGATCACCGTGCGTGGTGAGCCGAAGGCGCTGGTGATTCCCATCCCGGCGGTTTCTCCGACACGTTCTCCGGAAGAGATTGAAGCAGCCTATCAGCGGATGAGAAACCCGCGCATTGAGGGCATCACGCACGAACAGATTCGTGCGTGGATTGAGGAAGGCCGTCCGTGACGCTGGTCCTTGATGCGTCAATGGCGCTGTCGTGGCTGCTGAAGCGGCGGGATGCGGCGGAAGCAGAGCAGTCGCGGCAAGGCCTGAATGCGGTACGCGCCTCCGGGGCCGTGGTTCCGGCCCTCTGGTATGCAGAGCTGGCCAATGCTCTTTTGCTGGCAGAGCGTCAGCGGGTCATCGCGGCGGAGGAAGCCGGAGAATTCCTCGCCGGTCTCTGGGATTGCGGCATTGCTCAGGACCCGGCCTCGCCAGCCGTGACTCAGCCGCAAGTGATTCACCTTGGCCGCGTGTATGGGCTCACCGGCTACGATGCGACTTATCTGGAATTGGTAATGCGAACGGGCGGGAGGCTGGCCACGTTCGATCGGAAGCTGGCTGTGGCGGCACGAGCGGCTGGGGTGCGGGTGTTTGGGGATGCGGGGTAACCGATTCGTGCCGCGAATGGCCTTAATGGACGCCGACTGGGGGCTCGACGGCCTTTTTGGGTTTTTTGAAGAGCCAGGCGGCGGCGGCGCAGAAGAAGGCTAAGAGAGCGGTCCAGCGGAAGATGTCGACGTAGGCCATGAGGGCGGATTGCTGCTGCATGAGGCCGTAGACGAGGCCCATGGAGCCGGGGCGGCCTTGCGCGCGGCCGAGGTGCTGGCCGAGATAGCCGGCGATGGCTGCGCCTTTCTGCTGGAGGACGGGGTTGGAGGGGCCGAGGTGGGCGCCGAGCTCAGTCTGGTGGAGGGCGGCGCGGCGAATGAGGGCGGTGGTGGCCATGGAGATGCCGATGGAGCCGCCGATGTTGCGCAGCATGTTGGAGAGGCCGGTGGCGTTGCCCATCTCTTTGCGGGGGATGGTGGCCATCATGAGGGTGGCCATGGGGACAAAGACGAAGCTGAGGGCGAAGCCGGTGAGGGTGATGGGGATGAGCAGGGTGTAAGGGCCGATGTCGAGGTTGATGGTGGCGAAGATGAGCGAGCAGACGCCGAAGCCGATGAATCCGGCGGTGAGGAGCTTGCGGCCGTCGATGCGGGAGCCGAGGAAGCCGACCATGGGGGAGCCGATGAAGGAGCCGATGCCGCGTGGGCCGACGACGAGGCCGGCGGTGAAGGCGGTGTAGCCGAGGATCTCCTGGTAGTAGAGGGGCAGGATGGCGATGGTGATGTAGATGCACATGCCGAGCATGGCGACGAGGAAACAGCCGGTGCGGAAGTTTCGGTCTTTGAGGACGTGGAGGTCGACGAGGCCGTTGGGATGGGTCCAGGAGTGCCAGATCCAGAGGAGGAGGGAGACGACGAGGGCGGTGACGGTGTAGCGGACCCAGGGTGCGCCGAACCAGTCGTCTTCCTGGCCTTTGTCGAGGACGATTTGAAGGGAGCCGGTCCAGACCATGAGGAGGCCGAAGCCGATGTTGTCAAAGGGGCCGACCTTGGCGTTTTTGATGTAGGGCGGGTCGTGGACGAAGCGGGTGATCATGTAGACGGCCAGGAGGCCGAAGGGGATGTTGATGTAGAAGGCGTAGCGCCAACTGAAGGTGTCAGTGAGCCAGCCGCCGAGGGTGGGTCCGATGACGGGGGCGACGACGATGCCGAGGCCATAGGCGGCCATGGACATGGATCGTTTTTCGATGGGGAAGCTTTCTAAAAGAATGGATTGCGAGAGGGGCTGCAAAGCGCCGCCGCCTGCGCCCTGAAGGACGCGAGCGAGGAGGATGACGCCGAGGGAGGGAGCTGCTCCGCAGAAGAAGGAGGCGACGGTGAAGATGACGACGCAGATGAGCAGGAAGCGCTTGCGGCCGAAGCGGCGGGCGAACCAGTTGGAGGCGGGGAGGATGACGGCGTTGGCGACGAGGTAACTGGTGAGGACCCAGGTGGCCTCAGAGTTGGAGGCGGAGAGGGACCCGGCGATGTATGGGAGGGCGACCGAGGCAATGGCGGTGTCAAGCACCTCCATAAAGGTGGGGAGCATGACGGAGAGCGTGACCAGCCACGGGTTGACACCCTGGGTAAGCGGGTAGCGGGCGTGGGCGGCGTCAGAGGTCATGGTATGGGAACGATTTGAGGGTAACCGATTGGAGGGTTTGGTGCCAGTGATGGTCTAGCTGGGCGTGGGGCGGGAGAGGATTGGGGCGGGTTGGGGTGTGGGTTCAGGATGGGAAGGGGCTGTAAGACGTTTTGTAAGACCGGCGAGGGGATAGGCCAGAGCGCGTAAGACGGCTTGTAAGACAGGGCGGGCAGATGGAGGAAGAGGGAGCCCAGACTGCCGCACAGAGGGTGAGGGCAGTCTGGGTTCGGGGAGGGGAGTGTTACTGGATGGAGCGGAGGTAGGCGACGAGCTGCCAGCGCTGCTGCTCGGGGAGGCTGGCCCAGGAGGGCATTCCGTGGGCGAGATCGCCCTGGCGGAGGAACCACTCGATTGCGCCGTCGCTGGCCAAGCGGATGCGGTCGCTGCGTAGGGAGGGTCGCTTGTGTCCGTCGCCGGCCGCATTGGCTTTGTGGCATTGCTGGCAGTGGTCTGCGTAGACGAGGGCTCCGGCAGCGGCGGCCTGAGGATTGGCGGCGAGAGGGCTGGAGCGGGCCTGGTCTTTTTGGGGGACCTGCTGCCAGCGTGAGCTGGAGGCAGCGGCGAGGGCGAGGGTGGTGGCCAGGGCAAGGACGAAGAGGCTGATTGCTTGGCGCTTCATTGGGCACCTCCGGTTGAAGCGTGGAACCAGTTGCCGACCTGATCGAACTCGCGGCCCAGGCCGATGCGGTAGACGCGGGTGAGGCTTGAGCCGGTGAGGCCGAAGCCGGGCGAGAAGCTGAGCCGGAAGCCTTTGGGGAGCTGCCAGCCGATGAGCGGGGCCAGGTAGTGGGAGGTGGAGCGCAGGGTGAGGGCGGAGGTGTCACCGAGTCCGCCGTAGGCCTCAGCGCCGGCGATGAATTTCTGAGCACAGAGGGTGCAGGGGCGGCTGGCGGCGGCGCCGCGGAGGGGGCGGGTGGCTCCGAGGGCGTAGCCGAACTCCCAGGGGTCGTGGCCGAGGTTTTTCTCCGCGATGAAGTTCTCGCTGACGTTCCAGTCTTTGAGGTTGGAGGAGAGGATGAGCTTGAGTTCGGCCTCGTGCTGGTGGTCGCGGCGGAGTTGGGCGTTGGGGGCGGCGAGATCGGTTTGGCTGTCGTGGCCGACGACTTCAAGGATGGTTTTGTCGGCGCCGGAGATGTTTTCGTACTCGACATAGAAGACGGGGTTGACGGCGTGATCGCGCATGAGGGGGCGGAGACGGTTTTCAAGGCGGAAGCCGGTAAAGAGGGTGGAGTCCTGGGCGGTGGCCTGGCCGTCGAGGTAGAGCTCGGTGGTCCACCAGGCGCGGAGGCCGTATTCGAGCTCGAGGGCGGTAGCGCCGTAGCCGCGGCCGTCTTTGGGGGTGGCGAGGGCGGTTTTGGTCTCGATTTCGAGGTTGCCGGGCTCTTCAAGGTCGTGGGAGTAGGTGACAAAGTAGGGCTTGTCCTGGGCCAGAGCCGGGGGCAGCAGGCACCAGAGCAGCACGAGACAAGAGAGGGAAGGGAGAGCGCGCGGTGTGCACAGCAAGATGCCGCGCTTGAGCAGGTGCAAGGGGGACATGGAGACTCTCCTAAACTACGACCATTTCAGTCGTAGTTTAGAAAAGAGTAAATGAGGCGGGGATTGGTGGCAAGCTGCGGCGGTTCGCAAAGGGCGGGCTGGGCCCCCTTCCGCGCCCGGAGCCGAGGGCGCGGGAGAGGGCGCAGTCTCATTGAATGGTGTAGGCGGCGGAGGCGACCGAGCTGGGGGTGCAACCGGCCAGCACGGCGATGGCCTTGACGGTCAGCGATTTGCTGACTTTCAGCGCGGTTGTGTAGAGGGCTCCGTGGCTGGCCGAGGGCGTGGTTCCGTCGGTGGTGAAATAGATGGATGCGCCGGGCGTGGTGTCGGCGATGGTCACGTTCTGGGTGCCCTTGTACGTCCCGGCTTTGGGGGAGAAGGCCGGCGTAGCGACGGTTCCAGCCACCAGCAGCGTGCCGTTCTTGAAGGTGAAAACCGCGGCGGAATTATATCCCCATTTTGGCGTTGCGGGCAGGGTGGACGGCGAGCGTGGGCGGTCTTGCCGGCAGATGGGGGAAGTCGGCTGCGGGGTTGAAGGGAGGGGTGGGCGGGAGGATGAACGGCCGGGCGGCAGGATTAACATCCAGACCATCAAAGAACTTGACAGCATCTCACTCAACATGAGATTCTCGGAGAGTCGGAAATTCTCTTGAGATAGGCAGGAAACCATGGCAAAGATTATTGGAATCGATCTGGGCACCACGAACTCGTGCGTGGCAGTGCTGGAGGGCGGCGAGCCCAAAGTGATCCCCAACGAAGAGGGCGCGCGGACGACGCCGTCGATTGTGGCCTTCTCGAAGAGCGGCGAGCGGCTTGTGGGTCAGGTGGCGAAGCGTCAGGCAATTACGAACCCCGAGAACACGATTTTCTCGATCAAGCGGTTCATGGGCCGGCGCTACAACGAAGTGAACGACGAGATGAAGATGGTGCCGTTCAAGGTGACGCAGCAGGGCGATCACGTGGGAGTTCTGGCGCAGGGCAAGGAGTATACCCCGCCTGAGATTTCAGCGATGATTCTGCAAAAGCTGAAGAAGAGCGCGGAGGCCTACCTGGGCGAGCCGGTGACCGAGGCTGTGATTACGGTTCCGGCGTACTTTAACGATGCGCAGCGGCAGGCCACCAAGGATGCAGGCAAGATTGCCGGGCTGGACGTGAAGCGGATTGTGAACGAGCCGACAGCAGCGGCGCTGGCCTACGGGTTGGACAAGAAGAAGGACGAGACGATCGCGGTGTACGACTTTGGCGGCGGCACGTTTGACATTTCGATTCTGGAAGTGGGCGAAGGCGTGATCGAGGTGAAGTCAACGAACGGCGACACGCATCTGGGCGGCGACAACCTGGACCAGCGGATTGTGGAGTGGCTGATTGCCGAGTTCAAGACCGAGCAGGGACTGGATCTGGCCTCGAAGGGCAACGAGATGGCGCTGCAACGGCTGAAGGATGCGGCGGAGAAGGCCAAGATCGAGTTGTCAACGACGGTGGAGACGGAGATCAATCTGCCGTTTGTGACCGCGGACGCAACGGGGCCGAAGCACCTGGTGCGGAAGCTGACGCGGGCCAAGCTGGAGCAACTGGTTGAGGATTTGCTGGACCGCTCGCTGGAGCCCTGCAAGAAGGCGATTGCGGATGCGGGCATCAGCATCGACAAGATTGACGAAGTGGTTCTGGTGGGCGGGCAGACGCGCATGCCCAAGATCCAGGAGATGGTGAAGAAGATGTTCGGGCGGGAGCCGCATCGCGGCGTGAACCCGGACGAGGTGGTGGCGATTGGCGCGGCGGTGCAGGCGGGCGTTCTGGCCGGCGAAGTGAAGGATTTGCTGCTGCTGGACGTGACACCGCTGACGCTGGCGATTGAAACGCTGGGCGGCGTGGCCACGCAGATGATTCCGCGCAACACGACGATCCCGACGAAGAAGACGGAGACCTTCTCGACGGCCGCGGACTCGCAGACCGAAGTGGAAGTTCACGTGTTGCAGGGTGAACGGCCGCTGGCGGCGCAGAACCGGACGCTGGGCAAGTTCAAGCTGGGCGGGATTATGCCGGCGCCGCGGGGAATTCCGCAGATTGAAGTGACGTTTGACATTGACGCGAACGGCATTTTGAACGTGACGGCGAAGGACAACGCGACGGGCAAGGACACGCGGATCACGATCACGTCGAGTTCGGGCTTGAGCAAGGAAGAAGTGGAGCGGATGGCGAAGGATGCCGAGGCCCACTCCAGCGAGGACAAGGAGAAGCGCGAGGAGATTGAGGCGCGCAACGCGTTGGACGGGCTGGTGTACAACATCGACAAGATGCTGAAGGAGAACGGCGAGAAGATTCAGGGCGCGGAGAAGGAAGAGGTGGAGTCGGTGCTGACGGAGAGCAAGAAGGTGCTGGAAGGCACGCCGACGTCAACTGAGCTGAAGGCCGCGCACGAGAAGCTGACGCACGCGAGCCACAAGCTGGCGGAGGTGCTGTACAAGGCGAACGCAGCGCAGGCCACGGCTGCGCCCGCGAGCGGAGAGCCGGCGGCCGAGGAGAAGAAGGACGAAGGCGTGATTGACGCTGAGTATGTGGACGTGGACGAGAAGAAATAGCGGAGCTAGCGGAGTTAGCCGCGCTTCGCGCGTGTTCGCGGAGTTCGCTGAGTGAGCGGGGTGGGTGACGAGTTGTCGCCCACCCCGAACTTGTTCTTCCACATGCGCGTCATCCTGATTGATCAAGGACTACCTAATGGGACAGAAGAAGCAAGATCCAGACCTGATCTATTCCCAAAACCTTGCGGCGGTCAAACAGTATTTGGCCGGGTGGAAGGCATGTCTGGACAGCAGTGGCATCTGGGTCATTGAACCCAATGCGCGACTCTACGACTCCATTGCGTTTTCGATGCTGAACAAGGCTTATCGGCTCAGTCAGGCTTGCATTTGCTTGATCGAAGCGGGGTTTTCGGATGAGGCTTACGGGCTGAGCCGTTCTGTTCTTGAATGTGCCATCAACCTTCGCTACCTAACTCTGAATCGCGAAGAAATTGATTTGCGGTCCAACAACTTTCTAAATTTCTTTCACGCTGAGCGTAGGCATTTCCTCGAACTTTGTCGGAAGCAGATCCAGGACAAGGACGCTCTTGAGCGGATTGAATCCCTAGCGCAAGTTGAGGGCGTCGACGACAGTTGGCCGGGTCCGAATATTAGACGCATCAACGACTGGAAGAAGATTGAGAATCGAAATTGGGACGGATTTAAGATCGTGACTGAGACGCATCCCCTCGACGCAGACTTAAATGGCCGCTGCCCAATCTTGGCGCATTACAGCACTGCATATCGCGCGGCCTCGGCGATGGTCCACTGCTCGATCCGAGCGCTCGACAATACCTTCGCTATTTCGAATTTCCCATACAAAGTTGCAGAGGGTCTGAAGACTAATTACGACCACAGGTTCGAGCCATTGATGACAGTTGTGGCCGGCATCTACCTTTCGGTTAGTTACGCTCTGTTCGGTGCAGGTCTCGATCGGACTGAAGACTTCGACATGCAGTTTGATACCTGCTGCGCCGACCTCATGTACGTGAAGCAATCCTGAGGAGTAAGCGGGATCGGGCCCGAGCGTTGAGGTCTCGATTGTTAGGCGTGGGAGGCCTCGAACACTTTAATTCGCCGAGACTCGTCGTCGATTGATATTGACGAGATATTTGCCTCAGGTAGTGCATTGCACTACAATGATTTTTGCAAGAAGCACGCCCCATCACGGTTGTGGAGATGGCCGAATTCCTCAGCGCCACCAAGAAGTTGATGGACGACGGGGAGCGGGCCGAGCTTGTGGATTACCTGGCCTGCAACCCGACGGCGGGCGATGTGATTCCAGGCGCCGGGGGCGTACGCAAGTTACGCTGGGGGCTTGAAGGGCGCGGGAAACGGGGAGGGGCGCGGGTGATCTTCTTCTTCCACGATATGGACATGCCGCTCTATCTAATGACCGCGTACGCAAAGAACGAACGTGAAAATGTGAGTCAGGCTGAGATCAACACACTCCAGAAACTAGCGCGAGCATTGGTAGAGACGAATCGCAAGCGGAGGCTGGCACCATGAGCAAGATTGGGGAGAGCATGATCAGGGGGCTTGAGCAGGCGCTTGCCTTTGCCGAGGGAACCGCGGAAGAGGGCACGTACGTGGTGCATATTCCGGCGGAGATCGACGTGCGGGCGATTCGCGGGCGGCTGGGAATGACGCAGAAGGAGTTTGCGATCCAGTTTGGTTTCAGCGTGAATACGGTTCGGCACTGGGAGCAGGGACGAAGGGTTCCGGAGGGGCCGACGCGCGCTTATCTGGTGGTGATCGGCCGTGAGCCGGAGGCCGTGCAGCGGGCGCTTCGAGTGGCTTGAGCTTCCGGGCGTTCCGCGCTCTTTCAGGCGCGTGGGGGCTGAGCTCATTCCCGGCCGGCTGGGAAGTCATTGTGGACCGGGACGATCATAAGCAGGCGCGTGCGGCGCGGCGGGCAGGACCGTTGAAACTCGGGTGCAATTGTGCGGAGGTTGGTGATGCAGGACGATCGTTCTTCGGGCTCTGGTGCCCGGTCTAGGCAGCTGAATGTTTTTTGGGCTTTGCGGCGGGCTGGGCTGAGCCGGGTGTTGCTGTGCGCGTTGGCGCTGACGGGGCTGCTGCCGGGTTTTGGCGGGATGCAGGGGGTGTCGGCGGCGACGACGACGCCGAAGCTCGCGCTTCTGGACCCATACCTGCTGGTGGGGACGGACGGGGTGTTGAGCACGCAGGCGGCGATGGGCGCGATCTCATCGAGCGCGGCGCAGGCGCAAGGGCTGGTGGCGGACGGGAGTTCGGCGGCGGTGGCGGTTTTCATGTCATCGTCGAGCGCGAAGGTGACCTTTACTGCGAATAACGGGGCGACGCTGCAGGCCTTCAGTTCCGGTTTTCTGAGCAGCGCCTCGGGGACGGGGGCTGCCACCCTGAGCGTGACGCCGACGGCGAGCGGGGGGGCCTACTACGCGCTGGCGCTGGTGATCGGGGGGCAACCGCCGACGGCCAAGACGGGATCGCAAATTACGGTGACGGCGGTGAGCACGGGGGTTGCCAACAAGCAGACGCAGACGCTGCTGACGGTGCCGACGCCGGTGGTTTTGATTCACGGGCTGTGGGGCGACAAGACGAGCCTGGCCTCGACGCTGGCTTACCTGACGAAGATCAACTCGACGTACAAGGCCAATTCATTTCTGTTGACGGCGATTTGCTACTCGGTTTACCTGGGCTTTGACGCGGCGACGGATACGCTGCCCGGCCATGGGACGGGGTGTGAGCAGACCTCGACGCATGCGCTGGACAAGTATCTGACGGGATCGCTCTATCCGCAACTGGACGCCAAGCACTGGGTGGGCGGGCGGGTGGATGCGGTGGCGCACTCGATGGGCGGGCTGGTGGCGCGGCACTACTCGGGGACGGCGAACTTCAGTTCTATTCGCAACCGGAAGCTGGGGGCTTTTCGCAATGTGATTACGCTGGATACGCCGGAGACCGGCTCGGCGCTGGCGACGTGGCTGGACGCGAACGGGAGCCGGACACGGCAGGTGAGCAATGGCACGCCTTATGTTTTATGGACAAACGTCTGCGGGACGAGCCTGACGGTGACGCTGGCGAACTGCTTTGCGACGATTGGGAATCCGCTGGCTTATGCGGGACAGGCACTGAGCACGGGGGCGGTGGCGTCGCTGATTCCGGGCAGTACGCACATCACGGGAGCGCCGGCGGCGACGATCTTCAACACCAGCTATGGGAAGTGGTACGCGGTGGTGTCAGACTACAACGACAGCGACACGCCGGGTTCGCTGCTGCGGGACTCGCTGAACGGGCTTGTGGCGGCGACGTATGCCACGGCGCCGCAGACGCTGAGCGGCATGCTGGGGACCAAGGACAACGACGTGATTGTGACGGTGACCAGCCAGACGGGGACCGCCCCGACGGCGCAGGTGGCAAAGTTCAAGGATCTGGAACATACCGCGGCGCCCTCACTGGCCGGCTTCTTTTTCCCGAACGACGGGAACAACAGCGTGACGGACTACGCCGCAGTGAACGGGACGGCTGCGTATTGGCTGGGGCTGCAGAGCTCGACGACACCGCAGGCGGAGCCGGCCATGGGAGTGGACGAAACGGCAGATGCGATCACTGAACCGGCGCGAGAGGCACAACTGACGCCGGCGTTTGTGACAGGGAACCGGCTGAAGGTGGACGCGCCAGAGGCGGCGGTTGCGCTGGGCCGGCCGGTGGTGATTCCGCTGCGGATGAACGGCGCGCGGGCGGGACGGATTTTTGTGACGCAGCGCGATGCGGCAGGCCGGGAGCTGACGAACGCGCAGGCCGGGGTGAGGGTGGGCGGCGGCGCGGCAAGGATTGTGGATGAGCTGGGCGGTGTGACAACGATCGAGGTGACGCCGCTGGCGGCCGGCGCAGTGGACCTGACGGTGGCTGCATTGTTCACAGACGGCGGGCTGGAGCAACGGCATGCGCGGCTAAACGTGGTCCCTACGGCAGAGGGGCTGGAACGGATGGAGCTGGCCAGCGGCTTTACGACGCTGGCGCTTGTGCTGGAAGAAAACGAGGAGGACCGGCAGGCGCAGCTGAGCCCACGGCTCTGGTACGGCAACCTGGACTATGGGGTGCTGTTGAAGAGCCTGGAGGGGCTCAAAGTGACGGTAGGCCAGGCGGAGAGCGATCCGGTGGTGAGCGTGGATGGCAATGGCATGGTTCGTGGATTGCGGCCGGGGCGCGCGGTGGTGACGGCAGAGCTGGGCGGAGTGCGGGACAGCGTGACCGTTGAGGTGTATGGGAAGGACGCGGCGCCGGCGGGATACCGGCGGGTTGGCGAGCTGTAGGGGAGGGCGGGCTTGAGAGACGGTGCGGTTGGGCTTCGGGAATCGCATTCCTTAACGTTTACCGTGTTACGATAAACGGTAAGCATGATTCAGTCCTTCGCCGACGACGATACCGAAGCGGTCTTTCTGACGGGGAAGAGCAGGCGATGGGCGACCATTGCCAGGGTCGCCGCGAGGCGTCTGCTGGCTTTGGACTTTGCCTCAGCGGTGGAGGACTTGCGAGATCCGCCCGGCAACCGATTAGAGAAACTCAAAGGTGACCGGGAAGGCCAATGGAGCATCCGGATCAATGACCAGTATCGGGTGTGTTTTCGTTGGGACGGTACGGACGCGTGGGATGTGGAGATTGCCGATCATCACTGAAGCGATGATTTCGAGGGTTGTTGAGGAGAGATAGGATGAGTATTGCGCGTAAACACGGTCAGAGGGGCGTGGCCATCCACCCCGGTGAGTTTCTGCGTGAGGATTTTCTTGTGCCGCTGAGACTTTCGGCCAATGCTTTGGCCCTTGCCTTGCGTGTACCTGTGACGCGCATCTCTGAGATTGTGCGGGAGCGCCGGGGGATCACGGCGGATACGGCGCTTCGTTTGGCGCGTTATTTTGGCACCACGCCAGATTTCTGGATGAAGATGCAGATGTCTTACGATCTGGCAACGGCCAGCGAAGAGGTTATCAAGCGGATTGAGATAGAAATTTTTCCGGCGCCGCGCACAAAGTCGGGCGACTTGAAGGCACGCCAGATCGCGTGAACCGCCAGGATGACAGGCAGCTGAGCGCATAACCAGGAGATCGAGCAAAAGCACCCATGGCAACCACCCACAACAAGGACTATTACGCGACGCTTGGCGTGAAGAAGACGGCCACGTCGGAGGATATCCGCAAGGCGTTCCGCAAGGCGGCGCGAAGGTATCACCCCGACGTGAATCCCGGCGACAAAAAAGCCGAGGAGAAGTTCAAGGAAATCTCAGAGGCCAACGACGTTCTGAGCGACGAAAAGAAGCGCAAGGTCTATGACCAGGTGGGCTTCTACTCCGACCAGATCGATCCGGCGACAGCCGAGGCCTATGCCCGCCAGCAGGGCGCGGGGTCGCGGCCTCCGGTGGACTTTGACGGGTTTGACTTTTCCGGTTTTCAGAGCGGCCCGGGGCAGCCGCCAGGCCAGCAGGCGGGCGCAGGGTCAGCATCTTGGGGCAGCTTCAAGGATATTTTCTCGGGCATCTTCACGGGCGGGCAGCAGCCGCAGCAGCGCCCACGCGGGCCGCAGCCGGGCACCGATCTCGAGTACCAGGCCACGGTGGATTTCTGGACCGCGATTCGCGGCGGACAGGCGCGCATCCAGGTGAACCGGCATGAGACCTGCCCCACCTGCCACGGGCAGACGCAGACCGGCGGGGTGACGCAGTGCCCGGAGTGCAACGGCACGGGCCAGGTGACGCAGATGGGCGGGCGGATGAAGTTCAACATTCCCTGCCCGCGCTGCAACGGGACGGGGCGCAGGTCGAGCATGTGTTCGACCTGCCACGGCGAGGGCGTGGTGAGCCGGTCAGAGCCGGTGGAGTTCCGCATCAAGGCGGGCACGCGCGACGGGCAGCGGATTCGCCTGCAAGGCAAGGGCAACGCGGGCTTGAACGGCGGCGCGCCGGGCGACCTGTTTTTGATTGTGCGCACAGGAACTCATCCGGTGTTTACGCGCGTCGGCGACGACATTCAATTAACCGTCCCGGTGACGATTGCCGAGGCTAGCCTGGGCGCGAAAGTGGACGTGCCGACGATCGACGGGCGCGCACAGTTGAAGATTCCTCCCGGCACGCAGAGTGGCCAGAAGCTGCGCCTGCGCGAGCGGGGCGTGGAGAACGCGCAGAGCCCTGACAAGCGCGGCGACCAGATTGTCACCGTCGAGGTGGTGGTGCCGACGCTGAACGACGAGCGCAGCCGGGAGATTATGCGCGAGCTGGCCAAGCTGAACAACCATGACCCACGGGCGGCACTGTTTGAGAAGCTGTAGGGACTAGGGACTGGATCGCGGTACAGTAAGCTGATTCGAGAAAACGTATGGCGGCAAAACGCAAATCGAAGGGCGCGTACATGATCTCGGCGGTGGCCGAGATGTACGAGATACATCCGCAGACGCTGCGCCTGTATGAGCGGGAGGGGCTGCTGAAGCCGTCGCGGACCGAGGGCAACACGCGGCTCTATACGGACGAAGATCTCGAGCGCCTGGAGTTCATCCTGAACCTGGCGCGGGATCTGGGCGTGAACATCGCCGGGATCGCCATCATCCTGCAGATGCGGGAGCGGATGGAAGAGATGAACCGGCAGATGCAGAGCTTTGTGGAATACGTGCGAACGGAGATGCTGGCGCGGTTTCAGCAGGCAGCTCCCAACTCCGGCGCGGCGATTGTGCCGCTGCGGAAACCAACGATTGTGGCCAAGACGGCGAGTATCAACCGCAAACCCTGAGGGCCGGTTTTCGACGGACAGATTCATGGCTCCGGGCGGCGCGGCGGGGCAAATCTCTGCTCCCCTTATGCGACCGTCACGGGTATTCTGTTAGCTGCATGTTTTACGCCCTGCTCGCATTGGCCGGTTTCGGCCTGATCTCGTCTACGGTGTTTGCCGGCATGGTGCTGGCGGCAGTGCCCCGCTATCTGCGGGAGCGGCGGATTGCGCTCAAGCAGCTAGAGACGCGACCGGGATTTACTCCTCCGCTGACGCTGTTGAAACCCGTGCATGGGGCCGAACCGGGCCTCGACGCGCACCTGGCCACATTCTTTGAGCAGGACTATCCCGAATACGAAATTCTGTTTTGCGCGCGCACGGCCGACGATGCCGGGCTGCTGACGGCCGAGCGGGTGGCCAGCCGCTATCCGCAGATTCCGGCGCGTTTTCTGGCCATCGGCGGCGAACCCGCTTACATCAACGCCAAAGTGGCCTCACTGGAAAAGATGGAGGCGGCGGCGGCGCACGAGATTCTGGTGATCAGCGACAGCGATGTCCGCGTGACGCCCGATTACCTGCGCGCGGTGGCGCTGCCGTTTGCCGACCCGGGCGTGGGCGCCATGTGTTGCCTGTATCGCGGCGTGGCCGCCGAGGGCGGGCTATGGGCGCGGCTTGAGGCCGTGGGCATGAGCGTGGAGATGACCGCCGGCGTGTTGGCGGCGCGGGCCATGGAGGGCATGCGGTTTGTGCTGGGACCGACCATGGCGTTTCGGCGTGAGGTGGTGCGTCGCATGGGCGGCTTTGCGGTGACGGCCGACTACTGCGCCGACGATTTTGTGCTGGGCAACGAGACCTTCAAGCTGGGCGAGACGGTGGTGCTGAGCCATCACGCGATTGACCACATGGTGATCAACACCAGCCTTATGGCCTCACTGAAGCACCAGGCCAGGTGGATGCGATCCACAAGATTCTCCAGACCCAAGGGGCACTTTGGCACGGCGCTGACGTTCAGCATGCCGTTTGCGTTGCTGGCGTGGGCAGCGACGGCGGCGCTGGGGCATCCCTGGTGGGGGCTGGCGCTGTTTGCGTTGGGGCTGGCTTCGCGGCTGGCGCTCGCCGTTGCGGTGGGCTCTCTGGTAGTGGAAGATCGCAGTTGGTTCGGCCTGCTGGTGCTTTATCCGCTGCGCGACCTGATGGGCTTCGGCTTCTGGGCGGCCAGCTACATGAGCAGCCACATTCTCTGGCGCGGGCAGGTGTATGAACTACTGCCGGGTGGCAAGATGCGGGCGACGAAGTAAGAGGTCGAGCCTCAGGGGTTGAAGCCCACGATGAAATTGACGCGTTTTCGGCACGGATAAATCCGTGCCCATTCAAGACAGGGGCTTGATTCGCGATTCCTTGTCCGGCTCAGATGTCTTTGAGGATTTCGTCGAGGATGGTCTGGACGGAGGCGTAGGGGTCGGGGCCGTTGTCAGCGGCTTCAGCTTCGATGGAGAACAGGCCCTTGTAGCCGACCTCACGGGCGATTTTGAGGGCGTCGGCCTCGCTGTATTTTGCGGGGTTGTAGTGGCAGTGGCTGCTGCCTGAGGAGAGGGGATAGAGGGCGCGGAGGCCGGCGGCGCGGGAGTCGTTGTCAGGGAAGTTGCCCACGTCAGGGTTGGACCAGACACCGGCTGCCTGGATGACTTCAACGTCCACATCCCAGTGGGCGCGGGGCGTGCGGGAGGGGTGCGCGTCTTCTTTGTTTTCGACGGTGATGAAGACGTTTTTGGTTTTTGCATAGCGGTTGATGGCCTGGAGGGCGTCAATGGCGAAGGGGCGCACTTCGGGTGAGAGGGTACCCTGGTTGACCATGATGCGGGCGCAGCCGAGGGCGGCGGCGTGATCGACCCATTTTTTGGTGAGGTCGATGGTTTCAAGGCGCAGGACGGGGTCGGGCGTGGAGATGTTGAGCTGGCGGAACTCGAGGTTGATCTGGTTGATGCGCGAGTTGGCCTTCTGAAGGCGGCTCTTGAAGTCGGCGATATACTCGGGCTCAGTGGATTCAAAGTCAGTGTGCTGGAACTCGACGAAATGGACGCCGTAGCGCTCGGCGATCATGGCGGGCAGGTCGAGGATTTCAAGCGTCAGGCTTGGGTCGGCGGGGTTGATGTTTTTGAGGATGGGGTTGAAGGAGCGGCTCATGATGGCGATGCGGTCGAGGTTGGCGCGGGCAGGGGGTTGCGCCCAGAGCCTGGCAGGGGTTTGCACGATGGCAAACGAGGCAGCGGCTGCGGCGGAACCGAAGATGAACTCGCGTCTCTTCACAATGACCCTCCTGGGTGCGAGCCGTGGCGACAAGGAACGCGCTCCGGCCCGGCTCTCTTAATTTACCGCTTTGGGCGCGCTTGCTTCAGGGAAACTCTGAACGAGTCGCGGTTGAGATTCAGCATTGGCTCAAGGGCTAAGGCCGTGAGGATTTTATCGCGACGATGGCACGGGACTCAGAGGGTACCCGATTCGTGCTCTGGCACTTGGTGCTGCTCCGGATGCATTGGTTTGCATGCATTGAAGCCGTGCGCTTTCAAGACATCAGCTAGAGATGAAGGAGGCGTAAGAGAAGAAAACCCACGCCTCCGGAGGGGGAGGCGTGGGCTTCTGTGCGAGCGGCGAAGCTCGCATCTATAGACCGAGGCAGAAGGGGTGAGGTCCCGCCGTCAGGTCTATTTCGTTCCCTCGGCGGCCGAGGCGATGTAAAGGTCAACGTTGCTCTTGTCGACCAAAGCAGTGCCGGTGTCAATAAACACCGGGTAGGGCGAGAAGGAGTCAGCGCTGTAGTCCTTGCTGAGCTCCTTGGGCGGCGCATGGAAAGTCTCGTCCAAAGCCTTAAGACCAATATACCCCATTGTGAAGGGTTTTTGGGTGATGGTTGAGTCGATGGTTCCCGCCTTGATGCCATCGAGGGTGTCCTGGTTCACATCCCAGGCCATGACGAGGCGGCCGGCATCCTTGGTGCGGCTGACGGCGTCGGCGACGATTTTGCCGGAGGAGGACTCGAGGCAGACGAAGGCGTCAATTTTCTTGGGGCCGGTGAGAGCCATCAGTTCCTGGGCCTTGTCAAAGGCGCTGCGCGCGTCAGACTTAACGTCAACGACGTCAACGATTTTGAGATCGGGGTGGCCGGCGAAGACGTCTTTGAAACCCTTGAGGCGCTCTTCAGTGTTGGGCTGGCCGGCGATGGTGAAGAAGACGACATTGCCCTTGCCGGCGAGCTTCTCAACCACGCGGCGTCCGCCGAGGCGGCCGGCTTCAAGATTATTGGTGCCGATGAAGTAGAGCCTTCGGCTTCCGGCGGCGTCGGAGTCCATGGTGATTACAGGGATACCGGCGTTGATTGCGGCATCGATTCCGGGCTGGACGACAGCGATATCGGCCACCGAGACGAGAATGCCGGCCGGTTTGGCGGCAACGGCTTTTTGCAGTTCGGCCAGTTCGGCCTGGGGGTCATAGTTGTCTGGCCCGACGACTTTGGCCGTGACCTTGTAGAGAGCAGCAGCCTTGTTGAAACCGGCCGCGGCGGCCTGCCAGTAAGGCAGGGCCTGGTTGGCGGCGACCATGTAAAAGACTTCTTTTGTCGAGTGCCTGTCGCACCCGGACGTAGAGAGCAAACCCATGGCCAGAATGGCCAGCGCAGTTGCCTTGAGAATTTTCATCATCGCCTCCTTGATGGAGATGCATTTTACGGATGGACGCGGGATTTTGGGCACCGCGTCAGGGCTAACAAAAAAATCGGCTGAATCGTACTCCGGCGCGGGGGAGCTTGTCGACCCCCTTGCCGCATGGGAACGGTTATAGCACCGCGACGGGGTGAGGATTGGTGATTTACGGCACCGAAGTGGCTTGATTTCTGCGCCGGCGTCGCTGCATGCGGTATAACGAGACGAGAACGATTGAAGTAGTTGGGGTTGCGGCCAGCTGGTTTGCCGGGTACCTGCTTTTTTCAGGTCTTGACGATGGAAATTGCGCTCAAATCGGAGCTTCCTGGGGGAGTTGGCGTTGCGGGCGACGGGGAACTGACCCGCCGGGCGCATGCCGAGGCGCCCCATCCGTATCGCACGCCGTTCTCGCGGGATGCGGCGCGGATTCTGCATGCGCGGGCGTTTCGCCGGCTGGCGGGCAAGACGCAGGTGTTTGCGCGGCTGCCGGGGGAGGTTCCGGGAGACCATTTTCGCAGCCGCCTGACCCATACCCTTGAAGTGACGCAGATCTCGCGGACGCTGGCCCGGGCACTGGGGCTGAACGAAGAACTGGCCGAGGCGCTGGCGCTGGCCCACGACATTGGCCACCCGCCGTTTGGCCACGCCGGAGAGAAGGCGCTGGACCAGGCGCTCAGAGGCCATGGGCTGGGGTTTGACCACAACCTGCACGCGCTGCGGATTGTGACGTGGTTTGAGGAGCGCTATGCGGGGTTTCGCGGACTGAACCTGACGCTGGGCGTGCGCGAAGGGATTGTGAAGCACTCGCACGATTATGAGGCGGCGACGCATCCGGAGCTGGGGGAGTATTTTCTTGAGAGCTTTCCGCCGCTGGAGGCGCAACTGATTGATCTGGCCGACGAGATAGCGTACCTGACGGCCGACCTGGACGACGGGTTGGAGTCAGGAGTGCTGGAGCTGGAGCAGGTAAGAGCGGGTGTTGGGCTGTTCCGCAGGCTGCACGACGGAGTGTTGGGCGAGTTCCCTGCCGCGCCGGGCAAGCTGACTCGTGCAGAGGCGCTGAAGCGAATGTTGAATGCGCTGGTGACCGATTTGATGGAGGAGACCGGGCGGCGGGTGACGGAGCTGGGCGCGACGACGCTCAACGATGTGCGCCGCGCGCCGGAGCGGCTGGCGGCTCTGAGCCCGGGGATGGAGGCCGAGCGGGCGGCGGCGAAGAAGTTTCTTTACGCTAATTTTTATAACTCGGCAGAAATGGTCGAGGCGCATACGCATGCGACGCGGGTGGTGACAGAGCTGTTTGGGGCGCTGATGGCGGACCCCGGGCTGCTGCCGGAAGACCACCGCGAGCAGATTCCCACGGAGGGGATGGCGCGGACGGTGGCGGACTATATTGCCGGGATGACAGACAGCTTTATTGAACAGCTTTGGACGCGGTGCTGCTTGGGAACTGGGCCGGACAACGGGAAGCAGGACTAAGGCATGGCGGAATCGCGATCGATCGATCTGCACAACTTTACGGTGGCGGAGGCGCTGCGGGAGTTTGTGCGTTTTTATAACGCCCAGGTGCGGAGCGGGTACAGGGGGCGGATTGAGGTGATTCATGGGTACGGATCGAATGGGACAGGCGGGGTGATTCGCGAGGAGTTGCGGCGGTATTTGACGGTACACGATGAGATCTTTGGGGAGTTTTTGGCGGGGGAGAGCTTGCGGAACCCAGGGGTAACGATTGTGTATGCGAAGGATAAGCCGGCGGCGGCGCTGCCGGGGGCTGCGGGCGGCCCGACGCCTGGATTTCGGAGCAGGCCCAAGAGTTCATTTGGGGGGAAGAAATTCAATCCGCGCTAGATCTTCGACGGGCTTGAAGCCGTAGTCGGCGGTGACGAGGATGTGATCGGGGGAGTCCATGGCGAGATCGAGGGCGAAGGCATCGGCGTAGGAGATTCTTCTGCCCACTCTTATCGACGCGGCGTGGACCGCGCGCTCGGCGCTCACGGAGACGATTTTCACCTCAGCGGGAAGAAGACTGCTCAAGATGCGCATTTCGTCCTGAGCGCCCAAACGCTTGCGGAGCCTTCCTGCAATCTCTCCCCACTGCAGAGCAGAGATGGAGATCCCTGCCCGACCGGTGACAAAGGCGCTGAGAATCGCTTCGATTCTGTCCGCGCCCGCTTCGCTGTCGAAATAGCGAAGGACGGCCGAGGAATCGAGGACGTAGACGGTCATTTACCAGCCTTCTTCGGCTAGTTCCCGCTCTCGTTCAAGCCGGCGTTCTTCAAGCAGGGCGTCGGTCATGGACGGGCCGCCGGCTGTGATCCCGCGCAATTCTTTGATCAAACGGAGCTTCCGAGCCACAGTGTCGGTTTCCAGAATGACCTTTGTGCCGTCCACGGTGATGGCCATCGTGGTTCCCGGCTCAAGGCCCAGCTGGACCCGAACAGCGGCGGGAATGACCACCTGGCCCTTGGTGCTGATTTTTGTGCGGAGCTGTTGCATGGCTTACATTCTACCGCAGGTAAGACGCAGTTAAATAGGTAAGATGCGTGAGAAGGGTAAGACAATGATTTTATATCTTACTTTGTCGCAGCTGTCTTACTGCACTGTGCCCTGGGGACGGAGGCGGCGGAGGTCGAGGGCGCAGTCGACGGCGTTCTGGGCGTGGAGGCGGAGATTGTCAGAGGCGGCCCAGAGCCAGAGGCGGGAGAACTGGCTGGAGTTGCGGGCGCCGGCCTCAGTGCGGAGGCGGACGAGGACGTCGTTCTGGCCGGTGGCGGCGAGGTTGGAGGGGGAATCAGTATCTTCAAGGACCAGATCGACGCGGTCGCCGCTGAGGGCTTCTTCAAGGGCGGTGAGGTCGACGGGGCGCTCGAGCTCAATGGCGATGGAGAAGGTGTGGCCGTGGAAGACGGGGGCGTGGAGGACCTGGAGGGCGAGGGCGGGCCAACGGCCGCCGCCGAGAGCCTCATAGTGGCGGCGAATGCGGGCCTCGGCAGCGGCGAGGTTGATGGTGGAGGACTCGCCCATGCCGGCGAGGAGATTGTAGGCGGCCTGGGCGTCGTAGATGGCGCGGGGCATGGTTTGAAAGCTGAGCAGGCTAACGGTCTGCTGGTGGAGCTCGTCCATGGCGGCGCGTCCGAATTCGCTGGCCGGCTCAAGGAGCGTGGCAAAGGCGGAGCGGACAGGCGCGGCCTGCTGAAGGCGCTCGAGCAGGAGGGCCAGGGCGAGTGCGGCGGGGTGAGCGGGGACGACGGCGGGGGTGAACAGATCGACCGTGGCTGACTCAGCGCCGAGCCAAGGGGCACGAATGAGTACGCCGGCCTCCTGGTCAAGCGCGCCGGAGAGATCGAGGACGGTTGAGCCGGAGCGGAGGGCCTGCCGCCAGAACCTGCGGGTGAGGGCTTCGGGTCCGCAGAAGAAGGTGAAGTCAATTTTCTCGAAGGAATCGGGACCGATGGCCTGGACAAAGGTGATTTCGTCGCCGACCTGGTCCAGCTGACCCTGGGCCTCTTCCTCGTCGAAGAGGGAAAAGCTGGATGCGGCCAGGGGCGACTCCTCCAGGGCTTCTTTCAACTCACGGCCCAGCAGGGTGGAGGCTCCGGCAATGGCGATCTTGTACACAGTTTTCCTTTGGTTGGGCCCGGCTCCGGGTTATGTGTGGCTGGGCGGCTGGGGGGCAGCCTCAGCGACTGGAGCATGCAGCCGCCACCGCCGCCTACGCGACCAGGAATAGGCGGCGCGGGCCCAGATGCCGGAGAACATATAAGTCAACGCCATGAGGAACAGCACGACGTTGGAGAAGCGGATCATGACATAGACGACGACAGCGAGTACAAACAGCAACTGGAAGGGATGGCCGCGAGAGAAGTTGATCTCTTTTCCGGACCAGAAGCGCCAGGTGCTGACCATGAGGAATCCACTCAAGCCGACGAAGACGAGCCAGACGATGGCGATCCACCAGGCCTCGACCGGGTAGCCATAGCAGAAATGGATGGTGGCGGCGAGCAGGCCGGCGGCGGCGGGAATGGGCATGCCGACGAAGTATTTGCGTCCGGGGCGGCCGGGGTTGCGGGGCTGTGCGTCGTGGCTGATGTTGAAGCGGGCCAGGCGCGATACGCCTCCGATGAGATAGAGGAAGCAGATGAAGGCACCGGCCTGGTGGAGGTGCTGGAGCAATTTGGGGTTGATGGATTCGGGCAGGAAGTGGAAGCCCCAGACGAGGGCGAGCAGGCTGGGGGCGACGCCAAAGGTGATGGCGTCGGCGAGGGAATCGAGCTCTTTGCCGAACTCGGAGCAGGTGTTGGTGAGGCGGGCGATGCGGCCATCGAGCGAATCCATGGGGATGGCGACGAGGATGGCGATGGCGGCCAGGTTGAGGTGCCAGGCGGCGTTGCCGATGCCGCTGATGGCCTTGATGGTCTCAGTGATGGAGAAGTAGCCGGCGGCAATGTTGCCCGCGGTAAAAAACGACGGCAACAGGAACAGGCCGCGGCGCAGCTGCGCCTGTGTCCTGGCCCTGGCCAGTGCGGCATCGTGACCGGTCACTGTGCTGCCTCCCCGGGCATGGCCGCCAGCACGGAGGCGCCGCCCTTGACGCGCTGGCCGACCTTGACGTGCAAGACGGCCTCGGCGGGCAGGACAACGTCAACGCGGGAGCCGAACTTGATAAGGCCCACGCGCTGGCCGCGCTCGACGGCATCGCCCTCGCGGAGGTTGAAGACGATGCGCCGGGCCAGGAGGCCGGCGATCTGCTTGAAGGTGACTTCAATTCCCTGCCCGTAGACGGTGACGACATTCTGCTCGTTGCGGTCGGCGGAGGCGGGGTTCATGGCGTTGAGGTATTGGCCCTTCTGGTAGCGGACGGAGCTGATGACGCCGCCGATGGGCGAGCGGTTGATATGTACGTCAAAGACGCTGAGAAAGATGCTGATGCGCCGGCGGGGGCCCTGCGGGGTGGCGATGAGGACGGTTTCAGTGACCAGGCCGTCGCCGGGGGAGACAATCAGGCCCGGGGCATCAGGAACGGTTCGCCGGGGGTCGCGGAAAAACCAGAGAAAGAAAGCCGCCAGAAGCACCGGCGCAATGGACCACGCCCAGTTGCCCGTAGCCCACGCCAGCAATGCCGCCACAGCCAGCAGACTTAAACCGTAGATGTACCCGTCACGAACCATAGTTCCTCACGATTATACGTTCATTCCGCTGGGTTGCCGACTGAACCGGGCCGGGCAAGCGATTGGCAGGGACAACCCGGGCGTGTGGGCGATGGCTTGGAGCGGACCCGCGGGACTAAGAAAAGGGGCCCCGCCATGAAGGCAGGGCCCCTGGGTGTGCGATGCGTTGATTACTGCTGGAGCAGGAAGATGGAGGGCGCCGGGTCACTCTGGAGTGTGCAAGCCAGCTTGATGGGGGCCGAACTGATCGCGATGCAGCTGGCAAATCCGCCCGAACCGTTGGAGATGGTGATGGTTCCGTAGGTGGTTGAGGCGAGCAGGTAGCTCATGTTTACCGGCGCGTCGAAGTTGAAGGTGATGCCGGGGATCGTCGGGATCCCAGTGGAGACACCGGCTGCAATCGTGGTTCCGGCAAACTTGTACTCGCCCACGCTGGGAATTGCGGTTGCCTTGATCATCGGCAGCGGGCCAGCCATGTAGGTGCCGGCGAGGGCGGTGTTGCTGATGGTGGGCGCGGTCTGCTTTTCAAGCCAGCCGGCGTTGTAGCCCCCATTGCCATCCACGCTGAGCATGAAGGCATTGTTGACGCCGAAGAAGTAAAGGTACAGCTCGCCGCCGGAGCCGGGGATCAGCGTGGCGCGGCCCGGGTTGGAAGTGTCGAAGGTGAGGGCCGGGAAGGTGCCAGTGGTGCCGTTCACCAGGTAGGTACCTGCTCCATCCTGAAAACTCGTATTCGCCACGATTGAGCCGTTCCCGGAGCTGGTGGCCTGGATGACCTGGCTGTAGAGGCCTCGCAAGACACCGCCGCCGGCGAACGAGACTCCCTGGTTATAGATGACAAAGGGACCGGAAAGGGCCGCGCGGGAGCTTAAGGCGCCTGACTGCGTGCGCACGTTGCCGACAAGCAGTCCGCCCCCCGCGGTGGTTTCCAGGATGAACATCCGGTTGCTGTCGACGATGTAAACAGTCATCGTGACTCCACCGCCCGCGGCGAGGAAGGTGAACGAACTGCGGCCATAGGCATCGGGCGCGGTGTAGGTCCCGGTAAAGGTTTGCTCCTCCACCGCGGAGGCTGTGACCTTGGCGAGCTCGATAATGCCGTTGCTGAGATTTCCGCCCAACGCACTGAAGCGCCCCACAATCGCATGCCCCATGTAGACATTGCCCCCCGCAGTGGCGGCAACTGCCTTATCGCCGTTCATGTTAAAGGCGAAACTGTTGCCGCTGAATGTGCTGGCAGCAAACGCGCTGGTGGTGTCGAGGAAGCAGTTGGCGGTGGCATGCTGCCCGCTGGTGTCGAACTCGACGGCGCGGAACTGCACAGCCGGAGAAGCCGAACCCGTCAGCGCAATCGCCCATTCCGACACCTGAGCAGCATGTCCGCTCTGGCTCATGCTCAACAGCGCGACTCCGTTGTTGTCTGTGTTGATTGAATAGCTCCCGGTCAGGGTTCCTGTTGAGGGCGCGCTCTGGTCGCTGCCATTCTCATCCCACACGCCATTGGAGAACGCGCCGCTGCCGGCGGTAAAGCTTGACAGCGAAGCCCAGCGCGAGCCATCGCTATCGTTGAACCCCTCTGTCAGGCAGGAGTAACGGCCGCTCAGCGCGGAGTTGTTGGTTCCGGTTGGTCCAAGGATGACCACGATCCCGTATGTACCGGTGGCCTGACTGCTGCCGCTCTTCACGGTCACATGCAATGTGATCGCGGACGCAACGGTCGGTTGTCCGCCAAAGGTGAGCGTACTGCTGCCGGTGTTGGTTACGGTCAGTCCGTTGCCGCTGGCCACCGGCACCGGGGAGTTTGAACTGGCAAGCGTTGCGCCGTTCACTATCCATGTATAGGGAGCAGAGCCGCCTGTCGCCGTAAGAGTTCCGAAGTAAGGCGCGTTTTGCAGTGCCGACCCGAGCGTGCTGATGGTGTCAGTACCGTCCGAAGGCTGGGGAAGGCTCAACGCCCCGCCGCCAATGTTGATGGAATAGCTCTGGCTCACCTGGTTGTTGCTGCTGTCAGTGACCTGGACCGAGAAGGTGACCGTGCCCGAGGAAGTGGGCGAACCGCTGATGATGAGTGGGCTGGAGCAGTTGCCGTTGGTACGCCAGGTCAAGCCATACGTGGCCAGGCTGCCCGATACCTGGTAGCCGTAGCAGGGGTAGCCGCCTGTTGCCGCAATGGTGGCCGTGTAGCTTACGCCCTTGGTTCCCGAAGGCAGTGCCGCGGCAGCCGGCGAAGGCAGGGTCAGCGCCGAGAAGCCGGGATAGTAGTCTACCTGCGTCTGGGCGGAGTTGCCGTGGGAGTCAGAGGCCTGCACGAACCAGTAGTACTCCTGCGCGCTCAATTGGGAGACAGATGGCGTGTCGCCGGAATACCCGGCCGGCGCAACGCCCCAGGTGAGCGAAGTAAGCGACGACGAGAAGCCGTTGCCTCCGTTGTTCTTACCGGGAATCTGCCAGATGGTGTTGTAGTTGGCATCCATCAACTGGAACTGGTAGGTATAGTTTCCGGCGTTGGTGGGGTCAGTCCAACTGAAGTTGGGCTTGAAGTTGGTGCCGGCGCCGGCGGGCTGAAGATGGCTGGGCAACGAGTTCAGCACGCCGGTTACCGCGGCGGAAGCGGTTCCCACGGCGCCATCGCTGTAGGTGACGGCAAACCCGTAGGAATCGCCCACCTTGGGCACACTGCCGTTGATGCCAATGCCGAAGTTCACGCCGCCGTTGCCGCCGCCGCAGTTGTTGCACTGGACGAGATCCTGAGGCACGACAACATTGGGGTTGCTGGCCGAAGTCAGGGTGACGTTCACGGGTTGCTTGACCATGGGGTCGATTTGGAACTGAAGGCTGTAGTTGGTGTTGGTTCCGTTCTGATTGATGAGCTGGTTATATTGCGTTGCCAGAGCTGTGGTGGCAGCGCTGGTGGGCAGCGCAAGCCCCAGGCCGGTCTGGTTGCCGGTAATCGAGACAGGCGCGTTGTTGTTGCCATTCGTATCGGCCACATCGCCGGGAACGATGACGCCAAGATTCAGATTGTCGAGGATGCCGAAGTGGATGTAGTTGGCGCCGCCGGTGCTGCTTGGCACCTTGACGGAATAAGTGGCCGGGCTGGTGGGCGGGCTTGCCTTGCTGCCCACCTGGGTGACATAGACCTTGTTGGTGTTCATGTCATAGAAGCCGGTATAGAGCGGTCCGGTGGCAGTGCCGCCAAAAGTCACCGCGCCGGAAACGGTATTGGCCCCGGACGGGGGGTTGATCGTCAGCGGGCTCGAGGTCTCGTACCATGGGCTGGCCGATGTGCCCGCCGCGCCGCGTACGCGGAAGTAGTAGGGGGTGGTATTGGTCAGTCCGGTGATAATCCAGATGCCTGTGCCGTTGGAGCCCACAGCGGGGAAGGTTTTGGTCTGGCTGGATGGAACCGTGGAGGGAAAGGTCTGCGTGGTGCTCCACTGCACGGTGTAGGAGGTGGCCATCTCAACGCCATTGTTGTTCATGATCGGCTGGAAGAACAGAAATGCGCCGCCGCTGAATGCCTGAGCCTGCTGAATGCCGGGAGCGGCACTGAGCGTGACGGGCGGAGGAGCGCCGAGCGAAGCGGCAACCCCTGTGACATTGGCGTTCGATACCGAGAAGCTCACGGGCGCGTTCACGTTGGTGGATGGGTCAGCCGCGTTCGGAACGCCATAGCCAAGGGTGTCCATCCATGCCTGCACGGAATAGTTGCCGGGCGGGACGCCACGGATGGTGAAGGCGCCCTTGGAGGCAAGGCTGACACCGGGGACGGCGCCGCCGCAGTTGTTATTGATCAGTGCGACATAAATTCGACCGGTGGCAGAACCGGAGTACCCGATGGTGCCGCTCACCGTGTAGCCCAGGGCGGCCTGGAAACTCACACTCGGCGCACTGCTGGTGGTGACGGTGATGTTCTGCGTGGCGGGATAGAAGACGGCGCTCGGCCCTGCGATGGAGGGAGTCACCGTAAAAGTTCCCGCGGGAACATTCAAGAAGGAAAAAGCTCCGCTGCTATTGGTGGTGGTGGTCATCACGGGGTTGGTGCTCAACTTGACCGTGAAGATGGGCTGGGGCCCATTGTTGCCTCCGCACTGGTTCACGCCGATATTGCCGTTCACGGTAGTGCCACTGGCCAACGCTACGGTGGACGAAACCAACGCCAGGCAAACCGGCAGAGACACGGCGAGCCAACGCATAACGATACGGATGCTTTGCATTGCGAACTTTCCTCCGGGCAATCTCGATTGCCCTCGTGCAGAACTATCTCAACAGCGTGGGCGGGAATTTCAGGGGAAATCCACGCCGCCGACAAAGTGCATGTCAATCGTCTGCCTTCTCAAAGACAATCGTCAAGCCATAAATGACCAAACGTAAAGGATTTAACTTTTCCTTTTTGTTTATTTTCCGGCAAAAAGGCCGGCCGGGCAACCTGGGCACGGGTGGCCTGGAAATGAGGAATTGTCGTAGTGTGACTTGCGCAGATTGAAAAGGTGAGCAAAATGCGAGACCGGGACGAGGAGTGAGAGGCTGGGGCACGGGCAGAAGTGCAATGGATGGTGTAGTCTGAAGGGCGAATTCGAAAGCGTTTACACGGGGGTAGTTCTGCGATGACGGTTGTTGCGGGTGTGGATTTTGGCACATTGAGCGTGCGCGTTACGCTGGTTGACAGCGCGAAGGGGCCAATCGGGACGGCCTCGGCCGCGTATCCGCTGCACCGGCGCAGGGAAGATCCGAATCACGCCACGCAAGCGCACGCGGACCAGATGGCGGCGCTGGCTGAAGCCACGCGAGACGCGCTCAAGAGTACCGGGGTGAGCGGCGACGCGGTGGCCGCCATTGCGCTGGATACGACGGGATCGAGCGTGATCCCGGTGGGCGAGGGACTTGAGCCGCTGGACGAGTACTACCTGTGGTGCGATCATCGCGCGTTTGCCGAGGCGCAGGAGATTACGGAGAAGGCGCACGCGTTGGGCTTTGAAGGGATAGAGTGGTGCGGCGGGGCGTATTCGCACGAGTGGGGCTTCAGCAAGCTGCTGCATTGGCTGCGGCATAATCCGGAGAAGCGCTCGCGGTTTGTGACAGCGCTGGAACACTGCGACATGGTGGCGGCCACGCTGAGCGGCGTGACGACGGTAAGCGGGTTGAAGCGCAGCATCTGCGCGATGGGCCACAAGTGGATGTGGAATCCGAAGTGGGGCGGGCTGCCGCCGGAAGAGTTTCTGGTGGCGGTGGACCCGATCTTCAAGGGGATCCGCGCACAGATTGGCGGCGAGTATCTGACCAGCGATCATTTGGCGGGACATCTGACGGCGGAGTGGGCCGCGAAGCTTGGACTGCGGGCGGGGATTCCGATTCCGGTGGGCGCGTTCGATGCGCACTGGGACGCGATTGGCTCGAACATTCGCGAGGGCGACGCGGTGAACGTGGTGGGCACATCGACGTGCATTATTGCCATGGCGAAGAAGGCAGAGCTGGTGCCTGGCGTGTGCGGCGTGGTGCCGGGGAGCGTGCATCCGGAGTACACGGGAATTGAAGCGGGACTCTCGGCGGTGGGCGATATTTTCGACGCGATTGCGAAGCGCGCGGGAACCACGGTGGGCGCGCTGAGCGAGGGTTTGGATGCGTACACGGCGGGGCAGACGGGACTGCTGCGCTTGAGCTGGGACAACGGCGACCGCACGGTGCTGGTGAATCCGGAGCTGGGCGGCGTGACGCTGGGATGGAACTTGATTCACACCGCGCAGGACGAGTTGTTTGCGGCGATTGAAGGGACGGCGTTTCACACGCGGATCATTCTTGAGCGGATGGCGGAGCATGGGGTGCGGATTGATCGGGTGATTAATGCGGGAGGGATTCCGCAGAAGAGCGAGGTGTTGAACCGGGTGTATGCGAATGTGCTGAACAAGCCGGTGCTGGTTCCGGCGGGGATACCGACGAGTTTGGGGTCGGGAATTTTTGCGCTGCTGGCGGCGGGGGCTTACAGGACGATTGAAGAGGCGCAGGCGGCGGTGTGTTTGCCGCTGCGGACAGTGGAGCCGGACGCGAAGCAGGCGGCTGTATATGAGGGGATTTACAGGCTTTACCGGGATGTGTACTTTGCGCTGGGGACGCGGGATGCGGCGGCGGTGGCGTTGGGGCGGGTGTTGCCGGAGTTGAGGAGGATTGCGGCGGGGGTGAGGCAGGGGTTAGGGGCCAGGGGTTAGGGATTAGCTCTCAGCTCTCAGCTTTCGGCTTTCGGGGGAGGGGTGAAGGGGCTGCCGTGGCGGAAGATGGGGGTTACTTTATAGTTAACTTTGGAGTGCAAAGGTTGGCTTGTAAGGTGCGGTTTATGGGCCAAAGGTTTGCTTAGATGGTTCGCTTTAGTGGGCAAAGGTTTGCTTCTATGGTTGGGAAAAACGTCAAAATGAACCTTAGAATTGACCCAATTTTGGAAAACCGAACCATGGATGGTTCGACATATTGGGGGTTGGTTGGTATGGAATTGAACCTTTTTTGCGCAAAGGGCGTTGAAACGGGGTGGTTTATGGGTGTAAAGCGTTGAAAACAGATGGATTCTTTTGATTATTGCTCACTGACGCGTTCGATGCGGCCGACGACGAAAAGATAGGAGCAGATACCCATAAAGGCCATGCAGGAGATGAACACGAGGGGGTAGGTGAAGCTCTGGCCTCGGATGAGCAGGCCGACGACGGATGGAACCACGATGGCCGAGCAGTTGGAGATGAAGTTGAAGACGCCCCCGGTGAGACCGATGAGGCGCTCCGGGGCGACGGTGGAGACGACCGACCAGGTGATGGAGGCGAATCCGCATCCGAAGAAGGAACAGGCCATGCAGGCGATGACCAGGCGGGGATCTTGAAAGCTATTGGCGAGGAAGAGGAGGCTGGCCAGGAACAGGCCGGCGACGATGGGAATTTTCCGTGCCCGGGTAACGCTCATGCCTCGGCGAAGCAACCAATCGGAGAGCAATCCGCCGGAGAGGACGCCGACAAACGCGGCCAGGAAGGGGGCGGAGGACAGGAGCCCCGCCCTGGCCAGGGCGATATGGCGGTAGGTGACGAGATAGGTGGGAAACCATGTGAGGAAGAACCAGAGCGTGGAGGCGAGGCCGAACTGGCCGATGTAGATGCCCCAGAGCTTTCGTTTTCCGAGGACGATGGCGAGGTCGCGCCAGACGGAAGATGATGGCGATTCGCTGAGCTTGCGGCTCAGTTCGGGGATGCCGCCGCCGGCTTCAATCAGGCGGAGCTCGGCATGATTGACGCCGCGGGACTGCGCGGGGTCGCGATAGAGGAGCCACCAGACGAGCGCCCAGAGGAGGCCGGCCGCGCCGGTGGCCTGAAAGATAAACCGCCAGCCATAACGCGCCTCAAGCCAGGCCAGCAGCGGGGTGAGAAAGGCCAGGCCGACAAACTGGGCGGAGGTGTAAAGGGCGATTGCGCCGGCCCGCTCCGGCTCAGGGAACCAGGTGGTGACGACGCGGTTGTTGATGGGGTAGGAAGGGGCCTCAAGGGCGCCGACGGCCAGGCGCAAGGCGATGAGCGCGAAAAAGCCGCCAACCAGGCCCATGGAAAGCGTGGCCAGCGACCACAAGGCCAGCGCGGCGGCAAAGAGCAGGCGGGGATTTACGCGGTCGACAAGGCGGCTGGCGGGAATCTGGAAGAGCGCGTAGGTCCAACCGAAGGCGGACAGCATGATGCCGAGGGAGACGGGGCCGAGGGGCAGATCCTGAGCCAGCCTGGGAGCGACGATGGAGAGGTTGGCGCGGTCAAGGTAGTTGATGAGCACGCAGATGAACAGCATCCACGAGATGCGGATGCGGCGGCGGGTGGGCCGGGCATCAAGGTTTGCAGGCATTGCGGCCAGCGCGGGTCAGGCGGCGCATGGGAGTTGGGGAGTTGATTGTCACGGCCAGGCGATGCCCGGGCAGGTTTGAGAGCTCGACAAGCACCGCCGCATCTTTGCCGAAAGGCAAACCAAGCACACGCGAAGAGGCGACATACCCGGTTTTGCCAACGAGCACGCCTTTGGCCGAATCTCTAGTCATGATTGCGCAAGCTTCCGGTTGTGTAGTTCCAGTTGCTTGAATGATTCGAGATGGAGTGCCGTCAGGTCAAATGGGGGTTGGTATCCCAGGCGCCCGGAGTCGGGACCTTGGCCCCACGGACTAAGACCAGTCCGTGTGGCCCCGGAGCTGGGGCACGCGGCTGCCGCGGGAGGGCGATCGGGGGAGTTGGCCGTTGGCGGCATCCCACCCATTCGCGATGAAACCGCGAATGGGTGGGGCACCGGGTTAGAACGCCGGCGGCAAGGACTCATCAAGGGGCCGATTGCTGGACGGTGAAGTACTTGTAAAAGATGGGCGCGCAAGACATGTCGGCCGGCGGAGCGTTGGCGTAGCAGACATGTGCCGCGGTGGTTGGGATGGCCACGTTTCCGGAAGAGATGTAGTCGGTGGCGGAGTTGCTGTTAATGAGGTAACCGATGCTGAAGCCGAATGTGGTTTCGCCGTCAGGGTACCCGAAGAGTTTGATGAGTTGATTGCCCTTTGCCTGTACGCACAGATAGACGGGTTGGCCGAGGGGCAGATTGGCAAAGGCCAAGAGATTGGGAGTGACCGTTCCCTTATAGGTCATGACCGAGCAGTTAGCGGCGGAGGAGCCGTAGACGGTGATGCCGGCAAAGTTATACCCCGGAAGCTGGAAGGTGACCGTGTCAGATGGATTGAGAGAGTTTGGAGTTCCATCGGGGGCCAGGAGGGGGACGCTTGAGCCGAAGACGGATGTCTCCGAAGTCATCTCGACGGTGCCTAACACGGCGGTGAGCGTGTCAGGCGAGGCGTAGAATTTTTTGCCTCCGCCGGAGCCGTTGGCGTTTCCGAGGTCGATGACGAGAGAGTTGCCCGTAAAGGTGGCGAGCATTCCCGACTCGCTGGCAAACTCGCCAAAGTGGACGGGGGTTTCATCGATGCCCATGGCCTGCATGCTGACGGGCAAGGCAGCCCCGATGGGAGTGAGGGTGCCGAGGGCCGTTGCGCCCTTGACGCTATAGCCGCCGAGCACGATTGTGCTTGCGGCGGGAACGTCGGCACCGGCAACAACAAAGAGGGCAGTTCCTGCACCAGTGTTGAGAATCTGGTCAGAGTTGAGCAGGGAGAAGGTGGCCGCGGAGTTGGTAAGGGTGGGCACGGTTGTAAACTCGAAGCCTTTGGGCAGCATGACATTCAACCTGGTACCGGCGGGAACCGCGGTATTGGCGGTATAGGTGACGCCGCCTGACGGGACCGTGAGCACGCCGTTGCTTGCGGTTACCAGGGCAGCGTTGTAGACGGCCACATTGCCGGACATCGATCCGCCCGACGGGGGGGAACCAGCCCAGCTTTGTTGGGCGATGCAGACTACCAGCATTGCCGGCAATCCAAGTGCTTTCATCAATTTCTTCACGTGAAGCCTCCGTTTCTATTTGGGTTGGGCGAGGCAATTCGCCGTCAAAGAGATTCACTGCCCCAGAACATCGGGCAGTCAGCCAGGGCTGTGAACAGAGGGTCAGATGGGGAGTTGACCAAACGGCTCGAGCAGATTGAAGTATTCGTTCATGCATCCGCCGACAGTGCCGTAGCTGTAGCAAAAGAACCCGGGAAATTCGATCTCGACGTTGGTGCTAGCCAGGAAATCATCGTAGGGGTGGCCGGGCAGCACCTGGATTGTGTTGAAGCCGCTGGGATACATATTCATGGTGATCAAGTTGTTGCCGGTGGCGCTAACGCAGAAGAAGATCTCACGATTCAAGGGAATGCTGGGGAAGACCAACGCCGTGGGAGTTACGTTGCCTGGCGCGACCATCTGTTTGCAGGATGAATCGAGCGCGGAAAAGGCAGTGATGTTGGCAAAGGAAATGCCGGGAATCAAGACCGTGGCGCTCTCATAGGAATCGAGAGTATTCGGCTGCCCGGTGGGGGTGAGTACGGGGGTGGACATGTTTGTAAAGTCGACGATTTCCGGGGAGATGGCGATGGCGGAGATGACATCGGTTCGCGTGTCCTCGGATCGTCCGGTGCCGAATCTGCTGCCTCTTGAAGGAGACCCGAGATCGATGAACTGGATGGCGCCCACAAAAATTGCATGGACTCCCGTGTCGCTGGCAAACTCAGGGAAGGGCAAAGGCTGGGGGTCGACCCCGATGACCTGGAAGGTGACGGGCAATGCGCTGGCGACCGGGACGATGCTTTCAAGCCGGGCCGCACCGCTCACGGTATACCCGCCCAGTTGGATGGTGCTGCCGGCCACAATGGCGGAGGTGACGACCACAAAGCTGGCCGAGTTTCCGGCCATGTGGACGAGTTCAAAAGTGGACCCGGCGCTGGACAGAGAGGGGACTTGCTGGGTGGTGAACTGGAAGTGCACGGGCAAATGGACCATGACGATGGCGCCCGCCGCGATGGTGGTATTTGCGGTATAGGTGACCATGTTGGGCGGCACAGTCAACATGTCAGAGTTGTTCTTTAACTGTGCGGCGTTGTACTCGACCACTGAGCCGCTCATGGATCCGCCGGTGGGCGGAGGTGCGGCCCAGCTTTGTTGGGCGATGCAGACGGCCAGCATTGCCGGCATGACCAGTGTGTTGAGGTGTTTCTTCACGTAAAGCCTCCATTTCTGTTTGGGTTGGGGGGATAATTCGCCGTTGAGCGAACCTGCGGACACAAAAGATCGGGCATGCAATTGGCGCGGCTTGGTGTGGACCGGCCCGCCAGCGGTTGGACCGAAGGGGGAAGTGCGGGCCTGGAGGTTGGGAAGCAGCCTTCAGGCGGAGAAAGAAGACAAGCGCGCAGCGTTGTTTTGCGGGCAAACCGTTCGCACGCGGCGAAGGCACGGCCTTGGGGAAATCGGGGAAGATTCCATGTCGTAACTCCAATTGCAGGGAAGCGCTTGCTGGAGAGCTAGCGGACTTACCTTTGGGGAAGCACTTAAAGCCAGCCGACTGGGGATTTCATCGACAGGAACACGCGCCCTGCAATCCGGAGTATAGACCCGAAATGCCCCATCTGTAACTGACTTCTTGCGCGAGGCAAGAATCTTTTTACAGGAATTGAAAGGTTTCAAGAGGCCGGGTATCGGATGGTGGGATGAAAAGCGGAGTTTGGGGAAGGCGGCATCCCTGGGGGCCCAGGGAACCTTAACAAGGCAGCGGCGCACGCGGCGGCAAGATGCAATTCAAGTATCCCGGTGAAGATTGTCACGATCTTTCCCAATTTGAGACGCCTGAAGACACCTGAGCAAACCGCGTGCCGGACCTGTGCGCCGCTCCCCTCGCCTACTCGTTGATGATGCCGGGGTCAGTGGATTTGAGGTTGTAAGTGGAGTAGACGACGATGCTCATGGGGGCAACGCGGTCAGTGAGGGTTTTGCTGACTTCGATGGCTCGCTCGGGGTGGAGGTTGACGGTGGTTTTGTCTTCAGCTTCTTTGCCGAGGGAGTAGCGCTGGAGGCGGACGGGTTTGGCGAGGCCATCGACGGTGACGTTGATCTCGGCGGCGTGGTGGCTCTCATTGACGACGAGGACGGTGAGATGGCCGTTGGGGCTGCGGAGGGCGGCGGCGACGAGCTTGCGGTCTTTGACGCCGAAGGGGGTTTCAACCCTGGTGGCCAGGACGCTGGAGTGTTTGGGGAAGTAGCGGGTGAGCATGGCGTATTGGTAATAGGCGTTGGGCTGGGGGGTGAAGGTTTCCTCGAGCTGGTTGGTGTCGAGGTTCCAGGTGTGGACGAGTTCCCAGTGGCCGTCAAGGTCGCCGCGGTTGGTGAAGCTCCAGCGGTTGAAGCCGTCAACGCCGGCGTTGATGCCGCGGACGAGCAGGGACGCGTTCTTGAGTCCGGACAGGTAGGAGGCGGGAGCGGCATCGTCGTTGCCCCAGCCGTAGGCCATGGTGCCCATCTCAGAGAGGAAGAGGGCCTTGCCACGGGAGTGGGCGAGTTTGGCCCAGGCGGCGAGATACTCCTCGGCCTGGGTGAGGGTCATGCCACCGCCCATGGAGTCAAAGACGGCGTCGTAGGAGTGGAAGTCGTAGGCGCCGACGTAGGGATCCCATACGGCTTTGGAGGCGTCAAAGGCGGGCAGATAGGGCCAGTCAGGGCCGGAGAGGGGGACGGTGAGGCCGCGGCGATCAAACTCTTCGCGGGCGGCTTTGAGGCCGGGGGTGATGGGCATGGCCTTGAGTTTGGCATCCTGCCACCAGGAGAAGCCGTCCTGCTCAGGCTCGTTGCAGATGCAGACCCATTTGACGCAGGTGTACCCCTTGGCTTTGGTGAGGTGCTCGATAAACTCGCCGAGGCCGAAGGCCCACTCGTCGAGAGAGGCGGGGCCGCTGCGGAGGGTGCCGACGGGGTCTTTGGCGAGCTCGGGGAAGGAGTTCCAGGGGACGTCAGCCCACATCTGGGTGAGGAAGACATCAACGCCGCGGAGCTGGGCCCAGTTGAGGACGCGATAGAGGACCTGCATCTCGGGGTTGTCCCAGGAGAAGTCGCGTTTGTTGGGCTCGTAGACGCGCTGCTCGAGCTCGACGCGGCACCAATCCATGCCGAGCCAGTCGGCGTGATGGAAGAGGTCGTCCCAGTGGGCGTCGTCGCCGGCGTCGGGGTTGCCGCCCCATTCGCTGCCGGACCAGGAGTCGCCGCCGCCGGGTTTGTGGCTGGGCAGTTCCGTGCTGATGACGTGGAAGGAAGCGCCGACGCCGCCACGCATGACGCGGACGGGCTCGCCGGCGGCGATGTGGATTTTGACGGGGACGGATTTGCCGAAGACGGCGGGGGCCGGGGGGACAGGGGCGTGGGGGGGGGGGGCGGGAGCTGTTTGGGCCGAGGCAGCGAGGGCGGCAGGCAGGACAGTGGCGGCTCCGAGGGCGGAGGCGCTGGAGTTGAGGAATTCTCTGCGAGTGACTTTCATGAGGGTCTCCTGGGCGAGCTTGCGGACGGGGGAATTTTAGCACTGGATTGAGATGGGGGATGGCGGCGGTGGGCACGGGGGTTCATGGCCACCACCTTCCTGCCAGCGCTATTCCCTTGTAGGATGGTTGCCGAGGAGAAACGGCATGGAGCGGCGGAGATTTTTGAAGGCGGCGGCAGGATCGGCGGCGGCGGCGGTTTTGTTTGGGCGGCGCGGGGCAATGGCGAAGCAGGCGGGAAGCCACATTGAAGTGCTGGTGGATGAGCCGATCGGCAGGATTGCGCCGGAGATTTATGGGCACTTTACCGAGCATCTGGGAGCGGTGATCTACGACGGGATTTATGTAGGCGAGGGGTCGAAGATTGCGAACGAACATGGGCTGCGGTCGGCGCTCGTGGAGAAGATGCGGGCGATCAAAGCGCCGGTGGTGCGGTGGCCGGGCGGGTGCTTTGCCGACAGCTATGACTGGCGGGACGGCGTGGGGCCGAAGGAAAAGCGGCCGCGGCGGACGAACTTCTGGACGGAGGTTTTCACGGAGGCGCAGAAGAAGCAGAACCTGCCGCAGATTTATGAGGCGAACCAGTTTGGGACGGCGGATTTTGCGCGGTTTGCGAAGCTGTGCGGGGCGGAGCCGTATATTGCGGGCAATGTGCGGAGTTTGACGCCGCTGGATTTCGATCACTGGGTGGAGTATTGCAACTCGCCGAAGGGGACGACGACGCTGGCGGAGACGCGGGCCGGCGACGGGTCAGCGGAGCCGTTCAACGTGCGCTACTGGGGCGTGGGGAACGAGAGCTGGGGCTGCGGCGGGAACTTCGATCCGGAGGAGTATGCGACGGAGTTCAAGCGGTATACGACGTGGGTTCCGGACTATGGGGTGGGGCTGCGGTTTGTGGCCTCAGGGCCGAACAGCGACGAGCAGGCGTGGACGCGGGGGTTCTTTAACAAGCTGTTCCACGGGCAGCCGAGCCGGGACGCGCATGGGGTGTGGGGGCTGAGCGTGCATCACTATGCGACGAACCTTTCGCGCGGGAAGACGGACAACTGGGATGCGGAGAAGGGCGATGCGCTGAAGTTTGAGGCTGTGGACTGGTACGAGATGTGCAAGGAATCGGACCGGATGGAAAAGATCATCCTGGACCACTGGACGGCGCTGGGCGAGTTTGACCTGGAGCACAAGGTGAAGCTGGTGGTGGATGAGTATGGGCCGTGGTACCGGGGCGGGACGGAGGTTTCAGACGTAGCGATCATCTCGCAGCAGGTTACGGTGCGGGACGCGGTGGTGACAGGGCTGACGCTGGACACGTTTAACCGGCACGCGGAGAAGGTGGGGATGGCGGCCTGCGCGCAACTGGTGAACTGCTTGAACTCGCTGTTTTTGGCGCGGGGCGACGAGTTTGTGACGACGCCGGTTTTCAATGTGTTCGAGATGTATGCGGCGCACCAGGGCGGGACGGCGGTGCGGGCGGAGTTTGCCGCGCCGGAGGCGCGGTATGACCGCGATGGGAAGGCGGCGAGCTTCTGGGGGCTGAAGGGGTCGGCGAGTGTGAAGGGGAAGACGCTGACGCTGACGGCGGTGAATCCGGATGTGAGCGCGGCGCGGGAGACGGAGATTGTGTTGCGCGGGGCGAAGGCGGCGAGCGCGAAGGCGTGGGTGGTGGCGGAGAGCGACATGCACGCGCACAACACGCTGGGCGAGGCGGAGCGGGTGAAGACGCGGACGGCGGAGGTTGGGGTTGGCGGGGATTCGCTGCAGTTTACGTTTCCGGCGGGGTCGGTGGTGAAGATTGAGGTTTTGTTGAGTTGAGAAACGGTCGCTGGCGCGACCGTTGGGTTTTGGACGTTCCTGTATTTTGGGTTGTGGTATCCCACCCATTCGCGATGAAACTGCGAATGGATGGGGCACGGCCACCTGCGGTGGGGCCAACCGCTCGCACTGGGTTTGCGGTATCCCCGGTCTCAAGATCGAGACCGGGGGCACCCAGCTTGTTTGCGTGAGCGGAAAAGCTGACGGCTCGGAGTGGTGTTCCCTGTTCGGTGCTCGCTATTGCTGCTGCTGTTGCTGCTGCATCTGCTGAAGGTCGATGAAGGGGATGGTGGGGGCCGGGGGTTGCTGGGCGCGCTCGACTAAGACGCTCCAGTCGTCAGGGATGGGGAGCTTGCGGTCGAGGGCGGGGGGCTGATTGCCGGCTTCAACGTGGACGGCCACGTAGAGCTCGCTATCGGCAGCGCCGCGGAAGATGCCGTGGGTGGGCGGGACATCGGCGTAGTCGCGGCCGACGGCGGTGCGGATGTGGCGGTGGTGGGCGACGAGGTTGTTGGTGGGATCGAAGCCGACCCAGCCGAGATGAGGCAGGAGGACATCGACCCAGGCGTGGGTGGCGTCAGGGGTTGAGCGGTCGTGGTCTTCACGGCTGCGGTAGAGATAGCCGGAGACGTAGCGGGCCGGGATGCCGACGTGACGGAGGAGGGCGATCATGGTGTGGGCAAAGTCCTGGCAGACGCCTTTGCCACTGACGATGGCCTCGTCAATGGGCGAATCAACGCGGGTGGAGCGGGGCTCGTAGTCGAAGTAATCGAAGAGGCGCTGGTTGAGCTCCTGCACGAGCATGAGGGGATCGTCACGGCGGGCGACGCCCATCTGTTTGGCGAGCAGGGTGAGGGCGGGGGTTTCAACGGCAAAGGTGGAGGGCAGGAGCATCTCCCAGTAATCGCCGGACTCGATGAGCTGGTCGAGCGCTCCCCAGGCATCGGGGGAGAGGAATTGGGGCACGTCGGGGAGGATCTGCTGCTCGACGACGGACTCGGCGACGATGACGAGCTGGTTGTGTTCGCCGGGGATGTCAAAGTGGTGGACGTTGTTGCCGAGGTGGTCGCGATAGGAGAAGACGCGGCAGCGGGGGCTGACGGAGAGCGAGAAGGTGAGGCAGTGCTGGTGGGAGTCAGAGCGGGGGTTCATGCGCGTTTCCATGATGCTCTCGCTGATGGGGCGGGAGTAGCGGAAGCGGGTGAGATGGCGGATGGAGTAGAAGTTCATGGCGGCTCCGGTAAAGCAGCTTTCAGCTTTTAGCTCTCAGCTTTCAGCTCTTCGCGCTTGCATTGAGTGATTGGCATTGACCTTCGACGATTCTGGTTTTCACAGGTTGAAGGCCGGCCCAGGGGGACGCCGCACACGTGGCAGAAACGATCCAGATTCCCTCGGGGGCTAAAGCCCGCGACTGTTACTTTGTTGTCTTTCGGCACGGCTAAAGCCGTGCCCTTTCAAAACAGCGACCCCGTCAGAGCTGGCTTAGACAGCCAGGGCGGACTGGATGGAGTAGTGGACGTAATAGCGATAAAAGAGCTCGTGGATGCGCATGCCCTGCTCGCGGATGGAGTGGAGGAAGCCGCCGGCGTCGCCGGAGAGGATTTCGCCGATGGTGGTGAAGCCGAGCATGGCGTGGAGGCGGCCGATGACGGCGGTGAGTTCGTCAGGCGGGCGGCGGCCGCCGGAGCGCTGGATGGAGTCGATGACATCGCGAATGCCGTCGACACAGTAACGGATGGCATGGGGGAAGTCCTGGTTGAGGAGGAGGAACTCGAGGATGCGGCCGGGGGAGAGGTCGGCGGTGTAGACCTGGCAGTAGGCCTCAAAGGATGTGCAACAGCGGAGGAGGCCGACGAGCTCGAGGTACTGATAGCCGGCGTGGTCGTCCTCTTCAACCTGGAAGAGGTCGGGCTGATAGACCTCAAGGAGGGTGGCGGTGGCGTAAGCGCGCTCGAGGTAACGGCCGAGGCGGATGAACTGCCAGCCCTGGCCGTGGATCATGGTGGTGTCACTGACGCCCTTGAAGAGGTGGATGCCATCGATGATGGAGGCCAGCGAGTCATTGATGTTGGTGGTGAACTGGGTTTGTGCCTGGGGCGCGTGGATGTGGTGGAAGAGGCGGTTGACGCGCTGCCATTGTTCGCTGGAGATTTCTTCGCGGACCTGGCGGGCGTTCTCGCGGGCTCCGTTGAGGCAGAAGGTGACGGAGGCGTGGCTGACGGGGTCAAAGACGAGCTTGCGGGCCATGGCTTCGAGATCGCCGTTCCACTCCATGCCGGGGGGCTTGCCGAGGGAGGCCATGAGGCGACGCCAGCGGGTTTCAGCAGTTGCGCCGCCGGGATCGAGCATGAGGCTCATGGTGACGTCTAACTGGCGCACTGTGTTTTCGGCCCGCTCGAGGTAGCGGCTCATCCAGTAGAGACTGTCGGCGACGCGGGATAGCATTTTTTGCTCCTGGTGGGTTGTCCTCGGGGGGCTAAAGCCCCGCGCTATATTTTGGGCTTCTTTCGGCACGGCTAAAGCCGTGCCCTGACACTTCGTGCTTTCCTGATGCATGTTTCCGCGGACGGAGAAGCGGTGCCCTCTCAAAGAGTGCGGATTCAAAACTCATTCGAGGACCCATGTGTCTTTGCTGCCGCCGCCTTGAGAGGAGTTGACGACGAGGGAGCCTTTCTCGAGGGCGACGCGGGTTAGGCCTCCGGGGACGATGTTGACCTTGTCCCCGAAGAGGATGTAAGGGCGGAGATCGACGTGGCGGGGTTCGAGCTGGTTGCCGATAAGGCAGGGGGCTCGGGAGAAGTCGAGGGTGGGCTGGGCGATGTAGTTGCGGGGGTTGGCCTGGATGGCGCGGGCGAACTCCTCGCGCTGCTGGGCGGTGGAGTGGGGTCCGATGAGCATGCCATAGCCGCCGCTTTCGCCGACGGCCTTGACGACGAGTTTGTCGAGGTTGGCGAGGACGTGGCTGCGCTCTTTTTCTTCGCTGAGGAGGTAGGTTTCGACGTTGGGGAGGATGGCTTCTTCGTCGAGGTAGTACTTGATCATGCGAGGGACGTAGGCGTAGACGGCTTTGTCGTCGGCGAGGCCGGTGCCGAAGGCGTTGGAGACGGTGACGTTGCCGGCGCGATAGGCGTTGAAGAGGCCGGAGCAGCCGAGGGAGGAGTCGCCGCGGAAGACGAGGGGATCAGAGAAATCGTCGTCAACACGGCGATAGATGACATCGACGCGCTTGAGGCCGTCAGTGGTGCGCATGTAGACGATGTTGTCGTGGGTGACGAGGTCGCGGCCTTCAACGAGGTCGATGCCCATTTGGCGGGCGAGGTAAGTGTGCTCGAAGTAGGCGGAGTTGAAGACGCCGGGAGTGAGGAGGACGATGTTGGGCTCAGGGCGGCCCTCGGGGGCGAGCGAGCGGAGGGTGGCGAGGAGGAGCTGGGGATAGCGCTCGATGGGACGGACGCCGTAACTGGAGAAGAGCTGCGGGAAGGTGCGCTTCATGACGCGGCGGTTGGTGAGCATGTAACTGACGCCGGAGGGAACGCGGAGATTGTCTTCAAGGACGACGAACTCGCCGGTGTTGAGGCGGAGCAGATCAGAGCCGACGACGGCGATGTAGACGTTGCGGGGAACCTGGAGGCCGCGCATCTGGCGGCGATAGTGCTTGCAACTGTAGACGAGCTCCTGGGGGATGACTTTGTCGTTGAGGATTTTGGCGTCAGAGTAGACGTCGCGGAGGAAGAGGTTGAGGGCGGTGATGCGCTGGGTGAGCCCGCGCTCGATGCGGTCCCACTCCTGGGCGGTGATGAGACGGGGGAGTAAATCGTAGGGGAAGATGCGCTCAGTGCCTTCGTCGCGGCCGTAGACGGTGAAGGTGATGCCCTGGGTGAGGAAGGAGAGGTCGGCGGACTGCTTGCGGCGCTGGAGTTCCTCCTGTGGCAGGCGGGCGAGGGTCTCGGCCAGGGCCTGGTATTGGGGGCGCACGCCGCCGCCGGGCTCGCGCATCTCGTCGAATGCGTGGTCGAGCGGGTAATCGCCGAAGAGGGAATCCAGTTCCGCGGGATGGCCGGCGTTCATGAGTGGGCCCGGAGGGGTTCTTTCCGCTGAATTCAGGGAGTGCGCGGGCAGGTAAAGCGCGTGAACCCTGTTCTTTAGCTTGTATCACATGGGATATAAGGGAGCCGTGAGGAATGGGGGACGGGCAGACTATTGCGCAGTGGCGGTGAAGGTGGCGAGGGGTGTTCCCCAGAAGACGGGGCCGACGGCGGTTACGGTGACTTTGCCGGGGGAGTTGGGGAGGGTGAGGGTGACGGTGGCGTTGCCGTTGGAACTGGTGCGCAGGATGCGGGAGTTGAGCGTGCCGGCGGAGGTGGTGAAGAGGAGATCGACGCCGCCGGCGGAGGCGCCTGAGGCTCCGGGGACGAAGGTGGCGGTGAGGTTGATTTTGGAGCCGCGGGGGGCGGATTGCTTGTCACCGGATTTGGTGAGTTTGGTGGCGGGGACAGTGGCGAAGACCCATCCCTGCTGGGTTTGGATTGTGCCGCCGGAGTCTTTTCCGGTGACGGTGAAGGAGTAGATGCCGGGGGTGGCAGGGGTTTTGATGGTGACGACGGCAGCGGCGGCGTTGGCCGAGGAGGGGGGCATGAGTTTGGGCTGGGTGAGGGCGAGGGTGACGCCGCCGGAGCCGGCTGCGCCGGTGAGGGTGACGGAACCCGTGCCGGAGGTGATGACGGGCGCGATGGTGACGGAGGAAGAGGTGTTGGCGAGGAGGGTGTCAGGGTTGAGGTCCCACTCGGCGGCGACGGGTTGAGGGGCTCTGCCGGAGGCGACGATGAGGGTGGCGGAGTAAGGCGCGAAGGTCTGGCTGGAGGACCAGGACTGGCTGGCGGCGGCCACGATGGAGGTGGGTTTGGTGGAGGAGAGGGTGTAGGTCTTCATGGTGGCGGGGGTGAACCCGGCGAGGTTGAAGGAGACGGCGGCGGGGTGGGCGGGGTCTTTGTTGACGACGAGGAGGGTGAGAGTGTCACCGGCGGGGTCAGTGGCGGCAAAGGCGGAGAAGAGGCTGGGGTCGGCGTTGTTGGCGGCGGAGACGGAGACGGACTGGAAGCCGTTGTGTTTTCCGTCGGGGTTGCGATAGAGGAGCAGGGATTGGTAGGCGGGGGTGGCGGGGTCAGCGGCGACCCAGCGGGAAGCGCCCCAGACGCGCTGCTGGCCGAGGATGCCGTAGGCGTCAGCGTCTACCAGCGCGGTTGAAAAATCGGATTCGCCGGCGAGTGCGCCGTTCCACTCGGTGATGCTGAGCGGGGTGCCGGGATAGATGGAGTTGGCGAGGGCGCGCATGCGGGGCAGGACGAAGGCGACGGTTGCATTGGGCTGGATGGAGGTGGTCCATTGCTGATCGACCTCGCCGGACTCGCTGACGTAGGCGGGGTCCCACCAGTCACGGGTTTCGCGCAGGGCGGCGGCGGCCACCTGGGCGGTGGTCATGCCGTAGGTGGAGGGGCCGTTGAAGTAGGCGTGGAGGTCAAAGACGTCGAGGGAGCGGGAGCCGGCGACGACATCGTTGAAGAGGACTTGATTGAGGAGCCAGGGGAGGAAGTCAAGGCCGCCGTGGGCGGCTTTGTCGTTGTTGTTTGCGCCGTTCCAGTAGAACCACCAGCAGCAGAAGACGGGGCCGAGGCGGACGGCCAAGGGGTCATAGGCCTTGAGGGCGTGGCCCTCTTTGACGATGTCGGCGGCCAGCTCGTCATAGCCGGTGGGGGTGGGGTGGACGTCGCGATGGGTGCCGCTCCAGATGTCGGGCTCGTTGTCGAGATCATAGAAGTGGGGCTGGGCGCCGAATTTGGGAGCGATGGCGGCGACCCACTGGCTGCGATAGACGGTGCCGGAGGGGTCGCCGGAGACGGGAGCATCGTTGAGGGGGACGTTGGCGTCTTTGGGATCGTTGCCGGTGAGATCGGCAGAGCAGTTGGTGAGGATGCCGTCGCCGGCGTCGGGACGCCATTGGTCAGTGGAGCACTGCTTGCCGTATTTGGCGACGGAGAAGCTGTTGCTGGAGCCGTCTTTGGCCACCCAGGAGAGCATGGGGATGGTCATGATGGGGGAGGCGCCGGCCTTGGAGACGTTGGTGAGGAAGGCAGCGGAGCTGGGGGCCAGGCTGGTACTGGTCCAGGCGTAGTTCTCGAAGTACCAGTCGTTGTCGAGGTTGGTGACGTTCTTCTTCCAGTTGTAGCGGGAGGTGTTGTTGCCGCCCCAACGGCTGAGGGTGAGGCCGGAGTTGGCGATGTACGAGGCGCTGGGGGGGAAGTTTGCGCCGTAGATGTAGGGGCTGATGGGGTGGCGGTCAGCGAGGAGATTGACGGTGACGGTGACGGGGGTGGCGGAGGCTTTGGGCGAGGAAGCGGGCCGGGAGGAATCCGCGCTTTGGGCACGGGCCGGACCGGCGAGCAGGAGGGTTGCGGCGAGCAGGGAGAGGGTGGACTGCAAGACAAGCGTGGGGAAGATTTTTAAGCGCATCGAAACGAGCCTCGATGGTTTGATGGTACATCGGCGGAAAGTGGGGTTGCGGTGACAAAGGTAATAAAAACGAGGGCGGCGCGAGCGGAGCCGGGGGCAGAAAAAAGCGACGACGCCGTGGGAGGCGACGCCGCTTTGAGGGGGTGAGGGCGGCGGGGAGAGTGAGTGCCCGCCGCGGGTGGGGTTGATGCGAGAGGTCTAAAAGAGATTCCAGAGGGACTGGTTGTAGACCTCGTGGTGGAACTGGACCTCAGAGCCTTTGACGATGGTGCCGAGTTCGCGGGGGCTGCGGTTGGCAGCGGCCTGCTTGAGTTCGGCATAGCGGCCCTGGACGTCAGCGCCGAGGATTTTGGCAATCCAGGCGGAGGACTCGAAGTCGCCGATGGCTTTCTGGATGTTGTCAGGCAGGTAACGGCCGCCGGCGCGGAGGTTTTCAGCGTTGGAGATGGAGCCGTCGAGGCCGGTTTTGAAGATGCCGTAGAGGGAGAGGTAGGGGTTGGCATCGGGGGCCACGGCGCGAACTTCAGTACGCATGGAGCGATGGTTGCCGATGGGCACGCGGACCATGGCGCCGCGATCGGTGGCCGAGGCGCGGATCTGGTTGGGGGCCTCGAAGTGAGGATCGAGGCGGCGATAGGCGTTGACGCTGGAGTTGAAGATGAGGCAGAGGTCAAGGGCGCTGGTGAGGATGCGGTCAAGGAAGCTCCAGCCGAAGGTGGAGAGCTGCTCCTCGCCTTTTTCGTCCCAGAAGAGGTTGGTTTTGCCCTTGGAGACGGAGACGTTGGTGTGCATGCCGCTGCCGTTGACGCCGACGACGGGCTTGGGGAGGAAGCTGGCGGTGAAGCCCTGGTTGTTGGCGATCTGGCGGCAGAGCAGCTTATAGAGCTGGATCTGGTCAGCGGCGGCGACAACCTCACTGTAGCTGTAGTTGATTTCAAACTGGCTGGGGGCTACCTCGGGGTGGTCCTTCTCGTTCTGGAAGCCCATGGCGCGCTGGACTTCAGCGGCGGTGTCAATGAACTGGCGGAGCGGGTCGAGCGGGAGGGAGTGGTAGTAGCCGCCGGTGTTGATGAACTCGAACTTGCCGGTCTGGTGGTAGTTGCGCTCGGCATCTTTGCCGGCGAAGAGGAAGCCCTCAATCTCAGTGGCGGCGTTGAGGGTGTAGGCGTTCTTTTTGAACTGCTCTTCGCTGTAGGCCTTGAGGACGCCGCGGAGGTCGCCGGAGTAAGTGGTTCCGTCTTTGTCAATGACGTTGCCGAAGACGAGGACCTTGCCGTTGCCGAAGACGTCAGCGGGGACCCAGTAGAAGGCGCTCCAGTCAATGCCGAGGCGGAGGTCGCTCTCTTTTTGAGCGGTGAAGCCACGAATGGAAGATCCGTCGAAGGTGAGGTTTTCATAGGAACCCAGGAGGAACTTCTTGTCGTAGTCGAGCAGGTGGAGGCGTCCTTCGAGGTCAGTGAAGAGGACGGTGACGGCCTTAATGCGCTTCTCGTCGGTGAGGTACTTCAACCGTTTTTCGCGGATCTCGTCGGCGGCGGCGCGGCTGGCGCGGTCAGCTTTGGCTTCAAGGTTTTTCTCTTCAAGCTCCTCATACGAGAGGGCCAGGAAGTTGCGGTAGTCGCTAGACATATTTCTCCTCGCTTGGCGGAAAAGGTACAGTCCCGGCGTTCGACGACGCGGGCGGCTGCTTTATGGGCTTGTACAGATAGGTTAACGCCGCGAGGCGGGGTGCGCACGCGAAAATTGGGGGCACGGGCGTGGCCGGGTGAGGAAAAGTGGCTTCGGGGCTGGCCGGGGAGGGGACCGGGCGGAAAAAGCGAGGCCCCGCCGAGACACAGCGGGGCCTGGCTTGCAATTGAGTTGGCTACTTTTGCATCGTGAGCAGGTCAGCTCCCGGATTGGTCTGGGTGATGCAGGCGAACTTAACGGAGCTGATGACGGCGCAGGTGTAAGCGCCGAATGTGGAATGTGAGACCTGAAATGCTCCATAGGTGGTGGAGTTCCAGGTGTAGGTGAGGGCGGCGGGGGAATCGTAAGTGAAATTGCCCTGGCCGGCTGTGCTGGTCTGCGAGGCGAGGGCGCCACTGGCGGCGATATTCCACACACCCGCGGCGGCGTTCAAGCTTGCTTCCATCGGCTGGAAGTTGCTGCCGGCCATGTAATTGCCGGCCAGCGCGGCATCAGAGAACGTGGTTGCGGATTGCGGTTCAGCCCAACCGGATTCGAAACCATCCTGGCCGTCGTAGTTGAGTTCGAAGGCGCTGTTGGTGTCAAACAAATAGAGGTACCCCCCGCCCTGGCCAGGATTGAAGGTGACGCGGCCGGGATAGGCGGAGACAAAGGTGAGAGCGACCGTTCCGTTGCCTTGCCCGGAGGAGTAAGTACCGGCGTTGTCCTGGTAGCTTTCGTTGATGGTGAGGCTGCCGCTGCCGGTACTGGATCCCTGCTCGACCTGGGCCTTGGCGGCCGAGATCGATCCACCGGAGTAGGCGACGCCGTGGATGTAGACGACGAGCGAGCCCTTGACATTGGCGGCGGAGTAAGAGGACTCCATCTGCTTGCGCACGTCGCCGGCGAATGCGCCGTCCGCGGTGGTGGTTTCAAGGATGAACATGCGCCTGGCGTCAATGATGTATTCAGCCAGGTTGATGGTATGGCCGCCACCGATGCCGAGCGCGAGCGTGAGCCTGCCGGAGGTGGCGTTGGGGGCGGTGTAGGCGCCGGTGAAGGCGATCTCCTGCGGGGAGGGACTGCCGCCTTTGGCTATATCGAGGATGCCGGCGGTGATGTTTCCGTTGGAGGCCGAGAAGCGGCCTGCGCCGGCCTTGGGCGCGGTGGGACTGCTGCCGCCGGCGGTGTTCTCGCCGCTCATGAGAACAGCGAAGCCGCTGCCGCTGATGGTGGAGGCGGTGAATGCGCCGGTAGTGGCGAGGTAGCAGTTGCCTGTGCCGTGCTGGCCGGAGGGATGGGCGCCCGCGTCATCGGACTCGACCAGGCGAAACTGCTGGGCGGGGACGGTGGATTGGGCCATGGCAAGAGCCCATTGGGTGGATGTGGGTGAGCCTCCGGAAGGCGTACCGGTGAGGGTGGCGATGCCGTTGTAGTCCGCGCCGATGGAGTAGGTACCGGTTATGGTTCCGGACAGGGCGGAGGGCAGGTCAGTGCCGTTCTCGTCGAATGTGCCGGCGGTGAGCTTGCCCAGGGTGTTTGTATCGGAGCCGTCAGCGACGAAGCTGGCGAGAGCGGCCCAGTGAGAGCCATCGTTGTCAAAGTAGCCCTCAAGCTTGCAGACGTAGCGGCCGAGGAGGCTGGCGTTTTTGGCGCCGTTGGGCGGAGGGGCGACGATGGGAAAAGCCAGGCCCGCCCCGGTCACGGTTCCGGGGTTGGACACGACCACACTTGCTGTGTCCGCGGATGCAATCAGGCTTGCGGCAATGGTGACGGTCAACTGCGTGGCGGTTTGCGTCTTGACCTGCAGCAGGGTAGCGGATGCGGAGGTGATCCATTTCGCGCTGGTGGACGGGGTGAAGTGCGCGCCTGTGATGGTCAAGGTGAAGGCAGCGCCGCCAGCAGTGGCCGAGGACGGACTGAGGCCGGCGATGGTGGCCGGCACCGGCGGGGGCGCGTTGACGGTGAAGCTGGAAGCGCTTGAGAGGACCGAGGTGCCGCCGCCTGCGATGGTGGTGAAGACGGTGATCCAGGCGGAACCGGCGGTGGCGATCTGCGCGGCGGGCACGGTAACGGCGATCTTGGTGGAAGTTACCGATGTAGCGGTGAGTGGGGTTGCGCCGGTGCTGGTGTGCCAACTGACGAACGTGGTTGAGGCTGAACCGAAGCCGGCGCCGGTGATGGTGAGGGAGAAGGCGGCTCCGCCCGCCGTGGCCGAACTGGGGCTCAGGCCGGTGACGGTGGGGATGGCGGCGGAGGCAGAGGCGGCAAAGAAGACTGCCAACAGAGCCGGGAGACACACGAACAGTGACCGCGTGATGGCGCGCAAATGGTGCATGGGGACGACCTTCCAGGGCAAAAGAGGGGTTGCCCGTTGAACGGAACCGCCTGCCGGCTTGTACGGGGAAACTATATGGGAGATCAAACCGCAGGGGTTGTGGCGAACCAGGGGTCTGCACGGTGCAGAGCAAAGGTCCTCTATTTAGCCGTTTGATTGCGATGAATGAAAAAGGAACTACGGTTTTGGGTTGAATCTGGCAGGACGGGAGCGGGATGAACAATTCTCCCGGTTCTGTTGGGTGGCTCAAATCGAGGGGTGAATCTCTGCCCCGCCGGGCGGGGCCAGGAGGAGCCGGCAGAGGAGGCGAAACGGGCGGAGCCGGCGCCTGGGTGGGATGGCTGGGCCGGGCACCTCCCTGCCCAATGGCGGATTCGTGGAGTAGAGTTTATGTTCAGGAGAATCTGCTGCCCAATGCGCAAACCGTACCGTTTTCCGCTTGCCGTTCTGGCGTTTTTTGCCCTTGCCTTCACCGCCTTGCAGGCTCAGCCGGCCGCGCCGGACGCGCCCAAGGAAGACTCAGTTCGCGCGCACTATACGAAGTATGAATTCCGCATTCCGATGCGGGACGGGAAGCGGCTGTTCACGGCGGTGTATGTGCCGAAGGATGCGGCGGGCGGGCCTTATCCGTTTTTGATGGACCGGACGCCCTATAGCGTGGGCCCTTATGGGGAAGACCAGTATCCGAAGCATCTTGGACCGTCAGAGGAGTTTGAAAAGGGCGGGTACATTTTTGTTTACCAGGATGTGCGCGGGCGGTGGATGAGCGAGGGCGATTTTGCCGAGATGCGGCCGCACGTGGACGAGAAGAAATCGACGGCGGATGTGGACGACGCCTCGGACACGTACGACACGATCGAGTTTCTGCTGAAGAACGTGGCGAACAACAACGGGAAGGTGGGCATCTGGGGGATTTCGTACCCGGGGTTTTATACGTCGGCGTCGATGATTGACTCACACCCGGCGCTGGTGGCGGCGAGCCCGCAGGCTCCGATGACGGATTTGTTTCTGGGCGATGACGGGTACCACGGCGGGGCGTTCATGCTTTCGGCCAATTTTGGGTTCTATGTATTTTTCAGGCCGAACCAGAATCCGGAGCTGCCGAAGCCGGGGCCTCGGTTCGACTTTGGCACGACGGACGGCTACAAGTTTTATTTGCAGGCGGGGAATATTGCAAACCTGGACAAGCTCTATTTGAAGGGCTCGAACTGGCTGTTCAACGACCAGGCGAAGCACTGGAGCTATGACGCGTACTGGCAGGCGCGGGATTTGTCGCGGCACATGAAGAACGTGAAGTGCGCGGTGATGGTGGTGGGCGGGTGGTTTGACGCGGAGGATTTGAGCGGGCCGTACAAGACTTTTTATGCGACGAGCAAGCTGAATCCGGAGACGCCGACGACGCTGGTGGAAGGGCCGTGGGTGCATGGGGGCTGGGCGCGCGGGGAAGGCAACCACCTGGGGGATGTGCAGTTCAACTCGAATACGAGCGAGTATTTCAGGGCGAATATTCAGTTCCCGTTTTTCGAGCATTATTTGAAGGGCAAGGGCGCGGCGCAACCGAAGGCGGTAGTGTTTGAGACGGGGACGAATGTGTGGCGGCGGTTCGACGCGTGGCCACCGAAGGCGGCGGCGGCGAAGACGCTGTATTTTCATGCGGGGGGCAAGCTGAGCTTTGAGGCGCCGACAGAAGCGGCGAGCAAGGACGAGTATGTGAGCGACCCGAACCATCCGGTGCCGTTTGTGGGCTACACGACGGATACGGTTCCGCAGCGGTATATGGTGGACGACCAGCGGTTTGCAGCGACGCGGACCGACGTGCTGACGTACCAGACCGAGCCGCTGGAAGAGGATGTGACGATTGCGGGGCCGATTTCGCCGAAGCTGAAGGTTGCCAGCTCGGGGACGGACTCGGATTTTGATGTGAAGCTGATTGACGTGTATCCGGACAACTACCCGGACCCGGACCCGGCGCTGGACGGGAACAAGCGGGTATTGGATACGCCGCCGCTGCACATGGGCGGGTATGAGCAGTTGTTGCGCGGGGAGCCGTTCCGGGCGAAGTTCAGGAACAGCTGGGAGAAGCCGGAACCGCTGGCGCCGGGCAAGGAAGCGGAGTTGAACTTCACCATGCCGGATCTGTTCCACACGTTCCGTCGGGGACACAGGATCATGGTGCAGGTGCAGAGTTCGTGGTTTCCGCTGACGGACAGGAATCCGCAGGTGTTCACGGATATTCCGAATGCGAAGCCGGAGGATTTTCAGAAGGCGACGGAGCAGGTGTTCCACCAGAAGGGCGCGGCGAGCGGAGTGGAAGTGCTGGTGATGCCGTAGAAGCAGCTTTCAGCTCTTAGCTTTTCTTGCTTACGATTTGGTTCGTGGTATCCCAGGTCTGAAGATCCAGACCTGGGGCACCCAGCTTGATGCAAGAACCGGCGATGGGAGACCGATGAGCCAGGGGTTAGTTTCTGGATTTTTGGGTACGTGAGGACCTTTATGTTGATTCGTAGTTTTCGCTCTATGTTGGTGGTGGCGGCGGCGATGTTGGTGGCCGCGGCGACTTTGATTCACGCCGAAGAAGGCATGTGGACCTTTGACAACCCGCCTTTGAAGCTGCTGAAGGCGAAGTATAACTTTACGCCGACGCAGGCGTGGCTGGACCATCTGCGGCTTTCAAGCGTGCGGCTGAACGACGGCGGATCGGGATCGTTTGTGAGCCCGAACGGGCTGCTGCTGACGAACCATCACGTGGCGCGGGGGCAGTTGCAGAAGAACTCGACGGCGGAGCACGACTATCTGCGCGACGGATTTTATGCCGCCACGCTGGACGGGGAGATGAAGTCGCCGGACCTGGAAGTGAATGTGCTGGTGGGAATGGAAGATGTGACGGCGCGAGTGCAGGGCGCGGCCAAGGGGATTGCCGACGAGGCCAAGGCACTGAAGGCGCGGGACGCGGCGGTTGCGGCGATTGAGAAAGAGAGCAAGGACAAGACGGGGCTGCGGTCGGACGTGGTGAGCTTTTATAACGGCGGCGAGTACTGGCTTTACCAGTACAAGGCGTACACGGATGTGCGGCTGGTGTTTGCGCCGGAGCAGCAGGCGGCGTTTTATGGCGGCGATCCGGACAACTTTACGTATCCGCGGTATGACCTGGACATGGCGATCTTTCGCGTGTATGAGAACGGGAAGCCGCTGCACACGGAGAACTTTTTGAAGTGGAGCGCGAAGGGCGCGGCGCCGGGCGAGCTGACGTTTATCTCAGGGCATCCGGGATCGACGCTGCGGCAGAACACGATGGCGCAACTGCTGACGGAGCGCGATGTGCGGGAGCCGGCGGTGATCGAGTATCTGGAGCGGCGCATTGCCGCGGCGCAGGCGTTTGGCGCACAGGGTCCGGAGCAGGCACGGCTGGTGGGGAGCACGATTTTTGGATTGCAGAACAGCCTGAAGGCCTACCAGGGACGCGCGGAAGCGCTGGCGGACCCGGCGATTGTGGCGAAGAAGCAGGCCGAAGAGAACGATTTCCGCAGCCGGGTGGCGGCCAATGCCGAGTGGCAGAAGGCCTATGGCGACGCGTGGGAGACGATTGCGCGCACGCTGGAGAAAGCGAAGCCGGAGATCAGGTTGCAGACGTTCCGGCGGGCGGACAGCCGGCTGTTTACTCTGGCCTTGCAGATTGTGCAGTACGTGGCGGAGACGAAGAAGCCGGATGGCGAGCGGCTGCCGCAGTTCCACGAGGCAGGGCTGGAATCGCTGAAGTACCAGATGCTTTCGCCGGCGCCGGTGTATCCGGCTACGGAGAAGGCGTTCATGACCGCGACGCTGAAGCTGGCCGAGGAGAAGCTGGGCAAGAGCGACGCGTTTCTCGCGGCCATCTTGCAAGGCGGAGACGTGGAGCCGACGGTGAACTCGCTGGTGGACGGAACGAAGCTGGGCGATGCGGGATTCCGCAAGACGCTGCTGGATGGCGGCGAGGCAGCGGTGGCGGCATCGACCGACCCGATGATTGTGGCGGCGCGGCGGGTGGACCCGGTGGTGCGGGAGTCGACGCGGCGGGTGCGGGACACCATCAACAGCGTGCTGACGCCGGCGGGAGAAAAGCTGGGCAAGGCGCGGTTCCTGGCCTATGGGAAGGACGCTTACCCGGACGCTACGTTTACGCTGCGGCTGACGTACGGGACGGTGGACGGGTACCCGTATAACGGGACGATTGCTCCGCCGTTTACGACGTTCTATGGGCTCTTTGACCGGGCGGCGAGCTTCAGCAACAAGGCGCCGTTCAACCTGACGCCGCGGCAGGCGGCGGCGCGGGAGAAGCTGGACCTGACGACTCCGCTGGATTTTGTGACGACGGGCGACATTATCGGCGGCAACTCAGGCTCGCCGGTGGTGAACCGGGATGGCGAGCTGGTGGGGCTGATCTTTGACGGGAACATTGAGTCGCTGGCCGGAGACTTTGTGTATGAGGGCGCCAAGAACCGCGCGGTTGCGGTGCACTCAGCAGGGATGATTGAAGGTCTGCGGAAGCTGTATGGCGCGGATGCGCTGGCCGATGAACTGATGGGCAAGCCGTAGAGCATTTCGCCAGATGAACCGAAAAGGGGGGAGCCGAGGAGGCTCCCCCTTTTTTCAGAACGGTGGAAGAGCCGGTAAGCCTGCCAAACGACTGCTTCTCGCCTTACAATGCCTTTACACGGTTCCCCGGCCACCCGCGGAGGGACTGCCAGCGGCCGGCTGCGGCGGCGAGGCAGGGCCTGGATTGCGGATGGAATGTGCCGTTTAAAAGATCTGGAACATCTCATAGGAGCGAGTGCGGTTATGAGTGTGGATGCGAACGTGGTTTCAAACCCTATTGAATTCGATTACAGCCTGACGGGCATGAACTCTTCACTGGCGGTGGAGAAGGGGCTGGCAGAGGCGGAGTGGTACCAGTGCCCGGTGCCGCGGGAGACGATGCGCAAGCTGCTGGAGCGGCGGAACGGGCCGGCGATTCGCGACACGATTTTGTGGTTTGCGCTGATCTTCGGCAGCGGGTACGCGACGTATGCGCTTTGGCCATCAGCGTGGTGCATTCTGCCTTATGTGCTGTACGCGGTGCTGTACGCATCGACCTCGGACTCGCGCTGGCACGAGAGCAGCCACGGGACGGCGTTCAGGACGGGATGGATGAACGATCTGCTTTACGAGATTTCATCGTTCATGATCATGCGCGAGTCGACGCTTTGGCGGTGGAGCCACAACCGGCATCACAGCGACACGATTATCGTGGGGCGCGATCCGGAGATTGCGGTGCCGCGGCCGCCGAACCTGAGGCGGCTGGCGATGAGCTTGTTCTCGCTGACGGTGTATCCGAAGTATTTCAAGCAGATTGTGGTGCATGCGAGCGGGCGGATGCTTGAGGCGGAGAAGACGTTTGTTCCGGAGACGGAGTTCCCCAAGGTATTTTTCAGGGCGCGGATTTATGTGGCAATCTATGCGGCTGTGATTCTGCTGGCGATTGAGCGGCGCAGCCTATTGCCGCTGCTGTTTATTGGATTGCCTGGATTGTTTGGCGCGTGGCTGCAGGGGATCTATGGGTACACGCAGCACACGGCGCTGGCGGAGAATGTGCTGGATCACCGGCTGAACTGCAGGACGGTTTACCTGAACCCGATCAACAAATATCTCTACTGGAACATGGGCTACCACGTGGAGCATCACATGTTTCCGCTGGTGCCGTATCACGCGCTGGACAAGCTGCATGAGGCGGTGAAGGCAGATTGCCCGGAGCCGTATCCGGGGCTTTATTCGGCGTGGCGGGAGATTATTCCGGCGCTTTTCAAACAGGTGAAGGACCCGGCATATTGCGTGAAGCGGAAGCTGCCCGCGGCGAAGGCGCGGACGACGGACCGGGAGATTTTGACGTGCGGCGATCCGGACGCGGAGGGATGGGCGGCGGTTTGCGAGAGCGCGCAACTGGGGCGCGCGGATGTGGTGCGGTTCGATCATGGGCAGAAGACGTTTGCGCTGTATCGCAATGACGAGGACAAGCTGTTTGCGACGGATGGAGTTTGCACGCACGGGAATACGCATCTGTCGGACGGGTTGATTTTCGGGAATGTGATTGAGTGCGCGAAGCACAACGGGCGCTTTAACCTGGTGGACGGCTCGCCGGCGCGGGCGCCGATTTGCAGGGGGCTGGCGACGTACCCGGTGGAGGTGCGCGGGACGCGGATCTACGTGAACATTGTGCGGGCTGGCGGCGTGGGGGCGCGAACGCACACGACCTGCCGGTTCCGGGTGGTGAGCAACCGGAGCGTGGCCACGTTTATCAAGGAGCTGGTGCTGGAGCCGCTGGATGGGGCGCAGATGGCGTTTACGCCCGGGGACTATCTGCAACTGGATATTCCGGCATACGAGGCGATCCGGTTCAAGGATTTTGAGATTCCGGAGCCCTACGCGACGGTGTGGAGAAACCAGCACGTCTTCGATCTGGTGGCGACAAACCCGACGGCGGGGCGGAGGAACAACTACTCGATGGCCAGCAACCAGGCGACGGAGGGGGTGTTCCGGTTTAATGTGCGGATTGCGACGCCGCCGGCGGGGCAGGATTGCGCGCCGGGTGTGGGATCGAGCTACGTGTTCAGCCTGAAGGCGGGGGACGTGGTTTCAGGGATCGGGCCGTTTGGGGATTTCCACGCGAAGCCGACCAAGCGGGAGATGGTGTATATCGGCGGAGGGGCGGGGATGGCTCCGCTGCGGGCGCACCTGGCGCACCTGCTGGAGACGGAGAAGACGGCGCGGAAGATCAGCTTCTGGTATGGGGCGCGGTCGCGGCAGGAGATTTTTTACGAGGATTATTTTGAGGAGCTGGACAGACAGCATCACAACTTCAGCTTCAATCTGGCGCTGTCATCTCCGCTGCCGGAAGACAACTGGACGGGGAAGACGGGATTTATTCACGAGGTGGTGCTGACGGAGTATCTGCGGCAGCATCCTCATCCGCAGGGAGTGGAGTACTACCTGTGCGGGCCTCCGGCGATGATCAAGGCATGCACGCGGATGCTTTCAGCGCTGGAGGTGCCGATGCACCAGATTGCTTACGACGAGTTTTAGATTGGGTCTGGTGGCCGATTGCCGGAGCGGCCTATAATGCGGAGGCGTGAGAATGCCTATGCCGAAGCTTGAGTTGAGTTATGCACCGCCGATGCCGAAGAGGAAAGATTTCCGGATCGGAGTTCTGGGTAGCGGATTTATTGTGAGCGATTGCCACCTGGTGAGCTACCGGCGGCTGGGGTTGAACCCGGTGGCGATTGCATCGCGGAGCCGGGAGAATGCGGCCCAGGCGGCGGCGCGGCACTCGATTGCGCGGGTGTGCGCGAACTACCAGGAGATTCTGGACGACCCGAGCATCGAGGTGCTGGACATCGCGGTTCCGCCGATGTACCAACTGGAGCTGATTCGCGCGGCGTGCGCGCGGGGGACGGTGAAGGGCATTCTGGCGCAGAAGCCGCTGGCGCTGAGCTATGGCGAGGCCGAGGAAGCGGTGCGCTGCTGCGAGCAGGCGGGGATTGTGTTGTCAGTGAACCAGAACATGCGCTACGACCCTTCAGTGTATGGGGCGAGCGCGCTGCTGAAGCAAGGATTCTTTGGCAAGCCGGTATTTGCCACGATTGATATGCGTGCGGTGCTGCACTGGCAGCCGTGGCAGCAGGATGTGGGCTCGGCGACGCTGCGGATCATGTCAATTCATCATCTGGATTGCATGCGGGGATGGTTTGGCGATCCGGCGCGGGTGTTCACGAGCACGTGCCCCGATCCGCGGACGAAGTTCGAGCACACGGATGGAATCTGCACGACGATTCTTGAGTATGAAAACGGGCTGCGGGCGGTGATGATTGACGACCCGTGGACGGGGCCGGTGCGGGAAGGGTGCCCGGGCGACATTGGCATTGTGTGGCGAATTGAGGGCGTGGACGGGCTGGCGATCGGGAATGTGGGCTGGTGCCATGATCCGTTTACGACACCCTCGACGATGCGGTACGCGCGCAAGGGCGACGCGGAGTTCACACACTTCAATTCGACACAGAGCTGGTTTCCGGATGCGTTTGGCGGGACGATGAGCCAGTTGCTGGTTGCGCTGGAGACGGGCGAGGCGCCTGTGCTGACCGGGCGGGACAACCTGAAGAGCATTGCACTGGTGGAGGCGGCGGCGTTGAGCGCCGCAGAGCACCGGATGGCTTCTCCGCAGGAGATTATCGATTTGAATCTGAAGACGAGGTGAGAGATGAAACTTGGGATTATCAACAGCGCCTTTGCGCAGGTGGGCATGGACACGGAGACCGGGCTGAATCATATTGCCCGGATCGGCTTTGACAGCGTGGACATTTTTACCGAGGCGATGACGATCACGGCCGAGGAGAAGCGGATCATCGGCACGACCTGCGAGAAGCGGGGCTTGCCGATCATGAGTTTGCCGGTGGTGGCGACGGGGCTGATCGACTTCAACGAGCCGGTAAGGGATTTTCACGTTCAGCGGTGCAAGGCGTTCATCGACCTGGCGGCTGAGTTTGAGGCGAAGAACGTGCTGGTGGTTCTGGGCGAGTATCTTTGGCAGCGCGAGGTGATTGCGGCGAAGGACCAGTGGAACTGGGCGCTGGAGACTTGCCGGGTGCTGGGCGATTATGCGGGGAAGAAGAATCTGGATATCGCGCTGGAGCTGGAACCGTTCAGGATGAGCCTGCTGAACAACGTGGACAACATGGTGCGATTTGTGGACGAGTGCGCACATCCGCGGGTGCGGGCCAACATCGACGTGAGCCATTGCGCGCTGAGCGACAGCGGGCCGGAGACGCTGGCTCGGCTGAAGGGCCGGGCGATCCACGTACACATCAGCGACTGCGACGGGAAGGTACACGGGGATCTGCCGCCGGGCAGGGGCGTGGTGAAGTTCAGCCCGTATCTGCAGGCGATCAAGGAGCTGGAGATCGACGGAGTAGTGTCAATTGAGCTGGAGTACTCGCCCGACCCGGCGCGGATTGTGGAGTGGGTGGAAGAGGCGTATCGGGAGACGGCGCGGCTGATGGAGCTAACCGGCCTGCGCGGGTAAGAGCGCAGGAAGACAGTACACAGGGTGTTGATTTCTTAAGGAAATCAACACCCTGTTTTGCAGGCCGGGACCACCTATCGTGATTCTGCGGCAGCCGGCCGGATTGCGGGAGATCACCAGCCGAAGGTGGTTTTTACGTAGTCGTGGCTGCGCTTCCAGTCGTCGGCGAGGGTGTTTTTGGGCACGAAGCCCCGTTCATAGGCAAGTTCAACGGCGGCACGGCCGCGGAAGTCGACACTGCGGAGAGCGGCGGCGATGGCGGCGAAGTCGGTTACGCCCTGGCCAACATACTCGGTCCATGTGCCGTCTTTGTACTGATCGCGGATGTGCATGTAGACCATCTGGTGGCCGTAGGTCTTGATGAACGAGACAGGATCGACGCCGCCGCGGATGAGCCAGTTGAGGTCGGGGCCGAGCTTGAAGTCGGGAATGCGGGCCAGGGTTCCCTTGAGATCGTGCAGGTCATCGCGGACTTCATAGGTATGGTTGTGGAGATTTGCGAGGATGCCGTGGTCCGCGCAGAGCTTGCGGATGCTGGTGAGGATTTTTGCCTGGGCGTCGAACTCGGCCTCAGTTTTTAAATGGCCGGCATCGCCGACCGAGATGCCGAAGGTCTTGCCCTGGAGCTGGCCGAGCCGGGTGATGACTTTGGTTGCGTCGGCGAGGATCTCGTCGTGTTTGGTTGCGTCCCACATGGCGCCCATGTAGGACGCGCCGCTGACGGGGATCTCATATTGCTCGACGAGGCGCTTGAGGTGCGATACGGCATCGTCGTGGCCGAGAAGCACATCCATGATTTCAACGCCGTCAAAGCCGGCGGTGTGGAGGTCGCTGAAGACCTTTTCAAGGTCGGCGGTTGCATCCCAGTTGGGCGGATACTTGCTGGCGTAGACCCACATGTGGGCGCTGAGCTTGGCTTTGAACGGGAAGAGGCCGGCGGCGAAGGCCTGCCTGGCGGAGGGCGCGGCGAGCAGGCCGGCGGTCAGGGAGAGGGTTGAGTTGCGAAGAAAATCCCGGCGAGTGGGAAGGCTGGAAGCTTTCATTGAGTCCTCACTTTGGCGAATCGATGTGGATGCCCCGAGGCAGTTGCGCGCCGGTCACCGGGAGCAGGCGGGGGGCGATGCCGAGGCCCGTCCTGAGAGGTTGAGAGCGCCGTGAAAATTGAGCGGGGAGACCGGTACTGGTTTTCCCGCCCATCAAGAGTACACCCGCGATTGGCGAGGTTGCGACCCCCTTGCGGGCGGGGCGGCGACCGGCCGGGCCGGGCCGACTTTTGGAGAGGCCGCGGGGTACCGGGGAATCCGTTGTAGTGGTATTTTGGAAAGAGCGGAAGAGTGGCCGAGTGGTTGATGGCATCGGTCTTGAAAACCGACGTACCTGAAAGGGTATCGGGGGTTCGAATCCCTCCTCTTCCGCCAGCACCTGCGGTGCGGCCAGACGCTCGCTGTTCGCTCGCACGAGGTTGGTGCTGGAGCCTGAACGGCACCTGCGGTGCGGCCAATCGCTCGCTGTTCGCTCGCACGAGGTTGGTGGCGGGGCCTGAAGGGCACCTGCGGTGCGGCCAACTGCTCGCTGTTCGCTCGCACGAAGTTGGTGGCGGGGCCTGAACGGCCGAGGCACATCGAGGCAGCGGCACTCCAACTCAGACTTTTCTAGGAGAAGATTCTCAGCCAGGCCTTGACCCACTCGAGCGTGAGGGCCTGCCACGGCTGCCAGAACTGCATTATGGAGGCGAGGCACATGGCCGCGACGAGCGCGGCTGAAGCCAAGACGTGCGAGCGGACGAGGCGGCGCTTCCGCCAGTCCCAGGCGAGCATGAGGAAGATGATGAGCAGGTTGCCGTAGAAGACGCTGAAGAACCAAGGGAACGGAGATTGCGCGTCGGGCAGCCATTTGTCAAGAACTTGCAGGAACCGGTTGAACCCCGGGTCGGCAAGGCAGACGGTGGACAGGATCATGATGCGCTTGTGAGCGGCGGGATTTTTGCGAAGGGCGATGCCGAGGACGAGAAGGACCAGAAAGCCGCCGAGGTCGACCACGTGGGTGGCGATGAACGCGTAGGGGAAAGGGCCGTGGAGGCGCGCAGCCCTGAGCACCGTGGCGACGATGGCCCAGGGACCCATCACGGCCATGAGGCCTGCCCAGCCAACGGCAAAGACACCGAGTTTGCGGTGGAGGGCGACGCGGTCGCGCAGAACGAGGAGCACCTGAGCGGAGAGCAGCAGCAGCCAGATGGTGAAGACGGCGGCATGGACATGAACCATTTTCGGAGCGGGCGGATTCATGTGGAGGAAGTTCGGAATATCGACGCCGAATCCGGCGATCATGCCTACCCAGAGGATGCCGAGCCACACGGCCGAGGGGACGCGATCTTCGCGCGCGCTCCAGGCGCCGCGCACATGCCAATGCCACCTTGACTGCTGAACCAACGACGTTTCCGCCACCCTCACCTCCTTTGTTGCCTGAAGGAGAGTTACAGGGGGTGCGGGTGGGTGTCAATCGAATTCAGCCGGGGGCGGGTCAGGTTCCGCAGAAGGTTTGCAGGACGCGCTGCTCGGGGCGAGCGGGTGTGGCGTAGCGCTCGAAGTCGGGCTGGTCGCAGAAGGGGCGCGCGAGGACGGTAAGCAAGGTTGCAAAGGGCTGGAAATCCTGGCGCAGAGTTGCGGCGTTGAGGGCCTCTTCAACGAGGTGGTTGCGGGGGATGAAGGCGGGATTGAGGTTGCGCATAGCGGCTGCGCGCGCGGGGAGATCGTGCGTTTCCTGATTGAGGCGCGCGCGCCAGCGAGCGGCCCATGCGTCATAGGCGGCGGCGTTGCGAAACAAGGCGCGGACGGCGGCATCGGCCTGCGGCGAGGCGGCGGCATCGCAGAGTCTGCGGAAGGTGAGGGTGAAGTCGGCCTGATTCTCGGCCATGAGCTGGAGCAGGTCTTCAGCGAGGGCAGCGTCTGTATCGCGCTGGGCAAAGAGGCCGAGTTTGCGGAGCAGGCCGGCGATGCGGGCGGCTTGAAACTGTGGCTCGAAGGCCTGGAGCGCCTGATTGGCCGCGGCCACAGCGGCTTCTTCGCTGCCTGACTCCAGCGCGAGAACGGGGAGCAAGGCCTCAGCGAGGCGGGCGAGATTCCACAGCGCGGCACGGGGCTGGTTGGCGAAGGCATAGCGGCCGCCGTGGTCAATGGAGCTGAAGACGGCGGCGGGGTCGTAGGCCTCAAGAAAGGCGCAGGGGCCGTAGTCGATGGTTTCGCCGGAGATGGAGGTGTTGTCAGTATTCATGACGCCATGGACGAAGCCGATGAGAATCCACTGGGCGATGAGTTGGGCCTGGCGGGCGATGACGGCCTGAAGCAGGGCGAGGCAGGGCTGGGGAGCTTGCGCGGCGTCAGGATAGTGGCGGGCGATGGCATAGTCGGCGAGGGCGCGGAGGGCTGCCGTGTCCTGGAGCGCGGCGAAGTATTGGAAGGTGCCGATGCGCAGATGGCTGGCGGCGATGCGGGTGAACACGGCGCCGGGCAGGACGGTTTCGCGGAAGACGGCTTCTCCGGTGGTGACGGCGGCGAGGGCGCGCGTGGTGGGCACGCCGAGGGCGGCCATGGCTTCACTGACGATGTACTCGCGCAGGACGGGACCGAGGGCGGCGCGGCCATCGCCACCGCGGGAGAAAGGCGTGCGGCCGGAGCCTTTGAGCTGGATGTCGTAACGAAGGCCGTTGGGGGCGACGAGTTCACCGAGGAGGTTGGCGCGGCCATCGCCAAGCTGGGGCACGAAATGGCCGAACTGGTGGCCGGCATAGGCCAGGGCGACAGGGTCTGAGCCTTCGGCGACATGGTTGCCGGAGAGGAATTGAACGCCCTGCCCGGTGATGAGTGCTTCAGGATCGAGGCCGAGGGAGAGGGCTAGCTCGACATTGAGCTTGACGAGGCTGGGTGCGGCGACCGGCGTGGGAGCGACGCGGGCGTAGAAGTGCTGGGGGAGGCGCGCATAGGAGTTGTCAAAGGGGAGGCGAAGGGGCTGGGCGCCGGAGAGAGGAACAGGGTGGGTCTGGCCCGGGGGAAGGGCGGGGGTGTCCATGGCTATTGGATGTGAGCGGGATGGATTGGTTGCATTTGAGGGCGCTGTAGACGAAGGGAGGGAGTGCCCGGGGCGAATTGACCGGGTCAGGCCCGGAGCCGCGGTTAGTTGACAGTGGTTGCAAGGGTGGAGAGGCGGCTGGCTTTGACGTCGCGCATGGGCGGCTGGCCGAAGAGGCGGCTGTACTCGCGGTTGAATTGGCTGGCGCTCTCATAGCCTACGTCGAAGGCGGCGCTGGCGGCATCAATGCCTTCAGTGAGCATGCGGACGCGGGCGACGTGGAGGCGGAGGCGCTTCTGGTATTGAAGCGGGCTCATGGCGGTGAGCGAGCGGAAGTGGTGGTGGAAGGTGGAGACGCCCATCTGCGCGACGGTGGCGAGTTCTTCAACGCGCAGAGGCTTGGCGTAGTTTGCCTTGAGCCAGGCAACGGCTTTTGCGGTGCGGTTGCTCTGCTCACCTAATGTGGCGATGGCGCGCAGGTGCTTGCCCAGCGGCGAGCGAAGCACGCGGTAAAGGACCTCCCGCTGCATGAGCCCGCTCAGAAACGGGATATCGGCCGGCGTATCTAAAAGTCCCAGCAGCCGCAAGCAGGCGCGCAGCAACTCGGGCGGAGTTTTGCCGACGGCGATGCCCCGCGCAGCAGACGAAACCTCGGGAACAAGAAACTCTTCCTGGCTGAGAATCTCGCGGACGACGGGCATCTCCAGCTTCAGGACCAGCCCCATGAACGGCTCTTTCTTTGTTGCCCTGGTGATTTGTCCAACTACCGGCAGGTCCACCGAGGTCAACAGAAAGTTGCTTCCGTCACAGACCAGGGTTGAGCCGCCCACGGTGATTCGTTTTTCTCCCTGGGCAAAGACCACCAGTTCCGGCTCGTAGGCGGCTGAATAGCACTCAGTAGGCGCGCTGTGTCGCGACAGCCGCAGGCCGGGCACAGCTGTGGCCACCGGTCCCTCCCCATCGATATGGGCAAGAATCCCGCGCGCCAGTTCGGCGCGGAGGTCCGCTGTCTCGTTGACCGCACTCCCCGTCTTCAGGCCGTCTTTTGCCATTGCCGCCTCCCTGTTGTTTCCTATTTCAGCCTACCGCCAAATCAAGCCATCATGCGCAAAAAATGATTTCATCGACAGAAATAGGCAATCATCCGGAAGAATCAGGATACCGCTCGCGGCCCCGTTCTAAGTAGCATCAAGTTGCGGGCATACCCTCCCGGCAGGCGCCGGGCGAAACTGGAGACTTGAGTGCGGAATTTGAACGGCAGAGCAGGAAGGATTATTTTCATTGCGGCTTTATTTCTATTGGCGGGCCTGCGGGGCCATGCCCAGGACACACCGGATGCGCCAAGCCCAGCCGCGGCCACGCACGACGAAGCGGGTTCCATTGAGGGCCTGAACTATCTGGGCGGCGATGTGGCGATGCCGCCGATCGCCGACAGCATTGTCGATATCAATTCCGGGTTCCGCCGGGCGCTTTTCAGCAAGGGTGTGGCCATTCGGGCTATCTCAATGTCGCTGTTTGTGCAGAACACCATCGCCGCACCCGTCTCAGCCGACCAGCAGGCCTACGTGGGGCAGAGCCCTTTCGGGAACGGCATGCTTCAGCCGATTCTGAGCGCCGATCTGCGGCAACTGCACCTGAAGCACGCGCAGTTTTATATGGGCGGCGTATGGAACTGGGTGAGTTGGAATCCGGCCGGGCCGAAGGCATTCCAGTTGTGGGATCTTTACTTCTACAAGGAGTTCGGCAAGGACCGCGTGGAGATGAAGGCCGGCTACACCTCGAATGGGTTGGACTTCATCGGCCTGTTTGTGGGCGGCAACACCAGCACCGGCCCGCAGGGCGTGTATGCGGTTCTGCCTTACGAGGTGGGCATGTCGTATTTCCCGCTGACTACGCCGGGCGCCAATTTTCGCATCAACGGGCCGAAGTATACCTATCTGAAATCCGGGTTCCAGCGCAGCGTCGATCCGGACGGCGGCCCGGCTGAAGTGGAGCGCAATCACACCGGCTTTCGGCCCGTGCCTCATGGAGACAAGCTGCTTGTGATTGAAGAAGGCGGCTACCAGCGGCCGGCCGCCTTGGCGCCCATGCTGTGGTTCCGAGCCGGTTACCTGCACAACAGCACGCCTTACCTGAGCTTTGCCGACGGCAAGAAGGAAGCAGGCAACCACGCCGAGTTCGCGCTGGTGGACTATCAACTGCGGCAGCCCTCGCCGACTCAGCCGGGCCACGGCCTTTATGTGGGCGGCAGCTTTATCAAGGCGGATGCGCGCTTCAACGCCTACGATCTTTATTACGAGGCTCGCGTGTACCAAAAGGCTCCGTTTCGCCGGCGGCCGGACGATATGGTTTCATTCGTTGCGACTTATGGCGGACATAGCCATTACCTGACTGACTCGCTGGTGACGCAGGGCAAGAGTGTTTGGCGCAACGGCGCGACGGCGACGGCGAGTTACTCACTGCCGGTGCGCAAGGGCCAGTTCGCTACCTTAGGATTGAGTTACATTCGCGGGCAGGCCATCACGCCGCGGGTGAGCAACGCACTCACTCTCAACGCGACCTATCTGCTGTTCTTCTAATACAGCGCCAGAGGAGTTTGGCGCCAGTGAAGGCCGTTGCGAAGAACGATCATCCACATCAACAGGAGAATTGAGGATATTTCATGTACAACGCAAAAGCCTATTCCGTCGCGAGTGCACAATCGCCGCTTGCTGCCGCCACGATCGCGCGGCGCGATCCGAATGAGAACGACGTGCAGATTGAGATTCTGTTCTGCGGCGTCTGCCACTCCGATCTGCACGCCGCACGCAACGAGTGGGCCGCCATTATGCCCACGATTTACCCTTGCGTTCCGGGCCATGAGATTGTGGGCCGGGTGACGCGGGTTGGGTCAGGAGTGACGAAGTTCAAGGCCGGCGACATTGTGGGCGTGGGGTGCCTGGTGGGGGCCGACCTGACCTGCCCGAGCTGCCGCGACCACTTTGAGCAGTTCTGCCCGAACGGCGTGTTCACCTATAACTCGCCGGACAGCGATCTGGGTGGCGCTACGTACGGCGGATACTCAGACAGCATTGTCGTACACGAACATTTTGTTCTCAGGATCCCGGCCAACCTTGATTTGGCGGGAGCGGCACCGCTGCTTTGCGCGGGCATTACGACCTACTCGCCGATGCGGCACTGGGGCGCGGGCAAGGGCAAGAAGGTGGGGGTTGTGGGCCTGGGCGGGCTGGGGCATATGGGCGTGAAGTTTGCGCACGCACTGGGCGCGCACACGGTGGTGTTTACCACTTCCGCCAGCAAGAAGGAGGACGCGCTGCGGCTGGGCGCCGATGAAGTGGTGCTTTCACGCAACGCCGATGAGATGGCCAAACACGCGGGGAGCTTTGACTTCATCCTGGATGCGGTGGCCGCCGAGCACGACATCAACGCCTTCATCCACATGCTGCGCCGGGACGGAAACATCACCATGGTGGGCGCGCCGGACAAGCCACTGGCGGTGAATGTGTTCAGCCTGATATTCGGCCGTAAGAGTTTTTCAGGATCGCTGATTGGCGGGCTTCAAGAGACGCAGGAGATGCTGGATTTCTGCGGCGAGCACAACATCGTTTCGGACGTGGAAGTGATTCCGATCCAGAAGCTGAATGAAGCGTATGAACGGATGCTGCGCTCGGACGTGAAGTACCGCTTCTCGATCGACATGGCTTCGCTCAAAGCAGAGTGACACAGAGGCGGGCCACCCGCGGTTGCATACGGGGTGGTCCGCCTTGCAACAGGCCTATGCAGGCGGCGGGAGGGACAAATGGAGAAGAGGAGGCTGGGCAAGGCAGGCCTTGAAGTATCAGCCATCGGCCTGGGCTGCATGCGGATGAGCGAAGGGCATGGGCCGGTGGCGGGGACGAAGCAGGAGATGATCGCGGTGATGCGCGGAGCGGTGGAGCGCGGCGTGACGTTCTTCGATACGGCGCAGGTCTACGGCCCGTTGGTGAATGAAGAGGTTGTAGGCGAGGGGCTGGCTGCGGTGCGCGACCGGGTGGTGATCGCGACCAAGTTCGGGTTCGCGTTGAATCCACACGGGCGGTCCGCGCCGGGCGTTGACAGCCGCCCAGCGTATATCAAGGAAAGTGTGGAGGGCTCGCTCAAGCGGCTGCGGGTGGACACGATCGATCTGCTGTATCAGCATCGCGTGGATCCGGAGGTGCCGATTGAAGACGTGGCCGGAGCGGTGAAGGATCTGATCGAGCAAGGGAAGGTGAGACACTTTGGGCTTTCAGAGGCGGCGGCGCAGACGATTCGCCGGGCGCATGCCGTGCAGCCGGTGACTGCACTGCAAAGCGAATACTCGCTGTGGTGGAGGCGGCCGGAAGAGGAAGTGATTCCGGTGCTGGAGGAACTGGGCATCGGGCTGGTTCCGTTCAGTCCGCTGGGCCGGGGGTTTCTCGCGGGGTCGATCAACGAGACGACGCAGTTCCACAAAGAGGACAACCGCGGGTCACTGCCGCGGTTTGCGCCTGAGGCGCTGAAGGCAAACCTGGCGCTGGTGGATTTGATTGCGGGGTTCGCGGCGAAGAAGGGCGCGACGCCGGCGCAGATTGCGCTGGCCTGGCTGCTCAAGCAGAAGCCGTGGATTGTTCCGATTCCGGGCACTACGAAGCTGGCGCGGGTGGAAGAGAACATTGCGGCAGCAGCGCTGGAACTGACCGCGGAGGATTTGAGCGAGATTGACCGGCTGGTGGCGCAGGTTGACGTGCAGGGCGGGCGGTATCCGGAAGAGGTGGAGAGGATGACGAACCGCTAACCGCCGCGGAGCCGAACAAGGAGGGCGTCGCACGGACAGCGACGTTTCTCGTTTCAACGCGAACCGAAATTCGTACGGGGAGAATCACAATGCAGAAACGGAAGCTTGGAAATCTGGAAGTGTCTGCTCTTGGTCTTGGCTGCATGGGGATGAGTTCAGGCTATGGGCCGGCGGCGGACAAGGGCGAGATGATCAAGATGATGCGCGCCGCTTATGACCTGGGCGTCACGCATTTCGATACGGCCGAAGCCTATGGGCCGTTTGCGAATGAAGAGCTGGTAGGCGAGGCACTGGAGCCGATCCGCGACAAGGTGACCATTGCTACCAAGTTCGGCTTCGACATCGATCTGGTGACGGGCAAGCGCAGCGGCGGGACCAATAGCAGGCCCGAACACATCAAACAGGTGGCCGAAGCCGGCTTGAAGCGTTTGCGGACCGAAGCGATCGATCTGTTCTATCAGCATCGCGTCGATCCTGCGGTGCCGATTGAGGATGTGGCGGGAGCGGTGAGGGAGTTGATTGCCGAGGGCAAGGTGAAGCACTTTGGCATGTCAGAGGCCGGGGTTGAGACGATTCGGCGGGCGCATGCGGTGCAACCGGTGACCGCGGTGCAGAGCGAGTACTCGCTGTTCTGGCGCGGTCCGGAGGCTGAGCTGCTGCCGACGCTGGAGGAGCTTGGCATCGGGTTTGTGCCATTCAGCCCGCTGGGCGCGGGGTTTCTGACGGGCAAGATCGATGAGACCACCAAGTTCGATGCGACGGACTTCCGAAACATTGTGCCGCGATTCACGCCTGAAGCACGGAAGGCCAACATGGTTCTGGTGGAGATGGTGAAGGCTGTTGCGGAACGCAAAGGCGCGACACCGGCGCAGGTGGCGCTGGCCTGGCTGCTGGCACAGAGGCCGTGGATTGTGCCGATTCCGGGAACCACCAAGCTGCATCGGCTGGAGGAGAACCTGGGCGCGGTCAACCTGGAGCTGAGCGGGAGCGACCTCAAGCAGATCGACGAAGCTGCCGCTGGTTTGAAGCTTGAAGGGGCGCGGCTGCCTGAGGCGGCGTTGAAGATGACGGGGCTGTGAGCCAACGGGCGCATTGGATCAATCGGAGAGCAACAAGAACATGCAGTGCAGGTGCTGACGCACCCAGGGAGAATCACGATGCAGAAACGCAAACTTGGAAATCTTGAAGTCTCGGCGCTTGGGCTGGGCTGCATGGGGATGACGTTTTCTTACAAGCCGTTCCCGGAGAAGCAGACGTCGATTGATTTGATTCGCTCGGCGGTGGAGCGCGGAGTTGATTTTTTTGACACCGCCGAGGTGTATGGCCCGTTCAACAATGAAGAACTGGTGGGCGAGGCGCTGGAGCCTTTCAAAGGGCAGGTGACGATCGCGACCAAGTTCGGGTTCGATATCAACGACGATGGGACGCACGGGACGAAGGGGCTTGACAGCAGCCCGGCGCGGATTCGCAAGGTGGCGGAAGCGTCGTTGAAGCGGCTACGGATTGACGCGATCGATCTGTTCTATCAACATCGCGTGGATCTGGCCGTGCCGATTGAAGAGGTGGCGGGGGCGGTGAAGGACCTGATCAAGGAAGGCAAGGTGAAGCATTTCGGCTTGTCTGAAGCGGGGGCAAAGACCATTCGTCGCGCGCACGCGGTGCAGCCGGTGACTGCTTTGCAAAGCGAGTACTCGCTCTGGTACCGCACGCCGGAGGAGGAGATTATCCCAACGCTTGAGGAACTCGGCATCGGGTTTGTTCCGTTCAGCCCGCTGGGGAAGGGATTTTTGACGGGCAAGGTGGACGAGAACACGACGTTCGACAAGTCCGACATTCGCAACATCATTCCGCGGTTTACCCCAGAGGCGCGCAAGGCGAACCAGGCACTTGTAGATTTGCTGGGCACAATCGCGGCGCAGAAGAAGGCGACACCCGCTCAGATTGCGCTGGCCTGGCTGCTGGCGCAGAAGCCGTGGGTTGTGCCGATTCCCGGCACGACGAAGTTGCACCGGCTGGAGGAGAACATCGGGGCTGCTGCTTTGGAACTGACCAGCGAGGATCTGGCGGAGATCGAGACGGCCGCGGCGCAGATTCCCATTGAGGGGGCGCGGTATCCTGAGGCGTTGGAGAAGACGACTGGGCGCTAATACTGCAGTTGTATATTCTGCCTGTCGGGAGAGAGACAACGGCCCGGGCCTGAAGGCCCAGCATTGAGGCGCTTTTTCAGAGGGCTGAAGCCCTCTGCTCCCTCCTGATCCGCTAACCGCGACTGCAGACAAGCCCATTGCCAACGCTGCGCGGTCAGGCAATATGATGGGGCCTGGCTGCACACTTGAGAGGAGAACGATGACGCCGCTGGCGCAATGGCAGAACTTCTATATGATTGTGGGCTCGTCGGCCGGCGCGCTGATCGGGTTGCAGTTTGTGGTTCTGGCGCTGGTGGCGAACATGGCGCGGTCAGCGCCGCTGGCCGAGTCAGGGCGGACCTACTCGACGCCCACGATTGTTCACTTTGCGGCGGTGCTGTTTCTGTCGGCGGCGCTGAGCGCTCCCTGGAGCTGCACGCTGGCGGTGGCGATTGTGTGCGGAACGGGCGGGCTTGCGGGGCTGGTGTACGCGATCATGATCGCCGCGCGACTGCGGAATGCCGCCTACGAGCCAGAGTTTGAAGACTGGGTCTTCCACGGCGGGCTGCCCATTGTTGCATATGGCGCGCTGCTTGGCTCAGCCTGCCTGGCGATGCAGCAGCTCGGGCTCTCGCTCTATGGCGTCGCGGCTGTGATTCTGGTGCTGCTGCTGATTGGAATTCATAACGCATGGGACAGCGTAACCTACCACGTGTTCGTGAAAGGGCCGGAGGCGGGCGATCATTGATTCCGGATGCATCGATCCGGAGGAATCAATTCCCTTCCCGGCCTGCCGCGTAAGAAAGAGGAGAGAGATTATGGAGATTCAACGCATTGGCACGGTGGCCTCAGCCAAGGGGCCGGCGGATTACTTCAGCGGGACTGTGCGCGTGGATATGCTTTTTACCGCGCCTGACCCGGCGCGAGTTGTGGGGGCACATGTAACGTTCGAGCCGGGAGCGCGGACGGCGTGGCACACGCATCCGCTGGGCCAGACGCTGGTTGTGACTTCGGGCTGCGGGCGAGCGCAGCGGTGGGGCGGTCCGATCGAGGAGATTCGGCCGGGGGACGTGATCTGGTTTGCGCCTGGGGAGAAGCATTGGCACGGCGCCGCGCCGACGACGGCGATGACGCATATCGCCATTCAAGAGCGGCTGGATGGAAAGACCGTGGATTGGATGGAGCAGGTGAGCGACGAGCAGTACGCGGGGTAGGGCATTTTCCGAGAGAGTGCAGACCGAACCTTTGCCGGTTTCCCACCCATTCCGCTGGAAGACGCGGAATGGATGGGGCACGCAGCTCTACGGTAAAAGCGAAAATGCTCTAGACTCTGGCGGCGCGAAGGGCCGCGCCGGTCAGGGTTGGATGGAGTCGACGAGGCGGTTCATGGCTTCTTCCTGCTGCTGGATGGACTCGACGAGCTTGAACTGGGTGCGGCATCGGTCGAGGTTGTGGCCCTCGCGGTGGATGCGGAAGTAGGTGTCGCCGGAGAGGTAATCGGTGAGGAAGCGGAGCCCGATTTCAAAGGTGATGAGCTTGCCGGAGAAGGCGAGGAAATGTTTTTCCTCAGGGGTGAGGAATTCGCCGGCGGAGCTGAGATAGCCGCGCACGAGGGCCTCAAACATGGGGAATTGCATGGCGACTTTGGAGAGGTCCTGCTCATCTTCCTGGGAAGAGCTGGTGGTGGTGCGCACCATGTCGCCGAAGTCATAGAGCACCAGGCCGGGCATGACGGTGTCAAGATCGATGACGCAGACGGCCTGGCCGGTGGCGTCGTCGAGCATGACGTTGTTGAACTTGGTGTCGTTGTGGGTGACACGCTCAGGCAGACCGGCGGCGAGGAGCCGGCCGGCGATGGATTGATGGGCGAGGGCGAAGTCGATTTCCGCTTTGGCGAGAGAGGCACGGCCTGCAACATCGGCGGCGATGGCCCGCTCAAGCGCGGCGAAGCGCTTGGGCGTGTGGTGAAAGTCGGGGATGGTGTCATGGAGGCGGGGCGCGGGCAGGGCGGCGAGCTGCTTTTGGAATTCGCCGAAGGCGCGGGCAGCCTGAAAGGCCTGCTGAGTGGACGTGGCGGCGTCGTAGGTGCGGGCGTTCTGAATAAAGTGATAGGCGCGCCAGTAATTGCCTGCGGGATCGAGATGCCAGTTGAGGCCGTCGCGGGCGGGGATGAGGCGGAGAACGCGGCGGTGACTGTCTGGCTGGCCCTCAACCTGCGCGCCGAGATGGCGGGTGACGCGCTGGATGTTTTCCATGAGGGCGACGGGGTTTTTGAAGACGTTGTGATTGATGCGCTGGAGGACGAAGCTGACGGGCGCGCCCGCCTGCTGGAACTGGGCGCGGTAGGTATCGTTGATGTGGCCGCTGCCATAGGGAACGGCATTGAGGAAGTCGCCGTCGATCTGGAATTCACGCGCCACGGGGCCGAGGTCGTGGTTTTGGATCATTTCCAGAGGCTCTCGGGGTAGTCGCCCTGGGCGACGAGGCGGCCAATGCTCTCAGCCACGCGGGCGCGATCGTCACGATAGGTGACGCCGAACCAGGAGCCATCGGAGCGCAGGACCTTGACGCGGGCCTGACCGGCCGCCAGCAGTTCGCCGATCGCGCTTGGAATGTAGCACTCAGCGCGCGCATCGGTGGCGTTGAGGGCAAGGAACTGCGCGAACCGCTCTCGGAGTTGTTCAAAAACGCGGGGCGTGAAACCCCACATATTCATGGAGACGGGCTCGTCGCCAGTGAGTTGGATGACATGGCCGTCCGCGTCTGTGTTCCTGGCATGTGCGTCCTGGGGCACGATGTTGGTGAGCTCGACAATATCCTCGAGGTAGTTGTCGGCGTTGACCCGGCACACCCCGCGGGCCACGGAACCGAACTGCGAGAGGGTGTTGCGGAGGGTGAAACCGACCATGGCGTAGTCGCCGGTTCCGGACTGGAGATGGGCGGAGAGGACGCGGTAGGCCTGGACGCCGTAAAAGTCATCGGCATTGATGACGGCGAAGGGCTCGTGGATGACGTCTTCAGCCATGAGGACGGCGTGGGTGGTTCCCCAGGGCTTGGTGCGGCCGGCGGGGATCTGGAAGCCTGCGGGAAGCTTGTCGAGTTCCTGGAAGACGTATTCGACGGCGATGTGCTTTTCAAAGCGAGCGCCGACGCTCTGTTTGAAGGCCTGCTCGAGGTCTTTGCGAATGACGAAGACGAATTTGCCGAAGCCGGCGCGGAGAGCGTCGAAGGCCGAGTAGTCAATGATGGCTTCGCCACTGGGGCCGACGGGGTCAATTTGCTTCAAGCCCCCGTAACGGTTGCCCATGCCGGCGGCAAGGACGAGCAGAGTTGGAGAGGTCATGGGCATTCTTCAATCCAGATGAATTTTGAGTAGTAACTGGCTTATTCTAATCCCCCTGCATGGGGGAGGCGAAGGGGATGGGGCCGGTGGCGAGAGAAGGGGGCCGGGGTGCGGGTTTGCATTTTGGACTGTTCTAGTCCTATTATTGGCACATGAAGCTTATGCCCTGTTGTCGCCTTCTGACGCCGTTCCGCGCGTAGAGGTGACCTGGGTCTAAGAGTTCGACAGAAATCCAAGGTTGACCAGCACCCGCGTACCGGCCCCTCAGGCTGTCGCGGGTTTTTTGTTTTTGCGAGAAGGAAGAGATGACGCATCCTGTTGATAAAAAAGAGACTGCGGCCCAGCGCGTGGAGCGGCTGAAGCGCGAAAAGAACCCGTGGGAGGCCTTTGACGAGGTGCGGGCGTTTGCGCGGGATGGCCGGGCGAGCGTGTTGCCGGAGTGGGCCGGGACGTACTTCAAGTGGTGGGGGATTTATACCCAGGGCGACGGGGTGGGGGCCACCGGCGGCACGGGCGGCGAGGGAGTGACGAGCGAGTACTTCATGATGCGGGTGGGCATTCCCAACGGGATTCTCTCGGCCAGCCAACTGCGGCTGATTGGCGGGCTGACGCGGAGATATGCACGCAACCTGGCCGACATTACGGTGCGGCAGAATATCCAGTTGCATTGGCTGACGATTGAGTCGCTGCCGGAGGTGGTGGACGCGCTGGCCGCTGCGGGACTGTCACCGAAGGGCGCCTGCGGGGATGTGGTGCGCAACGTGACCGGGTGCCCGCTGGCGGGAGTGGCCGCGGACGAGCTGATTGACGCCTCGCCGCTGGCGAAGGGAATCGCGGAGCTGCTGACGGGGAACCCGGAGTTTGTGAACCTGCCGCGGAAGTTCAAGATTTCAGCAACGGGCTGCCCGTCGTGGTGCTCGTATCCGGAGATCAACGATATTGGGTTTACCGCGGCACGGCAGAACGGGCAGGTTGGCTATAGCCTGCGCGTGGGTGGCGGACTGTCAAAGGAGCCGCACCTGGCGGTTCGGCTGGATGCGTTTGTGCTGCCGGAGCAGGCGGTAACCGTGGCGAAAACGGTGGCGGAGATTTTTCGCGATCAGGAAGCGTTGCGGGAGAATCGCAGCCGGGCACGGCTGAAGTATCTGTTTTTGAAGGAGGGCTGGACGGCGGAGAAGTTTCTGGCTGAGCTGCAGTCGCGGCTGGGCTTCAATCTGCTGCCGGGCGTGGCAGAAGAAGTACCGGCAGACATCTTGCGCGACCATACGGGGATTCACGCGCAGCGGCAGAAGGGGCTGAGCTATGTGGGGGCGAGCGTGCTGCGCGGGCGGCTGACCGGCGAACAGTTGGAGGCCGCGGCGGATCTGGCGGAACGCTTTGGCAGCGGGGCGCTGCGAGCGACGGTTTCGCAGAATCTATTGTTCATTGATATTCCCAACGACAAGACCGCAGAGCTGGCGCGGGAGCTGGGGCAGATTGGCTTGCAGGTGGAGGGATCTTCATTCTGGCGGGGCGCGGTTGCGTGCACGGGGACGGAGTTCTGCAAGCTGGCGATCACGGAAACGAAGGGATTTACGCGCTGGCTGGTGGACGAGCTGGAAGAGCGGCTGCCGCAGTTCGATCAGCAGTTGAAGCTGCATGTAACCGGCTGCCCGAACGGCTGCGGCCAGCACTGGATTGCGGATATTGGGCTGGAGGGCAAGAAGATCAAACACCTGGGTCAACTGACGGATGCCTACTACTTTTGCCTGGGCGGGGCGGTGGGGCAGCACGCGGCGGTATCGCGGCCGGTGGGGTACCGCTGCCTGGCGACGCATGTTCCGGAGGCGATTGAGCGGCTGCTGCGGCATTATCTGGGCGGGCGAAAGGCGGAGGAGAATTTGCGCGCATGGTTTGCGCGGCATACGAATGAAGAACTGCACGCGCAGCTGGGCGGACGGCATGGGGAGATTGCCGAGCGCGACCTGCCGACCGGGCCGGCGCCGCACGGGGTGGCCGATTGAGAAGTGAACCGATGAGCTTATTGCCGATATTTCTGAAGCTCGAGGGACGGCGCTGCCTGCTGGTGGGCGCAGGACACGTGGCTTTGGACAAGATCGGCAGCCTGCTTGGGGCGGGTGCGCAGCTGCGGGTGATTGCGCCCGAGGCACGGCCGGAGATTGAGCGGCTGGCGAGCGACGGCAGGCTGGAATGGGTTCGGCGCAGGTTCACGGATGCGGACCTGGAGGGGAACTTTCTGGTGATTGCCGCCACGGATGCGCCGGAGGTGAACGCGGCGGTTTACCGGGGTGCGGTGGAGCGGAACATCGCGTGCAATAGCGTGGACGATATTCCCAACTGCGATTTCTTTTTTGGGTCGGTGGTGAGCCGGGGCAAATTGCAGGTGGCTATTTCGACGGGCGGTGAGAGCCCGGCATTGGCGCAGCGGCTGCGGCGCGAGATGGACGCGCAACTGCCGGCGGATCTGGGGCCGTGGGTGGACGAGCTGGGGCAACTGAGGCGCGAGGTGTTGGGAGTGCATCCGCGCGGCGAGGCACGGAAGGCGCTGCTGCACGAGCTGGCACAGCGGCCGGTTTGCGCGTCGACGAGCTGCCCGTCGCGAAGGATGGCATTGGCTCCGCTGGATCGGCGCGAGGGCGGCAAGGTCTACCTGGTGGGCGCCGGGCCGGGCGATCCGGAGATGCTGACAGTGAAGGCGCTGCGGCTGATCGAGACGGCCGGGGTGGTGCTGCACGATGACCTGGTGCCGCAGGCGATTCTTGACCTGGCCGCGGCGGACGCCGAGCGAGTGAACGTGGGCAAGCGCTGCGGGACGAAGACGATCACGCAGGAAGAGATCAACGCGCTGATGATTGCGCGGGCAGGCGAGGGTCGCGTTGTGGTTCGCTTGAAGAGCGGCGACCCGTTGATTTTTGGACGCGCCGGGGAAGAGATGGCGGCGCTGGCCGAGGCGGGCGTCGATTTCGAGGTGGTTCCGGGAATCACGGCGGCCTTTGCGGCGGCGGCGGCGGTGGGCTGCTCGCTGACCGGGCGCGACAGTGCGTCGAACGTGATTTTCTCGACCGGGCATCACGCGCAATCGCACAATCATGCGCCCCTGCCGGAACTGGAAGATGCGACCCGGGTGGTTTATATGCCGGGGCGCGATCTGAGTCTGCTGGCCCAGGAATGGCTCTCGATGGGCCTTCCGCCGGAGCTGCCCTGCGCGATTGTTTCTCACGCGGCGCAGCCGGATGAGCAGGTGCGATGTACGACACTCGGGGAGCTCGGCGGATTGACGCCGACGCTTGCGCCGAGCCTGCTGATTGCCGGATGGGCCGTCCGTCAAAACATTGGCAGCCTGACCAACAGGACAGAAGCGGCTGAAGTAACAGCGTAAGAACCAAACCACAAATACGGAGAAATCAACATGTCAGAACCGACTGCAGTCGCGCCACGGCGCGGCATCTCGCTCGACGTCTATGCCGTTTCACTCGCGCTCCTGCTGGCACTTCTGGTGCGCCTCAACCTGATTCCGTCTATCAAGTGGTAGCGGACAGACAGTAACGCAGACAGATCAAGGAGATCGAGATGGCTACTTCCCTTTCCCCGAGCCGCCCCGCGGTGCTGGCCGGTCCTGCCGGGCTGGCTCGCGACTTTGTGGCGCTCATTCCGGGGTTGCTGTTGCTGGCTGCCGTGGGCTTTGCAGGCAAGTTCATTGAGCAGTCGATTGGCGGCTACACCAAGTCGCATCACATTACTTTTCCGAACATTGAGTACGTTTTGTGGGCCATTGTGATTGGCCTGGCGATTGCGAACACGGTGGGCATTCCGCGAGTGTTTCAGGCCGGCGTGGCCACCTATGAGTTCTGGCTGAAGGCGGGCATCGTGCTGCTGGGCTCGCGTTTTCTGCTGGGCGACGTGCTGCACCTGGGCGGCATCTCGCTGCTGCTGGTGGCGATTGCGCTGACGCTTTCGCTGAGCTTCATGCATCTGATTGGCCGGGCGTTCGGGCTGAAGCCGAAGCTGACGTCGCTGCTGGCGGTGGGTTCCGCGATCTGCGGCGTGTCAGCGATTATTGCCGCCAAGCCGGCGATTGACGCCGACGATGAGGATGCGTCGTATGCGATCGCGGCGATTCTCGCGCTGGGGGCAATCTCGCTGTTCACGTTTCCGCTGATTGGCCACTCGCTGCACCTGAGCGACAAGGCGTACGGGCTTTGGGCCGGGCTGGCGGTGGACAACACGGCGGAGGCGACGGCGGCCGGAGCGCTTTACTCTGACGCGGCACAGAAGGTGGCGGTGCTGGCCAAGACGACGCGCAATGCGCTGATTGGGTTTATCGTGCTGGCCTATGCGATCTACTGGGCCTCGCGGGGGCAGGCCGAGGCAGTGGGCAACAAGGCGGCGTTTCTGTGGCGCAAGTTTCCCAAGTTTGTGCTGGGATTCCTGCTGATTTCTCTGCTGGCGACGCTTGCCATTTTCACCAAGCCGCAGTTGACGAGCCTGGCCAACTTGTCGCGTTGGGCGTTCCTGCTGACCTTTGCCGGGGTGGGGCTGCGCACCAACCTGCGCGAGCTGGGCAAGCAGGGGTGGCGGCCGTTTGCCGTGGGGGCAATCGGGGAGATTTTTATTGCGCTGGTTACGCTGGGGCTGGTGTACGGAGCGGACCGGTACCTGCATTTGTAACCCCCTTGCGAAAAGGCACTTTTGGAGCCGGCCTCTGTGAGGGGCCGGCTGCAACGGGTTGCCAGATTCCCTGCTGCTCTTCCCGCTGAAAGGCGCGTCTGCTGAGAGCTGGGGGAGTGAGCCTGGGCCTTTATACTGAGGTAGTTTGACCTACGGAGACTCTGAACAAGTCGCTCTGACGATTCAGAATCCTCTCAGGGGCTAAAGCCCACGTCGATGTTGCTGGGTTTGTGGCACGGCTAAAGCCGTGCCCTTTCAAAACATCGAGTTGTTGAGGGGGGCCGAAGGCGGACGCGCGGGCCGGGATACGGCGCGGGCAAGAGGAGCAGGCATTGGCTCAGGCAGAGATTGGCATCATCGGCGGCAGCGGGTTGTACTCGATGCCCGGATTCACGAACGTGCATGAAGAACGCGTGGAGACGCCGTTTGGCGAGCCTTCAGACCCGTTTGTGCTGGGCGAACTGGAAGGGCGCAAGGTGGCGTTTCTGGCGCGGCATGGGCGGGGACACCGCATTCTGCCCTCGGAGCTGAATTTCCGGGCCAATATTTATGCGTTCAAGAAGCTGGGTGTGGAGCGGATACTTTCGGCGTCGGCCGTGGGGTCGTTGAAGGAAGAGCACAAGCCGACGGATTTTGTGATGCCGGACCAGTTCATCGATCGGACCTTCAATCGCACTGCTACCTTCTTTGGTGACGGGATTGTGGGACACGTGGCGTTTGGCGATCCGGTGTGCGCGACGGTGGCCAAGGCGGCCGCGGCAGCCTGCGCGACGGTGGGCGTGGTGGGCAAGCTGGGCGGGACTTACGTTTGCATGGAAGGTCCGCAGTTCTCGACCAAGGCGGAGTCGCACCTGTATCGGAGCTGGGGCGCGGACGTGATTGGGATGACGAATTTGCAGGAGGCCAAGCTGGCGCGCGAGGCGGAGATTTGCTATGCGACGGTGGCGATGGTGACCGACTACGACTGCTGGCGCGAGGGGCACGACGCGGTGACGATTGAAGAGATTGTGGCCGTTCTGCACAAGAATGCCGACAACGCGGCCAAGGTGGTGAAGGCGGCGGTGGCGGCGATGCCGACGGAGCGGACATGCGCGTGCGCCTCGGCGGCGCGGTTTGCCGTACTGACGCAGGCGGACGCGATTCCGGCGGCGGCTAAAGAGAGGCTGAAGCTGCTGTTTGGGAAGTATCACGGGTGGTAGCGCGACGGCAGGCCGTCGTGGACTCCCACCCTTTCCGCAAAAGAACGCGGAAGGGATGGGGCACCCAGCAGTTTTAGCGAGTCAGTTGATTGAGCGTTCGAGAGGAAGATACATGGCGATTACCGTTGTGGGCAGTGTTGCATATGACACGATTGAGACACCGGCAGGCAAGCGGGAGCGCTGCCTGGGCGGCGCGGCGACCTATTTCTCGCTGGCGGCGAGTTACTTTACCGATGTGCGCGTGATTGCCGTAGTGGGCGAGGACTTTGGGCGCAGGCAGGAAGCGGTGTTTGAGGGGCGCAAGATCGATACGCGCGGGATTGAACACACGGCGGGCAAGAGCTTTTTCTGGGATGGCTCTTACCTGGAGAATTTGAACGAGGCCAAGACGCACAACACGGAGCTGAATGTTTTTGCTTCATTTGAGCCGAAGATTCCCGAGGCTTATCGCGACTCAGAGTTTTTGTTTCTGGCCAATATCGATCCGGTGTTGCAGAGACGGGTACGGGACGCGATGCCGGACGTGAAGCTGGTGGCCGGCGACACGATGAACTACTGGATCAAGGATCACCGGCCGGCGCTGCTTGAAGTGCTGAAGGGCCTGGATATTCTGCTGATTAACGACACGGAGACGCGCATGCTGGCGGGCAACAGCAACCTGATGCAGGCGGCGCGCGGCGTGATGGAACTGGGGCCGAAGACGCTGGTGGTGAAGCATGGCGAGTATGGGGCCACGCTGTTCCACGGCGCTACTGCAAAGAGCGAGAGGTCGGAGACCCTGCGCGCGCCGGCGATGCTGCTGGAAGAGGTGGTTGACCCGACGGGCGCGGGCGACAGCTTTGCGGGAGGATTTTTTGGGTATATCGCGTCGCAGCCGGAGTTGACACCGGCGGTGTTTCGGCGGGCGATGTACTACGGCAGCGTGATGGGCTCGTTTACGTGCGAGCGGTTTGGCACCGAGCGGCTGCAACAACTGAGCCGCGAGGAGATTGACGCGCGCTTTAATCTTTTGATCCGGTTGACGCACCTTGACTGAGAAGCACAATGCGCACTGGGCCGAGATTGGCCGCGCGGCCATTTCGAGACTGGAATGGCTGACTGTGCTGGCCGCGTGCGCCGCAGCCTCAATGGCAGCGATTGTGTGGAGCTGGCGCAACGGGGCGATGCTGAACTATGGCGATGCGGTGGCCCATTTGCACATTGCGCGCCGGGTGCTGGACTCGCACCGGCCGGGGCTGACGCAACTGGGCTCAGTGTGGCTGCCGCTGCCGCATCTGCTGATGATTCCGTTTGTGCAGGTGTACGCGTGGTGGGCGAACGGAATTGCGGGAACGATTCCATCGGCGCTGGCTTATCTGGCTTGCTGCGCGGGCATCTATCGGCTGGGACGTAACTGGCTGCGGCCCGCGGCGGCCGCGCTGACGCTTGCGTTTTTCGCATTGAATCCTAATCTGCTGTATCTGCAAACGACGGCGATGACCGAGCCGCTGTTTGTGTGCGAGACGATCTGGACGGTTGTGTGGCTGGTGGAGTGGCGGGCGTCGCTGGACGGAGATACGGCAAAGACTGGCCGGCTGGAAGGCTGGATTGCGCTGGCGCTGGTGGCCGCGGTGTTTACACGGTATGACGGCTGGGTGATGACTTCATTGGCATGGACGGCGATGGGCGTGACGCTGGCGCGGCGGGGCAGACTGCGCACACGCGGGTTCTGGCTGGCGAGCGCGCTGCTGGTTGCCGCGCCGGTGGTTTGGTGCGTTTATAACGCGGCTGCGTTTGGGGACTGGCTGGACTTTTTGCGCGGGCCTTACTCGGCCAGCGCTATAGAGATGCGTACTTCAGTGCCGGGATTTCCGCCGCATCCGGGATGGCACAACCCATGGGTGTCGCTGATTTTTTATGTGAAGACGGCCGAGTTGGATGCGGCGGCGATGGCTTGGGGGAACACGCTGCTGGTACTGAGCCTGCTGGGAACGGCTTGGGCGTGGCTGACGGCGCGCAGGCATGGTTTGAATTGGGCGCTGCTTTTGTGGTTTCCGGCGGCATTTTATTCGTATTCGGTTTCGTATGGGAGTGTGCCGATTTTTCTGCCGGTGTGGTGGCCGCACTCCTGGTACAACACGCGGTATGGGATGGAGCTGCTGCCGGCGCTGGCCCTGGGGCTGGGGTTTGCGGCGCAGTTTGCGATCGCGGCTACGCGTGAGTTCAAGCCGCAATGGGCAAAGTATGCGGCGGTGTTGTTGTTTGCCGTGGTTGCCTTGAATGCAGGCAAGATGCTGCGCGAGCGGCCGCTGGTTTATGTGGAAGGGACGAAGAATGTTGAGGCGCGGCGGGCGTACGACCGGGAGATTCCGCCGGTGCTGCGCGGGTTGCTGGCCGAGCGGCCAAATGGGGCGGTGTTGATGGTCAGCTCAGTTTACCCGGAGATTGTTGCGTTCAGCGGGATCAAGCTGCGGCAGACGATCAACGAGAGCGACAAGGAGTTCTACCAGGATGCCCTGGCTGCGCCCGCGGGCCATGCGGCGGTGGTTCTGGCGTTTGACGGGGACGAAGTGGACACTGCGGTGAAGGCCCATCCGGAGGGGTTGCGGGCGATTCGCCGCTTTACGACGCCGGGCCAGAAGCCGGGCACGATTTACGTCTCCGATACTCTTTCATCGCAGTGAGCGCATCTGGCCTGAACAGGGCAGCCGAAGCGGTGATAGCATCGGGCAAGGAAGCGTGATGACAATGTCACTGGGACCGATTGCACAACCATTCGACTTTGACCGGCTGCAACAGATTGTTGTGGTGAATGGGGCCATAGGCCGGCTGCTGATGGCCTGCCTACTGGGAGCCGTTGTGGGCCTGGAGCGGGAGGTGAACCGAAAGGCCGCCGGAGTGCGCACCAATCTGCTGATCTGCATGGGGAGCGCGTTTTTTACGCTGCTTTCCGCGGTGCTGGCGGGGGATGCCAATCCGGACAAGGGGCGCGTGGCGTCAAACATTGTGCAGGGGATCGGGTTTCTGGGCGCGGGGCTGATTTTGCACAATCGCAGCCGGGTGAGCGGACTGACCAGCGCGGCCAGCGTTTTTGTGGTGGCGTCGATCGGGATGGCATGCGGCGCGGGACTGTATGCGGCAGCGGCAGTGGCAGCAGTGATTGTGATTGTGGCTTTGGAACTGGTGGGACTGCTTGAGCGGCGCGCCAACCTGAAGATTTATCCGCTTGTGTATGAGGCGCGGGGGAGCGACCAGACGCGGATGCTGGAGTCGATTCTGGACGCGATGGACCATGCAGGGGAACGGCTGGCAGGCGTGGAGCGCGACACGATTGGCGCATTGCAGCGAATCAGTTTTCCGCTGGTGGCGACCAAGCGCCAGCATGAGCGATTGAAGGGGAAGCTGCTGGCCGAGCCCGCCATCGATCGGGTTCTCACGTTCCGCGATCCGGAGGAAGATTGATCGAATATACGAAGGCGCACGCCTGCGGCAACGATTTTCTCATTGTGACCGAAGAGGCGGCGAAGGGACAGGATTGGGCAGAGTTGACGCGGCGGTTGTGCGCGCGCAACACCGGCGTGGGCGCGGACGGCGTGGAGTTTTTTGCGTGGACCGGACCGCAGGCAGGGCGCATCCGGCTGCACAATGCGGATGGGTCGATTGCCGAGATCAGCGGCAACGGCACGCGCTGCGTGGCGGCGTGGATGGCGGAGAAGACCGGCGCGCAGGCGGGGACGGAGCTGGCGATTGAGACCGACGCGGGGCTGCGGGTTTGCCATGTGAATGCCGTCGACACTTCGCGGGGATATACGGTGGAAGTGACGGCGGGGATGGGCGTGCCGGTGTTTGCGCCGCGGACGGTGACGATGCCGGCGGGAGTGCAGGTGCAAGGCGTGGAGGTCTCGACCGGCAACCCGCACTTTGTGATTGTGGTGGACAACCCGGAGTTCAAAGTAGACGGGCAGAGCTGGCAGAGCGTGGGCCAGCAGATCTGCTTTCTGCCTGATTTTGCTTACCAGACGAATGTGGAGTTTCTTCGCATTGTGAGTCCGGCGGAGATTGAGATTCGCATCTTTGAGCGCGGGGTTGGGCCGACGACCTCGTCGGGGACGGGATCAAGCGCAACCGCTACGGCTGCGCTGGCATTGAATGGCTGCAAGTCGCCGCTGAGGGTTGTGGCGCCGGGCGGGGCGCAGACGGTGACGTGGGACGGGCCGGGTAGCGAGTTGCGGCTGACCGGGCCGGCAACGCTGATCACGCGCGGCGAGGCATGGGCCGGATGAGTGAGTTGCAGAAGCCGCGGGCTGTTCCACTGGATGCTGCTGTCGCGGTGGTGTCGCCGGCCTCGACGCCACGCAAAGAGCGCGTGGAGAGCGGGCTTGAGGCGCTGCGCGCGCTGGGCTACACGCCGCAGGCAGCCGAGCATGCACTGACGCGCGGGCCGCTTTACTTTGCGGGAACGCCGCAGATGCGGCTCAAGGATCTGCACCATGCCTTTGCCGATGACGGGTTGAGGGCCATTTTTTCGACGCGGGGCGGGTATGGATCGAATTATTTACTGGAGGGGATGGACCTGGACCTGATTGCCGAGAGCGCCAAGCCGCTGGTGGGCTCGAGCGACCTGACCGCTCCGCAGCTGTGGCTGCTGGATCAGATTGGCTTGCCTGCGTTCCACGGGCCGATGCTTTCAGCGGATTTTTCGCGGGACGGCGGTGTGCATTTGGCGAGCCTGCGCGCGGCGCTGGGCGGGCAGCCATATGGCGTTGGGCCGGCAGAGGGCATGCGCACGCTGCATCCGGGGCGCGCGAAGGGCACGCTGTATGGCGGCTGCCTGAGCATTCTGGTGGCTCTGCTGGGCACGCCTTATGAGCCGCAGACGGAAGGCAAGCTGCTGTTTCTTGAAGACACCGGCGCGAAGCCCTACCAGGTGGACCGCATGCTGTGGCAACTGTTGCAGGCGGGAAAGATGGACGGAGTGCGGGGGATTGTGTTTGGCGAGATGCTGGATTGCACCTCGCCGGGCGCGCCGGCGGAGTTGCTGGACGAGGTGATTCTGCGGGTGCTGGCGGAGTTTCGCGGACCGATTGCGATCGGGCTGCGTTGCGGCCACGTTTCGCACTCGCATGTGACGCTGACGTTTGGCGTGGAGGCAGAGTTGCGCGCGGCAGAAGAGGCGCATCTGCAACTGCTGGAAGCGGCGGTGACGGCGTGAAAGGACAGGGACCAGGGAATAGGGAACAGGGATCAGAAGCACGGGTTCCCCGGCACATCCATTTGAGCGGGATCTGCGGGACGGCGATGGCTTCGCTGGCGGGGCTGCTGCAGTTGCAGGGGCATCGCATCACGGGATCAGACAAGGCGGCGTATCCGCCGATGAGCGATTTGCTGCGGGGGCTGGGGATTCCGATTCTGGAGCCGTATGGGGAGAGCAATCTAGAGCCTGCGCCGGACCTGGTGGTGATTGGCAATGCGCTCTCGCGGGGCAACCCGGAGGTGGAGCGGGTGCTGGATGAGCGGATTCCGTTCACCTCAATGGCCGCGCTTTTGCGGGAAGAGTTTTTGAAGGGCCGGGAATCGCTGGTGGTGGCGGGGACGCACGGCAAGACGACGACGACGAGCATGCTGGCGTGGATCTACCAGTATGCGTCGCGGCAGGATTCGGCGCTGGAGCCTTCGTTTCTGATTGGGGGGGTGGCGGAGAACTTTGGGTCGAGTTTTCAACTGAAGGCTACGCGGACCTTTATTGTGGAGGGCGACGAGTATGACACGGCGTTCTTCGACAAGGGGCCGAAGTTTCTGCATTACTTTCCGGGCGGGCTGATTCTGACGCATGTGGAGTTTGACCACGCGGACATCTATGACGACTTGAAGGCGGTGAAGACGGCGTTCAAGCGGCTGGTGAACCTGGTTCCGCGGCGCGGATTGATTGTGGCCTATGACGGCAACGTGAATGTGAGCGAGTGCGTAAAGGGCGCGCTTTGCCGTGTGGAGCGGTACGGATTCAGCGGTGAGGCGGATTGGCAGCTGAGGCATCTGCGTCACGAGGAGGGGCTGACGCGCTGGGAGGTTTGGCGCGGCGGCGTTTTGAGGGCTGAGTTGGAGATGCGGCTGGCAGGGGAACACAATGCGCTGAATGCCACGGCCGCGGCGGCATTGGCTTTTGGGCGGGGCATTGGCAAGGAAGCGATCCAGGGAGCGCTGGCGAGTTTCAAGAGCGTGAAGCGGCGGCTTGAGGTGCGCGCGGAGATTGGCGGCATCACGGTGATCGACGACTTTGCGCACCACCCGACGGCGATCCGCGAGACGCTGCGGGCACTGCGGGCCGTTTACCCAATGGCGCGGCTGTGGGCTGTGCTGGAGCCGCGCTCAAACACGCTGCGGCGCAAGGTGCTGGAGGGCGACCTGGTGGAGAGCCTGCGCATGGCGGACCGGGTGATTTTGGCGGGCGTCTATCAGCAGCAGCGGATTCCTGAAGACGAGCGGCTGCATCCGGAGGATGTGGTGCGCGCGCTGAACGCTACCGGAACACCGGCGGAGCTTTGCGCGGATGTCGAGGACCTTGTGAGCAAGATCGCGCCGCAGCTCAAAAGCGGCGATGTGGTGGCGATTCTTTCCAATGGCGGGTTCGATGGAATTTATGAGAAACTTCCCTGTCGTCTGAGGGAACTTCATCCCTGACGGCATAGAAAGACCGGCATGATTTCTGCATTCATTTTTATAGCAACCATGGTGATCACCGGGATTCCGACGGCGATCTTGTTTATTCCCTGGTGTTGGTTGACGGGCAACGTGATGCCGCTCTACAAGGGCACGCGGTTCATGCTTTCGAGCAGTTGCTGGATGGCGGGGGTACGGTTCCAGACCGAGGGTTTGGAGCGGATACCGAGGGACCGGGCGTGCATTTTTATGGCCAACCATGTGTCGAACCTGGACCCGCCGGCGCTGATCTCGCTGGTGCCGGGAAGGACTTCAGCGTTTATGAAGCGCTCGCTGATGGAACTGCCGGTATTGGGGACGGGGTTCAGGCAGGGCGACTTTATCGCGGTGGACCGCAGAGGCAGCCCGGCCGCGGCGCAGGAGAGCGTGGCGCAGGCGCAGCGGGTGCTGGCCAAGGGCGTGCATATGACCACGTTTGTTGAGGGCACGCGGTCACCAGACGGGCGCATGCTGCCGTTCAAGAAGGGGCCGTTTTTCCTGGCGATGGGGTCGGGGGCGCCGGTGATTCCGGTCTCGATTTACGGCACGGAGAAGATCATGGGCAAGGGAAGCCTGCGCATCCATGCGGGGACGGCGACCGTGGTTTTTCATGAGCCGATTGAGCCAGCCGATTTTGGGACGCGCGAGGAGTTGATGGGGGCAGTGCGCATGGCGATTGCCTCGGGGCTGCCGGAGTGGATGAGGACGTAAGACGCGGGCGGTTGCCTTGTGTGGGCCGCATAGCGGCAGGACGAGGGACTGTACTTTGACGGAGATCCGATGCTTGTTTCGCTTCTTGTTTTCGTGACGATTCTCGCCATTGGAATTCCCGCGGCGATTATCTTCATTCCGCTGGCGATGATTACGGGCAAGGTAGGGCCGCTTTACACGGCCTGCTGCGTGATAGTTCGCGCGGGGTTTGCCGTGGCGGGGATTCGCCTGCGGGCCGAGGGGATGGAGAACGTGCCCAAGGGGCGGGCCTGCATCTTCATGGCGAACCACGTGTCCAACCTTGATCCGCCGGCTCTGATTCCTCACATCCCAGGGCGCACGTCGGGGTTTGCCAAGCGGTCAGTGTTCAAGCTGCCCGTCTTCGGCTACTGCCTGAAGCTGGGCGAGTTTATTCCGGTGGACCGGACGGGCAACAAGGAGAGCGCGGTGGAGAGCATTGCGCTGGCCAAGCAGGCGCTGGACAAGGGGCTGCACATTACGACGTTTGTTGAGGGAACACGGTCAAAGGACGGACGGCTGCTGCCTTTCAAGAAGGGGCCATTCTATCTGGCGGCGGCGACCGGAGCGGCCTGCATTCCGGTATCGATTTACGGGACGGAGACGATGATGGCCAGGGGCAGCTTTGGCATCAAGCCGGGAACGGCGCACATCGTGTTTCACGCGCCGATTGACCCGGCGAATTTTGCCACGCGCGAGGAGTTGATGGTTGCGGTGCGGGCGGCGATTGCTTCAGGGCTGCCGGAGTGGATGCGGGGGTAGAGGCGCTAGGGCTGCACCATGGCGTTATAGCCATCGTTGAGCAGCTTCTGACGCCAGCGGTAGGCCTCGTCGCGGCTGGAGAAGGGGCCGATCTGGACGTGGATCAGGTTGTCAGCAGGCTGGCGGCGGACGCTGACCGCGTAACCGCGCTTGCGCAGGGCGCCGACCAAGACATCAGCATCTTCAGGGTGGGTGACGGCGGCGATCTGGACCATGAGACCGCCGGGCGGGGCCAGGGCCGGTTGCACATTGAGCGCCGGTTGGGGTGCGGGGGCGTAGCCTGCAGCCGGCAACGCGGGCCTGACCTGGGACTGCGCATTGGGACTAGGGGCAGCGGAGTCCTCGTCTGAGGACGGAGTGCTGGGGGAAGATGCGCCGGGGGAAGATGCGCGAGGTGCATAGCCGGCGTAGCCGACCGGGTAACCGGACTGGCCACGCAGCGGCTGGGGCTGGGGAACATTCTGCGTGGTGGCGGAGGGTTTGGGCCGGGAAACGCCTCCGCTGAGGGATGCGGGCGCGGCGGCCGTCTGGCCTTGACCGGCGGAGCCGGCCTCGGCAGGACCGAGGCGGCCGACGGCAAATCCCAGGCCAAAGAAGAGGCCGCAGAGCAGGACCAAGCCAAAGAAGATGCCGAGCAGGGTGGTGGAACTCAGGGTGAGTTCGGTGTCGCGCCGCCTGGCGCGCGGTTCAATCTCCTGGTCTTCAAAGACTCCGCGCATGCTCCGCCTTCAGGGGTTGGGCATCTTGATTGTTGGACGCGCACGACTAAGGCTTGGGTTCGGGCGTTGATCCAAGGGTACCAATTTTGTTGAGCAGGGTGAGCAGTTCCATGGGGAGCGGGAAGACGATGGTGGTGTTCTTCTCGACTCCGATTTCAGTGAGAGTTTGCAGGTAGCGCAACTGGAGGGTCATGGGCTGGGTGGCCAGCAGGGCGGCAGCGTCCACCAGCTTTTGGGCGGCGTTGAACTCGCCCTCGGCGTGGATGATCTTGGAGCGTTTTTCGCGCTCGGCCTCAGCCTGCTTGGCCATGGCGCGGAGCATCTGCTCGGGGAGGTCAACCTGCTTGACTTCAACGGAGATGACCTTAACGCCGAAGGGCTCAGTGCGCTGATCGATGATGGTTTGGATTTTGAGGTTGAGCTTGTCACGATGGCTGAGGAGCTCGTCCAGCTCCACCTCACCCAGCACGGAGCGCAGGGTGGTTTGAGCAAACTGCGAGGTCTGGTAGACGTAGTTGGCCACCTTGATGGCGGCGTCGTTGGGATTGACGACGTAAAGCGTGACGACGGCGTTGACCTTGAGGGTGACGTTGTCGCGGGTGATCACATCCTGGGCGGGGACCTCAAGCACGTCCTGGCGCAGGGAGATGCGGACCATCTGGTCAAAGGGGCGGAAGACGCAGATGATGCCGGGGCCCTTGGGCGTGGGCAGGGCGCGGCCGAGGCGGAAGATGACTCCACGCTCATACTCGCGGAGGATCTTGATGGAGCTGAGGACGTAGAGGACGACGATGGCGATGAAGATGAGAATCGGCGATAGCATGTCGGGCATTGGACTTCCCTCACTCAGGACGGATTGTACTCCTGCTTTGTTTCTGTTGTGGATGGGTTGAGCGTTGGGGGCACTGCCGGCTCGACGCGCAACAGGGATTGCTGGAGGCCGACGACGCGGACGGAAGCGCCGGAGGGCAGCGGCTGGGCGGCCACGGAGCGCCAGATTTCACCCTCGACGAGGACATGGCCCTCCGGCTGGTGGCCCTGGGGCTGGAGCGGTTCCATGGCGGTGGCGAGGCAGCCGACGAGGGCGGAGGGGCCGAGGCGGGATTTCATGCGGCGGGCGCGCACGGCGAGGCGGACGAGGAAGACGGTGATGGAGCCGAAGGCGGCGCTGACGGCCAGGGCCACCCAGGGGTTGATGGCCATCTCTGGCACGGGCGCGGCAACCAGGGTGAGGGTTCCGAAGGCGAGACAGACCAGGCCGGCGATGGCCAGGGCGCCGTGGCCGCCGAACTTGGCTTCAAGCAAAAGGAGGCCGATGGCCGCTATGAGCAGCATGACAGCGGTGTAGCGGATGGGGAGCAGGTTGAGGGCAAAGATGGCCAGCAGAACCATGAGGGTGCCGAGCGCGCCGGGAACGATGGTGCCGGGGGTATTGAATTCGAGATAGATGAGCAGCGCCCCGCCGACGAGAAACAGGAGGGCGATGTTGGGGTCGATGAGCCAGGTGAGCAACCGGTCGCGCAGGGAGGGCTTGAGCTGCTCGACGCGGGCGCCGGCCAGGTGGAGGGTGAGCCTGGCGCCGTCCATGCGGGTGATTTCGCGGCCGTCGAGGGCGGCCAGAAGCTGATTGTCGTTGGCGGCGATGAGGTCGATGAGGTGCTGGTCGAGCGCTTCCTGGGCAGTGTAAGAGTGGGAGGAGTGGACGGCGGCTTCAGCGGCCTCGGCGTTGCGGCTGCGTTTTGTGACGTAAGAGCGCAGGAAGGCTTCAGCGTCGTTCTCGATCTTCTGGCTCATGGTGGCGTCAGGCTGGGCACCGAACTCCATGACGGGGTGAGCCGCGCCGGCGTTGGTGCCGGGGGCCATGGCGGCGATGTCAGCCGACTCAAGCAGGAAGAAGCCGGCCGAGCCGGCGCGGGCGCCCTCGGGAGCCACATAGACGATGACGGGAACGCGGGAGGCGAGGATGGCGCCGGCCATGGTGCGGGTGGAGTCGAGGAGGCCGCCGGGGGTGTTGAGCTCGACCAGCAGGACCTGGGCTCCGTCGCGGCTGGCGCGGGCGAGGGCGCGGTCAAGCTGGCCGGAGGAGACGGGCTGGATGGTGTCAGCGAGGACGAGCTTGTCGACGAGGGGCTGCTGTGCGGCGGCGGGAAGGGCGGACCCGCAGGCCACACAAAACGCCGCTGTCAGCAGGCCTGCCGCACTCAGAACGGCGATCATGCGGGTGCGCTGAACCATGACTTGCTCCTCCAGGGACTTGCTCCTTCAGGCCTTGAGAGCCGGCCTGACTTCCCTGCCCCATTGTGCGATCTGCCGGTGCGGATCGCAAGGGCGGGTAAACTTCTGCTGCCGAGCGCCAGGACAGCGCAGAACGCTTACTTGTTCTGCGCAGTCCTGGCGTCAATCTGACGGCGCAGATCGGAGGCTGCCGCGCTGCGGGGATCAAGCTTTAAGGCTTCGCCGGCTTCGTTGGCAGCCTCATTGAGACGGCCGGCAGCCAGATCGAGGCGGCCCAGGACCAGATACGCATCCGGGGTTCGGTTCAGTTCCAGGGCAGCGCGGGCCTCGCGGCGGGCGCCATCGGTATCGCCGGTTTGCTCCCTGACCTGAGCCAGGCCGGCGTGGGCTTCAGCTACCTGGGCATCGGCGGCCACGGCCGCCTGGTAAAGGCGCTCGGCTTCTAAAAGCAGGCCACGCGCGAGGTAATCCCTGGCCTGGAGGGCGAGCTTTTGAGCGCGTTCACGGGGAGGGAGGACGGCCAGGCGCGAGGCATCCATCTCGTCGAGCATTTGCGCGGCCTGGCGGAAGGCCTGGGCGTCAAAGGTGCGGGCAATACGCTCCAGCGGGTCAGCCTTGGCCTCAGCATCCTCGCCTGGGCCGGGCGGCGCGACGAGGCCCTTCCAGGCCTTTTCGAGTCCCTGGGCCTCGCTGTCGTTGGGGCGCAGTTGCAGGCATTGGGCCAGTTCGTTGAGGGCCCCGGCATTGTCAGAACGGCGCTTGAGGCTGACGGCGAGGTTGAAGTGGTAGTCGGCGGCGCTGGGGTCAGCGGCGATGGCCTGTCGGAAGAGCGGGATGCCGTCTTTGCCGCGCCGGGCGAGCGCAACGCCCTGATTGTTGAGCACGGGAGCGAGCGGCAAGACCCGCGCTACGCCGGCAAAGGCTGCTTCACTAGCGGGATAGTCGCCGGAGAACATGAGGCTGAGACCGCGATCGAAGCCGGCCTCAAGGGCAGCGGGATCAGCGCGATCGACGTGGGCGAAGGCGGCGGCGGCCTGTTCATATTGCTGGCCGTCGTAGTCTTCACGGCCCAGGGCCATCCAGGCCTGGGAGAAGCCGGGGCTGATTTGAACCGCCTTGTTGAGGTCGCGCAGGCGCTCCTGCTGGTCGGGCTCAGTGATGCCGCGGATGTACTGCTCGAAGGCGTCCTGGCGAAGGCCCGCGCCGGCGGCGACAAAGGTTTCCTCAGCGACGCTGAATGTGGGGTCGAGCTGGCGGGTGAGTTCCCAGGCCAGCGAATCAAAGACGGCGATGAGGTCGCCCATTCCGCCGCGTGCGGTGACGGGGGCGCTCATGCGCAGGTGGGGCACATCGACCACCTGGGCTTCAGCCAGGATGCCGGAACCGTCAGTAAGGTAGCTGCCGACGACGATGGATTCGGCGTCAACGGTCTCGGCGAGCTTGAGCGCGGTGGCGCGGGAGGGGTGGAAACCCTGGGGCATGCCGAGGTGGTCGAGGGCATAGCGGCGGTCAGCGCGGCTCATGGGGGCAAATCCGGCGGAGCTGAGGCGGCTGTTGAGGATCTCGGCGGCAGCCTCGCGAATCCATTCGAGGCTGGGCTGGCCAGTGCGGTTGTCAAAAGGCAGCACCAGAATGATGCGGCCGGCAGCGGCAGGGGCAGGGCCGGCTTCGGAGACCTTTTGAGCGTGAGCACCGATGGTCATGGTGCCGGCAAGCGCAAGCGCCAAGGCCAGGCTGAGGGCACGGTGCTGGAGCGGGCGCAATCGGGATGAGGAATGAATATGCACGACAGGGTGATTATAGGCGTTGCGGCTTTGCCTGGGCGGTCAAGGCAAGGCAGGCGGCCTGTGGAGCTGAGCCTCAAACTGGCGGTTGAAGCGGATGAGGGCGACCCATTGGCCCTGGTCCTGCTGCTTCCACACCAGGGCGCCGTGGAGTTCGAGGGCGATGGCCTCGGGCGGCAGGTCGTGATGCAGGCCGAAGAAGCGCTCGTCGAGGGCTTTGCTTGCAGGGCCGAGCGTGAACAGCGGCGAGGGCGGATCGTACTTGGTTGAGAAGACCAGGGCGGCGGAGTACTTTTCCGGCTCGGCAGCGGCGCGGGCAATCTGCTCGACAGTAAAGTCTTCAAGGCGGTAGACGTCGTAAGGCTGCTGGAGATAGCCAAGCTCGGGGCGTGTCAGCTCGTCGGTCACGGGCCAGGCAGAGAGCACGGTGGCGCCGGGATAACGCTGATTGAGCTGGAGAATGCCGGCCTGCTGGAGGCGGATTACGTGGGCGTAGGCAAGGTTGTCTTCAGGGGCGAAGCCATAGGGCGGATTGATGAAGAGGCCCAGCGCAAAAGCCATGGCAGAGATGGCGGCGAGCGAGGGCCAGAACGGGACGCGCCGGTAGAAGGCGGTGACGGCCAGCAGCAGCACCAGCGGATACATGGGCAGCAGATAGCGGGTGAGGAGCGCGCCGCCGAGGAGGCTGAAGACCACGGCATTGACGAGGAGCAGGATGAAGATGCGGCGCAGAGCGGGAGCGGGGATGTTGGCGCGGAGATGACCGTCGGCATCGGGCCGCGGTTCAAGCAAGAGCGCGGCGATGGCCATGAGGACGGGGACAAAGAGATTCATGTGGGCGGTGAGATGGAGGATGCGATGGCCGAAGGCGGCCAGAATGCGCAACGGGTCGATGGTGGCCTGGGCGTTGTAGCGGAGAAACTCAGGGTTGCCGAAGAGGAATCCGGTTTTGTAGCGGTGCCAGGCATACCAGGCGGCCAGCGGAAGGACGCAGGTTGACAGCCAGGCAGCCTGACGACCGAGGCGGCCGCGGGCCGGCGGGTCGGCGCGGAGACCTTCAGCCAGATTCACCAGGGCGAGGGTAAGCGGGATGGCAATGGCCGTCTCTTTGGAGAGCGCCGCGGCAGAGAACCAGAGGGCGGCGACCCAGTTTTTGGGGAACCACTCGCGCTCACGGCCGGGAAGGACGTAGGCCAGGCCCCAGAGTGTGCAGGCGGCGGCGAAGATGTCAGCGTGGGCCAGCGAGCTTTGGGCAAACCAGATGGGATAAAGCGCGGTGAGCGCCACGGTGAAGAAGGCCACCGCGGGCACGCCCACCAGACGCATGACGAGCCGCCAGACGGCAAGCAGGCCAAGCGCGGCGACCATGAGCACGGCCGTGCGCGTGACCTCAGGGGTGAAGCCGGAGGCCTTCCACCACAAGGCAAGATAGATGCTGGGCAGGGGCGGATGGGCGTTGGTGAGGGTGGTGATGGGAATCAGCGAGCCGGTGCGGAAGAAGTCCCACGCGGCGGGGATGTAATAGCCGGCCTCGTCCCAGTAGTAGGGCAGGCGGAGCAGCGTGAAGTGAGTTGCGTAGAGCGCGGCAAAGATGACCGGATAGATCATCCAGAGGGGCAAAGGCGCATCCCGGCGAGGCTGCACAAGTTGCTTGAGGCGCACGCTCTTTCTCCTCGGATTCAGTTGACCGGACCCTGGGGAAATGTGTGGCCGTGAGGCTCAAGATTGAGCGTGCCGAAGGCCTGCTCATACTGGGCGAGATTCTGGCCGAGCACGTTCCACAGCGCCTTGGCCTGCTGAGGACTAAGGAAGATGGCGTTCTGGTTGCGGATGGTGACCTGCTCAGGAGAGTCGGCCGATGCCAGGCCGAAGACGAGCTGGAAGTCCCAAACGCTGACGCGGACCTGGACACTGTTGGCGTAGGACTCGCGAAAGTCGGGAGCCTGAACGAGGTTCATTTGCGGCTGTTGCGGTGTTTGACTCATGGTGTTACCAGACTAGAGCATTTCCGGAAAACACGGAGGCTTTTTTAGATCATTGAAGGGTGGCTCTTCCTTGAGGAAAAAGCCACTTGAGCATGTGCTTTCGGTCTACACCAATTCCGAAAATGCTGTAACCCGCCTGGGGCCTGGGCGGCAGCACGCGCCGGCAGGCAGAGGCGGGCAGAGCGGCTGCGGGCAGCATGGCTGAGCGCGCCAACGCCGCTGTTGAGGCAGCAGAGACCGCTCGATTGTCAGCCCTCGTTTTCGCCCATAGCGAGGCGCAACTGATGAGCTTCAGTCCAGACCATGCGCAGGCCGCCGGAGACCGGGCCGCGGCCCATCAGCATCATGAGGCCGGCGATGCCGCGCATAGCCCAGGGGGCCGATGCGTCAGGCCACAACTGGCTGAGCGGGCGGGGAACGCCGTTGGAATCGGGATGGAAGAAGCGATCGTCCCAAGTGCGCGAGCCCTGCGGGAACTCAGGATAATGGCGAGCCACATCGATGGCCGCCTGCAACATGCGGTGCTTCCAGGGCTCGGCATACTGGGGCATGAAGAGCATGTGGCTTTTTTTCTCGCGGCGGACTTCATGCACAAACTCAGTAAAACTGGCGGCGTTGGTGAGGTTGATGTTGGCGTTGGGTTCAACGCCATGGCGGTCGCCGCCACTGATGAGCAGCATGTTCCAGCGCTCGGCCAGGCGGCGGACGGCGCGGTTCTCGTCCCAGTTGCGCAGGCCGTTCAGCTCCAGGGCGTGAAAGAAGGCGCCGTACTTCTGGAGGAACTCACCGACGAGGAACTGGTGCTTTTGTTTGCCGATGAGGTAGAGGTCCCACATGGGGTGGTTGAAGACGAGCAGGACATTGGGTTCAGCGTTGAGGGCAGCCAGGATCTCACCCAGGCGTGCGTCGCTGGGATTGGCAGTGTAGTGGGCCATGGTGGCCATCCACTCAGCGGCGCGGGCGCTGGGCAGGTTGTGCACGCCGAGGTGAAAGGACTGGATGCCGTAGGGGGCACTCCACTCCACCGAGACTGGAATCTGGCGGGAGCTGGGCACCATGCGCAGCAGCATGGGCGCATTGATGTTGTCGTGGTCGCTGATGGAGACCATGGGGGCGATATCGAGCTTTTCAATCTGCCCGCGCTCCAGATCAAAGGCCAGCTTGGGGGTCATGGGGGGGGTCCAGTAGCTGGCTGCGTAGTTGAGCCGAATGCCATAGTTCTCAAAGGCCTTCCGCTCCATGAAAGCCATAAGCGGACGTACCGCGGGGAACTGCTGGCCGAACTTGGCCAGGAACGAGAGGGTCTCAAGCGACTGGTTGGTGTGGCTGTGCAAGGAGACTCCCGACCGGAATCCTTGCGGTGCTTTGGTGTCGCGCCACAGATACGAGATGGTCGAATGGGCCATATCCACTCCTGGTTCCGTAGTCGATCCAGATTTTCAGCGATTCATGCACAGCGCTTGAATCGCGAACAAAGATCGTGCGAACGAGGCTTGCCTTCGGCAGCAATCGACGAGTTTCTTACAGTTCCGGGAGCAGGAAAGGAAGAACCGCCCCGGAGAGCCCGCAAGAGCGTCAGCAGAAGAGCAAAGGGCAGCAGATTCTTGTTCCCGGCCTGGGAAAGGCCGGAGAACTTGCCCATGGGACTAAGTTAGCAGAAACAAAGGAGCCTGTGCGGTGGGATTGGCGATGAAAAAATCGAGAATTCGCTCATTGTTCTCCTTTTCAGAGGGAGCCATGCAGGGTGGAAGGGGGTGTTGAGGGGCTCAAGCACTCAACCTTATCAGGGCTTTTGGGGCACGGACCCCGACCCAGAGGGTACCCCGGTACACCGCCGTGCCCAATCAAAATCGGGTTGTGAGATGGCTTTTAGACCTTCAGGACATCGCCCTCGCGCGCAACAAGCTGGTAGAGCACCGGGTTGACAAAGAAGCCGAGAAAGAGCCGCGAGACGAGGCCTGCCACAATCACGATGGCAAATGGCTTTTGCGTATCGGAACCGATTCCTGTCGAGAGAGCAGCGGGCAGCAGTCCCAGGCATGCCACCAGCGCCGTCATCATAATGGGCCTCAGCCGCAGCAGCGAAGCCTCACGGGTTGCGGTGCGGATGTCCATGTTCTGCTCAATGCGCAGCTTGTTGATGTAGGAGACAAGAATGACAGCCGTTTCGACAGAGACGCCGATGAGCGCCAGCATGCCGAGCGCCGACGACGCGCTGAAGGCCGTGCCCGTCAGCTTGAGCGCCAGCAGTGCGCCGACCGGCACGGTGAGGACGACGCCGACCAAGATGATGACCGGGTATTTGAAATTGTCGTAAAGCGCGAACAGGATCATGAAGATGATGAAGACGGCCAGTGGACCAATGATCACCATCTGGCTTTTGGCGGCCAGAAATTCGTCGTACTCGCCGCCCCAGGTCATCCGATAGCCAGGCGGCAGGGATCTTTGAATATCAGCGATTGCCTGTTTGCCGGCATCTACCGCGCTCTCAAGATCGCGGCCCTCCACGCTGTATTGAACGCCGATGTAGCGGGAGTTGCTTTCGCGATAGATGAGCGAGGCCCCGCTGGACTCGCGAATATCGGCCAACGCACTGAGTGGAACCTGCTGTCCGGCAGGGGTGCCCACCAGGAGGTTCCCGATATCGTGCGCGCTCTGGCGGAACTCGGGCTTCATGCGCACCACCAGGTCAAAGAGTTTTTCGCCCTGCACGACCTGCGTGGCCGCCTGCCCGCCCACGGCCGCCTGCACAATCGCCTCCACGTCAGCCACGTTCACGCCATAGCGGGCAATCTTGCCGCGATCCACATTGATGGTAAGGGTAGGCTGTCCCAACTGGCGCACCACGGTCAGCTCAGTGAATCCCGGCACCTGGCTCAACCGCTGCTTGACCGCCTGGGCCGTTGTCTGGAGCACGGTCAGATCGGGCCCGTAGATCTTGACGGCCAGCGCGCTCTTGAGGCCGGTCAACGCTTCGTCCACGGCATCCTCGGCCGGCTGGGTGAAGTTGAAGATAACGCCCGGAAACGCGTCCAACTGCTTCTCGATATCCGCCTGCAACTGGGCTTTGCTGTGAATCGAACCTGACTTCCAGGCCGCGTCGCCATACGGCTTGAGGCCCACATAGAATTCGTCGTTGTAGAACCCTGTGGGGTCGGTGCCGTCATCGGGCCGGCCCAGTTCCGAACCCACGTCGGTGACCATGGGGTACTTCAACAGGATGTCGCGCACCTGGGGCGAGAACCGGCTCGACGTCTCGAATGAAACGGTGTACGGCATGGTGGCGCGAATCCACATTGCGCCCTCGTCCAAATGCGGCATGAACTCGCCGCCGATAAATGGAATCAGGATCAAAGCAGCAGCGAAGACCACCACGGACAGAACGATTGTTGTCTGGGGCCGGTCCATGCACCAGTCAAGCCAGACCGCATATTTTTTGAGGACCCACTGGAAAGGCTTGTTCTCTTTTTCATGGACGCCCTTCTTGAACCACAGGGCACAGAGGACGGGGACCAGCGTGAGCGTGAGAATGAGGGCGCCGACCAGCGCAATGGCCACCGTATCGGCCATGGGCTTGAACAACTTTCCTGACGGGCCGGTGAGCGCGTAGATGGGCAGATAGCCGGCAATGATGACGGCGACGGAATAGAAGATGGGCCGGTCCACATCCTTGGCGGCCTTCCGGATGACTTCTTCCAAATCGTATTGCTGCCCTTCGCGCGCGCCCAGTTCACGGAAGATGTTTTCAACCATGACCAGTGTGCCATCAATCAAGATGCCGAAGTCAATGGCCCCGATTGAAAGCAGGTTGGCTGGAATGCACTCGGCGTGGACGAAGATGAAAGCGAACAGCAGCGAGAGCGGAATGGTGAGCGCCACAATCACAGCCGCGCGAAAGCTGACCAGGAAGGCCATCAGCACCACGAGCACCAGCAGCATGCCCATCATCAGGTTGTGTTCCACCGTGTCGATGGTCAGGTGCACGAGGTCGCTGCGGTCGTAGTAGGGGCGGACCTTCACGTCCGGGGGGAGTATGTGTTCGTTCAGTTCCTTTGTCTTGGCTTCAACGGCCTTAAGCACATTCTGTGCCTGCTCACCGCGGCGCATCATGATGACGCCTTCCACCGCGTCATCGGTCTTGTTGAAGCCAAACTGGCCCAGCCGCGGCGCATTCCCTATCTCCACCTGGCCGATGTCGCCGATGCGGGTGGGGACGCCGTTTTGCGATCCGACGAGGATATTGGCAATGTCTGAGGTATCGCGCACCAGGCCCACACCGGTCACGTAATCGAACTGCTGGCCCTGCTCGTAGAACCCTCCGCCGGCGTTTGAATTGTTGGCCGAGAGCTGCTGAATCACCGTGGGCACGGTGACGTGATAGGCGTAGAGCCTGGCTGGATCGAGGAGCACCTGGTACTGCATCACGGTGCCGCCAAAGCCGGAGTCGTCTGCCACGCCGGGCACTTGCTTGTATTGGCGCTGGAGCACCCAGTCTTCAATCGTCTTGAGTTCCTGGGGCGTGCGGTCGGGGCTTTCAATCACGTAGCGATAGACGAGGCCGGATGGGCTGGCCTGTGGAGACAGCGTGGGCGTGACGCCCTGCGGGTAAGTGACTTCGTTCAAACGCTGAAAGACAGCTTCGCGGGCAAAGTAATCGTCTGTGCCCTCGTTGAAGGTCATGATGACGTCGGAAAGCCCGTAGAGGGAAATAGAACGCATCACCGTCAGTCTGGGAACGCCGTTCATCTCGACTTCGGTGGGCACGGTGACCAGCCGCTCGACCTCAGTCGCATCGTGGCCCTGCCATTGGGTAATCACTTCCACCATGGGCGGCGATAGATCCGGATACGCATCCACAGGCATGTTGTGGAACGAAATCGCTCCGCCCACGGCCATGAACGCCACCATAAACAGGACGATCGGCTTTTGCCGAAGGGCGAATTCAAGAATGCGATGAATCATCTCGGCCTGTCCTCTCAGTGCTGCAGCGAGTTAGCGACCTGCAGAAACAGGCTGCCATTGCCGACAATTTTGTCGCCCGGGGACACGCCTTTGACGATCTGCGTTTCGCTTGCCTGCATTGCACCCAGTTCCACATCGCGCCGCCCAAACTGGTTGGTCCCCATGAGCGCATAGACAAAGGGCTGATTGTTGTCGTCGCGCAGCACAGCCGCATTCGGCACGACCAGCGCATTTTTCATCACGCCGGCGGTCACTGTTACCGTGCAATACATATCGCGCTTCAGCTTTTCGCCGGGATTGTCGACGACGATGCGCGCCTGGAGGGTGCGCGTGTTTGGATCGAGCGCCGGCGACACGTATGAAATCTTGCCGTGAAAGCTTTCAGGAAACGCATCGGTCTGCACCACCACGTCTTCGCCGCTCTTCACGTACTCCAGGTCGGCCTGGTAGACGTTTGCCAGCACCCACACCGTGCTCAGGTCAGAGATGGTGAAGGCCTGGGTCTGGCCCGCCTGCACCACCTGCCCCGGCGACACCAGCCGCTCCACCACCTCGCCGGCAATGGGCGCGAGCACCGGAATCTGCGCCGAAGAAGGCGCCTTCGCCAGGTCGGCGGGATTCCTGATGCCCAGAATCCGCATCCCTTGTTCGGCCGCGTTCAAGTCGGCCAGAGCCTGGGTGCGATTGCTTTCGGCCTGCTCCAGATCCTGTTGGGCAATGGCTTTGTGCGCATAGAGGTCCTGCGCGCGGGCGTAGTACTTGTCGGCCAGGCGGAAGGAGTCCGCCGCCTTCAGATAGCCGTCAAGCAACTGGGCATAGTCGGGGCTGCTCACCTCAAGCATGGGCTGATTCATCTGCACGTGGCTGCCCGGGACCACCATGATCCGGCTCACCGGCCCACCCACCTGCGTAATCACCGGCGTGGTCTTGAATGCGTTGTAGGCCACCGCGCCCGTTAATCGCAGCGTGTTGGCGATCGGCGCCGGCGTCATGGTGACCAGTTGCACATGGCTCATCTGCTCGGAGGGAATCGTGAACAACTGCGGCGTCGCCGACGGCGAGGCCTGCGAAGAGAAGGAGGTCATTCCGCTGGCATTGTTGTTCGAGTGGCAGCCGGCCAAGGCCGGCAGCACAAGCAGCAGGGGCCAGGCGTTCCGCATGCGGCGAGTCCCGTTCAAATTCTTTAAGTGTCTCATGGTAAGCTCCTGGTTCCCACCGCTTCGCGAAGCTGCTCGAGCGCCTGCAGGTATGAGGCCAGCGCCTGCCGGTAGCCGAGTTGTGTTGCGCGAAAGCTCCGTTCCGCATCGAGAAAGTCAAGCAGGCTGGCCGCTCCGCGCTTGTATGCGTAGTCTGTGATGTCGCGGGATTGCCGCGCATCGTCGAGATAGCCTGAGCGGTAAAGCCCCACCACCTCGTCGTTTGCCTTCAGACCCTCGTACGCGTCTCTCACGTCAGTAAGCACCTGCCCGTTGGCAAACAGTTGCTGCTCCTGGGCCTGGGTAATGGCGAACCCGGCCCGCTTGATCTCGCCCTGGTTGCGATCGAAGATGGGCAACGGCATCGACCCGAAAAGCGAAATCTCGTTGAGATAACCCAGGTGGGTGTAGTTGATCTGCCCGGTGACATCCCGCTTGCCGATTGCCTTTTGCAGATTCAATGCGCTGTTGGCCGCCGCGACCCCCTGCTGCGCCGCCTGAAGATCGGGCCGGCTCTTGAGCGCCGCCGTCTGCAAATCTTCAAGCCCAGCGTTCATCGGCACATAGTCGAAGCTCCCGGCCACGTCGTAGTCCGCGCCCACTTGCGAGTAGCCCAGCAACTGGCGCAGGTCTGACAGCGCTTGCACCCGCGCCAATTTTGCCTGCGCCACATCGGTTTGAAACTGGAGCAACTGCAGTTTCATCTTTAAGAAATCGTCGAGGCCGATATTGCCCGCCTTGTAGCGCGCCTCGGTAATGTCTACCGTCGCCTGAAAGCTCTTCAGGTCCTGGTTGGCCAGCTCCAGCGTTGACTCGGCGAGTTCCACGTTAATGAAGTCCGTGGCCACGCTGAAGGTGAGCGTACGCTCGTTGTCGGCTACAAGAGAGCGGGTCACGGCGGTCTGGTCCTTTGCCGCTCGCAGCCGGTTTTGCCGCTTCTTTCCCCGCTCGAACAGGTAGCTCACGCCCACGTCAAACTGAGCGATATTGTCGAGGTAGTCGGTGCTGAAAGTGCCGGGCTGGAAGATGGGCAGAAACTGCGAGTCGCCCATGAGCACCGGGTCAGGCCGCAGGTTGGCGGTAATTTCCTCCGCCTGGTTCTGCTGAATGGTGGTTCGCGCCGCCAGCAGGTTGTGATTCTGCTCGAGCGCCATCTGGATCGCCTGCTCCAGCGTGATTAACTGCGCGCCGGGCTTCTGCGCCAGTTGACTGGCGGGCGGCGGAGACTGAGCGGCCTGCGCACCCGCGGACTCCGCGACCGAAAGCAGAAGCACGAGCAAATAGGAATGGAAGATTGTCGAACGCATAGGCGCTCCAACTCCTGAAACGAAGAGATAGCCGATGATTGTGCCGCAGAGGCACGAACTGAAGGGAGGGGCTATACAGGAGGGGCGCGGGGCGGCTTTTCACTCACCCTGCCTTGCGAAAGGAAATCACTTTTCGCGCCCGCGTATTCCGCAGTGGCCGGAACAAGTCCGATGGCGGCGGTTTCTGCCGCAGGGGTCGCGATCACCATGTGACAAAGCGTGCAACTGCCCGCCGTGCACTGGTCATGATGGTGCCACACCATTCCCATCGTGGTCGTCAATACCAGCACGATCAACAGGATGGAAACGGCGAAACGGCCCATTCGCGTTGGGTCATGCATTGCGAGTGACCCCATCAGAAAGCTCCTGCTTCGACAACAATGTATCCATGTCTGAACAGCGTCGATACACGATCGAAGGCTCTTCCACCTTCAAGCTGCCCCCCTTTCGAAGGAAAGGTGCGGCGAGAAGAAAGCGCAGAAGAAGACATGTTTACTATAAACCCTGGAAAGACGATTGAAGGCCGTACCTTCAGCACAGCGGCTGGGGCCGCGTTCATGCAGGCATGCGAGGCGCCAACCGCTACGACAACCGGCACCAGGACGATTCAGAGGTGTTTGCCACCGTGCGACTTTGGCGTTTTTTGCTTTTATCTATCCTGTAATCAATGTGGTGCGAAAGGGGGGACTCGAACCCCCATGGATTGCTCCGCCAGATCCTAAGTCTGGTGCGTCTGCCAATTCCGCCACTTTCGCTTGTTGAAGCCAAATGATCTGCTCTCATTCGCTTCATCGCCAGAAACTGGTTGTCTCAGCCTTCTGGTGTCAGTTTCCGGTTCCGGGCAGCCTGGTCATTCGGGCCGCGATAGCCTTTGCCTTGTTGCCGGGTTGGAGATGACTCCATACCACGGTTTGATTGATTGAGGAGTGCCGAAGGCAGCGCGAAACAACCGCGAGCTGGTTAGCATCGATTGCCCGCCTGGATGCGGCCTTGTGGTTCAGGCAATGACTCGTCAAACGCGACGATTCCAGCCTCTCCTGCTGCTGGATCGACAGTGCCTTGCCTCATATCATACCGCGCCTTCAGTGCTGGTGCAGAGCGGTTCAGCCGCGATGGGGGGCCGGGCGGGACAAAGTGATGCAGGCGCCCTGCGGCCGCTTTTCTGCCGGATCGGCCGCATCCCGGTGCACATATGCACAATGGCGGATTCCGGGACTTCCTGCTCTCCATTTCACCGGTATTTGCGCCGGCCATTGCGGGGGCCATCGGAGCGGCTATGTACTGCCCAGACTTATGGAGGGAGTAGCTGGTTTATCAAAGAAGCAGAAAGCCGGCCTGCACACTCAGGCCGGTCTTGCCGGGAGCATTGGATGCCGTCTCGGACTGGGGGGAACGAATCAGAGATGCAAACAAGGCAACACTGGCCCGCCTTGTAGGATGGTAGGCAGAAATGTTTTCTGAATCTGTCTGGATGAGGATTCTGGACGCAGGGAAGACAGGTTCGAGTGCGGGCCCCTGGAGTCCATTGCAGGGAAAACGGGTTTTGATTTCCAGCCGTGCTGCCGATGCGGCATACTGAGTGCGGCCCCCTGGAACCGGAATCGGGCCTGCCGCGACAACAGGCCGTGTGCGTTGAAGGAGTTCAACCGCGATGTTGATGCTGCTGTATCCGATGCTCGGGCTGGTCTTCCTCGTTGCTCTGGCGTATCGCGGCCGCACCCGAGTGGAAGGCGTCTCCTCTGCCCTGTGGGTTTCGTGGATTTGGGTGATGCTGATCCTCTCCCGTTCTCCAGTGGCCTGGTTCGCAGCCGCAAGAACTGACAACCTTGTCTCCCAATATACGGAGAGCACCCCGCTCGAAGCCGCCCTGTTTGCCACGCTGATTGCCGCCGCGCTTTATTTCCTGAACCGGCGCGCCACACGGGTTCTCTACTTTTTGCGCTCGAACGCCCCGCTGCTGTGCTACCTGCTTTATTGCGCGCTCAGCCTGCTCTGGTCAGATCATCCTGGGGCGGCGGCGAGGCGCATCGTGAAAGGATTCGGCGGCATTGCGATTGTGCTGCTGATGCTGACGGAAAAGAATGCGGCAGCAGCCTTCGAGCGCGTGCTGACGCGGGCTGCCTATATTCTTCTGCCGCTTTCGGCCATCCTGATTCTTTTCTTTCCGCGTCTGGGCACCTTCTACGACGTGACGGCAAAGATCACTTACTACGTGGGCGTAACCACGCAGAAGAATGAACTGGGCCAATGCTCGATGATCTGCGGAATCAGCCTGCTTTGGGCCTTCCTGAATGCCTGGCACGACCGGGGCGACCGTCACCGCATCCATCGCCTGGTTCTGAATGGGGTGATGTACATTCTGGCCTTTGTCCTGATCCTGGTGTGCGATTCGATGACCTCGTTTTCGTGCCTGGCCATAGCCAGCACCGTCATGCTTTGGATCCGGCGAAAGGGGAGGACCCCGAGCCTGCACGGCGTGGTGGCCGGCATGATCGCGCTGGCGGCCTTTGCCTCATTTCTTGACTCGAGCGGCACGTTGCTTGGTCTGCTGGGCCGCAACGCCACCTTGACCGGCAGGACCGAGATCTGGCGGGCTGTTCTGGCACAGCACACCAATCCCTTCATCGGCTGCGGCTTTGAGAGTTTCTGGATGAGTCCGCGCATTGAGAGTGTCTGGCAGATGATCGGCTATACCGGGATTGCCGAAGCCCACGACGGCTATCTGGAGATCTATATCAACATCGGCCTGGTGGGCATTGGCCTGCTCGCCATCATGCTCGGCAGCGGATACAGGAACGCCGTGATGAGCTACATAGCCAATCCGCCGCTTGGTCAGCTAAAGATCGCTCTCTTCACGGCCGGGCTGATCTATAACCTGAGCGAAGCCGGCTTCCGCGCCATGTCGCCTACCTGGATGGTTCTGGTCTTCGCCACCGTGCATTACATTCCGCCCAATCTGTTCGTGCCGCGGGCCCTGGCTCCCCGAGAAATCTCGGCGCTCAGCCCGGACCACAGAATCCGGATTCTGCGTTAATGGACAAAGGAACCCTCATTGGCGACCTTTCCGAGGCTGGAAGAGTGAAGATTGGAGGGGCCATGCGAGCGACCACCGGCACCACACTCCGGCGGCCGTTGCGCAAAGGGGTTAGCGCAATTTCCGCATATGACTTTCCCACTATACTGTTTAGGCACTGCGGCCGATGATCCTGATGTCAATGAGTCCATCCCGGAGTCTGCCAATGGATTACGTCATCTTCCTAACCGGGACAGGCCGTGGAGCGCGTCTCGCCAGACTCTGCTTCTCTTCTGGCCGCCGCAGTGAGGCGATTCGCAGGGTGGTTGCCCCATTCTCATTTCTGCTTCTGATTGCTTTCACTCTGCATCCACTTGAGGCACGCTCTCAAACCGCGTCTTCGCTCTTCCCGGCCGATCGGGTCATCGACTGGTCGCACCCCGGCGTTGGAGAGATTCCTCCCCGCTTGCAGGTTTGTGCACGACTTTCGCCCTCGGCGAGCCTAGATGCACTCAACGCCGCGCTGCACAACTGCCCCAAGGGACAGACTGTTTTTCTCGAACCGGGCACATATGAGATCCCCGGCACAATCGATATCCCCTCAGAAGTAACCCTGCGCGGCAGCGGCGCCGACAAGACAATCCTCAACGCCACGGGAACCGGCCATGGGTACGTGGTTCGCATGGGCTTTGGATCGGTTCCGTTTTTTCCGATTCGCATTGCAGCCGGAGCGACCGCCGGCGCAACCGAGATTACCCTGGGCAACGCGACCCGAGTCAGAGCGGGCCAGTTTCTAGCTATTGCGGAAGAGAATGACCCCGCCTTTGTAACCACTGAAGGCCGCGAAGGCAAGTGCGGCTGGTGTGACGGCTGGACGAAGACCGGCATTCTGGCGCGCGGGCAGATTGTGGAAGTGCTGAGCGTTCAGGGCAATGTGGTCCGCTTCGCACCGGCCCTCTACAGCGCATATACCCGCTCGCCCGCGGCGGTTCCCTTTCGCATGGCAGCGACGATGGCGGGAGTGGAAGATCTGCAGGTTTACGCCAACAACACCGGCTACGATGCCAGTTTCGGCATGGCGCTCTGCGCGCGCTGCTGGATCCGCGGCGTGGAGTCGAACTATTCCGACGGCGATTACGTTGAGGTGCTCTGGGGCTTCCGCGACGAAGTCCGGGACAGCTATTTCTCGAACTCCTTTCTGCATAAGCCGGGCGCGCACGATACCGGCATCCACCTGGCTTACAAGACCAGCGCCAGTCTCATTGAAAACAACATTTTGGAGCGCGGCCGCGCCTCGTTCAACCTGAACTGGGGTGAAGCGGGCAATGTGATTGGCTATAACTTCACCACCGGCGAGTTCATCGCCGATGCTCCCTTTGCTGTGATCGGCGGGCTCCGCTTCCATGGCGCGCATCCGCAGTTCAACCTTTTTGAAGGCAATGTCACAGCCGGCATCGATATGGATGCAGTCTGGGGATCGAGCAGCCATCTGACGGCCTTCCGCAACTGGCTGCTGGGAACCAGCCGTGTTTGCCCTCCTTACGACGGCCGTGGCCCCGTGGAATGCGGCGGCGGTCATTACGCCTTTCAGGCGGCGCGCGCCGTCCAGGTGAGTTGCCTGAGCACGCGCAATAATTTTGCCGGGAATATTCTTGGCAGCGAACAGATGCAATCTCTGGCTGGTTATGGAAAGAAGCTTTCCCAGGTGCCCGTCATCCAATACCCCTCCGCACGCGACTACGATCACGCCGCCTATGGATGGTCCTTCGGTTACAGCGATTTTGTGAGTGGCAAGACGGGCGAGGATTGCCTTCGCCTCGCGCAACCGGACCATACCGCCGCCAACATTCTGCACGGCAACTTGAATAACGTCGACAATTCCCTGCTCTGGGCCCCTGGACTGCCCCATCAATTGCCCGCTTCGCTCTATCTGAGCGCGCGTCCCTCGTGGTGGAAGAATCTGCCGTTCCCGGCCATCGGTCCGGATGTTCAAGGCGGCAACGGCCCGGGCGGGCACAGCTATGGCAATCCCGCCGAGCGTTGCTACCGTACCAACATGGGCGGCAAAGATGGCGGACCGGGCAGTCCATACCGATTCAATGCCGCGGCCTGCTACTGAACACACGGTGCGGCGGAACCGGCTGAGCGCGACTGGGACAATCGGCACTGACCGCCTCGAAGGGCTGACCGCGCGACAAATACTCTGCAAGATTCGCGGCCAACCGCGTTCTCAGGCTAGACGAGATAGACCTGGCCCGCGTGATGGGCGTATGCTCGCGAACACGATAGGACCAGGCCACGGGCGGTGCCCGGCAAGTCCCAGAGGTGAGAGACGATGAAACGACTGATGATGACTGTGGCGGCCTTTGTTCTGGCGGGTGCGTCGGCAACCGGGGGCGCGGCGGACAAGCCGAAGCAAGTGCATGGAACGGGCTGCGTGGAACCCGGCGTGGAGGCACGCTGCGTGGTGCTGAAGGACGTGAAGACCGGCGCGCAGTATAACCTGCTGTTCAAGGGACCGCGGCCGCAGGTGGGCGACGCGGTGGAATTCAACGGCGTGCTCTATGAGGGCATGACGATGTGCATGCAGGGCACACCTGTGGAAGTGTCTGACTGGACTCACAGCGATTCGCTCAAATGCAACAAGGGTGAGGCGCCGAAACAATAGCCTCACCCCTTGCAGCGAACTTGCCGGCATTGCGCTTCTCTAGCCGATCCTGGTTGCTCCGCAGAGATGGACGGCAATGCCCAGTTCAGCAAGCATGGCGGCCTTTGTTGCCAGAGCCTTGTCAGCGATTTCACCAGACGGCGTATAGGCTACGTTGATGTGGTTGGCGCGGTGGCGGGCCATGAACTGGTTCTGGCTGACGCCATGGAAGATGGCATGGACGATGGGCCACTGCGGGGTGGTCTGCTGCCAGCGGCGCTCAGTCTCTGCCGCGGGAAGAGTGACGACCGTGCCGCGGCCGAGATCGGCATGCAGCGCGCCGCCCTCGACAAACACGCGGCTCCAGACGATTTCGCCTGGTTTGCCCACGCCCTTGAGCGATCCGCCGCCGAGCGGGAAGTACATGGCCGGCTGGCGCTCGCTGGTGGCGCCGGCATAACCGTCTACAAAATGATTGGCTGGGGCTGCGCCGGAGATTTGCAACAGCCAGATAAACTCGTCGAGGCCATCGCCCTTGTAGTGCTCGCCCCAGCGAACATCGTGCAGGGTTGTGCTGGGATCAATGCCCAGCGCGCTCCAGCAGCGGTTGGTGATGAGCGCATCGACACCGGCGCACTCGTCTACTTCGTTGAAGTGGACAACCGGGCCGCCGGCATAGAGTTCCTGGTTTGTCCCCTCGGCAAAGACGGGGGGACGGGTTGCATTGTTCAGCATACCTTCAGCCAGGTCGGATGCGGCTGCCATGTCTTTCAATCCCTGCTGATACTGGATGCCGATGACGTCGCAGCCGAAGTCGGCGGCGATGCGAACCGCCGCGATGTACATTCTGCATTGATCGAGCACCTGCTCGAGGGTGAGTTCGGTGACAGGATCTTTGCCAAGGACGAATTTCACGCCGCGGGTGACCATCCAGTCGTAAACGGCCTTCGCCTCTGCATCGCTGACGGTCCGCATTTTTGCAACCAGGGCGGACTGGCTGAGGCGCTCCTTATAGATGCCGGCGGGATTGAGCAGTTCGTCGTCAATGATGGCGTTGTACATGCCCATGCAGCCTTCATCGAAGATGCCGACGATTGCCTTGCGGCGGCGGAGATCGGCAGCCAGGCCGGCGCCGAGTTTTGCGTCTTCGGCAGGGAGTTTCGTGCGGTCGAGCGCATGCACGTGAGTCAGGTCGTGGCTGATCTTTCCCTCGCGGAGCCACTCGGCAAGCGCGGAAAGAAAATAGTTGTCGGTGAACTCCCTGCTCCAGATGGAGGAGAAGTTTTTACCGGCCTTGACGAGGGAACCATTGAGGTTGAGCAGGCCCACCAGTCCGGGCCATTGCCCAGACCAATTGGCCACGGTGAGGATGGGGCCCCGATGGCTGCGCAGGCCGGGCAGCACATGGTGGGTATACTGCCAGGCCGCGGTGGCAAAGACGATTCTGGCGTCAGGATGGATATTCATGAAGACATCCATACCCATGCGCTGCGACGAGATGAAGCCGTGCTTCTCAGCCTGGTTATAGGCGTGCGCGCGCACCAGTTTGAAGCCCTGCTGGGCAAAAGCCGCGGTCAATTTTGCTTCCATGTCGCGCTGCGCGGGCCAGCACTCCTGGTTGGCCGCAAGGCGCAGATCGCCACTGGTTACCAGCAACACCTCATCGGCCGCCGGCTTTGCTAACTCCACTTGTCCCACTGCCATATCGTTCTTCTCCGCGGAATTTCGTTGTGTTTTCCGTCAGTGAAAAATATACACCTCCCTGTTGACGATCGACTGCTGACAGGCGGCCAGGGCCTGCGCGCAGGTTTCGCTTGCTTTGCGCTCGCGGGCGCCTGCGCCGGTTCCCTTCCCGCAGAGCACAAAACCCTGTCGCCGGCGTCAAGGATGAGGCTGCACCTGCATGTAAGCTATTTGGTAGAGGGTTGCGGGATCACATATCTTCGTCTGCCCCGGCCGGACGCCCTGCCAGTTGAGAAGAGCGCGCAAGTTGCATGCGAACTTTGGCGCGGGACCGGCTGAACGGAACGATTCAGCCCGCGATTCAAGCAGCCGACAGGCGCACCGGCGCATCAAGTTGTTAAGGACCCTATGAACCCCAGCGATCGAGCACGACAACACGCCTTCCAGGAAACGCTGCTGAGCGCGCGGCGCACGATGGTTCTGAGCGAGGTTTTGCGGCTGGCGCTGGACAGCTTTCGGGTCAGCAAGCTGCGCTTTGCGCTGACCGCCCTGGGCATGGTGATCGGGACGGCTTCGGTCATCCTGGTGGTGACCATCGGCATGACGGGCAAGCATTACATTCTTGAACAACTGCAAAAGATCGAGACCAACTCAGTCGAACTGGAATATGTGGGCGGCGGCGCCCTGGCGGCCGAGCAGGTGCTCTATAACGACTACCTGACACGCGCCGACGAGAAGGCAGTCCTGGGCCAGGTGCCGGGCGTGCTCTATTCCTCGCCCATTCTGGAGATGCACGACCGCATCAGCTTTGGCGAGGGTGTGGTGAAGGATACGTTGGTGCTGGGGGTTAGCCCGCAATATCAAAATATTCGCAATTTAGTGGTGATCGAGGGGCGCTTTCTGGATGAAACGGACGACTCAGCGGACATTAAATGCGCGGTGGTGACGGAACCGTTTGCCCGGGCGCGGTTTGGGAGCGTGGACGGGGCGGTGGGGTCGACGTTTGAGATCAGCGGGATTCCGTTCACGATTATCGGAGTATTCAAAGAGAGCTTTGACGACATGGGGATGTCAGAGATGGCCGACCAGACGATTCTGATCCCCTACTCGGTTGCCCGCTATTTCACCGGGACCGAGGATGTGAAGCAGATCTATTTTTCGATGCGGAGCATCGACGATGTAACGGATGCGGCCCAGGATATTTTGCGCATTGTGAAGGCGCGGCACCGGTCGGACTCAGTCTACAAAACGCAGACTCTGAAGGAGATGCTGACCATTGCGGCCAAAGTGGCGAATGCGCTGACGGCGGTGCTGGTGCTGGTGGCGATGGTCACGCTGGCGGTGGGCGGGGTGGGGATCATGAATATCATGCTGGCCAACGTCCGCTCGCGCATCCGGGAGATCGGGATTCGCAAGGCGCTGGGCGCCACCAATCGGGAGATCAAGATGCAGTTTCTTGCCGAGGCGGTGATCATCTCGGTGACCGGAGGGATTGTTGGGTCCATTGTGGGCCTGGCGGTGCCTCTCTCGATCCGGATGTTCACCGACTATGAGCTTCCTGTTTCACCGCTGTCGGTGGTGGTCGCGCTGACGGCTGCTGTTCTGGTGGGAGTGATCTTTGGCACGGTTCCGGCCACCCGCGCGGCGCAGATGGATCCAGTGGAAAGCCTGAAATATGAGTGATTTACTGCCTCCAAAGCCAAATGAGAGCCCGGAGCCGGATTCGTCGCAGGGCCCGAGCCTGACGCTGCTTTTCTCTCTGCTGGCGCTGGCGCTGGCCGCGGCTATCGGGTTTGCGCTGCTGATTGTGCTGCCGTTTTATCACCGGCGATAGGGGCGGCTGCGGCGCCGCCGGCTTGCCAGGGGGTGTAGCCCGAGGACGTGGAGAGATGAGTGATTTCGGAAAACAGATTCGGCTGAATCGCATTGTGCGGGCAAACAGAAAGACGCTGGTGGTTGCCTTCGATCACGCTCTGATTCTGGGCCCGATTCCGGGCACATTGAACCCTGCCGAGCAGATTCGCATCTTTGCCGACAATGGCGCGGATGCGGTGCTGATGAACCCGGGGATGGTGAGGATTGCGGGCCAGGGCCTATTGAACGAGCGCGCGCCTGGGCTGATTGTGCGGCTGGATTGGACGACGGCATGGACGGCGATCGAGACCGGCGCCGCGCTGCGCAGCGAACTGGTGGCGAGCCCGGAAGAGGCGCTGCGCCTGGGCGCCGATGCGGTGTTGACCTTCCTGTTTGTGGGAACGGGAGACAATGATTTCGAGGCGCGCGAGATCAAGCGCAACGCCGAGGTGGCGCGCGAGTGTGAGCGGCTGGGAATCCCGATGATTGTGGAGACCCTGGCCCGAGGCAAGAGCGTGGCCGAACCAACCTCGCCGGAGTGGATCAAGCTGCATACGAGGATGGCTTTGGAACTGGGGGCGGATGTGCTGAAGACCGAGTACACAGGGAATACGGAGACCATGCGGGAAGTGATTGAAGCGTGCCCGGCTCCGATTCTTGTGCTGGGCGGAAACAGGAAATCAGAGAGCGAGGCGATGGGTCTTGCGAGGGGAGCCATGGCCGCGGGCGCGGCTGGATTGTTCTTTGGGCGGAATGTGTTTCAGTCGGCCGATGTGGCAGCCAGCGTACGCAAGCTGCGCGCGGCCCTGGATGAGCCGACCAGCGCGGGCCCGCCGATCCGCAGCGCAAAGTGAACGTTTTCAGCAGGATGGGCAGCGGGAAAAAGGACGCGGAGCTTGACCCGGGCTATACGGCGGGGTCGGGTGCGCGGCTGGCAATCAGGACCGGAATTCCATCGACGACGGGATAGGCACGGCCACAGGTGCGGCAGCGGAGCTGCTGGTCTTCAAGGACGAGTGTGCCGAGGCAGGCCGGGCAGGCGAGCCTCTCAATTACGGATGGGTCGGGGAGGTTGCGGGGTGGGTCAGGCATCCGGGCTCTGCGGGGCGGCCTCGTCCTTAGGCATGGGAGCGGCCTTGGGCTGGGCGGCAAACTCCACTTCAATGCTGCGGATGGTGCCCGCTACGGCCGATTCATAGGCCACGCGAATGCCGTTGTAGATGGCGCGGTCGTTGGAAGAGCCGTGGCCGATGATGCAGACGCCGCGCACGCCCAGCAGGGGCGCGCCGCCGTATTCGCGGTAGTCGAGGCGGTGACGGAAGTCGTTGAATGCCTGGCGGGAGAGCAGCGCGCCTACCTTTGCGGTGACGGTACGGGTGAGGGAGGCGCGGAGGACTTCACGCACAAAGCGGCCTACGCCTTCGCTGGTTTTTAGGGCGACATTTCCGACAAATCCGTCGCAGACAATGACGTCCGCGAGGCCGCTGAAGATGTCACGGCCCTCGACATTGCCGATGAAGTGGATGGGCAGGGCCTTGAGGAGGGGAAAGGCCTCGCGCGTGAGGTCGTTGCCCTTGGTTTCTTCTTCGCCGATGGAGAGCAGGCCGACGCGGGGATTCTCGATTTTGAGGACGCTGCGGGCGTAGATTTCGCCCATGACGGCGAACTGCGCCAGATTGTGGGGTTTGCAGTCAACGTTGGCGCCGACATCGAGCAGGACGCAAGGAGTGCCGGTGGAGCTGGGCATGGGCGTGGCCAGGGCGGGGCGATCGACGCCGGGCAGAGCGCCAAGGACCATTTTGGCGGTGGCCATGGCTGCGCCGGTGTTGCCGGCGGTGACAAAGCCGGCGGCCTTGCCCTCGCGGACCAGCTTGAGGCCGACGCGCATGGAGCTGTCTTTTTTGGTGCGGACGGCGTGGGCTGCCTTCTCTTCCATGCCGATGCGTTCGGAGGCATGGTGGATGACGATGGGGAGATCGTCGTTGTCGAGGTGTTCGTCGAGAAGGTCGCGCAGCTCTCCTTCAGGCCCGATGAGATGGACGCGGACCGGCAGGGCGCGGCAGGCAAGGATAGCGCCGCGAATCTCCGGCTCAGGAGCTTTGTCAGTGCCTACGGCGTCAAGCGCGATATCGATGAGCATAGGCTCTTTGGGTTACTTGGCAGCTTCTTTGACATCCAGGACGGCGCGGCCCTTGTACGCTCCGCACTTGGCGCAGGCGTGATGGGGGAGCTTCTTCTCATGGCAGTTGGGGCACTCAGAGACGCCGACGGCGGTGAGGAAGTCGTGGGAGCGGCGGAGGGCAGTGCGGCGCGTTGAGTGGCGCCTTTTCGGATTAGGCATGACGGTAAACCCTTTCTTTTCAACGGCATACACAAACGCCGGAGGCTTTGAAGGCCATACGAGGCCTGGGCCGCGATTCGGCATTTGCGAGCACCCTCAATTTCTCTTGGGGCTGTTTGCCTTGGACTCGATCCGGCCGCGGAGCCCAGCCAGCGCCTCCCAGCGGGGGTCACTTGGACCCTGCTCGCAGGAACACGCCGTGCTGTTGCGGTTTTCGCCGCAGCGCGGGCAAAGTCCTTTGCAGTCAGGCTTGCAGAGGGTTCTGACGGGCAGGGACAAGAGCACCTGTTCGCGCAGGACATCCTCAAGCAGCAAGCTGTCTTTTTGATAATAACCGATTTCTGTTTCCGGCGCAGTAATGGAGCGTTCGGTGGCCTCTGCGTCGGCGGCGGCGGGGCGGAAGATGAGGTCGAAATCGGCCTGGATGGGGACGCTGACAGGCTCGACACAGCGGGCGCAGGGGACCTGGAAAGTGCCTGAAAATAGGCCTTTTAGGCGGATATCGGCAACGATGTCCCTGGGGCCGCGGTGCTCGTGGAGGACCTCAGCGCGGCCGGCGGCGGCCAGCGGGCCAATCTGTTCGGCTTCCTGGCCGAGATCGACGGCGCCGGGAGCCAGTTGGAGGTCAAAATCAATGGGTTCCCGTTCGAGTTCGCTGACAATGAATTCCATGGTTTGAGCGTACGGCGCGGGGGGGCGGGCGTCAACAAGGAGGGCCACCTGCCACCTGCGGTGGGGCCAACTGCCACCTGCGGGGAGAGCTGGGGTGGCGGGGACGTAGGGACCAGGGACGTAGGGACTGGGGACGTAGGGACAAGGGACGTAGGGACCAGGTTACTGGGTAGTTAACTTTGGGTTGCAAAGGTTTGCCTGGAAGGTTCGGAAAAGGCGCGAAAGGTTGGTCTGGATGGTTCGGTTTAGTGGGCAAAGGTTGGCTTCTCTGGTTGCGAAAAGTGTCAAAACGAACCTTGGATGGTTGTGTATTTAAGAAGATGGAACCTTGCATGGTTCGTCATATTGGGGGTTGGGTTGTGCGGAATTGAACCTTTTTTGCGCAAATGTGCTTATAAGGGGGTGGTTTAGCGGCCTAAGGCGTTGAAAAGGCGTAGTTTTTCTGGTTTTTGCTGACTGTGCACCGTAGCGGGGTTAGCGGGGTTAGCGGAGTTGGCGGGGTTAGCGGGGTTGGCGGGGTTAGCGGAGTTGGATGGGGTTAGCGGAGTTGGCGGAGCTAGCGGGGTTGGCGGGGTTGGCGGGGTTAGGAGGGTGGGGGCAAGGGAGTGCCGGGCGAGGACTCAGATCCGGGTGGTTCACGGAAGGTTTCAACGGAGATGCGCTCGTAAAACACTTCAAGCACCGTCAGGTTTTCTGTGCCGCCGGGCGCGTGGAGCACGACACTGTCGCCGGCGGCCGACTTCATCAAGGCGCGGCCCAGAGGCGACACCCAACTGACGTGGTTGCGGTTGAGATCGACCTCGTCGGTGCCTACGATGCAGACCACGCGCTCCGCGCCGGCGGCGTTGGCATAGCGCACGGTGGCGCCGAAGAATGCCCTCTCGGCTGCCATGCGCGATCTGGGAGCTTCCGGGTCGACGACTTCGGCGGCTTCAATTCGCTTGGAGAGAAAGCGAATCCGGCCATCGATCTGGCGCAGGCGACGCTTGCCATACTGATAGTCGGCATTTTCGCTGCGATCGCCGTTGCCGGCGGCCCAGGCGACAACTTCCGCCACGGCGGGTCGTTCCTTGATGAGCAGAAAATGGTGCTCCTGTTTGAGGCGCTCAAGCCCGCCGGGCGTGATGTAGTTCTTGACTTGGGTGGCGGGCTGGTCGTCTTTTGGTTGTCGCGTAAACCCCTTCCGCATCTCGTCGTCCTTCCCAGCGCGAATCGCGTGGATGCTCTGCATGGAACCGGATGAACTCGGATGGAAGACGCTTTGGGTCTTCCACGTTTATGGGAGTTCATCCACAGCCCACATCGATTTTTTCACGTTTTCGAGGCGATGAGCGATGCGATCGATCGTCTGGGGCAAGCGGCGACGGAGGCTTGGCTGGGAGATAAGTACCGATGGGTCGGATTGAATGGAAGTGATTGGCGGGTGAAGACGAGCAGAACGGGGCTTGCAAGGTTTGTGGCACTCCGCCCTTGACGCAATGGAACAGCGTGAAGGGCGGAGTGCCGGGCCACCTGCGGCGGGGCTGGCGTTGGCCGGGGTCACTTGCCGCGGGGTTGGTTGCCTGCGGATGTGAGCGGGGCGTACTGGGAGACGGCCGAGGTTGCCGTGCAGGTGGTTGCGCCTGCGCCTACGATGATGTTTTTGCATTGGACGTTGATGCCGCCCAGACCCTGGGCGTTCTCGACGGTGAGCGTGATGTTGTCAGCGTTGTTGAGCTTCTTGCCGTTTACGCCGTAGGCGCTGCCTGTGATGCCCGAGATCACAATCTGCTTGTCGGTCCAGGAAGCAACGGACAGGCAAATGTTGGGGCAGGAGGTGTTGCCTGCCGCCCAGCCGCCGGTATTGTCGTAGAAGTACAGGTCATTCGAGGTGCCGGCGGTACCGAAGCCCGAGCCGGCGATGGTGATGGTTTGGGTCTGCTTGGGCAGGACCGCGCTGACGGTTGAGATTTTGTAAGGGTCAATGGTGTAGGCCGCCGAGGCTACGGCGCTGTTGGAGTAGCCTGTTTCAACGGCGATGGCCTTGATGGTCTGAGAGGACGCGACCGGGATGGGCGCAGTGTATTTGGTTGAGCCGGTGGTGGGCGTTGTGCCGGTGGTGGTGTAGTAGAGGGTTACGCCCGGCGTTGTGTCGTTGATGACGAGGTTCACCGTTCCAATATAGGAGCCAGCGGGAATGGCGAAGGTGGGCGTGGCGGCGGTGAGCGAGTAGGCCGCTGTGGCGACAGAGCTGTTGGCGAGGCCCGTGGCGACGGCGATGGCCTGGATGGTCTCAGAGATAGAAACCGTGATCGGGCCAGTGTATTTGGTGGAGCCGGTGGTGGGCGTGGCGCCGTTGGTGGTGTAGTAGATGGTTGCGCCGGAGGTTGCGTCACTGAGGGAGACGGTTTGCGGTCCGACATAGGGACCGGCGACCAGGGAGAAGGTGGGCGGGGCGGCAGCCGGGGAAAAGGTTGCCGTGGCGACGGCGCTGGGGCTGTCGTTTGTGACCACGGCGATGGCCTTGACGGTCTCAGTTGAAGTGACGGTGAAGGGGCCGCCGTACTGGGAGGAGGCGGTGGTGGGGGTGGAGCCGTTGGTGGTGTAGTAGATGATGGCCCCCGAAGCCGAGTCAGAGAGGGTGACGGTTTGCCTTGCGACAAAGGTTCCCCCCGCCGGCGAGATGGCGGGCGTGGGCGTGGCGGTGAGGTTGAGGGTGTAAGTTGCGGAGGCAACGGCGCTGTTGTTGTAGCCGTTGGAGGCCGCGCTTGCGATGGCCTTGATGGTCTGGGTGGACGAGACCGTGATGGGGTGGTTGTATGCCGTGGAACTGGTGGTGGGCGTGGAGCCGTCGGTGGTGTAGTAGATGACCGCGCCGCCGGTGGTGTCACTGAGGGTGACTGATTTCCATGAGGTGTACGTGCCCGCAGCGGGGGAGAAGGTGGGCGTGGCGGTGGTGAGCGTATAGGTTGCCGAGGCCACGGCGCTGGCGGTGTAGTTGACTGCCCCGGCAATAGCCTTGATGGTCATTGAGGAATTAACGGGGATTTTTACCGGCGCGACGCCGGAGTGGGGTGAGCTGGTGGTGGGGGTGGAGCCGTCAGTGGTGTAGTAGATGAACGCGCTCGGGGTGGTGTCACTGACGGTGACGGTTTGGTAAGCGGAATAAGTGCCGGCGGCGGGCGAGAAGGTGGGAACGGCCGCAACCGGAATGTTGATGGTGTAGGCCGCGGAACCGACCGGGCTGGTGGCATAGCCGGTTGCGGTGGCGATGGCTTTGATGGTCTCAGAGGAGGAGACCGAAATCGGGCTGGTGTAGGGCGTGGAGCTGGTGGTGGGGGTTGTGCCGTTGGTGGTGTAGTAGATGTTTGCGCCCGGCGTGGTGGAGCTGAGGGCGACCGATTGCGGGGAGGTGTACGTGCCCGCGACGGGCGAGAAGGTGGGCGTGGCGGCGGGGGCAAAGTTGATGGTGTAAGCCGCCGAGGTAACGGCGCTGCTGGTGAAGCCGGTTTCAGCCGCGAACGCTTTGATGGTCTCAGACGACGAGACGGAGATGGGGGCACCGTAGACCGGTGAACTGGTGGTGGGGGTTGAGCCGTTGGTGGTGTAGTAGATGGTGGCGCCGGGCGTGACCGAGCTGATGGTGACGGTTTGCGTGGAAGAGTAAGTGCCGGCGACGGGCGAGAAGGTGGGCGCGCCGGCGGTGAGCGTATAGGCCCCGGTTGCCACTGGGCTGTTGGCGTAGCCTGACTCACCCGCAATGGCCTTGAACGTTGTGGCGGACCTGACAACGATGGGTCCGTTGTAGCCCTGGGAAGCGGTGGTGGGCGTTGTGCCGTTGATGGTGTAGTAGATGTTTGCGCCCGGCGTGGTGGAGCTGATGGTGACCGTGGGCATGGAGGTGTAATTGCCCGGGGCGGGCGAGAAGGTGGGCGTGGCCGCGGGCGGCTGGTTGATGGTGTAGAGACCTGTGGCTACGTTGCTGGCGGTGTAGCCGTTGCCGGATGCGATTGCCATGATGGTCTCAGTGGCAGTGACCGAGATGGGGGATGTGTAGACGGTTGAGCTGGTGGTGGGGGTAGTGCCGTTGGTGGTGAAGTAGATGGTGGTTCCCGGGGCGCCAAGGATGGTGACGGTCTGGGGCGAAGTGTAGGCGCCCGGGGCCGGGGAGAAGGTGGGTGTGGGCGCTCCATTGTTGATGGTGTAGGACGCGCTGGATACGGTGCTGAACACCGAGGAGGTCAGGTAGGCGATAGCGTTGATGGTCTCGTTGGTGGAGACCCGAATTCCCTGCGAGCTGAAGAACTCGTTGGAGCCGCTGGTGGGCGTGGAGCCGTCAGTGGTGTAGTAGATCTGCACACCTGGGTTGGTGTCAGAGAGGTACACGGTCTGGACGCCGTTGTAGGTGCCCGCCGCCGGGGAGAAGGTGGGCGCGGGCAGCGGAACGATGGTGTAGCTGGCGCTGGCGACGGGGCTGTTGGGCCAGCCGGGGATGGCGCAGATGGCCTTGATGGTGAGGTTGGACGAGACCGGGATGAGCGACGAGGCTTGGGTTGAGGATGTGGTGGGCGTGCTGCCGTCGAGGGTGTAGTAGCAAGTCGAGTACTGCGTAGTGGCATTGATATCTACGTTCTGGGTTCCCGTGTAGGTGCCGGCGGGGGGCGAGAACGTGGGCGCGGCCGGCGGATTGGGATAGATGTCGTAGGCGGCATCGGCGGAAGAGCTGTTTTGGTAGCCCGTCCCCGCCGCAATCGCAGTGAGGAGTGTGGGTGTGGCTATGTGGATAGGCGTCGAATAAACCGGGGAGGATGTGGACGGATAGGATCCGTCGAGGGTGTAGTAGATGGTTGCTCCGGGGCTTGAGTCAGTGATGGTGACATTTTGCGCGGAGGTGAAGTTGCCCCCCAGGGGCGAGAAGACGGGCGTGGCGGCGACGGGGAGGATGATGGTGTAGGCCGCCGATGCGGGCAGGCTGACGGTGAGGCCGGAGGCCTGCGCGATGGCGTTGATGGTCATTACTTTGTTAATGGCAATGGGCGCGCTATAGACGGGCGAGCTTGTGGAGGGCGTGGAGCCGTCCGTGGTGTAGTAGATGACCGCGCTGGGGGTGGGGTCAAGAATCTCGACGGTCTGGCCGCTGTTGACCGGGCCGGCAGCGACGCTGAAGTAGGGCGTAGCTGTCTGGGTGGAAGGGCCGGGCGCCACCTCGCGGATGAGCGAGTTTCCGGAATCGGCAACGAAGACATTGAGGCTCCCGTCTACCGCGACGCCGGTTGGATTATTCGTCTCCGCGCCGATTGCCGGGCCGTTGCCGTTGAAACCGCTTTGCCCGTTTCCGGCTACCACGGAGAAGTAGCCGGTGGTGACCGCTACCTCATCCACCCGGTTCGTGCCGTTATCGGCGAAATAGACGTTCCCCGCGGTATCCACGGCTACTTGATCCGGGTAACCGATTTCGACGGAGGTGGCGAGGGTTGTGCTGGTGGCAGTGGATGCCGTGTCGCCGTTCGTCCCAGTGCCGGCAATGGTTGAAATGAGGCCGGTGGATTTGGTAATTTCGCGAATTCTGTGGTTGGAGGTGTCCGCGATATAGATATTGCCTGAGGCATCCACCGCAACCCCGTCGGGATATTTGAGATATGCCGCGGTGGCCAGGATTCCGTCTCCGTTGTAGGCCCCGTTGTCACTGCCGGCCACGGTGGTGATGGTTCCGGTGGCAATGACGCCCGCGTTCGGCGTAATCATGCGAATGCGGTTATTCCCGACGTCGGCGATGTAGAGGTTGCCGTTGTGGTCGAAGGCCAGGCCGCCCGGCCAACGCAATTCAGCAGCGGTGGGCAGGCCGCCATCGCCCGAGAATCCGTCTGTTCCTGTTCCCGCGACGGTGGTGATGGTTCCGGTGCCCGCAGCAACCATGCGAATGACGCTGACCCTTTGATCGGCGATGTAGAGGTTCCCTGAGCCGTCGAAAGCCAGACCGCAGGGAGAACTGAGGGTGGCGCTGGTTGCCGGGCCATTGTCGCCGGTGTCGCCATTGGACCACGCGGTTCCAGCCACCGTGGTAATGACGCCGGTGGTGGCATTGACCATGCGGACAACGGCTGGACCGGAATCGGAAAAATAGAGGTTCCCGGACTTATCGAAGGTCTCGAAGCAGGGTTGGGCAATTTCGGCATTGATGGCCTGCTGCCCGTCGCCGGTGTCTCCGTAATTTCCGTTGCCCACCACGGTCTGGATGTCGCCGGCGGCGGGGGCGGTGAACAAGGGCCGCTTTGCCTGCTCCCTGGCCTGGCTGGAATCCTGGGCGGGGGGGCGGGCCGCGGCAGTTGCCAGGGATGCGGTTGTGACCAGAGCGAGGGCGAAGACAAGGGTGGCGCGGACGGAGGAATTGAACACGGGGACGATCTCCATTGTGTGGCTGGTGCGGCCGGCCGGCCCAAAGGCCAGCTCGACAATTCAAGATTGGGGGTGCTGCGGCGGACGAGGAACTCCGCCTCAGACCAGAACGAGATTCACTTGCTCCAGCAACGAGCCGGAGAGTAGGCGCCGCCCGCGAAAGAGGACGCGGGCGGCGGCGCTTGCAGCTATTGGATGGTGTAAGTGGCCGAGGCCACAGCGCTGTTGCTGTAGCCGTAGTTGGCAGCCGTGGCGATGACTTTAATGGTCTCGGTGGCAGAAACCAGGATTGGGGTTGAGCCGTCCCACAAGGTTGAACTGGTTGTGGGCGTGGCGCCGTTGGTTGTGTAGTAGAAGCTAACCGGCAGGCTTGTGGGCGGGTTCTGGAGCGAATCCCGGAAGCCCACGTGGACCGCACTTGCGGAGGCGCCGGCAGGGGGTGTGAAGGTAGGCGTGGGCACCTGGGGAAGGTTGATGACAAAGGTTACGGTGGCCACGGCGCTGGACTGGGCGCCGTTGACCGCAATGGCCTTGATGGTCTGGGAGGACAATACCGAGATTGGCCTGGAGTAAGCCGTGGAAGCGGTGGTGGGCGTGGCGCCGTTGGCGGTGTAGTAGATGGTTGTACCGGGGACCGCATCTTTGATGGTCAGGGAGGCAGTCGTCGTCAACGTGACCGTGGCGCCGTTGGCGGGATTGCCGTTCGCTCGTCCGGCCGAGTAAGTGAATGTGGGCGTGGCCGGGGGCGTATTGATGGTGTAGAGGCCGGGGGCGGGCCGGCTGGTCTGGAAGCCGCCTCCCCCCGCAATCGCGGTGACGGTCTCGGTGGCCGCCACGGTGATGGGCCCCGCATAGCGCGTTGTCCCGGCCGCCCCCGCTACCGGGTTGGATCCGTTGGTGGTGTAGTAGATGGGTACGTTCGGCGTGGAGTCAGTGATGGTGACGGTTTGCGCGGAGGAGTAAGTGCCTGGGGCAGGCGACAGCGTGGGCGTTGCAGCGGTCAGGACGTATTGCGACCCGCCTACCGCGCTCAGGTGGCCGGATGCGAGAGCAATCGCCTTCACTGCCTCTGAGGTTGAGACTGTGATTGGGGCCGTGTATTTCGCAGAGGTGGGGGTCGGGGCTGTGCCATCGGTGGTGTAGTAGATGACCGCGCCCGCCGTGGCATCGGAGATGGTGACCGCCGGCTGCACGTGAAAGACACCGCCCACGGGCGAGAAGGTGGGCGTGGCCACGGTGGTGGTGGTTTCAGGAGTAAAGAGCCGCCTGGCCTCGGAGCTGCGCGTGAGTCCCGCGCCCTCGGCGATTGTCCGAATCGTTGTGGTTTTGTCGATCAGGATGGGCTGGCTGTAGATTGCCGAACGGGTAGTGGGCAGGGAGCCGTCGAGGGTGTAATGGATGACCGCATCGGCGGAGTCATCGAGAATCTCGACGGTCTTGGTGCCGTTGGACGCGGCTGCGGAGTTGAAGCGGGGCGTGGCTGCCTGGGTTGAAGCGCCTGGGGCAACCATACGAATGAGAGCGTTGCCGGAGTCTGCGATGAACAGATTCCCCCTGGCATCGACCGCGACCCCGACCGGATCGTTGAGTTGGGTGTAGATGGCCGGACCATCGCCGGTGAAGCCCCTGATTCCGGTTCCGGCAACGACGGAGAAGTAGCCATTGGCTGCCTCAACCTTATCGACCTGCGCGTTGAGCGAATCGGCAAAATAGACGTTGCCAGCGCGATCGACGGCCACCTGGGCAGGCGAGCCGATATCGACGGTGGTGGCGAGGTTTGTTTTTCCGGCAGTGGAGGCGGTGTTGCCGGCCATCCCGTTGCCGGCAAGGGTGGTGATCAAGCCGGTTGACCTGGCGATCATGCGAACGCGCGCGCCGTCGAACTCGCTGAGATAGATGTTCCCCTCGGCATCGATGGCAAGTCCTGAGGGCGCGTTGAGATTGGCCGCGGTGGCGGCGATTTTGTCGCCGTTGAAAGTGGGGGCACCGGCGCCGGCGACCGTGGAGATCTTGCCGGAGGCAAGGTCGCCCGAGTTGGGCGTGATCTTGCGGATGCGGTTGTTGCCGCTGTCGGCAATGTAGAGGCTGCCTTGGCTGTCAAAGGCGATGCCGCGGGGCCCATGCAGGTCCGCGGCGGCCGCGGCGGCGCCATCGCCCCGGAATCCGGCTGTTCCTGTTCCCGCAACGGTGGTGATGATTCCGGTGGCTGCGGCAACCATGCGAATCCGGTTGCTGTTGTACTCCGCGATGTAGAGGTTGCCTTTGCGGTCAAAGGCCAGCGCGCAAGGCTGATGGAGGCTGGCGCTGGTGGCCGCGATATTGTCGGCGCTGTCGCCCGCGGGGCCTGGCTTTCCGGCCACGGTGGTCATCACGCCGGTTGCGGCATCGACCTTGCGGACCAGGTTTGCGCGGTAATCGGCAAAATATAAATTTCCTGCCGCATCAAAGGTCTCGAAGCTGGGCGCGGCACTCCCTGCGCCGGCAACGGTGACCATGTTGCCCGCCTGCGCCGTGAACGGCAGCAGCGCCAGGTCTCTGGCCGGGACGGAGTCCTGAGCGGGGCGAGCCGCGGCGCTGCCAACACCTGCGATTGTGACAAGAGCAAGGGCAAAGACAAGGGTAGGGCGGGGCAAGAAGTTGAGCACGGGCGACCTCCGTTTCGCGGCTTGTGCGGCCAGCCGGCACTCAGGCCTGCGGGACAGATGCGGGGTTGTAGATGCGTCAACTAGGGGAAGATCTGCATCTTAGCAGTACATAAATCAACGATTGGGGGAGTCTTCTTTATAGAAAATAGGGCGGTTGGCTGTCAACCGCCAGGGGTGCCTTTTGAGAGCCGATTGGCTGAATCCAGAGGAAGATTCCCGGCGAGGGAAATGGGCCCACGGGCAGGAGAGCCGCGAAGTCGGGCGGGCCAGACGACGGTGGTTGACGCCTTTGGCGGGGGTATTGGATCGTGGTGAGTGGATTGGAGGCGGGAGGCGATGGTGGAGGGCTTGCGGATTCGCGCGGCAACGGCGGGGGATGAGGCGGGGCTGATTGCGCTGGTGAATGCGGCGTACGCGGTGGAGACGTTTCTGGAGGGGACGCGGACGGACACGGCGCGGCTGGCTGCGATGACGGCGAAGGGAACGATTCTGGTGGCCGAGAGCGCGGGCGGCGCGTTGCTGGCGTGTGTGTATGCGGAGGTGCGCGGGAGCGTGGGCTACCTGGGGCAACTGGCGGTAGACCCGGCGCACCAGGGCGGGGGGCTGGCGCGGCCCATGGCGGCGGCGGCCGAGGAGCATCTGCGGCAGGCGGGGTGCGCGACGGTGGAGATCATGGTGCTGAGCCTGCGGCCGGAGCTGCCGGCGCTTTACCGGCGGTTTGGGTACGAAGAGATTCGCACGGAGGCGTTCAGCCCTTCGCGGAAGCTGAAGGCCGGGGCTGAGTGTTATGGGATTGTGATGGGGAAGCGGCTTTGAGGGGCGTTTGACCTTTGGTATTGCGGCGTTGCGGATTAGCCCTATTGACTTAATCGTTAATATTTGATATAATACTAAAGTGCCATTCGGCACGGAAACTCTCCTGTACACCAGGAATTTGGAGGCTCTTTATGGATCAGTGCGCGACGCCTATTGCCCAATTCTTCAGTACGTTCCAACGCAACAGCGCCGGCCGGGACTTGCCGGCCGCCCTTACCCAGTTTGCCGATGTGTTTATGGCGGCGGGCCCGCACGGGGTGCAGGCGGTGCGGGCGGGCGATTTTGCCGCTGCCCTGCCCCGGCGGAAGCAACTGCTTGAGAGACTGGGCAGCCAATCGACCACGCTTGTGAGCCTGAGTGAATCGCCGCTGGACGGGCGCTATGTTCTGGTGAAGACGCGCTGGGAGATGAACTTTGTTCGCGGCGGCGGGGAGACGCAGGCGATCCTGGTGGACTCGATTTACATCGTGGATACGGTGGCGGAGCCGTTCAAGATTGTGTTCTATCTGAGCCCGCGGGACCTGATGGCGGTGCTGAAGGAGGAGGGGATTTTGGAGGGGTGAGGCCGCCTGGGGTGGGGCCAACTGCCACCTGCGGTGGGGCCAACTGCTTTCGGCCACCTGCGGTGGGGTCAATCGCCAACTGCGCGGCGGGTTGAGGGTTGTGGTTTCCCACCCATGCGCGATGAGGCTGCGCATGGATGGGGCACGGGGCCACCTGGGGTGGGGTCAACTGGCTTTGGCGCGGCGGGTTGAGGGTTGTGGTCTCCCACCCATGCGCGATGAGGCTGCGCATGGATGGGGCACGGGGCCACCTGCGGTGGGGCCAGATGCCTGCGGCCAACTGCGGTGAGGGTTATGGATGGGGCACGGGGCTTTGGGGGTGGGTGGGTGGACAAGTGGGAGGGAAGGGAGGGCGAGAGGGCAGGGAATGTCTCAAGTCCGGCCAGAATGCGCCGATGAAGGGAACGAATCACCTGAGAAAGGGCCACCGGCATGTCTTGGCTTCGCAATCTCCCCATCTCTCGCAAGTTCATCCTCGCTTTTGGCACGGTATGCGGATTGTGCATCCTGCTGGGCGCTTACACGTTTGTGACGTTCCGTGATATTGCGGTGAAGAATCAGGATGTGAGCAGCAACTCGCTTCCAGCGGTGCTTGCACTGGCGGATGTGCGCGGCGGGGTAAACAGTGTTCGGCGCGAGGACCTGGAGTTGCTGCTGTGCCAGACGCCCGCCTGCACGGCGGACCACACGGCCAAGCGAGACAAGGCCATCAACGCGTACCAGGAGGCGGTGAAGCTCTACGAGCCGACCATCAGCTATCCGGGCGAGCGGGAGCTCTACCAGAAGTTCACAGGGGCCTTTGCGCAATACATGGACGCGAGCAAGCGGGGCATTGCGCTGTTGGCGGCGGGCAAGCCGGGCGACGCGCTGGACCTGATTGCGAGCGACGGGGTATTGGCGCAGTTCAGCACGTCGCTGGCCGCGATCAGCGACGACCTGAAGCTGAACGCCCAGTTCGGCACCAACGAGTCAACGGCGGTGACGCAGTCGAGCGGCCGGGCCGCGTGGGTGAACACGGGGGTGGTGCTGCTGATTGTGGGGCTTTGCGCGCTGATTGGGATGGTGCTGACGCGGCTGATTGCTCCGCCGGTGCAGGCGGCGACGGCGGCGCTGGAGCGGCTGGCGGCGAAGGATCTGACGGTGCGCGTGGAGGTGACGGGAACCGATGAGCTTGGTCGGCTGGACGCTGCATTGAATACGTGCGCGGAGTCAATGCAGGGGGTGTTGCAGTCAGTAGCGCGGGGGGCAGAGACGCTTTCGGCGGCGACGACGGAGATCAGCACGCAGGCGGTGCAGAGCGCGGGGAACGCGAACACGCAGAGCAGCAAGACGAACCAGATTGCGGCGGCGGCGCAGGAGATGACGGCGACGATTGGGGAGATCAGCCACAACGCGGAGTCAGCGGCGGCGGCGAGCCGGACCTCGGCCGAGACGGCCAACCAGGGCGGGGCGGTGATGCAGGCGACGGCGGCGACGATGGAGAAGATTGCCTCGGCGACCAACCAGGTGGAAGACAAGATGGCGTCCTTGGCGCAGCGCTCAGAGGAGATTGGCAAGGTCGTGAGTGTGATCCAGGAGATCAGCGAGCAGACCAATCTGCTGGCGCTGAATGCGGCGATTGAAGCGGCGCGTGCCGGGGAGCACGGACGCGGGTTTGCGGTGGTGGCCGGGGAGGTGAGGCGGCTGGCGGAGCGGACCAAGGGGGCGACGGAAGAGATTGCGGGGACGATTCGCAACATTCAGGACGAGACGCGGGAGACGCTGGAGGTAATGCAGGAGAGCCGGAGCGCGGTCGAGACGGGGATGGGCGAGACGGCGAACGCGCGGGAGAGCCTGGAGGCGATTATCGGGTCGTCGCGGGAGGTGGAGCACCAGATCAACCTGATTGCGACGGCAGCGACGGAGCAGACGTCGGCATCGGGCGAGATATCGGAGTCAGCGGGGCAGATTTCGCAGCTGGCGATGGAGAACGCGCATGTGGCGGAGCAGGCGGTGGCTGCGATGAGAAATCTGGCCGAGCTGGCGAGCGATCTGGATGGGATGATCCGGCAGTTCAAGCTGGAGGGGGGGCGGACCCCCGCGGCGGGGCGAGCTGCCTTTAGCCGGTAGATTGTGGTTTTTGGTATCCCGGGCTTTCGCAAAAGACGCGAAAGGCTGGGGCAAAGTGCAGGGCCGGGGCAACCCGGAGAGAGAGCGGTGCGAGGGCGCACCTGGGCCATCACAGGGGGAGTCGCTACAAGGGAAAATTCAGCAGGAGGTCAGCAATGACCAGAGGAATGCGTTGGATGGCAGCTTTAGCCGTGTTGATGGCTGGAGCGGTGTGCCTTGCCCAGAGTCCTGGGGCAGAGGTCTACAAGCAGAGATGCCTGAACTGTCATGGAATCGACGGTATGGCGAACTCAGGGATTGGCAAGCTGATGCGGGTGAAGCCGATCAACGACGGCGAAGTGAAGCGGATCTCAGAGGCGGCGATGATCGAGATGACGCGAAATGGGGTGGGGAAGATGCAGGCCTACAAGGGCGACTTGACCGACGCGCAGATCAAGGAGTCAGTGGAGTACTTCAGGCTTTTTATCAAGTAGGGTGTTCAGGGGCTTGAGGGCCCCGAGGAGAGAAAGGGGAGGGCGTGCGCGCCTTCCCCTTTTTTGCGGGTGAAGACAAGTTGGAAGGGCGAGGGGCGGGGCGGATTGCAGGAGATTCGGACTGATCCTCACGTGGCCGCAATGCGGGCTATGGTAGCCTCCGATTCAGGGGCGAGAGGGCTGGCAGCCGGGGGTTGCGGCGCCGGCCTTATAGCTTGCCTGGGGAGAGAGACGCATGAGCGCCGTGAAGTATGACCTGATCGTCATCGGTTCGGGACCATCCGGACAGCGGGCCGCGGTGGCCGCCACCAAGATGGGCAAGAGTGTGGTGGTGGTGGAGCAGCGGTCGGTGGTGGGCGGGGTGTGCATCAACACGGGCACCATTCCATCGAAGACCATGCGGGAGGCGGTGATGCACCTGAGCGGGTATAACTACCGGTCAGTGTATGGAATGAACTACCGCGTGAAGGAAAAGATCACGATGGCGGACCTGGCGTTCCGGGTTCAGGCGGTGATAAGGACCGAGGTGGATGTAACCGAGGCGCAGCTATCGCGCAACGGGGTGGACGTGGTGCACGGGGTGGCTCGGTTTACGGGGCCGCGGCAGGTGAGGGTGGAGGGTCCGCAGGGCGACACGACGCTGGAGGCGGAGCGGATCATCATCGCCGTGGGGACCAAGCCGGCGGGTTCGGCAAAGGTGCCGATCAACGGGCGAACGATTGTGAACAGCGACCAGATTCTGGATTTGCCGGAGCTGCCGCGGTCGTTGATTGTGGTGGGCGGGGGCGTGATTGGCGTGGAGTACGCCTGCATGTTTGCCGTGCTGGGCGTGCGGGTGACGCTGATTGAAAAGCGGGACCGGCTGCTGGAGTTTGCCGACCGGGAGATTATTGAGGCGCTGAGCTACCACCTGCGGGACGCGCGGGTGACGCTGCGGCTGGGCGAAGAGGTGGAGAGCGTGGAAGAGCTGGCGGGGCGGGCCGGCGAGAAGGCTCCCGTTGCCGAGGCCAATGTGACCGACAAGAGCACGCCGCAGGGGGCGGCACTGGGCGCGGTGGTGGCGAATTTGCAGAGCAAGAAGCGGGTGTCAGGCGATGCACTGCTGTATGCGGTGGGACGGCAGGGGGCGATTGACGACCTGAACCTGGCGGGGGCGGGGCTGGAGGCGGACGATCGCGGGCGGATTCCGGTGAACGAGAACTACCAGACGAAGGTGGAACACATTTATGCGGTGGGCGACGTGATTGGGTTTCCGTCGCTGGCCTCGGTGTCAATGGAGCAGGGGCGGATTGCGGCGGCGCGGGCGTTCGAGGACCAGACGACGACGTCAAACCCGAGTTTTTATCCGTATGGGATTTATACGATTCCGGAGATCAGCTTTATTGGCAAGACGGAAGAGCAGTTGACGGGCGAGGATGTGCCGTACGAGGTGGGCATGGCCTACTATCGCGAGACGGCGCGAGGGCAGATTCGCGGGGATACGACGGGCCGGATGAAGATCATCTTCCATCGGGACACGCGCAAGGTGCTGGGGGTACACATCATCGGCGAGGGCGCGGCGGAGCTGATCCACATTGGGCAGGCGGTGATGACGCTGGACGGAACGATGGAGTACTTCATCGATACGGTGTTCAACTATCCGACGCTGGCGGAGTGCTACAAGGTGGCGGCGTTCAACGGGCTGGGTCGGCTGCACCGGTACCAGGCGGAGTAGGCGGGGGCTGTTGTGCGGGTCAAATAGGTAATCGCTCTCAGCCCTCGCTTTGAGCATTCGCAGCTAGCACGGCAAGGACTACGAAAAGTGGCAATGCAACGAGTACGATGAGGTCCTTGCTGTAGAACATGATTTTTGGCTCTCGCTCTTCGCGCAAGAACAGCCCTCGAACGATGCCTGCAAGACTCATCACCACTGCTAGAAGCAAAAGAAGGGCGTCAAATATTGGTGCCGACGCACTTCGAAAGGCCCCTTGAACCCACCTGCCCACCGACGAGGGCAGAATCTCATCCATTGCAGTTGTTGGCGATGAAATGCCGAGAGTGAGGTATGAGGCATCCCATGCCCGGTCAATGCTTGCCGCGATGCGTAATGGGGGTTGTGGAACCACAACTGGACTTGGCTGCAGGATGGGAGTGCGGGGATGCCGTAGGTGCTTCTTTATTGAGCCGGTGGGCTTTGAATTTGCACCTATGGTTTGGACCGTAGGTTCCGCTATCGGCCCCGATTCGAGGGTTCCAGCCGAAACAAGAAAGATAAGCGCCAAAGCGGTTCCAATGGAGAATAGCGCAAGTGTTGCCCCTCGCACGCTCTCACCAGAGGCCCATGCAGCCCTGATTTGGTCTATCGCAAACCTTCCAATCGAACCCACCAATCCAGTGATACCAAGTAGGCAGACCATCCCAAGAAGTATCCCAAGAATTAGAATCTTGAACAGCCAGCCAATTGCCACAGCTAACCATCCCAGGAGAATACCCAAGAAGTGCAGAATTGGTTGTAAGACAACTCCAAGCCAATGAATGAAGGGGAGGAGAACGGTACGGAACAAGAACCGAGCGAAAGCAAGGAAAGCGATCAGGAGAAGTACCCCAGCTACAAGATTGAATAGTCCCTTCGGGCCGAACTCCTGCAATATCCAAACCATGAGCGCAATTAGGGCTACGAGGCCGACAACGACGCCAATCACATAGCCGAAGGGCGCAATCCACGCCCAAACTGCAGCGAGGACCCAACTGATGCCCTTCCATATCTCAGAGAGTATCCAGAGGATTCCTACTACGGCTGCCCCGGCCCACGCAAGAACAACAATGCTACAGGTTCCGATCACCAATCCCAGCGCAGGCAGCCAAAGATAGTGGACTCTCAATCGGCGTAGAGCGAGGAGCACCATGCACGCCAACGCAATGTCGCAACCTATAAAGCAGAGGTACATCAGTCGATACAAGAACTCCAGCGGTGAGGGTCCAATACTCAAGAGACAGTATCTTGGAACCTCAGCTATTGCTTCCATTGATTGGCTCGCCAGGGAACCAGGGGTGACTTGATGGTGGGCTGCGTACCGCAGGGTTCCGTGGAGATTAAATAGCAACGCAACCAGCCCGACAGACACGTCGGGGACGATGCGGACGACTCTTGAGATAACTGACATTGGACTTGGGGAGCAACTCTACATGAGCAGCCAAGAATTTGCAAGGCAAGATTGAGTAACTACGCCCAGTTCTCGATCTTGAGCCCCGGCACCCGGCCAAACTCCTGCGTGTTGTTGGTGACGAGCGTAAGCGAGAGGCAGCGGGCATGGGCGGCAATCAGCAGATCGTTGGCGCCGATCATGATTCCGTTGAGCTTGAGGAAGGCGCGAATCTGCGCGTAGTGGACGGCTGCATCGGGGGGATAGTCGAGCACTTGAACGTGACGCAGGAAGACATCGAGGGCGTGCCGGTCTTTAGCGCGGCGCGGCGAGACCTCGACGCCGTATTCGAGCTCAGACTTTGAGATGGCAGAGATGCATACGTCGGAGACGGCGACGGCCTCAAGGCGGCGGATCACGTTGGCTCTGGCGCGATTCATGACGTAGGACGAGATGTCAGTGTCGAGCATGAAGCGGGGCATCAGCGTTCGCGCTCTTGCACGGGGAGTTTCTCAACGTTCTGCATGAACTCGCTTGAGGCGGCTGCGTCGTGGCTAAGCAGAGCGGTCCAATCGGTGGGCCTCGGGGAGAGGATGACGTTGTCGCCGTCCCGGCGAATGAAGACTTCAGTTGTGGCGAATTGGAACTCTTTTGGGAGCCGGATGGCCTGGCTGCGGTTGTTCATGAAGACTTTGGCGGTGCGCTGCATGGGGGCCTCCGGGATGTGGCATATACATGAGTATATGCCAGCCTTCTCTGCAATATCAACCGTGTAGAGAGGACGCTGCGGAATGCACGGCCAGCAGCCTGTGGTGAAAGGCCGGATTGCCGATGAGACATCCCTCCGGGGCTAAAGCCCTCTCAGATTCGATTGCCGTTATGGGCACGGCTGACGCGGTGCCCTTTCAAGGCCTTGACTTGATTGGAGGCCCGGCTAAGGCTCGCACTTGCGCTGGTAGGTGCGAGAGAGGCGGTCGTGCCAGGTGAGGTGTTGTTCGTCAAAGACGGACCAGGCAAAGCCCATGCCGAGGGGGATGAGGGAGAGCAGGAAGGCGCCGAGGCGGCCATGGAGCTGGGCGCGGGTGGGGCTCTGGTCGTCGAAGGTGCAGAGGGAGATGCGGGCGTACTTCATGCCGGGGGTTGATTCGGCGAGGGTAAAGAAGAGCGCCTGGTAGGCGAGGCAGGAGAGGAAGAAGGCAGCCAGTGCGCCGACCTCAAGGACGCGGAGCGAAGGGGGATGATCGATATTGGCGATTGCCAGCAGGGCGGCGGCGACCAGGCCGGCGGCAATGAGAGAGCCATCGACGAGGGCAGCCATCAGGCGGAGGCCGAAGGGCGCGAGCTGAATGGCCGGGGTTTCAGTGGCAAGGTCGGGCGTGGGCTCGAGATCTTCTTCGAGGGGCGTTTCCAGCTCGATGCCGGTCCACTGGAAGGCGGTGGGGGTCTGCCAGGTTTCTTCAGCAGCGGCTTCAAGAGAGACGTGGCCTGGGTCAACCTCAAAGATGCTGAGGTCATGATCGTCGGCGATCTGGTAGAGGTCGGCGGCGGGCTTTGGAGCGGGTTTGCGGGGCGCGGGCGCCTCATGGGGAAACTCGATGAGGTTGGCGTGGAAGGGCTGGGCAGGCAGAACCTGCTCGAGGCGGTCGATGGGGTGAAGGTCGGCGGGAAGGGCTTCAAAGATGCCGTTCGGCTGTTGGGCGTCTCTGGCCGGCGGGGCAAAGGCCTCGACGGGGTGCGGCGACAGGGCAACAGGTTCGGGCTGCTGGGGGAGCGTGTCGGCCTGCCAGAGAACCTCAAAGGGCTGCATGGCGGCGGGCTCAGGCCGGGGCTGGGGCTTTCTGGGGCGCGAGGGGGCCTGGGGCTCGGCCTGCGGCAGGGACGGGACGCCTGAGGACGGGGCAGCGGAGTTGAAGCCGGCGAGGGCGGCCCTGGCGGCGGCCTGTGCCTCGAGAGCGACCTGGGTGGCGATTTCAGCAGCGCGCACGGCGGTGCGCACCTCAGCGGACTGGAGCTGGTTATAGCTGGGGGCCTGCGCATAGCGCGCGGCCACGCGGGCGGCCGCCTGAGCGGCGCGGCTGCCGGCGGTGAGGTGAGACTCCGGCTGCTGCTCCTGTTCGGCCGTGGCGGGGCCCCTGCGGCTTTTGTGGGCGGCGAGGCGCCGATTCACTTCCTGCTTCCACTGCGGTGTTGGTGTGGGCTGCCCGGCCATTGTGCTCAAATCTCCCGCTTCCCTTCTTTGGCGGAGCACGGGACCTGAGGCCCGGTGCGCCGATGCGGTCCGCGACGCGGCCGCCAGGCACACGTCAGGGACGTTTGTGTCAGGAGAAGATGGAGGATGCGCGGAAGAATGCAGGGGCTTTCCGGCGCGAGGAATGGATGCGCGCGGGGCCAATCGAGATGACGATTTGTCCTGTTGCCAGAGCATCGAGGCGCGTATCCGGACCAATCGTGGCTGGCTTTTGCTATCCTGAGCCTTACCACGGAGTTGGGATCTGGAATGCGTGCTCGTCATCTAGTGTTTATCACGGTGCTTGGCCTGTGTCACCAGCTAGTTGGGGGCCAGGCGTTGACCAATGCGTTACCTCCCTCGCAGGAAGGCGCGAAAGAGGCTCAAGCGCAGGCGGTTGCGGACGAGCGAGTTCCGGACGGGCAAATTCCGAACGACCCTGGGCAGGAGATGCTTCCAGTGGCGGAGCCGGAGCCGACGGCGACCACGGGCGTGCCGGTGAAGTGGGATGCGGCGCGGCAGACGCGGGTGGGCGATACGTGGACGCTGACCGGGGACGTGGTGGTGTATTACCGCGACTACATTTTGCGCGCGGATAAGGTGGTGTATCACCAGCAGAGCTCAGAGCTGGAGGCCGAGGGGCACCTGGAGGTGGCCGGAGGCCCTGAGGACGTGGTGATCACCGCCACGCACGGCGATATGCGGCTGGCGATGCACACGGCGCGGTTTTATCAAGTGAACGGAACGATGGGCGTGCGCAAGGCGGGGCGGACAACGGTCTACTCGACGACGACGCCATTTGTGTTCTCAGGGCGGGTGCTGCTGCAACTGGGCCAGAGCAGGTACCGGATTGTGGATGGGACCATGACCAACTGCCGGCTGCCGAAGCCGGACTGGGCGGTGATGGCGCGCTCGATTGACCTGGACAACGGGACGGCCTCGACGACGAATGCGTGGTTCAGGTTTCTGGGCATACCGGTGCTGTATGTGCCGTATCTGCAGCATCCGACGGACGACACGGGGCGCGACAGCGGGCTGCTGGTTCCGGTGGTGAGCACGGGCTCGTCGATCAGGGGCTACACGTTTGGCGAGCAGGTTTACTGGGCGATCAACCGCAGCATGGACATGATTGTGGGGACGGAGTACTACAGCAAGCGGGGCTGGGCGCCGAACGGGGACTTTCGCTACAAGGGGCCGGGGCTGGACCACCTGGTGGCGCGGTGGAACGCCCTGATTGACCGGGGCATCGAGGAGCCGAGCACGACGAGCCCGGGCACGATGGTGCTGGTGGACCAGGGGGGCGTGGACATCAACGCACTGGGACGCAAAGACCTGAGCCCGAATCTGCGGGTGGCGGGGAATGTGGAGTTTTTGTCGAGCTATGTTTACCGGCTGGTGTTTAACGACAACTACTCGCAGGCGGTCAGCTCAGAGGTGCAGAGCGTCGTCTCAATGACGGAGAACCACAAGGGGTATATCGCGTCAGGGTCGGCAGAGCGCTTTCAGACATTTGCCAGCTCGACGGCCGGGAACGAGGGCAGGATTCTGCATTTGCCGAACTTGCGGATGGACATTCTGGACCGGCCGCTGGGGCAGACGAATCTGTATTGGGGGTTGGGAGCGTCGCTGGGTTACATGAGCCGGGCGGAGCCTGACTTTCACGCGCGCAACTCAGGGCGGTTTGACTTTTATCCGCACCTGGCATTGCCGTTCACGGCTGGGGGCTGGACGGTTGTGCCGGAGGCAGCGGTACGGGTGACGGGCTACACCGACAGCCAGACGCCGGATTTGACGGGCGCCCACGGCGGGATTCCAGCATTCAACGCCACGGCGCTGGCGCGCTCAGACTACGAGGTGAGCGTAGACCTGCGGCCGCCGGCGGTGGAGCGGGACTTTACGCTGGGCCACTGGAACCGGCAGTTGCGGCACGTAATTGAGCCGGAGCTGACCTACCGGCTGGTGGAGGGCATTGGAGCCAGCGCGCGAAAAGTGCTGCTGATTGATACGACCGATATTGCGACCAACACGGACGAGGTGGGCTATACGCTGACGCAACGCTTCTATTTGCGGCCGACAGGGCCGCAGCCCTGCCCAGCCAACGATGCGCAGGCTGCGGGGAGCTGCCCGGCGCAGGCGCGGGAGTGGGCAAGCTGGCAGATAGGGCAGAAGTTCTATATCAATTCGAATTTCGGCGGGGCGCTGATTCCCAACCGGCGGAACGTGTTTGACGCGACGCTTGATTTGAGCGGGGTGGCGTTTTTGACGGGGCAGCGGAACCTTTCGCCGCTGACATCGCGACTGCGGTTTGAGGCGATTGATAACCTGCGGGTGGAGTGGGACATGGACTACGACCCGAAGGCCGGTCAACTGGGCGCCGACAACCTGTATGCGGGTTACAGCTGGGGCCGGACGACAGTGGGCGTGGGCCACTCGATGCTGAACGCGGTGGACGAGAACGGCAGCGCGGCGACGACGATCAAGAGCCAGCAGGTGCAGCCGTTTTTGGCGGTGGGCAAGGCGAGCGGCAAGGGGCTGAACCTGGCGGCAAACGCCGGCTATGACTTTACTCACGGCATTTTGCAGTATGCCGGAGCACAGGCGGTTTATAACTGGAACTGCTGCGGGGTGACGTTCGGGTACCGGCGTTTCGATCTTGGCTCAGTGCGCGAAGAGACGCAGTATCTTTACAGCTTTACGCTGGCGAACTTCGGGTCAGTTGGGGATATTCGGCGGTCGAACACGGCGTTTCGCGACCCGAGCCTGCCGCCGGCGTATTGAGAGCCGGAGCTGGCGAGGCGGCGGGCGCGTTGCGTTTGGTTCGCTCGGGCGTCTAATCGTTATCAATGAGGCAACCCTGGGAGCGACTGGCGAGGAATAAGCTCCGCTGGAGTATGCTTTTTGAAGAGGATTTCAACTTGTCACGAATGAAGATATTTGCCGGGCTGCTGGCCGTTGGCCTGGCCGTGGGCTGCAAGGCCCAACCCGCACCACAGGCTGCACCGGAGGCCCAACTGAGCCGGCGCATTGAATTGGTTGTTCGCGCGCAGTTTAACGTGCCGCCTGACATTGACCTGGCAGTGGGAGAGCGAAAGCCGAGCAAGTTCAACGGCTTTGACGCAGTGTCAGTGATCCTGTCGCACGGGGCGCGGAAGCAGTCGATCGATTTTTTGATTTCGACGGACAACAAGACGCTGGCGCGGCTTGACCAGTTCAATCTGGACCGCGATATGACGACGCTGATTGACGTGAGCGGACGACCGGTTCGCGGAAACCCGGCGGCGAAGGTGACGGTGATCAACTTCGACGATCTGGAGTGCCCCTATTGCGCGCAGATGCACCGGACGCTGTTTCCGGGGACATTGGACCGCTATAAGGACAAGGTTCGGTTTGTCTACAAAGACAACCCGCTCAGCGAGATTCACCCCTGGGCGATGCACGCGGCCGTGGATGGGAACTGCCTGGCGGCGCAGAGCAACGATGTGTATTGGGCGTATGTGGACTACCTGCACCAGCACGGGCAGGAAGTGACCGGGCCGGACCGGAACAACGAGAAGAGCTTTGCGGCGCTGGACCGGATTGCGCGGGAACAGGCGACGGCGGGCAAGCTGGACGCGGGCAAGCTGGATGGCTGCATTGCCAAGCAGGACGAGACGGCGGTGCGGGCCTCACTGAAGGAAGCTGAGGCGCTGGGCATTGAGGGCGCACCGGCGGTGTTTGTGGAAGGGGAGCGGATCAACGGCGCACTGCCTGAGGCACAGGTTTGGCTGGTGATTGACCGGGCTTTGCGCGCCGCGGGGATAGATCCTCCGGCGTCAGCAACGCCGCAGGCACAGGTTGCCGAGCCGCAGCGGCCGGTTTCTACGTCGTTGCAATAGGTTCCGGGGCGAGCAGCAACACTCGCGGGTTGCTGCCCCAGGGATGGTTCGCCCTGGGGCCGTTTCTCGTCTGGAATGTGAAAATGCGTATCGTCGGCCCGGTCTGTGGATTTATCCTTGAGTGCTGGGACCCTTTGCGGGCCCGCAGGAGACAGCAGCTTGCAATCTGACCGTTTTACCCGCGCGCACTCCCGTTTTGCCGTTCTCTTTCTTACTGGCGGAGCCGTGCTGGCCGCATTGGCCGGCTGCAACCGCGCTCCCGCCCCAGACGTGATGGCAACGGTGAACGGCAAAGACATTCTGAGTTCCGAGGTGGAGAAGTATTACCACGCCAACCTGGGAGAGGATCAGCAGGAGCCGAGCCCGGAGCAGGCCAACATTGTGCGGCTCAACATTCTGAAAGGAATGATTGACGACGAGATTCTCTGGCAGCGGGCAGCCAAGCTGAACCTGGCGGCCAGCGACGAGGATGTGAACGCCAAGCTGACCGAGATGAAGGCTCCGTATACCCAGGAGGAATGGGACAAGCAGCTGAAGCAGCGCAACATTACCACGGACGATCTGAAGCGGGACCTGCGGCGGTCCATGACCAAGACCAAGCTGCTGAACAAGGAGATCGAGTCCAAGATCAACATTACGGACTCAGAGATCGCCAGCTATTATGGTGCGCACAAGTCGGACTTCAACCTGATTGAGCCGAACTATCATCTGGCGCAGATCATGGTGACCTCGGCGCCAAGCCAGCAGTCAGCCAACCTGCAGAACAACAAGGCCTCAGGCGAGGCAGACGCCCGGAAGAAGATCCAGACGCTGCACAACCGGCTTGAGAGCGGGGACGACTTTGGGGCACTGGCGATGCAGTACTCAGAGAACGCGAATACGTCGTCCAACGGGGGCGACCTGGGGTTTGTGCCGGAGTCGGCGCTGCATGCAGACGGGGCGGCCTATGATGCGATCAGCAAGCTGAAGGCCGGGCAGATCAGCGATATTCTTCCGGTGCAGGACACGTCAGGCCCCGGGCGGCGGATTGTGGGCTATGCGATCTACAAGCTGATTGCGCGCGAGCCGGCCGGGCAGCGGGAGTTGAACGACCCGCGGGTGCAGCAGACGATTCGCCAGTTGCTGCGCGAGAACCACGCGCAACTGCTGAAGAATGCCTACAGTGAAGTGCTGCACAACGAAGCCAAGGTACACAACTACTTTGCCGACCAGATTCTGAAGCGCGGCGCCCAGTAGGACGGCAGGGGCAGGCTTAACTCAGGATCATGCTGGACATGGCCCAGGCGTGAAGGGCGCATGACCAGACAAGGCCGAGGGGTCCGGGCCGGCACGGGAATCGCCGGAGACAACACACACATGCGCAGCCAGCCCGGCGAAGGTTTCCGGGCTGGCTGTTTTTGCGCGATGGCGCGATTGGGCGGGCGAGAGCGCGCTCAATCGGCTGGGCTGGGCAGGGCGGAACCGCGCCCCGGCAACGAAGGCTTGCCTTGATTGAGGCAATGGCCGGGCAGGGTTGTGCGGGGCTGGCGTGCAGGGCAGCGCAGGCGCAGTCTCCGGGGGGGCTGGGTCTGCCGGGCGGCGACAGAGACACAGGACTGCTTCTTTGTGGCCGCTGGTCAGTCGGGTTGGGTTTTACGAGGGGGCCGGCGGGGGGACGCGGGATTCGTGAGAGGGGCAGAAAAAGGAACGGCCTCCGCGCTGGGCGGAGGCCGTTGTTGTTCTGGATGGAGCCTGGGCTACTTGAGGTTGCCGCTGGCATCCATGGTGATTCCGCCCGGTCCCTTGTTCTTCTTCTCTTCGTTGGCCTTGCGGGTGCCCATGGCCTTGGAGGTCCATTCTTCGGCGGCAGCCACGTCGGCCTTGACCGCTTCGGCATTGCCGTAATCGACGTCAGCCTTGTTCCTGTAGATCAGGTTGAGGTACTGCATGGCATCGTCGTAGTTGGCGCGGTTGGCGACGGCCTGGTTGAGAAAGTCGAGTCCTTCGGTGACCAGGGGGCCATTCTGAGCCGCGAGCTCGACCATGACCTTCTTGGGGGCCTTGACGTTGCCCTTGCCATCGTCGTCGACGCCGGCGGCGCCCAGAGCCTTGAGCTTGTTCATGTGGGCCAGGGTCCAGTCGATGACGCCGACGGTGTAGGCGGCCTCAGGATCCTTTGGATCCTCGGCCAGAACCTTTTTCTGCCAGCCTTTTGCATCTTCAAGCTTCTTGATGCTGAAATAGATGCCCGCAATCTGCTTCATGCTGTTCACATCGTGCGGATCCTTATCAAGGACCGCCTGGAACATGGAGATAGCCTGTTGCGCGGTATTGAGGTTGTCCGGGGTGTCGAGGCCGGGAACCACGTTCATGGCCAGCGCGGTAGCCAGATAGCTTTTGGCCATCGGCAGGCTGGGGTCAAGTTGGGTGGCCTTCTGGAAGTGCCCGATGGCTTCTTCATACCGGGCGCTCTTGTAGGCATCCACTCCCTTGTTCAACTGGTCGCGTGCTGCCAGGCGGTTGCACCCGCTCATGGAAAGCACCATGCCGGCCAAGGCAACCGCGAGCGCCGTAATACGTGCGGGTCCATTCATGTTCTTATCCTTCTCCTTCAGGCAGGTGCTTATCGTTCGCACGCCTGGAATTGTATGCAGCTGGCCGCGGGCGGGAGTAACCGAAACCAGGATGAAAAAATTGTACTCCTGTTTCCCGACCGGATTGAAAGCCTCCAGGCGGCGCTGGCTACCCTTGGAACCACCGAAGCGAAGGTACTGCTTCGGCTCCCTTTTCCCGCCAGCGAAGAAAACATCGCTTGATGGTGCTGCCGCGACCCGCACCGGCAATAGCCGGATGCCGATTGCCAGAGCGGCGCTTCCGATGAGCCGGAAGGCGCCGCGACAGCGAAACTTTACTGGCCAGCCATGATCTTTGGCGTCATCAAACCGATGTGATCAACACCTGCCGCCCTGCCGATGTCAATGACTTCGGCGATGGAGGCAAAGTTGACATCATCGTCGCCCCGGACGAACATGATGCGCTCGGCACGGTTGGCGTAGATGTCAGTCAGCTTGGGCAGCAACTCGCCCTTGAGGACGTCGGTCTCATTGATCTTGTACGTCGGCTGGGCACCGGGATGATGCATAACCTGCACAACAATGGTGCGGTCGGTGGGGTTTTGCTGCTTCTGCGGATTCTTGGGCGGCTGAGGCACCAGCGCATCCAGGCCCTTGGGCGTCACCGGCACGATGACCATGAAGATGATCAGCAGCACCAGAAGGACGTCGATCATGGGCGTAACATTGATGTCGGACGAGTAGCCTCCCCCGCCTCCCATTGACATTGCCATGGCTTAAAACTCCTCGTTTACTCGAAATCGTTGAAGGAACCGCACCGGGGCGAAGTGTAGACGCCCGGCTTAGTTGCCTTCCTTCTTCTGGGTGAGCAAGCCCACGTCGTCAACGCCGGCGGTACGCACGGCATCGATCGCGTCTTCAACGGCGCGGAACTGTGCGCGGGCATCAGCGCGAATGTAGATGGTCTTGCCGGGTTTGTCGGACAATTTTTCTTGAACCTGGGCGCCGAGCTCACTGGTGGCTACCTTGTTCTGCCCCAGGAAGACCCCGCCATCGCGCGTAATGGCGACAACGATAGCGTCTTCCTTATCCGCGTCAGGCATGTTGGTCGGATTGTCGACCTTCGCCATATCCACGGCCACCTTGTTTTGGAGCATGGGGGTGATAACCATGAAGATGATGAGCAGGACCAGCATCACATCCACCATGGGGGTGACATTGATGTTGGAGCTGACATTTTTGCTTACGTCACGTACTGCGATTCCCATAGTTGGGGCTCCGTTGCCTGAAATTTTTTATTCCGGATGGTCTGCGATGCACTGCGAGGACCACCAGGTTGGCTTGAGGGGAAACCGGCGGGTGGGAGAGAGTTCAGGCTCTCCCACCCGGCCGCAGCTTCTCGCTCGAACCGGCAGCAACCCAGCTTAGCGCTTGTGGCTCTGCTTGATGAAGTAGTCGATGAGTTCGCTCGAGGAGTTATCCATCTCGACGTCGAAGGCTTCGACACGACCGGTGAAGTAGTTGAAGGCCATGACGGCCGGGATGGCGACGAGCAGGCCGAAGGCGGTGGTGACGAGGGCTTCCGAGATGCCGCCGGCAACGGCGCCGATGCCCGAGGTTTTCTGGGTGGCGATCTGCTGGAAGGCGTTGAGGATGCCGACGACGGTGCCGAACAGGCCGACGAAGGGGGCGGTGGCGCCGATGGTGGCCAGAACCGCGAGGCCCCTCTTGAGCTTGGCGTGGACGATGGCTTCGGAGCGCTCGAGGGCGCGGCCGGAGCTGGCGATGCTCTCCTCGGTGGCAGTGCCGCCAGCAGCGCGGAACTCCTGGAGACCAGCGGTCACGACTTCAGCCAGATGGGACTTCTTGTTGCGGTCGGCAATCTTGATGGCTTCTTCAAGCTTGCTGTCTTTCAGGGCGCCGGCAACCTTGGGCGCGAATTCGCGCGACTGTTTGCGGGCTGCGGAGAAATACAGGTAGCGGTCAATCATGACGGCGAGGGACCAGATGGACTCGACGAACAGGAGAATGGCCACGCAGCGGGCGAGCCATCCCATGTGTTCCCACAGCCCCATGGGGCTGAAGCTGACCGTCTGCTCTTCACCGTCGAAGATGAAAGCCATGTTGGCGGCCGTGTGCGAAGCGAAATGTGCGAGCTGAGCGAGAATCACTGAATCGTTCCTCCTAAGGAGTTTCTTGTGAACTGTGACGGTCCGCGGTGGCGGACGATTGCTGGGAATGCGCCGTAGTGCGGGGCCGCATTCGGGTCAAAAGTGAGGCTCTTTCCCGGATTGCGGAAAGAGCCCAAGGGACGATTATCCACCCAGAGTAAAGATCACGTTGACGGTGGTCTCGACTTCGACGGGGTCGTTGTTGAGCAGGTAGGGCCTGTAGCGCCAGGTTTTGACGGCGTCCATGGCGGCCTGCTGCAACATGGCCGGCCCGCTGACTACGCGAAGGTTTTCAATGGCGCCGGCTTTGGAGATGGTGGCCTGGAGGACGACCGTTCCGGAGACGCGGGCGGCCTTGGCGATGGGCGGGTAAACGGGGGTGGTTTTCTGCAACAGCAAGCCCACCATGACGCCGGCTGAGATGTTGACCTTTTTGGGGGCCTCAGCTTTGATCTTGGGCTTGTTGGTGTCGCCGAACATATTGCCAAATCCGGCGCCATTGCCACCGAGGCCTTCCATGCCCGCGACGCCGAACCCACCAGTGGGCGGCGCTTCTTTTTCCGCGACCATTTTGATGTCGTGGGGGATGCGGGTAGGCGCAGTGAGCTGATTGTTCATCATCTCGGACTGCACATGGACGACGTGGACCTGCTCCGGGGGCGGAGGCGGCGGAGGCGGCGGGGGCGGAGGCGGCGGAACGGTAAGTTCCGTCAGCATGGCGGCCTTGGGCAGCGCCTCAGGGTAGATCAGCGGAATGAGGATCAGCAGAAGCAGGATGGAACCATTGGTGATGAAGGTGAACATCATCCAATATTTGCTCTTGCTCTTAATCCTGCCCGCGGATTCAAACGTGGAATCTTCAAACATGGCCAGCCTCGAATCGGGTGTTGGTACTTCTATTTAGACACCGCGGGAAGTTGAAATGTTCCCGTGCATCAAATCGGTCTGATAGAAGCGTGTCCACATTATCAGACCGACGCCTCTGCATGCAAAGCGAAGTTACAAAACCGGAGCAAATACCCAAAAAAACCTAGACTTTGGCGCGTTTTGCGGCGGGCAGGGTGGTGGTTCCCTTGCCGCGGCTTGCCCGCCACTGCTGCCAGGCGACCAGCATGGGCGCCGCGACCGCGATGGAGGAGTAGGTGCCGATGAGAATGCCGACGACCAGAGCGAAAGAGAAGCCCTTGAGCACCGCGCCGCCGAAGATGTAAAGCGAAAGCACGGTGAGGAATGTGAGGCCGGAGGTGAGCACGGTCCGGCTCAGGGTCTGATTGATGCTGCGATTGACCACATCGGGCAGCGACTCGCGGCGGCTGAGGCGGAGGTTCTCGCGGATACGGTCAAAGACGACGATGGTGTCGTTCATCGAATATCCGACAAGGGTGAGGATGGCGGCGATGACGGTCAGCGAGACCTCCTGATTGGTGAGGGCGAAGAAGCCCACGGTGATCAGGGTGTCATGGAAGCAGGCCACAACGGCCGCCACGCCATAGATGAGCTGGAAGCGGAACCAGAGGTAGACCAGCATGCCGAGCATGGAGTAAAGGGTGGCCAGTCCGGCCTGCTTCTCAAGCTGCTTGCCCACGGTGGGCCCGACGACGGCGACGTTGCGCACGGTGAAGGGGTTGGCGTAATGGGCATGGAGGGCATCGACGATCAACTGGCGGCCGACGTCGAGCGAGGTCTCATCGTGCTGCTCAGGCAGGCCGATGAGGACTTCGTTGTTGGAGGCCACGTCATAGGGCACAACGCTGGCGTCTTTGATGCCGGCGGCGCTGGTGGCGTTGCGGATCTGGCCCAGGTCAGGGGTGCTTTGGAACTGCACCTGGACCTGCGTGCCGCCGCGGAAGTCAACGCCGAGGGGCACCGGGCTGCCAATGCTGGCATAGTGCAGGCACATGGAGATGATGCCGGCGACGCTGAAGATCATCGAGAAGGCGAGGAAGTACCACTTTTTCCCAAGCCAGTCCACGTTTACATTGCGAAAGAATTCCACTTGTTTCTCCTAGCTTTTAGCTCTTAGCTTTTAGCTTTCAGCTTCTTCATGCGGGAACCAGGCTACGTTCTTCCGCGGAAGGCTAAAAGCTAAAGGCCAATCGCCGAGAGCTGCGTTCTAAATTGACACCAGTTCGCCTGGCTTCATCTTGTTCAAATGGGCATCGAAGATGACCCGCGAGACATAGACCGCGGTGAAGAGGTTGGCGGCCAGACCGAAGGTAAGGGTAACGGCGAAGCCCTTGACGGGGCCGGAGCCAAAGAGGAACAGGATGGCTGCCGAGACGATGGTGGTGACGTGGGTATCGATGATGGTGACCCAGGCGTGGGCAAAGCCCTGATCGACGGCGGCCGAGGGCGCCTTGCCGGCGCGAACCTCTTCTCGAATGCGCTCGAAGATGAGCACGTTGGAGTCAACGCCCATGCCTATGGTGAGGATGACGCCGGCGATGCCGGGCAGGGTGAGCGTGGAGCCGGTGAAGGCCATGAAGGCGAGCAGGATGACGAGGTTCAGGATGAGGGCGAGGTCGGCGTTGATGCCGGAGCCGCGGTAGTAGATGAGCATGAAGGCCATAACGACCAGTACGCCCACGACGGCCGCGGTGACGCCGCGCTTGATGGAGTCAGCGCCGAGGGACGCGCCCACGGTGCGGTCCTCTAAATAATTCAGAGACGCGGGCAGTGCGCCGGTCCTCAGCATCTTGGAGAGGATGGTGACTTCGTCGGGCGAGAAGCTGCCGCGGATTTCGCCCGAGTCGCGAATGGCGCTCTCGATGTTGGCGACTTCCTTGACGCGCCCGCCCATGACGACGGCCATGGAGGTGTTGACATTCTTGCTGGTGTACTCGTAGAAGCGGTCGCCGGCCTCGTTGGTGAGGGTGAAGCGGACGTTGCGCTGGCCGGTGTTGGAGTCAGTGCCGGGGTCGGCGGAGCGGAAGTCGCTGCCGGCGACGACGGAGACGCGGCGCAGGACGTAGACGCTGTCAGAGTCAGAGCCGTTGGCCAGGGTGCCGGAGCCGTGGACCAGCATCTGGTCAGGCGGAAGCGCGCCGCCGGTGCTGGCGAGAGCGGACTGGTCGTCTTTGTAAGGCCCGCCGACGACGGCGTGAATCTCAAGCCGGGCGGTGGACTGGATGATGCTCTTGACACGATCGAGGTCGTCGATGCCGGGCAGTTCGACGAGGATTTGATTTGCGCCCAGGCCGTACTCCTGAATGACGGGCTCGCTGACGCCGAGGGTGTCGACGCGGTCGCGGATGGTCTCAATGGCCTGCTGGACGGTCTTGGCCTGGAGCGCGGTGACCACGCTGGGCTTCATGGTGAGGGTCCAGGTGTTGTCAGCTCCGCCGCCGGTGAGGTCGTACTCAGTGGCGTATTTGCCATCGAGGATGGAGCGGACCGCGCTGGACTTGGCGGCAGCCGTGCCTTCGACACGCAGGGTCTGCGGGGTGGCCGGATCGGGCTTGTAGACCTGGGTAAAGCTCAGGCCGGCAGCCTTGAGATCCTGCTGAACGCGACCGACGGTGTTGTCGGTCTCGGCATTGATGGCTTCAGAGACGACCACCTGGAGGATAAGGTGGGCGCCGCCGCGCAGATCGAGGCCGAGGTGAATGCGCTTGGTGAGGGCATCGGTGAGCGCCTTGGGCGTAACGCCCGTGGCGCCCCAGAAGATGCTGAGCAGGCAAACCACCAGGAGGGCAATAATGAGGGCTATTTTGTTGTTGAGATTCTTCTTCATTGTTCCGTTTCTCGATACAGTGATCAGTGGTCAGTGATCAGTGATCAGTTGGTTCTTTGCGGGGTGGGCACATTGGCTCAAACCAAACGTTCACTGCTCGCTGCACCTGTTCACTGTCTACTGTTCACTGTGCACTGTCGGTGGTCACCGAGGCAATGGCGCTCTTGGCGACTTCAAGCTTGATGTTATCGGGCGCGACGCGAATGACGACGACGTCGTCTTTGAGCGACAGGATGATGCCGCGGATGCCGCCGGCGGTGGTAACGCGGTCACCGGCCTTGATGCTGGAGAGCATGAGCTGCCACTCTTTTTGGCGCTTCTGCTGGGGACGAATCATCACCAGGTAGAGCACGGGAATGAGGAGCAGGGGCAGGAGCATGGGAAGGCTGCTGCCAGCCCCACCGACGGGCGCAGCCGCCCAGAAAGCAAAACTCGTGGTCACAATCATCCTTAATCCGGCCCCGCGGCAGGGATTAACCACCGCTCAGGGCCTGAGGCCAATCCGCCGCAGCGGGCGCCTGACGAAAAAAATTTGTCTCCGGGAATGGGGCTGAGCTGAGCCGGCCCCGACGTTGGAAGAGGGGTGAGGATGGCGCTGCCGGGAGATGAAGGCTGCCCGCGACCGCGTCGAATCCTGTGACCCAGCTACCGTCTGCTTCCTGTTCGACACAGCTTTCCTTCAGGGGCGCAAACCGGAGGTCTGGAACATGGTGTTGCACCGTTTCCGGTGCGGTCTCCGGGCGAATCCCAAAAGAATGCCTAGAAAGATAAGATACGCGTGGCCGGTTGCGTGTCAAGGCGTAAGGGGATTGGCCGGTTGGGGCGGGCGGGGTGGGAGCCGAGTTCCCCGGGCTCTCGCGCGGCCTTATGAAGCTCTTATGGAGTGCGTATCCCATTTTTACGTGGGCAGATTTCCCATGGTAACTGCAAGCTGACCGGCCTGACGCTGCGCTTGAAATGCAGCCGCGAGGCCGGGCCGGCGGAAAAGTGGGCACCATGCAGAGTGTTCTCTCTAATGTGTTGTTGCTGGTTTTGGCGGCGCTGGGTGTGGCGTTTATGGTCTACGCGCTTTGGGGATTCTTCAGGGCTTCAGGCAGGCCTTAACGCGGGCTGGGACCACGCTGAAATCAGGGTTGCGGAGCGCCGGGCGACCAATAGCGCTGCTCGGGGTGGGCACAGCTGAGGCAGAGTTTTTCGCCGGCTACTTCAACAAAGCGGCCGAAGTTGACGCCCTCGCCGCAGCGGGGGCAGAGCAGCCGCTCGGCCTTGTAGCCGGGCAGTTCGGCGGGGCCGGGGTGGACCTGGACCCATTGCTCGGCGAAGAGCTGGGCGTCGGAGAGTTCGCGATAGGCCTGCATCTGCTGGCGGCCCTTGGGCTCGATGTGGGGATAGAGCTGACGGGCCAGGTCGCGGGAGGTTTCAAGGGCGACGATGCGGAGGGCGCGTCCGCTGGCGAGATCGGCAAAGGTGGCGGCCATCTTGCCCCAGTCGCGGAATTTGAGCGAACGCTTGCCGAGGCGGCAACCGGTGACGAGGGCAATGGCGTCGGTGGCGCAGCGGTCAATTTCGACGTAGGTGATGAGGCGTTTGCGGTCTGCGCCGCGCGGGTCGCGGAGATCGCACTCGGTGGCGAGGCGGTCAAGGCCGAGCAGGGCCATGCGGACGCCGAGGATCTGGCCGGCGCAGAGGTGGCCGTGGGCGGCTTTAGCTTTCACGAGGAGTGCGTCGAGGGATTCCATGGGCTTCTGCTCGTTTCCGGGGCTGTCTATTTGGATTTTTCGTCGGCTGCCGCGGGGGCTTCGGGCTCGTCGGCTGAGTCTTCAACGAGTACAGCGGAGCCGGGGACGATGTCAAAGGCGGCCGTGTCTTTGCCGGTGGGGTGAAAGGTGATGCGGAGGGGCTCGCGCTGCCAGTCGGGCGGGGCGCAGGCGGGGTCAGGGTGGCTGGCGGGGTCGAAGGCGGAGAGTTTTTTGGCCAGCAGCGGCTTGCGGGCGGCCACCTGGGCTACGACGGCATAGAGGCTTTTGCCGCTGGCGGTGACGCCGCAGTAGGCGGCGTAGTCGCGGAACCAACTGACCTGGCTGACGGCGGGGTCGTAGTGGGGCAGTTTGAGGGCGAGCACGCGGCCGGTGACGCGGTCGATGAAGAGCCAGGGGCCGCGCTGCCAGACCCAGGGGTCCTGCCTGGCGGCTGGTTTTTCGCCGGGGAGGGCGTTGTTGAGCTTGATTGCGCGGCGGACGACGAAGCTGCGGTCGGTGATGTCGTGGGCGTCGCCGGTGGTCCACTCTTTGAGCGCGCCATCGACGAGGAGGGCGCGGATTCTGAGCTCCTGCTCGGCGGGGGCTGCTCCGGCGGGGTCGCCGGCTTTGGAGTAGTGGACGCGGCGGGCTGCGCCGAGGATGACGGTGTGGCCTTTGCGGGGGGCGGCTTGGGCGGTGGTGAGCGCGGCCAGAAGGAGCGCCGTAATCGTCATTGTGGTGCGCATGACGTCCTCGAATGAAAGAGATCGTGATTGCAAGCCATTCTCGCAGAAACGGGCGGGGAGGGCGGGGGAAATGTGGCGGGCCACCTGCGGTGGGGCCAACTGCCTTCGGCGGGGAGAACTTGCGGTTGTGGTATCCCACCCTTCCGCACAAAACGCGGAAGGCGTGGGTGAGCGGGATTTGTGGCCGGTTGAGACGGGGAGAACTGAAGATTGCGGTTTCCCCGGTCTCAAAAGCGAGACCGGGGGCACCCAGCTGTTTGGGTAAGGCTGACTGCGGGGTTAGAGGTTGGCTGCTTCCACGGCGCGGGCGACGCGGAAGGCGGTGGACTCGTTGAGGTGGGCGGCGAGGACTTGCATGCCGACGGGGAGGCCGGAGGGGGTGGCGCCGCAGGGGACGGTGACGCCGCAGATGCCGGCGAGGCTGGCGGTGACGGTGTAGATGTCGGCCAGGTACATGGCGAGGGGGTCGCCGGTTTTTTCGCCTAATTTGAAAGCGGGCGTGGGCGCGGTGGGGGTGACGAGGACGTCGACCTGGGCGAAGGCGCGGAGATACTCCTCGGCGAGGATGCGGCGGACCTGCTGGGCCTTGAGGTAGTAGGCGTCGTAGTAGCCGGCGGAGAGGGCGTAGGTGCCGAGGAAGATGCGGCGCTTGACCTCCGCGCCGAAGCCTTCGTCGCGGGAGTGGGAGTACATGGCCGCGAGCGTGGCGGAGTCAGGCGAGCGGTAGCCGTAGCGGACGCCGTCAAAGCGGGCCAGGTTGGCGCTGGCTTCGGCGGTGGCGACGAGGTAGTAGACGGGGACAGCGTACTTGGTGTGCGGTAAGGAGACGGGATGGACTGAGCAGCCGGCGGCCTCGAGGGCGGCGATGCCGCGCTCGATGGCGGAACGGACTTCGGGGTCGAGGCCTTCGGCAAAATACTCCGATGGCACGCCGATGCGCAGGCCGGCGGCGGGCTTGTCGCTCTCAGCGGCGTAGTCGGGGACGGGGGCCGGGGAGCTGGTGGCGTCTTTGGGGTCGTGGCCGGCGATGACGCCGAGGAGGGTGGCGGCGTCGCGGACGTTGGCGGCGAAGGGGCCGACGCGGTCAAGCGAGGAGGCGAAGGCGATGAGGCCGTAGCGGGAGACGCGGCCGTAGGTGGGCAGCACGCCGACGACGCCGCAGAAGCTGGCGGGCTGGCGGATGGAGCCGCCGGTGTCTGACCCGAGGGTGGCGACGGCGAGGTTGGCCGCGACCGCCGCCGCGGAGCCGCCGCTGGAGCCGCCGGGGACGCGGTCGGTGTCAACGGGATTGCGGACCGGGCCGTAGGCGGAGTTCTCGTTGGAGGAGCCCATGGCGAACTCGTCGCAGTTGATTTTGCCCAGCAGAACGGCTCCGGCGGCTTCGAGCTTTTGGACGGCGGTGGCGTCGTAGGGAGGGCGGTAGCCTTCAAGAATTTTGGACCCGGCGGTGGCGGGCGCGCCCTGGACGACGAGGACGTCTTTGATGCCGACGGGGATGCCGGCCAGCGGGCCGAGGGGGTTGCCCTTGGCGGCGGCGGCATCGACCTGGGCGGCCTGGGCGAGGGCGCGCTCTTTGGTGAGGCTCAAGTAGACGTTGAGGCGCGGATTGAGCTGGGCGATGCGGTCGTAGTAGCCGGCGGCGAGCGAGGCGGCGGTGGTGCGGCCGGAGGCGATCTCGGCGCGGAGGTCGGCGAGGGTCTTGGGCTTCTGGACGAAGTTTTCAACGCTGTTTTCAACGGGTTTGGTTGGGTTGTGCAATCGAGCTTTCCTCGTTTCGCCCCCTTTGAGGCGGGCCACGTTTGCCGGTTCTTTTTTATCTCTTGCCCGCGACGAACCGGTAAAGCGGGCTGCGGACGGGCGCTCAGCGCTCGATGACCTTGGGGACTTTGAAGAAGGCTCCGTCGGTTTCAGGGGCCTGGGAGAGGACAGCGGCGCGGTCGATGGAGGGTTGGAGCTCGTCGTTGCGGAGAACGCCCTTGCCGGCGGCGTCGACTAATTCGCTGACCTGGGCCAGGGGGACGATGCCGGCGGTGTCAAGCTGGTTGAGTTCGGCGACGTAGTCGAGGATAGCGTTGAGATCGCGCAGCATGGCGGGCGTCTCCTCGGGCTTGAGTTCGAGGTGGGCCAGTTCGGCGACGCGCTGAACGTCTTCGACGGTGACTTTGGCTGTCATACAGTGCACTTCCCTGCCGGTGGAGTTGTGGAGCCTTTGCGGGAGTTGCCCGAAGGACAAGTATAGCTGTTTCGAAAAGCGCTCAGGGCGGGGTCAATCGACAGTGAGGGTGAAGGTGACGGTGTGGGTAACGCCGTTGGCGCTGAGGGTGACGGGGATGGAGTAAGTGGCCGACGGGGTGATGCCGGGGCCGGCGACCGGGTTTCCGCTGCCGGTAACGACGCCAGAAGAGGCGCAACTGGAGACGCCGGAGACGAGGACGGCAAGCAGCGCGGCGAGCAGCAGCGCTTTGCGGCGGCGGGCGAGAGGCAGCAGAATGAGCCCGCAGGCGAGAGGAAGCAGACGCCAGGGGGCGGCTCCGGTGGCGGCGGTGGTGGTGGTTTGCTTTTGCCCGGTGGCCACCTGGACGGTGACGAAGCCGGTGGCCCCGGCGGGAACGCTGGGATGGGCCGAGGGGTTGAAGGTGCAGACGGTGTAAGGCGGGAAGGGCGCCGCGGTGTTGCAGGCGACGGTGAGCACGGCCGGACGGGACTGGTTGATGAGGGAGACCGTGACGGGGAAGTAGGCGGTTTGGCCATTGACGACCGTGGCGCTGGGGGAGCCGGAGGGCGCGGCGGTGAAGTCAAAGCCGACGCCGTTCAACTGGACGGCAACGCTGGAGGCAAGAGCCGCGCTGCTGACGGTGAGGCTGCCGGTGAGCGGGCCGGAGCTGAAGGGAGCGAAGGCGACCTGGGCCGTGCAACTGGCCTGCGCGGCGAGGGTGGCGGGGCAGGTGGTGGAGGCGACCTTGAAGGGTCCGGTAGCGGCCAGGGCGAAGCTGGTGAGGCTGGTGACGGCGCTGGGGTTGGTGAGGGTGACAGTTTGAGGACTGCTGGAGGAGCCTATGCCGGTGAGGGGGAAGTTGAGCAGTCCGGGCTGAGCCTGGACCGAGCCGGGCACGCCGCCGATGCCGGTGAGGGTGACGGTGGCGGTGGTGGAGAGCGACGGCGAACTGACAGTGAGGGCCGAGCTGAAGTTGCCGTTGACGGCAGGCGAGAAGACGACGCCGGTGGAGCAACTGGAGCCGGCGGCGAGGGTGCCGGTGCAGGTGCCGCCGGAGAGCGAAAAGGGGGCGCTGAGGGCAAGATTGAGCTGGGTGAGGGGGTTGACGCCGGTGTTGGTGATAAAGACTCCCTGGGGCGCGCTGCTTTGGCCGGGAGCCACGATGGGGAAGGCCAACTGGGCCGGGGAGACCTGGATTGCGCCGGGGGCTGAGCCGGTGCCGTTCAAGGGGACGGAGATGGCCGCGACGCCGCTGGTGGAGGAGGAGACGACGAGCGAGGCCGTGCTGCCGCCGGTGGCCGAGGGAGTGAAGACCACCGAGACTGTGCAACTGCTGCCGTTGTTGAGCAGGGCGCCGCAGGTGGTGGCGGCAACGGTAAAGCTGGAGGCGGATTGGCCGGTGATCTGAAAGCCGATGTTGGCCATGGGCGCTCCGCCGGTGTTGGAGACGGTAAGGAGGGAGGCGGGGCTGGGCTGGCCCACTTTTTGTGCCGCAAAGGTGAGGGCGGCGGGGCTGACGCTGAATTGGGGCGGCGCCAGGCCGGTTCCGCTGAGAGCGACAGTTTGGGTTTTGAGAATGTCGGCCACCGAGAGCGTGCCGGACTGGCTGCCTGCCTGGGTGGGGGCAAAGGCGACGCTGATCACGCAACTGGTTTGACCGGCAAGATTGGCGGTGCAGTTGTTTGAGGTTTGGAAGGGACCGGTGACCGAGACCGCGATGGAGGTGAGCGCCTGGCCTCCGCTGTTGGTGAGCGTGACGGTTTGGGCGGCGGAGACCTGGCCGGTGACAGTGGAGGGAAAGGCAAGCGAGGTGGCCGAAAGCGTGTCAGTGGGCGGGGTGGTTCCGGTTCCGCTCAAGGCGACGGTTTGGGTTCCGTCGAGGTCGGTGAGGGTGAGGGTTCCGGTGGCGGGGCCGGCCTGGGTGGGCGCAAAGGTCACTTTCAACTGGCAGGCCGCGTCAGCCGCCAGCGAGGCGCCGCAGGCATTGCCGGCGATTGCGAATGGCCCGCTGACAGTGAGGCTGGTGACGGAGACGGCCGTCGCGCCGGTGTTGGTGGCCGTGACCTGGAGCGGCGCGGAGACAGTGCCGATGCCCACCGGGCCAAAGCCGATGGAGGACGGAGTGAGCGTGACCGCTCCGGAGGGTGAGCCGGTTCCGCTGAGGGGCACGGTGAGCTGGCCTCCGGAGAGATTCGCGTCGAGGGTCAACTGGCCGCTCCGGGTTCCGGTCTGGGATGGGGTGAAGGTGACCTGGACAGTGCAACTGGCGCCGACGTTGACGACGGCGTTGAGGCAGTTGTCAGTCTCGCTGAAGTCGCCGGTGGCGGCGACCAGAGTGGGCATCAGGGCCGACGTGCCGGAGTTGGTGACGGTGACTGTGTGGGCGCTGCTGGTGGTGCCGTAGGCCTGGGCGGCGAAGGCGAGCGAGTTTGGGTTTGCCGAGGCGGTGGTCAGGTTCTGGCTGGCGGTCCACAGCGGAGTCATCCACACGCCGCGGCCATAGGTGGCGGCGGTGAGCAGGTGGGCGGAGGCCGTGGCAGGAGACGCCGTTAACGCGACTACGGGGGCATCAGGCAGCCCGGTGGCGAAGGCCGACCAGCAGTGGGAGGCGGCGGTGGCGCAGGAGGCGACGGAGCGGGTGGCGAAGACGCCCGCATCGGTGGCCAGGTAAACGGTGTTGAGGTCTTGCGGGTCAACGGCGAGGGCGTTGGCCGGGGCGGGGGGCAGATTGGCGGTGAGCTGGGCCCAGTGCGCGCCACCATCGGTGGAGCGGTAGAGGACCTGGACCTCCTGGACGGGGTTGGCAAAGCCGGCGACGGTGACGTAAACGGTTTTGCCGGTGGCGTCGTGAGTGTCAATCACGATGCTGGAGATGTCGAGGCCGTAGTAGTTCAAGGCCTGGCTGTCATTGGTGACCGGGTTCAGGGTGAGGTCGCGCCACACGGGCGCGCCGCCGCTGGGGTTGAAGGTGGCGCTGAGCACGTGACCGGGGAGGGCAGCGCCGCCGTTGGCCGAGCCATACATGCCCACGTAGACAATCTCGCCGCCGCCGGCCACGGGCATGGCGGCGATGGAGCGGATGAGGGCGTCGCCGTCGCAGGCGGTGTTGGCGGCGCCGTCAAGGATGGGGCTGATGGCATTGGAGGCAGTCCAGCCTGCTCCGCTGGCCGGGCCGCGCCACACGCGGCAGGTGGCGACAAGAAGCTGGGCGGGATCGAGCGGATCGACGAGGAAGGGCGCGGGCGTGGGCATGGTGAGGCCGTCGCCGCCCACATCGGCATCGGTGACGGCGGGGGTAGCGCCGAAGGCCGCCGGGGCGCAGGGGGCCGACTGGGTGCAGGCGTAGAGGGCGACACCGTCCTGATTGTTGACGTAGGAGTTGCCGGCGGGGCTGATGGCGGCCGGGCCGCCGTAGCCGGAGAGCATCTGGGGCCAGATGGCGGGGGAGGCGGCAGTGCTCTTGATGCCGGCTGCGCCGTTGGCTCCCAGGCCGGCCAGCACGGTGAAGGGCGTGGCTGCGGGCTGGGCGAGGCTTTCAACTTCGGCGAGAGAGCCGAGGCTGCCGTTGAGGTTCTGGAAGTGGGCCGCGTCGCTGGAGGAGCAGACCGCGCCGGTCTCGCCGATCGCATCCATTGAGCGCCAGAGACCGCCGTCGTTGCCGGCAAAGATCTCGAGGGGATTGGCGGGATTCCAGGCCAGGGCGTGCTGGTAGGGGGCTACCTGGGCACTCATGCAGGTCTGGGTGTTGGTGGTGTTGCGCCAGACGCAGCCCATGGCCAGGCTGCACTTGAAGAGGTCGTTTGCGCCGGCCAGCAGCAGCGTGTCTTGCTGCGAAGGAACAGCGGCGAGGGCCAGGTTGTAGTCGCCGTTGGGGATGGTTGCCGCGCCCTGCGAAGTGTTGGATTGGAGCGGAGATGTGCTCCACTGGCGGGCGAAGGTCAGGGGATTGGCACAGGCGTTGGCGCTGGCGGCGCACTGGTCCTGCCAGAGGCCCTGGTCCTGGTTGTTGAGGTCCACAGTCCAGGCAAAGGTGTCGCCGGTGAGGGGATTGACGGCGAGGGCTCCGCGAAACAGGGGGCAGGCGGTGGAACCGATACTGGCCGGGTTGGTGGGGCAGAGAGAGGTGGTGAGCGCTGCGCCGGGCTGGTTGGCGATACGGGTGAAGGTGATGCCGTCTGACGATTGGTAGTAGCCGTGGAAGCGGACGGCGGCAAAGAAGAGCTGGCGCACGGGGTTCCAGACGACGGACGTGGCGGCGTTGCCATCGGGGCGGGCGAGGGGGTCGCCGGGGCCCTGCACGTCGGCCGCGCCGTCAGTGATGACGGCCAGGTTCCAGGTGAGGCCGCCATCGGTGGAGGAGTAGAGGCCCTCGTAGCTGAGATCTTTGCGGTCGGCGTTGACCAGCGTGCCCTCCCAGGCCTGGGAGACGGCGGCCACGACAAGCTGCGGATTGGCGGTGCTGAAGGCGAAGCCGGCAAAGCCCTCGCCGATGAAGGAGAACTGCTGGTCGGCGGTGAGCTGGATGAGCTTCCAGGTGGTTCCGTTGTCTGCCGAGCGAAGGATGCCTGCGCCGTAGTAGGAGTCGAGATTGTCATTGGGGTCGCCGGTGCCGGCCAGCACGACGCCCGTGCCACCGGGCTGGACGGCGAGGGCGCCGATGCTGATGGAGGCGTCAACGGCATTGACCAGGGCCGGCAGATCGTCAGTGAGTGGATTGAAGGCGATGTTGGCGGTGTTCTGCGCGCCGGCATTGGAAGCCAGCCAGACGCCGCCGCCGGTGGCGCCCACAAAGAGGCGGTTGCCGGTGGGGTCAGAAGGGTCAAGGGCAAGGGCGCTGATGCGGCCTGAGACGAGTCCATAGCCGGAGGTGAGGACGGCGGTGGGGCCGAAGGGCTGCCAGGCGGCCGCGCCGGGAGACTGGGTTTGCGGCCGGGCCGAGCTGGCGCGCCAGCCGGGATGGGCCAAGCCTTTGGCGGCCCAGCCGCGGCGGGCAAGAAAGCGCTGGGCCTGGGCGAGGCGGGGGGGAATCGGGTTGGGCCGGGCTGCGGTTTGGGCCGCGAAGGGGGACGCGCTGAAGAGCGGAACAAGCGCGAGGGCGAGGAGCTTCAGGGCTTTGCGGGTGAGGCGGGGCTGGGGCGCAAAACTCCCTTGACTGCCGGCGGAGGCAGTTGGACGGGCAATCCGGGCAAAAGGCCAAAAGTTCTGGGCCAAAGGTTCACACGCTTCCGGTGATCGGTTCCGATCTCCCCTCTCGTTGATCTTCTGAGGGGGATTGTGCGGAATCCATGGAAATCGACGTGCGAAACGCGCAGCTTCCGGGATTGGAATTTGACGCCGATTATAGACCAGATGCGGAAGAGTTGGGCAAGGCGGGCCAGCGGGGGAGCTTAAGCACCTGGGCCGGGGTTCTGGCGGATATAGGCTTGAGCGTCGAATTTTTTGGCGAGCGATGTGCCGGTCATGGGCCGGACGAGGCCGAAGACGGGGCGGTTGAACCAGGGGCGGTCATGCCGGCCGACGATGGCCCAGGCGATGCCTGCGTAGCCGTTGGGATCGCGTCCATCGAGCTGGTAGCGGTCGTTGAGGGTGACGGCCCACTCGAAGGCGCGGGCGGGGTCGGGGGCCCACTCCAGAATCTTCTTGGCCCAGTACATGCGCATGTAGTTGTGCATCCAGCCGGTGACCAGCATCTGGCGCTGGGCGGCGTTCCAGAGCTCGTCGTGGGTGTGGGCGCGCTCTAACTCCGGGAGGGTGTAGCGGTAGGGGCGGGGGTCGGCCGTGTGTTCGATGAGGGTTTTGCGGGCCCAGGGAGCGGCGCACTCCCAGTTGTCGTAGTTGGCCTCGTGGCGGACGAAAAGGACGGCGAGCTCGCGCCAGGCGATGAGCTGTTCAAGATAGCGGTCGCGAGTGGCCTGGGTGACGCTGCCCTGGCAGAGTGCCTTCTCAACGGCGAGAGCGATGGTGAGGGGGCCGATGTTGCCGAAGTGGAGCCAGGGCGAGAGCTGGCTGGTGCCGGGGAGTTCGGGGTGGTTGCGGGCGGTGTCGTAGTCTTTCAGGCCGTGGCTGACGAAGTGGCGCAGACGCCGGAGGGCAGCGTGCGTGCCGCCGGTGAACGTTTCGACGGGCTGGACGGTGCGGTCGAGTTTGGTGAAGCCGGCGGTGATGTCTTCAGCGAGGTTGAAGCTGACCGGCGGCTGGTCGGGTTCCCAGGGGTGGAGGGGCTCGATTTTTGCGGGGGCGACGAGAAAGGCGGGGAGCTCGCGCTGCAGGTGGGGGCGAAAGTGATGCAGCAGGACGTAGCTGCGGTTGAAGATGCGGGAGGGGACGACGACATCGGCGTCTACCGTCCAGAAAGGAAGCTTGAGGCGGCGGGCGAGAACCTGACGCCAGCGTTCCGGCTCGCGGCAGGGGTTTTCGTCGCCGATGAGCAGGGCTGCGCCTGCCTCTTCAAGGAATTTCTCGAGGGAGTTTTCAGGGGGCCGGCGGACGATGAAGCCGATGCCGCGGGCGGCGGCGTCTTCGGCGGCGTCGCGCAGGCCCTGGGCGAGGAAGTGGTAGTGGCGCAGATTGGCGTTGGGGTAGTTGGGGATGACGGAGAAGTAGACGACGACCGGGAGGGCGAGGAGATTAGCGGCCTCGATGGCGAGATCGAGGGCGGGGTTGCCGTGGATGCGCAGAGCGCGCTGCATCCAGTAGACGACGCATCGGGCAGGCAGGCGCGGCGGCGCGGGGTGGCGGACCTGGACGCGGGGGGTGGCGGCGAGGCGGGCAATGTCTGCGGGGATGGTTGTGTCGTTGGAGATCCGTTTCACCTTCGACAAGCACCTATTCATTCAGAGAATCTCATACGCCGCTTCCGTTATGATTTGCGAGTGCAGATTCAGCTTTGTGCCCCATCTCAGGTGACCCGATGACGATACAAACGAAAGCCGCGTTCGACCCCAAGCCGCAGTTGCGCAAGACCATGGGGTTCTGGGATGTGCTTCTGTTTAACATTGCCACGGTGCTGGGGCCGCGATGGATTGCGGCGGCGGGACACAACGGGACCTCGTCGATCAGCTTGTGGGCGCTGGCGGCGGTGTTCTTTTTTGTCCCTGGGGCGCTGGTCATCAACGAGCTCTCGTCGCGCTTCCCTGAAGAGGGCGGGCTGTATGCGTGGTCGCGCGAGGCGTTCGGGCCGTTTCACGGGTTTGTGGCGGGGTGGACTTACTGGATTTACACCGTGTTCTATTTCCCAGGACTGCTGCTGGCCAGCGCGTCGATGGCTGCCTACATCCTGGGCGGGCGGGGAGCGGCGCTGGCGCAGGACCGGACGTTTCTGCTGAGCGTCTCCATGGGACTGCTGGTGATCGCGGTGGTGCTGAACATTATCGGATTGAACATCGGCAAATGGCTTCAGAATGCGGGTGGCGTGGGTACCTATGTGCCGCTTGTCATGCTGGTGGGGATTGCGGCCGTGGTGACCTGGAAGTATGGCTCGGCGACCCATTTTACGGCGAAGAACATGATGCCGACGTGGAACTGGGACACGGTGAACTTCTGGTCGCAGATTGCGTTTGCGTTCACGGGGCTGGAGCTAGTGAGCGCGATGAGCGAAGAGGTGCGTGATCCGCGGCGGACGCTGCCGCGGGCGGTGTTCGGGGCCGGTGCGCTGATCGCGCTGATGTACATTGCCGGGACGTTTGCGATTCTGGCGCTGGTTCCGGCGGCGAGCCTGGACCCGCAGAGCGGCGTGTTCAACGCCATCACGGTGGGCGCGGTGGCGCTGAAGGTGGGCGTGCTGGGCGTGCTGGCGGCCATGCTGGTGACGGTGGGCAACGCCGGCGGCGTGGGTTCGACGGTGGCGGGGATTGCGCGGGTTCCGTTTGTGGTGGGCGTAGACCGCTATCTGCCGGCGGCGTTTGGCAAGATTCATCCGCGCTGGAAGACGCCGTGGGTTTCGATCCTGGTGCAGGCGGGGATCTCGGGCGCGATTCTGCTGGGCAGCGAGATCAGCGAGACGACGCGAGGGGCGTACCAATTCTTAATTGACGCGGGGATCATTCTCTACTTCATTCCGTTCCTGTATATGTTTGCCGCAGCCATCAAGCTGGCCACTCGGCGGGACCGGAAGGCGAACCCGCACGCGGTGCTGGTGCCGGGAGGAAAGCTCGGGGTGTGGATCTGCGCCGGGCTTGGATTTGCCGTGGTGCTGCTGGGGATTCTGGTTTCACTGGTGCCGCCGGGGGACTCGTCGAACAAGTTTGGGTTTGAGATGAAGCTGGTGGGGGGCACGGTGGCTTCGGTGCTGATTGGGCTGGTGCTGTATTGGCGCGGGGTGCGGGAGAAGCGGGAGATCGCGGGGTAGGTAGCCGTGCAATCTGCATCAGGAGCGATTCAATCTCTTGATGCCCGGGGCGAGATGGGAGGCTCCAGCCAATAGCAGAATGAGATTCTGGCTCGAACCGGTTGAAGGATAGAATTGCAGACTGGGCAGGCGGACAAAAGCATAAAGGGGGCTATCGATGGAGAAAGCCGACGGAGGGGTTCAATTCGCCACGTTCATTGAGATGAATCGAGCGCCACATCGACACTTGAGAATGAAGTTGACGGGACTGGCCGCCGCCTGTCTATTCCTAATCGGGCTCATATATTTTCATTTCAGTCTCGGCCGGTACTTTTTGCGCCCTGGAATGAACAGAAACCTAACTACACTGATGCTTGGTCCGCCCGACGCTAGATTGATTCTCAAGCCAACCGGTGACAGTTACGGAGAGGGGCGCTGTGGCTTTGAGATGACGAGCTACGAGACGACCGACAGGCTCGTTATTTCAAATTCAAGGCATCCGGTAGCCGTCCTCGTGTATCGACTGAGCGGGAAGACCGCGTTTCTTGCTTTCTTTGGGGATGAGATTTCTGTTCCTCCGGGAGGGGATGCATATATAGTTCCCACCGGTAAGGAGACCTTTTGCATGGGAGCAGACCTAAGGTTCGCAGAATCAGTGTCGAAAATCGGGGACAGAAAGTGGGAGTGGGCAGCCGATGAAATACTTTTATCCGGGGGCCTTCCCATCAAGAGTCACTACGTTGTGGTTCCGACGTCTGATGGCGGTGCATTCGTGCCAGTGCAGGTGCCGTTCACCGTGGATTCGATTTATCCGCGTTGATCTTTATATCTGCTTTGATGCCGCTGCCTCCCAGCGGGCTGTAGACGTCTGGGAATGCAGGGCGGATTCGATCTCGAAGTGCGACGAGATCATCTGGATGAAGTTGCGCGGGCGAGCGATACAGGCTACTGGACTCATCCCGACTAATGACGCCCAATCCCGGCTCAGGCCTCGTGTTGAGATTCTAAAGTAGAGCCGGACATGCTCCAGCCCCTGCGGCTACCAGCGGCCCCAGGCGCGGCTGATGTAGTCGGCCAGCGTCATGCCGACCAGCACCAGGAACATGAAGACACCGGAGAAGACGGTGAGCATGGTGAGCTTGGTGCTGTATTTGACGTGCATGAAGAAGAGCACGACCAGGGTAGCCTTGGTGCAGGCGATGGCCAGGGCGACGATGGGGTTCCAGGCGATGACCAAGCCGGGGAGGGGTATCCACTCGCCGAGGTCGATGTAAGAGGCCCAGACGGTGACGGCGGTGCCCACCAGCAGGGCGAGCAGAATGCCGGCGTAGACGGCCGGGCTGACGATATGGTGGGCGTGCTCGTTTTGTTCGCTCATGCGTTTTCCTTTAGTGCCTGCTGATGAGATAGAGCAACGGGAAGAGGAAGATCCAGACGATGTCAACGAAGTGCCAGTAGAGGCCGAAGTTCTCAACAAACGTTACGTGGCCTGAGGTGTAAGCGCCGGCCTGGGCGCGGACGATCATGAAGCCGAGAATGGCGATGCCGATGATCATGTGCAGGGCGTGCATGCCGGTCATGGCGAAGTAGAGGCTGAAGTAGACCTCGGTGTGGCGGGCCATGTCGAGGGCCATGGGCTTGTCGCCGGCGGCCTTGGCGGCGGCATCGGAGTCAGGATCGAGGAACGAGCTGAGGCTGTAGTGGAAGCCGGGAACGTGATGCTTCTCAATCTTCTCGGAGTACTCGACGGTTTTGACGCCGAGGAAGCCCAGGCCGAGGATGAAGGTGAGGCAGAGGCAGAGCACAAGGCCGCTTTTGCGGCGGGTCTCAGCGCACCACACGCCCATGGCCATGGTGAAGCTTGAGGTGATGAGCAGCAGCGTGTTGAATCCGCCGAGTGGAATGCTCAACTGGTGAGAGCCGGCGACGAAGGCCGGGTAATACCAGTTGCGGTAGATCAGGTAAGCGGTAAACAGGCCGCCGAAGAACATGACTTCAGTGAGCAGGAAGAGCCACATGGCAAAGTTGGCCGTGTCTGCCTGCTGCTCCACGGAGTTGAAGTGATGGCGCAGATAGGCGGGGTGCTCGGCGTGCGCGGCGTCGCCGTGCGCGATGGGAGAATTATCCGACACTCGTCACCTCTTTTTCTTTCTGGGCTTCGAGCCACTCGTAGTCATAGGCTTCGTGGTCCATGATGGGCATCACCGGGAAGTTCTCAGTGAGCGGGGGCGACTGGGTTTGCCACTCGAGGCCGGTGGCCTGCCAGGGGTTGTTGCCGGCGACCTGGCCGTACTTGAGCGACCAGACGAGATAGAGCACCGGGAGAAGATAGCCGACGCCGAGGATGGTTGCGCCGGCGGTGGAGAAGACGTTGAGGATCTGGAACTCAGGCGGGTAGGAGGCGTAACGGCGGGGCATGCCCAGCGTGCCCAGGATGAACTGCGGGAAGAAGGTGAAGTTGAAGCCGATAAAGGTGACGACGGCGGCAAGCTGCGAGATCTTCTCCGGATACATGCGGCCGGTCATCTTGGGCCACCAGAAGTGGATGCCGGAGAGGAAGGCCATGAGCATGCCGCCGACCATGACGAAGTGGAAGTGGGCGACGATGAAATAGGTCTCAGTCAGGTGAATGTCGGTGCCTGAGACGCCGAGGAAGACGCCGGTGAGTCCGCCGATGGTGAACAGGCCCATGAAGCCGAAGGCGTAAAGCATGGGGGTTTCAAAGGTGATGGAACCTTTGTACAGGGTGAAGGTCCAGTTGAAGATTTTGATGGCGGAGGGCACGGCAACCAGCATGGTGAGCAGCGAGAAGACGATGACCGCGTAGTTGGAGATGCCCATGATGAACATGTGGTGGGCCCAGACGAAGAAGCCGAAGATGGCGATAGCCACCGAGGAGAAGGCGACGGCGGTGTAGCCGAAGACGCGCTTGCGGCTGAAGGTGGAGATGACCTCGCTGATGACGCCCATGCCGGGGAGAATCATGATGTAGACGGCGGGGTGGGAGTAGAACCAGAACAGGTGCTGGAACAGGAGCGGGTCGCCGCCCTTGGTGGGGTCGAAGACGCCGATGCCGAGGGTGCGCTCGAGCGCGACCAGCACGATGGCGATGGCGACGACCGGGGTGGCGAGCACCATGAGCACGCTGGCGGCGTAGTGGGCCCAGACAAACAAGGGCAGCTTGAACCAGGTCATGCCGGGGGCGCGCATCTTGTGGATGGTGACGATGAAGTTGAGGCCGGTGAAGATGGAGCTGAAGCCGGCGATGAAGGCGGCCAGGCCGGTGGTGAGCACGTTGGTGTTCACATAATGCGTGGACAGCGGCGTGGTGAAGGTCCAGCCCGTGTCAACGCCGCCGGTGGCCATGGTGTAAAGGGCCAGCAGGCCGCCGGCCATGTAGAGGTACCAACTGAGCAGGTTGATCTTGGGCAGTGCCAGATCTTTGGCGCCAATCATCATGGGGATGAGGAAGTTGCCCAGGGTGGCGGGGACCGACGGCACCAGGAAGAAAAAGATCATGATGACGCCGTGCATGGTGAACACCTTGTTATAGGTGTCGGTGGCCATGAGGTCGGCCTGCGGCGTGAGCAGCTCGAGGCGGATGAGGCCCGCGAGGGCTCCGCCGATGAAGAAGAAGAAGCTGAGCGAGATCAGATAAAGAATGGCAATCCGCTTGTGGTCGCCAGTGAGGAGCCAGCTCAGGATTCCATTCTCTTTGGAGAGATAGTTCACCTTGGGAATGCGGGCTGTGCGCTGGTCAGGAAGGCTGATGATCGTGCTCATGGCTTGGCCACTCCTTTGGATGCGGGCGCTTGTGAGGCGGGTGTTTTGGCTGCCGGCGCCTGGGGTTCGCTTTCAGGCAGAAGATCGGTGGTGTTGGTGGTCTGCTGGATGCGGTAGCCGGAGTCGAGGCTCTTGATGTATTCCACGAGCTCGATGATTCCCTCTTCGCTGACCTGCCCCTGGTACGTGGGCATGATGGGCGCAAAGCCCTGGGTGATGTGCTGCGAGGGGTTGAGGATGGCTTCGCGCAGGTAAGCGTCGTCGGCGGTGACGGTGCCTCCACTGGAGAGCGGCAGCTTTGCGCCGTAGACGCCAACCAGCGAGGGACCGCGCGCATCGGGTCGCGCATTGTGGCAGGCGGCGCAACTGAGGCTGGCAAAGAGCCGCTCGCCGTTCTGCGCCAGCGAGGCTCCGCTGACCGAGGAGGCGAGCCACTTCTTGTAGTCTTCCGGCGTGAGCACGACGACCTCGCCGATCATGTGCGAGTGCTCGGTGCCGCAGTACTGGGTGCAGAACAGGTGATAGGTGCCCGGCGTGGTGGCCTCAAACCAGACCGTGGTGTAGCGGCCGGGGATGGCCTCGCGCTTGACGCGGAAGGCAGGGATGGAGAAGCTGTGAAACACGTCCTGGGAGATGATGGTCAACTGCACGGCGCGGCCGGTGGGCACGTGGAGCGCGTTGATCTCGTGCTGGCCGCCGGGATGCTCCACCTTCCACATCCACTGCTTGCCGACGACATAGATGTTCATGGCGTTGGCCGGCGGGGTGAAGACGCGGAAGTAAATCAGCGCTCCCCAGACGAACATCATCAGGAACAGGCCCAGCGGAATGATGGTCCAGGTGGCCTCAAGCAGCGTGGAGCCCTCGATCTGTTCGGCGACCGGGTGGCGCTCTTTGCTGTAGAGGATGGAGAAGGCGGTAATCAGCAGGACGACGATGGTGAGGCCGATGAGCGAGACCAGCACCATGAAGAAATAGAGCGCGTCCATCTGAGGCGCGATCTTCGACGCCTCCGGCGGAAACAGCGCGAAGTTCGTCATCCATTTGACGAGAAACTGCCAGATTATTGGACTGATATGCGACATTCCGTTATCCGTTCACCTTAGTGTCTGTCCCCGAGGTTGGTTCCGTTCCCGGTTGGCTGTCGTGCCGGGCATCCCGGCGGAACATGACCAGCATGAATCCACCCAGCGTAAAGAGCGTTACCAGGCCGCCCAACTGGACCACGCGGGCGACGATAAGCGAGTGCTTGTTGGTTTTTGGATCGTAGTGGTAGCAGTAGGTGAGAATGTTGTCGACCGGCGAACCGATGCGATGGGCAGAGGCCTCAGCCAGGCCGAGGCGCAGATCCTTGGGCGAGAACTCGACGCCCATGTAGTACTGGGCGAGCTTGCCCTCGGGCGTGACGATCTGGATGGAGCTGGCGTGGGCGAACTGCGTGAGCTTGCCATCGGGACCGGGAATCTTGACGTAGCCGAAGCCGACGGCCTGGGTGAGCGCGTCGATGTTGGCCTGGGTTCCGGTCATGAAGTGCCAGCCGGCGGCCGTATCGGGATGGCCGTATTTCTTGAGGTAGCTGCGCTTTTTTGCCGCGGCGAGATCGGTGCCTTCGGTGGGGTCGATGCTGATGACGATCACGTTGAAGTCGCGGCCGGGCACTTCATCCACCATTTGCAGAGCGCCTGTGAGGCCGTTCAACTCTTCAGAGCAGAGCATGGGGCACTGGTAGTAAACCAGCGCGAGAATCGCGGGGTGCTTGCCGAAGTAGCTGGAAAGCTGGACCTGTTGGCCCTTGTCGTCAGTAAACGCGAGATTGAGCGGGAGCTGCTCATTGAGGCGCTGCTCAATGCCGACGCCTTTCAGGATGGCGGGCGGCTTGTCGTTGACCGGGCCCATTTCCTTGTCGGCATAGCTTGAGACCTGGGCGGCAAGCGGCATAGACAGCGCGAGGGCACACAGGCCCGCGGCGGCGAGAGCGAGGAGCGCCGGGTGAGAGACCTTTCTGCGGATTGTGACTGCGACTTGCATGATTCCTTCTTCTTTGTACTGCTGCCGCGATTGCTGTGCGGCATGGCGCAACCTAGTGGGGCCTTGCGCCTTCAACCTTTTGTGCCAGGGCCTGTTCCTGTTCGTAGCCGGTGAGCGTGAAGCCGCTGGTGAGCGGAACAGCCACGGTGGGTTGCTTGTCTCCGGTGAGCAGCGGCGCGTGCTCGGCTGCGGGCGCTTGCGGAAGGCCGGTCTTCGCGATCAACTGCATGGCGCGCTCGATGGGGATGCGCACCTTGCCCTGGGATTGATCGACCCAGCTGTAGTTCTGGAGCAGCAGATCTTCACGCGCGTGCAGGTCGGCTACGTCCTGGTTGCCGTCGTCGGTCTGCAAACGCGGCGTGGGAAACTGCTGCGTCATGTCGGCCAGCTTGTTCTGCAGCTCGGGGCTTGAGGCCAGGTTGCCGAGCGGGCGGACGTCGACGGATTTTGACCACTTGCTGGTGGGCCCGTCTTCTTTGGCCATGTGGGCGTTGAGGGCTTTGCCGATGCCGTAAGACAACGCCCCGGCCACAGCCACAAAGATGGTGAGCGCGGTGAGAAACACCACGATGCCCGAAACCTTTACGTCAGAACGCTCAAAGCCGTGAGAGGCGTCAATCACCTCAGGCTCGTGGCCGGCTTCGTCGTGAGGGTTATGCGTGTGCATGTTCAGGCTCCAGAATCTCCGCGACATGCGGGTCATTGGTCTGCACGAGGGGCCGCGACTTCAACTGAATGCACAGGTAGGCCAACCAGAATGCCACCATGGCGACAGGCACGGCAATGTACTCGAGGATTCCCCAGCTGAAGTGGAGATTGCGCGCGGCGTCTTTGAAGTTGGGCTCGATGAGCCAGAACAGATCGAAGGCGCGGGCGAAGACCATCCATTGGCAGATGCGCACCAGGCGCTTCTTGTTCCGCTTGAGGTCGCGGGAGAGCAGCATGGTGAACGGGATAAGCCAGTGGAAGATGAAGTCGAGGGTGATGATGACACCCCAGCCGCCGGCAAAGCGGTTGATGTACCAGGGAATCTCTTCAGGCAGGTTGCCGGACCAGATGATGAGGAACTGCGAGAAGGCCAGATAGATGTTGAGCATGACAAAGGCGAAGGTGAACTTGCCCAGGTCATGCTGCTCGGTTTGGCGGAGCACTGTTTTGAAGGGCTCGGCCCTGGAGAGCGAAACCACGAGGATGATGGAGAGCGCGAGGACTCCGTAGGCCTGGCCGACGAGGAACAGCAGGCCGTAGACCGAGGAGTACCATGTGGGATCGAGCGACATGACCCAGTAGATGACCGAGGCGGTCATGGTGAGGGCGTAGACCAGGATGCCGGGGCCGCTGATGTTTTCAAAGCGCTTGATCCACTGGGGCGTGGAGTCAGGGGAAGCCGCATCGCGCTTGAGGCCGAGCGAGTTGAGACGCCAGGTGTAGAGGCCCCAGATGGCAAAGCAGACCACGCCGCAGACGATGAAGGCGGTGGGGTTGAGCATGGGGCGCTTGAATTCAATAGCGTGGGCCTGAGCCTCGTTGATGAGGCCGGCTTTGAACGCGGCGCTGACATCGGTGACGGCGGCCCAGAGGTAGAGCTTTTTGAGCGAGAGCGCGATGACGACCCAGTAGACGAAGACCAGCGGCAGGGTGCGGCTCATGGCCTCAAGCGGGCGGCGCAGCAGCAGGCCCCACTTGCCGCCGGTGCAGTACTGCAGCATGAGCAGGGCGAGTCCGCCGACAGCAAAGCCGAAGGTAAGCATGAGGCCGAGAAGCCAGCCGCGGAGCAGGTGGTCCACAGAGCCATCGGCGAGCGCCAGGCCGGCGGCGGCCACCGAGAAGCCCAGGCCGATGGCCAGGGCGCGCGTCTTCCAGCTATCGACAAAAGCCGGAGCGCCCAGATCGGCGGGAAGCGTGTTGGCGTGCGTCAAGTGAGCCATTTCCTGGTTCCTTACTTGGTGGCCGGCGGGGCCGGTTTGCTTAAGGGGATCTTGATTTCAGGGTCGGCGGGGTTGGCCGGCGCCATGCCGGGAGTTCCCTGCTTTGCGTCGTGCGCGTAGGCCTGGATGGCTGTGGAGGGCAGCGCCCAGGGCTCGGCGTACCCTTCCGGCAGATGGTTCTCGACCGCGACTTCTTTCAGGCTCTTCACCTGCACGCCGGAGGGAACATCCTCAAGCTTTGCCGACTGGCTCAACTGCAGGGCGCGAATATAAGCCGCCACAGCCCAGCGGTCAACGGGCGTGAGCTGCGACGAGTAGTCAGGCATGGCGCCGTAGCCGTGCGTCATCACGTAGTAGTAGTGAGAGAGTGGCTGCGCCAGGCGCACCTGGTCATGGAGATTGGCGGCGGGCTTGTAGCCGCGCTCGACAATCTCACCCAGGCCGTTGCCCACGCGCGAGTGGCAGGGCGTGCAGTAGATGTTGAACCGCTCCTGGCCGCGTTTCAAAACATCCAATGTCACCGGGAAGGGCATCTCGTTCTTCTCTTCGCGGTAGCCGTTGGCGCCCTGGACGACGCCGGTGTAAAAGTAGCTGTCTTCACGGAGCTGGCCGCGGGCGACGGTGTTGACGACCTGAGGACGCGCGCCGCGGTGATCGGCGAAGAAGTCCGAGCCGCGCTGCGAGATGATCTTGGGCTGGTCCTGCATGTCCTGGCGGCAGCCGGCGAGAAGCAGCGTTGCGGCGAGGCCGGCAAAGACGAAGGCGCGGGAGATCACGGTCTGTGGTATCCCACCCATGCGACGAGTAGCTGTCACATGGATGGGGCACGGAGCCTCTGTGGCGGGGAGGTCGCACCCGGCATTTGCGGTGGGGATGGGGCGCCCGGCTGAGGGCTGAGAGCTGAGAGCTGAAAGCTGCTTGCGCATCAGTACTCCACCTCCACGACCGAGAGCGGCTGGAACTTTTGCAAATAGGCTCGTGCTTCGACCAGATTGAACTTGGGGTCGAGCGCCTCAAGGCACAGGAAGAACTTGTCAGTCGTTGCGCCGTCGCGGAAGTTGGGCGCATTGAACACCGGGTGATACAGCTCCGGAAGTCCGTTGAGGGCGAGCATGCCGAAGGCCGCCGAGAGACCGGCGAAGAGGATGGTCCACTCGTAGGCGGGCACGATGAAGGCCGGCCAGGAGTAGAGCGGGCGTCCGCCGATGTTGAGCGGGTAGGCCCATACCGAGACCCAGGTCTCAAAGAGGAACATGGCGGTGAGGCCCATGAGGCCGCCTACCAGGGTGAGCAGCGGCACCTTGTTGCGGTGGAAGCCGATGGCCTCGGCCGCTTCTTCAACCGGGTAGGGCGTGTAGCAGTCCATGCGGCGCCAGCCATCGTGGCGTGCCTGTTGCGCGGCCCTTACCAGGTCGCCCGGAGTGTCGAATTCGGCCAGCAGGCCGTAGGTTCCTTCGCGTGGGGGCATAGTTAGTCAGCAGCCTCCGCCGCCTTCTTGGGCGTGATTTTTGCCCCGGGCAGCATCATGCGGATTTCAGACATGGGAATCATGGGCAGGAAGCGGACAAACAAGAGGAACAGCGCGGTGAACAGGCCGATGGTTCCGGCGTAAACCATGTAATCCCACTTGGTGGCGCGGTAGGTGCCCCACGAAGAGGGCAGGAAGTCGCGGTAGAGGCTGGTGACGACGATGACGAAGCGCTCAAACCACATGCCGGTGTTGACGATGAGCGAGATGAGGAACATGAACGCGATGTTGGTGCGCAGCTTGCGCGACCACAGCGTGGTCAGCGGGAAGGCGATGTTGCAGAAGATGAGAACCCAATAGGACCAGCCCATGGGCCCGAACATGCGGTTCCACATCATGAAGGCTTCCCAGTGGCTGGCCGAGTACCAGGCCATGAAGACTTCCATGCCGTAGCCGTAGGCGACGATGAGGCCGGTAGCGAGCATCACCTTGCCCATGTTGTCGATGTGGCGCTCGGTGACCAGGCCTTCAAGGTGGTAGAACTTGCGCAGCGGAATGGCCAGGGTGAGCACCATGGCGAATCCGGAGTAGATGGCGCCGGCGACGAAGTAGGGCGGGAAGATGGTGGTGTGCCATCCGGGCAGGACGGCGACGGCAAAGTCAAAGCTGATGACGGTGTGAACCGAGAGCACCAGGGGCGTGGCCAGGCCGGCGAGCAGCAGCGATGCTGTCTCGTAGCGCATCCAGTGGCGGACGGAACCGCGCCAGCCGAGCGAGACCAGACCATAAATATATTGCGCAGCCTTGGAGTGGGCGCGATCGCGCATGGTGCCGAAGTCGGGAACCATGCCGATGTACCAGAAGACCACGGAGATGGTGGCGTAGGTTGAGACCGCGAAGACGTCCCACATGAGCGGCGAGCGGAACTGCGGCCAGACGTTCATGGTGAAGGGCAGGGGCAGCATCCAGTACGCCAGCCAGGGGCGGCCGACGTGGATGAGCGGGAACATGCCGGCGCAGACCACGGCAAAGATGGTCATGGCCTCGGCGAAGCGGTTGATGGAGTTGCGCCAGCCCTGCTTGAAGAGCAGCAGAATGGCGGAGATGAGGGTTCCGGCGTGGCCGATGCCGATCCACCAGACGAAGTTGATGATGGCAAAGCCCCAGGCCACGGGCTGGGTGATGGCCCAGATGCCGACGCCCTTGAGGAAGAGCCAGGTGAGCGCCACCAGCAGCATGGTGGCCACCGCGCCGCCCACGCCGAACAGGGCAAACCAGCCCAGCGGCGTCTCAGGCGTGAGAACAATGCGCGCGATCTTCTCAGTGACGGACCGGAAGGTCTGCCCGGGCGCGATGACCCGGAACTCGCCGGTGGCGGGATCAATGCGCCGGGCAAGTTCTGTTTCGTCGGGATTTGGTTTCAGGTCGCTGGTCGGCATCGTGGCCTTAACCCTTCACCGGGGAGTGTTCCACCGGCGTGTCTTGAAGTTCTGAGTTCGGATTCAACACGGCCGCGACATATTTTGTGCGCGGGCGCGTGTTCTGGTCGGCGAGCACCTGGTAGCTGCGCTCGTCGCTTTGCAGTTTGGCCACATGGCTCTGCTTGTCGTTGATATTGCCAAAGCTGATGGCCGAGGCCGGGCAGGCCTGCTGGCAGGCGGTGACCACTTCGCCATCGCGCACCGGGCGGTTCTCTTTGTCGGCGTCGATTTTGGCGGCCGAGATGCGCTGCACACAGTAGCTGCACTTCTCCATCACGCCGCGGGAGCGAACGCTGACGTCGGGGTTGCGCATCAGCTTCAGGCTCTCGGTTTCGAAGTCGGAGTAGAGCAGGAAGTTGTAGCGGCGCACCTTGTAAGGGCAGTTGTTGGAGCAGTAACGGGTGCCGACGCAACGGTTATAGATCATCGCGTTCAGGCCTTCAGGCGTGTGCACGGTTGCGCCCACCGGGCAAACCTGCTCGCAGGGGGCGTTTTCGCAGTGCTGGCAGGCCATGGGCTGGAAGTGAGCCCGCGGAGCGGCCAGGTCGCCTTCAAAGTAGGTGTCGATGCGCAGCCACTGCATGTTGCGGCCGATGCGCACCTGCTGCTTGCCGACCACGGCAATGTTGTTCTCGGCATAGCAACTGACGATGCAGGCGTTGCAGCCGGTGCAACTGTTCATGTCAATCGACATGCCCCAGGCGTTCTCGTTGTACTCCCAGTTGGGGAACAGGGTGACGCTCTTGTCGGTGCTGGGGTGATTCTCGCCTTCGTTGGCGAAGCCGGGATTTTTCTTGTACTCGTCGAGTGTGGCGTAACGGATGATGCCGCGCTCGTTGATGGCCTCGTCGGCTTCAAGGGAGTTGTTGCCGTTGCCCTTCTGGCCGAAGGCCGCGCCGCGGTGATCCTGGAAGTGCGACTTGGTGACAGCCACGCCCCACTTGCCGTCGAGTTTTTTCAGAGTGCCTGTCGCGTAGAACGGGGAAGCCGCAGTACGAATCAGGAAAGCATTGAAGCCTGCACCGGAGCCGACACGGCCGGCGAACTGGCGGCCGTAGCCGAGATGGACGGTGACGGAGTTGTCCGGGTGGCCGGGAACGACGAGGACCGGGGCGTTGACCTTGCGGCCGGCGACGGTGAGCTCGACGATGTCGTCTTCTTCGAGGCCGAGTTTGGTCAGCGTTGCGCCGGAGACGAGAGCCGCGTTGTCCCAGCTTAAATTCGTAACCGGCTTGGGGAGTTCCTGAAGCCAGCCGACGTTCGCCCAGCGGCCGTCATAGATATTCGGGTCGGGGCGGAAGATGATTTCGAGGGCGTCTTTGGGAGACGGCACAATCGGACCTATGTGCAGCCCCTGTGCGCCAAGCGGTACCGATTTGGTATCGAATGCCGTTCCCTCAATCCAGCCCGCATGAAGCGCCTTGCGCCAGCCGGTTTCAAAGTCGCCCTTGATGGTGGACTTCCAGGTCTCGCGGACTGCGTCGTATGCGCTCAGGCCGGGCTCGTTGAGCAGGGCCTGGAAGACATCGTGCGCCGTCTTGCCGCCATAGAGGGGATCGATCATCGGTTGCACGATCGAAACAGTGCCGTCATACGCACGAGCATCGGACCAGGACTCAAGGAAGTGGGCGGCGGGAATGTGCCAGTGGGCGATCTGGCCGGTCTCGTCTACATGCGAACCGAGATGCGCGACCGTTTTGGCCTTGTCGAAGGCAGCGGCAAATTCCAGGTCGGCGGGCGCGGAGTAGATGGGATTGGCATTCAGAATCACCAGCCAATCCACCTTGCCGGCGTTCAGGTCCGCTACCAGGCCAGGCAAGCCTGCACCATGGAATTCGAATGAAAGATTCGGCGGGTTCAAAAGCACCGTCTTGCCAACGTTGCCCAGAGCATCGTTGATGGCAAGCGCAAGCGGTTCCACAGGTTCTTGCTGATAGAGCCCCGGAATCACCACGCACTTGCCCGCGTGGGCCTTGAGGTCTTTGGCAAGAGCGGCGAGGAATTTCTTCTGCTCGTCAGTCCAGTTCCAAGCTGGAGCCTCTATGCCTGTAACTCCTACGGCCCTGGCTAACTCCGCAGCAAAGGCGGGAATCTCGCTGGCGCGGAGGCCGAGGCGATGCTCGGCTTTGAGGCCGGTGGTGGTCGGGGTGGACTCGATGGAGTAGAGGCGGTTGAGCTTCTCAGGGTTCTTGCGCCGGTCCGCGTACTCGCGGACCAGCGCATGAAAGCCGGGGAAGCCGGCGCCAGAGAGGAAATCCGCGTCGAGCGAGACGATGACGTCTGCGTCGGCGAGGGAATATTGTGCGTTGACGCCGTTCTCAATCGGCGTTCCGGCAATGGCCGGGTCGTATTGCACCAGCGTGGCCTTCGGGTAAGCGGCCTGGACTGCCTTCCACTGGCGGGCCAGCGTAGGCGAGGTGATGGTGGAGCTGAGGAAGTAGATTCCCGTGCCGTCTTTGCTGGCGGCTGCCTTGAGGCGCAGCTCCTGGGCGAACTCGGCCCACTCGCGGTTCTCGCCGCGGAAGGTGACATGCTGCGAGCGGTCGGGATCGTAGAGGTCGAGCAGCGTGCCCTGGGTAAACGGATCAGAGGAGCCCTGGTTATAAGGGTGCTCGGGGTTGCCGTCGATCTTGATGGGGCGGAACTGGTCAGCCTTGACCAGCAGCGGCACCGCGCCGGTGGTGAAGGGGTGGGCGGTGGCAAAGTACATGGGCTTGCCGAGGATGAGGTCTTCGGGAGCCTTGACGTAGGGATAGATGGGCTCGTCAGGCTGCTTGGCGCAACCGGCGAGGCCGGCCAGGGCCATGCTGGCGCCCATCAGCTTCATGAAGCCGCGGCGGGTGACGGGGTCAACCCACTCCTGGGCGGCCGAGGGGAACTCCTTCTCGACGGCGGCCTGGAACTCTTCAGTGTTGGCCAGCTCGTCAATAGAGCGCCAGTACTTCTTGCCCTTGACGGCCTTGAGTTCTTCACGCACGGCGGCGAGGGTCATGGGGGGCTGATTCAGGTTCATGTCGTTCTTCTGTCCGCTCATCGGTGGCAGACCTCGCAACTGGCCAGATCCTTGGGCGTCCGGATCTTGTAGTGATCCACCAGAAAGTGGCCCAACTCATCCTGACTGGTGAACTTTTTGTAGGTCGGGGCAACGGGGAGCGTGGCCGCAGCAACATCGCCTGAGACCGCGAGCGCGCCGAGCGAGGGCAACTGCAACGAAGCGACCTCGGGGCCGGAGTTGGCGGGGTCTTTGGTGGTGCAGTTGACGCTTTGCGCCGTGGGCAGGCCGCTCTTCTCTTCGCCCACCGAGCACCACACCGGGCGATCTTCCGCCGGCTTTTCCCAGGCCATGTTGTAGATCTCGCTGGTGGGGCGAAGGTTTTTGGCGGGGTTGCGATGGCAGTCCAGGCACCACTCCATCTGCAGGGTGTTCTGCGCGTACATCAGCGGCATCTGGTCAACGCGGCCGTGGCAGCTTGAGCAGCCCAGGCCCTTGTTGACGTGGATTTCATGGCTGAAGTAGACGTAATCGGGCAGGTCGTGGACCTTGGTCCAGGCCAGCGACTGGCCGGTAGCCCAGCTTTGGCGAACGGGCTCAAGCAGTTGGGCGTTGGTCCAGATCTGTGCGTGGCAGTTCATGCAGGTCTTGGTGGGGGGGATGCCGGCGTAGGAGGACTTCTCAACAGTGACGTGACAGTACTGACACTGGAGGCCAAGGCCCTGGACATGATGTTTGTGGCTGAAGGGTACCGGCTGGTCGGGGCGCTGGCCCTGGCGCGTTACCCAGGGGGAACGCTGCAACTGGTCCAGAGTCACCCCCAGGGCGATCACGATCAGCCCCGTCAACACCAGGCTCGCGCGAGCCAGAGCGTTGGAGCTGCGGTCAAATATCTGCGCCATGAATGCTTTCCCTGCTTGGGTTTCGGTTGCGTTTGGAGGATGTGCGCGCTGTGCTGGCGGTCACACAGGTTGTGTTCAGGTGCGGGATTCGGGCAAAAAAAAACGCCGGGGCAGAGGCCCCCGAAATCCCAATATAGCAGCCGAAGAGGGCTCTTTCACAGGGCCATTCGGGGAAAATTAGGGAAAAACTGCAATTCGTCCCATATCGTAACGCGATGAAAGGAAAACCCTTTGTGATAATGCCGGAACCGCGGGACGCACCTCTGACCTGGGGCGGGTGCCTGCCAGTAAGGGGTATTTGTAACCAAAATACCACGGCATTATGGACCTTGCCAATCCAAAATGAAAAATCCTTTTCTGTGGAAAAGCCGAAGGGGAGAGCGGGGCCCTGAAATCACCCCGCCGGCCGAGGAAAGGGGCGCTCTAGAAGTGCTCTTCCTTCTCCGATCCGTGCCAGGTCTCGGCAAACGACTCATCGGGCGAGGAGGGGGGCCAGCCGACGATGACCAGGAAGACGTCGAGAACGAACAGGGCGATGGCTATGTCGTTGAAAAGAGTGGCCTGGGCCAGGTTGGGCCACAGCTGGTTGGCCGCCCAGAAGATAAAGGCGACGGCCAGCAGGACGGCCTTGAAGATCTCCTTGGGCGGCGGGCGGTGCGCGTTCTGATAGACGAGATAGGCGACAGCGATGAGGGTCAGGGAGAAGGCGGCCAGAAAATCGTGCGCGCGGGGAGGAAAGAGCGCGGGGAAGGCGTCCCAGACCAGCAGAACGGCAACGTCGGCCAGGGTAAGGACGCCGAGGAGTACGGGGAGGAACCGGTGAGCCCGGTCAAGGCGGGTATACATAGGTTCATCATCGTCCTTTTGCCGCAAGGAAGACATAAGGGGCGGGGGGGGAACACGCGAAGTTCGCTCCCCCTGAAGCCGTCCGCGGAAGCAAGGTTGCCCCCCGCCGTAATCCCTGCCACGGCCCTGACTGCATACCTAACTAGACTGCCCGAATCTCAAGGTTCTTTCCCAGCGCCTTCAGTGCCCCGGCCAAGGCGTCGATTTTGGACGTGTGGCGCAAGTCAATCAGCCTGTTCACTTCCTGCCGGGTCATCTTCAGTCGCCGCGCCAACTCGGCCGGCCTGACCTTTTGGGCTGCCATTTCGTTCAAGAGCAGGATCTTTGCGGCGTAGCTGGCCGGGATTTCTACTAGATGCTGGCCGCGCTTCAGTTTCGACGGCGCGGGGATTGGCATCCCTTCTTCGATGTAGTAATCAAAGGCCGATTCCAGAACGTCTGCGGCATGACTCAAGGCGTCTTTCACGCTCTCGCCCTGGGTGATTGCCTCGGGGATGTCGGGAAAGGTGACAACGTAGCCACCCTCTTTTTGTAGTTCGAGATGTGCGGGATAGCGCATGATTCCTCCTATTTGAGCCCCAGCTGCTTTTTGATGCCTTCGACCAGCCCTGTCTTGAGTTCTTTCGCGTGCATGGGCAGGAACGATGTCTTTCCGTTCAGCTTCACCCTCAGATGCGAGCCCTTCCCGCTCTCGAACGTCGCACCCTGCGCCGTGAGCCACCGTTTGAACTCCGTGCTTTTCACATTTCCACTGTACGCATTTTTGCTTACATTTTCAAGAAGTATGCAGGCAAAGATGCGTACTGTTTTCGTTCTCAGGCTTGGCGACGCCGGCAGGCGAGGCGTACGAACGGCCCCGAGCGAATTGAACGAATGCTTTAGAATTCAATCAGCTATTGCGGCCGGCAGTACTCTGTTAAAAAACAATCTGCAATGCGGATCCGCCGCGGTTGGGTCCGGAGAGCCGCCTTCCATCGAATCGACGTCCGAGAGGGAAAGCTGATGAAATACGCCGGATTGCTGGTGATGCCAGCCGGATTTTTTCTTTCGATAGCCGCGCTGCTGCTGTTTCAGGCGCCGGTTGAGCGAGCGGCGTTTGTGGTGTGCGGGCTGGCCGTTGAGGCCATGGGCCTGGGCGTGGCGGTGCGCGGCCACATGGAAGCGCGGCGGGAGGGACGGCAATGAACCAGGCACCTGCGGCAATGACGGACTCGGTTTTTGCCTTGACGCTGGCGCTTTTGCTGGTGGCGCCGCTGGCCATTGCCGGCGTGGCGCTGATCAACACCGGACTGGGGCGGTCGCGCAGTGCGGCGCAGGCCCTGCTGGGCAACCTGGCGATTGTGGCGGTCTCAGCCATTGTGTTTGCCGTGGTGGGCTCGGCACTGGCCGGAGCGCCCGGGGGCGCGGGACATATTTTCCACCTGGGCGGCAAGCCGTGGAGCTGGCTGGGGGCCGGCCCCTGGCTGCTGGGCGGTTTGAGCGCGATGCCGGCACAGGCGCAGCTGGGGCTGCTGTTTGAGATGTTGGCCGTGGCTTTGGCGGCGATGATTCCGTGGGGCTCGGGCATGGACCGCTGGCAGTTGACCGGGGGCTGCGCGGCGGCGGCCGTGACGGCGGCGGTGGTGTTTCCGCTGGCCGCCCACTGGATTTGGAACGGCGGCTGGCTGGGGCAACTGGGCGTGAACTTTGGGCTGGGCGCGGGGTTTCTGGATAGCGGCGGCGCGGCCACCGTTCACCTGCTGGGCGGGCTGAGCGCGCTGGTTGTCATCTGGATAGCCGGACCGCGGCGGGGCAAGTTTCCCCGCGAGGGACTGGCCACGGCCATGCCGGGGCACAACACCGCGTATGTGCTGTTTGGCTGCCTGCTGGCTCTGGTGGGCTGGCTGGCGTGGAATGTGGCGGGCGCTGTGATCTGGCTGCATGCGCCGCTTGCCGGGCTGCCGGTGGTGGCGGTGAATACGCTGCTGGCCGGCTCGGGCGCGGTGGCGGCCACCTTTGCCGTAACGCGGATTCGTTTTGGCAAGCCGGACGCGAGCCTGTGCGCCAATGGCTGGCTGGCGGGGCTGGTGGCCTCAAGCGCGTTCGCAGGGGTTGCCACGCCGGGCGAGTCGATCCTGGTGGGCCTGATCGCCGGAATTGCGACGCCGCTGCTGGTGGAGGTGCTGGAACTGGCGCTCTCAATCGACGACCCTTCAGGCGCGATTACCGTTCACTTGGCGGGTGGGCTGCTGGGACTGCTGGCGGCGGGGCTGTTTGCGCCGCAGGCCGGGCAAATGGTGGCGCAACTGGTGGGCATTGCGGCGCTGCTGGGGTTGCTGCTGCCGCTGCTCTATCTGCTGTTCTGGCTGCTGAACCGGTTTGTGCCGTTCCGCGCAGACGCGGATGGCGAGCGCATCGGCATGGACCTGCACGAGCTGGGCGGCGGGGCTTATCCGGAATTCGTGATTCACCGGGACGAGTCCTACCGGTAAAGCAGTGGGTCGTGCAGAGTGGGTAAGACGCTCAGGCGGCTGGCGCGAACTGTGCATGCCCGGACCCGGTCTTGACAGTTTTGTTTTTTCTGGTGTGGATGCAAACAAATCTGGTAAGTTCTTCGAGGAGGGATACCCATGAAACAACGCAATCTCGTAATGACCGCAATTCTCGGCTTTGGACTGCTGGCCGGCGGCGCCATTATGGCGCAGGAACGCCCCGTGGAAAACATCGATCCTGCCCGCCATCCGAACCTGGCTGACGCGCAGCACATGATCGGCATGGCCTATGAGAAGATCTCGATGGCGCAAAGATTCAACGACATGGAAGGCCATGGGGTACGCGCCAAGGAGCTGCTTGCTGAGGCCAGCCGCGAGCTGAAGGAAGCCGCGGAAGCCGCCAATCGCCATGAGCACAGGGACGAGCACAGGGACGATCGCAGGTAGAACTGCTCAGCAGGATCAATGGCGGAGACGCGGCGTCTCCGCCATTTCTGTCCGCGGAAGACCGGCTGCTGGGGCTAACGCCGCAAGAGGCAAATAATCTTGCTTTGCCTGCTTAAGCCATGAGGGCCATGGCACCCGCGGCAAAGCCGGGCCACGGAAAACGCTACCTGCGCGCCAGCAGCACCATCAACCCAAAGATAAGAATCGGCACCAGCGCCAGGGCTGCGTAAAGCAGCAGCTTGCGGCTGTTGGGCAGCCAGCGTCCGCGCAGCGTGGGGCGGCGTTCGCCTTCGTCCACGCCCACCTGCTCCTGGTGTTCCAGGTCCCAGGCCATCTCGCTGGCGGTGGCGTAGCGGTGGCGCGGGTCGCGCTCCAGGGCGCGGTAGAGAATCTCCTGCTGCGCCGGGGTGATCTCAGAGTTCAGCTTGCGCGCCGGTTTGGGGTCGTTGAGCACCCGCTCGTTCATGACCGCAAAGGGATTGGGGCCGCTGAAAGGCACCTGGCCGGTGAGCATCTCGTAGAGCATGACGCCGAGTGAATAAATATCGCTGCGCTGGTCGCCGCGCTGGCCTTTCACCTGCTCGGGAGAGATGTAGTCCGGCGTGCCCAGCGTGGGCGAGAGATTGGCGAAGGTGAGGCGGCGGGCGTCCTCTTTCATGGCGATGCCGAAGTCGATGATCTTGATGCGGTCCTGATCGTCCACCATGATATTTTCCGGCTTCAGGTCGCGGTGCACCACGCCATGCTTGTGCATGTAATCGAGGGCGTCGCAGATGCCGAGGGTGATCTTCACGGCCTGATCGATGGGCAGCTTGCAGGCCTGGTTCTCGCAGCCCTGGTTGAGCAGGGCGCGCAACAGGCGGCCGTCTACCCACTCGATCACCATGTACGAGCGGCTGCGCTGTTCGCTGTTGTAGGTCTTCACCACGCCGGGGTGGTCGAGCTCGACGCCGATCTCCTGCTCGCGCTTGAAGCGCTCGATCAGCACCGGGTCAGCCTCCATCTCAGGCAGCGGAACCTTGATGGCCACCTGCTTGCCATCGATCAGGTCAGTGCCGCGGTAGAGCACGGACATGCCGCTGCGGGCAACGGTGGCCTCGATGCGGTAGTGGTCCAGTTTGTCGCCGACTTCCAACGTGGGCATGAGTGTGTCCAGCATAACAATTTGAGTGTTTCACGGGAGTTGTAAGAAAACCCTCAAGGAAATGAAAAGAACAGCAGGGCCGGCGGCGCTGGCCAGGGTGTGGCGCCAGATTGCGGGTCACGGAGTTGGCGCCTGCCGGGCGCACCGGCGCAGAAATAGCCCCCAAGGCAGGGGGTTTTGTGTTTGGATGCGTGTATGCCGCGGATTTCACATTGGATGGCGATCTGTGTCTGGTTGGCCATTGCGGCCGTGCCGGCAGGGGCTCAGGGAAAGAGCGGCGCTGCCCACGCCGCCCCGCAACAGGCCCCGCAGGAGACCGGTTTTCTGAATCGCCGGCTGGAGTTCCACGGGGTAACGTATCGCTTCCAGGTCTATCTGCCTGAGGAGTGGCGGCGGGACGACCGCAGGCCGTGGCCGGTGATCCTGTTTCTGCATGGGCGGGGCGAGCGGGGCGCGGAGGGGATGTGGCAGACGCAGATCGGCCTGCCGCAGGCGGTGCGCGACCACCCCGACCGCTGGCCGTTTGTGATTGTGATGCCGCAATGCGCGCAGGCCAGCTTCTGGACCGACCCGGAGATGCTGGCCATGGCCATGGCGGCGCTTGACCGGGAGACAGCGGAGTTCCACGGCGACCCGCAGCGAACCTACCTGACCGGGTTGTCCATGGGCGGTTATGGGGCCTGGGAGCTGGCGCGGCTCTATCCGCGGCGCTGGGCGGCAGTGGCCGTGGCGGCGGGCGGCGTCTTCTGGAGCTACCAGCCGGAGCGGTGGAAAGAGGAGGCCACGCTGCCGGCAGAATACGCGCAGGCGGTGGGGCACACGCCCGTGTGGCTGTTCCACGGCGGCGACGACGACATTGTGGCGCCGCGGCAGAGCGAGCTGATGTATGAGGCGCTCAAGCAGGCGGGAACGCCGGTGCGGCTGTGGATATTCCAGGGATTGAAGCACGACTGCTGGACGCGGGCCTATGGCGAGGCGGAACTGCCCCGCTGGCTGCTGGCGCATCGATTGGATGCGAAGGCAACGGCGACGGAGACGGCCGAGCGGCTGATGATTCCGCTGCATCCGCCGGCTATCAAGCTGCCTGTGGCGCTGCTGGAGGGCCTGGTGGGCGAGTACCGCGATGGCAGTGGGCATTTGACGGCAATCGTTTACCGGCAGGGAGAGCAGCTCTTCGATCGCAACCCGTATGGGCAGGTGATGGAACTGGCCGCCGAATCGCCCGGGATGTTTTTTTATCCCACCGGCGGCAGCTTGACGCGGCTGACCACGGAGCGCGACTCGCAGGGCCACGTACTGGCGCTTGTGTATCGCGATGACCGGCACGAGGAGCGGTGGGAGAAGCAGACGGCGGCTTCCAGCCGCTGAAAATCAGCTTTCAGCTCACAGCTATCAGCTTTCAGCTTCGGCGGTGGGAGTGCGAACTGTTGTGCCTGAGCGGAGTGTGACCGCAGGTTGATGCTGCTTCCTTTGCATGCGTGGCTGAAAGCTGACCGCTGATAGCTGAAAGCTTGGCGCGCGGATGGAACGCCGCGGCACTTGGTTCCGTAGTAATCTCAAAGCCGTAGCGGGGCCGTATCGAGGAGGCAGATATGTATTGCAGCGGGTGTGGACAAGCAATTGAAGCCGGGCAGGGATTCTGCACACAGTGCGGCCGTCCGGTGGCGGCGCCGGTTCCGGCAGTGCCGGGATTGCAGTTTCAACTGGAGAGCTACGCGGGCAAGGTGAAGGCGCTGAGCGTGGTGTGGTTTATCTATGCGGGGCTGGCGTTGGTGGCCGGAATCATGGGCATGGCCTTTGCCAGCGCTTTGTTCTCGGGGCGGCTGGGCCCCTGGATGCACGGACCGTGGGCACACAGCCCGTTCCCGCCGGAGTTTTTCGGTCCCGCACTTCTGCAATTTGCGTGGATTTTCCTGATTGGCCGCGTGGCGCTGGCGCTGGTGGCCGCATGGGGCCTGATGGAGCACACGCAGTGGGGCCGCATTGTGGCCATTGTGGCGGCGTTTCTCAGCCTGCTCAAATTCCCCTTCGGGACCGCGCTTGGCATCTGGACCCTGGTGGTGCTGATGGGGTATCGGAATTCTTCCTTGTACGAGCAGCTGTGAGAGCAGCTTTCAGCTTTTAGCTCTCAGCTTTCAGCTAAGGATGCGGAGGAGGCGGGATGCGAATCGCGGCTTCGTCTCGCTCTTGCGCCACGATTCGCATCCGCACTGCATGAGCTGAGGGCTGAAGGCTGAGAGCTGAAAGCCGCTTTTCGTCTACAATTTGAAGCATGAGTTTCCCAGAGAGTCGGATGCGGCGGCTGCGCCGCAGTGAGAGCCTGCGCGCCCTGGTGCGCGAAACCACGGTTGAGCCCGGGGACCTGATCTATCCCCTCTTCATTTGTCCCGGCGCCGGCGTGCGGCGGGCCGTCGGCTCCATGCCGGGCGTGTTTCAACTGTCAGTGGACGAAGCGGTGCGCGAGGCCGAAGAGGCCGCGAGCCTGGGCCTGGGCGGCCTGCTGCTGTTTGGGCTGCCGGAGTCGAAAGACGAGCAGGGCACCGGCGCGTGGGACGAAAACGGAATCGTCCAGCAGGGGCTGCGGGCGCTCAGGAACTCGGCCGCCTCGAAGAAGCTGGTGCTGATTGCCGACGTCTGCCTGTGCGAGTACACCAGCCACGGCCACTGCGGCGTGGTGATCGAGACGCGCGATGGGTGGACGGTGGACAACGACCCGTCTTTGAATTTGTTGGGCAAGACGGCGCTGAGCCTGGCGAAGGCCGGAGCCGACGTGGTGGCGCCGAGCGACATGATGGACGGGCGCGTGGCGGCGATCCGCGAGGCGCTGGACAAGGGCGGCCTCAACGACACGCCGATTCTGAGCTATGCATCAAAGTTTGCCTCGGCGTTTTATGGGCCGTTCCGCGAGGCGGCCGAGTCTGCGCCGCAGTTCGGCGACCGCAAGACCTACCAGATGGATGGCGCAAATCTGCGCGAGGCGATGCGCGAGATTGACCTGGACATTGAAGAAGGCGCGGACATGATTCTGATGAAGCCGGCCATGCCGTACCTCGATGTGATTCTGGCCGCGCGCGACCGCGTGGACGTGCCGATCGGCGCTTACCAGGTTTCCGGCGAGTACTCCATGCTGCAGGCCGCGTTTGAGAAGGGCTGGCTTGACCGCGACCGGGCCACGCTGGAGTCGCTGACCAGCATCCGCCGCGCCGGAGCGGACTTCATTGTGACGTATTTCGCGAAGGCGGCCGGCAAGCTGCTGGGGTAAGCGGGCTGCCGCATGGATTCGCGGTTACCACCAGCCACACCGCAGGCGTTTACGGATGGCGCGTGATGGCCACGATGGTGATCACGGGAGTTCGTTTCCTGCCCTTGATTTCGTCCGGACCGTAATGCCAGAAGATACGGTAAGCACCGGGGGTGTTGTTCTGCGCGTAAGCCTCGAAGACCTTCTCGCCCTGAGCGCCCTTGAGCGAGGTGAACTCGTGCGTATGAAGGCCGGAGTGGGCCGGATCAATTTCCAGGTACCCGAGAGCCTTGCGCACCTGGGACAGGAGCGCTGCCCTGGCCGGCGCATCTTCCAAAGCGGTCAACTGCGCGTCCGCCGTGCGGGTGAACTTGAGCTTCCTAATCATTCCTTGGCGTGTTTCGCAAACGAACCGCGGTAACTGCTCTTGCCTTCTGCCGACTCCCGGAGGCCCTGCTTCACGCTGGCCAGCGCCTGCGGGTTCTCATAGAGCCACATCTCAGAGGCAGGAATCGCCTTGACGGGATCGAGAATGAGCTGGCCGAGAGGATTGCGGTAGATGTTGTAGGCCGTTGCGTCCGACAGAGCCGCTCCCAGCGAGAGGCGCTTCTTGGCGTCGGGCTGCGCGAACTCTGAGATCAACTGGAAATCGGTATCTTTGAGAACGGCGAAGGTAGGCATGGTGGGATATTAATACTGGTGGGATATAAGAGCAAGTGGGCTTCGCCCACCGAGACCGAACAACCTCCAGGGCGGCTTGGCACTCGCGCCAGGATATCCGTCTGGACGCGCCGACCCTGGTATGCTCTCCTACTCATATCGCTCATGCTCAATCGACTCGAATCCTACTTTGAATTCACGCGCCTGGGGACCAACTGGCGCACCGAGATCCTGGCCGGGGTTACCACCTTCCTGACCATGGCCTACATTGTGCTGGTGAACCCGGCCATCCTCTCTGAGGCCGGAATGCCGCTGGCGGCGGTGACGGCGGCTACCTGCCTGTCGGCCGGCTTTGCCTCCATCCTGATGGGTGTCTATGCGCGGTACCCGATTGCGCTGGCGCCGGGGATGGGCCTGAACGCCTACTTTACCTACTCGGTCTGCCTCAAAATGCACGTGCCGTGGCAGACGGCGCTGGGCGCGGTGTTTCTCTCCGGCGTGATTTTTCTGGCGCTGACGGCGGGCGGCATCCGGCAGATGATTTTGAAGGCGATCCCGCACGAGCTGTATGCGGCCGTGGCCGGGGGCATCGGGCTGTTTATCTCGTTTATCGGCTTTCAGCATGCGGGGCTGGTGGTGGCCGACCAGGCGACGCTGGTGGGCCTGGGCAACTTGCGCAGCCCGGTGCCGGCGCTGGCCATGTTCGGGCTGATTCTGATGGTGGTGCTGGAGGCGCGCAAGGTGCGCGGGGCCATCCTCATCGGCGTACTCTCGACGACCGCGCTGGCCTGGGCCTTCGGGCTTGTCCACTGGACCCCGGCGCCGGGAGGCTTCCAGAGCCTGTCGCAGACCGCCTTCAAGCTTGACATCAAGGGCGCGCTCAACAAGAGCCTGCTTGAGATTGTGTTTGTCTTCTTTTTTGTGGAGCTGTTTGACAACCTGGGAACCTTGGTTGCGGTCACCAAGAAGGCAGGCCTGATCGAGGCCGACCATACGATTCCGCGGCTGAGCCGCATCTTGTTTGCCGACGCGACGGCCACTATTTTTGGCTCGCTCACCGGAACCTCAACGGTGACCAGCTATGTGGAGTCGTCGGCCGGCGTGGCGGCCGGAGGCCGCTCAGGCGTGACAGCCATCGTCACCGGGCTGCTGTTTTTGTGCGCCATTGGCGCGGCGCCGTTTGTGGGCATTGTGCCGGCGGCGGCCACCGCCCCGGCGCTGATTCTGGTCGGCTCCATGATGCTGTCCACCGTGAGCGAGATTTCCTGGGACGATCCGCTGGTCGCGGTTCCGGCCTTTCTCACCATGGTGCTGATTCCGTTTACGTATTCCATTGCCAACGGGCTGGGCTTTGGCATCATCTCCTGGGCCGTGATCCATCTGGCCACGGGCAGGTTCCGCCGTCAGGACTGGCTGCTGTATGTGCTGGCGGTGCTGTTCTTGTTCCGCTTTGTTTACCTGACGGCCGGCTAGCCGCCTGCTACCATGGGTTCCGAAATTGGAAGAGGGCCATCGTGCGCTGGCACCACTCGGTTTCATACTTCTTCGGCGGAGCGTTTCTGGCCAACTGCCTGCCTCATCTGGGCAATGGAATCTCAGGCCATGCTTTCCAAAGCCCGTTTGCCTCGCCGCCGGGGATTGGCCTTTCGTCTTCCACGGTGAATGTGCTGTGGGGGCTGTTTAACCTGGCTGTTGCTTACCTGCTGGTATGCCGCGTGGGCAGCTTCAACCTGCGTACTACGCGGCATGTGCTGGCGCTGGGGGCGGGGATGCTGCTGATCGCGCTGATTGCGGCCCACAACTTCGGGCGGCTCCACGGGGGGCTGTGAGCGGACAGGGCGCCGGCGCGTGCTGCCGTTACCTGCCTGAATCCCCCTGTGCCGAGTTGCCCCAAAAGTCGTAAACTCTTTCCATCCAACCCCTGTAGTATGGGTGAGAGGCTCGCCCAGGACGCGGAAGAGCCCATGCCGGAGAAGCGGATGAAAACGACCTGGAATCGGTGGATTGGCAAGGCCCGGCGGTTCGTCACGCATCCGCTGGCCGCGACGGCTGCCGCTTCATTGGCGGTGGCGCTGGGACTCTCAGCCTGCGAGAACGTTCAGGGATACACCTCGCCCAGCCTGATCCGCATCATCGACGCCTCCTATATTGCCGGCGCGGTCAATATCTGGGTTGAGAACGAGCTGGTGGCGGGCAATATCGCAGCGCCCTACGTGGCGGCCAACTATGCCACCCTGCCGGCCTCAGGGAACGCGGTGGTGGTGGTCACGGCTGCCTCGGCCACCGGGCCCATTTTGACCAACGCCCTGGTCACCTCGCATGTGACCGCGCTTGCCGGGCAAAAACACTCAGTGTTTCTGACAGACAACGGGTCGTCGCCGGTCAGCTACAACGTGACGGTGATTGCCGACCAGCAGATTACCGCGCCGGAGGCTCACTCGGAGTTCAGGTTTATCAATGAAGCGCCGCGCACCGGCGCCAACGGCGTGGATATCTACATGGTGCCCAGCGGCTCAACGCTGGACAATGCCAACCTGCTGCTGACCGTCCCGTTGGGCCAGACGGTGGGTTACACCATTGTCCCGGCCGAAGCGCTCACCATGATCGTTGCGCCCAGCGGGCAGACCACGATTTACTCGTCCACCCCGTTGAGCCTGGCGGGGGGCGAGGTGCGCACGGTTCTGATTACCGACAGCCAACTCACCAACAAGCCGCCCCTGGTGCTGGTGGTGGCCGACGACGTGAACTAGAACGGGACTGCCCTGCGCACCGGAACTGGCTTCCCAACCCGACTCCCAGACAATTTGAAGCGGTCACTGCCGATTGCCCGAAACTGCGCGTATACTTCTGCCCGTGCAAGCCTCTGACGGATCCTTCCTTTCCATGACGCAGAACGCGGCCATTCTGACCGTGGTGCTGGCCTTTGCCGGCTACCTTGTTACCTTCTTGAGCGCGCGCATGGTGGCCCGCCGCCGCGACAAGCTGGAGCTGGTGAACAAGCGGCTGAACGAGTTTTACGGGCCGCTCTACGTGGCCTCGCAGGCGGGCAACATCGCCTACCGGTCGCTGCTCAAAAAACAGGGCAAGACGCAGAGCGAGCCGATTCTCGACTCCGAGATGAAGGAGTGGGTGCTGTGGATGAAGACCATCTTCATGCCGCTCAACAATGTCAGGGAAAAGATCATCATCGAGAAGGCCCACCTGATCGTGGAAGAGCAGATGCCCCACTGCCTGCTCGACTTTGTGACCCACGTGGTGGGCTACAAGGCGGTGGTCAGCAAGTGGGCCGAGGGCGACTATAGCGAGCGCCGTTCCACCATCGGCTGGCCGCCGGAGTTTGACGGCTACGTCGAGCGGTCCTATAAAGCGCTGAAAGCCGAGCAGACCCGCCTGCTCCACTCAGTCACCTCGCGGGTTTACCGGCGGGTAGTGCGCAAAAAGAGAAAGAGATAGAAACAGCTAACAGCAAGCAGCTGCCTCCCCGGCCGCCGATTGCTGTTAGCTGTTAGCTGTTCACTGTCTGCTGTTAGCTGTCTTAGTAGCGGTAGTTCTCCGCCTTGTACGGCCCTTCCACTGCCACGCCGAGATAGTCGGCCTGGCGCTTGGAGAGCGTGGTCAGCTTGACGCCGATCTTCTCCAGATGCAAGCGGGCGACTTCTTCGTCCAGCTTTTTGGGCAGAACGTAGACGCCGATCTTGTAGCTGTCTTTCTTCTCCCACAGGTCAAGCTGCGCCAGCGTCTGGTTGGCAAAGCTGTTGCTCATCACAAAGCTCGGGTGGCCGGTGGCGCAACCGAGATTGACCAGCCGCCCCTCGGCGAGGATGAAGATGGTGTTGCCGGTGGGGAAGGTGTAGGTGTCCACCTGGGGCTTGATGTTCAGCTTGGTGACGCCCTTCTCTGAATTGAGCCGGTCCATCTGGATCTCGTTGTCAAAGTGGCCGATGTTGCAGACGATGGCCTGATCCTTCATCAGCTTCATGTGTTCGAGGGTGATGATGTCCACGTTGCCGGTGGTGGTGACGTAGATATCGCCGCGGCCCAGCGTGTCTTCCACGGTGGTGACTTCAAAGCCTTCCATTGCCGCCTGCAGCGCATTGATGGGATCGATCTCGGTGACCACCACGCGCGCGCCCATGCCGCGCAGCGAGTGAGCGCAGCCCTTGCCCACGTCGCCATAGCCGCAGATCACGGCCACCTTGCCCGCCACCATCACGTCGGTGGCGCGCTTGATGCCATCAGCCAGGGACTCGCGGCAGCCGTAGAGGTTGTCAAACTTCGACTTGGTCACGGAGTCATTCACGTTGATGGCCGGCACCAGCAGCTTGCCCTGCTCCATCATCTTGTAGAGGCGATGCACGCCCGTCGTCGTCTCTTCCGAGACGCCGCGCCAGGCCTTCACCACCTTGTGCCAGTGCTGCGGATCTTCGGTATACACCTTCTTCAACAGGTCCTTGATCACCTGCTCTTCGTGGCTCTCCGAGGGGCTGTTGACCCACTTGTCGCCGTCTTCAAGCTCGTAGCCTTTGTGGATCAGCAGGGTCACGTCGCCGCCGTCATCCACCACCAGCTCGGGGCCCGTGCCGCCCTTGTGATTCAGCGCCTGGTAGGTGCACCACCAATATTCCTCAAGCGACTCGCCCTTCCACGCGAACACCGGGACGCCCGTTGCGGCAATGGCCGCGGCGGCGTGGTCCTGCGTGGAGAAGATGTTGCAGCTTGCCCAGCGCACATCAGCGCCCAGGCTGGTCAGCGTCTCAATCAGCACCGCGGTCTGAATCGTCATGTGCAGCGAGCCGGTGATGCGCACGCCCGCCAGCGGCTTTTTGGCCGCATGCTTGTGGCGGATGGCCATCAGGCCGGGCATCTCGTGCTCGGCGATGTTGATTTCCTTGCGGCCCCAGTCGGCCAGGGACATGTCAGCTACTTTGTAGGCCAATTCGGCGGATTCGAGGGTTGAGGTTGCCATCCGGTTTCTCCTTATATCGTCACATCGTGATATGTTGATATGTATCAGAACCAGAGCCGGGAGTCAATCCGCAAGATGCCGTCCATCGTAAAAACCCTGCGCGCCGCCGCCGACCCCAACCGGCTGAGGATTCTGCTGCTGCTCAGCGGCGAAGAGCTCTCTGTGGCCGAGTTGCAGGAGATTCTGGCCATGGGCCAGAGCACCATCTCCACCCACCTGTCGCAGTTGAAGCAGGCCGGCCTGGTGGAAGACCGCCGCACCGGCAAGAGCAGCTTTTACCACCTCACCTCCCCTGCGGGGGGCAGCCCTTTGGATGAGATTCTTGGCCGAGCGAAGGGCGAAATCCCCGAAGCCGCCGCCGACCAGGCGTCCATGCGCCTCGTGGTCCGCAAGCGGCAAGACAAGATGCGCAGCTTCTTTGATTCGGTGGCCGGCCGCCTGGGCCGCGACTACGTGCCGGGCCAGTCATGGAAGGGCGTGGCCGAAGCCCTGCTGCGCCTCATGCCGCCCATGGTCATCGCCGACCTCGGCACGGGCGACGGCACCTTTGCCCTGCTGCTGGCCGAGCGGGCCACCAAGGTAATTGCCGTGGACACGTCAGCCAAAATGATTGAGTTCGGCCGCGACCAGGCCCTCCGCCACGGCGTCACCAACGTCGAGTTCCGCCTCGGCGACATGGAGGAGCTGCCCATCGCCGCCGCGGAAGTGGACCTCGTCTTCTTCTCGCAATCGCTCCATCACGCGCTGCACCCCGAGCGCGCCCTCGCCGAAGCCGCCCGCATCCTCCGCCCCGGCGGACGCATCGCCGTCCTCGACCTGGTGAAGCACCGCTTTGAAGAGGCCCGCGAGCTCTATGCAGATGAGTGGCTCGGCTTCAGCGAGGCAGAGCTGGAGACGATGCTCCAGAAAGCCGGTTTCCGCGACGTGCAGACTTCGGTGGTGCACAAGGAGCCGGAGACGCCGCAGTTCCAAACGCTGCTGGCAGTGGGAGACAAGCCGAGCTAGCGCTTGGCGCCTTCCGCCTCCAGCAGCATCCGCTTGCGTTCCACGCCCCAGCGGTACCCAGTCAGCGAGCCGCTCACGCCAACCACGCGATGGCACGGAACCAGCACCGAGACGCGATTCAGCGCACAGGCGCGAGCCACGGCCCGCGTCGACTTCGGAATGCCCATCTCGCGGGCTAACTGACTATAAGTCCGCGTCTGGCCCCGCGGAATCGTCCGCAGAGCCTGCCACACCTTCAGTTGAAACGCCGTCCCGCGCAGGTCCACCTGCGGCACCTGCGGTGCGGCCAACTTTCTGGATGAGTTTGTTTGGCCGGAAACCGTTTGCAGCGCCGCGTCCACCATCGTTGCCAGCGAGGGATCGCGCTTCAGCGTGGCCAGCGGAAACTCTTCGCGAAGGCTGGCTTCGGCGGCAGCCTTGGTCGCTGCAAGCGCCAGCCAGCAGAGACCGCGCTCGGTTGCGCCCACAATCACCCAGCCAAAAGGCGAAGCAGCAGCAGCCCAGCCAATCTGTTCCCCTTTGCCGCCTTTGGCAAAACGAGCAGGCGTCATGCCCAGCCCCACGCCTTCATACGCGCGGCTCGACGAGCCGAATCCGGCGTTGTAAATCGCATTCGTCACGGTGTCTCCTTGCTTGAGCGCGCGGCGCAGGCTGCCCGCCCGCAGCGCGCGCTGATATTGCAGCGGGCTCACGCCCAATCCCTGCTTGAACATCCGCTGCACGGTGAACGGGCTCAGACCTACCAACCGCCCCAACTCGGCCAGCGGAACGGCGCGGTCGAGGTTGGCCTCTATGTGCGCACGAATCTCATCCATGGGTCTGCCGCACGCAGTGCCGGGATTGCAGCGTTTGCAGGGGCGGAAGCCGGCTTTCTGTGCCTCCACAGCCGACCGAAAGAAACGTACATTCGCGCGCAACGGCCGGCGGCTTGTGCAGCTGGGCCGGCAGAAGACGCCGGTCGTCGAGACACCATAAAAAAAACTGGCCGCTGGGTCGCGGGCGAGAACCTGCCGCCACGCGGATTCAGAATCGAGGGCTGGGCGGGCGTTCGGCGCGGATTGAGGTTTGTTGCTCACGAGAACCATCGTCGCCGATAGATGGGCCGCCGCGCTATCCGGTTCTTGCGGGTAATTCCGATTTCTTCTTAATTCCCTGTTTCCGATGCTCTTTACATAAATGCCGCTGTCATTCTGAGCGAAAGGGGCCCCGAACGCCCTTCAGTTTGGGGGTGGTGAGCGAAGAATCTGCGTTTGTGCTCCCACGGCGATACGGGCGACTTAAGACCCCGGATGCCAACTGCCGCTTTTTGCCGTGAGTTCCTTCAGCATGGCCTCCGCCGCTGCCAGATCTTCTTCCGTATCCACGCCGATGGTGTCGCGGGGAGCGTCAGCCACGTAGAGCGCGATCCCGTTTTCCAGCAGCCGCAACTGCTCCAGCTTCTCCAGCCGCTCCAGCGGCGAGGGCGGCAGCGCGGCGAACCGCTCCAGAGCGGCCTTGCGGTAGGCATAGATGCCGAGATGCTTGCGATAGCCGGTAAAGCCGGTTTGGTCCCGGTCAAACGGAATCGTCGCGCGGGAGAAGTAGAGGGCGCGGCCGTCGAGCGCGGTGACCACTTTGACGGCGTTGGGGTTCGTGATCTCATGCGGCGGGCAGCGGACGGCCAGCGTACCCACTTCGACCCCGGGCTGCTCGAAGAGGGCCAGCAGCGGCGGGAAGAAGTCCGGCGTCAGCGTGGGCTCGTCGCCCTGGATGTTGAAGTAGATGTCGGCGTCGATCTGGGTGGCAACCTCCCTCACGCGGTCTGACCCGCTGGGGCATTGCGGCGAAGTCATTGCGACCGGGATCGACCGCTCGCGGCAGACTGCGGCCACCTCCTCCGAGTCAGTCGCCACCAGGACGGGGTCCATCAGGCCGCTCGCCGTGGCGGCGCGCCAGACCCACTCCACCATGGGGCGGCCGGCGATGAGCCGCAGAACCTTGCGGCTGAGGCGGGTGGAGCTGAGACGGGCCGGAATCACCGCGGCGATGCGCAACGTGCTCATGCTGGCGAGTTTACTAGACCACCTGCGGTGGGGCCGGCGGTTTTCGATGGGGAAGGCTCACAGCTGCGGCCACCCAGCCTCTCCGACCCGGATAGATTCTACTCTCCGTCTGCGCGCACCCTGCGCTTGAATAGGAGATGGGCCAATCCGGGGCTTTGATATGTCATGCCTCAAGCGGGGCAATAAGTTTGACCTTCATTCCGCCCCCCCGTATCATGGAACAGGTGCGCGGATGCAGTCCTCGCCCACTCGCAATGGGGTCTTCGCGCCCTTGTGTCCTTCCGGCGGGGTAGCTCAGATGGTTAGAGCGACGGATTCATAACCCGTAGGTCGGCAGTTCGATCCTGCCTCCCGCCACCAGCATTCCATCCGGCATACGCTCGCCGAAGTGCAGCAGCACTTCGGCTTGAGCTTTCCAGCGAACCCTTAGGCCGTAATCTCGTCCAGCCGCACCGGGCGGTGTTCGCGGCTCGATTTGCCGGCCGCCAGCGCCATCACCACCGGGACGCGGCTGTCTTCTCCCGTCACCGCCACCGGCTTGTCTTCCAGCACCGACTCAGTGAACGCCTGAATCTCGGCGGCAAAGCTGTCAGGGTAGCGCTGCATGAAGAACAGGTAGGGCGGATCGGAATAAACGCTCTTTTCGCTGCTGACGACCACCTGGTTCGCATAGCGATTCTCCGTGGCGATCTTGCCCTTGCTGCCCAGAACTTCAACGCGCTGGTCATAGCCGAAGGTGGACTTGCGGCTGTTGTCGATGGTTCCAATGGCGCCGGAGCGGAAGCGCAGCATGACCAGGGCGGTATCGAAATCGTCCTCGGCCGCAAATCCCGGATCGACCAGCACGGCGCCCTGGGCGTAGACCTCTTCCACCTCGTCGGCCAGCAGGAAGCGGGCCATGTCAAAGTCGTGAACCATCATGTCCAGAAAGATTCCGCCAGACGGGCGCAGATAGGTGAGCGGCGGCGGGAACGGATCGCGGCTGACGATGTGGAAGATGTTGGGGGTGCCGATCTCGCCCGAAGCCACGGCCTGGCGCACGCGCAAAAAATTCGAGTCGAAGCGGCGATTGAAGCCCACCTGGAGCTTGACCCCGGCCCGGGCCACGGCGGCCAGGGCGCGGTCAATCTCGGCAAGGCTCAACGAGATGGGCTTTTCACAGAAGATGTGTTTGCCCGCGGCGGCGGCGGCGACGATCAGGTCGGCATGCGTATCGGTCGAGGAGCAGATGGCGACCGCGTCAATCTCCGGGTCGGCAATGATCTCTGCGCCGGAGGCGAGGATGCGGGGCACGTTGAAGCGCGCGGCCAGAGACTTGGCTACGTCTTGATTGAGGTCGGCCACCGCGGCCAGGCGGGCGTTCGGCACGTGATAGGAAAGGGTTGCGGCGTGAACCGGGCCGATGCGGCCGGCGCCGATCAGTCCAAAGCGAAGAGTCGATGGCATGGGAGTCCTATGGTCTCTGGTTGAGGCGGTCGTGACCATGATAGTACGGCGGGGCTGGAGGACGGCGATCTGCCCCACGCACCTGCTGCGACGAGTGCCGGCCCGACAGCTGAATGGATGAGCGAATGACGCGATCCCGAAGAACTTCCCTTCGCACCGACCCGCATCTCCGGGTGCCCACCGGTACATCGACTCTGGTATCTTCCTTCTGATGTGCCAAAGGTGAATTCTTGAGCGACAAGCTAGCCGCCGCGGGAGCGCGATCGACACTCTCCCTGCATAAACTTGGTGTCTTTTGCGGACTGGCCGCGGCCGTCTGGCTGGGCACCGCCGAAGCACCCACCAAGCTGGTCAACGCCGGCTTCTCTCCCATTCTCATCTCCATGGGCATGGTGATGGGCGCGTTTGTGGCCCGGTGGACGGTTCCCACGCTGCTGAAAGGCACGGACCAGCTCTTTGCCGACCTGCGCGACAAGCCGCACCTGATTGTGTGGGCGCTGCTGGCGGGCATGTTGTGGGCCGTGGCCAATACGCTCACCATCTACGCGGTGCGCAACGTGGGCCTGGCTATTGCCTTTCCGCTGTGGAACACCAACAGCCTGGTGGGCCTGTTCTGGGGCTGTCTGTTTTTCAAGGAGCTGCGCGGGGCTGGATGGAAGGGCTGGTCCAAAGTTGTGGGCGGAGCCTCGGCCATCGTCGGCGGCGCAGCCGTGCTGGCCTATGCCACGGCCCGCCAGTCCGACACGCCGGGCAAGGCCGCCGTGGGCATTGCGGCGGCGCTGGGGGCGGGCCTGCTGCTGGGAACCATGTATATCCCCTACCGCAAGGCCTATATCAGCGGCATGAACCCGCTTTCGTTTGTCACTATCTTTACCTTTGGCGAGTTGGGCACCATCCTCACCGTGGGATGGTTCTACTTTGGCGGCGTCGGCCCGGTGATAGCGGAGTTGCACCGGGCGCGCCCCATGCTCTTCTGGCCTTTCCTCGGCGGCTTCTGCTGGGTCATCGGCGACCTGTTCCAGAACTTTGCCGCCAAGTACATTGGCGTAGGGCGCGGAATCCCGCTCTCAAACACCAATCAGCTTTGGGGATTGGCGTGGGGCGCGCTGGTGTTCAGCGAACTCTCCGGGTTGAGCTTCTCTCAAAAAGCGCTCATCCTCACCGGATCGCTGGTGATGATCGCCGGCGCCATTTCAATCAGCATGGCCGACCCCGGCGCCTCAGAGCTGCTCAACTGGAAGCTGGCCATGGAGCGGGAGTGCGACCGCTATGGCCTGGACGCGGAAAAGGTGGCCGCCGTGGTGGCGGGCAACGACCCGCGCGCCGACCACAAGCCGGTGCGCCACTGGTGGGAGGCCGTGTTGATGGTGGTTGCCGTGGGCATCTTTGTCTGGCTCGGCATCGGCACCAAGAGCCAGCACCTGGCGCTGAACATGCCCTGGCTGATTGCCCTGGTGGTGGGAACTCTGCTGCCCCTGGGAGTGTGTGGAACGCTGTTGTGGCGGCGGACTCGATTCTCCTGAGGCAATTTGAACGCAGCAGCTTGGGTTTCCCCTCGCACCAACCGGAGGGCCTTCGCAACTGTCGGCGTTTTCATGCCCCGCAGGCCGGCGGTTGGAACCTGCCTCCCGCCACCAGGTTCCAACTATAGAATCAATATCCTTGATGGCTTCAGGGCCGGTCACAGGAAAATCGCTCGCCCGTGATGCACCCGTGATTTCTATCGCACCGTCTCAGCAGGCGGCTTCTTCGGCGGCGGGAGAAGTGTTGTAAGCATGCCCCGTTGCGCGTCCCTGCGAACTTAGCCGTGATCGTGTGCGTAGAGTGCGCGGGTGGTACTGGGGTTGGCGTGCCGCGGAATGCTTCGGGCTGCCTTCACATCGCGGCCGCAAGCCAGGAGCGAAAGGCAACCGCGATGAGCCGCAGGAGTAGAATCGATGTACCCTCCTTGGAACTGATGCGCCGGTACCGCAAATGAAATGAAGAGACGTGAGTTCATAGCCAATGCCGCCTGTGCGACTGCCTCCCTGTCGCTGTCTGGCTGCCAGAGCGTTACGTTTGATGCAATCGCACCCCCTACGAATCCCTCGCGGCCAAACCTCGATTTCACCCGCCATCGTTTCGGGGTCAATTACACCCCGTCGCAAGACTGGTGGTACTCCTGGCAAAACTGGAATATCGACTCAATCAAGCAGGATCTTGATGCCATCGCCAGTGTGGGAGTCGATCACGTGCGGATCTTCCCCATCTGGCCCGTTTTTCAAACCGGAGCCGCAGACTTCAGCAGCGCCTCCTTCGACTTGCTGAGCCAACTGCTCACCGAGATGGGTACGCGCGGCCTCGATGCGGTGATTCCCGTCTTCACCGGCCAGCTCAGCGGCCACTACTTCTTGCCGGCATTCAACAAGGCAGACCTGGCGTTCTATACGGATAATGGCATCTGGAATGCTCAGGTGCTCTATATCCAGAAGCTCGCTGCATTGGTGAGCGCGCACGATAATTTCATCGGATTCGATTTTGGCAACGAGGTGGATACTTGCTGGTCCGCCCCGCTGGCAACGGGCGGTGCCTGGATGGCAAGGATCATGGCTGCAATGCATTCCGCCTGCCCCGGTGGCCTCCACGTCAACGGGATCTCAGGGTCCTGGTATTGCTACCATACTTTTTCGCCGCAGGCCCTCGCGGCGAACCCGCTGCCTGTCATGCACTGTTATCCCTACTGGCTCGGTTCGCTTAAATACGGTGGCCCCATGGACCCTCCCAGCACGCAACTGCTCTCCGCAACCGCCGCCCTTATCCGGTCGTATGCGGGGAACCTGCAAAAGCCAGTTTGGGCCGGGGAGTACAACACCTGCATCGTCTCCATGCCGGAAACGCAGCAGGCGGCCTGGCTGGAAACTGCAACCATGTCGGCCATCGATGCCGGCGTATGCTGGTTCACCTATTGGGACAGTCACGACCTCAATCCAAAATTTACTGACTTCAATGCGGTGGAATACAGTCTCGGGCTCTTTACAAACGCCGGCGTCATCAAGGAACAGGGCAAGATTTACAAGCAGATCATTGCGGCCTACAAGGGAAAGACCGTCACCATTCCCTCTGCAACCCTGCCGTCTCCGCCAGCCTCGTTGGATTTGGATGCAACCTGGCAATGGCTCCTCGACTTCATGCACTGGCAACCATAGGCGCGGCGCGCGATTGCAAGAAAATCCCGGGTACGTATTCGCGGCTCTCTAACCCACTTATTGGCCCGTTTTGCACGTAATTCGGCGTGCTTCAGCGTCCCTTTACGGCATCACGGCAGTCTTTTGTATTCCCTATTGGCGCTTTCATAACCAGAGGGCCGGGCGCTCAATTCCGGCTCCGGCAGCCATTTTTCCCGGCAGTTCCCTTCCCCGGAGCTGGTTTTGGCTGGCTTCCGCTCATAAACAGGCACATTTCAAACCCCTTGCGCTACAATCGCGTCTATAGAGTGAGCGTCCTGTTCCCCTTAAGGGCTGCCCCGGTGGTGTGTGTGTCTCGATTCTTCCAGCGACTTGTATTCGTGCTTTCAACGGTAATTTTTGCCGCTCTCTGCCTGGGTTACGCGGTGGGCGAGTTCGGGTGGTTCGGCGTGCATGCCGGCAGCGAGCAGGACGGCGCCTACCGGCAGATGCGGGTGTATGCCGATGTGCTTAAAAAGGTCCAGACAGACTATGTGACCGAGCCCAACATCAACGATGTGACGGCCGGCGCGCTGCATGGGCTGCTGGAGTCGCTGGACTCGGATTCCAGCTACCTGAGCCCGACCGAATACAAGATTTACAAGGAACACCCGGCCGGCATGGCCCAGGTGGGAATCAACGTCTCCAAGCGGTTCGGATACGCGACCATTGTGAGCGTGCTGCCCGGTTCGCCTGCTGACAAGGAGCACCTGACCGACGGCGACGTGATTGAGTCAATCGGCGAGCAGTCCACGCGGGAGCTCTCGCTGGCGATCATCCGGCTGATGCTGGAGGGCAAGCCGGGGACCACAGTAACGCTCTCTGTGGTGCGCCCGCGCAAAGCCGACCCGGACAAGCTGACGCTGACGCGGACGGTTACCGCCGCGGCGCCGATGGCCGAGCAGCAGTATGAGGGGTCTTCGATTCTCTACCTCAAGCCGGGCGTGCTGACGGCCGAGCGCGTGGACGAGATCGCGGCCAAAATCAAGGCGGCGGGCGCCGGCCACAAGCTTCTGCTTGACCTGCGCGACTCCTCAGGCGACGACCCGCAGCAGGGGTTGCGCCTGGCAAACTTCTTTCTCAAGCAGGGCACGCTGGCAACTTTGGTGGGGCAAAAGTTCCCCTTGCAGACGTTTGCGGCCGATCCGGCCAAGGTGATTGCAGACGGCCCGCTGGCGGTGCTGGTCAATCGCAGCACATATGGCCCCGGCGAGCTGACCGCCGCGGCCATTGTGGACTCGCAACGCGGCATGGTGTTTGGCGAGCGGACCTTTGGCGAGGGCTCGGTGCAAAAAACCATCGAGCTGCCCGACGGCGCCGCAATTCTGCTGACAGTTGCCAAGTACCAGAGCCCATCTGGTAAAAAGATTCAGGACACCGCCGTGCTGCCAAACATCGCGGTGGGCACTGAAGCGGACGAAGAGCAGGACGAAGCCGCGCCGCCGGCCAAGGGCGATGAAGCCCTGACCAAGGCGCTGGACTTTTTGAAAACCAAGAAAAGCTGATCCCCCCGGGTTTCAATCAGCCAACTTTGGATGCAATGAGAGGTCAAGATGAAAGAGACTGGGAACTCTCTGCCTGTGGCAGACGTGTCGATTGACGAGTATCGCGGCTATGCCGGTTTGCCGCCGCTGACCGGGCTGCTGACGATGGGCGAGGCCATCAACAAGGGCCTCACGGTGGATGAGTCGGTGGACCGGCTGAAGCGGCTCCACTGGGGGCTCAAGCGGCTCCACTATGCGCTGATCGCGCACATCCCCGCCATGCCGATCTATGAGCTGAAGATGGCGTTCAGCCTGCACGCGTTTTATTGCTCTGAGCATGTGGGCGAGTACGCCAAGCGGGTGAAAGAGATGCGCCAGCCGCCCTATGGGCTTGAGGTTGCTCCCGACGCTTCGCTCGATGCCTTTTTCGACGAGGTTCTGGGCGCGCCTTCAACGCCGGCCTTGCTGCTCGGCTTCTATGAGAAGGCCCTGCCGGCCATCCTGCGCGGGCTTCAGAACCTGATGGCCGACACCAACAAGATGTTCGACCATCCCAGCTACAGGATTTGCCGCTTCACGCTTTTGGAGCTTGAAGAAGCGCAGCAGTACGGCACTGAAGCCGTGGCCCGCCTGGTAACAGCCGCGGACCGCGCTGAGCTGGCCGGCTGGCTTCACACGCTGGACCGCATGCTCGCCGCTGCCGGCGATCTGGACGGAAAGCAGCCGAAGAGCGGCGAAACGGTGGCGCGGCATTTCTCCGCGACGCCTTACCAGTACGATCCGGTGCCGCGGCGCGACGAGCGGTTTATTGACTCCTACAACATGGGCGTCAACGCTGAGGCAATGCTGTTTGACGGGGATATTCCCGCCCTGCCCAAGACCATCATGCTCTACTTCAAGCGCATGCGCGAGATCGACGTGCCTGAGATGATGTCGAGCATTTTGACCGAAGTGAGCGGCAAGCCCTGGGACTACTATCGCGACATGACCCGCCAGCTTTGGGACGAGGCGCGCCACGCCATGATGGGCGAGGTGGGGTTCGTGTCCATTGGCGTGGACTGGACGAAGATTCCATTCAACTTTACCTGGTCGCGCGGTTTGAACACCATGCTCAACGCCAAGGAGCGGCACGCGATTCTGTTCACGATTGAGCAGGGATTGATGCCGCGCAGAACCGGCAAAGAGTACGAGTGGGAGGTGGGCGTGGCTACGGCCTGCCCGCTCACGGCGCGGATTCAGGACTACGACTGGGCCGATGAGGTGCTGCATGCGCGCATTGGCCGCGAGTGGCTGGTGCCCCAGATCGGCACTCAGGTCGAGGCCATGGCCTACGGCGACCAGGTCTGGTCAACCGTCCTGGTGGACTGGAGAAAGTGGATTGACGACGGCCTCACCGAGCACCGCAACTGGTGGCCTGAGGTCTATCAGGCGGCCTGCAAACACTGGGGCGTTGAGCCGGATGCCAAACTACTGGCCTATAACAAGACCTACGAAAACACCCGGCCGGATATGAAAGAAGTGGTTGCGGGTTAAGCAGTTCCCGATTGCAATGCAGCAAAAAACGCTCGCCGTCATCTCTTGCCGGCGAGCGTTTTCTATTGCGGATCGTGCCCGCGGCGGGCGATGAAAAACCTTTGCCGCGCAAAGACCGGGGCGGACCGCCCGGCTTGCACTCCACTCGTGCCGGAACAATGGTAGCCTTAGGCTGATGCGTTTTCTCCGGGCCATCTTCAGAGACAACGCCCATGAGGCCTGAATCGCTTGGCTGCCCCCCCTACTCAGCCGCTTGCGCCACGCGGCCGGACCCGGAGCCGCCGGTTCGGCGCAGACCCCGTGCCTGAGCGGCGCCGGCGCAAGCTGGCGGGCAAGTTTGCGCTGGCCGTGCTGCTGGTGCTGGCCGCCATTACCGGTTCGCTCGCCGGCCTCACGCTGGTTTACTCAGTCAATCTGCCCCAGATTGAAGATCTTGAGCACTACCGCCCCTCCACCACCACCGACCTCTATGACCACAAGGGCCGCCTGATTGGCTCGTTCGCGCTGGAGCGGCGCGAAGTGGTGAACTATGACGACTTTGCCCCCGTGCTGCGCCAGGCCGTCATCAGCATTGAAGACAAGAGCTTCGAGTCGCACTGGGGCGTGAACATCTTCCGCGTGGCCGGCGCGCTCTGGTATGACCTGCGCAACAAGGGCCGCGCGCAGGGCGCCTCCACGCTCACCATGCAGCTGGCGCGCAACCTGTTTCTCTCGTCGGAGCGCACGGCGACGCGCAAGATTCAGGAGGCCTATCTCTCCATCCAGATTGAGCGCACCTTTACCAAGGAGCAGATCTTCACGCTCTATGGCAACCAGATCTACCTCGGCCATGGAATGTATGGCTTTGAGGCCGCGTCGGAGTTCTACTTCAGCAAGCATGCCAAAGACCTGACGCTGCCAGAGGCCGCCCTGCTGGCGGGGCTGCCCAAGGGCCCAAGCGCCTATTCGCCGCTGCTGAATCCTGACAAGGCGCTGCGCCGGCGCAACCTGGTCATCACTGAGATGGAGTCCGACGGCCTGATCTCGCACCTGGCGGCCGAGCAGTCGCGCAAGGCTCCTCTGGGTCTGCGCACGGCGCAGCCGGTGCAGTCCGTGGCGCCCTGGTTTCAGGAAGAGGTGCGGCGGGATTTGGAAAAACGCTTTGGCTCCGCTCAGGTCCACGAGGCCGGGCTCAAGGTTGAAACCACGCTCGACCTGGATCTGCAACTGGCCGCGAACCGTGCCGTCGCCGAGGGGCTGGCGGCCTATGAGCATCGCCACGGATGGAAGGGCAAGCTGGAAAACGTGGTGGCCGAAGGCACGGAACTTGACGACTACAAGCATCCTGACTGGGGCATGAAGATTGGGCCGGGAGATTTTGTGCATGCCCTCGTCACCCGCGTGCTGCCCGCGGAGATTCGCGCGCGGGTGGGCGAGGAAGAGATCGTGGTGCTGGCCCAGGACTGGGAGTGGACAGGCCAGCGGCTGGCCAGCGCGCTGGTGAAGCCCGGCGACGTTGTCTATGTCCGGCTGACCGACCAACTCCAGGGCGGTGCGCGCCGCGCCGCGCTGGAGCAGGACTCCGGCGTGCAGGGGTCGCTGATGGCCATTGACAACACCACCGGCGACGTTCTGGCCATGGTGGGCGGGCGCGACTACGCGCTGTCGCAGTTTAACCGCGCCACGCAGGCGCAGCGCCAGACCGGATCGAGCTTCAAGCCGTATGTGTATACCGCGGCGATTGAAGAAGGCGCCAAGCCGGGCGACATGATTGACGATGCGCCGGTGAGCTTTGGCGGCTACACCCCGCACAACTACGAGAACGACTATCGCGGGCCCATGACGCTGACCGCGGCCTTTGCCGAGTCGCGCAACATTCCCGCCGTCAAGCTGGCGGCCCGCGTGGGCATCCACAAAGTCATCGACATGGCGCACCGCTTTGGCGTTACGTCGAACATTCCCGCCTATCTGCCGATTGCGCTGGGCGCGGTTGAAGTCACGCTCGAAGAGCAGGTGGCCAGCTATGCCGTGTTTCCCAACGACGGCATTCGCGTCAAGCCGCGGCTCATCCGCAAGGTGCAAAACGCCGACGGCATCACGCTTTGGGAAGAAGCGCCCTCGGTCGACCAGGTGATTGACCAGCAGACAGCGCGGACCATGATGCGCCTGCTGCGCGCCGTAACCCAGTACGGAACCGGCGCTGCCGCCTCGCAGTTGCGCCATCCGCTGGGCGGAAAGACGGGCACCACAAGCGACTACACCGATGCCTGGTTCCTGGGATTCTCACCCTCGGTCACCTGCGGCGTATGGGTGGGCTTTGACAGCAACCAGGTGCTGGGCGACAAAGAGACCGGCGCCAAAGCCGCGCTGCCCATCTGGATGGCCGTGATGAAGGTCGCCATCGCCGGCAAGGACGACGAAAAGTTTTTGAGCGATGAGCCGGTGACCCAGCCGATGAAGGCGGCCACGGTTGCCCCCGTGTTGGCGCATCCCGGCTTAGCGGCGCTTCCGGCAAAGCCCGCGGCAGTTGACGCAGCGCCGGCAAAACCAAATGCTCAGCCTGTGCCGGGAGCGGGCACCGCCGTGAAGCCTGCGCTGCCGCCGGCGGCAAAGCCTCTCGCGGGTCCGCCTGCCGCCACGGTCAAGCCGGCTCTTGAGAACCCGCCGGCCCCCACGAGCCCGGCCGCTCCGCGATAAACCGGCACATGAACAACATGTCATCCACAAGTCTGCGCTGATTCAATAAAATCAGAAGTGAGCCGGCAGATGCACGGACCACCTGCCGCAGGTCACGCAATTTTCCCCTGATTGTCCGGGCTGAACGCGCGCTCCCCCGCGGCTGTTCTTCATAAGCGCATGAATGAGAGATGGCTATCCACCATTGGCCCCGCGCCTGCTTTGGTTCACGCTGATTGGGACGGATCGCCGACGAGGTCTTCCATGGGCAGGTTCTTCTGGCAGCATTCCCGATTAGCGGTTTGTGCCGTTTGCTTTGTGTACTGTGAATTGTGTGCCGGGCAGCAAAATCCGCAGAGCCCGCCCGCGCCCCTGCCCGACTCGCCCGGCGCAACCGCTCAAAAGAGCGCGCCGGCTGCCTCCCCCGACGAAGAACAGACCAAGCGGATCATGGGCCTGCTGCCCAACTTCCGCTCGGTGAGCCCCGGCGCCCAGGTGCGGAAAGAATCCACGCGAGACAAGCTGATCACGGCCACCGAGGACAACTTTGACTACACCTCGCTTCTCTTTGCCGGCGTGATTGCGGCAGACTCGTTTGTCAGCAAGGGCACGCCCGAGTTCCACCAGGGCGGGGCGGGGTTTGCCCGCTATTATTGGCACACGGTGGCCGACCAGTCCGTGGAGAACTACTTTGTTGAGTTGATCGTTCCCGCCATGACCCATGAAGACTCGCGCTACTTTGCCATGGGCAGGCAAGGCGGAGGATTCGGCAAGCGCTTCGGCTACTCGCTGAGCCGTGTCATCAGAACCCGCACCGACGCGGGCAAGCCGACCTTCAACACCGCTGAGATTGCCGGCTCTGCCGCGGCCGTCAGCGTTTCCATGTTTTACTATCCCAGCGCCGAGCGCACCGTCGGCAATGGGCTGCGCAACTGGGGACTCGACATCACCTACGACGCGGTCACCTTCGCGTTTCACGAGTTCTGGCCCGACATCCGGCAGGCTGCCTTCGGCAAGCGTACCAAGGCTGCGGTCAGCCCTCAAGGCCCCTCGCGGTAGCCGCAGCCCGCTCCTAACCCACCAGGCGAAAATACCGCTGCGCCCGCGCCACATCCTTGAAGATCTGCGCCTTCAAAGCATCGGGCGACGGCCACTCAATCTCTCCGCGGAGCCGCAGGAGAAACTCGAGTTCAAGGGGCGTTTGCTCGTCGAGATCGACCGGCTCAAAGTCCAGAATGTGCGACTCGACGGCAAACGAGGCTTCACCGAAGGTTGGCCGGTTGCCGACGTTGGTGACGGCTTTGAAGCGTCGCCCGGCGATGCTGAGGCGAGTGACGTAAACACCGAAGGCCGGCAGCAGGCCGTCGTAGGCGGCCAGATTGACGGTAGGCACCAGCAGCCGGGTGCCGATGCCCCGGCCGCGCGCCGGAGTGGAGCGGACGGCAAAGCCGCGGCCCAGCATCCAGCGGGCGCGAGTCAGGTCGCCGGCGGCCACACGCTCGCGGATGGCGGAACTGGAGACCTCAAGGCCGTGTACCCGAACCGGCTCATGCACCTGAACGGTAAAGCCAAACTGCGCGCCGAAGGCAGCCAGTTCGGTGACGCCGGCCTGGGCGCGATGGCCGAAGCGGAAGTTGCCGCCCTCGTGAACCGAGCGGATGCGCAAGCCATCGACGAGAATCGTGCGCACAAAATCTTCGCCGGGCAAACCCGCCAACGCCGCGTCAAAAGGCAGAACCAGCACCGCGTCAATGCCCGTGGCCGCGAGCAGGCGCAGCCGCTCAGCCATGGGCGTGATGAGCCGCGGCGCCTTGCAGGGGCGCAGAAACTGCTCGGGGTGGGGATCGAACGTGACGGCGACGGCGCGAGCGCCCGCGGCGCGCGCCTCGGCCGCCACCGAGGAGAGAATCTGGCGGTGGCCGCGATGGACCCCGTCAAAGTTGCCGATGGAAACCACACTGGGGCCAAAGCCGGCTGGGATCTGGGCAACCGAGCGATAGACGGCAATCACGTTGGCGGGGGCCTCACTCATTCTCGCCCGCCGACGTGTTCACGGGTCCAAGGTCCACGGCAAGCTCAAGGCCATCCCAGGCGAGCCGGATGGTCTCAGGCAGCGAACGGTTGGTTTCTTCGTGGCCCAGTTCGTGAGCAATGTGGGTGAGCCAGGTGTGCTTTGCGCCGATGCGCCGCGCCCATCCCACTGCCTGCTCCACCGTGGCGTGGTTGGGATGAGGCTTGTGGCGCAGGGCAGAGAGCACCAGGTGGTCAAGCCCCTCAAGCAGGGCAAAGCTCGTCTCGGGGATGGCGCTGACGTCGGTAAGGTAGGCCACGCTGCCCATGCGGAAGCCGGCGATCTCCATCTCGCCGTGAAGCAGCGGCACACGGAGAAACTCGACGCCATGCACCGGGGTGCAGCCGTCGAGCGGCCTCAGTTTTACGCGGGCGCGGGTGGGGTAAGTGGCCTGCGGCGAAAACGTGTAGTCGTAGATGCGTTCAATGGCTTCAGCCGTCTCGGCGGAGGCATAGAGAGGAATGGGCCCGCCCTCGCGAAAGACGGTAAAGCTCAAGGGGCGCAGATCGTCCAGGCCCATGATGTGGTCGGCGTGCGCGTGGGTGTAGAAAACAGCATCCAGGCGGGTGAGGCCCTGGCGCAGGGCCTGCTCGCGAAAGTCCGGGCCGGTGTCGATTACAACAATGCGCTCTGGCGAACTGGGTTCAGTCCAGCGCAACAGCACAGAGGGGCGCAGCCGGCGGTCGCGCGGGTCCTGCGAGGTGCACACCGCACAGTCGCAACCCAGCGTGGGAACGCCCATCGAAGTCCCGGTGCCAAGAAATATGAGCCGCCCTTGCATACGCTCCCGTTGAATCAGTGCTGTGACCTCAGGAACTTATGATTTGCCCGGCGGCGGCGGGGCCGGCGGCTGCATGCTTTGCAGGGTAATCATGCTGGTCAGCTCCATGAAGGCCATGCGCACCTCGAACAGCACCGTCTGCAACATCTTGTCTTCCGCATCGGTCAGGTTGCCGCGGGTCTTGTCGGCCAGCACGCCCAGCAGGTCGATGGTCTGGCGCGCGCCAAGAATATCGATGCGCGGACGCTGGCCCTCCTGGGCTCCGGCGCCCATCTGGATCATCGCGGAGACATAAAACTGCTGCACCAGATGTTCAAAGCTCACCGGCGGCTGCGCGCCGACGGCGGGATTCTGCGCGCGCACCAGATCTTCAAGCCGCTGGGCTGAGGCGTCGTAGGCGGTCTTCTGTTCAGAGCTCTCCTGGGCGGTAGGCGCCGGAGGCATCTCAGGCTGCTCCGGCTGCTCGCCGGCAGGCTCGGGCTCGCTCACCACAAGGCGCGGGCCGGCTGCCGGGGCAGTTCCCGGGCCAGTTCCCGATTCCGGGGCCGGCGGCGGCGCAACGGCAGCGGGCGCGGCTGGCTGCGGGTTGCCCTGCTCTTCTTCCGCCTTCATCTTGCGGCGGTCAATCACGGTAAATTTGGGCGGTTCAGTCATAGTCTTCTAGTTTCCAGTCCAGATCAATGGAGCGAACGGTCAAATTTGCTCGGGTTCAAGGGTTGGCGGCGCTGCCAGAAGGCTTGCAGTGCCGGTAACAGCTTCAACGGTGTAGGCCAGCGGCTGGTTGCGCAGCTCGGCAGCGCCTTTAATCATGGCCAGCGCAAAGGTGCGGCTCTCGCCGGCCAGCGGAATCCTGACCGCGCTGGTGATCGTGCCGGCCTCGGTTCCGTCCAGGGTGAGTTCTGTCCCGGCAGTGGGCAGCGGCCCGGCGAGTTCCAACTGCCGCAGATGCCGGTGCACGTTTCCCCGCGAGTGGATGCGCTCCACAATCTCCTGGCCCAGGTAGCAGCCCTTGCTGAAGTGCAGTGTGCGCAGTTGCGAGGTCTCCTGGGGCAGGTCGCGCTCGGCCATGTCGATGCCGTAGGCAGGAATGCCCTCGGCAATGCGCAACGCCTCCAGCGCCTCGCAGCCCACCGGCAGGGCTCCGGCGGTACGCAGATACTTCCACAGCTTGCTCAGCCCGGCGGTGGGAACCCAAAGCTCATAATGCGGGGCCAGCGCGCCGTAAGCGCGAATCATCTTCAGATCGAAGCCGTTCCACTCCACGTGAGCGCTGGTGAGCGGCTCAGTCAAAGCGGGCAGGCTCAGGCGGCCAAGCACCTCGTCGGCCAGCGGGCCGGTGAGGCCGAGGGCCGTTTCCCCATCCAGAGTGGCCAGTTCCACGTCGTCCATAATGATGAAGTGCTCAAGATGGGCGATAAGCTTTTCATACTGGTCGGCGGCCATCTCCAGTTCGAGGGCATCTTCCTCGCGCCAGACATGGACGTCGCCCTGGATGCGCCCCTGGGCGTTGAGCACCAGGTTCCATGCCCCGCTATGGGCGGGCAGGTCGTTGACCATGTTGGTCACCATTCCGCTGAGCCAGCGGAAACGGTCCTGGCCGTGGACGGCAACCCGGCGCAGCCATCCCAGATCGTGGACGGCGGCAGACGAGAGCAGCGCCGCTGTTTCGCGGGCTGGCGCGTCAAAATGCTGTGGAGTCAACACGCCGCGCCATGCCACCAATTGATGCGGCGTGGCGGCGGACTCAAGCAGCGTGGCAAGCGGAGTGGCTGAAGTTGGTGCGGCGAGGTCGGTATCCATCATGGGGAGAGCATTTCCGCGGGGTGCGCGCAGATTTTCGAGTGGCGGCGCTGCACCATACCGCATCCTGATTATAGCCTTGAAAGAGGACGGAGTTCCCCGGCCAGGGAACCGGGTTGGTTAAGCCTGGAGATTCGGGCAGCGGGCCACGTGGTATGGCGGTCAAGGAGAGTGAATGAGCAAGCAGTATGCAATAGGGCCAAAAGCTTGGCGCATCGGCGCTTTGGCGGCCGTGCTGTGTGTTTCTCTGGCGGCAGCGGCCCAGCAGGCCCCGGCAACACAGGCTCCTGAGGCCGCCAAGCCCGCGGCCAAAATCACGCCTGAGCAGGCCCGCCAACTGTTCTCTCTCGTGGACGAGCTGATCAAGTTTTCTTCCTCCGAGTCGGGACTGCCCATAAAAAGCGAGGTAAAGCGCCAACTCACCAGCCGTGCCGACGTCGAGACCTATCTGAAGCAAAGGTTCGACGAGGACGAGGGCGCCAAACGCATGCAGCAGGGCGAGATTGTGCTGAAAAAGTTCGGCCTCCTTGACCGTGACTTTGCGCTCAAGCCGTTTCTGCTGGCCCTGCTCAAAGAGCAGATTGAGGCCTACTACGACGCCAAGACGAAATCCGTTTACATGCTTGACTGGGTGAGCGTGGAAGAGCAAAAGCCGGTGCTGGCCCATGAGCTGACCCACGCGCTGCAAGACCAGCATGTGGACATGGAAAAGTGGAACAACCAGACGCCCACCGAGGTCTCGCACAACTCCCGCGAAGACAACGAACACCTGGCCAAAGACGAGATGGACACCGCGCGCGAAGCCGTGGCCGAGGGCCAGGCGACCGCCGTGATGATGGACTACATGCTCAAGCCGATGGGCAAGAGCCTGGTGAAAGACCCGGAGATTGTTGAAGTCATGAAGGAGCAGATGACCGGCTCGGAGAGTTCGCCGGTGCTGGCGCGCGCGCCGCTGCTGCTGGCTGAGTCGCTGCTGTTCCCTTATCGCGAGGGGCTCAGCTTCGAGCAGGACGTGTGGATGGGCCAGGGCCGCGGCGCGGCCTTTGCCGGCGCGCTCGACCGCCCGCCCACGTCGAGCTGGGAGATCATCAATCCACTCGAATACGAAAAGCGCCATGTGCCCGCCCTGCCGCTGCTGCCCAATATTCATCCCCTGGTGGATGGAACCTACAAGGCTTATGACATCGGGCAGATCGGCCAGTTGGACGTGCATATCCTCACCAAGCTGTTCGGCGGCGACCGGGCGGCGGCTCAGTTGACCCCGGCCTGGGATGGCGGCCTCTACTGGGCCGGCCAGCGGCTCGACGCAAAAACCGCCGAGGCGCAGGCAAGCACCAAATCCATCGCCCTGTTTTATCTTTCCGCCTGGAAGAACGCCGCTTCAGCCCAGGCGTTTACCCAGATTTATGCGCAGGAACTGGGGCGGAAATACTCCGGCCTCAAGGCGGTCACGGGCGTGGAACAGCCCAAACCCGCCGCGCTCTCAACGGCCTCCCCCGAGGCCCAGGATGTGGAGCAGGTCTACTCCACCGACGAAGGGCCGGTGGTGATTACCACGCGCGGCAAACTGGTGTTTGTGGCCGAGAGCTTCCCGCTTGAGACGGCCCGGCAACTGACGGCGCTGATTCTTGACGCCCAGGGCAGTGGCGAGCTGCACCAGGCAACGCTTGCGCAGCCGGCTGGTTTCGCGCCGGGCAAGTCGCTCACCGGAAACCTCACGCAGTTCTTATCCAGTTGCGGCGCGATGAAGGCGGCCGTGGATGCCGGCTTGCAGGCGGCCCGGTAACCGGCAAGCCGCCCCCGCTGATCGCGTAAAAATCAGGCGGGCGTCTTGTTCACCAGGTACTCATCGACCAGCACGGCCACCAGCACCGCCGTCGGAACCGAAACCATGGCCCCCACCACGCCGGCCAGCGCGGAACCGATCAGCAACGAAGCCAGAATGGCGATGCCGGGCAGGTTCACGCTGGTGCGCATGATGCGCGGAATCATGTAGGTGTTTTCAATCCAGAGATAGAGCGGATAAAAGATGGCGATGCCGGCCACGCGTCCCCAGGAGTCCATGGCGCCCACCAGCAAGGCCAGCCCGATGGCCACCACCCCGCCGATGACGGGAATGATATTCAGCAGTCCGGTCAGCAGGCCCAGCGCATAGGCATAGCGCACATGCAGCGACAGATAAACGATGGTGCTGGTGATGCCCAGGATCAGCATCAGCGCGCCCTGGCCGATCAGCCACCTGCCCATGCGCACGCCGGCCCGCTGCAGCGTCTTGTCAAGCCGGTCGCGGTTTGGCGGAGGAAAGAAGCTCAGGAACCACTGATACGAGTGCTTGCCTTCAAGCATGAAATAGACGGTAAGCACGATGCTCATCGCGAACTCAAACGCCCAATCCGCCCACGTGCCGATCGAGTGGAATAGATAAGCGCCTGCCTGGCTGGCAAGATTCTGAAGCTGGGCAATGGTCTGGGCATTATTCAGCCGGTCGGCGAAGGGAACATGTTTCAGCTTCTCCAGCAGATCCGGCAGCCGCGTCGGCATCTCGCCGCCAATGTCGCGCATGTCGCGCACCACGGGCAGCAGAGCCTGGAAGGAAAACACGCTGGCCGCCGCAATGGCCAGCAGCAGCACTGCATAGAAGGCCTTGCCCCGGAACGGGTGCCAGCGGCCAATGGCCAGGTGAGCGGTGGAGCGCACCAGCGGCCCAAGCACCACGGCAAACAAGGCGCTCACATAAAGCATGATCAGCACGTCGCGGATGAGCCAGGCCACATAACACGTCAGCAGCAGGGCGAAGACAAACACAATGTCGCTGCGCACTGTGCGCGGATTACCGTTGGACGTGGTCATGCGTCACTCCTCACTTAGAGCCTGTAACCCCCGCCAACTACCGGTCTCCGCTCAAAATCGAGCCCACGATGCCGCCCAGCAGCGCTCCGCCCGCGCCGCCCGCCGTCATCTGGCGGCCTTCGGTATGCGGCAGATACTCCGATATCTGGTGCGCCAGCCGCGAGATGGGCAGCGTCTGCAGCCACGCCGTACCCGGCCCCTGAAGCACCGCCAGAAACATTCCGTCCCCGCCGAAGATCATGTTCTTGATGCCCGGAACCATCGTGATCTGGAACCCCATCGAGGCCTGGAACGCGCCCACGTGCCCCGGATGCACCAGCAGCGTTTCGCCGGGTGCCAGGGTCTTCTGAATCAACTCGCCTGACAGCTCCAGCCACGCCGTGCCCTGCCCGCCGATGCGTTGCAGCATAAAGCCGCTGCCGCCAAAGATGCCCGCGCCCAGCGACTGCTGAAAGCCCACGCTGATCGTCGCCTGGGGCGTGGCGCACAGAAAACCGTGCCGGTGCACCATGTAATCCGTCCCCTGCCCCAGTTGCACGGGAACAATGTGACCCGGAACCTTGGTGGCAAACGAGACTGACCCGGCCGACTGCATCGCGCGGTACTCGGTCATGAACAGGCTGCCGCCGCCGGCCACGCGCTTGATCACGCCAAACAGGCCCCCGCCCCCGCCCATCTGCGTGTGGGTGGTCATCTGGATATTCGAGGTCATCCACGAGAGCTCGCCGCTCTCTGAGAAAACGCTCTCGTTCGGTTCAAGCTCCACTTCAAGCACGGGCATGGTGGTGCCGAGAATTTTCGTCTGCATGGCTGAAGTCTCCTCTAAACAACCTCTGATCAAGTCGATGTTTTGAAAGGGCATGGCTTCAAGCCGTGCCGCAAACGCATGAAAAACCAACGCCGGCTTTAGCCCCCGAGGGAATGCTGCATCGGCGCCGCTTCTGGCGCCAGTCCTTCCCTGAGCCAACAGTGTACGCGGCCCGTTGGCCCTCGCACTAGGATACGTACAAAGTCTTCCCTGCGTTCACCACTACGGCCGGCGAAAACTCCAGCGTGACACCGTCCTCGGCCTTCACCGCACGGGTGGCCAGCGGCGTTGCATCAAGGCGGGCAGAGCCGGCCTCCCCCTTGAGTTTCAGACGGCTGAACTCGAGCTTTCCCTGGGCGCAGTGAACGGCCAGCGTTCTGCCGCTCTGGACGATCGAGCCATAGCCGGTGGCCGTGGCCCACGGCGCGCGAAAGTCGCCCGGCACGGCCGGAAGGAGGGCCAGGGTCCGGTTCGCCAAGTCAGGCTTGAACCCGGTCGCGGCCAGCAGCGTGGCCCAGCTGCTCATGGCGCGCGAGTAGTGGCCGCCGCACTCCACATGGTTCCAGGGCTGGCCGGCGCGCAGGTAGCGGCGGTGGGTGGCCTCCACAATTTTCACCCCGTCGGCATACCGGCCGTGATCCATCAGCAAGGCGGCAAAGGCAAACTCGATTCCCGACCAAAGACCGCCTGCCTGCAGATTGTTCAAGGCCAGCAGGCCCGCGCCGCGCCGCGGAGCCGTGGCGTTATGCAATCCGAACTCCGGATTGAAGTTGTGTTTGAAGATGCTGTCGATGGCCTGGGCTCTGTTCTTTGCCGAGGTTGTGCCGGGCAGGCCAATCAGTGCTGAAAACCACTCGCCCGAGATCTGGTCGGTCATGCACAGCTCGTCGCGTTTGGCGCCATCCACCCACAGGCTGAAGTACTCGCCGTTGAAGAGCAAGCTGTCAAAGCTGGCTGAGGCCTGTGCCAGCAACCGGCTCCAGCGGGCCGCCTCGCCGGGCCGATTCATCTGTTCGGCCAGCCGCACCGCGGCCCGCAGCGCGCCAATCCACAGCGATGCAATGTAAGCCGGCGCGCCGCGCATGCTCCACTGGTCATAGGTCTGCAACCCTGTGTCGCGATCGGGAAGCCCGTCGCCGTTGCTGTCAAGCGACTCGGTAAAGGCCATCGCGCGCACCACATGGGGCCACATTGACTCCAGATAAGCCCGATCGCCCGTCCATAGATAATCGCGGCAGACCATCATCACGAACTGCGGATTCATGTCGACCCGCGCAAACCCGTCGTCCACGCGATCCAGATCGCCGTCGAAGTTGTGCGGCACCTGGCCCAGCGCGTTCTGGTGGGCCACAATGCGCTGCATCTGCGAGAGCTTCAACTCAGGGAACAGCGCGACGACGGGAAAGCTGCCTTGATAATCGACATCGGTGGTCGAAAGGCCGCAACAACCCAGCCCCTCCCAGATGGCGTAACCTCCATCTTTCGTCCACCATGTGTTGGTCACCAGGCTTGAAAGCTGGCTTGCCCACGCAAAGGCCATGGCATCGCCCAGCGTGGTGTCGGCCAGCGTGCGGGCAAAGCTCTCAGTGGCGGCGCGGTGCTCGGCATAGCGGCTGGTCAGATAACGATTCACCGCGGCGGCATCGCTGTGCCAGTTCGCGTACATGTGGCCAATCTCGCGCCCGTCGGTGGTCAGGTGATGAGGAAAATGCCAGCTCAGCGTGAAGCGGATCTCGGCCTTCTCGCCCGGCGCCAGATGCACACTCGATGCCAAAGCGCCCGTGCCCCAGCCAAGCCTGGGCTCGTTCGCTTTTCCCAGCAGATTGCCGCGCACTTCCTTGAGCAGATTCCTGCCCAAGCCGTTCCCGGCCCCGTTGCCGGCCTCGTCGCCTGCCGCTCCCGCTTCGGCAAACACCCGCGCCAGCAGAGCGTCGCGGCTCAGTTCCTTCATCTTTGCCCTCACTTCGCCTTCCGTGAGCGCATCGATCTCCGCTTCGCTGGGCAAACTCCGGCTGGGGTCGGTGCTTCCGCTGGTGTTCGGCAGGCGGCCCGTGGCCAAAAAATCCTGCAGCACGCTCAACACCATGTAGTTCACCCGCGGCGTCCGCCAGACGCAGTTGCCCGGCATCGCATATTCCTTGAAGGTGCCTGCCATGTGGGAGCGTTCGCCGCCCGCCACTGAAAGACACAGGCTGCCGATGCCCGAAGGAAGATCGGAGTGCGCCGCCGTTTCGAGAAGTAGCCGCGTAACGCCCTCCTCCTGCAAAACCGTATTGGTCAGGCGGCGTTCCGCCAGCGCCGATGCCAGCGGGTTATCCAGAAACGCGGCCAGCGACACGTCCACCGCCTGCTTGCCCGTGTTTTCCAGCGTGTAAACCACATGGAATCCAGGGGTGGCCGAGTCGCGGGCATTGCCGGGAATGAACGGCGAGAAAAGCTGCGCTGAAACACGAACCGGAAGCGTGGCGTCGTTGTAACGCAGCCCGGTCATGGGGAACGCCGCGGAATAGTCAATCGACTCCACATCCTGAACAAACGGCAGAGAGTAGACGTCGTTCTCGTCGGAACGCAGATAAAGCCGCCTCACCTGCGGCGTCTCGCCCCCTGCTGTGCGGCTGTGAAGAACAAACCGCAGATACTGGGCGCCCGGAGCCGGCGGCGCGGTGGTTGAGGGCGCATTCTGCGCCCAGGGACCGGCGTTGAAGATCTGCCACTCATAAAAGCAGCCGTCGGCGCGAATCTCAACAAAGCCCGTGCCAATGCCTCCCAGCGGCGCTCCCGAACCCATGGGCATGGTGGAAGGGATCGCGAGGGGCGCCCTGGGCGTGTTAGGACCGCCCGCTGTGTTGCCCCCTGCTCCATCGGCTCGCTGCACTGAAGCCTGGTAGGGCGCGGCCCACGCGCCGGATGAAACCAGTGCCGCACCGCCCGCGGTGGCAGCGGTCGAGAGAAACCTGCGCCGAGTAAGGCTCACCTTGCACTCCTTATTGAAAAAATCCGCCCCGCATCACGTCTAATGCCCTCGCGCGCCCGGCCTTCACGCTCACTCTGCCCGTGCGGCTGCGCATTGCTGACGTTTTCTAGGGCGTTACCGTCAAACTCGTCTCCGCCGTGGCCAGCGAGCTGCCGCCCACCCAGATCGTGTAGGTCGTCGGCTCCACGGTGCGCTGGATATCGGCGTTATAAAAACTCAGCTCGTCAAACCCCAGCGGGAACTCCACATGCCTGATTTCGCCCGCGGCCAGGGTCACGCGGGCAAAGCCTTTCAGCTCGCGCACCGGCTGCTCCACGCTGGCGGCGGTGTTGCGTATGTAGAGCTGAACCACTTCAGTGCCGGCCACACTGCCCATATTCTTCACGTCAACGCCCACCGTGACCACAGGCTGATGGCCTGAGCTGAGCAGCTCGTGCAGCGCAACGGCGCCGCGGCTGAGGTTTGGCTGCGAGAAACCGAACGCCGTATAGCTCAGTCCCCAGCCGAAGGGAAACAGCGCCGCGTTGTCCTCATCCATATAGCGCGAGACAAACCGCTCGCCGGCGGTCTGCGGCATTCGGCTCAGGTCGAAACGTGCGGGGCGGCCGGTGGGCAGTTGCGCATAGTAGAGCGGCTCCTGGCCCACGCCGCGGGGCAGGCTGGCGGGCAGCTTGCCTGAAGGGTTCACGTCGCCAAACAAAACATTGGCCAGCGCGGGACCGGCCTCAATGCCCGGGCTCCATGCTTCCAGAATGGCCGGCACATGCTCGGCGGCCCACTTCAATTCCAACGGCCGCCCGGCCAGAACAACCAGGACCACGGGCTTGCCCGTCGCCACCACCGCCTCAAGCAGTTGCTGCTGCGCTCCCGTAAAGCCCAGCGTGGCCCGGCTGGCCGCCTCGCCCTCCATCCAGCTCGCGCTCTCGCCCAGCGCAAGAATCACCACGTCGGCCTTTCGCGCCGTCTCAACCGCTTCGGCAATGGTCTTCTCGTCGTCCGGGACAGGGCCCAGAGGGCCGGCCGCTGGCTGATCGGTAAAGCTTGCGCGCTCCAGCACATTGGCGTCTTTGCCGCTGAACAGGCCGCAGCCTTTGGCATAAAGCAGCCGCTCGCCCAGCCGGGCTGAGAGCGCCGTCTTCAGCGTCACCGCGAATCTTGGATCGCCGGTAACCGCCCAGGCCCCCAGCATCTCAGTCTGCGAGTCGGCAAGCGGGCCGATAAGGGCCACTCTTTTGCCGCTGGCCGCGAGCGGCAGCAGCTTGCCCTGGCCCTCAACCGGATCGTTCTTGAGCAGAACAAACGTCTCCTCGGCCACCTTGCGGGCCGCGGCGCGGCGCTCCGGCGTCGCCTCGTAGGCCGGCCCGGCCGGCGTATAGGGATGGTCAAAAAGGCCCATCGCAAACTTGACGCGCAGAATGCGCCGCACCGCCTCGTCCACAACCGCCTCGGGAATCTTGCCCGCGCGCACCTGCGCGGCAATCACGGTTCCATAGAGGCCGCCCTCCATGTCCATGTCCACGCCGGCCTCAAGGGCCTTGCGCGCCACCGTCGGCCCATCGCCGATGGAGTGGTTGCGCAGCTCGCTCACCGCGCCCCAGTCTGACACCACAAAGCCGTCAAAGCCCCACTCCCTGCGCAGAATCTGCGTCAGCGTAAAGGCATTGGCCGAGGCCGGAATGCCGTTGATTGAGTTGAACGAGCTCATCAGCGTGGCCGCGCCCGCCTCCACCGCGGCGCGATACGGCTCCAGGTAAACCTGCCGCAGCGTGATTTCGCTCATGTCCACGGCGTTGTAGTCGCGCCCCGCGATGGCCCCGCCATAAGCGGCAAAATGCTTCACGCTCACCGCTGCTGAATCGGCCTTCGAGAGATCGCCCTGCTGGTAGCCCTTCACCCACGCCCGCGCCATCACTGAGCCCAGGTAGGGGTCTTCGCCGGCCGACTCGATAATGCGGCCCCAGCGCGGATCGCGGGCAATATCCACCATCGGCGAAAACACCCACGCGATACCGTCGGCCCGGGCCTCCGTCGCTCCAAAACGCGCCACCGTCTCCACCGCCGCGGGGTCAAAGCTGGCCGCCAGCGCCAGCGGCACCGGGAATGTGGTGCGGTGCCCGTGAATCACGTCTTGCCCGAAGAGGATGGGAATGTGAAGCCGCGTCTTTTCCACAGCCAGATGCTGATAGTGGTTCGTGGCCTCGGCGCCGGTCACGTTCAAAAACGAGCCCACCTGCCCGCCGGCCGCCAGATCGTCGTAGCGCAGATTTGAGGCCCCCGGCCCGGTGGCAAACCCCGCTGACACCTGCACCAACTGGCCAATCTTCTCGTCCAGCGTCATCTGCTTCAGCAGGGCATCCACGCGCGCATTCACTTCGTTTGACGCCAGCTGCGCGTTGGGCCTGGCCGCAGCCTGGGCCCCGGCAGAGAGTGCGGCAGCCATTGCGAACGAGAGGAAACATGACCAGTAGGCTTGGCGACGAAGTGAGAGGATTCTCATGATGCGTTGATGATAAATCGCCGCCGGCAGCATGGTCAGCGCGGGAGGGCAGGCGCCTTCCATGCTGCGGCGGTCCTTCGGTCGGGATTTCCGGCCGGCAGCCCAGATGCTCTAAGCCGACTGAAGCAGATGCGGCATGGCCCGCTTTCTTGCCTCCGATGCGGCCAGGGTCACAACCGGCTGCTCCAGGGTGTCATCGCTTCGGCCCGCAACCAGTTCCAGGCCGGCCGCCGGACGGCACACCTCCAGCGAGCCGTTGAAGATCGCCCCCTCCTCAATCCGGATCCGTGCCGTCGAGATATCGCCGGTCAGAGACCCCTCGGCGCGGATCTCTACCTTGTCCGTAGCCGATACGTTGCCGACCACCGTGCCCAGAACAATAATCTCCGCGGCTGAGATGGTTGCGTTCACATGGCCGCTCTGGCCCACGGTCACCCGGTGGCCGGGCAGGTTGATGGTGCCCTCGATGTTGCCGTCAATATACAGCGGTTCCGCGGCGGTAATCTGGCCCACAAACTTCAACATCTTGCCGATGCTCGACCGGTCGCTGCCGGTGATCGCTTTCAGTATGCCCGGTTCGGGAACCGGAGGCAGTCCAGCCCGGCGTAAAAAATCTGCCGAGAGCGGGTTGGGAGTGGATGCAGCTTGAGTGGATTTCCACATAGCGTTGAAAGGTGCTCCTTTTCTGTCCCCGGGGGACTGGAATGCCGGGCTTCAAATCTCAAAACCCAGGAACTGCGGAACCGTGCGTTGAAACCGTTCGCATGAAACCGTGCAACGAAGAATCGGGGCCGCCCATCCCTGTGCCTCTCATCCGGCGCTTATGGCCATCGCCGGCTGTCGTTGGCGGCCAAGCTGGTCAGGAAAGGCCAAGACCCGAGCCTGCGCATTTTCAACGACCGGCGGCAGCTTCAGTAATGAAGCGGGCTCCTGGCTCATCGCCATCTCCTCAATCCGGCTCAGTGAAAATCTCCAGCTGGCCGGGATCGTGTTCCGGCTGGCCGGCTCCTGCGCATCAGGCGCCCGCTCGGCCGCCTCAAAAAGCATCAGCCCGCCCAGGCCCGGTTCGGTTGCCCGCAGCCGCTGCGCAATCTCTTTCGGCGTCGCCAGGTAAAGCCGCGGCATCTCGTCAATCGCCACGCCCTCAAGCTGAACCAGGCAGCACACCGTCCGCGACCCATGGTTATCCAGCCACAAGTCAATGCCCCGCTGGTAATCTGCACGGCTCGCCGCCCGGTCCGTCCCACGCTCCGCGTACGGCTGAATCAGATTCCACACCCCGTCCTGGCTGCCCCGCACCGTCACCTTCAGCAGTTTGCCGCCGCGCGCCACCACCAGGTCATACTTCGGCTTTTCAACGCCATACTGCACAGACACATCAAACCCGCAGCGGGCAAACTGCGCCGCCGCAATCCCTTCCGCGGCTACCGTCAATTGCCCTGAGCGCGGTTGATTTGACGCAGAAACGGGGAACATCATCAGTCTCTCTCCCTGCAATGGTGCCCATCTCAACTCTTGTCCTCTACATCGAATGTCCAGGGGGGCACGCGGGGGAATGAAGCAAAAAAGAAACCAATCTGGCATTGGAAAAATTAAGAAAACCTCATTGAAACCCCAATCGCCCTCCTTCACATTCCCTTAACACGGCCCTGCCTGCCCGCACGCCATGCCCCTCAACCCGATTCCCCGCCGCCTGTCACCCCCTCCCCGGAAAAACCTGTCGCCCAAAACCCAGCCAATGCTCTACTCTTCCCTGTGATGGTCATCAAGCGGCTAGGTACTCATCTGCGCAATGCCCTCTGGCAGGCGCTGGACCACGACGTGCTGAACACGGCCAAGGCGGCAGCCTACTCCGGCATGCTGATGCTCTTTCCGGCGCTGCTGGTCGTCACCACCCTGCTCGCCCAGGTGCAGGAGGGCACGAATCTGGTCGGCGAGTTCCGCGTGCTGCTCGGCCACTTCCTGCCCGGCGACACCATGGACCTGCTCCAGTCCTACGTCCTGTCGCGCCGCGTCCACTCGCATCAGGTCATTCTTTCGGCCACCAGTTTGAGCCTGTTTGCCGGCCTGGGCATGATGCTGTCGCTCATGGAGGGCTTTCGCCGCGCTTACCGCCTGCCGCGCGGAGATTGGGGCTTTTGGCCCCGCCGCCTCAGGGCCTTGATGCTGGTTCCCATCGCCCTCGTGCCCCTGTCGCTGGCCACCATGGTGGTTGTCTTCGGCCACCAGATTGAAATTTGGATGATCCAGAACGCCGTGCATGAGCTGCGCCACGCGGTGCTGCTCTTCTGGCGGATGGTGCGCTGGACGGTCGCCGGAGCCACCAGCATCGCCGTCCTCTGCACCCTCTATCACTTCGGCACCAAACACAAGGAGCATTGGACCCAGGTGGCTCCCGGGGCCATTGCCGCCACGCTGCTCTGGTTCCCGGCCACGCTCGCGTTTGGCTGGTATGTCACGCGGATTGCCGACTACTCCATGTTCTATGGCTCGTTCGGCGCCGGCATCGCCACCCTGGTCTGGCTTTACATCAGCTCGTTCAGCGCGCTGCTGGGCGCCGAGTTGAACGGCCTGCTGTTCAGGCAGCGCAGGGAGCGAGTCTCCACCGCGGAGCAGCCGCAGAGGGATTGGGTGGGCCTGTGACCGCTCTCACCGCCGTTTGCCTGTCTCAGGTTCGATTCTGCATAAAGGCGGTATGTGGGCCCAGGGACTCCTGGCGCGCAGCCTGCCGTCTGAAGCATCTCGCCATTCAGCTCTCTTTCTCAACAGAGTCATCAACTTAGCCCGTTTTGGGAGCAGAGGCCGCAATCTGCCGCGTCTCTGTGCAATGCTCTGCGATGTACAATGAGACAGACCGCGCCGCGCATCTTCAATCCCACAACCAAGCCTGATTTCCCGGGAGCTTCCCCCATGCCCTTTGAACTGAATCTTGTCGATGAGCCGTCGCAACGCCGCGCAAAAATCGTGGCTACCCTTGGGCCGGCCTCCAACACCGAGCCGGTTTTCCGCGAGCTGGTGCGCGCCGGGGTGGACGTGGTTCGCCTCAACTTTTCCCATGGCACGCACGAGGAGAAGCTCGAGCTGATCCACATGATCCGCAAAGTGGCCCGCGAAGAGAACAAGCCGCTCTGTATCCTGGGCGACCTACAGGGACCGAAGATCCGCACCGCAAAGCTCAAGGATCACCATCCCGTGCTGCTCAAGGCAGGCCAAAGGCTCACGATTACTCCCCGCGAAGTCTCCGGCACGGCCACCCTGGTCGGCACCACCTTCAAGACCCTGGCAGAGAACGTCGAGCAGGGTTCGAGAATCTTGCTCTCAGACGGCCTGATCGAGTTGCGCGTGCATGAAGTGGTTGGCGACGATGTCATCTGCGAGGTCGTCAATGGCGGCATGCTCGGAGAAAACAAGGGCATCAACCTGCCCGGCATTCCGGTGCGCGTTCCCTCGCTGACTGAAAAAGACGCCCATGACCTCGAGTTCGCGCTCAAGCATGGCGTGGATGCCATCGCCGTCTCCTTTGTCCGCACCGCCGAGGACGTGAGGATTGTGCGCAATCGCGTGACCGCGCTCGGCAGCGAAACCTGGATCATTGCCAAGCTTGAAAAACCCCAGGCCATCGAGCACCTTGAAGCCATTCTCCAGGTTGCCGACGGCATCATGGTGGCCCGCGGCGACCTTGGCGTCGAGGTGCCGCCTGAGAAGGTGCCCGCCATTCAGAAGTACATCATTCGCCGCGCGGCCGAGCATCGCAAGCCGGTCATCACGGCAACCCAGATGCTCGAGTCGATGATTGACAATCCTCGCCCCACACGGGCCGAGGTCTCTGACGTGGCCAACGCCGTCTATGACGGAACCGACGCCGTCATGCTCTCCGGCGAGTCGGCCGTCGGCAAGTACCCGGTTGAGACCGTGGCCATGATGGCCCGCATTGTGGCCGACGCCGAGCGCCACATCAAGGAAGACAAAGAGACCGATACTGAAACACGCCATCGCCACACCGGCCTGTCGATCGCCGAAACAATCTGCGAAGCCACCGCGCACGCCGCCGACGACCTTGACCTGCGCGGCATTGCCCTGTTTACTGAGTCCGGCCAGACGGCGCGCCAGCTCTCCAAGTACCACCCCACCGCGCCCATCTTTGCCCTCAGCCCGGTCGAGATTACGATTCACCGCCTCAACCTGCTCTGGGGCACCATCCCCATCCGCTGCCCCAAGGTCAACACCACTGAAGCGCTCGTCGAGTGCGCCGAAAACCTGCTCGAGATGCATGGCTTCGTGCGGCCCCGCGAGGTCATCGCCATCGTCGCCGGAACCCGCACCAAGTCCGGCTCAACCAACTTCCTGCGCCTCCACGTCATGGGCGAGCGCGAGATGGGCGATGTCCGCTTTCACAGCACCCCCGGCAAGGAGTCGGCCGAGCTCAAACCGAAGCGCGCCCCGCGCAAGGGAAAGACCTTCAAACTCTACCCCTCGCCCAATCCCCCGGAGATCTCAAACCCGTAAGCAGGCGACAGACACAGCACAAACGAAAAACGCCGCCCTCGCAAGAGAGCGGCGTTTTTTGTTGATGCCGGATGCAGGCCGCCTATCGCGTCACGGTAATCCGGTCGATGTCGACTGTGCCCGCGGCGAAAAAGCGGAAATCGATGGAGTTCTCGCCCTGCTGCAAATCCACGGGAATCCGCACCGTCCCATAGATTGCGTCGGGGAAGACCACATCTGCGGGTTGAGACTGGTTCACCCGCACCTGGACCGGGTTGTGGGTCTCGCCGCTGTAAACATAAACGACATTTGCATAGAACCTGCCGGAGTGCGGCGCCACGATGTGCGTCAAGCGGAGAGAACCGCCCGCGGAGCCGTTGGACGGCCCGCGCAATTGAACAGCGTAACCATGGCTGCACTCCGGGCAAGCCAGCAGCGATGCGTTCCCGGCGCGAACGTTCCCCGGCCATTCGGCCTCATACGTTGCGCCTCTGGCCCAGTCAAACTCCCCGCTGACCTTGAGAAAAGCAGAACCGTGCGCTGGAAGCATGGTCTTGTAACCGTCGTGGACCTCGCCCAGGTCCTTGTGCGCCCACAGGTCGCGCACCTGCGCCTTGCCTGCGAGACCGAGATCGCTCCACTCCACCGCGGCCTCGGCCGGCGCGGAGCCGAGGTTTACCAGCAAGACCGCCTGCGTGCCGCTGCCCATGTCGCCGAGAGGTTTCGCCCAGACCTCAATGCCGGCGCCGTATCCGCGAACCATCACTGGCCCCGCCCCAAGCGGGTCCTGGTCGACGGCGATCGCTTCCGTGTTGCCATAGATGCCGCGCGTGGCTGCATCCATGCGCGTCAGGTCATTGCCGGCCCACAACGGAGCCGCGGAGATGGCCCACATCGAGTAATGCGTCTGCGCTTCAGCAGGCGTGATGCCGGGGTTGCCCACCTCCATCATGTCCGGATCGTTCCAACTGTTGGGGGCGCTGAACACAGCGTCTCTGCCGTTGGACTCGAAGTTCTTGACCACGTTCTCCCATTGCGCGAGATTCTTTTCGCTGCTCAGGTCGCTATCGGTTCTCCACAACTGCGCTGTGCCCTGCGCCCATGTCCACGGGCTCTCATTGCCCCATGAGCAGATATAGAACAGCATGGGGCGGCCGGTTTTGCGGATGGCCTCGGCCATGCGTTCATAAATCGCGCGGCCTGTCGCTTCGTGGGGGCGGTTGCAGTAGTCCATCTCCACAAAATCCATGCCCCACCCCGCGAACGTGGCGGCGTCCTGGTCTTCGTGGCGATAGCTGCCCACATACGGTTTGCCGGCGCAGGTAAATTCGCCCACATCGGTATAGGTGCCGGCTTTGAGCCCGCGCGAATGCACGTAATCCACCAGCGCCTTCATTCCATGAGGAAAGCGCTTGGCGTCCACAATCAGCGACCCATCCGCTGCGCGTCCTGACGTGAGGCACTCCTGGATGAGCACATAGCGATAGCCCAGATCGCGCAGGCCGCTGGAGACAAGAGCGTCCGCCTGGTCGCGGATCGACTGATCGTTATAGTCGCAGAAGTACGGGTTCCAGCTTCCCCAGCCCATCGGCGGCGTCGGCGCAAGGCCTTGCGAGGCAGTCGAGGCTGGCTGCGAGCCGGCGAGAGGACAAGCGGCAACCAGGACGGCAAGGAGCAATGCAACCAGAAAGGCTGCGGCAGTGTGAGAGCGGCTTCGATCGTTTTGCATCGTTCACCTCATCGGCGCGAGAGTAAACTTGCCGGCACCGGAGATGCCGCTCGCGTCGATGGGGTCCATTGTAGCTCTTGAGATTGAAGGTGCGGGCCAGGGAGCACCCTGCCTTGTCGGCCCGTCACTTTGTGTCCTTCACCTCGTAGCGCGCCGCCATGCCGGCCAGCATGTGGTCGCTGATGTGGCAGTGGTAAAGCCAGATTCCGGGCGCGTCCGGAACCATGTCCGCGGTGATCATCTGCGCTGAGGTCACCACCAGCACATCGGTTCGCTGGCCGGCGACGAGGACGGTGTTGCCGTGCCAATGGGGTGTGTGCGCGTTATTGAAGTCGCCGAGCGTGGCGACATACCAGCGGACACGATCACCTTTCTTCATGGTCATCATGGGCGTATTGCCAAAGATATAGCCGTTGATGGACCATTTGACGTTGGTGTCGATGAATCCCTGGCCTGCGACCGTGCCTGCGATGCCGCCGGGAGTGAATGGGTTGGTCTCTCGCCTGTTCACGCCCTTGGGATCGGTGGTGTGATCGCGGATGTTGTCTTCGAGGAACCAGCTTTCATTCTCGTTGATGGCGATATACATGGTGACGAATTCGCGATCCACATCCTTCGGCCGCCCATCGGCCAACGCCATGCCGCGCCGCGTCACCACAATCACGCCAAACAGCCCTGAAGCCACATCGCGCAACTCGTCGGCATGCGAGTGATAAAGCCAGAACACACTGCTGGGGTCGTTCGGCCCCGGACCCGAGCGCTCGGGAATCTCCCACGTATATGTATGCGTCGCCCCAGGCTCCACCCCGCCGTCTTCCTTGTCGGCGCCGCTGGTTCCATCGTTGTAGTCGGCGCCCTCTGAGTCCTTCTTATACAAAACTCCATGCGGATGCATGCTGTACGGATGCGACCCGTTGTTCTTGAACACTACCTTGATCGTGTCGCCCACGGCCCCGCGAAGAACCGGCCCCAGGATGCCGAGATACTGCTCGTCGGGGCCGCGCTGCTTCATGGTTTTAAAGCTCGCATCCGTGTACTCGTGATAGACCGCCTTCTTGTAAATCCGCCCGATACGGTGCGGCCCTGACTCCGTGAAGGCCTTGCCGATCGCATCGAACTCCATACCCATGGCCTCATCGCGGCCAGAGGGCGCGTAATCCCACTGCACTTCGTCCGCGGCCACATAGTAGGTGCGCGTTTTGCCTGCGAGCTTGGCCTGCGTTGCGTGGGTAGGCGCACCCTGCGCGCAGACCGCCATGCCGGCAAAACATAAAACCGCACAGATTGCCGTTGAGACTCTTGCTGATTGCATCTGACCTCCGGGGATGATTGGGTGAGAACTCAGGCGGGCAGGGGAATGCCCGTTTCGCTGGATCAGTTGGACTTTCAGTTCACGACATTCCTGCAGCGTCCAGTGTATCGCCGCACCCAGGCGGATTGGGCACCCTGCGATTTCGGTTGGGACAGGGTGCCCACCCGCTCAGTTTCCCGCCGGCGGCATCTGATCCTTGGCCTTGGGCCATGAGCCGCGGTGAAAGTCCTCCATCGCGCAGTGCCATTCCCCGAAGGTGGTCTTGTAGCACCGTCCCTCGGAGTTAGGCTCGTCATACAAGGCACAGTTATGCGTCCGCGAGAATGCGTTGTCGATGGGCGTCGGCTTGGTGCATGAGTACTTGTTGTAACTGCCGCGCACGTCGTATACCGGCTGCGAGGTGTCAATCCCCGTGCTCGCCGAATCCTGGTTCCAGTTGAAGGCCCGCGCGTGGCCCAGTTGAATCGTCACATCCGTCACCAGGTACATATACCCGGCCTTCTCTCCCTCTGCGTCGCAGATGAAGTACTGCCGGGCCGTGGCAGTGGTCAGCGGGCCGCCCCGGTTCGCGCAGGTGGCCGGCTCGCGCGTGCCGTACTGCGCCCCAATGCCGTTGCCCTTCGGCCGATTGGCCATCGCGGCTTTGGTCTCCTGCTGTGCGCCCTGCTCCGCCGCCGTGGCCGCATGGGCTCGAATGTGCTCCGCATCCGCCTTGGCCCTCAGGTTCAATGGCCCGCACTGCACGTCATACCCGCCGCCATACTGCGGCGAAGAGACAGTGCACGGAATCCACTTGGAAGCGCTCAATATCTCCACCGAGTCGCCCACCTTGAAGGTCCCGGCTCCGCCCGGCTGCCCACCGCCCGGTTGCCCAGCCCCCGCGGGCGCAGCGGGCCTGCGCGCGGCCGCCGCCGGCGCGGTTGCTGCCGGTGCTGCCTGCGGTGCGGCTTGGCCCGGCGCAGCACGTCCCGGCCCCGCGCCTTCCGCCTGATGCGCCCGGATGTGCTCCGGGTCGCCCGAGGTGCGGTAGCCCGTGCCTGTGCCGCACTTCAGGTCGTACCCGCCGGCATAGTAACCGGATGTGACCGTGCACGACATCCACGTGCCGCCCAGTTTCATGTCTACCGCGTCGCCCTGTTTGAAGCGCTGCGCTTGCGCGTGCGAGATGGAAACAAAGACCATGGCGGCAGCCACAGCCAACACAGACCCAGTCTTGCTCAGGTTCATCTCTTCTCCTGGGAAGCAAAGGATATTAGAAGCCAGAGGATAGGATTCCGCGAGTATACACAAGACGAGTTACAGCAGCAAAGCAAAAGCGGCGCCAGGGCGCGGCCGCTTTTGTAACTCTATCTTCATCGTGCCGCCCTACAGGTTGGCCACCAGTTTGTACTCCTGCGCTACGGACTCGACAATCTTCATCCGGCCATGCCCGGGGTTAGACCGGTAACTGGTCTTCAGCAATCCTGCGCTTTCCAGCAGGTTCACATCGCGGCTTACCGCGCGCACATCGCGTTTCAGCCCCGCCGCCAGCACGGAGATCTGCTGCGACCCCTCTTTCACGCGGCGCAGCAGGCGCACCCGCTCGGAGGTAATCATCTTCAGCAACTCCACCGGGTCTTCAAAGCTGATCGTGATCCCCGGCGTGGGCATCTCCCCGCGATCCATCGCCCGCGCCCGTTTCCGCGCACGCTCAAAGTACTCCTCCGTGGTGGAAACAATCAGTTTGACTTTAGTCTTCGGCATCTTCAACCCTCCAAAGCTCGTGAAGCTCCCGGTAGAAACGTCCCATCAGAGCGTCGTAGGAGATATATTCGACCGGCTCGGTCTTTCGCATGAAATGCCGGTGATGATAGCCGTGGCTGTTGTCGTATCCCAGAACCCGGCCATGGTCCACGCGGCAGATGCGCCGGTTGATGTAGGCCAGGTTGTAGGCTACGACCTGACCATCCTCCCACCACGCCTCATCCTTGAGGACGCCGCCCCTGCGCTTCCCCTTGAGGCGATAAACCTCGGCGACAAGCTTCCTGACCAGACCCGCCTTCCTGGCCACAGAAACATCCTAGCACAGGTGGGAGGTTACGCGTCCTGTCTGATTCGGGACATTTGAACGTGAGCATTCACGCACTGGGGCGAAATCCCGTTCAGCCCGACAGCAGATTCCACTTGCCAGGTTGCGGCCGCCCCAGGTCTCGACTCTGAGACCTGGGAGACCGCGACCCTCGCGGCGCGCAAGCGCCGTCTGCCGCACCGCTGGTGCTTACTTTGCCGCTAACTGCCGCAACACGTATTGCAGGATGCCACCATGCTCGAAGTACTCGATCTCCTGCGGCGTATCGATGCGAACCAGTGCATTGAGCAGCTTTTTCGAGCCGTCCGGACTGGTGGCGGTCACCGTGAGCGTGCGGCCGTTGGCCAAACGCGCATCCAGCATTTTGGTCAGCCCGGCGAAATCGTAAACCTCTTCGCCGGTGAGGCCTAACGACTCAACCGTCTGCCCGTCCACAAACTGCAACGGCAAGATCCCCATCCCCACAAGGTTCGAGCGGTGAATGCGCTCAAAGCTCTCGGCGATCACCGCACGCACGCCGAGAAGTTTTGGCCCCTTGGCCGCCCAGTCCCGCGAACTGCCGGAGCCGTACTCCTTGCCGGCCAGAATCACCAGCGGCACGCCCCGCTGCGCATAGAAGGCGCTCGCGTCAAAGATCGACATGTGCTCGCCCTCGGGCAGCAGCCGCGTGACGCCGCCTTCGGTGCCGGGCGCGAGTTTGTTGCGCAGGCGCACATTCGCAAACGTCCCGCGCACCATCACTTCATGGTTGCCGCGCCGCGAGCCATAGCTGTTAAAGTCAGCCGGCTTCACGCCGTGATGCGCGAGATATTTGCCCGCGGGACCGTTGGCCTTGATGCTGCCGGCCGGCGAAATGTGGTCCGTGGTCACCGAGTCGCCCAGCACCGCAAGAACGCGCGCGCCCAGAATGTCCGAGATGGGCGCGGGCTTGGACGTAATGCCGTCGAAGTAAGGCGCCTTGCGAATGTACGTCGAGTCCGGCTCCCACTGGTACACCTCGCCCGTGGGAAACTTGAGCCCCTGCCAATTCGTATCGCCCAGGTTCACCGTCGCGTACTCTTTGCGGAAGCTCTCGCTCGACAGGCCTTTCTCAATCGCCGCCGCCACCTCAGCCTGCGTGGGCCAGATGTCTTTGAGATAAACCGGCTGCCCGGCCTGGTCGTTGCCGAGCGAATCGGTTTCAAAGTTATGCCCGATGCGCCCTGCCAGCGCGTAAGCCACAACCAGCGGCGGGCTCATCAAATAATTCGCCCGCACGTCCACGTTCACCCTGCCCTCGAAATTGCGGTTGCCGCTCAGCACGCTCACCGCCACCAGCCCATGCTCTTCAATGCTGCGCGTCACGTCGCTGGGCAGCGGGCCAGAGTTGCCGATGCACGTCGTGCAGCCATAGCCCACCACGTTGAAGCGCAGCTTCTCAAGGTAAGGCAGCAGGCCGGCCTTGGTGTAGTAGTCCGTCACCACGCGCGATCCGGGCGCGAGCGATGTCTTCACCCACGGCGGAACCGTGAGGCCTTTTTCTACAGCCTTCTTCGCGAGGATACCCGCGGCCAACATCACCGAGGGGTTCGACGTGTTGGTGCAACTGGTGATGGCGGCGATGACGACTGAGCCGTGATCGAGATACGGATCGGGATCGACGCCAAAGCGCTTGTGCACCGAACTCGCGAGATGCTCACCGTGATGAGGCGCCTCTGCGGCGTCGGTCACAGCCTCCCGCTGCCATGCGATGGCCGTGCGCGTGCCGAGCGGCTTGGCCGCGGGTGAAAGCAGGCTCGGCAACTGCTGCGCAAAGCTGGCTGCCGCATCCTTCAGCAGCACGCGATCCTGCGGACGCTTGGGTCCGGCCACGCTGGGCTCAACCGTTGCCAGATCGAGCGAGAGCGTCTGCGTGTACTCGGCCTCTGGCGAGTCGGCCGTGTGGAACAGTCCCTGCTCTTTGTAATAAGCCTCCACCAGCGCGATCTGCTCCTCGCTCCGGCCCGTGAGCCGCAGGTAGCGCAGCGTCTCCGCATCCACCGGGAAGATGCCGCAGGTTGCGCCGTACTCGGGAGCCATGTTGCTGATGGTGGCGCGATCGGCCAGCGGCAGCTCCGCTACTCCTGGCCCATAGAATTCCACGAACTTACCCACCACGCCGAGCTTGCGCAACGACTGCGTGACGGTGAGAACCAGATCCGTAGCCGTTGCGCCTTCGCGCAGCTTGCCCGTCAGCTTGAAGCCGACCACCTGCGGAACCAGCATGCTCACAGCCTGGCCCAGCATGGCCGCCTCGGCCTCGATGCCGCCCACGCCCCAGCCCAGAACCCCGAGGCCGTTGATCATCGTGGTATGCGAGTCGGTGCCGACCACGGTGTCAGGGTACGCAACCGTCTCGCCGTCGATCTGCGTGGTGAAGACCACCCGAGCCAGGTACTCGAGATTCACCTGATGGCAGATGCCCATGCCCGGCGGAACCGCGGAGAAGTTGCGAAACGCCGTCTGGCCCCACTTCAGGAACGCGTAGCGCTCGCGGTTGCGCTGAAACTCCAACAGCGTATTTGCCGCAAGCGAACCCGCGGCTCCGAACTCGTCCACCTGCACCGAGTGATCGATCACCAGCTCGGCCGGCACCAGCGGATTCACGCGCTCCGGGTCGCCGCCCAGAGTCTTGATCGCGTCGCGCATCGCGCCCAAGTCCACAATCGCCGGCACGCCGGTAAAATCCTGCATCAGCACGCGGGCCGGCATGTACGCGATCTCGCGGTCCGGCTCGGCCTTGGCATTCCAGTTGGCCAGGAACTCGATGTCCGCGGCGGTCACGCTGACGCCATCTTCCCGGCGCAGCAGATTCTCCAGCAGAATCTTCAGGCTGAACGGCAGGCGGCTCAAGTCAAAGCCGCGGGCCGTGAGAGCGGGCAGGCGATAAATCGTATAGGATTGGTTGCCACTGGCGAGCGTGGCGCGGCTGGCAAAGCTGTTGCTTGTCTTGGAACTCATGAAGGGAAAGACCTTTCTATCCGCAAAGAGGCGGATGGATCTCTAAATTTCAACTCGGAGGCCGGGCGCCTCAAGGCCCTCCAACGCAGCGGAGAGGGCCTGAGAAACCACACTTCAACTGAAGAGAATCCTCACCGGCAAAGGCCCCGTCCACGGTCGGGCCGGCCATGGCGAAAGCGCTTCAGCATGGGCGTGGAGGAGATTCGGGCTGCGGGACGGTTCCACATAGCAGACACAAGAATTTTAACGCGGAACGGCGACGCGGGGGAATGACCGGCAGACTTCCGCAGCCACGTAGAAGCTGCCACGCGTCCCTTGCCTTCAGGCAACACAGGCGATAGCGCAGCCGGAATGCACCACCAGAAGCTTCACCAAGTGAGACTCTTCCGGACCGCAATCTTATACTTGAGGTGCAAGGCTCCCCGTTGCGAGGTTAAGCGGACATTGGAATATTGGGTCGGTCTTCCGGGTCTTTATGCGCGCTTTCTAGCCTGGCTGATGCGCCGTGTGCCCAACGAGCGGCAGCGGTTGCTGGCGGTCACCATTTTGGCCGGCGGCCTGTGCGGGTTGGCCGCCGTGCTGTTTCATCTCAGCATCGGCTGGCTTGAGTCCCTGCTCATCGAGCGCGCGAACGCCGCTCCCGGCAACAGTTGGATCTGGTGGACCATTCTCTCGCCCACGCTCGGCGGCCTGGTTGTGGGCCTGGGCCTCACCTGGTTTGCGCCGGCGGCAGCGGGCAGCGGCATTCCCCAGGTCAAGGTCAGCTATACGCTGCGCAACGGGCTCATCACGGTCCGCGAAACCGTTGGCAAGTTCGTTCTCTGCGCACTCCAGATCGGGTCCGGAGCCTCACTTGGCCTGGAAGGGCCTACCGTGCAGATTTGCGCCGGAGTCAGCAGCATGCTGGCCCGCGCCGCCCGGCTGAGCCCCGCAAACTGCCGCCGCATGGCCTCGGTCGGCATGTCGGCTGGAATCGCGGCAGCCTTCAACGCGCCCATTGCCGCGGTCACTTTCACCCTTGAAGAGCTCATCGGCGACCTCGACCAGACCATGCTCTCCGGCGTCATTGTCGCCGCGGCCCTGGCCGCCGTCGTCGAGCACACCATTCTGGGCACGAACCCCGTCTTCCACGTCAACCGCACCTACACACTCACCAACGCCTCGTCGCTGGTTTGGTATGCCCTGCTGGGGTTGCTCGCCGCCCTGCTTTCAGTGGCGTTTACCGATTCGCTTCTCGGGCTGCGGCTGCAATTCAAGCGGTTCAATGCCGTGCCCAAATGGGCGCATCCGGCCATCGGCGGCCTGGCGGTCGGCTGCCTGGCCGTGGCCACTCTGGCGCTCTTCCATCTCAACGGCATTGCCGGCGACCCCTACAAGACCCTCACCTTGGCGCTGACCGGCTCCATGGGCAAACTGCCCGTGCTGGCCATGGTGGTCTTCTGCATAGTCAAACTGCTCGCCACCGTCTGCTCTTACTCCAGCGGCGGCTCCGGCGGCATCTTTGCGCCGGCCCTCTTCATGGGCGCCATGCTGGGCGGGGCCGTGGGTTATATCGATGTAGCGGTCTTCCACCACTCGGCTGACGCCATTGGCGCATTTGCCGTTGTCGGCATGGGCGCGGTGTTCGCGGCCACCATCCGCGCGCCCATGACCTCAATCCTCATTGTGTTTGAGATGACCGGCGGCTACGGCCTGGTGCTGCCGCTGATGATTGCCAACATGAGCGCGTTTGCGCTGGCGCGCCACTGGCGGCACACGCCGGTTTACGAGGCCTTGCTGGCGCAGGATGGGATTTACCTGCCTCATGGAAATCCTCGCAGGGCAATCGACCGCCCGGTCGAAAATCCAGCCGAAGAGGCTGAAGCCTGAAGCAGCGCGTTGGATGAGCCAACTACCGCCCCGGCTCAATGTTGTACAGAAAGACTGCCCGCAGCTCAAGATAAGGCCCATGGAAGTCCCGCGGCAGCGGCGGATAGTTCGAGCCGGTCAACGCGCCCCAGGCGGCGCGGTCCAGCGCGACATCGCCCGAGCGGCCCTCCAGCAGCATGCTGCCGTCCATGATGCGGCCGTTCGGCAGCACCTTGAACCGAATCTGCACCGCGCCCGCCTTGAGCAGCGGCGGGTTTACCTCGTCGGGAATCAGCGGGTCCCAGGTGCGTTCCGTCTCACGGTGCCAGCGTTGCAGCCACCCGCTGAAGTCCACGCCCTGCGTGTCTGACAGCACTTCAATGCCGCCCGTTCCCGCCCCCGGGTGCATCGCCAGCCCTCCGCTGCCGGGCAGGTTGCCGTTCATGCCGGGGTTGCGAGACGCCCCGCGCATCGCGTCGCGCAGTTGGTCGGCCGGGTTGCCGCTGTTCATGGCAAAGTTGGGATGGGCCGGCACAGCCGCCGGCCGAGGCGCCTCAAGCTGCGACTGGGACTGCTGGTTTGGCGGAATCGGCGGCGGCGTCACCGGAGAGGCCAGCTTGGGCGCTTCCTGGGGAGCGGGGGCCGGCGCAGGGGCCGGCGGCGCCTGCTTGTTCATCTCGTCCAGCGTCTTCTTGTCGATCGTCGGCGGCTTCTCCGGCACCGGCTTGATCTCTACCTTCGGCTTGGGCGAGAACGGCGTGTCCAGATAGGTGAAGTCCTTGTTTGCTTTGAGAGCCTGATTCCGATCCACAACCCGCGGCGAGACGAAGATATACCTGGGCAGCAGAAACAGCGCCGAAATCAGCGCCAGGTGGATGAGGATGGCGATCCAGATGCCTTCGCGGAGGCGCGCCCAGCGGCGCTCATCCTCCAGATCGCTGATCATCTGCAGCAACTCGTGGGTGTTGTAGTCAACCCACCGCGACTGAGACACGATCGGGAGCGCCGGCTCGGCCTGCCCATCCTGCGCGGTCGCACCGGCCTCGGGGGCGCGGTCGGTCGCTGGGCTGGTGGCAGCCGGATCCCTGGGCTCGTTCACGTCAGTTGGCGCTTCGCTGGTGGGCATTCGTTCAACGGGAGCCTCACACGGCGCATACCAGCGCACCGGCTCCGATTCGAGTCCTTTCCTTCTATTCTCTCATTCCGCTGTAACCCGTGCGTTGGCACCGGCCCGTACAATGATACCTAATCGTTAAGACGGTTCAGAAGACAGAAGGGAACGCTCGTTGAAGGCAGCTCTCGCACGCATCATGGCCAAGTGGAAGCTGGTCGTCGTGTTCCTCGCAAGATTCGGCATCTTTGGCGTCGGCGCTGCCGCGCTCCTTGACTCCTCCACCATTCCCATCCCCATGGACGCGCTCCTGGCTGTTTACGTCTGGAACGACAAGGGCCACTTCTGGCTCATTTGCCTGCTCGCCGCCGCCGGGTCGGCAATTGGCGGGCTGGTGCCCTATGGCCTGGGCCGGGCCGGAGGAGAACTCTTCCTGCTCAAGCATGTCAACCGCGAGCGCTACGAACGCATGCGCGCCCGCTTTGAAAACCAGGAGTTCCTGGCCATGATGATTCCCTCCATGCTGCCCCCGCCCACCCCATGGAAGGCCTTCGTCTTTGCCGCGGGCGTCTTCGAGATGCGCGTGGCCCCGTTCATGCTGGCCGTCTTCTGCGGCAGAGTGATCCGCTGGATGATCCTCTCCGCCCTGGTGCTCAAGCTGGGCCCGGGAGCCGTTGACCTGGTGGCCCACCACGGATTGGCCGTCATGGCCGTGGTCGGCATCCTGGCAGCGGCCGGCTTTGGCTGGTGGTGGTTCCGCAAAAAGCGCGCCGGCCAACTGGCGTAGCCCTCTCTAAAAAACCCCCACCGGCGGCCGCGCTCCTACTTCTGCTCCCGCCCGCCCATCATCTCTCCTGCCTCGTCGCGGCCATCCACAACATACACATACCCTGCCAGCGGCGCTCGGGCCCGGTCGCTCCCTGTCCCTAAAAACGAATAGGCAAAACGCAGATCGGTGAACTCGACCGTCGTCCAGGTGCGATTGGCGGGCAGCCGCGGCGGATCCAGGCCGGCGACGGGCTCCTGGCCCAGGTCGCGTACCACCGCCCACCTGCCCCAATCCAGATACACCCTGCCCAGCAGAGTGGCTTTCGCAGCCTCACTCGCCGCGGTGGCGGGCGGCTTATAGAGCAGATCCCGCTGCGCGTCGCTGTCGATTGTGCCCGCCCGGGTGTTCACCTCCGCGGTCTGGTAGTAGCCGGGAGTCTCCAGAATCGCGTGCCAGAGGAATGGATTGATCGGGTAGGGCTCAACCGTCATCCGCGTCACCGGGGCCGAAGCTACCTGCGTGTTGGCCAGCAGAGCCAGCGCGCGCCCGTGCTCTGACCACCGCCACGCCCACAGCAGCACCATCCCGGTCAACGCAAAGATTGCCCAGCCGCGCCCGCGGAAGGCCGTGCGCCGCGCCCCAATCTCGCGGTCGGCCAGCCCGAAGAGCCACGGAACCACCAGCGCCACCAGAAACAGCCCCCACAGCAGCGGCTCGGCGATAAACATAAAGCTGCCCGCATACCAGCGCGGATTGAACGGGAAAAACGGCCGCAGGCCGTAGTTGTTGGTCCAGTCAAGCAGCAAGTGACTCAAGGCGGCGATCAGCGCCGTCAAATAGAGCCAGGGCCAGCTCACCGGCTGCGGCGGCCTTAGAACCGGAGCCCGCGGATCGACAGGAGGCGCGGCGGCCTGCCTGCGCTGAAGCCGAGCCTGGCGCCAGCGATGGAAGAGCCACACAACCCCCACCACCGCGCCGGCCACCACCGGCGCCGCCAGAAACGTGTGCGTAATGCCGCGATGGTGCTTCAGTTCCTCCACCGGCCCGGCAAACGACCACAGAATATCGATATCCGCTGCTTCGGCGGCCAGAACGGCGGTCAGCGTCGCGTAGGCCGTCTTGCGATTCAGCCCCGCGCGGCCAACGCAGGCTCCGGTTAAAAAGTGGGTGACAGGCTCCATGGCTTGATGCCCAGCATACAACGGCCCACCCCCCACACGATGGCCTGTCCGCCGAACCCCTGCGCCAACCCCGCGCCCGCCTCTTATAATCCAGCCCATGGGTGAACCGGCAAAAACTCCGCAGGCCGTGGCGCAACGGGCAGAAGAGTTGCGCGACGAACTGCGCCGCCATGAGCATCTTTACTATGTCCTCGACGCGCCGCGGATCACCGACGCGGCCTATGACGCGCTCGTGAACGAGTTGAAGGGCATTGAGGCCGATCACCCTGAACTGCTCACCCCCGACTCGCCCACCCAGCGCGTCGGCGGAAAGCCGGCCGATGGATTCAAGAAGGCGGCTCACTCCCGGCCCATGCTGAGTTTGGACAACGCCTACTCTGCCGAGGAGCTTGCGGCCTGGGATACGCGCGTGCGCGACCTGGCCGGCAGCCTGCCCGTCGAGTACATGGCCGAGCTCAAGATGGACGGCCTCAGCGTCGCGCTGCGCTACGAGCCCGCGGCCGGCGGCGGTTCCAGGCTGGTCTCCGGACTCACCCGCGGCGATGGACAAATCGGCGAAGACGTCACCTCCAACATTCGCACCATTCGCAGCGTGCCGCTCACCATCTCCGCCGGCCAGCTCCAAAAGGCCGGCCTGCCCCAGGCGTTTGAAGTCCGCGGTGAAGCCGTCATGCCCGAGGCTGCCTTTGAGCGCCTCAACGAGGAGCGCGAGCAGCAGGGCCTCGCCCCGGCCGTCAATCCCCGCAACGCCGCCGCCGGCACGCTGCGTACCCTGGAGCCCGGCATCGTGGCCAACCGGCGCCTCGATGTCTACGCTTATTTCCTGCTGCTCCAGGGCGAGTTCTGGCCGCAAGGCCAGCGCGCCACCCTCGATGCCCTGGCCGCCCTCGGCTTCCGCGTCAACAAGCATCGCAAGCTGGTGGCCACCGTCGACCAGATGACGCAGTTCATTGACCAGGCCGAGGCCGGTCGCGCCACGCTCGGCTACGAAATTGACGGCGTCGTCTTCAAGGTCGATGCGCACCCGACGCAGCAGCGCCTTGGTTACACTGGCCGCGCGCCGCGCTGGGCCATCGCCTACAAATTCACCGCCAAGTCCGGCGTAACGGTCGCACGCGACATCACAGTCCAGGTCGGCCGAACCGGCAAGCTCACGCCTGTGGCCGAGCTCGACCCGGTCTTCATCGGCGGCACCACCGTGAGCCGCGCCACGCTCCACAACGCCGACTTCATTGAGCGGCTCGGCCTCAAGCTCGGCGACTGGGTCAAAGTGGAGCGCGGCGGCGACGTCATTCCAAAAGTCGTTGAGGTCGTTGACGACGCCGACCACCCGCGCGGGAAGCTCCCGTTTGTCTTCCCTGTTGTTTGCCCTGAGTGCCAATCGGCCGTGGTGCGCGCCGAGGGCGAAGTGGACTTCCGCTGCGCCAATTCCAACTGCCCCGCCAAGCTGCGCGAGAGCCTGCTCCACTTTGGCCGCCGCGACGTCATGAACATCGAGGGCCTCGGCGACGCCGTCGTTCAGCAATTGCTCGATCGCGGCATGGTCACCAGCGTAGCCGACCTCTACCAACTGACCGAAGAGCAGTTGGCCGGGCTTGACCGGTTCGCCGAGAAATCGGCGCGCGCGCTGATCACTGAAATCGAAGGCTCAAAGAAGGCGGGCCTGGCTCGCGTCTTGATGGGCCTCGGCATTCGCTTCGTCGGCGAGCGCACCGCCGAACTGCTGGCCGAGCAGTTCGGCTCAATTGACGCGCTGGCTGCCGCGACAGCCGAAGAGCTGGAGCGCGTGGAAGAAGTCGGTCCCCGCATCTCGCAGGCGATTCTTGAGTTCTTTGCCCAGCCCGCGAACCTGGCCCTCGTGCAGCGCCTCAAAGACGCCGGCATCGATATGACCGCCGAGAAGAAGCAGCGTTCTGAGCAGTTGGCAGGGCTCACGTTTGTGCTCACCGGCACGCTGCCCACCCTCACCCGAGACGAGGCCAGGCGCAGGATTGAAGCCGCGGGCGGCAAGACCGCCGGCTCCGTCAGCAAGAAAACCAGCTACGTCGTGGCCGGCGAAGAAGCCGGCTCCAAACTCGAAAAGGCTCTCGAGTTGAAGGTCCCGGTCCTGGATGAAGCTGCCCTGCTGGCCTTGCTGAATCCGCCGCCCCCGCAATAGCGAGCCCCTCAGTTCGACCGCCGCCGGAACGCGATCTCCGGCCGCCGCTCCACCGTGCGCAGTTCCCGTTCCCGCTCCCGCTCCCAGGCCTCGGCCCTCCATTGCCGCGACATATAGAGCGGCGGCTCGTCGCCCTTGTCCGCGCTTTCTCTGGGCGCCGGCCGCGCGGGCACGGCCACCAGCTCCACCGCCGACTTGAGCAGCGGCCGCAGCGGCGCCGGGTCCGGCACTGGCGGCTTCAGCAGCCGCGCCGACGATTGCACCTCAGCGTAAGCCGCTCCCGAGGTCAGGCTGGCATTGGTCGCCGGAATCTGCTCTTCCAGCTCCACCTCCACCGCCTCCACCGGATGCGCCCGCACTGAAAGCGCCCGGGCCATAAACTCGTCCACCAGCTTGTGCAGGCAGGTTTGCCCGCACAGGTGCTTTGACCCCGGACGAAGACGGTTGCGCGTGTTCCAGCCGCTTACCCGCAACTCTCCCCCCTGGTCATACGCCACAAACCAATGGTTGGTCTGCTTCTTTTCGGTTCCGCAGATATCGCAGGATATGGCCTGCCGGATCACCGCTATTCCCCCTGTCCGCCCCCATCTTTTTGGCGGATGGACGATTCCGGGCCTTTGCCTGCCCATGCGCGGCGCGCACGCAGACAAAAAGCCGCAACTCCGCAAACAGCCCATACGGAGAAGTTGCGCAATCGCCCTCTTTCATTTCATCGTGCGGGGAACGAAATCGGAGAGCAGCGGAGCCTGAGAATCTGAAAAAGGGGCAAATCGAGACAACCAACGAAAATATTGTGCTGAAATGGAACGCACCGGCCTGCCGAATTGCAAAAATACGAGACGAAACGCCGGAGCCGCCTCAAAAATCCGGCCCCGGCGCGCCTCAAACCCTATTGCCGCGGCGCAAAGTATCCCTTTTTGGCACGAACCTGGTAACGCCGGTCGTTACAAAATAGATAAATCGGCCTGAAAGCCCCATCGTATTTAAAATCCGCCGGCGTATACGTCAGCGCATACTGGCTGCGCAGCTCTTCCTCAATATCCTTGAAGCTGTTTGACACCTCTTCCACGCTCGGCGGAAAGAACACCTGCCCGCCCGTATCCTGGGCCATCTCCTTCAAGATGTTGTCGCCCTTCCCACGGCTCGGGGTCCAGTTGGTGCTGATCGCATAGATAATGGTCTCGGCCCGCTGGCACTCCTTGATCGCTTCGTCCGGATGCACGCGGCTCTGGTTGTCTTCGCCGTCTGACAGCAGCACCATCGCCTTCCGCACCGGCTCCTGGCCGCGCGAGATGTCGAGAAGCTTGTCACGGCATGCCGTATAAACCGCGTCAAACAAGGCCGTGCCGCCGCCAGGCCGCAGCCGGTTCACCCCAGACTCAAGACCGTCGATATTGTTCGTCCAATCCTGCTCCACCGTCGGCGTCGAGTCAAAACCCATCACAAACGCGCGATCGCTCCGCGCCTTGATAATCTCCAGCAGAAATTCGGTGGCCGATTGCTGCTCAAACTGGAACCGCGAACGGATCGACGTGCTGGCGTCAATCACAATGCCCACCCGCAGCGGCAGATTGATCTGCTGATGGAACGAGTTCACCCGCGCCGGAGCCTTGCGGTCGTCCAGCAGCGCAAAATCGCTCTGCTGCAGGTTCGGGATATACCGCCCGTGCTTGTCGGTCACCGTGAAGATCAGGTTGACCTCGTTGACGCCCAGGCGGATCACGGGCGTGCCGGTATCGGTTTGATCCCCGCCGGACGCCGCTGCCGACTGCTGCGTGGCCGCGGGTTGCGTGGCTGCCGGTTGCGCGGGTTGAGCTGCAAGCGGCGACGCCGGCGGTTGCGCATGCAGCGCAACTGCCCAAAACGCCGCCGCCAAAACAAGTCCTGGAATCTTTATGGTCATAGCTCTCTCATTTTAACAATTGGAACTGGCAAATCATTCAGCCGCGCGCTTTGCGGCCCGGAATCCCGTCTCCAGCCTCAAGCCGCGCCAGAAACTCTTCCAGCTCCACCGGCAAAGGAGCCTCCAGCTCAAGCAGCTTGCCGGTGGTCGGGTGCGTGAACTCCAGGCGCGCGGCGTGCAAAAAATTCCGCCCCAGCTTCAGCCGCTCCGGCTCCGTTTTGCGCCGCGCGGCCTTCGAGATTGCCGCCTGCGACGCCACCTGGTCCGTCAACTGCCCGGGCCCGCCATACAGCGTGTCGCCCACCACCGGATAACCGATCGACGCCATATGCACCCGAATCTGATGCGTCCGGCCCGTCTCGATCCTCACCTTCACCAGCGTGAACTTGCCAAAGCGGTTATCGAGCCGCCTGATCACTTCGTAATGAGAGACCGCGGTGCGCGCGTTGTCCTGCGGCTTGGTGGTCATCCGCGTGCGCCGCAGCGGGTCGCGGCCCACGCTGGCGTTGATGGTTCCCTTCTTCCGCTCCACCTCGCCCTGCACCAAGGCAATATACGTCTTCTTGATGTTCCGGCCTGAAAACATCTCGCCCAACGCCAGATGCGTGCGATCGTTCTTGGCCACCACAATCAATCCGCTCGTGTCTTTGTCCAGCCGGTGCACAATCCCCGGCCGCAGGTCGCCGCCCGTCGCTGACAGCTTCTTGAAGCGGTAGAGCAGCGCGTTCACCAGCGTGCCCCGGCTGCGCGCATCTTCGTTCTGGCCTGAGCCGGCATGCACCATCATGCCCGCCGGCTTGTTCACCACCGCCAGGTCCTTGTCTTCAAACACCACATCCAGCGGAATGTCTTCGGCCGTGGCCTTCAGCGGCGTCGGATGCGGCTCGCCGGTAATCACGATCGACTCGCCGCCGCGCAGCTTCAGCGACGGCTTCTCGCGCTCGGCCCCCTTCCCGGCATCCACCAGAACATCGCCCTGGTCCATCAGCATCTGCACGCGCGAGCGGCTCACGCCGTCCAGTTGCGAAGCCACAAATTGGTCAAGGCGCTGGCCCGCGGCCTCCGGCGGAACGACGATGGTGCGGGTTTCAAACATCGGATGCCTCGTTCTTTTCAGCCGGGTCGCGGGGTGCGGCCCCCAGGGCGCGCGGTTTTCGTTCCCATAGAATCGCCGCGCCGGCCAGCACCAGCATCACGGCGGCAGCCTGCGGCCCGTCCAGCGCGCCGTCCAACAACGAGCCGCGGCCTTCCGCGTCGCGCCAGAACTCAGTCACGAAAAGTGCAACGCCAAACCCCGCCAGCGCGAGTCCCGCAACATCGCCTGGCCTGGCCTGGCGCGGCAGCCACAGCCAGAGCATGAGACACAGTGCAAAAAAAGCCACCGCCGCATACGCCTGCACCGGATGCACCGCAACCCCCAGCGGCGTGCCGCTCCAGAGCGTCGTCACCGGATGAAAATAAGTCACCGCCCAGGGCAGTGTGCTGGGCGTTCCATAACCCGAGCCGGCCAGCAGCGCGCCCACCTGCTCCATGCCAAGCCCCAGGGCAAGCGGCGCGGCCACCGCATCCGCCGTCGCCCAGAGCGGCATCTGCTGCCAGCGCCTATACAGGCCGGCAGCCACCACCGCAAAGGCCCCTCCCACGCCGGCAAGCAGCGGATGATGAATCATGGCCAGCCCCAGCAGCCAGCGCGGGTGCAGCCGCAGCGCGCTGAAGTTGAGGGCAACCAGCAGCAGCCGCGAGCCCACCACCGCGGAAAACAGCGCCACAATGCAGAGGTTCCAAAGCTGGTTCGGGTCCACGCCCGCTTTTGGCCCGGTGCGCAACGCAAGAAGCAGCGCCAGCAGCACGCCCAGCGCCGCCAGCGCGCCATATGCGGGAATCACGATCGAGCCGAGATGGAAGAGGACTGGATGCACCAGTCTCAGAATACGGCATGGAGCTTTGAGCTGCGGGGATTGGCGCAATCAGGAAGAGGTAGAGACCGGCCCACTGGGCCGTGGTTGATGCGCTGGTGAACCCTTCCTAAGAAGGTGGAGCTCTCCGCGGTTCATTAGGCATTCCGGACTGGCGGACACGGCACACAGAACCGATTGTCGAGTTGAGCCCCTGTTCATGAATGTTGGTTCAACCAGCGTTAACCAACCACCTGCTTTGCAGGCCGGCTTCTATTGCGGATAGTATGGGGCGGCGCCAGGAATTACAAGTCTTGTAATGAGGGGGCGTGGCGTGCTACTGTTTCCCGCCGCTTTTGGGAAGCACGGCCCAAATCGACGGACGGGCCCACCATAAGCAGAGGGCAAGCCCCCTCCCATCCCTTCCCACGGGAGAGGGTCTTGTCGAAGAGTTCTCATCCGTCAGCCGCCGGCTATTTGCCCGCGCTGCCCTGCGGCGTGCCGTTGCCCGTGCAAGGGTCCCAGCCTGTCACTGCCAGATAGCCCTGGTAGTAGCCGCACGTGCCTACCGCGATGTCGCGATAATCCGCGGCAGTGGAGGCATTGCTGTAAATCAGGCCCAGCTCCGCGGTGCTGGTGGCGCTGAACGTTCCGGCACGGTTCACGATTCCCGCCCACAAGGGCGCGCCCACGCTGGAGCCGCCGATGATGTCCCAGGGAAGCAGTTCCGCTTCGCCATTCTGATAGTAGACATTGTCAAAGCTGTTGTAGACCCAGACGCCGGTGCGCGGGTTGCCAACCGCGGAGACATCCGGCACGCCCCGATTCGCTCCCACGATCGATGAAATGCTGTTCTGGAACGCCGGCCGCGGCTCAAACATACTCACGCCGCCGCCCGTATCTTCCCAGGCAAACTCGCCCTGAAATGCCAGCGTGGCCGGGTTGCGCGAAACCGTTGTGCCGCCCACCGCAACCACGTACGGAGACGTCGAGGGGTAAATCGTCGATCTGCCGTCGCCGGAGGCCGCAAAGAACACCACATTCACGCCCGCCACCGCCGTGCCGCTGATGCCGGCATCGTAGTGTTGCTCTCCAGAGAGAGTCACATAGCCGTCGTTCTCGTTCTCGCCCCAACTGATTGACACTTCGCCCCCGCCCGCTGCCTTCACCTTCGCAATGGCGATCTTCACCGCCGCAAACAGGTCGGCGTCCGAGTTCGAGTCCGCTTCCACCAGGTAGATGTGCGCCGAGGGAGCCACCGCATGGGCCATCTCAATATCCAGTGCGGACTCCGTCGCCCAGCAATACCACCCGCCTTCGGTGTCGCATAAAGGGTCGGGCAAAGGCGCCGTTGCCCCATCCTGATAGACCACCGTAAAGTTGCTGGATGACGGCGCTGGCAGCCCGTAGTAGGTCGAGTACGCCGTCAGGTCTGCCAGCGCTGTCGGATAGTCCCAGGCTTCCACAATGGCAATCGCCTTCGACCCGCCCGTGGCATGCTTGCTGTTGGCAAGCGAGGCCGGACTGCAACCCGTCGTCACTGCCGCCAGCCCATAGATGCATGCCAGCGATGCGGGCGTTTCCGCATTACTGGTCGTCACGGGAATTGGCAGGGTGTTTCTTGAGTTCCTCTCTTCCTCTGAGAATCCGATCTTGCCCTCCGCACGCCCCGCCGGAACGAAGATCTGAAAATTGGTGTGCGCGCTCATCTTGCCATTCACCGCTTTTTGCGCATTCGAATTGGGAATCACAATGTGACCGCCCTGCGAATGGCCAACTTGAGTCGAGCCCTGAATCTCAACCGCCTCTTGCGCCCGCAGCAGAGTGCCCGCGGCCAGAAGCAGAAGACATGCAGTTGAAATCATAGGTTTCATGGCAATCTCCTCTTCGTCGATCCCGACGAGTCCGTTCGGGTTTTCCGCGAGCCGGCGCTGCCCGCAATTGCAAGGGGTACCGCACGTTCACATGGGCCCGCGAGATAGCCAGGTTTTGACCGAGTTGAGCCGGCAATCCGCCGGCGCCTGGGCAGGGACTGTCGAGCAGCGCTCAGAAGTACCGTCTGAGTTTTTCGGCTCAGACAGTCGCGCAAGCTCATGGCAACTGGAAGAGAACCACCGGCGGCGCATGCTCGTCAAGAAAAATCGCTGAAAAATGCCAGGGCCCCTTCTGCCTGAAGCAGAAGGGGCCCTGGCGCGCCGCGCTGCATCAGCTACTTCCCGGCACTGCCGTAAGGCGCTCCGAGACCGGTGCAGGGGTCCCAGCCCATCACCGCGAACCAGCCGCCATAATAGCCGCAGTTTCCGTATTCGATATCGCGGAAGTTGGGGTTGAGAAGGCCAGATCCGTAGAGCAGCGTCTCCTCGGCCGACGTTGAGGCTTTAAAGCTGCCGGCGTGGTTGACGAGCCCGGCAACAAGGGGCGAGGCCAGACTGGTGCCGCCGATGATGTTCCAGGGGGCGGGATTGCCGTTGTAAAGAGTCTGATAGCTGTCATAGACCCAGGCGCCGCTTCGCGGATTCGCGTCCGCCGCGATATCGGGAACACCGCGGTTGCCGCCGACGATCCCTGAAATGCTGCTCTGGAACGAGGGACGGGACTCATATTGGCTTACGCCGCCGCCGCCATCCTCCCAGGCGATCTCAGCTTCGATGGCAAGGCTGGATGGATTGCGCGCCAGGGTCGTACCCCCGACCGCGACAACATTGGGAGAGGCAGATGGATACTGGACGCCTGCGCTGTCGCCGGTGGAAGCAAACGACACCACGTTGGTGCCGACGAACGCTGAGTCGTAGGCGCTTTCGCCGGAGCCCTCGCTGCCTCCAAAGCTCATCGAGATCTCGCCGCCTGTGTTGGGCGAAGTGGTCAAAATCGAAACTGCCTTTCTGACCGCGGCGAATAGGTCTGCGTTCGAGCTCGAATTGGCCTCAACCAGGTAGATATGCGCCGAGGGCGCGGCAGCATGCGCCATCTCAATATCGAGCGCCTCCTCTGACTCCCATGCGTACCATCCGTTGTTCCCGGCCGCGTTGGGATCGGGGCCTGGATTCGAGCCGCCTGCAAATACCACGGTGAAGGTGGATGTGGTGGGAGCCGGGAGTCCGAACGCCTTGGAATAGAAAGTCAGGTCGAACATGGCCGTCGGGTAGTCGTACGCGTCCACGATGGCAATCGCCTTGGAGCCGCCGGTGGCGACGGTGGTAACCGTTGCCGGGCTGCAGCCGGCTGTCCACGGTACCTCGCCATAAATGCAGGCCAGCGAGGCGGGCGTTTCCGCGAAGTAGCCACTCACGGGCGTATTCTTCGGGCTGTTCTTTTCTGCGGGAAATCCAGCCACTTCGTCCGGCCGGCCCGGAGGCGCGTAGATCAGAAAATTGGTGTGCATGCGAATGCCTTGATCCTCGGGCCGCTCGATGCTGGCGGTTGGAGTGAAGATCTTGCCGCTGCCACGCTGGCCCGACGGCAACCCCTTCTGGAACACCGGTAATTGTTGCGCGCTGAGCAGTGTGCCCATGGTGAGAAGCAAAAAGCAGGTGGCTGCGATGCGATGTTTCACGATGATCTCCTTTACCTCAATCTCAAAAACCTCTGTTCGGCGCTGCCGAAAATCCGGCCGCGCCAGGGTTGCGCCCGATGACTCATGCTTGTTGGGGCCCGCGCTGTTGATTCCTCTTCACGGTTCAGAGCCGGCAATCTGTCGGCGCCTCAGCCATAACTGTCGCGTTACGCTCAGATGCGCCGTCTCAGATTTGGGGTTCTGACGGTCTTGGAAGCTGAGGGTCGTACGAAGGGGAACACGCCGAATGCGCACACGTCAAGTGGATTCAATCTGCGCCCTGAACTGAAGTTTTACGCTTTGGCAACCTGGGTGGGAGGTCCAGCGGCTTACGAGCCGGTTCTGCGCTCCGCTCCCAGAACCTCATCCAGCAGCCCCCGCAGGCTGGCCGCGCGCGCGCTGCCCTGCCCCACATCGGCGCCCAGCGCCTCGCACGCCTGCGTCAGCTCGTCGGCCAGATTCAGCGCCGCCAGCACGGCCACCCGCAGTGAATCCACAGTCCGGCCACGAGCCGCCACTGCCCGCATCTTCGCATCCACCCGCTCCGCCAGCCGCCGGATGTGTGCCGGGTCCTGCCCGGACAGATGGTACGTCTGGTCGTAAATCTTTACAGTGACGTAATTGATGGTGTTCCCTGTGTCTTCCTGGGCCAAGCCTTGACCTCCTGTTCTACAGCTCCAACGCGTCCAGTTGCGCCAGCAGCCGCTCCACCCGCTGCCGCACGTGGTCGCGCTCGGTGCGCAGCGTGGTCAATTCGCCCTGAAGCCGGTCAACCTGCGGCACTTGTTCCGCCAGCCGAGCCTCTGCCATCACCGCCCGCTCCTCGGCCTCGGCGCGCGCCACGCGCTCCCGCTTCACCAGGTTCACCGCGCGCAAAACACGATCTTCCAGCGCCGCAAAATCGTCCACGCTCAGCGCCAGCGCGCCAGGATCGCTGAACGATTCCTGCCCTTGTTCCGGTTGGTGCTCCGTATGATGCTCCGGCTGCACCTGCTCAACCACCTCAGACTCCCAGGAGAATTGCGACATGGAAAAACCTCCGCGCAGAAGCACGTTATCCGGGCAAGTATAGCGCCATTTGAGCCGCTTTTTGCGTTAACTGCGCAGCCGCGCCCCTACTTTGCCAACAGCCTCAACCACCTGCGCCTGAAAGCCCTGCAACTCCTCTTCGCGCAGCGTGCGGTCCGCGGCCTGGAACGTGGCGCCCATCAGCAGCGAATACTCCCCCTTGCCCAGCTTGGCGTCGCGAAACACCTCCCGCACCCGCCACTCCACAAGCTCGGGAATCCGCAGCCCTCCCAGCGCCTGATCGATCCTCTCCCACGCAATGCTCTCGTCCAGCACCAATGAGAAATCGCGCCGCACCGGCTGGAACCGCGAAACCTCGCGCGCCGCCGGCGAGCGCAGAGGCAGCGTGTAAAGCCGGTCAAGATAAATCTCGCCCACCAGCACCGCCTCTTTCAGCTTGCGCGCCGCGGCCTCACTCGGATGCAGTTGCCCAAACCAGCCCACCGTCAGGCCCCCTGCCGTCACCCGTGCCGAGCGATACGGATGCAGCCACGGCGGCGTCAGCCCGGCATCGGCAGCAAAGCGGTCAAAGTACCCCCCCCGCACCTGGAAGCGCGCAAGCACCTGCTCCACCACGCCCTTCACATCGTGAAACTCGATGGCCCGCGCAGCGTGCAGCGCGCCCAGCTCCGGCAGGCTGCCAACAGCGGCAATTGACAATGCCGCCCGCTCTTCCACCTTCTCCGTCGTGCCGCTGAACACCGTGCCCAGTTCGAACAGGCGCACGTCGCTCACATCGCGATTCAGATTGCCGGCCACCATCGCCAGCATGCCCGGCACCAGCGAAGGACGCAGCACGCCGGCCTCTTCACTCAGCGGGTTGCCCAGCGGAACAACCAGCGCAGGCTGCGGCGCCGTGAGCGCTCCCTCCGCGGCCGAGCAGAACGTGCTGCCGATCGCCTCGTGAAATCCCGCCGCCAGCAGCGTGCGCCGAACCGCGGACTCCTTCTCAGCCCACGGCAGCGCCTTCACGCCCCCGCCAAAGGCCGGCAGCGTGTTCGCAAAACGGTTAAAGCCGTAGACGCGCGCCACCTCCTCAATCAGGTCGATCTCGCGTTCCACATCCAGCCGCCAACTGGGCAGCGTGACAAGCCATGCCGCGTTGTCTTTTCCTAACTGCGCTGTACTTGCTAACTCCGCTTTTTGTGCAAACTCCGCTAACCCCGCTGTTTTCGCTGACTCCGCCAGATTGCACCCAAGTGCAATCAGCACGCCTTCAACCGTTGCGGCGGTAATGCCTTCCTTGTCGATCGTGGTTCCCAGCAGCCGATGCACTTCACTCAGCGCCAGCGCAATCGGCTTGCGCGTTGCAGTGCGCGCCTCCAGGTCGGGAATGCGCACATCCACCAGTTCGCCTTCGATGTGGCCGCCGTTGGCGAGGAGAATTTTGCTCACCAGCGCCGAGGCCACCGGTGCGGCGTTGAAATCAGCCCCGCGCTCGAAGCGATGGCTGGCGTCGGTATGCAGTCCGTGGCGGCGTGCGGTGCGGCGCACGGCGATCGGGTCAAACCAGGCCGCCTCCACCAGCACGTTCGTGGTCGCCGGCGTAATCATCGTGTCCCAGCCGCCCATCACGCCGGCCAGCGCCAGCGCCTTGGCATGGTCGGCGACAACCAGGTCTTCGGGGTCCAGCGTGCGCTCCACGCCGTCCAGCGTCTTGAGGCGTTCGCCTTTCCTGGCCCGGCGCACAACGATGCCGCCTTCAATCTTGTCCAGGTCAAAAGCGTGGGTGGGCTGGCCCATCGCCAGCCATGCAAAATTCGTCGCGTCCACGGCGTTCGAGATGCACTTCTGTTCGAGAAGGCCGAAGTAGGTGGAGACCTCAGCGCCCGCAAACCAGTCCCGCGAGTCGGCGATGGTGATGCCGCGCAGCACGCGCGCAGTGAACCGGCCGCAGGCGTCCTCGGCCTCAATCTTCACCGGGAAGCCCGTGGCCGCGGATTTCACCGCGGGCAGCGCAACATCCAGCGGCTTCAGTGCAAGCCCATAAATCGCCGCCGCCTCCCGCGCCACGCCGTAGTGGTTCATGGCGTCCACGCGGTTGGTGGTGATGTCCATCTCGTAGAGCGATCCATTGCCGTCGCCAAGCGAGTACACGCCTTCAACAGCAATCCCGCGCAGGGTGAGGTCTTCAGCCAGTTGTGCGTCGTCGACCGGCAGCGTGGGAAGATACGCTCTAAGCCATTTCGTCAGTATGTTCATTGGGGCAATCCTTTGTCAGCGGAGCTAGCGTGGTTAGCGGAGTTGGCGGAGTTAGCACGACGACTGATGCCAGCCTTCTTTTCACGCTCTGTTGTTTCATCCTGGCCAATGGCCGAAATCAATCCGTTCAACAGTCGTGCAACTTCCCATCCCAGATCCATTAATTCACCCACGAGCGCACTGTCGAGATAACCCAAATCGCCAGCCAGTTCCACCTGCGTTTGCATCTCATAAAGTGATCCGCGCGCATTGCCCAGAAAATGCCGAAACTGCGAATCGGTCAGCCTGCCATGCCCTTCTGCAATATTGCTTGGCACTGAAACAGCCGCGCGCCTGATTTGAGTGAGCAGCCCATATGCCTCATTTTTTGGCAACCCCTGGCTCAGCTCATATCCCCGGCGCGCCAAAGCCATCGCTTTCTGCCAGACAATCAGTTCCCGATAGCTATTCGACCGTGCCATCGCTCCTCGCACTCAACTTCGCGTCCGTTGCTAACTCCGCTAACCCCGCCAGCTCCGCTAACTCCGCTTCGTCACAGAAACTGCCCCAGAAACCGCACGTCTCCTGCGAAGAGCGCGCCGATCTCGCTAATCCCATACTTCATCATCGCGATCCGCTCCACGCCCATGCCAAACGCAAATCCTGAAATCTTCTTAGGGTCATAGCCGGGCTGCTTCTCGGCAGCAAACGCAAACACCGCCGGGTCCACCATGCCGCAGCCCAGCAGCTCAATCCAGCCCGAGTTCTTGCACTTGCGGCAGCCCTTGCCGCCGCAAAAAATGCAACTGATCTGCACGTCCGCGCTCGGCTCGGTGAACGGAAAGAACGAGGGAAAAAAGCGCGTCTTCACCGCCGAGCCAAACAGCGCCTTCATGGCGTGGTCCAGCGTGCCCTTGAGGTCACTGAAGGTGATGTTGGTGTCCACGCAAAGCCCCTCCACCTGGTGGAAGATCGGCGAGTGGGTCGCGTCCTGTGCATCGTTGCGGTGCACCTTGCCGGGAATGACGATGCGCACCGGCGGCGGCTGCTGCTCCATGGTCCGCATCTGCACCGGCGAAGTGTGCGTGCGCAGCAAGAGCCGGTCGCGCTGCGAGCGGCGTTCCTGGTTCGCGACAACCAACGTGTCTTGCGTGTCGCGCGCCGGATGCCCCGGCGGAAAGTTCATGCTCTCAAAGTTGTAGTAGTCGGTTTCGACCTCCGGCCCCACGCCCACCGAGTAGCCCAGCGCGGCAAACACCGCAACAATCTCATTCATCGTGCGCGTAATCGGGTGCTCGGCGCCCGTCAGCCGGCGCGTCCCGGGCAGCGTAATGTCAATGGCCTCGGCGCGCAGCGCAGCATCCGTGGGCCCTGCGCCGGCTGCCTCGTCCAGCAGACCCTCCACCACCGCCTTGAGCGCGTTGAACCGCTGCCCCAGCGCCTTCTTGGCCTCAGCCGGCGCAGCCTTCAGCCACCGGCCTGACACATCGTTCAGCCGCCCCTGCTTGCGCCCCAGCCACTCCAGACGGAAAGCCTCAACCGCCGCTTCGCCGTCCAGCGCCGCCGCAGCCCCGCGCGCCTGCTGCTCCAACTGAGCAAACGCCCCGTCGAGCGCGGCCTCGTCAAATGCCGTCAAATTCGGAATCGTATCGTTCGTCATGCGTAGCGTTTAGGATAAACCACCATTGCGTGGCACCGCGCCAGCTCGCCACCGATCAAGTCGGTGTTTTGAAAGGGCACGGCTTTAAGCCGTGCCGCAAACGTAACGATACCGGCGCGGGTCTTACAGCTCGCGGAAAAATGCGTCAGGAGGTGCAAGAAGTGTCAGGGCACGACTTCAGTCGTGCCAATAATGCAATGAATTCAACTGGGCTTTAGCCCCTGCGGGCCTCTTCTCCGTCGATTTGACGCCAACCCGGGCCTTTCTCCACAGCCTCTTTAGCCCCTGAAGAAATGCCGAGGGTGAACGCAACCTGTTCAGAGTTTCTCTTTGGGAGCGCCTGATCCATCCCTGTGAGAGAATGCGGGAAAATCGGCTATCTGCTCTTCCGCGCAAGAGAAAAACAGAATCGAATCCGTTCAGCGAACTTGGGGATCAGGCCGGGATCGGCATCCGCATCACACGTGTAATAGGCTCAGGAATAGGCAGGCCATCCTCGCGCATCCCCTCGATGTGGAACTCGATGCCTTCGCGCAGCAACTGCTCTGCCTCTTCGAAAGTGGCCGCCGCTACGCCGAGGCCCGGCAAGTCCGGAGCATAGGCGCTCCAACCGTTCGCTGTCTTCTCAAATACAGCCGCATATTCCTTCATTTCAATCCCGCCTGCTTGAGAATGCACCCGTGCCCCCATAGCTTAAGATAAACCCCATGAAAAAGGCCTTCCTTTCCGCCCTGCTCCTGCTCGCCCCCGTCCTCGCCGCCGCCCAGATGGCTCCCGCCGTCTACCCCCAGCAGGAGGGCTATGTCGACGCCCATGGCGTGATGATTTACTTCGAATCCATCGGCATTGGCCCGCCGCTTGTGGTGCTGCATGGCGGGCCCGGCGCCAGCCACGACTACTTCTTGCCCCACCTGCTGCCCCTGGCGCGGACGCATCGGCTCATCTTCATCGACGAGCGGGGCTCCGGCCGCTCCCAGCGGCTTGAAGACGCCAGCCTCTACACCATCGAGGCCATGGTCGAGGACGTTGAAGACGTCCGCGCCGCCCTCCACCTGGGCAAGATTTCGCTCCTCGGCCACAGTTGCGGCGGCGTGCTGGCCGAGGCCTATGCCCTCAAATACCAGCAGAACCTGAACCACCTGATTCTGAACTCGACCTTCCCTTCCACCCGCGAGATGAACGAGGTGCTGGCCCAGGAGAAGGCGCAGATGCCCCCTGCGAAGCTGAAACGCCTGAACGAACTGGAGGCCGCTGGCCTCTTCGGCAAGGGCGAGCTCTGGGAGCACGGCCGCTACCCGGCCGAGTACGAGACTCTGGCCTGGGGCCCGGGCTACTTTCCCTTCCTCTATGGCGCCCGGCCCGATTCCACCTACGACCCCGCCACCGGCAACGCTCCCACCAACTGGGAGCTTTACCGCGAGATGTGGGGCTCCCACGGCGAGTTCGTCATTGACGGCAACCTGAAATCCGTCGAGTACGTTGACCGGCTCTCCACCATCCATGTCCCCACTCTGGTGCTGGTAGGCGACCACGACGAGTGCGCCCCCTCGCTCAGCAAACAGATGCACGAGAAGATCGGCGGATCGCAACTGGTGATTCTGCCCAACTCCGGCCACATGAACTTTGTGGACCAGCCCGAGCTGTGGCACAAGGCAGTCGGAGAGTTCCTGGGCGGAAAATGATCCATCTGGCGCGGTGGGCCCCTCCTGGGCCCCCGCGGACAGGTCTTGGCGGACCGGCCAGAGATCCCAGAGCCCCTGTTCTCCGTCCATCGCCTTGCGGGCTCGCGACCCTCGCTAACCCCGCTAGTCTCCCTAACCCCGCCAACTCCGCCCACCTGCACAATCAACGAAAACCAGAAAAACCAAGCCTTTTCAACGCCTTACGCCGCCAACCCACCCCGTTTCAACGCCCTTTGCGCAAAAAAGGTTCAATTCCATACGAACCAACCCCCAATATGTCGAACCATGCATGGTTCCGTTTTTCAAAAAAGGGTCAATTCCAAGGTTCGTTTTGACACTTTTCCCAACCATGGAAGCTAACCTTTGCCCACTAAACCGAACCATACAAGCAAACCTTTGGCCCCTTTTCCGCACCTTGGAAGCAAACCTTTGCAAGCAAAAGTTAACTAACTGGTACCCCCCATTTCCTGCCCCAATTCCCCGCCGGCTCACCGGAGCGAACGTCGCCAACCCGCCAACAAAAAAAGGCCCGGCGCATCGCGCCGGGCCATTTCTCCTGACTTGCTGACTTGCTTCTACGCCGCTGCCTTCTTCTCCGCGGTGAGGGCGGCCTTGGCCTTTTCAACCAGCGCCGTGAAGCCCGCCGCGTCGTGTACCGCTATATCTGCCAATATCTTACGGTCCAGTTCGATCCCGGCCTTCTTCAGTCCGTTGATCAGCTGCGAGTAGCTGAAGTTGTTCAGCTTGCAGGCGGCGGCGATGCGAACAATCCACAGAGAGCGGAACTGGCGCTTCTTCTGCTTGCGGCCGGTGTAAGCAAATTTGAGGCCGCGCTCAACGGCTTCCTGCGCTGCCTGATAGAGCTTGGACTTGGTAAGGAAGTAGCCACTTGCTCTTTCAAGAATTTTTTTGCGGCGATCATTCCGCTTAGTACTACGCTTTACGCGAGGCATGGTGTATCTCCATTTGGTGAGTCGGTTGAGCGGCTGGAGGCAGGAGGCCCAAAACTCTTGGGCAGAACCTCTTCACTCGCTTTCTGCAAGCCTGAATCTCTCGGAAGGCAATCGGTTGACTTCCGGGGGCCCTTTCCGCCTAAGCGGATTCGACTGGGGCCCGTCACAAGTGCGGCACGAACCCAATCCAAGGGTCCGCCCCACCGCAGGTGGCTCAGGCGTAGGGAATCATGCGCGCTACCTTGGCGTAGTCGCCATCGGAAACCAGCAGGGTACGGCCCAGCTTGCGTTTCACTTTTGGCGATTTCGACGTAAGGATATGGCGCGTCTTGGTCTGGCCCCGCTTGATTTTGCCGGTTCCAGTCTTGGAGAAGCGCTTTTTCGCGCCCGTATGGGTCTTCAACTTGGGCATTTTTTCTCTCGTTTTGGACTGGCCTTTGAGGCCTGTCCAGTCCTCATGGAGACAGGGACTTCCCTGCCCTTTTGAGGCTCCAACCAGTATAACGCAAGCTGCGCTTCCCGGCGAATGGGGGACAAGCGGTTCTAACGTCCTGGATTTGCTACTCAAAGCGGTAGAGGGCCACCTTTTCTATCCCGACCTGGCGGGAGTCAAAGCGCCAGGCTGCGCCCTGGTCGTTCTCGTCGCCATTGAGGCGGCGGCCGGGACCCCTTTGCCGTCAACGAATTTGCCCTCGTCAACGGCGGCGATGCCAACTTTGGGCGCGTCGGGCGAACGGGGCGTGAAGGTGACGCGGAAGCCCTTGCCTGCGCCGAGGAACTCGTCTTTCCCTGTGGCCATAATGAGGCCGAAACCGATGGTGGCGCGGTCGCCGAAGATCTCATCCAGGGTGACGTGGAGGGTGTAGCCGTTCATCACAAAATCCGCCGTTGAGCGGAACTTGCCCAGCACAAAGCCGTGGACGGCGCCAGCGGCCTGGCGCTCGGCAAGCAGCGGGGAAAAGCTGGCAAACAAGTTGTAGCTGGCGGTGAGCTCGCTTTTGGCGTCGGTCTCGTCTTCAATGCCGAAGGGCGAGAAGCCGAAGCCGGCCTCCTGGCCGAGCGCATAAAAGACATTGGCCGCGCCCAACGCGCCGCCTTTGGTCTCGGGCATGAAGAGGGGGTTGCCGTCGCGGTGGAAGCGGCGGGACCAGAGTTCGAAGTCTTCGGCGTAGAGGTCGGGCGCGTAGAAGTCCAGAGCCGTGCCGGCGGCCTTCCAAATGTCCAGGACGCGGGGCTCGGGGCAGCCACTCGGATAGTCGCCGGGGCGGCTGTCCTCGCCCATGAGCCAGGTGTTGGCGTACATGGGGATGTTGTAGGCTGCCTTGCCGCGGGCAGTGACGGCGTGGATGAAGCGGGCATAGCTCCAGGCCATGAAGATCTCGTCGGCGCGGGCTGAGTCGCTGAAGACCTCAGCCCATGTGCCGGCGGTCTTGTTGCCGTTTTCATCCCACAGGGCGCGCAGTTCAGGATAGAGCGCGTCGCGGTGGGCCTGGAGGTAAGCGGCGAGTTCCGGCGGGACGGGGGAGGCAAAGGCGCGGTTGGCGGCGGCGGAGTGGTCGCGGGTGTCGCCGAGGACGCCGACTTCGTTTTCAATCTGCATCATCAGGACGGTGTGGTCACGGCTGTCGGCTTCTTTGATGTGCTGCATGAGGGCGGCGAAGGCGCGGGCGTCAGATTCCTGCGTGGCAGTGCCGAGGGGGCTGAGAATCTCGATTTCGTTATTGCGCTCGACGACGCGGGGGAAGCGGTGCGTATCCTGCTTGACCCAGGCGGGGGCGTAGCTGGACATGCCGTTCTTCCAGGAGGCGAGCCAGAGGAAGACGATGCGCTGGTGGGCGGCGCGGGCCTGCGCGAGGAGGCCGTCAACGAGGGTGAAGTCGAAGCTGCCTTCCTGGGGCTCGACGAGTTCCCAACTGAGCGGCGTAACGACGGTGTTGAGGCCAAGATCGGTGAGTTTGGGCCAGAGAGGCTTCATGTAGTCAAGGCTGGAGGATGAGGAGTTGTGGAGTTCTCCGCCAAGGATGAGGAAAGGATGGCCATCGACGATGAGCTGGGTGGCAAGGCCGCGTTTTTCAAGGTGAGGGGCGGTGGGCTGCTGTGCGGAGAGGAAGGCGGTAAGGAGGCCGGCGAGGGCGAGCAGGATTGGCAACGCGGAAAGGTGGATTCGCATGACGGAAGGGAGTCTACCACAGGGGAATTCCGTTCCAATTCGGCGTTGTTGTTTCAATGAGGACAAGCGTTGGGCCGGCTGCGTGCATCTTTTGTTGCGATTGCGGGCGGCGGGGACGTAGTGTCAGGGAATGGGCGTACTTTCTGTGGATCTTGCGTTTCGACGCTGGAGTGACGTGGGGATTGTGCTGCTGGAGCGGGCACCGGGGGGCGATGGCACGATTGCGTGCGAGATCTTCCAGTGGAATGACGCCGGCGCGGTGGATGCCAATATTCTTGCGGGGCGGCTGAACCATTTGTGCGGAGTGCGCGGCGTGAACGTAATGATGCTCGACGGGCCGCAGGCGTGGAAATCGCGCCGTAATGGGTTGGAACATGCGCGCGTAAGCGAGCGGCAGCTGAACACCGCGGCCAAGACCGGGCTGCCGGGAATGGTGAAGCCGGTGACCTACCGGGCGTTTGCCGAATTCTGCCTGGACGTATATGACGGGCTGTGCCAGCGGGGCTGGCGGCGGCTCGATACCTTGCCGCAACCCGGCTCACCGCCGCAGCGGGTGCTGGTGGAGAGCTATCCGTACGCGGCGTGGAAGTCGCTGGGGTTGAAGCCGCTGCCGTCGAAGCGCCGTACGAAGGTGAGCGATCTGGCTGAGGCCTTTGGCGCGCTGCGGACGGTGGCGCCGCTGGCCGTGAACCGGCCACCGAATCACGACCAGTTGCAGGCGATTGTGGGCGGGCTGCCGGGGCTGGCTCTGGAAGAGCGCAATGCGGCCGGGGCGCGGATTGTGGGGCATCCGCCGCGGCGCGAAGAGGGGCACTGGCGCGAAGGCTTTATTGTGTTGCCGCTGCGGCCGATGAAGCCGCTGGGGTTGCGCTGGCTCGATTGACCCCCTGCGCCACCTGCGGTGGGGCCAACTCCGCCTGCGGCGGGGCTGTCGAAGGTGCGCGCCGCGGCTCTGAATTTCAAAGCAGCAACTGAGGCACCTTTAGCCTCGGCGTCGGGTCAAGCCTGTCACTCAGCAACGTTTTGGGTCTCAAGCGTATTGGGCCTCGAACTCCCTGCCATGAAAACACGCAGGCCGCCCAAAAACGGGCGGCCTGCGTGAACGATGACTGCGCGATCGGCTTTACTGAACCGGTGCGGCTGGGGCAGCGGCCGCGGGAGCTGCCACTGGCTTGGGCTTCACCACCTGCTCCTGCTTCTTGGATGGAGCGATAATCGCGTGCAGGATGGTGCCTTCCATGCGGGGCATGAACTCCACAATGCCGGTGTCGCCGATGTCCTGAATGAGCCGGTTGATGATGTTGTAGCCCAGGTCGCGGTGGGCCATCTGGCGGCCGCGGAAGCGAAGGCTGGCCTTGACCTTGTCGCCGCCGGCCAGGAACTTGACGGCCTGATTCTTCTTGGTCTGATAGTCATGTTCGTCCACGGTGACAGAGAACTTGACTTCTTTGACCACGATGATCTTCTGCTTCTTCTTGGCCGCGCGCTCGCTCTTTTCCTTCTCGTAGAGGAAGCGGCCGTAGTCCTGAATGCGGCAGACCGGGGGGACCGCGTTGGGCGAAACCTCGACCAGGTCAAGACCCCGCTCGCGGGCAATCTTGAGGGCCTCAAACGGCGCCATGATGCCGAGTTGTTCGCTGTTTTCGTCGATCACGCGGATTTCGCGTGCGCGAATCCGGTCGTTGATGCGGATAAAAGACTTTGCCGAACGTTTGTCGAGTGCGATGGTACTCCTCCAAAAGTCGCCGCTGGCGCGCCAATTGGGGATTTTCCCGAACCGGCCGCGCACACGCGAACGCACCCTGAGTATAGCATTGGGCAGGGTTTGTGGAATGCGCAGTTTAGACGGAGGCGGGCAGGATGGCCCAGGAGCGGAAGAACAGATTCGGATATTCTTCCTGGGACTCGGGTGACTAGACTGCCACCGGCATGTGCGCGGCCATTGAATCTTCGCGAGCGCCCCTGGCTCTCGTAGTGCATGCAACGTCTGCTCGCAGAATTCCCTCCGCATCGAGAGATGAGATGCGGATGCGGGTGAGCCGGTTGGCCGGCAGCCCTCTATTGATTTCGACTGGGAGAAAGTTTTCTGTCATGGCGGATGTTCGGCCAAAGGTCTCAAGATCGGCGGGCGTGTGGAGCGTGATGGCTTCCAGTTCCCTGCCGATCATGGAGCTTCGGTGGGTTCTGCTCTTTTCCGCAGCCAAGGCGCGCAGGCGGGCCATGCGCTCGTCCACAACAGCCGTGGGAACCGGCCGTTCGGCGTGAAGCGTCCAGGCGCGGGTGCCAGGCCGCGCAGAAAATGGAAACAGATGCAGATAGCCGAAGGGCAGCGCGCGGATGTAGGCGACCGTCTCTTCGAACTCGGCGTCGGTCTCGCTGGGAAATCCCACCATCACGTCCGCGCCCAGGGTCAGTTCAGAGCCGGCGGCGCGAAGGAGGGCCGCAACCTTCTGCTGGTAGTGCCAGGGACGGTAGCGGCGGTGCATACGGCGCAAGACCGAATCAGAGCCGGACTGGAGCGGCAGATGGGCGTGGCGGGCGAGGCGGCTGCCGCCGCATTGCGCCATGAGAGCGATGAGTTCGTCGTCCCAATCCATGGGCTCGATGGAGCTGAGGCGAAGGCGAGGCAATGCCGTGTCCGCGAGGATTTTGCGCACGAGTGCGGCCAGCGTCCGCGGGGCTGCAGCTTCTGCGCCGGGCGGAATATCGCGGCCCCAGCGGCCAAGATTGATGCCGGAGAGTACGAGTTCATTGCCGCCAGCGGCCACGAAGCCTTGCACCTGGCGGAGAACCGCCTCGTAGGGAAGACTTTTTGAGGGTCCCCGAGTAAACGGGATTACGCAAAACGAGCAGCGATTGCCGCACCCCTCCTGAATCTTGAGGTTGGGCCGGGTCTGGGCTCCGGGCGCCAGTTGCGCTTCTTCGAGGAACGAATGGGCAAATCGATCGTCTGCCCAAACCACCTGGGGTGGGGCCAACTGCTCGCTGGTCGCTCGCTCGGGCATTGTTGCGTTTTGGATTTGCACCAGCTCGGCGCCTGCCTGGGGCACCGCGGACCCCATCAGGTTCAAGGCGATCTGCGGGGCGAGGCCCTTGTGGCTGTTGGCGACGACGGCGGCTACACCGGCGAGCGCGGCCAGCTCTTCAGGAGCGCGCTGCGCATAGCAGCCAGTGACGACGATCTTTGCGGCCGGGTTGAGGCGGTGGGCGCGGCGGATGAAGGCCCGCGCCGCGCGGTCTGCTTCCGCGGTCACACTACAGGTGTTGACTATCACCAAGTCGGCTTCAGAGGCCTGCTGCATGCAATGCCCCGCAGCGCGCAGGCGATCGCTCACCGCTTCGCCATCGGCGCGGGCGGCGCGGCAGCCAAAGTGCTCCACATGGAAGGTCGAGGCCACGCATCCAGTCTACCGTTTGCCGCAGTTGTGCGGTATGGTGCGCTCATCTCAAGCAGGGAGGCCACACGAACCTAGCTATACTGGGGAGGAACAACGATTCCTCTCAGGTTCCTGTCCCCAAGCATGCAAACATCCGCCATTGTCAATGTTCCAGCTTCGCCTACCCGTGGCGGGACGGGTCACATTGTAAGCTTCGTTTCGTTCACTTTTGTCTGCTACGTCGCCATCGGGTTGCCGCTGGCGGTGCTGCCTACGTTTGTTCATCTGCGCATGGGCTACAGCGCGGCGCTGGCAGGACTTCTGATCAGCATCCAGTACATTACAACCTTCGCCAGCCGGCCGTGGGCGGGGCGCATCTCTGACCATGCCGGGGCCAAGATTGCCGTGCTGTGGGGGATGGCGGCCTGCGCGGCGAGTGGCGCTCTGCTGGCGGCCGGTGCGGCTTTGCATGGGTTTCCGTGGGCCAGCTTTGCCTCGCTGATTGCCAGCCGCTTGGCGCTGGGCGTGGGTGAAAGCCTGGCCTCGACCGGCTCAACGCTCTGGGCCATCACGAGCGCGGGCCAGGAACACACCGCAAAGATCATCTCGTTCAATGGCATCAGCACGTATGGCGGAGTGGCGCTGGGCGCGCCGCTTGGCGTGGTGCTCGATCAGCAGTGGGGACTGGTTTCGATTGGACTGGTGACCATGATGCTGGGCGCGGCGAGCCTGGCCGTGGCCAGCGGCAAGCCGCCGGTTGCGGTGACGCCGGGCGAGCATCTGCCCTTCCGCGATGTGATGTTGCGCGTGGCTCCGCATGGGATGGGGCTGGCGCTGAGCGGCGTGGGCTACAGCGTGCTGGCCACCTTTGTCACGCTCTTCTACGCCAGCCGCCACTGGGGCGGGGCGGCGTTGTGCCTGACAGCCTTTGGCGTGGCCTTTATCGCCGCAAGGCTGCTGTTTATTCAGGGCATCAACCGCTTCGGCGGATTCCCTGTGTCGTTGGTCTGCATGTCCGTCGAGTCACTGGGGCTATTGCTGCTATGGCGGGCGCACTCACCGTGGACGGCACTGACGGCCGCGGCGCTAACCGGGTTCGGCTTTTCGCTGGTGTTTCCCGCGCTGGGCGTGGAAGCTGTGAAGCGTGTTCCGGTACACAACCGCGGCACCGCACTGGGCGTGTTTACCGCGTTTGCCGATGTCTCGTTTTTTCTGGTGGGGCCGCTGGCCGGGGCGGTGATTGGCGGCTTCGGCTATGCCAGCGCTTTTCTCTTTGGGCTGCTGTGCGTGCTGGCGGCGATGGCGATTGTGGTTGCGCTGGCATCACGGCAAGCGCAGATGGTCGATTGAGAAACGGCGGCAGAGCTATGTGGTTACTTCCCTGCCCCTTCGGTGAGGGTAACGATGCGGTCTACGCCGGGGACGGTAAAGTGTTCAACTTTGCCGCTAGGCCAGTGGATCTCAATGTCGTCGATTTTGATTGCCTGGCCCAGGCCGAAATGGGGGCGCGGATCGCTTGAGGAGAGATAGCTGCCGCCGCTGAGAACGTCGGCGCGCTGCTTCATGCCGTTGGCTTTCATGTAGACCGCGGCACCGACAGCGTCGCGGGGGCTTTTGGGGCCGCCGATGAGCTTCAGTTCCAGCCAGTGATTGTGGTCGGGATTGACGTTGCGCAGCAGGACGGGATGGCCGTCCATCACGTTGATGACCGCATCGAACTTGCCGTCGTTGAAGAGGTCACCCACGGCCATGCCACGGCCGGCGATGACGTCGGCCAGGCCAGTGCCTTCAACCGCCGGAACGGGCTCGAATTTCTTTCCTTCGAGGTTGTGGAAGAGCATAGGACGCTCTGCCCAACTAGTGCCCCAGTTGTATTTGTCGGCTTCTGGGTAGACGTGGCCGTCCGCCATGAGCAGATCGCGCCAGCCATCGTTGTCGTAATCAATGAAGGCGTCACCCCAGCTTAAGAACGGGACGGAGACCTCGGCAATGCCAAGCTGATCGCTGATGTCAGTGAAATTGCCGTCGCCTTCGTTCTGGTAGAAGGGCTTGTAATCATCCGAAAACGTCGTGTTGAAGACCGCCAGCATCCCGTTGTTCTGGTAGTCGCCTACCGCCAAGCCCATGGACGCAGTCTCCCGGCCGGCGGAGTTCAGCGCGAAGCCGGAGGAGTAGCTTACGTCTTCAAAGGTGCCGTCGCCCTTGTTGATGTAGAGATAGTTGGGCGTGGAGTCGTTGCCGACGAGAAGATCGGGGCGGCCGTCGTTGTTGATGTCGGCGAAGACAGCCCCGAGACCATAGTATCCTGGCTTGTCGGTCACGCCGGCTTTTTCGCTTACATCCGTAAACGTGCCGTCGCCATTGTTGTGGAAGAGATGGTCGGGCTCGCCTTTCAGGCCCCGCGGACCGCAGGCAACCTTTTCGCCGCGGAAGGTGCAGTAGGCGTTCGTTGCGCCGTCGTTGGTGGGCAGGTTGTTCCAGTCCCAGTGGAGATAGCCGGCCACAAAAAGATCAACCCGCCCGTCGCCGTCATAGTCGCCCCAGGTGGCGGAAGAGGACCAGTTTCCGAGCTGGACCCCGGCCTTCTCGGCAACGTCAGTAAATGTGCCATCGTGATTGTTGAGGTAGAGGCGGTTCTTGCCAACATTGGAGACGAAGATATCGGGCCAGCCGTCGTTGTCGTAGTCCGCAATGGCCACCCCCGTGCCCCAACGGTCGTTGGTGACGCCGGCTTTGGCAGACACATCCGTGAAGGTGCCATCGTGGTTGTTGTGGAAGAGGGCTGCGTGAGGCGGCGTGGTTTTTCCGGTGAGAGCATCGACGGTGGAGCCGTTGACGATGTAGATGTCGAGCCAGCCATCGTTGTCGTAGTCGATGAGGCCGACGCCGGAGCCCTTGGTCTCGACGATGAGGCTCTTTTCGGGGGTGCCCATCTTGTGGGTCCAGTGGGTGAGGCCAGCTTTTTCAGAGACGTCCTGAAAGACGATGGGGCCGGTCTTCACGAATCCCGAAGCTGTGATGGGAACCGGCCTTGCGGCGGGTTGCGCGGGCGCGGCGGGTTGCTGGGTCGGCTGCCCTGGGGGAAGAGCACCGGGGGCTGTGGCTTGGGCGGAGAGAAGTGCGGGAAATCCTGCCGCCAACAGTCCCAGGACAGTGGTAGTGCGCAGTGCCTCAAACATTGCAGCCAGTATACGGGGCGGGATGAGGGCAGGTATCCGCCGAAAGGTGGAGGAGGAGCAACCCCTATTCTTCACCGAGTTCGTAGGGAAGAGCAAAACGCCCGATCTGGATGAATGCTTTGTCGGACGGGGGCCAGATATGGAGGCTCTCGATGCGGCCGGGGCCTGCGATGCGATGGGCTTCCGTGGTGCCGAGGAGCATGCCGGTGGCTGCCTCGTGAAAGTGGACGCTCAGCGCGTCGCCGGCGGGGTTGCGGGTCCAGCCGAAGACGTAGTCGCCGGGCTTGATGGCGATGCCTCCGATGCGGAGGGGGGCCTGGACGATGAGGTAGTGGGAATATTTGCCGTCAGCGGAGTAACCGGCAGTGAGCAGGACTACGCCAGCGATGAAGCGGCCATGGGCGTTGACGATGCCGGAGGCGGTGCGCGCTTCGGTTTCAATGTGCTCGCGCTCGACGGGGGCGCGGGCGGGCAGCAGCGAGGCTAGTTCGGCGTCGGAGGCCTGACGCCAGGTTGGTTTTTGGGCGCGAGCCGCGGGGTTGAGGGTTGACAGGAGTGCGATCAGGAGGGCGGGAACGAAGAGTGTGGGGAGTTTGGGGCTGTGGTTTCCCACCCATTTGCCAAAAAGATGCCGAATGGATGGGACACCCGAGATTTGTGGCGTTGCGGAACTGGGGAGAACGGGCCTTTGGGGTATCCCTGGTCTCAAAAACGAGACCAGGGGCACCCAGCATTCTTGGCTTGCCGAGTGTGCTTTGAAGTCGAGGATTGGGCGGTTGTTCATGGCTTTGGCTTTCTCAGGGATTCGAGGGGGACGATGCCTCGCTGAATGGCGGCCGTAGCGGCCTGGGTGCGGTCCGTGACGCCGAGTTTGCTGAGCAGGCTGTTGATGTGGGTTTTGACGGTGGCCTCGGAGATTTCAAGCTCGGTGGCGATTTCCTTGTTGCTTTTGCCGTGGACGATCTGCTCGAGGACGTCGAACTCGCGTGGGGTGAGCTCTTCAGTGCCCATACGCTCGGCGAGTTTCTGGGCGATGGCCGGAGGAATGTGCTGGCGCCCGGCGTGGACGGCGCGGATAGTGGAGATGAGTTCCTCGGAGGTCATGCCCTTGAGCAGGTAAGCGCGTGCGCCGGCCTGGAGGGCGCGGAAGATGTCTTCGTCTCCGTCGTAGGTGGTGAGGACGATGAAGCGAGCGCCCGGGGTTTCCATGCGGATGCGTTCGATGACCTCAACGCCGCTGAGGCGTGGCAGGCGCAGATCGACGAGAGTGATGGCCGGTTGATGTTTACGAAACTGGGCGATGGCCTCAACGCCGTCCGCCGCTTCGCCGACGACTTCAAGGCCATCAACAACGTTGAGCAGAGCGACGAGGCCGGCGCGGACAACGTGGTGGTCCTCGACGACGAGAACGCGAATGGAGTCTTTGGGATGTGCTTCAGTCAAAGTGTATCTCCTGATGATTCTCGCGGTTCGCGGGGGGCAGGGGCTTGCAGGCGGACGACGGTGCCTTGGCCGGACTCGCCGGTCACTTCGAGGGTACCGCCAATGGCAGCGGCGCGCTCGCGCATGCCGGTGAGGCCGTAGTGGCCGGGCTCGGAGTGCGGCACAGAGGGCAGACCGCGACCGTCGTCGCGGACTTCGAGAGCGATGTGCGCAGGTCCGTACTCAAGCTGAACGCGCAGGTGGGCAGCGCCGGCGTGCTTCTTCACGTTCTGGATGGCCTCCTGGGCGACGCGAAGGATTTCGCGCTCAGTGCCGGGAGGAAGCGGGCGATAGGCGCCGAAGATACTGAATTGGCTGTCGAGTGTCGCAGAGTGCTCGGCCTCCACAAGGCGGCGTAGACGGACGGGGAGCGTGGTTTCGCCGGAGTCTTGGGAGCGAAGGGCCCAGATGGACTGGCGGGCGTCGGCCAGGCCCTCGCGGACGTAGCCACGGGTGGTGTCGAGGTGCTTTTGGGCGGCATCGACCTTGTGCATACGCAGAAGTTCGGAGAGCACTTCAAGCTGTACTGAGATGCCGACGTAGCCCTGGGCAAGGGTGTCGTGGATTTCGCGGGCGATGCGGTTGCGTTCGCCGAGGACGGCGGTGAATTGCCGCTGGGCAACCAGGAGGCGGCGGCGGAGAAGCAAAACGATGAGTGCGATGGCGGCGAGGGCAAGAAGGAGGTAGAACCAGGCGGTCTGGTAGAAGTGGGGGCGGAGTTCGAAGGCGAGGGCTTCACCGGTGGTGTTCCATAGGCCGTCGTTGTTGGCGGCCTGGACGCGGAAGGTGTAACGGCCGGGGGGAATGTTGGTGTAGTAGGCGGTGCGGCGAGAGCCGGCGTCGGTCCACGCCCGGTCAAAGCCCTCGAGCATGTAGCGATAGCGGACTTTTTGCGGGGCGATGAAGCTGAGCGCGGCGTAGTCGAACTCGAAGTGGACGTGGCCGGCGGGGATGCTGAGTTGGGCGGCGGGGGTGAGGGGTGCGTCGTCAACAGTAAAGCGCTCAAGGGCGACGGGCGGGGGGATGGAGTTGACGGGGAAGTGAGCGGGGTCGACTTCAACGAGGCCTTTGGGAGTGGCGAACCAGAGGTGGCCATCGCGCGAGCGCCAGGCGGAGGGGTGGCTGTTGGTGGCCGTCTCGCGGCTGTGGAGGCCGTCGGCGGGGCCGAAGTCGATCTGGTTAGTGCAGGTGTTGGATGGGGCAAGGGTGCACCGGGAGATGCCGCTGGAGGTGGCAAGCCAAAGGTGATTTTCGGTGTCGTCGATGATGGCGTGGTTGGAGAGTTGGGATTGGGCGAAGCCTTCGGTTGCGGTGATTTTGTGACCATCCCAGAGGTTCCAACCGTGATCCTGAGTGCCGATGAAGAGTGCGTCGTTGGGGCGTGGCAGGAGGGCCGTAATGACGTTGCTGGAGAGGCCGTTGGCGGTGGTGTAATTGGTGATCTGGTTTGCGTGGATGCGGGAGAGGCCGGCGAAAGTGGCCACCCAGAGATCGCCGGCGGAGTCGCGGGCCATGGCGCCGACCAGATCGCTGCCCAGGCCGCTGGACTGGGCAAAGGTCTCGAGATGTGGGGCGGTGATGGGGCCAGTCAGGTGGGTGAGACCGCGCCGGGTGCCGATCCAGAGGGAGTTGTCTGTGTCCGCGTGGAGAGAGCGGATGAAGTCGTCGGGAAGGCCGTCAGCGGAGGTGAGCGCGTCGATCTGGCCATGATGGATGCGGTTTAGGCCGTCGGGCGTGCCAACCCAGAGGTCGCCGTTGGGCGCGGCGGCAAGGGAGAGAATGACGTCGCTGAGCAGGCCGGTGCGGACGGTGTAGGTTTTTACGGCGACTTTGGCGTGATCCTGGGCGTTGGGTTGCAGGGCATTGAGGCCGGCGTTCGAAGTGCCTACCCAGAGGGTGCCTGCGGCGTCTTCGACGACGGTGGTGGTGGCGTCAGAGGAGAGGCGGTCGCGGACGCCGAAGGTGCGGAAACGCTGGTCGCGGAGGATGTGGAGGCCGCCGGTTTCCGTGCCAACCCAGAGGTTGCCTTCGCGGTCTTCAAGCAGGGTGAGGATGGAGGCTGTAGCGAGGGGGTCGGTGATGGGGAGTTTTTCGAGTTTGCCGTTCGTCCAGCGGGCGAGACCGGCATTGGTGCCTATCCAGAGGGTGCCTTGGCGGTCAGTGAACAACGTCTGAATGCGGCTACCGGGGAGATCGCGGCCAACCGCATAACGCTCGGTCACGATGTCTCCGTGTGAGATGATCAGGATGCTTTTGCTCGCCAATGCAAACGTATTCCCCTGCAAGATTTGCGAAAACTCAATCTCCCCTCTGGCTAGTTCGGAGTCCAATACCGCGCTGCGAGGGAGTCCCATTGAGCCAGATCTCAGGGGCCATTTTTTTCCTTCGAGCTTATATTCCGCTAGGTCAACGGCAATGAATCGTCTCTGCTTCAGTTCTGCGTATCCCAAATCCGTCGAGACTACGGGCGGTCCATCCGGCGATTCCTCCATCGATTCGATCGTGTTCCCGGGCAGGCCGTCTTTGGTCGTGTATGTGGTCACGGCGTTGTCTTTGAGCCGGGCGAGGCCGTCGCTGGTGCCGATCCATAGGGCGCCGTCGTGGGCGGCGAGGAGGCAGCGGATGTCGTTGCCGGGGAGGGCGGGGGTGGTGGTTTTTTCGAAGACGGTGAAGCTGACGCCGTCGAAGCGGACTAGGCCGACTTCGGTGGCGATCCAGAGGAAGCCGTCGGGGGTTTGGGCGAGGGCCTGGACGGTGTTTTGCGGGAGGCCGTTTTCCATGACCCAGGACTGGCGGGCGTAGGCGGCTAACGGGGTGGTGGGTTCGAGACCCGGCGCAGTGAGTGGGAAGACGAGCAGGAACGCGGCTGCCAATCCGGGAAAGAGTGCAGGCGCAATCCGGGGGCGCAGTTCAGTTTCTCGCGATGGGCGGCTCGGATTGGGAGAAACCTGAGTCACGGGAGCGGGCTAACTCCTGGCGTCGCGGCTGCGGTGGGCGCAAGATTGCGCACCTCAACAGTAATTGGAGAGATGGGCGAATGCACAGGCATCAGATGGGTCTAGGAGCCAAAAATGGCATTCCGTCTCCACCCTTGGGTGGAGGCCAGCCTCAGCCGAATGACTCAAGACGCGCCGCAGATGCGCCGATACTCTGTGCATGTCTCCTGATTGTGGTCCTCTGATCTGGCGTTAAAAAGCGTGATCATCGGGTGGCAGCCCTACTTGCAGAGGGCCGCCACCCGATTTCCTTTTTGGGGGGCGAGGGAGTTCACATCCAGTCTGGATTCGGCAACGGGCAAATCCCATATGCCTCGGGTACACTCCAAAGAACAAAAGTGTTCATTTGTGGAGTCTCGATGAGATTGATTTGCCTGTTTCTTTTTGCTTTTGGTTCCCTTATGAGTGCAAATGCCCAAACGCCCGGCGGCGGCACTGCCCCGGCAACGCCCGATTCCGCGGCGACACTCAGCTACATTCATGGCGCATGGGAGACATTGACGCGGCGGGTGACGGACTGCGAGGCGCACAGAGACACCAAGTGGTCGGGCGAGCCGGTACTCTACCTGCCGGCGGAGATGGCGGCTACACCGGAACTGGGAGCCATAGAACAGAAGTGCCATGTAAAGCTGAAGGCGCTGCCGCGTCGAATTGAGAAGCTGGGCGATGTGCAGCCGGAGGAACTGGCGGCGGAGGGGCTGCTGTATCTCCCCAATGCGTACGTGGTTCCGGGCGGGCGATTCAACGAGATGGTTGGCTGGGACAGCTATTTTATTGTGCTTGGGCTGGAGGCAGATCACAAGGAGGCACTGGCCAAGGGGATCGTGGATAACTTTCTCTTTGAGGTGGAGCACTACGGGGCGGTACTGAACGGGAACCGAACGCATTACCTGACGCGATCGCAGCCGCCGCTGCTTACTTCGATGATTCGGGCGGTAATTGAAAACCCGGCGAGCTTTGCGGCGACACCGCAGGGGCGGATTGAGGAAAGAAGCTGGCTGGCGCACGCGTATGCGATGGCGGAGAAAGACCACTCGACATGGATAAGGCCGGAGCACCTGGCGGGCACGACGGGGCTGGCCCGGTACCTTGATTACGGCAGCGGGCCGGCGCCGGAGATGAATGACAGCACGTATTACGCGGACGTGATCCGGTGGCTGGTGGGGCATCCAAAGGCGGGCGGCGAGGGGTTTCTGGTGAAGGGGCCGGAGCATCCGGAGGCGGCGGAGGCGGCGCGGCTGAAGTTGACCAGCTGCGATGTAAAGGCGAGCGCAACGTGCGCACGGGCGTGGGTAGCGGGCTACCGGCTGAGCAGGGATTTCTATATGGGCGACAGGGCAATGCGGGAGTCGGGGTATGACTCGAGTTTTCGCTTCGGTGCTTTCAGCGGAGCCACGCAGCACTATGCGCCGGTATGCCTGAACAGCCTGCTTTACCGGTATGAGCGGGACATGGAACACCTGGCGCATCTGCTGGTGAAGCCGCGAGAGGCGGAGCGGTGGGAGATGAGGTCAAAGCGGAGGCTGGCGGCGATTCAGCGGTATCTTTGGCGAGCCAAGGATGGGGTGTTTGCCGACTTTGATTTTGCGCATGCGAAGGGATCGAGCTACGCGTATGTGACTTCGCTGTATCCGCTGTGGGCGGGCGTTGCCACGCGGGAGCAGGCGGCGGCGATGGTGAAGAAGCTAGACGTGTTTGAGCGGCCGGGCGGATTATCCATGAGCGCGACGGCGAGCGGGCTGCAGGGTGATGAGCCTTTGGGAAGTGCGCCGGCGAACTGGATTGTAGTGGCCGGGCTTCAAGCGAATGGGTATCGCTCGGAGGCGACGCGGATCGCACGGAAGTTTAATGCGACGGTCGATAAGGGGTTCGAACTGGATGGGGCAATCCGGGAGAGATATAGCGTGGTGGCTGGGGATGGGGATGTGAAGGTGAGTGCGGGGTACAAGGAGAATGGCGTGGGGTTCGGGTCGACGAACGGAGTGTATTTGAAGATGAAAGAAGTTGAACGAGAGGCGGAGGCGCACCCTGCGCACGAGTGACATGGCGCCGATGTAACCTTTCTGCTGCCAGGCGCGTAAGAGGGTATAGAAGGGGATGGCCGGATGGAGGACGAAACGCAGAATGTTCTGATCCAGTTTCAGCACGGAAGCGTGGAGGCTTTCGAGACCCTCTTCAGGATGCACGGGCGGGCAGTGTACGGATGGATTCTGCGCATTGTGCGGAATGCGACCGCGGCTGAAGATGTGACAGTGGAAACATTCTGGCGGATCTACAAGGCACATGCGCGGTTTGATCCGGTGCGAGGATTTGCGCCTTGGGCGCGGCGGATCGCTAGTCATGCGGCGCTGGACTGGCTGCGCGCGGAACTGCCGACGCGCAAGACAGACTCTGAAATGGTTGAGGATTTGGCAGCGCCGGCAGCTGCGGACGCAGCGGTGACGGCGGAGATTCGTTTGAAGACAGCACTTGCCTTTACTAGGCTGCCGCCGAAACTGCGAATTGCAGCGATGCTGGCGGTGGTGGAAGAGCTGCCGGCCAAGGAAGTGGCGGAGGCGCTGGGGATTTCAGTTGCGGCGGTGAAGGTTAGGGTTTTCAGGGCGCTGCGGCTGCTGAGACGAGACTTACAACGACAGGGGATTACACCATGAATGCAGAGGAACAGGAGCGGATGACGAGGCTGCTGAAGGCTGCGCTGCCGCCGGTGGGGAATGACGAGCCGGGGCGCGATGTGTGGCCGGCGGTGTTGACGCGGATGGATGGGCAAGCGGCGGTGCCGTGGTTCGACTGGGCTCTGCTGGCGGGGCTGTTGGGGTTGACGGCGTTGGCTCCGGTTTCGATTCCGGTGTTGCTCTATTACCTGTGAGATCCAGCCGGCGGCAGGGCCGGCGAGAGAGGAGAATTCCGATGAATACGCATCCTTATTTGAGAGCATTTCTGGCGGGGGTTTTCTTTCCGACACTGCTGCTGCCGGTGATGCTGACTGGGTTTGTTGTAGCGCGGCTGGTACTGCAGGTTCCCTTCCCGATCGAGCGGGGACTGGTATTTCCGATGGCGCTGGTTCCGGCGATGTGGGGGTTGTGGAACATGCTGTGGCTGGGAACGCAGGCGCGAGTGCACCAACCGCTGGGCCTGCACGGGGCGGTGCTGCCGCTGCTGCTGTTGCCGGGTGGAACGGTGGTCGCCAGTTGCCTGGGGATCTTGCGACTTGGCTCACATGGCGCGACATGGTTCCAAGCTTGCGAGGTTCCGTATACCCTGATTGCGCCTTGTTTTCTTGCGGTGCTGGTGGGCTACTACCTGATTTGGAAGTATCTCGTGGGATTTCTAAACCGCGTGCTGGGGATTGGGTGATTCCAGCTAACAGTGGACAGCTGGAAGCTAACAGTTGTCCGTTGCCAACTCACAGTTTCCAGCTTTTGGGCGGGCTTCGGAGGGACCTTCGGGTCCCTCTTTTGCTGTCGGGTGGAAGTTTGCATCTGGGAATCTTGGAAGCTGAGCAGGAACCGGCTGGGAGCTGGAGGCTGGGAGGTAGTGGCTAGAAGCTGGTTTTACGCGCCGGGGGTGAAAAAGTCATTCAGGCCGGCGCGGGTTGCGTGGGCGGCCATGGAGGACTGGATTTCGAGAGCGAGAGCCAAGGCGTTGCGACCCTGGCGGGCGGTGACTCTTGGGTGTTGGCGGGTGCGGACGGATTTCAGGAATGATTCGATCTCGAGACGCAATGGCTCGCCGGGTGTGACTTCGGGCTTGACGAAGGAAAGGCCGGGGGCGGGGCCAGACGAGGCCAGACCGAGTTTGGCGAGGATGGCTGGATCGATCAAGCCGGTTGCGGCGATTTGGGCTGTGACATCGACGTCGATCTTTCCGGCGGTGATCGCGGAGACCGCCTGGGGCGGAAGAGCAGCAGCGAGAGCGGCCAACTTGCCCGGATCTAACCCGGCGGCTATGGCTTTCTGGAGGAGTGATGCGATGCCGGCAGGTTGGGCGGAGCCAGGTTCGCCATCGAGGCGGATGACGAGCAGGTCCTGGCGGGCGTAGTCGATGGAAACATACTGGCGGGGCTCAAAGAAGCGGAGCTTGCGAACGCGCTCAGTGGACACGCGGGAGGCGGTGAAGTTGGCGACGCAGCCGGACTCGAATTCAACGCGGACGTTGGCGATATCGACCTTGGGCGAGAGGATGGGCAGGCCGACGGCGCGGACTTCGCGAACGGGCGAAGCTGCGAAGGTGAGGACGATGTCGAGATCGTGAATCATGAGGTCGAGGACCACGTCCACATCCAGCGCGCGGGGCGTGAAGATGGAGAGGCGATGGGACTCGAAAAACATGGGGCGGCGCAGCTTGGGCTCGACAGCGAGGATGGCGGGGTTGAAGCGCTCAAGATGGCCGGGCTGGAGGATGCGGCTGCCCTTTTCAGCGCGAGCAACCAGGTCGTCGGCCTCGGGGAGTGTCGCGGCGAGCGGTTTTTCGACGAGAAGATCGATGCCAGCATCGAGCAGGGGCGAGGCGACGGCGTGGTGGTGAATGGTGGGAACGGCGACGGTGGCGGCGTTGAGATGAAGGTCGGCGGCGAGGAGCGCACCAACGCTGGGGAAGACGGGGATGGTGTATTTTTCAGCGGTTTCGGCGGCGCGGGCCGGGTCAGGATCTACGGCGGCCACGAGAGCAACACCGAGGCCAGCCGATTCCAGTTCGCGATAGACACGAAGGTGATTGCGGCCAAAAGCGCCGGCGCCGGCAACGGCAACGCGCAGGATGGACGAGCTTGCTATTTGGTTGCCCCTTTTCCTTCAACCGCTTTAAGGCAGCGCGAGTAAAGTTCCAGGAGCTGTGTGACGTGCTCTTCCGGCTTGGGGGTTGACGCGCCGCTGAAACCGGTGGAGGGCGCGGCAGGGCGGCCTACGCCGGCCGTACCGGCGACGAACTTGAGCAGGTCGAGAGCGATATCTTCATTGCGGCGTGCGCCGAGACCGGCGGTGTTGATGGCTTCCATAGTGAGTGATCTCCAAAGAGAGATGCTAGCAGAATCCACCTGCGGTGGGGCCAGTTGCTCGCTTTCCGCTCGCACGGGCTTTGGTGGGTCCCGCCTAGCACCCACGGTTAATCGAAAGGGGCCTTCGGAGGATCGTGCTCTCCCAGGTCTCAAAATCGAGATCTGGGGCACTCATCATGGATGGAAGAACCGGCAGGTGGAAGCCGGCGGCGACTACTTCGTGTCTTTGGGCAGCGTGTAGTAGTCGTAGGTGATCTTCCAGGTGAATTCTTTGCCGGGGTCGATGGTCATGTCAATGAAGGGCTCGGGAGAGATGACAGTACGGATGCCCCAAAGAGCGACCTTCGAGAGCGGGCGATCACCGGTGGCGTGGACACCGAAGCCCAGCTTGCGGTCTTCAATGCGGATGTCATAGTCCTTTGGGTCGGAGCTGAAGCCGATGAACAGTGCGGCTACTTTGTCCTCGCCAGTGAGCGTTCGGGTGAGAGTGACCCGATCGCCGCTGAGGGTGAGGAGTTCCAGCAGTTTCGGGTCGGGCGTGGCCACCATCTCGGGATGGAATCCAAATTGGATGCTGGTGTTGGGGCCGGGCGCCTGGTTATCGAGGCTCATGAAGTTGTGGTCGTAGACGCTGGTCTGGATGGTGTGCTGGCCGGTATTGCGAAGACTGTGTTCAAGGATCAGTTGTGGCTTGCCGGGAGTGAGGGAGACGCTCTTGCGGTAGACGTAGCCGTAGCCGGAGCCGGGATCCGTGAGCTCCTGGGTGAACTCGACGGAAGTGGCGGTTTTGCGGACGGTCCACTTGCCGCCGTTGATGATGTCGTAGAGGCGGTAGTTGCTGTAGGGCTTGTCGTCGGGTTTGCGCAGGGCGCCGATGCCGATTTTGATAAAGGTGCCGCCAACCTTGGCGTCTTCCCAGCCGAGGGCAGTGTGGTTGGCGTTGGTGAACTCCTCAGGCACGCCCATCATGTTGGTGCAGGGGCCGGTGACGATGTCAGCGCCGTCATAGATGTAGTCGGAGACCTCGGGGCGGATCTGCTGAAACCAGGGGCCGTAGTAGCTGTGCCCGTTGTACTGGAGGCTGCTGACGACTCCTGACCAATCGAACCGGGTGCCGCGATAGTAGCCGGTTCTTGCATCGGGCAGGTAAAGCGTGGCTTTGACCGAACCGTTGGCAATAGTGGCGGTGGGGGTCTGAGCCGCGCAGCACAGGCTGAGCGGAAGCGCAAGCGCGGCGAAGCGAGCGAGTTTGATCATGAGATTCATAGGCCTCGATTTTACGGGACCCATTATCGCAAAGTCGGCTGCGCGTTGGTGCGTGGCGTTTGGGCTGGTGCGCGTTTTGTGCCGTGAAACTGCACTTTGTGTTCGGATATGATTGCCTGAATTCATCCACGGCATTACCATGGCTTCGAATCAGCGGCTGATAATTTCTGATGCTAAAGCGGCTCAACCTGCCGCGACCGGCTGCCGTGCCTGCGTTGATTTGCGGAAAGACCGCCCGTGTGGGATGGAGGAACAGGATGACTCTTTCACGTAGAGGTTTCTTGAAGGTGGGCGCGGCCGGGGCTGCGTATGCGGTGGGAAGCCTGAAAGGGCTGACTGCGGCGACTGAGGCCGGCGCGGGACAGATTGCTATTCAGCGAATTGAGGAGATGCCGAACGTTCCGCGCAAGTTCAAGGTGCGGGACTGGCGGCATGTGGCCGTTGATCTGGACGCCTATCTCTTCGATCTGGACGCAAAGGGGCCGGGCCGGCCGTTTATCTGGATGGACCGGTCGCGGGTGAACTTTGACGAAGATACGTTCGGGCTCTACGTGACGGTGGACGATCCGCGGGGCGGGCCGAAGGAGAATGGCGGACAGTTTCACGACGCGGTGTGCGAGCTGCCTTCGCTGATCGCGGCCACGCTGGTGGGCATTGACAAGAGCAACCAGGGTGGGCGCGACTGGGTCAGCATGAGCAAGGCTTTCTTCCACAAGGCCGACGGCAAAAACATCTTCATGGACATGGTGCGCGACTTCTCTTACAAGGTGGGCGGCGCCATGAATATCGATTTCTGGTATGACACCGTACCGAACATGCTGTTTATGCAACTGGCGAGCCTGTATCCGGATGAGCGGCAGTTTGACGAGTTGCAGCACACGGTGGCGGAACAGTTTTACCGGGCCGTGCAGGTGCTGAAGGACGACCCGCTGAAGTTTCATCACCAGACATTCAACTTTAAGACGATGAAGCCGTATGACGGACCGAAAGAGATGCACTGGATTGAGCCAGACTCCTCAGGCGCGTTTGGCTGGTTGCAGTACATGGCATATGTGAAGTTTGGCGAAGCGAAGTATCTCGATGCGGCGAAGGTTGCGATGGAGGCGCTGAATGCCGAGACCAGCAGCCCGCTCTACGACGTGATTTTGCCGTTTGGCGCTTACGCGGCGGCGCGTATGAATGCCGAGCAGGGCACGAGCTATGACACGGGGAAGATTGTGGACTGGTGCTTTGCGGGCGGCAAGATTTGCATGGGCGGGGTAAGTTCGGCGCAGTGGGGCGACTACGACGTGAGCGGGCTAGTGACGATGGGCGAGGACCGGCCTTACCTGTTTGAGACGCATCAACTGGCATCGTCGCTTGTTCCGCTGGCGCGCTATGAGCCGCGACTGGCGCGGGCAGTGGGCAAGTGGATGCTGAACGCGGCCAGCAATGCCCGATTGTTTTATCCGGGGGAGATTCCGGATGAGTACCAGGCTGTGCCGGAACTGAAGGAGGTTTCGCGGAACCTGATTGGGTATGAGGTGCTGCTGGGCCGGGGCGGAAAACTGCTGGATGCGCAGGAGAAGGAAGTGCTGGCCAAGCGGCGCGGCGTCTCGTTTGTGGCGTCGCGCGACAACTGGGAGTGTTGGTCGCCGACGACCGGGGAGCGGTATGTGTTTCCGCCGATCTCGCACTTCAGCTTGTACAGTTCGACATCCGCCGGCGTATTTGGATCGATCATCTCGCGGACAGACGACGAACAGATCCTGGGCCTCGATTGCCTGAAGACCGACTATAACCAGGCGACGGCATATCCCACGCATCTCTACTACAATCCGCACGACGAGGAGCGAGAGATTCATGTGGATGTGGGCGCGACGCGGGTGGACCTGTATGACGCGGTGGCCAAGCGATGGGTGAAGAAGGGCGCGGTGGGAAAGACGGGCGTACGGCTGGCACGAGACTCGGCTGCTTTGATTGTGGCCGTGCCCGCGGGCGCCAGGACGGAGCGCAAGGGCAAGCGGTTGCTGGCAGAAGGCGTGGTGGTGGACTACTTTGCCGGCGGAACCGCGTAGGCGACCAATGAAACGGAATTAGAAGACCGAGGAAAGAGGAAGGTTGGGAATATGAGAATTCCACGGAGAAATCTCTTCAAGGGCCTGGCAGCTTCGCTGGGATTGATGGCAGCGGGCAAGGTTGGCGACGCCGCTGAGGTTGCGCCCGCAAAGCCGGCGGCCGCGCGCCATGGGGGCGGCCCCGATGCGTTGTATGAGAAGCCGATGCCGATCACGGTTGCGGAACTGAAGGCCCGGAAGGCGCCGGGGGCTTCGGTTGCGGAAGTGAGCGACTATCTACCTGTGGGTTACACCGGTCCACTCGCGCCGTGCCCGCCGCACGCGGATATGAATCCGCACCACGCGGCGATTGTGACCTGGGAAGGCAAGCCGCACCGGTTCATCTTCAGCCATGAAGCGAGCTACGTGCCGGCCATGGAACTGCCCAATGGCGTGGGCTTGTGTAACCAGTTCTTCGAGGGCAGCACCGGGGATGAGTTGTTCAACGATCTGGGACGAAGAACGCGGAACAGTTTTGTGAACATAGTGCAAAGCGGACCGGAGCGGGCCTGGGTGCGGTGGAATTACTTCTGCGTCAACAAAGACGACGATACGCGGATCGCGCTGAAAGGCACTGAAGACTACATTGCCTATCCGAACGGCTTGATGTGGCGGCGGCTGACGTACGAAACCATGATGCCAGAGTCGCCAGAGGGCTATAGCTGGCAGCCCATCGACTTCTTTGCCTGGGTTCCGAATGGAAGCGAGTGGAAGGACTTCTTGACCCGCGACGAGGAGCACGGAGACTACCACGTGGCCACGGTCCTGGACGCCTTCAGCGACAAACGCTATGACAAGTTCTGGGACGACAATGGGAAGGCGCGGCGCATCGGCGATGCCGCTTTGCTGCTGGAGATCTCGCACTCGCGCGGCCTGGCGATGGTGCTGCCCACCAAAGCCGGCAACCTGTTCACCATTCTTGGGGACGCATCGGGATTCCCCTCGACGAAGAGCCAAGTGGTGGATCACTCGTTCAATGATACGGGCGGCTGGGGCTGGGGACCCATCCGCTGGGACCACTGGCCGGTAGGCTGGTTGAACTCCGAGGCAAACAACTACAAGCCCGATGTGTCGAAGTACCCCTATCACTACGGACCCCTGTCGCATTACATCGTGAGCCATCCGCTGAAGAACTGCGGGGAGTTGCCCATGGAAGATGCCAACAACGACTACCACAAAGAAACGCTGAACATGGAGCATAACCGGTGGGCGGAGCGGCACGTTTATTACACCCTGACCGGCGCGGCAAAAGATATTGAGTCTATCCGCAAATTGGCGCGGCAATGGCTTGAGAAAGGCCACGCCTGCGCAACTCCGGAGAGCATAGCCGGTTTGCAAACCAGTTAGGTTTTGGCAGGCCCAGGTCCGGGGTGCTCTACCCTTCCGCGAAGAAGCCATGGATGGGTGGGGCGCCGGGCTTGTTGAAAAGTCAAGCATGCATTGAAAGGGGGCATTGAGAGGATGAGGATCGCAAGAAGGAACGTGTTTAAAGGGCTGGCTGCCTCACTGGGTCTGCTGGCGGCGGGCAAGGTTGCAGCGGCAGAAGAGGCGGCTGAGCCCGTGAGTGCGGGGTACGGCATGGGGCCCGATCCGCTGTATGAAAAGCCGTTGCCGCTGAAGGTGGCAGAGTTGGAAGCACGCACCGAGGCAGGCGTTCACGCGGCGGAAGTGAGCGATTACTCGATCTGCGGCTACAAGGGCGAGCTGAAACCGAGCCCACCCCACGCAGACATGAATCCCAACGATGCGGTGATCATCAAGTGGCAGGGCAAGCCGCATCGCGTGGTGTTTTCGCATGAGGCCAGCTATGACCCATGGATGGAGTTGCCCAACGGGGTGGGGCTGTGTAACCAGTTCTTCGAAGGGAACAACGGGTACGCGGAGTTGTTCAACAATAACGGGCGCAAGACGCGGAACAGCTTTGTGAACATCGTCCAGGCCGGGCCGGAGCGCGCGTGGGTGCGGTGGAACTACTTTTGCGTGAACAAAGACGACGACTCGCACCCGGTGCTGCATGGGACGGAAGACTATGTGGCCTACCCAAATGGGCTGATGTGGCGGCGGCTGACCTACGAGACCATGATGGCGGACAAGCCGGAAGGCTATAGCTGGCAGCCGATCGACTTTTTTGCCGCTGCGCCAAATGGGACCGAGTGGAGAGATTTATTTCCTCGAGATGAAGCGCACGGCGATTACCTGGTGGCAACCGCGCTCGATGCCTTCAGCCCCAAGCGCTACGACGTGTTCTGGGACGACAATGGCAAGGCGCGGCGCAACGGCGACGCGGCGCTGCTGCTGGAGATTTCGCACTCGCGCGGCTTTGCGCTGGTGATGCCGTTCAAGGCTGGATATTTGTTTACGATTCTTGGGGCGGCGTCGGGATTCCCGTCTGAGAAGAGCCAGATTGTGGACCACTCGTTCAACGAAACCGGCGGATGGGGCTGGGGCGCGGCACGATGGGATCACTGGCCGGTGGGATGGCTGAATGCGCAGGAGAACGACTACAAACCGGGTGCTTCAAAGTACCCCTACAGCTTTGGACCGTTTTCGCATTACATCGTGAATCATCCGTTGAAGGACGGCGCAAAGGACTACCTGCGTGAAGCCAACGACATGGATTTGAATCGCTGGTCGGAGCGGCATGTCTACTACACGCTGACGGGCCGTGCGGAGAACTTGGAGGAGATTCGGCGGCTGGCGCGCCGTTGGCTGGAGCAAGGCCACGGCTGCGCGACGCCGGAGAGCATTGCCGGGCTGTAGCCACCTGTGGTGGGGCCACCTGCGTTCGGCGCGGTAAGTTGAGGGTTGTGGCAAGAACTCATCGCCGGCATTGGGATAACCTGAAGCTTATGCGGACGGCCTACATCGGAATGGGGGGGAACCTGGCCAGTTGGGCGGGCTCCCCTGAGGCGACCCTGACCGCAGCTGCGATCCGGCTTAAATCTCTGGGCCGGGTGGGCCGCCGTTCGTCCCTTTACTCAACCGAGCCGGTGGGTTTTGCCAGCCAGCCGCGGTTTGTGAATGCGGTGGTGGAACTGAAGACAGAACTCGCCACACGCGAGCTGATGGATGCGCTGCTGAAGATCGAGCTTGAGTTTGGCCGCGACCGGGCCTCAAGCTTCACTAACGGCCCTAGAACGTTAGATTTGGATATTCTTCTGATCAACCGCGAAGTTGTGAGCGAGCCGGGTTTGGAGATCCCCCATCCGCGGCTGGCCGAGCGCGCCTTTGTGCTTGTCCCGCTTTGCGAAATCGACGGCCTCATTTTTGATGCCAGGCAGGGAAGAACCGTGTCACAATTGCTCAACGAGTTGCTCCCCGGCTCGGAAAGCAAAAAAGATGCGGTGGCCCGGATTCAATACGATGGTTGGGGCGTTGGCCCTGGTTGGTATGGTGTGTGCGGCGGCGCGCCTTAATGCACAATTGCCGGATGCCCCTCTGCCGAATGCACCTTCGCCGGCAACGATGACAGTGGCCGTGGAAGACACGAGCGGAGCCGCACTGACCGGCGCCACGGTTGCGGATTCAGGTGGCAATCTGCTGGGACATACGGATGCGGACGGAAGGCTGACCCTGACTTGCGCAGTACCCTGCCGCCTGCGGGTAGACGCTCGGGGATTTCAGGGCAAGAGCCTGCAACTGAGCGCGGGAACAACGCTTCAACTTGAGCCGGCCACCATCAAAGAGGAAGTGACGGTGACCGCCTATCGCGTGCCCCTGGGGCAGTTAGGCAGCCCCGTGACTACGCGCGTGCTTTCTGAGACAGCTTTAGACAGCACGCCGGCGGTGACTCTGGATGGGCAACTGCGGCAACTGCCTGGGGTTGAGCTTTTTCGCCGCTCGAGTTCACTGGTGGCCAATCCATCCTCACAGGGCATCAGCCTGCGGGGGCTGGGTTCGACTTCAGCCAGCCGCACGCTGATCACCGAAGACGATGTGCCGCTAAACGATCCTGTCGGGGGCTGGATTCACTGGGACGAGCAGCCACAACTGACCATCCGAAGCGTAGAACTGGCGCGAGGGGGCATTAGCGACCTCTACGGGTCGAGTGCGATCGGCGGCGTGGTGAGCCTGGTGGCAGCGCGGCCTGGCGCCAGCAGCGCCGAGTTGCGCACAAGCTATGGCGCCGAAGGGACCTACGACCAAAGCCTTCTGGTTACAACCAAGCATGGGCCGTGGGGAGTGCTGGCGTCAGGTGGCGCCCTGAGCACCGACGGATATATCCAGGAGGCGCCAACTGAGCGCGGTCCGGTGGACGTGAACTCGAACATGCGCAGCCAGAACGCGATGATGCTGGTGGACCGCGAGCGCGGCCCGCTGCGGTTGTTTCTGCGAGGAAGCGGCTTCAACGAAGCCAGGCGGAACGGGACACTCTTCCAAACCAACGGAACCAGGCTGTGGCGCTATGTTGCCGGCGGCGACTGGCAGGGCCCGCATGGCGGCTCTCTGACCACGCGGTTTTACGGCTCGGACGAGCGATTCCACCAGACGTTCTCGAGCATTTCGAGTTTGGCCAACTTTGGAGACCCCTCTTGCGTCTACCGGTGCGGCGAGAACCCGACGCGTTATTCGATCTTGCCCGATAACGAACTAGGCGCAGTGGCCCATTGGAACCAGCCACTGGGCGCGGGACTGCTGTTTGTGTTTGGGGCGGACACGCACGATATTCGGGTTTGGGACCAGGAACAGACCTTTGGGAGCACAGCGGCACTGACGAATCTGCGTGACCACCAGCGCGACTCCGCCGCCTATGCCGAGGCCATGTGGGTCCACAAGGGCTGGACCCTGACCGGCTCGAGCCGACTGGACTGGTTCCAGAACTACGACGGCCAGCAAATGATGTGGAACGGGACAGGCTGGGGGCCGACCGCCATACAGCCTGTCCATGGGAGCCAACGAGTTTTTGATCCGCGCCTAGGGCTGTCGCGAAAGCTCTTCAATCATTGGGCAATCAACGCATCGGGCTTCAGGGCGTTCCGCGCTCCCACGCCCAACGAGCTTTACCGCTCGACCCAGGTGGGCAGCGAGCTGACCTACCCGAACGGCGCACTGTTAAGCGAGCGCGCGACGGGGTGGGAGACAGGCGTTGCAACCGAGTGGCGCTGGGGCACGATCCGAACAAGCTACTTCCTCACCCAGGTAAATAGGCCAATCACTGCCGTTGCACTGAGCGCGTCCACGGCGCCGCCGCCAATTCTGCTGCGCCGCGAGAACCTGGGCCAGATTGAAAGCCGCGGCGTGGCCGTGGACTTCCAACTGTCGCCGCGGCGCTGGCTTTCAGTGGATGGCGGCTACCAGCACGCAGAGGCCACTGTAACCAAGGGCAGCCAGGACCTGGGCAACTGGATTCCCGAGGTAGCGCGTAACATGGCCACGCTGAACGTGCGCGCATACCGGTCTGCCATGGGAACGCTAAGCGTGCAGACGCGGTTGAGCGGACGCCAGTATGACGATGCCGCCAATAGTTTCCTGCTGCATGGATTTTTCAGGATGGACGCTTACGCCTCGCACGACTTTGGCAAGCGCATCCAGCTGTTCACGGCCGGAGAAAACCTACTGAATCGCCAGGTTCAGGTGGCTCAGACGCCCACCACCACGCTGGCCATGCCGCGCGTGGCGCGGATCGGGTTTCTGATCCGGTTGGGCGGAACCAGACCGTAACGGCCCCTTATCCCGCTAGAATCGACTGGTGAGCCTCGACTTCAACGTAATCAGCGCAAGCGATGCCGGAGGACGGCGTGCGCAGATCGTTTTGCCTCATCAGACAGTGGAGACGCCGGTCTTCATGCCGGTGGGCACGGCCGGGACGGTGAAGGCCGTGGCGCAGGATGTGCTGGAATCGCTAGGCGCACAGATCGTTCTGGGCAACACGTACCACCTCTACCTACGGCCGGGACACGAGGCCATCCGGCGGATGGGCGGGCTGCACAAGTTCATGAGCTGGCCGCGGGCGCTGCTCACCGACTCCGGCGGGTTTCAGGTTTTCAGCCTGAGCCAGTTGCGCAAGGTGACGGATGCGGGCGTGGAGTTCCGGTCGCACCTGGACGGGAGCAGCCATATGTTTACTCCCGAGCACTCGATGGATGTGCAAATCGCGTTGGGCGCTGACATCTGCATGGCGTTTGACGAGTGCACCGAATACCCTGCAGAACGGAGCAGAGCCCAGGAGAGCCTGCGGCTCACCATGGCGTGGGCGCAGCGGTCGCTGGAGCGGTTTCGGGCTTTTGCCCATGCAGTGCCCTGGCACGAGCAGCAGGGCGGGCGCACGCAGAGCCTGTTCGGGATTGTGCAGGGCGGCACCTATACCGACCTGCGCCGCGAGAGCGCGGAGAGGCTGGTGGAGATGGAGTTTGACGGCTACGCTATTGGCGGGCTCAGCGTGGGTGAGCCGCGCGACAAGACCCTGGAGATGATTGCCGAGGTGCTGCCCCTGCTGCCCAAAGACAAGCCGCGCTACGTGATGGGCGTGGGCTACCCGGACGAGATTGAGCAGTATGCACGGATGGGGCTGGACATGATGGACTGCGTTTTGCCAACCCGCGCGGCGCGCCATGGGTTGCTGTTTACCAGCGAGGGCCGGCTGAACATCAAGAGCAAGCGGTATGCCGAAGATCAGCGTCCGCCGGATCCGGCTTGCGGGTGCATGGTGTGCCGACGGTACTCGCGAGCTTATCTGCGCCACCTGATGCAGGCGGGCGAGGCGCTTTCTGGAATCCTGAACACGATCCACAACCTTGCGTATTACCTGGGGATCATGGAGCGGGTGCGCCTGAGCCTTCAATTCGGAAATTGAAGGCCCTGGCACTCAGCCGGTGATGGCTCCGCCCAGAAGCTGTCTCAAGGCCTGAACGTACTCCGTGAGGGCATTGCGGCCGGCTTCAGTCATGCGGTAGAGAGTCTGCGGCTTGCGTTGGACGAACTTTTTTTCGACTGCGACATAGCCGGCTTCCTCCAGCTTGAGCAACTGCGCGCCGAGGTTTCCGTCGGTTGAGCCGGTCTTTGAACGGAGCCAGGTGAACTCTGCTTCCTCGACCGTGGAGAGAAGCGAAAGCAGGGCCAGACGCAGCTTTCCGTGAACAATGGGATTCAGTTCAGGTAAGTCAGGCATGGGAGACATCCTGCCTTTGCTTGCGAGACTCGGCGATCATTCCATAGATGCCGAAGACGATTTGGCAGAAGAAAATGGCGACCAGGAAGCCGGCTGTGACCTGGTTTTCAGAGCCGAAGCAAGCGGCCACGGCGGAGGCCCACCAGATGATGGCGCAGGCGAATTGCATCTTCCATTTGAGAATGATGCTTGAGGCGGCGTTGGTGCACCCGAGAAAGGCGCCGATGATGGCAATAAAAACGTGGAAGTCAAAACGGCCGCTGAAGCCGAGGGCAACCAACAAGGTGAAGAGCGAGACGCCCATGGCGATCCAGATGGCTGCCATCGCACGGCCGAGGGTTGTCTCAGGGCCTTTGCCTGCCTTTCGCGAGACGAGGATGCCCATCAGGATGGAGGCGGCGATCATGGTAATCGGCCAGGCCAGATTGCTGTGGCCCCACGTCGACCAGGCCATGGCCACATAATAGGCAACACCCCATAGAACAAAGGTCCATCCCCAGCTCTCGGTTTTACGCCGTCCTTCGGCGATCATGGTCTCAATGAGGTTGAGCCTGTCTTTCAGTTCGAGTTCTTCCGGATTCCTGTTCATGGTGATTCTCCTCGATGGCTCGTTTTTACATCTAGAGCCATCTCTTACAAGAAGTACTCTAGTGTATAGAGTCTTAGATGTCAAGGACTATTTTGCCTGGGAGGAGCTATTTTTGTGGCTAAGCCGGACTGAGGCGACTCGGCGCCTGATCCCTTTCCGAGGGCAGGTGCAACCCCTTCGGTGCCGGCCTGCGGAAGGAGCGCAACTCTGCGATTGCTCGATCGAGAACGCCGGGCCAGTCGCCGGGCACTTTCTGGCGCAGCAGGCGGGCGGTGGGATACCAGGGGGTGGTCTCGATGCGCTGCATCCAGCGCCAATCGGAGAGCCAGGGCAGCAGGATAAGGACGGGTTTGCCGAGGGCTCCGGCCAGGTGAGCGATGCAGGTATCGGTCGTAACCACTAAGTCAAGGGTTGCGATAAGAGCGGCGGTCTCGGCGAGATCGCGGTCGCGGCTGGAGCCGTCCCAAGCGAAGACGTCGCCGGGCAAGGATTCCAACTGTCTGGACGGTTCGCCTTTCTGCAGAGAGATCCAAGTGACGCCGGGCGCGCGCAGCAGGGGAAGCAACGTGCGGAGATGCATAGAGCGCTGGCTGTCTGCCTTGTAGCGGGGATTGCCGGCCCAGGCAAACCCCACGCGAAGGCCCGCCTGAGTCGACGGGAACCGGGTTCGCTTTTCATGGACAAGAGCCGGCGTAGCGCCCAGATAAGCCCCTGTCCAGGGAACTGTTGCCAGTGTGGTTGAGAAGGCGGTGGGAAGACTGAGAAGGGGGCACTCGATATCGAATTGCGGCGGCTGCTCACCGAGGAGAACAACCTGTGCCAGGCCGGCGCGCACTGCGGGCAGCGATGCCATGAGCCGCGCGACCGGCTCTTGCACTTGCAGGATTGGCACGCCTCCGCGGGCGGTCACCAGGGTCAAATAGCGGCTGAACTGGATTGTGTCGCCCAGTCCCTGCTCGGCATGGAGCAGAATGCGGCGGCCATCGAGGGGCTCACCACGCCAGCGGGGCTGCTCAAATTTCCGCGGAGATCGATGGACCTCGCGGAAGTACCATCGGGCCTCGTAGTCAACCCAGCCACGCTCCCAGTCGCCAAGGCGCAGCCGGGTGAGGGCCAGGTTATACAGAGCTCCGGCGCTTTCAGGCGCGCGTTCAACCGCTATCTCATGGGCACGGAGGGCCTGGCCCATGCGCCCCATATCGAGCAGGGAGTTGCCGCGGTTTGAGGCGGCGGCGCGATTGCCGAGCGCCTCAGCCTGTTCAAACATCTGCACTGCTTGAGCAAAGCACCCTTCTTTGTGAAGCAGGATGCCATGCATATTGACGGCCTCGGCGTGGGAGGGATTGCGCGCGAGGGCCGAGCGGAGCCAGCCCCAGGCGCCTGCCACGTCGCCCTCCGCGGCGCGGAACTGGCACCACGCCACATGCGTTTCAGCCTGATCCGGGTTGAGAGCAAAGGCCTTGCGCAGGTAGGCTTCAGCCTCTTCAGGGCGGCGCTGCTCTCGCTTGAGTAGAGCAAGGTTGACGAAGCCGGAGATAAGGTCGGGGCGCAGTTCGACTGCACGAAGCAGGGCGGCCTCCGCATAGGCGGCCCGGCCCAGTTCGCGGAGAATGACGCCCAGGTTCATCCAGGCGGCGGCAAAGTCTGGGCGCAGGGCCAGCGCGCGGCGGTAGCGCGTCTCGGCCAGTTTGAGCCCGCCCAGGCGTTCCAGAACAAACCCGGCGGCAAACTCGGCCTCGGGCAATCGCGGCTGCAGCGCCAGCGCCTGCTCATAGCGGTCAAGCGCGGCGGTGTTGTTGCCCATGCAGGCGTAGGCATTGCCCAGGCCCAGGTGCGCGCCCACCAGCGTGGGCCGGCGCTGGAGAGCCATCTTGAACTCGCGCACGGCCTCCTCAGGCTGCCCGTCAGCGAGCCGCAGCTCACCCATGCCCATCCGGGCCAGGGCGTCCATGCCGTCAAGACGAATCGCCTTGCAATAAGCTTTTTCAGCGTCTTTCGGCTGGCCGGCGGCCTTGAAGGCCTGACCCAACGCCACCCACGCCTCGAGCATCCTGGGAGCCGCGGTGACGGCTGCCTTGGCCATCTGCACGGCGGCCGCATTCTGATTGCTGGCCAGCGCTACAAGGGCGATGCCCACCAGCGCGTCAGGCTGCTGAGGGTTCTCGTTGAGCATGCGCTGATAACCCAGCGCCACATCAGTGAGCCGCCCTGTAAGATCGCCCGATTGTTTTCGATGTTCGCTCATGACCAGGAGTTCCCTGCTTACGCGCAAAACACATGATGAGAGGCAGCGGTGCGGAGGCGCGACTCCGGCTTTGCCTGCCTGACACAGTGGACGCTAGAGGGTTTTGAGCGGGGTTTCCATTGGAAATCAGGATCTGCACAGGCTTTTGCGGGCCGGGTTTCCCGCTTTTGCGTTGGTTTGTTTTCGGGACTGGAGGGGGGCAGCAGGGATATACACTGGCGGAGCACATCCCAAGGAGTTCTTATGTCTGCTGATTCTTCACCGCAAGCACGCGTTCCGCTGCTGGAGCAGGGCCAGGCAACTGCTGAGATAGCCCAGCTCTACGACCAGCTTTATGCCACGCGCGGGGTAGTGCCGAACATGTTTAAAGCACTGGCGAATGTGCCTGCGCTGGCGCTGGGAGTTACCGCACTGCTGAAGCCATTGATGGGCGAGGGCGCGCTGGCCGGCTGGTACAAGGAGCTGATTGCGACGTATGTGGCGGGGCTCAACCGATGCGAGTATTGCGTGAGCGCGCACCGCTACCTGGCGCTGCAACGCGGAGCGACAGCCGAACAGGTGGCTTGCGTGGAGGAGCCGGGGAGAAACGGGTTTGAGCGGGGGCCGTTTACGACTAAGGAAAAAGCGGGGTTCCGGTACGCGGGGTTGCTTCATGTCTCAGGCAACGCGATCGACGATGCGGCGTTTGCGACCGTCAGCGTTCAGTTCGACTCGATGGAACTGATTGAGCTCACGGCCGTGGCGGCGGCGTTTGAGATGTTTCCGCGAATCAACTCAGCGCTGAACATTCCAGTAACGCCGCTCCCGGTGAGCGAGTAACTGCATTTGGCATTCCGCGTGGTCGGGTCCGACGGTTTAGCGTTGCGGCCTGCGGTCCGATCTCTAGTTCCCCAGCTGCTTCACAAAGAAGTCCGCCATGATGTGGTTGGCTTCAATGGCCTCGGGCAGGCGGGCGTCATACCAGAAGGCGTGGGTGAGTGCGTCATACACAACCAAACGCGCATCGACACCGGCGAGAAGAAAGGCGCGGTGCAGGTTGACGGTGCCGCTGAGCAGGAGGTCACGGCCGCTGGTGACAAAGAGCGTAGGCGGCAGGCCGTGAAGATCGGCGTAGATGGGCGAAAGGACCGGGTCTTTGGGGTCGGCGCCGTGCAGGTATTCCGGGTCGTGCGGGCTTGAGTCGGGTGGATCGAGATGGCCGGTGAGGCCGCGGAGAGCGAACAAGGCGATGGAGTCGCCTTCATGAGCGAAGTCGCCGAGGCCGCTGAAGATGCCGAGAGCCGCAGGCAGAGGCAGGCCGAGTTGCTTGAGACGGACGGCTACTTCGCCGGTGAGGATGGCGCCGGCGGACGTGCCATAGAGGACGATGTGCTGCGGCTTGTAGGTCTTGAGGAGTTCCTTGTAGACGGCGACTGTGTCATCAACGGCGGCGGGGAAGGGATGCTCGGGGGCGAGGCGGTAAAGCACGGCCACCACCTTGATTTTGGCGTAGCCGGCGATGGGGATGGACTCAGTGTACGAGCCGGAGTCCGCGTTGAAACCGCCGCCGTGGACGTTAAGCAGCACCTTGTCTTTGTTGGCCTCAGGCATTCCGTCGGGGGTGACGATGTGCACGGGGACCCCTGCGATGGTGTCTTCAACAAGTTGGTTGGGACAGAGGCGGGACCAGGCAACGCGGGCCTTGGCGGTGTACTGGTCAGTAAGTGCGCGGCGCTGGGCGAGCGATTCCGGTGGGCCCTGGTCGGGCTCAGCCCGGCCCAAGGCGAGCTGCGCCTGTGCGCTGATGGTCTGGGGCACGGGGACGACTCGGGTGACGTGAGCGGTTCCCTGGGCATCAATGTAGCTGGTGTCGTTGTTGGGAGCTTGAGCAGCGGTTGTGGGCTGGGGGGCGGGCTGCTGCGCGGCCATCGCGGCAGAAGCCAGCAGGATCAAAAGGACGGCGGAGCGGGGCGTTGAATGCATGGAATCGGTCTCCTCCCTCGGAGAACCGATTCTAAACTGTGCCTGCGCAACCCAACCACCTGCGCTGTCGCCTGACAGGAAGCGGAAACCACGGCGAGGTTCCAGGCAGGATTCTTGCCGGCGAAGGAGCGGGCGTTGATTCGCCCCCTTCGCCGGCAAGCTTTGCTACATTAGTGCGGTAAAACGAGCAGGCTGGCCTCGAGCAGTTTTTCAGTCAGCCGGTCAAGAGCCTGGGGGAATTTGTAGGAGATGGTGCGAACGCTCATCCCCAACAAAGTGGCCGCCTCAGCCTGGGTGTACTCTTGAATGACGATCCGGCTCAGCATCTCGCGGTCGAGCGAACCCAGCTGGCCGATGCACTTCTCCACGTCAAGCACGAAGATGACCGCATCTTCGAAGGTTCGAACGGGACGGCTGGAGACCCATCCCCGGGCGACAGGATCGCCCAGGATCGACGGCGCCCGGCCGACCTGCATGGAAGCATAGAGATAGCGGCGCAACATGCTCTCAGTATGCTTGCGATAGAAGGCCAGGCTGGTGACCGGCCCTGCATCCGGCGCCTTCGCGGCCGGTTTGGCGGCGGGAACGACCGCCGGTTTCTCTTTCCAGACTCTCCTGTCTTCACGCCATGCTGTTTGTTGATTGGTTACTCCCCATACCACTGGCAACTGAAGGGCTGCACTCATCGCGCACCCCCTGCCACCGCAGCCGCCGCCCAGGCCTTGATCAACGGCTTGCGAGCCGGCCGCCCGCGCCGCTTACGGCTTTCCGGCGAAGGAAAATCTTTCAGTTTGGTTTCACATCCGAAGCAGTACACACTCCCATGGTTCTGGGCACGGTACCAAAGACAACCGCACCCCTCGCAAATTTTCAATTGCACGCGCAATTCCATGACGAATTCTCCGTAATCGAGGCAACTCCCGACGGTTCTTGTTTGTGATTCTTTTTCCGCGGGGTGGAGAGAACCGGGCACGGCTGCTCAGGTTTCTTCTGTCCTGATGGGGGATAGCCACTCGTCTTCTCTCGTTTCTTGTCATGCTCATAGCGCGCAGATCCCGGAATTTTCTCGCCCTGGTCTGCTTCAGGCGCCTCTGCTGAGCGCATTGAAGCCGGGATGGGATGCTCCGGCACATAACTGCTGAGCCGGACAATGTTCATTTGCTGCTGAAGAGGGCGAGAGTGCGCCCGTTTCAGCCGTGCGGCAAAGAAACGTTTCCCGAAAGATTCCCACAAACCATCACGAGATTAAGTAAAGCCAATGTAGAAAGTTGTGTCTTCTGCGTCAATCTCCGCGACAACTTTTCCGGTTCTGCACTTTCCATTCCCAGCCGGAGCGCTGAGAATGAAGGCCAATTGGCCCTGATAGCTTTTCTGTAAGAAAACAATTGCCATCCCGAGTCATTGCTGGTGGTGGATTTTCCACAAATGAACTTTACTCAGATGCACGAACGACTCCGCCTGGAACTGCTGCGCAGGATACAGCGGGGGACGGTCAGCGTCTCGTTGTTGGCCCGGCAGACGGGATTTGGGCAAAGTCATCTTTCGAATTTTCTTCACAACCGGCGGCAGTTGTCGCTGGAGGCAATGGACAAGATTCTGGCCGCTCAGCACCTGGGCGCGGGCGATCTGCTGCCGGCAACCTACCGGCCCGCAGACCTGCCCCAGGACGCAGAAGGCAGCACCGTGCCGCTGGTGTCGCACGCCGTGGCACTGTTTGAGCCGCACATTCGACCGGCTGCTGTGCAAACCATGATGCATATGCCCACCGGAGTGCTTCAGTCCACGCGCTCCCGCGCATCGAGCCAGCGACGGGCGTGGCAGCGGTTTGTGGCCGTGCGGATTCCGGCCGCAGACGCGTTGCCGATGGAGCCATTGGTGTTGCCTGAGGCCATTGCCCTGCTTGATCGCCACTACAACTCGCTGATGCCCTACCGGCCCAACCGCCCAAACCTTTACGCGGTCCGGCACGGAGCCCACCTGGCGTTGCGTTATGTGGATTTTGTGGCGAACCGGCTGGTGCTACGTCCGCACAACATTGCGTTCCCTGTAGACCTGATTGAGGTGAGCCCGGGCGAGTCGCCGGCGGACCTGATTGTGGGGCGGATTGCGCTGATTATCAACGAGTTGTGAGGCTGGGGTTGCAATCGCCCAGCCGCTTTCAGTGCTACTTGGTTTTGAAGCTCAGGACGGCTCCGTTAGTTGTACCCGCCACGTTGGAGGCGACTGCCATGAAGTAGTAGGTGGTTTTCGACTTCAGGCCGGTGAGGGTTACGGTGACTGGGGTAGCGATTGTTCCCGTCAGCGCCCCTGTTTTGGGGGTTGTGGCGCCCAGGGCGCTGGTGGTTCCGTAGGCAAACCAGTACTGGGTAGTGGCGTTGTTGGCGTTGACTGTTGCGTGCAGCAATGCACTGGTTGCCGTGAGGCCTGAGGCAGCCTGGGTGGTGACTAAAGGCGTGATGAAGTACGTGCCTGAAGCGACGATGCTGTTGGTATAGCCTGTTGCCGCGGCGATGGCCTTGATGGTGGTGGTCTGTGCTACCTGGATTGGATTTTTGAACACAGTTGAAGAAATGGACGGAGCATTTCCGTTGGTTGTGAAGTAGATAGTGGCGCCTTTGGTTGCGTCTGTCAGCGTCACAAATTGGCGCGTTCTGTAACTGCCGACAGCGGGCGAAAAGGTCGGCGGGAATGCCTGGGGCTTGGTGATGGTCTCAGTGAGCGCGGCGCTGGTGGAAGGAGCAAACGACGAGTTGCCCGGGTAGGCGGCCGTGACAGAGTGCGCGCCGACGGCAAGGGAATTGGTGGTATAAATTGCCTGCCCGGAACCGTTAAGGTTGGCCGAGACAGAAGGATTGGTGCCTATGGTGAAGGCGACGCTGCCGGAGGGCATGGCGGACTTGGACGAAACGGTGGCCTTAAAGGTGACGGGAGTTCCCAAAGCGGCTGGATTGGCGCTGGAGGCAAGGGTGGTGGTTGTGGCGGCGGGTCCGGCAGGGGCGGTGAGGAGCATCTTTGTCACGAAGGCGGTGGCGCCGGCCGCGTGATTCTTGGTCTGGTAGGATCCGCTGGTCACCGGGAAGTCAGTAGAGGATGTTTGCCCGACCAGGTAGGCCATATCGGTGTTATCCAGGGCAAGGGCATAGGCTTTCTCATAGGTAGCCCCGCCCAGAAAAGTGGAGTAGATGAGCGCGGAACCGCCGGGGTCGAGTTCAGTGGCAAAAACGGTGGCATACGCCGCGAAGTTCTGTGTCTGGTAGGCTCCTCGCGTGATCGGGAAGTCGCTCGACGAGGCTGCTCCCGCGACAAAGGCCTCTCCTCTGGCGTCCACTGCGATGGCGTTGGCGCTATCGTCGTTCTTGCCTCCAAGGAAAGTGGAGTAGACAAGAGCGGAGCCGTTTGGGTTGATCTCGGTGACAAATGCGTTGCCGTTGTACTGCGACTTGTTTACTTTCTGAAAGGCCAGGCTCGTCACCGGGAAATCGGACGAATAAGTATGACCGGCAACATAGGCGTTGCCCGACGAATCCAGAGCAAGCGCGTTGATGGTGTCGCCATGCCCATAGGGGTCGGCAGGTCCTGAGGCATTGCCTGATCCGCCGAGGTACGTGGAGTAGACGAGGGCGCTGCCAGCGGCATTGAGTTCAGCAGCAAAGCCGTTATTCTGTTTATCCTTGTTGGCTTTGTTGGTGGACTGGAACGCAAATTTCGAGACCGGAAAATCAGGGGAGTAGGTAGTTCCGGCCAGGTAGGCGTCGCCGGAGCCATCCAAAGCGATGGCGTTGACCGAGTCAGCGATCCAGTTCTTTCCGCCATTGCCGTTTCCTGACCCGCCGAGGTAGGTGCAGTAAACCAGTGAGGAACCGGCCGCGTTGAATTTGGCCACAAAGCCCGTAGCCTGATCGCCGGTCTGCGTGTAGGTGTTGATTTTGGTCTGGAAGGCGCCGCTGGTAACAGGAAACGATGGGCCATCGGTGGTTCCAGCCACAAAGGCTTCGCCCGCCGCATCCACCGCAATGGCATTAGCCCTGTCTCCCACATACGATTCTTTCGAGCCGAGGTAGGTGGAGTAGACGAGCGCGCTGCCGCCAGGATTGAGCACGGAGACGAATGCCGTGAACGTGGCATCTCCCAATCGCTGGGTCTGGAACGCTCCCCTGGTCACGGGAAAATCAGAGGACCAGGTAACTCCGGCAACGTAAGCGTTGCCCGCCTTGTCCACGGCGATGGCCTGGGCCGATTCTTGAGTGGAACCTCCAAGGTAGGTTGAGTAGACAAGGTCCGAGCCGGAAGCGGCAAGTTTAGTGACAAATGCGGTGTAGGGCCAGGTCGCCTTGTTCTTCGACTGGAATGCTCCCCTGTTCAACGGAAAATCGGTGGAGTCCGTGTATCCGGCGATGTAGGCATTGCCCGTAGCATCGACAGCAATGGCGTTGGCCTGGTCTCCGAAAGTGCTTTTGCCGGAGCCACCGAGATACGTGGAGTAGATGAGCACGGGGTCGATGGTGAGCGACCGGGCTGGATCGTAGTGGCCGACGCGGAAGCGAACCGTATTGTGCGCGCCAGGCAGAAAGGCGCCCTCAACCGGCAGCCGCCTGCTGTTGATTTGCTGGTAAAGCGCCGGCTTGTGGAAGACGATCTGGTCATGGCGGCCAAGAACTTCGAGATCGCCTTCGGGGGTGAGACGCAAGCGACGAGCGCCTTTGAAGCGCAGGGCGATCTGGCCGGGGTCGGCGCGGGGGGCGAGAACAAAGTCATACTCCAACTGACGCTGGTTGCCGTAATACACGAGGTCCACGCCCGGATAGACCTGGCTATAGCGGACCCTGGAGTAGGTGGGAATGCGCGTGTGCCAACTGGATGGATCGCTACCGAGGAAATAGTTGGCGGTGCCGCGGAGCGGGTCTGCGCCGGCCACATGAATGTGTTTGTTTGCGCCGGCCAGTTGCATGCGCACAACCTCTGTCCCGGTGGCCAGGTTGGTGCTTTGTCCCCCGCTGAGCGCCAGAACGGCGCCGGTGCCGGTGAGGAACAGGGAGTAGCCGCTGCCACGGGAGAGGAACTTCACGGCTGGATCGGCCTGGCCCTGGTTGGCCTCAAAGCTTAAGGGAAGCTTGCCGTACCTTTCAACGACTTGGGCCTTTTGGAAACTGGCGGCATTCGAGGAAGCAGACGGCCGGTCATCGGCCACTGCTGCGGTGGAAGCAAGAAGCAGTCCAAAGAGAATCAGAATTTGCGGATGCGAAGCCTTCGAGCAGGTGAGCATATCTCCCCCTCTGACAGCCGATTGCGGATGGCTGGGGAAGGGGCGCCGCAAGTTAACGGCTGTCGCGGCGCACACAGTATATAGCCGCGAATGAAGGGTTCGTCAATCGGTGCGGGGAGAAAGACAGGAGCGGGCAAGCAGAGTTTCTGCGCGGGCCCATCGCCACCAAAGGCGGTAGATGGGCCCGCTGCAATTGCGGCTCAACGGTGCGGGAGAGGGCGGAAAGAATTGAAGCGAAGGACTTTAAACATCGTGGACGGCGTCGGGGTTTTCGAAACGGGTGAACTGGGAGATAAAGTGGAGGTTCACCGTGCCGGTGGGGCCATTGCGCTGCTTGGCGAGGATGATTTCGGATTTGGCCTTGTCAGCTTCGGTGGTTTCTTCGCTGCGGTTGTAGTAGGCCTCGCGATGGATGAAGGCGACGACGTCGGCATCCTGCTCAATGGAGCCGGACTCGCGGAGATCGCTGAGCATGGGTCGCTTGTCGTCGCCGCGACGTTCACTGGCGCGGGAGAGCTGAGAGAGGGCGACGACTGGGACATGAAGCTCTTTGGCGAGGGCTTTGAGGCCGCGGGAGATGGCGGAGACTTCCTGGGTTCGGTTCTCGTAATTTTTTTTGCTGGCGGAGGGGAGGGTGGCCGACATGAGTTGGAGGTAGTCGACGACGATGAGGTCGAGACCGCCGGCGGTCTGGCGGAGGCGGCGGGACTTGGCGCGCATCTCGGCGAGGGAGATGCCGGCGGAATCGTCAATGAACATGCGGGTTTCAATGAGCTGCTCGAGGGCGCGCTCGAGCTTGACCTGGTCTTCGCGGCCGAGGAAGCCGGTTTGCAGTTTGCGCTGATCGACCCAGGCCTGGGAGGCGAGCATGCGGCGCAGAAGCGACTCCTTGCTCATTTCAAGACTGAAGACGGCGACGATGGCCTGACCGTTGACGGCGGCGTGCTGGGCAAGGTTGATGGCGAGTGCAGTTTTGCCCATGGAGGGGCGTGCGGCGATGATGATGAGTTCGCCTTTTTGCAGGCCGCTGGTCATGCGGTCGAGCTCAGTGAAGCCGGTGGCGAGGCCAGTGACTTCGCGGCTTTCCTTGTAGAGATTGTCGATGGAGCCGAAGGAGTGCTGGACGATCTGGTCGAGGGACTGGAAGCCCTGGGTGAGGCCTTTCTCTGTGACTTCAAGGAGTTTAGCCTCGGCCTCGCTGAGGACGGCGATGGCTTCATCGCTCTGGTCGGCGGCCTGGGCGATGGCGGCTGAGCAGATGAGCATGAGGCGGCGCAACATGCTCTTGTCTTTGACGATGCGGATGTAGTCTTCAATGACGGGACGGCGGGGCAGACCCTCAGTGAGGGAGGCGAGGTAAGCGACGCCGCCGACGGCCTCAACCTCTTTGAAGCGGGAGAGTTCGTTGGCCAGGGTGACGATATCGACGGCGCGCTGGGCGTCCATCAACTCACTCATTCGCTGGAAGATGCGGCGATGGGAGTCGAGGGAGAAGTCGTCAGGGGAGAGCTTTTCAGCGGCTTCGGCGTGGGCGGCGTTGTCAAGGAGGATGGCGCCGAGGATGGTCTTTTCGGCTTCGACATTGGCGGGGAGTCCGGCGTCGAGGGTGAGGTCGGGGATGGCGGGCATAGGTAGAGTCTAGGCCGAAAGGGGGCGGAGGATGGCTGTGAAGATTGGCGGAGGGGCGTGGAAAACGGGGGAAGTTGGACAGAGGACGCAGGGACATAGGGACGTAGGGACTGGGGGTTACCGGGTAGTTAACTTTTGGCTGCAAAGGTTGGCTTGTAAGGTTCGGAAAAGGGGCCAAAGGTTTGCTTAGATGGTTCGGTTTAGTGGGCAAAGGTTGGCTTCTATGGTTGGGAAAAGTGTCAAAACGAACCTTGGATGGTTGTGCATTTAAGGAAACGGAACCTTGCATGGTTCTACAAATTGGGGGTTGGTTTGCTTTAAATTGAACCTGTTTTGCGCAAAACGCGTTGAAACGGTGTAGTTTGGCGGCGTAAGGCGTTGAAAAGGCTTGGGTTTTCTGGAATTTGCTGACTGTGCGCGCTTGCGGAGTTAGCGGAGTTAGCGGAGCTAGCGGGGTTGGCGGGGCTAGCGGCGTTGGCGGGGTGTGTGGGTTGGGTTAGGGCAAAGGGGTGAGGGCAGCGCAGCTGGTTGGATATCGACGACTAGAACGACTATAATTCTGGTTGAAATGGAGAAACCGGTGATGGCAGTTTGGCAGGTGCAGGAGGCAAAGACGCGGCTGAGCGAAGTGATTGAGGAGGCCCAAAGCAAGGGCCCGCAGATCATTACTCGGCACGGTGCGGAGCGAGCGGTGGTGTTGTCCATCGGGGATTACCGTGCTCTGACCGCGCACCAGCCGGACCTGAAGGGGTATCTGCTGGGCGGGCCAAAGGTGGATGGGTTTGAGGCGGTTCGGGAGCGGGACCTGGGACGGAAGGTGGGGCTTTGAGCGGGCGGAGGGAGTTCCTGCTGGATACGGAGGTGCTGGCGGAGACGCGGAAGAGCCGGATGGATGAGGGGGTGCTGGAGTTTTTGACGACAACGGAGCCGACGGCGCTGTACATCAGCACGATCTCTCTGGGGGAGTTGTGGAAGGGGGTGGCTCAGCTGCGGCTGACCGACACGGCGGCGGCGACGGCGCTGGCCGGATGGGTGTATGGGTTGGAGTTCACGTTTGCGGACCGGCTGCTGGGGATGGACGTGGCGGCGGCGAAGTTGTGGGGGGAGTGGTGCGCGGTGCGGCGGAGGCCGGTGGTGGAGACGTGGCTGGAGGCATGCGCGAGTGTGCGGGGGATGACGTTTGTTACGCGGAGGGCGGGGAGAGTGGGCGGGATGGAGGTGGCGGTGCTTGATCCCTGGAAGGGGAGGGTGGCGGGGTAGCGACTTGGCGAGTTAGCGCCGCTTCGCGGGGTTAGCAAGTTAGCGGGGTGGTGGCTTGGGGTGGGGTTTTCTGTTGCTTGGGAACCGATGGACGGCTGCGGGTTCGGTCTTGCCCTCGGCGATTTCGGCGGCTTCACGCATGGCGTCGAGAAGTTCGTTGGCTACGTTGGTTCGGCCTGTGTTGGACGGTGCGTGAACTTTGCAGCCGGCTTTGTCGCCGGGCGGGAAGGTATCCGCTTCCTTCAATGCGGTCATGAGGTCGTTGAACAGCGCTGACATCGTCTTCTTGAGCTCCTCTTGACGATTGGTCTTGGAACGTCCGCTCCGTAACTAATTTCCGGCGAGGGATTGGACTGGCACGAAGGCGGTCCTGCCAGCGGGAATCGAGGCCTTCGTGGGCATGCGAGTGGGGTTCGCGGGTGATACATCCGGGAAATTGCTGTACGTTTTTCCGTTCAGGACTCTGCCAGCGGCGGCCTTCCGTGCGCCTCCCCATTGCTTGAAAAAGAACGGGACGTCATCTCGGCGGCATTGTTCCTGGATTGACTTGACCCATGCCGATTGCATTGGGCGCGCTCCGGGTCCGCTTTCCCCGCCTACGATTACCCAAGCAATCCCGCTCAGGTCGATTTCTCCCAGATCTTCGAGCAGGGGTTCAATCGATAAAAAGCGAACCGCGACCAGGGTCTTCTGCAACCGCCGCAATCTTGGGAGCCCATGCTTCCTATTCTCAACGCTGACACCCCACCAGATATGCGGATCGGAAGCGAAATCGCTTAACGTTCCGGCGAGCATTCGAGACATGCGATCATGTCGCTTGGTTAGAATCTGGAAAATGTGCCAATTTGATGCCCGCATGACCTGAGCAATTTGCAGGATGTAACTGTCCGGGATGGATTCATGAAAAAGATCGCTCATTGAATTTACGAAGATCTTTTTGGGGCTTTTCCAGCGGAGGGGCTCCTTGAGCTTTTCAGGAACAAGGCGCACGTCAAACCCCTGTTCAAAGGGATGGCCCGGAACACCTCGAAAACGCTCTGCGAATCGCTCCGCGTAGCAGTTCTTGCACCCCGGGCTAATCTTCGAACAGCCACGTACAGGGTTCCATGTTGCGTCTGTCCATTCGATTGATGTGCCGAGCGACATGTTGACCTCCTAGTCGAACAGGCTACGTTGCGGGGTTGAGTACTTCAGAACCTGATCCCAGAGCTTAAAGGCCGTCTGGTTCTTAGAAAACATGGCGAGAAAATACAAGGGGACGTTCTTGTCATGCGTTTTGACTTCTTTCATGCGGTGCAGCGGAGTTTTTAGGTAGCCGGCCTCTGACATAGTAGTTGCAAATTCCTCGGCGAGGAATTTAGCAAAATCTTCGTGGATGTCCGACCGGTTCTTCCATCGTGTCCGCCAAGTTGTATTCCCGATCATCCTGTCGATTTTGCTCCCTGGCTGCAGGTAGTGATGGATGGCACGCTTTGCGTCCATATGGAGAGCTAATAGGCAGAGAAAATCGACGCCTCGGGCGCTCTTCGAAATGGTTTTTAGATCGTCAACACTAAAATCGCAGTCAAATGGATCGACAAAACAAAGCGCCAGAGACTTGCTTGGGATTAGCGAGCAAACCTCTTCGACGTGCGTCTCGAATTCTCCGGGAATCAGGTGAATGTCGTGCTGGGCATAGTTCTTCTCCACCCGTGCCTTTAATGCTGAGAATCGCTCAGGGTCGCTCTCGCAAAATATGTACCGGTCGAATGGTGCATCTACAGATAACGCAATGAGTGGCGATCCGAGCAAAACCTGGCTGCGGCCCTTGATCCGGCACAGGCCGCTACCGGCGTACAGGTCCAGGTAAACCCTCGTCCACTTGTTCTTCATCGCAGACGAAAAGATATGGCAATACAGCCGGATCAGGTCGAACTTGTCTTTCGTCCACGGGCCTAAGTCATCTGGGATCAGCAGCCCATCGTCCTCGCCGAAAAGCGTCTCGTTCCTCATGGGCGAAATCATACTCTCACAGATAGCGAATAAAAAGAGAAAATATTGTGATGTGCTCGACCCATACCAAACTCGACATAGCCCGCTTCCCTGAAGATCGCTTGGAAAATCATCCGCTCTGGAATTAAATGATGGCGGCGGCGGGGAGGATTTCTTCTACGTCTACCCACTCGGTGGGGTAGTTGCCGGTGTAGCAGGCGGTGCAGTAGCCGTTGTGTTCGCCGCCGTCGCAGGCTTTCAGGAGGCCGTCGAGAGAGAGGTAAGCCAGTGAGTCGGCTTCGATGAATTGGCGGATCTCTTCAATGGATTTGTTGGCGGCGATGAGGTCGCGCTTGCTGGGGGTGTCAACGCCGTAGAAGCAGGGGGAGACGGTGGGGGGGCAACTGATGCGGAGGTGGACCTCTTTTGCGCCCGCGCCGCGGACCATGCGGACGATCTTGCGGCTGGTGGTGCCGCGGATGATGGAGTCGTCAATGAGGATGACTCTTTTGCCTTCAAGGAGGTTGCGGACGGGGTTGAGCTTGAGGCGGACGCCGAAGTCGCGGACGCGCTGCTCGGGCTCAATGAAGGTACGGCCGACGTAGTGGTTGCGGATGAGGCCGAGGCGGAAAGGGATGCCGGCTTGCTCTGCGTAGCCTAGAGCCGCGGTAACACCAGAGTCGGGGACGGGGACGACGACATCGGCGGGGACGGCAGACTCGCGGGCGAGCTGGCGGCCCATCTGGTCGCGGCTCTCCTGGACCCAGCGGCCGAAGATGCGGCTGTCAGGGCGGGCGAAGTAGACATGCTCAAAGATGCAACTGGACTGGGGAATGCCGGTGGCGTATTGGCGGCTGGTGACGCCGTCTTCAGTGACCATGACGAGTTCGCCGGGGAGGACGTCGCGCTCGTACTCGGCGCGGAGGAGGTCGAAGGCGCAGGACTCGGAGGCGAAGACGATGGTGTCAGGGCCGTTGGAGTTGCGGATGCGGCCCATGGAGAGGGGGCGGAAGCCACGGGGGTCGCGGGCGGCGAAGATGCGGTCGCGGGTCATCATGACGATGGAGAATGCGCCCTCGACCTGGCGAAGCGAATCGGCAATGGCATCGACCAGAGAGCTGGCGCGAGAGTGGGCGATGAGCTGAACGATGATTTCGGAGTCTGAAGTGGTTTGGAAGTAAGCGCCGTCGCGTTCGAGGCTGGTGCGGAGGTTGCCGAGGTTGACGAGGTTTCCGTTGTGGGCGATGGCGATGAGGCCTTTGACGGAGTCAACGCGGATGGGCTGGGCGTTGAGGAGTGCGGAGTCGCCGGTGGTGGAGTAGCGGGTGTGGCCGATGGCCATGTGGCCGGGGAGCTTGGCGAGGACGTCGTCAGTGAAGATTTCAGAGACGAGGCCCATGCCTTTGATGTTGGCGAGATGCGCGCCGTCGGCGGTGGCGATGCCGGCCGACTCCTGGCCGCGATGCTGGAGGGCGTAGAGGCCGAGGTAGGCCTGACGGGCGGCGTCAGGGTGGCCGTGGATGGCGACTACGCCGCATTCTTCGTGGAGTTCGTCACCGGAGGCGACGAACTCAGGGATCAGGGAACAGGGATCAGGGATCAGTTGGGCTGTGGTGTCTGGGACATTGGCGACTCCCTGATAGAGGCGTGATGTCAGTGCCCGAAACGCGGGACCTTCGACTGCGTTTGGCGAAAGAGCCGCCAAACTCCGCTCAGGATGACAGATTTGTGGGGAGGGATGGCGTGTTTGCGGGAAGGATGCATCGGTGAATCCTGCAGCCCCCTGGTAGAGGCGCGGGGTCATGCGGGCACCTCGTTGTGGAGGGTGGCCTCAAGGGCGTGGGCCCAGGGGCCGCGGAGGGAGTGGAGGGAGGCGGAGATCATGGGCTGGCGGTAGACGTTGATTTCGAGGTGGTCACCGCCGGTGGAACCGATGCGGGCGACGAAGTAGCCGTACTGGTCAGCCAGCTCTTCAATGTCGGCGATCTGGCTGGGGCTGGTGGAGACGAGCATGGTGGAGGCGGGCTCAGCGAAGAGGCCGAAGAGGGGATGGACCATGAGGGACTGGTCCTGCTCGACGGTTGCGCCGATGGAGAGGGGGAAGGCTGCCTGGGCAAGGGCGACGGCGAGGCCGCCATCGGAGATGTCGCGGGCGGAGTGGAGGAGGCCACGGTCGGCGAGGACGGCGAGGAGGGTGTGGAGATCGGCCTCGGCGTCGAGGTCGAGCGGCGGGGGCTGGCCCCAGACGCCGCCGAGGACGGCTTTGGCGTATTCAGAGGAGCCGAAGGTGATGAGCTCGGGCGGGGCGATGGCTTCAGAATCAACGTCGAGGGCGGAGCGGTCAGTGAGGTGCTCGGGCACGAGATCTTCAGAGACGACGGGCTCGGAGTCGATGGGCGGGACGATGTAGTTGTTGATTTCGAGGGAGCGGATGGGGACTTTGAGGTCGGGGTTGGGCTGCTCGCCTGAAGGGATGGGCCAGAGGAGGAGGATGGCGTCGCCGGGCTGCTGGAAGTGAGCGGGGACGGCTTTGCCGATGTCTTCAAGGATGCCGACGATGCCGAGGACTGGGGTGGGGTAGATGCCTTCGCCCTTGGTTTCGTTATAGAGAGAGACGTTTCCTCCGGTGATGGGCGTGGAGAGGGCCGTGCAGGCCTCGGCGATGCCGTCAATGGCGGCGGAGAGCTGGGCCATGATCTCAGGCTTCTCAGGGTTGCCGAAGTTGAGGCAGTTGGTGGCGGCGACGGGAGTTGCGCCGCAGGAGGCGACTTTGCGGGCGGCTTCAGCGGCGGCGTGCATGGCGCCGAGTTTGGGGTTGAGGTAAGCCCAGCGGCCGTTGCCGTCGAGGGCCATGGCGAGGCCGCGCTCGTGGCCGGGGGTACCGGTGCCCTTGATGCGCATGAGGCCGGCTTCGCCACCGGGGCCGAGGACGGTGTTGGTCTGGACCATGGTGTCGTACTGCTGGTGAACCCAGAGCTTGGAGCAGACGTTTGAGCTGGAGAGGAGCTGGATGAGGTCGGCGGTGAAGTCGCGATCTTCAGCGAGCTGGGCCTGGACGTGGTCGGACGGCTCGAGGGGGATGGGGGTCTTCCAGACGCCGACGGGGCGGTGGTAGAGGGGCGCATCGTCAGTAAGGGACTGGTTGGGGATGTCAGCGACGAGGACGCCGTGATGACGGATGCGAAGGCGGGACTCATTGACGACTTCACCGACGATAACGCCGTCGAGGCCCCATTTTTGAAAGACGCTGAGGACTTCGTTCTCGCGGCCTTTGGAGGCGACGAGGAGCATACGCTCCTGGCTTTCGGAGAGCATGATTTCGTAGGAGGTCATGCCGGTTTCGCGCTGGGGGACGAGGTCGAGCTCGACGTCAAGGCCGACGCCGCCGCGGGCGCCCATCTCGCAGGTGGAACAGGTGAGGCCGGCGGCGCCCATGTCCTGGATTCCGACTATTGCGCCGGTCTTCATGGCTTCAAGGCAGGCCTCGAGGAGGAGCTTCTCCATGAAGGGGTCGCCGACCTGGACGTTGGGGCGCTTGGCCTCAGTGCCTTCGTGGAACTCCTCAGAGGCCATGGTTGCGCCGTGGATGCCGTCGCGGCCGGTTTTTGCGCCGACGTAGATGACGGGGTTGCCCGCGCCGGAGGCTTTGCCGTAGAAGATTTCGTCGATTTTGACGAGGCCGAGAGCAAAGGCGTTGACCAGGGGGTTGCCTGAGTAACAGGCCTCGAACTTGGTTTCACCGCCGAGATTGGGAACGCCGAAACAGTTGCCGTAGCCGGCGATGCCGCTGACTACGCCTTCGACGATGGAGTGATTTTTGTTGATCTCACGCTCGTCCACGCTTTGGCCTGGGTCAGTGGAGATGGGTCCGAAGCGGAGGGAGTCCATGACGGCGAGGGGACGAGCGCCCATGGTGAAGATATCGCGGAGGATGCCGCCGACGCCCGTGGCCGCGCCCTGGTAGGGCTCGATATAGCTGGGGTGATTGTGGGACTCGATTTTGAAGGCACAGGCCCAGCCGTCGCCGACGTCAATGATTCCGGCGTTCTCACCGGGGCCCTGGACGACGCGGTCGCTTTTGGTGGGGAGGCGTTTGAGGTGGACGCGGCTGGACTTGTAGGAGCAGTGCTCGCTCCACATGACGCTGTAAATGCCTAATTCGGTGAGGGATGGGACGCGGCCGAGAGCTTTCAGGATGCGGTCGTACTCATCCGCGGTGATGCTATGCGCGGCGAGCACTTCCGGGGTGATTGCTGCCGGCTCGGGAACGACTGCAGAGGAGGCTGAGGTCATCACGATTGCCTTTATTGTCGCATGGCATTCATATACGGGGGTGAAGGAATGGATGTGGAAAGCGGGGTGGGGGGGAAATGGGGCATTTGTGGTGCAAATGGGAGGCGGCGGCGGGGATGAATGCGGAGGCAACAGCACTGCGGCGGGAATGAGGGATGTGCTAGAATCCCGGCCGATTCAGGAAAAGCCTGCGGAGGCGGCGCGAAACGGCGCGGGCAGGGATTTTGAGAACACGAGGACGCTGAAAACCATGTACACGACTCGACGGACGGTTTTGTCATATCTTGCGGCCCTTGGACCGGCTGCCAGCCTGAGGTCTTTTGGCGCATTGCTGGACGAGAAGAAAGGCAAAGGCGCTGGGCACGCAGCGGGCGTGGAGTTGTATGTGGCGAAGGGAGGGGACGACGGGAATCCGGGGACGAAGGAGAGGCCGGTGGCGACGCTGGGGCGGGCGCAGGAGTTGGTGCGCGGGATCGACCGGAAGAAGCAGACGGGGATTACGGTTTGGGTGAGGCAGGGGAGCTATTCGCTGCACAAGCCGCTGGTGCTGGAGGCGGAGGACTCAGGGACGGCGGAGTGCCCGGTGCGGTATGCGGCGTACAAGGGCGAGCAGGTAACGCTGAGGGGGGGGCGGCGGCTGGAGTGCGCGTGGACGGCTTACAGGGACGGCATCATGATGTGCAAGCTGCCTGGGGAGAAGGGACGGGGGGCGTTTACGCAGTTGTTTGTGGATGGGAAGCGGCAGACGAGGGCGCGGTATCCGAACTATGACGCGAAGAATCCGGTGGTTTGGGGGCCGGGTTACCTGGATGTGGCGCAGGTTGAAGAGCCGTGGCCGCCGACGCAGTTTCATTTTGAGCCGGCGACGTTTACGAAGAAGAAATGGGCGCGGCCTGAGCTGGCGGTGGTGCAGATATTTCCGGTGGCGTATTGGGGATCGCTGCAGTGGCAGGTGAAGGGCGTGGACTGGGATGCGCACCGGGTGGAGCTGGGGTGGGGCGGATTCCAGATTAACGAGCTGGAGTGGGGTAAGTGCTCGACGGGACTGGGCGCGGGCAAGTTTTATGCGGATGAGTCGGCGGCGGAGGCGCCTTATAAGGCCCGGTACTATATCGAGAATGTATTTGAGGAGCTGGATTCTCCGGGGGAGTGGTATCTGGACGCGGAGGAGAGTGTTTTGTACTACATGCCGGCGGCGGGAGTGGACCTGGGGAAGGCGAGGGTGGAGGCGCCTGTTCTGGAGCAGGTGGTGGAGTTTCGCGGGAGCCAGCAGGAGCCGGTGCGGCATGTGCATGTGGAGGGGTTCAGGATTGCGCATACGGCGAGCACGTTTTTCAAGCAATATGAGGCGCCATCGCGGGGCGACTGGACGATTCATCGCGGCGGGAGCGTTTTCATGGAGGGCGCGGAAGATTGCGGCGTGGAGAATTGCTTCTTTGATGCGGTGGGCGGGAACGGGCTGTTTTTGAGCAACTATAACCGGCGGGTGCGGGTGTACGGGAACAAGTTTACGGAGACGGGCGACAGCGCCATCTGTATGGTGGGCAGCGAGGCGATGGCGCAGGGGACGAGTCATCCGGTGCCGACGGAGAATCTGATTTCAAACAACCTGATTCATGACTGCGGAGTCTTCGGCAAGCAGATTGCGGGGGTGTTTTCTTCGATAACATTGAGGAACACGATCAGTCATAACCTAATCTATAACATGCCACAGGCGGCGATGACTTTCAACGATGGCTGGGGCGGCGGTCATGTTATCGAGTACAACGAGATTCACGACACGGTAAGGGAGACTTCGGACCATGGGCCGATCAGCTCATGGGGGCGGGGAAGATATTGGTGTTATGAGCAGAATCATGGGCCGTTTTCGCACGGTTCGGGCCATCACGACGGGGAAAAGGACTTTGTGTTCTATAACCCGGAGGAAGATGGATATGTGAATGAGTTCCGGTTCAACTATCTTCACGAAGCGCCTTCGCAGCATGGGGAGTATTGGCTGCGGCAGATGGGGATCGATCTGGACGATGGGTCGAGCCATTTTCACGTACACGAGAATCTGTGCGTGGGATTGAGCATAACTCTGAGCCCCGGCGATGGGCGCCTGGTGGAGAACAATATCTTTGTTCATGCGGTGGACCCGGTGAACTTCTGGGGAAGTTATGAGGCGAACAACGACCGATTCACGCGGAATATTATTGTTCCGCGGCCGGACGGGACGGGCAAGGCGGGGCCAGCTTACAAGGTGGGCAGCCCAGGGCTGAAAGGGCCGTTTGCCGGAGAGGTGGATGGCAATCTGATTTTTGTGGAGGCGGGGCAGTTCAGCGCCGAGTACACGCCGCGGGACGGGAAGACGGCGCAGCTGACGCTGGAGCAGTGGCAGGCGATGGGGTGCGACAAGCATTCGGTGTTTGCCGATCCGCTTTTTGTGGATGCGGGGAATGGGGATTATCGGGTGAGGCCAGAGTCGCCTGCGCTGAAGCTGGGCTTCAAGAATTTCGATTTGCGCGGGGTGGGATTGCTGGCTGACTTCCCGAAGGAGTACGGCGGTTAAGCGGGTATGGGCAGCCGACGGAGCGCACGGGGCGCTTGGGGCCGGATGAGGGAACGGGTTACAATGCAAGAGTCGATGCGCTGAGCGCATCCGATACTGAACGAGCGCCGGGATGGCGGAACTGGCAGACGCAGCGGACTCAAAATCCGCCGATCGCAAGGTCGTGGGGGTTCGACCCCCCCTCCCGGCACCAAAATATAGTTCTTAAATTCATATGCTTATCGATTTCCATGAACTTCTGTACCTAACTTGTATGAGATGTCTCACGCTCAACATGTATCGGCGGCATCGGGCGAACTGTGGAGTGCCCGGCACTTTTTGTACCAGTTTGAATGCCAGGAACTGGTATGAGAGGAGCCTTGAATGGCACGAGGAGTGAAGCATACGCCGGAGCAGATCGTGAGCTTGCTTCTGCAGATTGAAGTTGCAGTCGCGAACGGGAAGACACCCCCGCGCATGATGCCCTGAGGCTACCATCGCGGCAGATTCTTTCGGTGATCTGCGTCCCCTTTGGCGGTGAACCTGGGTTGCGATGGCGCGGAATCTCGACCTTTGGGGCCGCATTTTTGAAGAGGGACAGCCAACGCCGGGAGCTAAATGCGCTGTCTTGGAACTATGGCTGCGCGTGGGCGGGACGGGCGACCTGGTACATCTCTTCCGCGATCTGGTCGAACAGAGCCCAGCGATCGTCGTTTTTGACATAGACGTTGAAGTGGGAACGGCCGGGGAGGAAGGTGAAGTGGGGGTCGCCGCCGAGGCGGGTGAGGGTGGACTCGAGGCTGTGGGCCGCGCCGTCGAGATAGAAGGTATCGTCTGTGCCGACGACGAGATGGATCTTGCCGCGCAGGTCAGGAGCGAGGGCGGGCCAGTTGGCTTTGAGGTATTCGGCGATGTCGTAGTGGCTGCGCCAGTAGGCGGCGACGGAGGGATCGATTTCTCCGGTGGAGCGATTGAAGAGCGGCTGGGGACGGCCATCGGCAGCGCGGGGAGAGAAGACCCACTCGAAGGAGCCGATTTGCCCTCCGTAGTCTCCGAGGACGGATTCAAGGGCGGTGAGTTGCTGCATGGAGGCGAGGGGTTTTCCGTGGTCGCGGACGATGGGGTTCAAGGAGCCATCGGGGCTGCGATAGAAGTTTGCGTGCGGGGCGTAGAGATCGATGGTGCTGAAGATGTGGAAGTCGCTGGGGTCAGGCGAGGTGGACCAGGTGCCGCCGAAGATTTTCGGGTAGTGAGTCTGGAGCCAGAGCGTTGCCCATCCGCCGGAGGAGTGGCCCTGAAGGAAGCGGCCGTTGACGCGCGCATCCATGCGATAGGCGGCCTCAATGGCGGGAATGAGTTCCGTGGTGAGGGCCGCGCCCCAGGGGCCGTTGTTGACGGAGTCAGCGAACTCATGGGTGCCGGTGGGGCTGCTCTCGTCGAGCAGGACCCAGATCATGGGCGGCATGCGGCTCTGCTTCATGCGGTCATAGAGGACAGAGGCATAGCGGGCGCGAAGACCCTCAAGCGTGCCGCCGAAGCCGTGGGTGAAGTAGACGGTGGGATAGCGGTCGTTGGGATGGCTGTCATAGCCGGGAGGGAGCAGGACCCATCCGCGCATGTGCAGGGGGCGGCCCCAGAAGGCGGAGAGCAGCGGACTGACGAAGTCGAGAGGCTTGAGGGCAGCGGCGACGTCAGGGCGGGCAGCCAATGGATCGGGGTGATCCGGGGCGACCTGGGTGAGGGTGAGCGTGGGCGAGGCGGAGAAAGGGAGATCAACGGCGATGGGAAGGCTGAGCAGGTCGCCGGGCTCGCGGCCATCATAGTTGTAGGTGTGATGGACGTCGAGGACGGCCTGGACGCGATAGGCGCCGGGGGCGGCCTGGGAGAGCGGACGGGGGAAGACGAGATCGTCGGCGTCGATGTCAACGAGCTCGCCGGGTGCGAGATGCGGGATTTCTTTTGCGGCCACATAGACGCTGTCAGGGGACATCATGTTGATGTCAACGGCGGAGATGTCGCCGGAAGGGGGCGCGACAAAGAGCAGCAGGCGGCCGGCGACCGGGGCCGGGAAGGCGCGGTCAAGGGCGACGTGGAAGAAGGCATGAGGCGGAGTTGTTTGCGCGTGGCAGAGGCTGGAGGCAACGAGCAGCAAGGCGAACGCGAAGTTGACGGCGCGGGAGAGGACTCGACAGGCGATGGGGCGGAGGATGTTCATTCGCGGATGTAGCCTTTCTGTGCCATCCGCGCAGCGAGGCGGCGGAAGGCTTGATCGGAGACGGGCTTTACTCCATTGGCGGAGACGTAACGATTATAGAAGTTGAAGAGGGCGCAGACGGCGATGGCGTAGAAGATGGAGGTGTCGTCCCACGCGGCGGCGTGGAGGGCGGCGATGTCTGCGCGATCAATGGAGGCGGAGTTGAGAGTGACCTTGCGCGCGAAGCGAAGGATGGCTTTGTCTTTTTCAGGGAGCGGGGAGGCATCGAGGTCAAGAATCGCGCTCCAGACGAGGGCTTCATCCTTATAGAGGTGAGCGGCTACGGCGGCGTGGGCCTTCATGCAGAACTCGCAGTTGTTGAGCGAGGAGGTGTAGGCGGCGATGAGTTCGCGCAGGGCGATGGAGATGGGCGCGTCCTCGTGCATGATTTCCTGGGAGAGGCGGACGAGGGACTCGGCGATTTTTGGGCGGAAGGCGAGGAGGTTCCAGATTTGCCAGTACTCGGAGCCAGAAGACTTGGCGGCGGCGATGAGATCGAAGTAAGGGCTGGGCTGCGGATTGTTTTCGACGCCGGGCAGGAGCAAGGAAGGAGCGGGCTGCGCGGTGCTCAAGGGGCGGTCCTTTCCGAGTTTGCAGCGCGATTGGGAGAAACAGTGGCGTCGCTGTCATAGAGGGCGAGCAACTGTTGCGACTGGAGGCCGAAGGCGTTGGCGACGCGGTTGAAGGTGGAGAAGAGCGCGGCGACGTGGACGGCTTCAGCGATTTGAAGTTCGCTGAAACCGGCGCTGACGAGGAGGTCTACGTCGGCGCGATGGATCTGGTGGGAGCTGGAGTTGACCTTGCGGGCAAACTGGAGCAGAGCCTGCTCGGCGGCGGAGAGCGCGGGTGAGTTGAGGTTGCCGGCATAGAGGTCGGCGAGGACTTGCGAAGAGCCGCCGTGGAGGCGGAGAAAGTAGCTGTGGCTGTCAACGCAGTAGGGGCAGGCGTTTTGCGCGGAGACGAAGGTGGCGATCATCTCTTTAAGATTTCGGCCTAGAGCGCCGTCGGCAAAGATGAGGGACTCTGACAGGGCCATCATGTGCTGGAGCAGCGGGGGATGGGTGGCGAAGCATTTGAGGATGCCGGGAACATCGGGGCGGCCGAAGTGGGTGCGGAAGTGCTGGTAGAGCGTTGCCACTTCGCCGGCGGCCGCGGCCTCTTCAACGAGCGGGATGTTGAGCGGCGCGGCACTGCCCGGGATGCGGGGGGAGTTGGCGATTTTTTCGTACTCGGGCAATGGCATCATGGACCTCTGGTTAGAGCATTTTCCGGAATCGAGTAGACCGGGATTTTGCCGGTCTCCCACCCATTCCTCAGGAAAACGCGGAATGGATGGGGCACAGAATTCTAGAGTAAAGGCGAAGATGCACTAGAACTCGAAGCGGGTTGCGAACTGGAAGGCGCGCGGGCCCCCTGAGCCGAAGAATCCGCCGGCTACTGTTACCGGCGAGAAGAAATTGGTTTGCTCCTGCGGGGTAGTCAAGCAATCGGATTGATTTTTTTGCTGGCAGGGGCCGATGGAGATGTTGCGGCCGGAGAAGTTGGCGGTGTTCGATCCGCGAATGTTGACCTGGTTGGCGAGGTTGAAGCCTTCGGCGATGAGGCTGAGAGAGGCGCGGCTGCCGAAGGATATGCGTTTGCGCAGGCGGAGGTCAAACGAGCTGAAGGGGCTGGAGTAGCTGATGCCTGACGGGACGATGTTGATGGGACCGCCGGCCTGGCAGGGATTGGCGCCTGGGCAGGGGGCAAGCGTGTTCCACTTTGCGATGAGCTGATTTAACTGGCTGCTGTTTTTGACTTCACGGCCGAGAGCATTGCGCGGCAGGAGAGGGAGACGCGAGCCGCTGGCTCCGTTGCCCGCGGTGCTGGGCAGGAAGGTATCAGCCGGAACGCCGGAGCCATAGGTATAGATGGGCGCGATGGAGAAGCCGAAGGGGAGCTGCGCTTCGCCATAAAAGGTGAGGCGATTGCGCTCGTCAGTGAGCGCGTAACCTTTCTCTTTGCGGAGACCGGATGTGCCTTCAACGAGATTGACTTGCTCATCCTGGTTGTTGTTGGTGAGCTGATCGTCGTCAGAGTAGTCAAAGGTTTTGGAGAGCGTGTAGCTGAGGTTGTACTGATAAGAGATTTTGCCGATCTTTGCGGAGCGATGGGCGAGGCTGACGAGCAGGCCGTCGTACCAGCTTTTTGCGCCGGACTGGATGAGGGTGATGTTGTCAGAGATTCCGGTGGCCGGATCAGTGATGGTGCAGGGGACATTGCTGCCGGGGCAGCTGATGTTGGGCGAGGTGGAAGTGGTAGCGCGCAGGAGGCTGCCGATGAGTTGGCGCTCGGCGAAGACGTGGAGGGCGTCGGCACTGAGCAGCCAGTTGGCTGCGATCTGCTGTTGCAGGCCGAGGGAGAATTGCTGGTAGAGCGGATGGTGTGAGTCAGGGCCCATGGCGATGATGCCGACGCCGCCGACCTGATGCGGGCCGCTGAAGGCGCTGGCGAGGGTGGGCGTGCCGGGGGCAAAGAGGGCGCCGGGGGCGAAGCAGTTGTTGAGGCTGGGCGGAGCGCCGGTGCCGGGGATCACACAACTGGAGCCGGCATACTGCTCGACGGCGAGGGCGCGATCGTTCTGGACGCGCTCTTCCGCGCCAGTTTCAAGAATGATGCGGTCATAGTAGATGCCGTAGCCGCCGCGGACGACGGTCTTGCCGTGCTTGAAGGGGTCGTAGGTGAAGCCGATGCGCGGGCCAAAGTCTTTTTTGTCAGAGGATTTTTTGAGGTTGATGACGTTGGCGATCCAGACGCAGGGCTGGTTGGGGATGGTGGTGAGGTTGGGGCAGGGATCGTGGTCGCTGCTGGTGCCTGTGAGGTCAGAGTCGTACTCCCAGCGGAGGCCGAGGTTGAAGGTGAGATTGGAACGAGCGCGCCAATCGTCCTGGGCATAGACGGCGGTGTAGGAGTCGCCGACCTGGGGGATGGGAACGGGGACGACAGGGCCGGTGCTGTGAATGGCGACAGCGATGGGGATGTCGAGGTCGTTGACGACGCCGTCGTTGTTGAGATCGGCGAAGGCGAAGTCTGAGACGAGGATGACGGTTCCGTTGCCGAAGGGGTTGATGATTCCATGGGCGGTGTAGTGCTGGAACTCAGCGCCGAGCTTGAGGGAATGCTTGCCGATGGCAATCGTGAGTCCGTCACGGAACTGGTTACGGGTGAGGAATGTTTCCTGCGGGAGATTGAAGTTGGGGCCGTCGGCGAGGTCGGGGAAGATGAGTTCGCTGGTAAGGCCGAGCGATGGGTTTGTGAGCGGAGCAGCGCCCGGATAGGGAGGGATGTCGTTATAGAAGTTGTCGTAGTGGAAGGAGATCTCGTTGACGCGGGTTGGGCTGAGGACGCTGGTCCATGCGGCCTGGACGGAGTGGAAGCGATTGAGGGAGTTCTGGCGTTCAGCGGCTGTGCTGCCTGGCGTGGTGGAAGAGGCGCTGGCCTGGGCGGTGTCAGTGGAGCGGTTAAAGCTGTAGCGTACGAAGAGGCTGTTGGCGTTGTTGAGGCGGTCGTCAAAGCGGTTGGAGAGGAGCAGATCGCGGAGAGGCGCGGCGGCGGCGGTGTTGTTGATTGCGCCGGTGATGAAGTCGCGCGTGCCGGTCTGGATGGAGGAGTTCTGGTCACGGAACTCGGCGGATGAGACGAACCAGGTTTTGTCTCTCCACAGAGGACCGCCGATGGAGCCGCCATATTGCTCGCGGTCGAAGGGTGGCGTGTGCTGGCCGGGACTGAAGGTTGCCGGGAGGGCCTGGAGGTTTCGGTTGCGCTCGTAGAGGAAGGCCGAGCCGTGATAGTTATTTGTTCCCGCCTTGGTGATGATGTTGATGATGCTGTTGCCGGAGCGACCGACTTCGGCGGTGAAGCGGGCGGTGGCAATTTGAAACTCGCCGATGGAGTCTTCAGGGAGATTGGAGAGGGTTCCGCCGACGACCTCGTCGTTGTTGTCGCCGCCATCGATAGTGATGTTGCCGCCGCGGCCGAAGCCGCCGGCCGAGCTGACCTCAAGCGTGTTGGTCTTGGTGGGATCGAAGGTGGGGGCGGGGCGATTGCCGGGAATGAGATAGGCGAGCTCAAGGAAGTTGCGGCCGTTGAGGGGGATGTTCTCAATGGTGTTCTCAGTGATTTGGCCCTGAAGCATGGACTGCGCGAGGTCGACGGTTTGCGCGGCGGCGGTGACGTTGACAGTGGTGATCTGGCCGGCGGGGGCGAGGGTTGCGTCAAGGGTGAAGGTGTGGCCGGCTTGAAGGATGATGGCCGCGAACTTGGCGGCGGCGAAGCCAGATGCATTCACCTCAGCGCGATACTCGCCGGGCAGCAGATCGGGGATGGACCAGGAGCCGCCAGCATTGGTGACGCTTGTGCGGGTGGCGCCCTGCGCGACGCTGGCGACGGCTACTTTTGCGCCTTGAACTACGGCGCCTTGTGAGTCTCTTACGATGCCGGAGATTGTGGAAGCGGGTGTCTGCGCTTGAACCACAGCAGCAACAGGGAGAAGGAACAGGCAAAAGAACAGTAGGAGCTTGCGCATGAATCGGGACCTCCGGAAGGACCGCTGAAGGCAGTCGAAAGTGAAATGCAGAGCTGAATCAAGTTTCGTGGGGCCGTGGTGAAGCGTAGCCGTAGTGAATCCTACAAGCGCATGCGGTTGGCGTCCTCCTCCTTTGGGTGGAGGGAACTCTCCACCTTAATAGGGCGGCGATGTGCGTGGCCGATGTGGTTTGCTGATGGTAGAGTGACAGCTATGTCTTCCCCCGAATCCATTGGGCGGCGGCGCTTCGGGCTGCCGGCCGCAATTGCAATTGTTGTGGGCGAGTCCATTGCGCTGGGCATTTTTCTGACGCCGGCGACGATGGCGAAGTCGCTTGGGTCTCCGCTGCTGCTGGGGCTGGTGTGGCTGGGCATGGCGCTGATGGCGATGTGCGGAGCGTTGTGCTACGCGGAGCTGGCGATTCGCTTTCCGGAGTCGGGCGGGGAGTATGTGTATCTGCGGGCCGGGTACGGGGAACGGGTGGCGTTTCTTTATGGCTGGATGAGCTCGGTGGTGATGTATCCGGGCGTGGCAGCGGCGCTGGCGGTGGGAGCAACGGCCTATGTTGCGCAGGTGACGCCGCTGGGCGCGCGGGCTTTGGGGTTTGTGCCGGCAGGCATTCTGCTGACGTTTGGCGGAGTGAATTTTCTGGGGACCCGGTTGAGCGGAACACTGATGACGTTCACGAATATTCTGAAGTTGTTGATCCTGTTCGGGCTGGTGGCTTGGGCGGTTGCATCAGGGCACACACACCTGAGCAACCTGATGCCGCTGGCGGAGCGAAGGCCGGGGTCGGACGAATTGATTCCAGCGATTGCCGGGGGGATTGTGGCGGCGTTCTTCAGCTTTGGCGGATGGTGGGAGGCGAGCAAGATTGCAGGCGAGGTGCGGAACCCGAGGCGCACGCTGCCGCTTGCTTTCATTGGCGGAGTAGCGCTGGTGACGATGATTTACCTGCTGATCAGCGCGGCGTTTCTGGCGGTGCTGCCGATTGACCGGCTGACCTCGAACACGGCCTTTGTGGCGCAGTTTGGCGAGGCACTGTTTGGGACGGCGGGCGCGAAGGTGCTTTCAGTTTGCGTGCTGGTTTGCGTGGCGGGCGGGATTGCGGCGCTGACGATGGCGTCACCGCGCGTGACGTATGCGATGGCGCGGGCGGGAGCGTTCTTTCCCGCGTTTGGCAAACTGCACCCGCGGTTTGGGACGCCCGCGAATGCGATTCTGCTGCAGACGGGATTGTCGCTGGGCGTGCTGCTGCTGGGGGCGTTCGATCGGGTGCTGGCTTACATTATTTTTTCAGCGGTGCTGTTTCTTGCGCTGGCGGCATCGACGCTGTTTCGCATGGGCGAAAAGGTGAAGGGCTGGTGGTTTCCGTGGGCGCCGATTCTGTTCATCGTTTTCTGCGTTGTCGTGGGCGGGCTGATTCTGGCGCACAATCCTTTGCCAGCGTTGATGGGCGTGGGCATTGTTGTTTGCGGGCTGCCACTTTATCAATACTTGAATGCGCAGCGGGTGAGCGCGCCGCTGATTGCGGAAGGGGACTGACTGACACATGGCACACATTCAATTACCCGAGGGACTGCAAGGGATTCGGGCGGCGATGGCGTTCAGGCCGGAGACCGCCAAGCCGCTGAACGAGCTGGCGGAGATGCTGCTGCACGCGCCGAACTCGCTGACGGCGGGCGAGCGGGAGCTGATTGCGACCTATGTTTCCGCAAAGAACGACTGCTATTTTTGCCAGACGGTTCACGGAGCGATTGCGGCGGCGCACCTGGACGGCGATGAGGAACTGGTGCGGTGCGTGAAGACGGACTTTGGCAATGCGAAGATCTCAGAGAAGCTGAAGGCGCTGCTGGCGATTGCAGGCAAGGTGCAAAAGGGCGGCAAGCAGGTGACGGCCGAGGATGTGGAAGCGGCGCGGAGGCAGGGAGCGACGGATGTTGAGATTCACGACACGGTGCTGATTGCCGCGGCGTTCTGCATGTATAACCGCTACGTGGATGGGCTGGATACGTGGCAGCCGCACGATGAGGAGCTCTACCGGCAACGCGGGCGCAAGACGGCGCAGGAAGGCTATGTGACGATGAGCCGGGAGTATCTGCCGCAAGAAGATCACACGAAACAAGGAGCTTGAAGATGCCGCATATTCCCTTGCCGGCGGAGCTGCCGGGAATCAGTTCAGCGTTTTCATTCAGGCCGGAGACGGCGAAGCCGTTGCGCGAGCTGGCGCACGTTCTGCTGCATGAGCCGAATAGTCTTACGGCGGGAGAGCGGGAGTTAATTGCGACGTATGTGTCGTCGCGCAACGAGTGCTATTTTTGCCAGACGAGCCACGGGGCGGCGGCGGCGTGCCACCTGGGCAGCAGCGAGACGGTGAGGCAGGTGCATGCGGATTTCACGCAGGCGCCGATCTCAGAGAAGCTGAAGCGGCTGCTGACGATTGCGGGGATGGTGCAGCAGGGCGGGAAGAGCGTGACCCGCGAGGCCGTGGATGCAGCGCGCGCAGAGGGCGCGACGGATGTGGAGATTCACGATACGGTGCTGATAGCGGCTGCGTTTTGCATGTATAACCGCTATGTGGACGGGCTGGCGACATGGCAACCGCGGGATGAGGCGATGTATGCGCAGATGGGAGAGCATCTGGCGCGGGAGGGGTACACGACGCCGTCGATACGGCCGGACGAGAAGAAGTGAAAAAGGCCCGCGAGGAGGTTCGCGGGCCTTTGATGGTGTGGCGCTAGCATCCCGAGTCTGAAGTTCACTGCAGAACTGTGGGAGGACAAATGCAGATTCTTCGACTCACCACCCCCGAACTGAAGAGCGTTCGGGGCCCCGTTCGCTCAGAATGACGGCGGCGAATTTGTTAAGCGCTCAGAATGACGGCGGCCAATTTGTTCAGCGCTCAGAATGACGGCGGCGAATTTGTTAAGCGCTCAGAATGACGGCGGCGAATTTGTTCAGCTGTTCGGACTCAGGACGCTAGTTTGCAGGCGACAAACGCCCGACGAGGGTGAGGTCGATATCGACTTCCTTGGCGACCTTGAGGATGAAGATGCTGGGGTCTTTGAGTCCCCATTGCACATAAGGGATCGTGAAGTGGGTTTTGGCGGTGAGGCCGGCTGCGTCAGCGTGGAGCTGCATGGGGACGGTGAGGTCATGGGGAGTGCCGTGGAGCGTGAAGACGCCCGTGACTTGAATGGTGGAGTCGCCTGAGGGGGCGATGGTTCCTGTGTAGCTTTTGGGAGCGAACGAGACATCAGCGAAGTGGGGCACGTCGAGGACATCGGAGTTCATCTTCTTGTCGCGGGCGGGTTCGCCGCTGTCTCCGCTGCCGGCGGCGACGACGATGGTGCCGGAGATGGTTGCGGCTTGGGGATCAAAGCTGATGGAACCGCTCTGGACATGGAATGTTCCCTGCACATGGTGGCCGCTGCCGCCGAGGGCGAAGGCAACCTGGCTGGCGCCGGGATTGACGGTGAATGTTTGATGCTGAGCGAAGGCCGCGGTGGCGAGCAGAAGCGGCAGTGCGAGGATGGCGGATTTTGCGATGGTCTTCATGATTTGTCTCCTGTGGGGATGAGTGGTGATCAGTCTTGTCTTGATTGCGCAACGAGCTGCGACAACCAGAGAGCGATGGAAGAAACCTGTTTGCCGGAGAGGTATTCGTGTCCGGGCATGTCAGTGCCGGGAACGCCGAACTTGACGATCTGGGCGAGCCGGGCGAGCAGTTGGGGTTGCGGGCCCGAGGGCGGGAGATAGTAGAAGGGGCCGCGGGCGAGGTCGGGCGGGAGGCGCTTGAAGCTGGCTTGCCAGGCCTGACGGGTGCGGCCCAGGGCGCTGTGACAGGTGGCGCAGTTCTCGACGTAGAGCTGCTGTCCAAGCGCGGGGTCGGCATCGCGCAGGTCTTGCGCGGAAGGCTGCCAGCGCCGTTCATCGGCCTGGTGGTCAACAGTGCCGGGGCCGTGGAGGCTGGCGAGATAAGCGACGAGGTCGTCACCGCGGCGGTCGCGGAAGAGGAAGGCGAACGAGGGCATGATGGAGGAGCCGCTGACTTCAGCGGGGTTGTAGAAGTGAGCTTTGAGCCAGAGGGGCGAACGGCGGCCACCGACCTGGGAGAGGTCAGGACCCTGGCGGCGATTGCCGATGAGCGGCGGATGCTGAAGTCGCAGGTCAGCGATGGTTTCGACGGGGCCCCACATGAGCACGTCAGGCGAGTTGGGGCGGACGTATTGGGAGTGGCAGTGGATGCACCCCTCAGAGATGTAGACGAGGCGTCCGCGATCGACCTGGGAGAGCTGCGGTGGTTTATGGGCGGCAAGGAGAACGCTGTGTAGGAAGAAGGCGGCGAGGGCGAGGAGGGCGGTGAAGGCTGCTTCACGCAGGCGGCGACGCAGGAAGGAGGAGAGCGTGGGCAGCAGGACAACGGCAGCAGCGGCGGCGACGAAGAGCGGAGGGACGTAGCCGAGGTTCTGGCCCATGCCGATTCCCATGGCGGAGCCGGCCCATCCGGCGACGGCGTAGAGCCATCCGGCCTGGCGGCCGCGCTGTGCGGCTGAGGCGGCGGGCGCAAGCAGCGAGGGATAAGCGACCAAGGCGACCGAGTAGAGCGAGACGCCGATGGGATAAAAGATTGACGCGAGCGGAGCGCGGCTGGGATCGAGCAGCAGCAGACACGCGAAGGCGAGCGCGAGGACCGCAGCGGAGAGGATGAGGGCGAGCTTGCGGCGGCGAAGAAGCCAGACACAGGCCAGAGCCGTGGAGAGATGGAGAACCGCATTGGCCCAGAGATGGGCCGTGCCTTGCCAGGTGCCGGCTTTGAGGGCGGGCGTGTTTTGGATGATGAAGAAGGCGGCAGAGTCAAGCCAGACGAGCGCGGCAAAGCAGGCCAGTACACCGAGAAAGGGGAGAGTCGATTGCAGGGCGGAGCTGGTGGGCTGCGGCTCGGCATGGATGGGGCGAAGTGTGACGAGGATGCCTGCGAGGCAGAGGAGTGCAGCGACGAGGGATTGCGTTCGAGGGGCGGCGTTGAAGAAGAAGGGGAGATTGCAGGTGAAGTAACCGAAGCCGGTGCCGAGGCCGACGAGCAAGAGCGGATTGCGGTTGCCGGTGAATTGGCGCAGGTGGGTGACGAGGGTGACGGTAAGCAGGCCAAGCGAGGCGCCGATGAGGAAGGCGACAGCGACACTGGCGGCGACGCCGAGCGGGAGAAGCGAAAGGAACGCTGCGGCGGCAGAGGCGGCGAGAGCGAAACGGAGGCGGAGGGCGGGCGCGGGCCAGAGGCTGAGGCGCGGGGCGAGCAGGCTGAGGAGGATTCCGCCAATACCCATGGCGGCCATGACGGCCTGGAGATGAGCGCCGGCTACGCCCAGCGTCGCCAGCCGCTTGAGGAACGCGAACTGGGCGAAGATGAGGAAGTAGACGTAGGTGACGGCGACAAGAGCCGCGCCTTGCCACCCGATGGGGTGAGATTTACCGCGCGACATTGGCCACCCACCCCTTGCGCAGTCCGATGGCCTGGATGATGACGCAGACGCCGTCAGCGAAGGCGACGGTGAGCCATCCGGCCTGAAGCGAGTGATCCAGCACTTGCGCGATGACAAAGATGGCGACGCTGGCGCGGGTGATGGCGGTGAGGAGCCAGACGGTTTCAAGCCGGCAGGGACTGCCCCGGCGGAAGACGACGCGGGCGCCAAAGAGGCAGGCGAGGCCGACGGAGAAGACAAACGCACCGATGAAGGAGATGAAAGGCAGCGCGTCGGCGGGCACCTGAAGGCCCATGAGCCGCAGCGCGAACGCAGGGGCGACGATGAGCAGCGCGCCGGTGAGAGCGTCAGAGAGGCCGGTGAGCAGTTGATAGGCGAGAAGGATGGGACGGGTCATGCAGTCTTCTCCATGGGAACGAGAGTGGAAGTGGAAGGGGGCTCGCGGAGCAAGGCGGACGCATCGACGAGCCAGTCAAGCGAGGCAAGGAACATGCAGATGCCGGTGAGCAGGCGCAGGGTGTAAAGCAGATTGCGAGCCGGGCCTGGGACGATGGTGAGTGTGGGGTCAAAGCCTTCACGCCAACCGGCGACGGTCATGAGCAGGATGTAGGCGATGACGCTGGCGTTCCAGAGATAGAAGGAGCGAGAGCGATTGAAGATCCAGCCGCCATCGCCGAGGAGTTGAACCATGACGAAGATGATAAGGCTGGAGGTGAAGCCGGCCATGGCGACGAAGGAGTGACCGACGAGTGCGTCAGTGAACTTGAAGTGATCGAGGATGCCGGGAAGGAAGAAGACCCAACCGGTGAGAACGAGGGCAGCCCACCAGGAGAGAAAGGCGATGCGCCAGCGGCGGGTGTTGCTGTTCCACTGAAAGGCGGCATAGTAAGCGGGTGTGAGCGGGAGCCAGAGAAGAAGGCAGGCGAGGCTGAGGTATTGCGCGGGGAGGCGATGGCTCATGTCTCCGCGGCCCAAGGAGGCACAGAGGACAGCTTCGGCTGCGAGGACGATCCAACCGAGGGCGATGACGCGGGCTCTGCGAGGCTTGCGACGAGTGAGACCGAAGGGGAGCGCGAGCAGAATGAGGACCACGTCAAGGGAAGACTCCAACTGGCTTGCGCCGGTGGGGCCGCCGGTGTCAGGGTTCACGGGAGGATAGATGGCGGGGCTGGAGGCGAAGTAGAGGAGGAAAGGGACGGCGAGCAGAATGAGGAGGCCGAGCGCCTTTGCGCTTGTGGCGGCGACAGGGACTGAGCGCAGCTGACCGCGGTTGGCGATGAAAGCGACGGTGAGCAGAAGCCAGAGAGCGAGGAGAGCGGCGGGAAAGAGAACACGGGCGTAGCCGCTCCAGTCGAGGAAGAGCTTGCCGCTGGATTGACCGGATAGCCAGGAGAGGACGCCGACGGCCAGAGCGGCGGACCATGCCCAGAGGATGGGCCTGGACCAGGGAGCGGGTACGCCGCGGTCAGCGCCATAGACGTGGAAGAGAAAACCGACGAGGGGCAGGCTGGTCCAGCCGTAGAGTTCGAGGTTCATGTGAACCATGATCCAGCGGCCGTAGGTGCACTCGCCGAGTTGGGTGCTCAGGGATGGAAAGAGCAGCAAGACGGCGATGAGCACTCCGACGGCATTGGCAAAGACGAGCCAGAAGAGGCCGTGCCATGCGGCAGAGGCAATGGGCCGGACGCCTGGGAGCGTGGAATCATCGAGCGCTTGCGAGTTCATGAATTCTTCCATCGTGCATTTCAACAAGGTGATGGCAGCGCTCGGCGAGATTGCGATCGTGCGTGGCCATCAAGAGAGTTACATTTTCAGTGGCGACGAGGTCGAGCAGGAGGTCGAAAACCATGGCGCTGTTTTTCTCGTCGAGAGATCCGGTGGGCTCATCGGCGAGGAGGATTTTGGGCCTGTTCATGAGGGCGCGGCAGAGGGCGGTGCGCTGGCGCTCGCCGCCGGAGAGCTTCTGGATGCGCTGGTGGAGGCGATGGCTGAGGCCGGTACGCTCAGTGAGTTCCATGAGGCGGGCTTGGGCAACGCGACGGTCAACGCCGGCGGCGACGGTGGGGATGAGGCAGTTCTCGGCGAGCGTGAGATCGGGGATGAGATTGTGAAGCTGGAAGACGAAGCCGACCTCGTGGCGCAGCAGGCGAAGAAGATTGCGATGGCGATTGACTTCAATTCCGTTGACGAAGACGCGGCCGCTATCGGGCTCATCGAGACCGCCGAAGAGATGGAGGAGTGTGCTTTTGCCGCAGCCCGAGGGGCCGCAGAGGGCGACGGCCTGGCCTTCGATGGCCTCGAAGTCAACACCTTGCAGGACAGCGATCGCGCCGTTGTCGTAGCTCTTCCAGAGGTTCTCAGCACGGAGAACGATGCGGCCCGGTGCGTTGGATTGGGTTGAGGCGATCATTCGAAGCGAAGCGCCTCCACCGCGCGAACACGCATGGCATAGATGGCCGGATAAAAAGCGCCGGCTGCACCGGTGAACAGGGCCAGGAGAATGACGATGAGCAGGATTGCGGGATGAATGGTGGGATCGACGTAGCCGTCAAGGGCGGGAATTAATTTGAGGGCGAAGAGGATGGCGGTTCCGATGAGGAGTCCGGCGAGGGCGCCGACGAGCGAGACAACGGCGGACTCGCCGAAGATCATGGCGCCGATCTGGGGATTGGAGAAGCCGTTGACGCGGAGGATGGCGATCTCGCGGATGCGTGTGAAGACGGACATGATCATGGTGTTGGCGACGCCGAGGCCGCCGAGGAGAAGTCCGCATGCGCCGACGGCCCAGGCGGTGGCCTTGAGAATGCGGAACTGGGAGTAGGAGCGGTTGAACTCAGCGTCTTCAAGGGCGATGAGGCTGCCGTAGTTAGCCTTGACCATGTTCTTGAAAGAGGCTGCGTCGTCTTTGCTTTTGAGCTTGATGGTGATGACGGAGGACGAGCCTTCTTTGTGAAAGAAGCTTTGCGCGGCGGCGAGGGGCATGAAGACGCCGCCATCTTCAAAGCCGTTGGCGGTTTTGAGGATGCCGATGACGTGAAAGACGGCGTGGCCGATGGGGACATGGTCGCCGACCTGGACGGCGAGAAACTGGGCGGCGCGCTCGCCGAGGACGACACCGTCCGATTGACTGCCGAAGGTGAGGCGATCGCCGGCGATCCAGGTTGCTTTGCGGATGCGGGCGTCAGCGGGGGTTACGCCGAAGCAGGTGACGATGGGGTGGCCGGCGCTGGAGACGATGCCGAAGAGGACGGGATCAGCGTGAGCGACCATGGGCCAGGAGGAGATTTGCTCGACGGCGGCAGCGGGGACGTTGCTGAAGAAGAGGTCAGAGACGTTGCGCTCGAAGACGATGATTTCACTATCGCTGGAGAGGATGCCGGCGAACATGCCGATGGCTCCCTGGAGGATGGTGACGACGGTGAGCATGGCGGCGACGCTGAAGGCGATGCCGGCGACGCTGATGAGAGAGCGGATGCGATGGCGGCGAAGATTGGTAAGGATGAGCTTGAGGAAGATCACGCACGCGCTCCGGGTTTGGCGGCGCAGGCATTCCCAGTGACGCGAACGAGTTCTTCTTCGAGGTCGCCGCGGAGTTTCTCAAGGAAGGCCATCTCAGGGCGGCGCTTGAGGAGGCGGGCAAGGGTGTGGTCACCGAGCTGGATGAAGCGCATGAGGCGCTCGACAGCAGCGGGGATGCCCATGGCTGCGGCGACATTGGGGCGATCAAGGAGCGCGTCGCGGGCGACTGTTTTTCCAGCGCCGGCGGCGGTGCCGAGAACGTCTTTGAGGTCGTCAACCATCTGGTAGCTGAGGCCCCAGTAGAGGGAGATGCGCTCAAGGAGTTGAATCTCACGCGTTGATGCGCCGCCGAGCAGGGCCGGGAGAACCAGAGTGAGGCGAATGAGCGAGACGGTTTTTCCGCGCGCGATGGACTCAGTGGTTTCGCGGGTGTGGGGCAGGGTTGCGTAATGAAGGTCGAGGCTTTGGCCGTTGAGCAGGCCTTCAACGCCGAGGCGCTTCTCGATATAGTCCAACGCGCGGGACTGAACCTGCGTTGGGCAAGAGGAAACCGCTCGCCAGGTGAGGGCGTAGGCACGATTGATGAGGGCGAGGGCGGTAAGGATTGCGCCAGCCTCGCCGAAGGCGAAGTGGACGCAGGGAACACCACGGCGCTCGAGGGCGTTGTCCATGCAGGGCAGATCGTCAAAGACAAGCGAGGCGGTGTGGAAGTATTCGAGGGCAATGGCCAGGTTTTTAGCATCGGTTTCATTGAGGCCGTAAGCGGTCGCCACTTGATAGACCATGCGGGGACGGACGAGGCTGCCGGGATTGTCGAGGACGTGGCAGAGCGCCTCCTCGAATGGAGGGTCAAGGCTGGCCGGCAGCGCCATGGATGTTCTGAAGGCGTCCGCGAACTCGGTGATCTTCACAGGCTTGATGCACTCTGTGGCTGGCACGTTTTTGCTCACCCTATTCTCTGATGTTGGTTGACGATTGTTTTGGCATCGGGGTTAACCTGCATCTCCGCAGCCCGGCTCAAGTTTTTTGCGCTGTATGAGTGAGACGAACGATGGGTGCGAACGGGAGCGGCGAGCCGCAAATGGGGCGATGAAAATCTGTTCATCTGCTGGTCAATCGGGCCGTAGCGGCGGAACAGCATGGGTTTGTACCTTCAAGCATAACGGGGGCAGATGACGGGCTGCGAACGCTTAAATGACAAAGTTGTCATTTGGTAGTTTGCGGGGGATTTTGCGGGACTTCGCCCTGATTTCGCGGCCCGAAGGCGATGAAGGTTGAGGGGGAAATCGACTAATATCCTCGCATGCGGCTTTTGCTGGTTGAAGACGAGATCGAAATCCAGAGCTTTCTGCGCTCTTCACTGGAAGAGGCGGGGTACCAGGTGGAGGCAGCAGGGGATGGAAAGACCGCGGAACAACTGGCGATCGATGGCCAATTCGACATTTTAATTGTAGACCTTGGGCTGCCGGACCAAGACGGGATCAGCCTGATTTTGAAGCTGCGGCGGCAGGGGGTGAGCGCGCCGGTGCTGATCTTGTCGGCCCGGCGGAGCGTGGACGACCGGGTGCGGGGATTGGAGCAGGGCGGCGACGACTATTTGACGAAGCCTTTTGCGCTGGCCGAGTTGCTGGCCAGGTTGCGGAATCTGCTGAAGCGCAACAGTCCTCCCGGGGCGGAGGCGACGCGGCTGCGGGTGCAAGATCTTGAGCTGGACCTGCTGCGGCGGGAGGCGACACGGTCAGGCCAGGTGTTGCAACTGACGCCGCAGGAGTTTGTGCTGCTGGAGTATCTTTGCCGCAATGCGGGCCGGGTGGTGACGCGTTCGATGATTCTGGACCAGGTGTGGGGGATGCGTATCCAGCCGGACACGAACGTGGTGGACGTACATATTTACAGGCTGCGGGGCAAGGTGGACGGCAAGGGGCAGACGGCGCTGATAAGGACGCTGCGCGGGGTGGGGTATGTCCTCAAGGACCGATAGGCCGGGGATGCGGAGCGCCGCGTGGCGCATCTCGCTGTGGGCGACGCTGGCGTTTGCGTGCGGGACGATGCTGGTGTTTGTGGGGCTGCACCAGTTTGTGGCCAACGACATTCAGCGGCGGAGCGATGCCTGGCTTTCAGGGGAAGTGGAAGTGCTTGGGGACGTGGCCGAGCGGACGCCAAAAGATGCGCTGTATGGCCGGGTGGTTGGAGAAGTGGCCGAGCTTGCGGGCAAGGAAGTGCCGAACCGGCTGGCGGCAGAAGGCAGCGAGAACGACTCAGTGTTTTTTTTGCAAATGGGCAGTGACGGCAAGCTCAAGCTATGGGTGGGGGCAGGCAGCGGCGAGGCCAATCTGAAGGCGATTGAGGCGAGCCGGATTGTGCCGGATCATCCGTCGGATTTGCATGTGCAGGGATTCAGCGTGCCGTTTCGCGTGGCATCAACGCGGATTGACGATGGGAGTTCAATTTTTCTAGGGCTTTCAGAACGGGATGAACTGCGGGTGCTGAACAATCTTCGGGTTCGCTTTGTTCTGCTTTGGCTGCTGCTTGTTCTGTTTGGGTTCGGGATTGTTTTTTACACGACCAGGCGGATGTTGAGCCACGTAAGGCAGATTGCCGATGCGGCCTCAACGATTGGGCACACGGACCTGAGCGCGCGGGTGCCGACGAGCGACCGCAACGACGAAGTGGGCCAGTTGGCGCTGACACTGAATCGAATGCTTGACCGGATCGAGAGCACGATTCACCAACTGCACACGATCACGGACTCACTGGCGCACGATCTGCGCAGCCCGCTGACGGCGATTCGTGGCAAGCTGGAGGTTTCATTGTCAGCGGCGATGGATGGGGAACAGGCAGAGCCGATCGTTTCAGCGATTGAGGAGCTGGACCGGCTGACGGATTTCTTGAACAAGTCACTGGACGTGGCCGAAGCCAAGGCGGATGCACTGCGGTTGAACCGGAGCGAGGTTGACCTGGATGAGCTGCTGCGGGTGATGATCGATCTCTACGAGCCGTCAATGAGCGAGAAGGGGCTTGAGGTGAGGCTGCGCAGCGAGGGGCCGGTGCGGGTTTCAGCGGATGCGGCGCTGGTGCACAGGATGATTGCAAACTTGTTTGACAACGAGTTGAAGCACCTGCCGATGGGCTGTGCGGTGACGATCTCACTGGAAGTGAAGGGGGATGCGGCACGGCTTGTGCTTGAAGACGATGGGCCGGGTTTCGATCCGGAGATGATTCCGCAGTTGTTTGAGCGGCGCGTGAAGGGAAAGGCATCGAACGGGCACGGTCTTGGGCTGGCGTTTATTGACGCTGTTGTGCGCGCGCATGGAGGAACGGTGGCGGCGTGTAACCGCGGTGTTGAGGGGGCGCAGATCGCGGTTGCGCTGCCTGTTGGCGCGGAGCGGCATGGGCCACTGGCCGGCCCGGCGGGAGCCTAGAGCGATTCAGGCAGGAGAGAGCGATGAGACTTGTTGCGATTGCACGGCTTTTGCTGGCGGCGCTGTGCGGCGGGCAAGGGCTTGCGACAGTGGCGATTGATTTGAACCGGACGCACGCGACCAACCCTGAGTGGCTGCGGCATGCGCGGTTTCACCTGGTTTGGCAGGTTGTGAGCTATGCACTGCTGAGTGTGCTGGAGGTTGCGCTGATTGTTGCGCCAGGGCCCCTGGAGCGGGAACGGTTTTATCTGGCGGCGATACTGGCGGGCATTCCGATGGTGAGCTGCCTGGCCGCGTTCTTCACGCGGAAGATCTATGGCGGCGCGCTGTTTGACGCGAACGGGATTCTGCCGCTGCGGGTGACGGCGTTCGGATCGATGTTTGAGATCGACATGAACCTGGCTGCCGAGATTGCGGGATTGGCGATTCTGGCGGCGTCGGTTGCTCTGTTTAATTTGTGAACGCCGCGGTGGCGTTGCGCGGGGAGCGGGGCTCGGCAGGGGCGGATCAATCTACCGTCCCTGCCGAGTTCGCTGGTCCAAGGAATCACTGAAGAAGCCGCGGTGAGAATTCAGCGTTCCCTCAGAGGCTAAAGCCCACACTCATTTTGTTGCGTCCAAGGCGCGGTTAAAACCGCGCCCTTGCAAAACGTTGCCTTGAGCAGAGGTTACCTAGCGGGGGCCGAGGTGGAGGCTGGAGATATCCATCAGGTAGACGCCGGTTTGGTGCGCGCCGGGGGTTGAGTCGCGGCTGGAAGTGAAGATGAGCCAGTGGCCATCAGGCGAGATGGAGGGATAGCCGTCAAAGGCGTCGCTCCAGGTGAGGCGGACCTGCGTGTCGCTGTTGATGTCGCCGAGGAAGACTTCGTAGTTGTGGGGCGGGAGCACCTTGACGAAGACGTAGTGGTGGCCGTCGGGCGCGGGGAAGGGGGACCAGTTGGTTCCGTCGTCGTGGGTGAGGGCTTTGAGGCCTGTGCCGTCAGACTGGATGGTGTAGAGGGTCATGGGCAGGCCCTTCTTGTTGGCCTTTGCATCTTCAGAGCGCCAGGCGCGGAAGATGATGGTTTTGCCGTCGCGGAAGAGGAATGCGCCACCGGGCTCCCAGCCGTCGAGATGGGTGATCTGGACGGGGTTGCTTCCGTCGATGTTCATCTTCCACAGCTCCATTTTGCCGGAGCGCTGGCTGCCGAAGAGTATCCACTTGCCGTTGGGGGCGACGGAGACTTCAGCGTCGTAGACGGTGTTGTTGGTGAGGCGTTTTACATCGGAGCCATCGAGGTTTGAGGTGTAGAGCTCCGCGCCCTGGGGATAGTCGCTGGGGTTGGAGTAGTTGGATTTGTCGAGCTCGGGGTGATCTTTGGAGGATGTCCAGATGATGCGCTTGCCGTTGGGGAAGAAGAAGGAGCAGGCGTCGTCGCCCTTGTCGTTGATGCGGGTGATTTCAGTGCCGTCGATTTTGAGGGTGTAGACGTGGTAGCTGGAGTCGCCATCGCGCTTGGCATTGCCGATGATGTGCAGGTTGTCAGGGGCGAAGTAGAACTCGGCGCCGGGGCCGAGATTGGGGATGCGGTGGACGGGGAGTTCCTTCGATGTATCGGAAGGAGCGGGCGGGGCGGGAGCCTGGGCGAAGGCGCTGAAAGCACAGAGAGCCAGGGCAGAGAGTGTTGCGAGCGAGCAGGCGAGAGGCCGCAGGCTAGTGCGGGTAGAGGGCAGCGAGCGATTCATTGTTTTCCTTTCCAGAAGAAGGGGAGAGCTCGCAAAGGGCTCTCCCCTAGATTTTAGAAGATGAGTTTGAGGGCGAGCTGGGCGTTGAAGGGTTCACCGGGTCCGATGCCTGGAAGGCCGAACTGTTCGCCGTTGGTGGAGGTAATGGGAATGGTGAAGGGAGCGCCGGGTCCGGCGGGGATGAGGAGGTTTGCGCCGAGGAAGGTGGGGTTGCCGAGGTTGGCTCGGTTGAAGATGTTGAAGAGCTCGGCGCGGAGCTGGACGCGGAGCCGCTCAGCCACCTGGGTGTTCTTTACGACGGCAAGATCGACGTCGCTGTAGTTGGGCCCGATGAGCTGGTTGCGGCGGAAGGTTCCGTAGGTTCCTGGATCTGGGAAGGCGAATGCGTTGGGGTCGAACCATTGGACGCCGTTGGGGTTGGGCGTGTGGGAGACGCCGGCATAGGGAGGGCTGACGAGGTTGGGACGATCAGTGTTTTCGCCAGTGCCGCTCCAGTCGCCGATGGCAGCGAGCGAGAACGGGAGGCCGCTGCGGAAGCTGAGGGTGGAGTTGGCGGTCCAGCCGTTGGAGAGCCAGCGAGGCCCGTAGTGGCTGCCGGGAAGGTCGTACTGGAAGAAGGCGGTGAAGTTGTGGCGGGAGTCAAAGTCGCTGTTGCCGTAGTCGGCGTCGGGATGGGTGCTGTCTTGCGGCGCGCCGCCGAAGCTGGAAACGTCAAGGGTGTGTGCCCATGTGTAGTGGAACTGGGCGGTGACTCCGCGCCATGAGGAGATGCGGAGGGAGGTCTGGAGGGAGTTGTAATTGGAGTTGGCGCGGGTTTGCAGCTCGTCGATTACCCCGTATTGAGGGTACTTGGAGTAATAGGGGCGGGTGATGTTGTTGCCGTTGGCGTCAAAGTCGGCGTTGTTGAAGTCGCTGCCGAGGGCGGCTTGATTGAGATCGATGAGCTGGAGCAGATGACGGCTTTGGCTGCCGACATAGCCAACTTCGAAGACGACGGATTTGCCGATGCCTTTTTGAAGATTGAGGTTGTAGTTGTAGGTGTAGGGGGTACGGAAGTTCTGGCTGACGGAGTAGATGTTGGCAAAGCCGCCGGCGCTGGCCGCGGAGAAGATGGCCGACCCGTTGGAGGGCAGGAGCGATCCGGGCTGAAGGGAGACAGAGACGGCGGGGTTGGTTCCGATGGGGTTGCCTTCAACGCCGCTGGGACCGCCGTTAAAGACGAAGCTGTTGCCGAGGAAGGGCGAGACGTTGACGGTGTCGTAGTAGATGCCGGCTGCGCCGCGGATGGAGAGATTGCGGATGCCGCCTGGCTGGTAAGCGAAGCCGCCGCGGGGGCCGAAGTTTTTCCAGTCGCGCGGGAAGATGGAGCCGAGGCCGGAGCCGACGAGGACGAGGCCTTTGTCGGGCAGGAAGGTGGAGAGGTCCTGGTTGCCGTCGTGGACGGGGCTGTTGGAGTCATAGCGGAGGCCGAGGTTGAGGTTCAAGCTGGTCGTGGCCTGCCAGTTATCGTGGCCGAAGAAAGAGACGCTGTCTTCAAAGACTTTTCTGACGGGGTTTCCCTGCACAATTCCTGCGGAGTAGACCTCGCCCTCGAGGAAGTCAGCGAGATCGCCGACGTTGCCATCGGTTACGAGGGGAGAGTTGGCCCAGGGATCGGAGGTGAGCTGCTGAAAGGTGAACGTGCCGCGTTGGCCGGAGTGATTCATGTCGTAGACCTGGCCGCGGCGGACTTCACCGCCGAAGCGGAACTGATGTTTGCCGACGACGTAAGAGAAAGCCTGAGTGAGATGGGCGGTGATATCTTCACGGCCGGACGAGGGAGTGGGCCCGATGGGATCGAAGCCGGCGATGGAGATGTTGGGGGCTCCGGCAAGGTCAGGGGCTGTGACTCCCGTATTGAAGCCGAGAGCCACCGGATCAAAGCTGTGGTCGAGATCGGCGAAGGACTGGTGGAAGAAGTTGAAGCCGAATGTGGTTTGGCTAACGAGTCGGGGGGAGAGGGTAGCGTTGTAGACGAGAGACCAGTTCTCGTCGTGGAGGGGCGCCTGCTCGAAGTAGGGCTGGAGGTAAGAACTGGTGGGAGCGGTCTGTGTGCCGACGCCGATGAAAGCGCTGAGGGAGATGCGCTGGCTCTGGGTGAAGGCGTGATCGAGCTTGAGGACGCCGTTGTTGCTGCTTCCGGTTTCGTTGGCAGGATCGAAGTAGTTGCCTGAAGTAGCGGGGCCAGTAAGCGCACTGGCGGGCCAGAGAGTTTGAAGCAGTTTGAGGGAGACGGGGTTGACGGGAATGGGAGCGTAGGTGCCGTATTTGTTGCCGGGGTTGTTGAGCAGATCGGTTGCGGCAGCCTGATAGTCGGCCGATGGTTCGGTTACGTGCTCAGGGAGGCCGATGACGAAGCTTTGCCGCTCGAAGCTGGCCTCGAAGAAGGTTTTGTCGCGGCGGATGGGGCCGCCGATGGAGGCGCCGAACTGCTGATTGCGGATCTTCTGCTTTTCAGCGCCGGGGGGGGCAAAGGGATTGCCGGTGGCGAGGGCTTCGTTGCGGTTGTAGTAGTAAGCCGAGCCGTGGATCTGGTTGGTTCCGGACTTGAGGAGGAGATTGGCGACGCCGCCGGGATTGCGGCCAGCCTCCGCAGAGCCCTGGGTGACAAGCGAGAACTCATCGACTGAATCGAGGGGCAGCAGAACGCCGGGCACGCCATAGACGCCGCCTTGATTGACGGCGGAGGTGTTGTTCCAGAGGTCGTTGTTGTCAGCGCCTTCAATTTGCCAGTTGATCTGCGAGCCCTGGGTTCCATTGATGGCGCTCATGAAGCCGACGGTGTAACCGGAGTAGCCGGGGCTGAGGGAAAGGAGCTGGGTGAAGTCGCGACCGTTGAGGGGGATGGCTTCAACGGTGGTGGAATCGAGAACGGCATCCTGGGTAGTGGTTGCGGTATCGACGGTGAGGGCATTGGCGGTGACGACTACGGCCGTTTGCGCCGAGGCGACCTGAAGCTTGAGGGACAGGCTGTAGACTGCGCCGGCATCGATGGGAATGTGCTCGGCGACGAGGTCGCGGAAGCCATCTTTGTGAGCCGTGACTTTGTAAATGCCGATGGGGAGATCGGAGAATGCGAAGTTGCCGGCGCTGGAAGAGACAGTGCGGTATTCAAGGCCAGTCGCGGTGCTGCCGGCGGTGATGGAGGCCGAGGGAAGCAGAGCGCCGGATGGATCGACGATGGTTCCGTGGATGGCTCCGCGAAAAGTCTGCGCGCCAGCACCGACTGCTAGTTGAAGACCGGCCAGAAGGGCAACGGCGAGGAAGATTTTGAGGCGAAGGCGGGAGCGAAGACGACGGTTCATTTGCACACTCTCCTGATGAGTATTGGCATGATGGCCTGAAATGTGGGGCAAGAAGCAAAACGGCCCACGATGAAGATCGTGGGCCGCCGGAAGTCTCGGGTGTTGCTGGATCGACTAGGTTCTACAAGCCTTGCCGAAAGCACACACGAACCCGCGGCCTTGGCAACAGATGGCGAGATTTAGATAGGAGTTATGCATAGCCTGTTTGACTGGAATATAGCGAAGTTGATTTGAGAATGCAACAGCGATGCGATTTTTTGGCGAATTTTTCGCAGGCCGGACGCGCCGGCACCCGGGAAGGATGGCGGCGCGGCCGGAGGGCGAGCAGGTGTGGAAGTTCCTCATTCCGAAGTTCCTGCGATCACTTTCTTTGCTCGAGAGTTACCTGGACTTTGAGCGGTTTGCCGTCACGCAGGACGGTGACTTGAACGACGTCGCCGATCTTGCTGCGGCGCAGCGCGTCAGTGAAGTCATAGAGGTTTTTGATGGTCTGGTCACGGAACTGGATCATGGTGTCGCCGGCTTTGAGGCCGGCCTTGGCCGCGGGAGAGCCGGGGCGCACGTCAGAGAAGCGGACACCGGTTTCAACCTGGCCGAAGTCTGGAATGGAGCCGAAGTAAGGACCGTAGCCGCCGCCGCCGGAACCGCCGGTGGTGGAGTGCTTTTCAACGACGGTGAGGAAGGCGGGGCGGGCGGGCAGCTCGTCAATGTGCACGCCGGCGTCGGCAACGAGATCGACGACGCGGACGGCGTCTTTGGAGTCAATTTTGTCCCAGGTGTCAGAGGGTTTGTGATAGTCGGCATGGAGTCCGGAGAAGAAGAAGAGGACCGGAATCTGCTTGACAACGAAGGATGTGTGATCGCTGGAGGAGTAGCCGCTCTCAGTGAGTTCGGTTTTCAAGCCGGAGGCGGCGGTGGCTTTCTCGAGGATGGGGCGGAAGTCGGCGGCGGTGCCGACGCCGCCGATGTAGAGGGTGTTTTTGGAGATGCGTCCGATCATGTCCATGTTGAGCATGGCGACGGCTTTGTCGAGGGGCAGGGTTGGCTGGCGGACCCATGCGGCGGAGCCGAGCAGGCCGAGTTCCTCGCCGGCATAGGAGGCGAAGAGAATGCCGCGGGGCAACTGGCCTTTGAGCGGGGCGAGGATGCGGGCCAGCTCAAGCAGTCCGGCGGTGCCGGAGGCGTTGTCGTCAGCGCCGGGATGGAACTGGCCGAGGAGCGATGGAGCGAGGGAGCCATATTCGCCGCGGCCGAGGTGGTCATAGTGCGCGCCGAGGATGACGTACTCATCGGACTTGCCGGGCAGATAAGCGAGCACGTTGTTGACGATGGCGTGCTTCTTTTTGACGCCGGCATCGAGAGTGACGCGGAGCGCATCAGGGAACGCGAAGGAGGAGGGATTGCCGGAGTTGTCAATGGAATGCTGGAGGTCAAAGAGGTCTTTGCCGGCGGCGCGGAACCAGGGGGCGGCGGCATCGTTTTTTACTTCGACGATGGGAATACCGACGTCTTCCTGTCCGCCATCTCCGCCGAAGTGGGGCAGCAGATCTTCTTCGCCTTTGGCGAGGGTGCCGTTGAGAACGATGACGGCCACGGCGCCATGCTTGCGGGCGAGGATGGCCTTGGTGATGAGGTCACCGTGCGACGAGGATTCACCTTTTGTGCCATGGGCGGTGGCGAAGGCGGGCTCTTTGCGAATGACCACGACGACCTTGCCTTTCACATCGAGGCCGTTGTACTCGTCGAACTTCCACTCATCGGCGGAGATGCCATAGCCTGCGAAGACGAGGGGGCCAGCGGCCTTGGCGGCAGAGGAGAAGGCGTAGGGGATGTAGTCTTCGTGGAGTTTGAGGGACTGCTTTGGGCCGGCGCCTTCAACGGAGAGGCTGTTGGCGCCAGTGAGCTCGGCGCCGACGATGACATCGAAGGGCTGGAGGAATCCCTCAGTGCCTTTGGGCTGAAGACCGAGGCTGGCGTAGCGCTGGACGAGAATCTTCTCTGCGCGGACGAGGCCATGCGATCCGTCGCCGCGACCCTCCATGTTGGGAGCCGAGAGCACCTGAATGTCGTGGATGTAGCGATCAGCATCAGCGTGCGCGAGAGTCTGTGCCGGCAACTGCGAGAGCGATGCGGCAATGACAACGGCAACTGCGAGCAGGGAGCGGAATGGGTTGTTGGCGCCGGCGTTGAGAGAAACTCGAGGAGTCATCTTTGACATTTCCTTTCAGTCACGAACGAGAAAAACAAACGGCCCACGCTGAAGTGCGCGGGCCGCTGAGTGAGAAGCTGCGAAGCGTGTGAACTTAGGCTTCGTTCCTCTTGCAAACAGCGGAAACGCACATCCACAACTGCCCTGGACAGGGCAGGCCGGGACAGAGCCTCTGCTTGCGAACGAAAGCTATCAAGAGCAATCACCCTCTATCGGCGAAGCCGAAGAATATCTCGGATAGAACTCGAATTAAAACATAGCGGGAGCGGGGTGTTCAAGTGTGCGGGGGTGGGCGGGCGCGTGGATGGCAAAAGTAAGGGAAGCGTAATGAGGAGATTGAGTGCTGCGCGCGGCCAGGCTCTCGGGGTTGAAGTTCGCTGCGGGGCTGTGGGAGAGCAAATGCAGATCCTTCGACTCACCACCCCCAAGCTGAAAAGCGCTTGGGGCCCCGTTCGCTCAGGATGACGGCAGCATTTAGGAGGGGGTGAGCAGGATGACGGCAGCTTTTAGGGGGGGGTGAGCAGGATGACGGCAGTGGATATGGACTCGGGATGACGGCGTCCATTTTATTGTGAGTTTCAGGAACAGAACGCTAGACGTAGTTGCTGGTGAGCATTTCGGCGACGGAGTGATCCAACTGCTCGCGGCGGCGGATGTCTTCGAATCTTGCGAGGAGGTCCTGGGGACGGACGCGGGCGCGCTCGCTGCCTTCGAGGTCGTGGATGATGTTGCCTTTGTACATCATGACGATGCGATCTCCGAGGTTGACGGCCTGCTGCATGGAGTGGGTGACCATGAGGGTGGTGAGCTTGTCGCGCTCGATGATTTCGTGGGTGAGGCGGATGACCTGGTCGGCGGTTTTGGGGTCGAGGGCGGCGGTGTGCTCGTCGAGCAGGAGCAGTTCCGGCTTGAGCCATGAGGCCATGAGGAGGGTGAGGGCCTGACGCTGGCCTCCGGAGAGGCTGCCGATGGGATTGTCGAGGCGGTCTTCGAGTCCCATGTTGAGGGGATGGATGCGGGCGCGAAGTTCCTCGAGAGAGCGGCGATTGACGGCGAGGCCCAGGCCGCGGGCACGGCCGCGACGGGAGGCGAGGACGAGATTTTCAGCGATGGACATGGTGGGCGCGGTGCCGCTGAAGGGGTCTTGAAAGACGCGGCCAATGAGGCGTGCGCGGCGGTGTTCAGGCCACCTGGTGATGGTTTGGCCAGCGATGGAGATGCTGCCTGTGTCAACGAAGAAAGTGCCGGCGACGGCGTTGAGGAGGGTGGACTTGCCCGATCCGTTGGTGCCGATGACGATAAGGAACGAGCCGGCATTGAGGCTGAGGGAGATGCCCTTGAGGGCCTTGACCTCGTTGGGCGTTCCGGGCTTGAAGGTTTTGGCAATCTTATTGATTTCGAGTACGGGCATCAGGCCGCCTCCGCGGGAGCCTGCCGGTGAAGCTTGAGCCGGCGAGCGAGATTCGGCATTACGAGTGCCGCGAAAACAAAGACGGCGGTGATGAGCTTGAGGTCGTTGGGACTGAGTCCCCAGCGCAGAGCGATGGCCACGAGCAGGCGGAAGAGGACGGAGCCCATGACGGTGCCGGCGATGAGCAGGCCGAGGGCTCGGGTGCCGACGAGAGCCTCGCCGATGATGACGCTGGCGATGCCGAGCACGACGATGCCGACGCCCATCTGGACATCGGCGAATCCCTGGTACTGAGCGATCAATGCGCCGCTGAGGGCGATCATGCCGTTGGACATGGCGAGGCCGAAGATGGTGGCCGTATCCACGCTGACGCCGAGGGCGCGGATCATCTGGGGATTGTCGCCGGTGGCGCGCATGGCGGTGCCCATGTCAGTCCGGAAGAAGAGGTAGAGCAGGACGCAGACGGCAACGACGAAGAGGAGAATGCAGACGAGCATGGAAGCATCGCGGACGCTGACGGCCCAGCCGGCGATATTGAGATTGGCCGGGCCGCCGAAGATGCGGATGCCAACGTGCTCGGCATAGGTGGCGAGAGTTTTGACGTCGATGAGGGGGATGTTGCTGCTGCCCATGACGTGGAGGTTGACGCTGTAAAGGCCGGTCATGACGAGGATGCCGCTGAGGAGCGGATTAATTTGACACTTGGTGGCGAGGAGGCCGGTGACGGTTCCGGCAACGGCGCCGGCGGCGGCACCGGCAGCGGTGGCGAGGACCGGGTTGTGGCCGCTGACGATCATGACCGCAGCGACCGAAGCGCCGAGCGTGACCGAGCCCTCGGCGGTGAGGTCGGGCATGTTGAAGATGCGAAAGCTCACATAGACGCCGAGTGCGAGCAACGCGAGAATCAGTCCGAGGGTCAAAGCCCCAATCAATAAACTCATGAATGCCTCATGCTCGTGCGAAGGTGTGCAGGGGTCCCATCCAAACGGCGCCGCGGGCCAGCTCAGTTTCTCCGACGCCCTCAAAGCGGCGGGTATCGGCCATGAGATGGAGGACGGCGCTGGGCGTGGCGGCGGCGAGCGCGCCGGCCACGGTGGCGGCGAAGGGCAGCTCTCCGCGCTGCACGGGCCGATAAGGAAAAACGGCGGCGTGGATGTGAGCCGCGAGCGGAGAGCCGGCGTTGATGGGACGGAGGAATTGCGCCGCGTCGCCGTCGATTCCCCGCCCTGCCACGCCGACCAGCAGGCAGAGGCTTTTTTCGCTTTTGTGCTCAGTGGTGAAGGAAAGCCAGTCTCGGACGCCAGGCAGGTCGTGCGCGAGCGGCTGGCGCGCGGGCGACTTGCGCAGGGTTGCGCCGACCAGGCAGGCGGCCTCAGCCAGCGCCACAAAGGCGATGGCGCTTGCGGCAGAGAGTTCGACGAGGGTGTTGACGAGTTCAGAGAGGGCGATTTTTCCGTGGCTTTCAACCGATGCGTCAAAGCGCACCATGGAGGGGAAATCGCCTGTACCGACGAGGCCGTAAAGGGTTTCGATTTTAGGGATCAGCTCGCCTTCTTCGACAACGTAGTCGGGCAGAGTGTTTGCCTCGCTGGTGGGCAGGGCGATAGCGCAACCGGCGGCGGCGAGGAACTCGCCGAAGCGGGATTCGCAATCAGCGAAACCTTCTCCGAAGGCGCCCAGGCCGAGACCGAACGTTCCGCGGGAGAGAGTGAGCGAGCGGCAGTCGGCATCACTGAAGCCGGTGGTTGCAAGGCGCGCGGGCTGGCCAACCAGGGCGCAGGAGAGCGGCCTGGCGCCGGGTTGCGGATAGACCTCGTAGATTGCGGCTCCGCGGCGCTGGCGCTGCGCGTGGGCGGGGAGAGCGCCGGCTGGCGCCTGGCCATCGTCACTGACGAGGATTTCAGCCAGTCCGACCGTGGTGAGGATGTGATGGCATAGCTCGTTGGGATGGCTGATAAGGAGGCTGCCGTTGACCGCCTTAAGGGTTTTGTATTGGAGAAAGACGACGCGGATGCCAAGAGAGCTGATGTATTTGACGCCGGCAAAGTTGAGCACGACGCGATGGGAGCCATCGCGCACCGCGTTCTCAATGATGCTGCCGAGTTCTTCAGCCCAACTGGCATCGATGCGGCCGGTAAGTCGGAGTTCGAGGGATTCGGGTCCCGGATGCTGCGTGATTTCCATCAGGCCCTCTCTGCGGCATGGGGGGAAGTTTGGGTGTGCGGAGTCATTTTGTGTTTGCAGGCTGAGCAGGGGCAGCGGGCTTTGCGGCGGCATCGGCGGCGGGTGGCGGTGAGTTTCTCACATGCTTGCCGGTTTCATCGACGATCACGTCGGCACGCTGGACGACGGAATCAGGGAACTGCCAGCGATCTCGCAGGCCTTTGAGGACGAGGCGATTGAGGTGGAGGGTGATGGGCATGATGTTCTCGACGGGCACCCTGGCCGGGTCGCGGCCATCGAGGACATCGGCAACCAGGCCTCCAGCCACACGACCAATGGAGACATAGTTTGCGCCGAGGTCAAAGAGGGAACCTGTCGTGGTATCGCCGGGAGTGGAGACGAAGACGGGGATCTTTGCCACTTTTGCCTGGCTGACGATCACGCTGAGGCCGTGGGAGACGGTGAGGTCAGGGCTGACCCAGATGGCCTGGACGCCGCGGGCCAGCAGAGAGGCAGCAGCCACGCCGACCATGGTGGAGTTCTCTGCGTTGGCCTCGACCAGGGTGATTCCCATGGACGCGCAGACCTTGCGCCCGAGTTTGGTGGTGATGACCGAATTGGCCTCGGAGGGATCCCAGACCAGGCCGACGGTCTTGAGCGGAGGGAACATTTGTTTAGCGAGGCGGAAGATGTCTTCAACCGGCGCGAGGTTGCCGAGCCCGGTCATGTAGGGTGGGTGGATCAAGTGGTTCTGGGGGCTGACGCCGACGCCGACGTTGTAGGGATCAGAGACGATGGCGAATACGTGGCGGCGGGGCGGAGTGGCAAAGCGGTTGGCGTTGGCGACTGTCTGGAGACTGATGGTAGAGGCGGTGAAGATGAGGTCGGAGTCTCCGGTGGTGACCTCGCGGGCGATGGCGTTGGCGGTGGCAATGTCACCCTGGGCATTGTAACGGTGAATGACGATGCGCCCGCCATCGACGTAGCCGCGCTCTTTCAAGGCGATGAGAGCTCCCCGGATGCCATCGTCGAGCACCGGAGTGGAGGTTTGCTGGACGATGGCGAGCCGCAACGGGCAGCCGCTGCTCGAACCTCGGGCGGAGCTGCCGGTGCGGGAGCCGAGATCAGAGTAGAGCAGAACCGCCGCCGAAGCGGCAATGAGCAGCGAACCCAAAGCGATTTTTTTCAGCACGGCACTGAAGGGAAGCATCATGTGAAAGATAACTGGCTTGCGGAAGACATGGCAAGGAGACTTTTCGCGAACGGGGCAGGCGGACGGTTGCGCGCGGCGCGAAGGCGGATGGAAAGAGCGCATATAATCTGGGGCAGTTGAAGCGGGGCAGGGATGGCCGTGGGTGCAAGCCTGAGTTTGAAGGTTCGGAATGCCCGCGACGCGATAGGGCCGGCGAGCGAGGCGGCGGAGGCCTGGCTGGAGAGATACAGGCCGTCGCCGGAGGCTCTCTACTTTGTGCTTCTCGCGATCGAGGAGCAGGTGCTGAACTGCATCCAATATGGATACGACGATGACGGCGAGCACATGATCGCGGTCGATTTGTGGGTGGCAGACGGCAAGGTGACGATGAGGTTGACGGACGACGGGCATGCGTTTGACCCGTTGGCGGTTCCGGCTCCGAATCTCTCGCTCGGGCTGGAGCAGAGGCCGGCAGGGGGATTGGGAATCTATCTGCTGCGCGAGTTGGCCGATGAAATTGCGTATGAACGGCGGGATGGAAGCAATCAGCTGACGTTAAGCAAGCGGATGCGTTGAGAGGCGCACACGCCGAGGGCCGGTCGCACGCGACCGGCCCTCGGCGTGTGAGTTCTCAGGAGGCGCTATTGCGCCGCCCCCTGCTGCCTGATCTCGGCCATGAGTTGCTCGGCCTGCGCCTTGCCCTGGTAGTTCGGGTTGAGCGAAAGCACTTTCTGGAAGTCGGCCATCGCTCCCTTGCCATCGGCCTTGGCTTTCCAACGCACGATACCGCGGTTGAAGAGCGTGTTCGGGTTTGCCGGAGCGGTGGTGAGCGCTTTGTCAAACTCGGCCAGGGCGCGATCCGGCTGACCCATATAGAAGTAGGCGGTCGCCATGTCGGTGCGGACGTTGGCATCGGCGGGCCTGGACTTGAGGGCCTGCTCGTAGTAGCCGACCGCGGCCGGGTACTGTTTGGCGTCGTCATAGAGGTTGCCGAGGTTCACCAGCAGGTCAGGATTGTTGGGCTCGTTTTTGAGACGCGCGAGCAGGGGGACCGCCTGTTGATCGGCGGCCAGCTTGAGTGGGTCAACGGCCGGGGCCGGGGGCTGCTGCGGGGCCGCCGCCGGGGCGCTCTGGGCCGGCGACTCAGGCGTTTTGCCGACGGCCGGAGCCGTTCCCGGGCCGGGAAACTGGACACCCCGGATGAGCCAGCCGCCGCCGACTCCAACCGCCAGGCAGATGGCAGCAAGCAGCAGCGCGCGCTGCCGGGTCCAGAGCCATTGCCGCACCTGTTTATTTTGCTCCGTCATGGGTCTCGGCTCCTTTCACGGTTGCGCTGGTCACGGACGGGTTGGCGCTCACCTGCGCCAGCATCTTTTCTACCGCGGCCTTGCGCTCCGGGGCCAGGTCAGGGTTTGACTTGAGCAGTTGCCGCCAGGCAGCCACCGCGCCCTTCGCGTCCTGCTTGCCCTGGAGCCGGATGACACCAAGGTCAAAGAGCGCATTGGCGTTGGCGGGGTCAATCTTCAGACACGCGTTCAGTTGCGCGATGGCAGAGTCCGCGTCGCCGTCGCGGAAGAGGCTGGAAGCCAGCTTGATGCGCAAAGCGGGGTTCTTTGGATCCGCCTGCACCGCCTGGCTGTAGTAACCGATGGCCTGCTCGAACTGGTTGGCCGAGTGGTAAATGGCGCCCACCTGTGCCAGCAGCTGGGGGTTCCTGGGATCGGCCTTGAGCTTGACTTTGAGAGGCGCGGCCTTCTTGTCGGCCATCTGCCGCATCTCATCGGTTGTGGGCATGTGGCCGTTGGCGGCGTTGCCGTGGGGCGAGGCAGGCAGTGCCGGCTTTGCAGGCAGAGCGACGGGTTGAGGTTGAGCGGCCGGGCCGACGCCGTGGAGCACGTAGCCAATGGCGAGGCCCGCGGCCAGCGAAAGCATGGCAAGGGCGTAGACGCGTTTGGGCTCCAGTATCGGTTCCGGTTTCGATTCGGGTTTCGATTCCGGGGCTGACTCGGCCGCCAGCGCCGTGGTTTGTTGGTTGTCCATCTTCAAGTTCTTTTCCGTCCGGCGCGACTGTTGTACCGGACTGTTCCGATTATCCAACTTGCCCGTCAGTTTGCAGAAGGGGGCGAAGCGGGAGCAGAGGTAGATTCCCACCTGGCGCTGCAGCACGGCCCGCCGGCCCGGCACAATTCCAGATGAGGAATGGCTGCGGGGAGAGCTGGAGCTCTGGCGCGCCGGTCAGCAGCCACCTGGGAACTTGTGCAGACGGGAAGCACAGGTTCAGGTGGCCAGGTTTGTCAAGAAAATCCGTCTCACGGGACCGTTAGAGGAGTCTGGGTGAATTTCGAAGGATGTCTAGCCATGCATATCGTGCGTGATGGCAATGTAGAGGTGATACGGGTCACAACATGAATCTTCTCATGACTTTGGGAACTGAAGGCATTTCTCATTAGGCCGATGTGGGGTGTGAGGAGATTCAAAGGCTGCGGGAGAGCCTGAGGCGATTCAAAGAATGGACCTCATCGGGCCTCGAAGCAGCCGGAAATCAGCCTGTTAAACTTGACAGTGTGGGGCATTTCACCACGGGACTGCGGCAGAAGGCGCACTTGTCCACCAGATTTGCACGAAGGTTTCGCGTGTCTTGGCTTACTTTAATGGGGAAACCCATTCTTAACAGCAGCTTACACGCGAGTGATGCAGGTCACATCTGGCCCTGGATTACGGCATCTACATTGCAAGAATGTTGGCAAGAGCTGGGCTGGGAAATCTACCTCGCGGTTGGGGTCACGGTTCAGACGAGTCAAAGCAGTTACGAGTGCCTAGGAGGCAGATTTTCATGAAACGGAATCTAATTATCGCCCTTCTCTTCGTTGTGGCCGCCGGAATGCTGGCGGTTGCCCAACCGAGTGGCGCGCCGGCGTCTGACGTCCTGGGCGCCCACCTTATGTATGGCCGTGGCTGCGTAGGCTGCCACGCCCCGCACGGCGGCCCCAAGGCCAACGGCGGCACACTGGCCACCGGCAGCGGCGGCTTCGCCCTCTGGGGTGAGGATACTTCGCTCCTCGCGGGCCACACCTTCGATTTCGGTGACGGCACGACGTATGCGTATACGCCGGGCTCTCTGAGCGACGGCACCGATGAGACCACGGGCATCCTGCTCTGCCTCAGCTGCCACGATGGCAACCTGACCAGCGTAGCGATGATGAAGGGCACGTCGTATGAGGCCGTGAACCTGAGCAACGGAACGACGACCTCGGTGGTTCACCCCCCGACACTGCTTGGCGCCGACGGCGGCTACCATAACGACCACCCGGTTGGTCCGACGGCAGTTTGGACCCCGGGCAGCACGTACACCTGGGCGGGCACGAGCATTAACGGCAGCGGCAAGATCGTTCCGACGACTGGCGCGGCGGCTCAGTTCAAGATCGACTATGGTTTCTTTGTCACCTTCGGCAAGACGACCCCGGGCGAGGTTCTGTGCACGACCTGCCACAACCAGCACAACATGAACTCGGTGAACGTCACCTCGGGGAGCTCGGGCATGACCGCGGGCGTCTACACCACCATGTTCTTCCTGGTTGGACCGTATAACCCGAATAGCGTGGTAGCCGGCGCCAACTCGGCGGCGCAGTTCTGCCGCCAGTGCCATGGCTACGGCACCAACGAACAGCTGGGCGGCGTTAACCCCACCATCATGTAATTCAAATCCGCACCAAACCAGGGAGGGGGGCCCCTCGCGGCCCCCCTCCCTTCTTCCCTCAGGACTGCATCTCATGAAGTTCATTTTCCCCATCGTCGCCTGGTCCCTGTTTTCAGTGGCTCCCGCATTTGGTCAGGTTGCATCGCATGCGCCGGTGCTTGCCGCTCCACCCTCGACCCCGACCGCGGCGAATGCTCAATCCTCCACAGCCAGGCCCGTAGCCCGGGTAAACGGAACGGTGCTCACCGAGGGCGACCTGCTGCGCGAGGAGTACACGATTTTCCCTTACGGGCGCCAGCATGGCGGCATCCCGAAGGAGATGGAGCCGGGCATCCGTTCCGGCGCCATGCAAATGATGATTTTCGAGGAGTTGGTGTACCAGGAGGCGCGCCGCCGTCAGATGACGATTCCCGCCCCGGCCATGGAAAAGGCCGAAGCCCAATTCCGCAAGCAGTTTCGCACACCGGCGGATTTCAACGCATTCCTGGCCAACGACTTCCAGAACTCGCTTCCGCTGGTGCGCCAGAAGATCCGCCGCTCACTGCTGATTGACGCGCTTTTGAAGGTTGAGGTTGAGGACAAGTGCAAGCCGACGCCGGCGGAGCTGAAGAAGGCGTACGACGAGGATCCTGCGCGCTTCGATCATGCGGAGTCGTTCACGTTTCAGACGATCAGCATCATTCCGCCGGCCAACGCGACCGCGGCCCAGCTGCAGGATGCTCGCACGCGCGCCGGCGAAGCGCTGAAGCAAGCCAGGGCGACGAAGACCGAGGAACAGTTCGGGCTGCTGGCCGAGAAGATCTCGGAAGACGACTATCGGGTGATGATGGGCAAGCATAAGCCGGTTGAGGTGACCAACCTGCCTCCGGACGTGGTGAGCGCGCTGCGGACCTTGAAGGCCGGGGAGGTCAGCGATGTGCTGCAGGTGGGCAATATTTTTACGATTGTCCGGCCGATTGCGCACACGGCGGCCGGCAAAGACAGTTTTGAAACCGCCAGGCCGGGGCTGGAGAAGCAACTGACGGAGACCCGGCGCGGTCAGCTAAGGGCGGCGCTGGACAGCAAGCTCAGACAGAACGCAAAGATCGAGAAGTTGTAAGACGCGCCCTCGGCGCTGCCGGCGAAGGCGGAACCGAAAAGGTTTTTCCTCTCAACTGGAAGGTTTCAGGCATCCGGCGCGGTGAGGGTTAGAGTGCAGCAATCTCGGCGTAGAGCCGGAATGGGAGGATGGCGGACAATGGCTGGATACCCACGCGTCACGTTGCTGGTGTCGGCAGGCATTCTGCTTCTGGCCCATCCACTGAGTGCGCAACTGAAGCTGGGCGACCTGTCAGTCGCTGCCAGTGGAAACATTCAGCCGGGCTACACGGCGAATTACGGCAACTCGATCACGTCGACGCACAACTGGGAGATCTCTGGGATGGGGACGGTCAACGGATCGTACCACAATCCCGGATTCCTGACTTTCTCAGTTGAGCCATACGTGAATGAGTCGCGGGACAACTCCGACTACCGGTCGGTCTCGAACGCGAGCGGCGTGGCCGCGGATGTGGGCATTTTCAACGGCAGCCATTATCCTGGGTCGGTCAATTTTTCGAAGACGTGGGACGCGGAAGGCACCTATAATCTGCCGGGAGTAGCCAACTACGTGACGCACGGGAACGGCACGGGCTTCGGGATCGGGTGGGGCGAGGCGATACCCGAGATGCCGAGCCTGACGGCGCGGTATCAGCGGGGAAACAACGACTACTCGCTTTACGGCTCCGACTCGAATGGATCGAGCAACTACAACAACTTCAATCTCAACTCGAACTACCAGATTGCTCACTTCGGCCTGGGCGCGTTCTACACGCTGGGCGACAACCATTCCGACATTCCGGAGATCGTGAGCGGGCAGGCCGCCTCGACGATCGACAGCCACAACCAGACGTTTGGATTCAATGTGTATCACCCGCTTCCGCTGCGGGGTACGGCGTCGGCCTCGGCGAGTGAGTCGATTTTTGACGCCTCGTACATGGGGTTCAAGACGAACCAGCGCGTGGGCCTTGTGAATGCATCGGCGACATTTTTTCCGGCCAGGACCGTATCCGTATCGAGCAGCCTGAACTACTCCGACAATCTTCAGGGCCAGGTTCTGAGCCAGATTCTAAACACCAGTGGAGTGGCCGACGGCACGACGAACACCAGTTCCGGGGCATTGGATCTGATCAACCAGGTTTCATTCCACGCGGACGGGACGTTGCAGGCAACGCTGTCGTACGAGCGCCGATCGCAAAGCTACCTGGGCACGAATTACAGCGAGAACACATTCGGAGGCGGAGCCGCCTACGCGCACAAGGTTTTTCAGGGGAACTTCAACCTGACGGTTTTCGCGACGGGAAGCGTGGTGGACGGCGGGGGTTCAAGCACTCTGGGCGTGAACGTGAACCAGAATTACACCGGCACCTACCACGGGTGGGATTTCTCAGAGGCATTCACGTATGCGCAGAACAACCAGACGCTTCTGGTTGCCTATACGACGTCGTATTTCAACTTTAACGGCAATGCGCACCGGCGGGTGGGCAAGCTTCTGGTCAGCGTGGGAGCGGCGAGCGGCCACACGGGCTTTTCGAGCGAGAAGGGCTACTCGAGCGGGAACCAGAACTACTATGGCAATGTCACGTATCGCAATTTTTTGACCGGGAGCGGGAGCTACTCGAAGGGGACGGGCCAGGCATTGTTGAGCGGCAGCGGTTACCAGCCCGGCCCGTTGCCGTATGGGTTGTACAGCCTTTACGGCGGGGACAGCTACGCGTTTTCGGTTTCGAGCACGCCGCGGCGTGGACTCATTCTTTCCACAACTTACGCCAAGGCCGACGTGAATTCGTCCTCTGCCAATCCATCCGGACCTGCCACCGAGTCCTCGAACAGCAACACGGTGATGAGTTCCCAAGTTGAGTACCACGTTCGGAAACTGAACTTCGTGAGCGGATACACGCATCTCGATCAAGGTTTCTCGAGTTCGAGTGTCAAGGCGGAGAGTTTATCCTCGTTCTATATCGGGGTGTCGCGGTGGTTCAAGTTCTTTTGAGAGCGGTGGGACGGAAGCGGATCTGCACAGCCATTGTTCTGGCCGGAGCGGGTTTTCTGCTTGTGCCGGTTTCCGCCTCGACCAAGCCGAAGAAGGCCGCGACGCCGCCGGAGATGTGGGAGTTGGCGCTGGACGGGGGCCGCAAGCTGACCTGGGAGCGGAACTTCAACTCCGAGTCTCAGGTGAAGCCGGACCGGGGCTTCTGGAACAAGGTGATCGACATCATTGCGGGCGCGCCTGATTTTCGGGCGATGGTTCACCCGTACAGCATCGTGACGGACTCGCGTGGGCGCATTATCGTGACCGATCCCGGGGTTCCGGGCGTGCATATCTTCGATTTTGTGCAGCGCAAGTACAAATTCATCCAGCGCAGGCCGGACGAAGACGACGGGATGCAGAGCCCGCAGTGCGTGGCGGTGGACGCCGAGGACAACATTTATGTGACGGACTCCGGGCTGGGGCAGATTTTTGTATTCGACAGCAACGGGAAGTACCAGCGCACGATCGGCCGGCTGAAGCGCGGGGAGGGATATTTCAAGCGCCCGACGGGAATAGCGGTCGACTCGGGGGCTCAGCGTATCTATGTGACGGACACGCTCCGCGATCAGGTGTTTGTAATGGATATGAAGGGGGTCGTGCTGCAGACGATCGGCAAGTCAGGGAGCGGAGATGGGGAATTCAACCTTCCCACCGAGCTCCGCCTGGATGGGCAGAACCTGCTTGTGCTGGATGCAATGAACTTCCGGGTTCAGGTGTTTGACCGTTCCGGCAGCTTCCAGTACGCGGTAGGGAAGGCCGGCGACGAGATCGGGTCGATTTTCCGGCCCAAGGCCATGGGCGTTGACTCGGAGAATCACCTCTATCTTGTGGATGCGGAGTGGGGTCAGGTTCAGGTGTTCGACCGGGAAGGGCGGCTGCTCTACTATTTCGGCGGCCAGGGCACGCATCCGGGAGAGTTTCAGTTGCCGTCGGGTCTGTTTATCGATCACAACGACAAGGTTTACGTAGTGGATTCGTTCAACCGCCGTGTCCAGGTCTTCCAGTACTCAGGGCTGAAGCCCGCGGCTCAAGAGGGAGCGAAGTGAGTTACAGAAATCTATTTTGCATTCTCGTGATTCTGTCTGTGGCAGGGGCAGTTCGTGCGCAGACGTTTGTGGGCGACAACCTCGGTGTGCATAATCTGGCGCAGGGCGGTCCCTCGACGGGCATCGCCGGCTCGAGCGCGAACGCATGCGGCTACTGTCACGCGCCGCATGGCGGGCAGTCGGGGCTTTGGAACCAGACACTGACGACAACGAACTATACGCACTACACGAAGACGTCGAGTTCGACGGAAAAGAACGATACCGTGCAGCCGACGCTTGGCAAGTCGAGCAATCGCTGCCTCAGCTGCCACGATGGAACGGTGGCGGCAGGCGCCAGCACGGCTTACGGGCAGATCGCCAGCGGGAGCCTTCTCTCGGCCAACATTCTGAACTCTGACATGCGCTTTTCGCATCCGTTCAGCCTGGCCTCAGTGCCGCCTGCCGATAACATCGATATCGCCTATTCGTTGCAGACGGGCAAGACGATGGACCTGACCCACTCGGTGAGGCTGATCCATGGGAATGTGGAATGCACGTCGTGCCACGATCCGCACGTGCAGGCGAGAGACCTTTACTCGCAGAATTTTCTGGTGATGAACAGCGCGAACGGCGCGCTTTGCCTGGCGTGTCATGACCCGACGCGCACGAGTTTTGGGGGCGTGACCACGTTCAATCCTCTCGGCGGCTGGAACCTGAGCGCCAACGCGCACGGGATGTCCACGGCAAAGATCACGTCGTCGAGCATCTCAGTGGGCCCCTACACGACCGTTGCAGGGAACGCCTGCACGTCGTGCCATGCCGAGCACAATGCGAGTTCATCGGCGCGGCTGCTGCATAACGTGGACCAGGGAGATTGTTCTTCCTGCCATTTCGGGGCGAACATCTCGCCGGCGCCGCCCAATGTATTTGCCGAGTACGCCAAGTACTACATACATCCCTTCCCGCCGTCGCCCTCGACAACGCCGACACCGCCTAACGTTCATGACGCGGCGGAGCCGGTTCTGCTTCCGACGACCAACCGTCACGCGACCTGCGCCGATTGCCATAACGTGCACGCGTCGCAGTTTTCGAGCCTGACAGCACCGCCCGCACTTCGTGCCGCGCAGTTCAACGTACAGGGCGTTGACATCTCGGGAGACATTTTGTCACCGGTGAACAACCAGTATGAGAACTGCCTGCGGTGCCACGGACAGAATGCGCCGGGGACTGCGCCGACGAATTTTGGATATGAGCCGATTCGGGCGGTGGTTGCCGGGAACCCGTATAACGTAATTCCGGAGTTCACGCTGGCGGGGACATCGAGCCATCCTGTGATGCACGCGCGCAACAGCATCCGGCCGCAGCCGAGCCTCCGCGCCAACCCGCTCCATTTTGATGGATCGCCGAACACCAACCGGAGCCTGGCCGTGGGCACCACAATCTTCTGCACCGACTGCCATAACAGCGATGACAACAGCGAGTCTGGCCTGGCAGGCGCAAACGGCCCGCACGGATCGACCTACAACCACATTCTGGAGCGCAATTATGTGCTCAGCCACATCACAGTGGGGGCAGCACGCGGCTCGGAGATCCAGAACACGATCACCTCGGGATTCACAGACACCTCGGTGACGGGGCCGTTCAGCATGTGCGCCAAGTGCCACGATCTGAATGCCATTTACACGAGTGGTTCGAGCTGGTCCGGGCACACTTCACACGTGCAGACGTATGGGGCCAGCTGCTCAGTTTGCCACACGGCACACGGGGTTGGGGCAAACAACGCGGATATTCCGGGGACCGGCCTGGTGAATTTCGACGCAGGGGTTGTGGACTGCCCATCGGTAGGTGTGGATATCACCTATAACGCGGGGACGAACATTTGCGGTCTTACCTGCCATAACGCGGTTCACGATCCTACGACCGGCCACGTGACACCGGCGATGAAGGCACGTATCCCCAAGAGGCCGATCATCAAGCGGTAGCTGCTGCCGCGGTCCGGTCGCATGCCGCGGGCGAGTACAGAAGGAAAGGGGCCGTTCTTCCGATGGGAAGGACGGCCCCTTTGAATTTGTGCAGCGATGCCGGCAGAAGGCGCGGGATCGGTGGGAGGGAGAGAATCCGGACTACAGCAGAATCACGATAGATGAACCCAAGGCCGCCACAGCAAAGTGTTGATTTCCTTAAGAAATCGACTCCCAGCACACAGCATTTCAGGGCACGGGAATCGTGATTCTGCTCTAGAAGACGGTGCCCGCGGAGCTGCCGTTCATCTCATTGGACAAGTCGGCATGGCACTGCCGGCAGAACTGCGCGGCCTGGTTGGAGTTCGGATTGGTGTCGGATACGTTGTATGGTCCGCGCAGGAAGAAGGTGGTTGCGTACGTGCCTGACGGCAGGCCGGAGTCTGGCCCGTTGCTGACCGTGACCACGTTCATCTTGTGCGGGTCATGGCAGGTGAGGCAGGTGACGACGGCACTTTGCTGGTACGCTCCCGGCTTCACGAAGAAGCCATAGTTTTTTACAAACTGGCTTGATTTTGCGCCTTTCATCCTCACGATTCCGTTACTGATGGAACAATCCCAGTTTTTCGGGCCTCCGCACTTGAGCCTTGCCGTCAAGCCGAGCGGGTGCTCTTGCAGGTAAGACTGAGGGCCGCTGATGCCGAGCAGCGTTGGCATCGACTTGCCCGCATACGAGGCGGGAAGTGTCTCGTAGACCACGTTGCGCATCATTGCGCTTCTGGAATAGTTTCCGTCGTGGCATGCGAGGCAGGTAAGAATCCCAGTCGAGTCCGGTCTTGTATCGTCGACCTTTGTTGGCAGCACCTCGACGAAACTGCCCCCGCCGGTGGAGAGCGTTTTGCCAAACAGGCCGGTTGCGTCCGCGGCCCACAGCCCCGCGCTCCTGGTCTGTCCGGATCCGCCTGCCATCGGTCCATTTTCGGCGCTGCCGTTGTGCGGGGCGTGGCAGGCGACACAACCGCGGCCGTAATTCAAGTGCGCGCCGAGCACGTCGGTCACCGGATGCATCATCTGGGCTGAGGCAAGAGTGGATGCTACCGTGAGGAACAGCATAAGGAGGGTATTTTTCTTCATCGGAGTGAGCACCTCTCATGCTCACTCCGGTCATCGGCTTGCAGGGGCCTGCACTGAACGGCACGGGAATGCTTGCCGGCTGCCGGGCGATTGTCTGGGAATGGTACATTCGGTGTTTTCCCAATTTGAGAAACAAAGTCATTGCAAATGACAAAAGGCCTTATGGGGGAGAACGCGCGGCGCCGGGTAAGCTTACCGGAGTACATCTAGGTCTTGGCGTCACTATGTTGTTTATATTCTATGACTTACCATCATTCCGATTCGGCAGAACCGCATCCTTGCCGGGGAGCGGAGGCGCAGATGTCTGGTGCGCGATGGGACACTGCTGTTCTGAAACTATGCTGGAGTGCTTGCGTTGTGTCGGCGGCTCAGTCAGCGCTGTTCTCGGCGTCTTCGTCGGCGCGGCCGAGGCCGAACTTCTTCAGCTTGTAGCGCAGCGCGTCGCGGCTGATGTCAAGCAGCTTGGCGGCGTTGGTCTGGTTGCCGTTTGCCTGGTTCATGGCCAGCTCCACCATCGAGTGCTCGAGTTCTTCGAGGGAGGTTCCACCTTCGGGGATGAAGAGCCTCGGCAGGGATCGTCCGTTCGGCAGCTTCTTGCCGCCCTCAGCCGCGGAGGTTCGCTCGAAGAGCGTCCGGCCGCCCGACTCGCCCACGGAAAAGGGCAGGTAAACGGGGCGGAGCAGGGATTCGTCTTCCAGGATCATGCCGCGCTCGATGGCGTTTCTCAGTTCGCGGACATTCCCCGGCCAGTTGTGGCTCATGAGCAGGTTGCGGGTCTCGCTGGTCACCCCGCGAATCGACTTTTTGAATCTGCGGTTATAGCGATCGATGAAGAACTCGACGAGCGGAAGGATGTCTTCCTTGCGGTCGCGCAGCGGGGGAATGAAGATGGCGATGATGGCGAGGCGGTAGTAGAGATCCTGACGGAACTGGGTCTCGCGGACAGCCTTTTCCAGGTCGCGATTGCTGGCCGCAATGACGCGCACGTCAACCTGCATATCGCGCAGGCCGCCAATGCGTCGGATCACCTGATCCTCGAGCACGCGCAGCAGCTTGGCCTGGAGCAGCGGATTGAGCTCTCCGATTTCATCGAGGAAGAGCGTTCCGCCGTCCGCGGCCTCGAACAGGCCCTTCTTCATCTGCTTGGCGTCAGTGAATGCGCCTTTCTCGTGGCCGAACAACTCGGCCTCAATGAGCGTATCGGGAATTGCCGAGCAGTTGATGGCGACAAACGGCTTGTCGCGCCGCGAGCTCTCATAGTGGATTGCCTTGGCGAGCAGGTCTTTGCCGGTTCCGCTCTCGCCCTGGATGAGGATGGTGGTTGCCTCGGAACTGGCCACCTTGCGGACAAAGTTCATGAGCTCGATCATCTTGGGGCTGAAGCTCACGACGCTGTCGTAGCCGACGCCCTGGCGGACTTCACCGCGCAGGGCGGCCACCTCAGAGCGGAGGCTGGTCGCCTCGAGGGCATTGCGGACCACCACGTGCAGCTCGTCAAAGTCGATCGGCTTGCCGACAAAGTCATAAGCGCCGAGTTTGAGGCTGGCCTTCACGTCTTCCAGTTGGGGGTCAGCGGTAATCATGATCATGGCCCGCGCGTCGCCGCTCTTCTTGAGTTCGTCGAGCACCTCGATCCCGGTGAGGCCGGGGAGGCGCACGTCGAGCAGGGCCAGGTCAGGGGACTCCCGCTGGGCCAGGAGCAGGCCCTCTTCGCCGGTGGCGGCCTCGACCACGAGGTATCCCCACTCTTCGCATTTTTGGCGAAGCGACCAGCGCACGAGGCGCTCGTCGTCGACGATCATGATTTTTTCAGCAGGCATCGAGCTTTACTTTACCATGCACGGAAAGGCCCCGAGGGCTGTGCCCGCGCCTCTCAGACGATCGTCATCCGCAACAAATTCATTGATCTGCGGCCGCCGAACTTCCGCCGTCCGGCAGCACAGGCGCCGCACTGAAGGGCAGCAGTACCTCAAAGCAACTGCCTTGGCCGACGGTGCTTGTAACCGCGATGCGGCCGTGGTGGTCTTCTACAATTCGCTGTACCAGGCTGAGGCCCAGGCCGGTTCCATTGCCGCGTGTGGTGTAGAAGGGCCGGAAGATGTGCGGCAGGCGTTCGTCGGGTATTCCCTTCCCGGTGTCGATGACCCTCATGCTGGCGAACTCATCCCTGGTTCCAACGCGCACCGTGACCGAGCCCTGGCCGTCAATGGCCTGCACTGCGTTGAGAAGCAGGTTGAGGACCACCTGATGGATCTGGTCGCTGTCATGCTCCACCTCGGGCAGGGTCTTGTCCATCTCGATCCGGATCTCGATTGGCTTTGAGAGCACCTGTTGCCGCGCCAGCATCACAGCGTGATCGACGGTTGTGTTGAGGTTTCCGAGCAGTTTGCTCGGCGGATGCGGCCGTGCCGCGTCGAGCAGGTCAGAGAGGATCCGGTTGATCCGGTTGATCTCCTGCTTGAGGTCTTTCACCATCTCGCGCGCGGGACTGGTGGGGGGCAGGTCGCGGCCCACAATCTCGATGACGCCGGCAATGCCGGCCAGCGGGTTGCGAATCTCATGAGCCAGTCCCGCGGCCAGTTCACCCAGCGTAGCCAGATGTTCGGCGCGCGACATCTGGGTGCGGTGCATGGTCTCAATCTCCTGGCGGCTTTCGCGCAACTGCCGGGTCATGTGGTTGAAGTTGCGCCCCAGGTCGCCGATCTCGTCATTTCGCCGTGAAAAACTCACTTCGGCATCGAGATTGCCCTCGCTGATCTCGGCCACTTTCTCCTGGAGTTCGAGCATGGGCCGCTGCACGAGGTAGGCGAGGACCCCAATGGAAACCAGGCAGATCACGACCGCACCCGCACCAGCAAGCCAGAGCAGCAAATGCCGATCCGGGTCCTCAAGCGAGACGGTGGCTACGGTAAAGAGCAACAGCCCCGCCAGCAGGACAAACACAACGGGCAGCAGGGCCTTCAATTGCCAATTCACGCGAACTGCTTCCAAACAGGGATCCTCCGCCGGCGCCGGGTCAATCCGGATCGGCTTAATCCAGATACGAAAGGATCGTACAGGACGGGAAGGACTTTCAACTGCGGAAAGCCCATCGCTGGCTGAATCGGCAAACCAATGCTCTCTTCTGAGTTACTTTTGTGTGTATCGTTCCGGCACTGCCCAAGAGAGACTTCGTGGCGCCTTTAGCGATCCCGGAAGCGAACGCCGCCCGGAAAATGAGGGGAAGGTTGAGCTGCCTGTGAACGGCTGCCGCCCGGCTGTAGGCGCTCAGCCTTACACAAAAGCGTGCATTCCCCGCAACAGATAGGTGACGCCAAAGAAAGTGAAGATGACGACCGCAAAACCGGCGACGGCAAAGTATGCCGCGCGCCGGCCGCGCCAGCCGACGGTGATGCGCATATGCAGATAGAGCGCGTAGACCAGCCAGGTGATGGCAGCCCAGGTTTCTTTTGGGTCCCAGTTCCAGTAGGATCCCCATGCCTGGTTGGCCCAGTAGGCTCCCGTGGCGATGGTCAGGGTGAGCAGCGGAAAGGCCAGGCAGATGGCCCGGTAGGTGATGCGGTCGAGCAGTTCGACGGGGGGAAGCAAGCGTTCAAGATCTGCCCTGCGCCACGCCAACACCAGGAAGAACATTGAGATGAGCAAAGCGCTCACCAGGCCGGTCACGACAAACGGGTTTGAGCCGAGCGGGGTGGGCAGCCGCCCGCTCGCGGCCGCGGCGCTGGGACCTTTCAGACGAAGCAACACCGCCAGAGACAGGCCTTGCAGCAGGATGCTTGCCAGCAGACAGCGTTTCGCAATCTGCATCAACCTCTTGCCCGGCTTCCGGAAGTCCAGTGCGCAGCAGGCGACCGGTGTGGCTACCACCGCCAATGCCGCCAGCATGGCCCAGCTGAGCAGAACCAATGGCGCCTTGAGCCGGAGGCCGTGCCAGATTGCGATCTCTGCCCAGCCGGCGCCGGCCAGGCCTCCCCAGATCCGCACACAGGCCGCCACAACGCTGGCGTAGATGGCCAGCGAAGCGGCACTGCAGATGGCCAGAAAGGTGCGCGTCTCGACCCTGTCCTGGATGAGGAACATCACCGCCAGCGCAAAGCTGACCGCGCAGGCGGCGTAGGCCAGGATCGCCAGGGTCACGTGTACCTGGAGCCAGTTCGACTGGAGCAGAGGCGAGAGCGGATGGACGGCAGTCCTGAGTTGCTCCACGAGCACGACGCCGGCAATCGCCAGCGGCATTGTGATCATCCCGATCACGCGGACGCCATAGCGGCCTTGAGCGACCACGGTCAACACTGCCAGGGCCCAGACAAAGCTGAGGAGGGTCTCGTAGAGGTTGGTGAGCGGGGGATGGCCGGCCTGGTACCAGTGGTGGGCCAGGGCGGCGGTGTTCGCGGCCAGGCCCAGCCAAGTGGCGATCGAGGCCCAGCGCAGATACGCCTCAGTTGCCCGCAGGCCAAAACCGAGGTAGAGCGCGGCCGCACCCACATAGAACAGCAGCGTCGCATAGAGCAGTGTTGTTTCGGTGAGCAGGTCAGCGCCGCGCGACCCACTCAGCAGCGCCGTCGAGAGGAGCAGGGCGATCAGCAGGCCAGCCAGAACGATCAGCGTCTTGCCGCCTTGCGGCTGCCGCTCTGCTGTTTCTTGCTGCGCCATCGTATCTTCTTTCATGGGACCCGTAAGTCATTCTGCCTGGCCAATTCCAGGCGAAGAAACTCCATTGCCCTGGGCGGCGACGGTACGCTTCAACTCCTCTTCAATTGAGCGAGCCAGATCGTTGAAGCGCGGCTCAAAACCATCCCTGTGCCGGTTCACGCTGCCGCCCAACCAGACTGAAAGCTTTCCGGTTTTCGCGGACCGCACCGGCACCACCCAAAGGCGCACGTGTACCAAGTAAAACACGAAGATCAGCCCGATGCCCATCACGACGACGCCGCACCAGACGATCCAGGAGCCGGGTTGGTGGGCCACCTCCAACTCTTCGCCGCTTCCGCCGGTATGAGACTGGTAGATGCGCACCTGGCGGTACGCGAGGGGAGCGTTAATCAGGATCCGAGTTGGCCTGGGGGGCGAACCGTCCTCGATGATGGTTACGCTGGTCCAGACTTGCTTCAGCGTTCCATCCGGATAGTGCTCCTGGCCGGCGCCGTCGAAACGGAGCGTAAACCCCAACGGGCGCAACGCTCCGTTGCCGAGCTGGACCGCGCTTGCGATCTGGCCGGGGTGGAGGGTGAGTCTGGCGCGCCAGCCCAGCAGTCCGTCGACGATGGCGCCGAGGAAGATGAGCAGCAGGCTCAGGTGGACGACATAGACGGCCAGTTGCGAGAACCGGTTTCGCTCGGCAAAGAGCCCCGTCTGGCCCCCGTGGACGACCCTCTGGGAGCGATAGCCCCGGGCCGCGAGGGCGAGTTCGGCGGCGGCGATGGCAGCCGCCTCGTTGAGCCCCGCCTCAGGGTCCAGATCCAGCGTACGCTGGGGCTGCAACGTCCTCCTGAAGCCCTCCTCGGGGAATTTGCAGGGGAGTGAAAAGTACCGCCATCGGTTGGGAAGCCGGTCAAGGGAAGCTGCAACGATGCAAAGGCTGACCAGCAGCAAAAGGCCGAGGAACCACCAGGAGTGGTAGACATCTGTGAGGCTTGTGGCATCGAGAATGCGCAGCAGGAAGGGCGAGTAGGAGCGTTGCATTTCGTCGGGCCGCGTTGCCGGGCGCTGCAACACGATCGTCCCGAGCGCCGCCAGGATGACGACCAGCATCAAGAGAACGACGCCCGTCTCAATTGAGGCAGCTATGCGCCAGATCTTCCGGACAAAGGCGTAGGTTCCCATGCCCATGATCCTCACCCTGCACTCTATTCCCGACCCCGCGTCTATGTATCTGCAACTGGTACACCAATCGGGGAGCGAACTATAACCGGTTTAGAGTGAGCGGCGAGCAGCAATTCGGCCTTTGTGGGGGGGTACCCATCTGGGCCAAATCGCGCAATTGAGCGTGAACCGCACGGGGTTTTATACCCAGACAGGGACCCGTCGTGGGTCCGATTCCCATGGTGGTTGAGATGAGATCCCGGCCCCTCCACTTCCTCTTGGAGGCTCATGCCCTGATGGAGTATCCTCATATTTCCTTGCTGGTTTTTTACGGGATTGGTTTGGGGCATTTGACGGCGTGCGCTGCGGCAGATCGCCCATCTTGCCGGCTTATGCACGTTCGGGGGTTGCTTCCCTGGGGTTGCGATGATGGATAATTCCTTCACTATGAATCAATTAGGCAGAATCCGGCTTCCTCACCCGTCCCCCCTGGTTCCGGAAGCATTCGTGCAAGGCTACTCACTGGAGGTCGAATGAGACCGGTCCCTCTTTTTGCGCATTTCGTCACACTCGCATCGGCTCAGCGCCGGCGTGGTCTGGCGGTGTTTTGTTTGCTTTTGTTTCTGGGGCTCTCGCGGGCCAGCGCGGCAGTCCATCCCGTGCCTCTGGATCCCAAGACGGACTCTGCCAAGTGCATCGAGTGCCATGAGGACAAGACGAAGGGGAAGGCCGTCCACACGGCGATATCGACCGGCTGCACCAGCTGCCATGAGATCCGGGTGAGCCACGACGTGACCCGAGTGAAGCTGATCACCGCCACGCCGGTAGCGCTTTGCATCAGCTGCCACGCGGACAAAGAGGCCGCGAACATCAAGGGGACGGTGCACTCTCCGGCCGTCCGGGACTGCCTTGGCTGCCACGATCCGCACAGCAGCGACAACAAGAACCAACTGCTCAAGCCGACCTCAGGCGGGGAAAAAGAGAATCTTTGCCTCGGCTGCCACAAGACGGGCCTCAATGTGCCTGAAAAGGGAAGCCGTCATGCGGCGCTGGAGATGGGCTGCGACACCTGTCACATCACCCACAAGACCGGCGCGACGCCGACAGAGGAGAACCGGTTCCATCTCACCAAGTCAGCGCCGGCACTGTGCGTGGATTGCCACGACGTGAAGGATGCCGACCTCAAGAAGGCCCACCAGAACCAGCCATTCGGCAGCGCCAACTGCCTGCAATGCCACGATCCGCACCAGTCAGCGCAGCCCAAGCTGATGCGCAAGTTCCAGCATGCGCCGTTTGAGGCCAAGAGCTGCGAGATGTGCCACGCACCGGCCAAGGACGGCAAGGTGGTGCTCACCCAGCCTGACGCCAAGACCCTGTGCCTCACGTGCCACGACGACAAGGGCAAGACCATTGAGTCGGCCAAGGTGCCGCATCCTGGCGCCATGGGCGACTGCACGGATTGCCACAGCCCGCACGCCGCCAGCGAGCCGGGCCTGCCCAAGACCAACGGCGTTGAGATCTGCACGGGCTGCCATAGCGAGATCGGGGATCTGGGGAAGAAGGCGTTTCATCACCAGCCGGCATTCGGGCAGGCGTGCTCGATTTGCCACACGCCGCACGGCGGGGAGAACGATCATCTGCTGCGGGCCAAGGGCGACATCCTGTGCCTGGAGTGCCACGGACCGGACAGGACCTCAACGCCGCTCAAGGATGAGCATCTGATCAGCATCTTTGACGGCAAGGTGAAACTGCCTGAGGACTACTTTACGAAGAACAAGGTCGTCGTCCTGCCCCTGAAATACGGTCTTGGTCATCCGGTCGAGAATCACCCGGTCGCCGACGTGATGGATCCGACCGATCAGCGCAAGGTGAAGACGCCGCTGAGTTGCCTGACCTGCCACCAGCCCCACGCCTCGGCCCAGGCAGACCTTCTGGTCAAGGATCAGGTCAACAACATGGCATTCTGCGACACCTGCCACAAGAACCGGCTCAACATGAGAGACACCGTTTCCCCGAGCCAATAACTGGAGATCGTGATGTTCCGTATACGCTTCCTTTCCTTTCGTGCCCCGGTCGCCTTTCTTCTGGCGATCGCGACCTGTCTTGGACTCACAGCGCCCGCGCACGCAGCCGACAAGAAGAAGAAGCCACAACCGACAGCCGAGCAACCTGCCGGCCCAATCAAGTTCCCGTTCGATCCGAAGGGACTGGTGTGGCCCGGCGCGCCTGCCCTGCCCCGCATCCACTGGCTTGACTATTTCACGGGCCAGAAGATTGACTACTCGAAGCTGACCACCAAGCAGACGAAGGCGTCGTGGATGGACCGTTTGGCCGGCGAGCAGACGACCCCGGAGAAGGACAGCGCCAAGCAGATTCCCTTCCAGTTCATCAATCCGTATGGCATGGCGGTGGACTCAAAGGGGCAGTTGTATGTGGCTGACACCAAGGTTGGCGCGATCTTCGTCTTCAACACCGAGACCCACGACACGGTGCTGATCCGGAATGGCTTCGAGGCACATTTCGCCCTGCTGAACTGTCTAGCAATCGACGACGACGATCGTCTTTTTGCGACCGACGGCAAACTGCACCACGTGCTAATTTTCAAGCCGGATCACACGGTGGAGGGCACCATCACCGAGGGACTCATTGACCCGGTCGGTGTGGCCATCGATACCGAGAACCGAATTCTCTACGTGGTTGATACGCAGCAGGACCAGGTGCTGGTGTACGACGCCGACACCTACAAGCTGCAGCGGCGGATCGGGACCGGCGGGAAGAACCACTACCTCACCACGCCCGGTGACTTTGGGGCCCCCACGGGCGTGGCGGTCGACAAGGATGGGAACATCTACGTTACGGACACCCTGAACAATCGAGTCGAGGTCTTCGACGGCGACGGAGCCTTCATCCGGACCTGGGGCAAGAGCGGTGACAGCCCGGGTTACTTTGCCCGTCCCAAGGGAATCGCCGTGGATGCCGACGGCCACATCTGGGTTGCGGACCAGATGAACGACCGGCTGCAGATCTTCGACAAGGAAGGAAATCTGCTTACCTACATCGGGGTGCAACACGGGCTGCTTCCCGGCCAGTTCAGCTCTCTGATCAATGTCGCGATCGACAAGAAGAACCGCGTATTCACATCGGAACAGTATCCCGGGCGTGTACAGATGTTCCAGTACGTGACGGAGGCCGAGGCCGTGGCGAGCAAGGCCAAGCACGATGAGGAACTGGAGAAGGCCGCGGAAGAGCGCCGAGCCGCCCACACAACCAAGCCAGCGGCGCCAGTGGATGCCAAGCCCGCACCCGACAAACCCGCGGAACCTGCCACACAGCCCAAGCCCTGAGGCCTCCCTTCGGCCAGGTGGAAACACAACTGCCTTTCCCGCTGGGGAAAGGCAGTTTTTTTGTTTGGGAGGCGCGGACGCGGCGCCGAGCTACGCAGCAACCAATTGGAATAGGCTGCTCAACCGCGGGCTGGTAAAGTGGAGAGGCAAATCCGGCAGTGTGTGCGCGCTTGCAGACTGGCAGAAGCTGTTGGCGATCGGTCCGGAGTACGAATGCTCGGCGCATTGGTCCAGCCATCGTTTGGTGAGATAGGATTGACAGCTTCAGGCAGCGTGGGCAGGAAGAGGGATTGAATGCACTCACCGGTATTGGGATTCGCCTTGGTATTTATCGCCGCGATAGCCGGCGGAGGGCTGGCGGTGCCGCTGAAGAAGCGGCGCACCTTTGAGCTTGAGAACATCTACATTCCTGCGACGCTGGTGATGATGGTGATCCTTCCGTTGGCGATGGCTTCGTTGGTTGCGCCGCAATGGATGGAAGCGATGCAGATGGCCGGGACGCGCGCGGTGTGGACGGGCGTGGCTTACGGTTTGGGCTGGGGCGTGGGTGCGGTGCTGTTTGGCTACGGCGTGACGATGGCGGGCATGTCAGTAGGTTTTGCCACCATCATGGGGATCAATACGGCAGTGGGCTCGATGTTGCCGTTTCTGGTGAAGTCGCCTGGGGATCTGCTGACGCCGGGAGGGTTAGTGGTTCTGGCAGGGATTGCGGGATGCGTGGCGGGTGTCGCGGTTTGCGGCAGAGCGGGATCGATTCGCGAGCAGGCGGCCGGCGCGCCCGGAGAGCGGCGCGGATTGGGCAGAGCGCTGCTGGTCTGTGCCGCTTCAGGCATATTGTCCTCCTGCGCGAATCTGGGATTTGCATTTAGCAGCCGAGTGGGCGATGAGGCGCAGAAGCTGGGCGTGAGCCCGGTGTATTCGACGCTGACAAGCTGGATGCCGGTGTTTCTGGGCGCGACATTCGCCTTGCTGCTTTGGTTTGGCGGGTTGCAGATAAAGCGGGGAACGTGGCGCAGGAACGTTGGTCCGGATGCCGGACATGACTGGCTGATGGGCGTGCTGATGGGGATTATCTGGTTTCTGGCGACGATTCCATATGGGATGGGCGCGTATACCCTGGGGCGGCTGGGCACATCGGTGGGATGGGCGGTGAACATTGCCTCGTCGCTGCTGGTGGCGAATGTATTTGGGTTTCTGACGCATGAGTGGAAGGGCGCGCCGGTTAAGAGCATTCGCACGCTCTACGCGGGGCTGGCGGTGCTGATTGGGGCGATTGTGCTGCTGGCGGTGGGCAGCGCGATGATTGGTTCTTAGGGGATGGGGTCTTAGAGATCGGGTTGCAGTCACTGTGAAAGGCGGTCATTGAGCATGCGCTATAACCTGCTGGGAAAGACTGGAATGAAGGTTTCGCGGCTGAGCTTTGGAGCTTCAGCGCTGGGCGCGGTGTTTCATCCGGTGGATGAGACAGAGGCGATCAAGGCTGTCCATACAGCATTGGACCTGGGCATTAACTACTTTGATGTGGCCCCGGCCTACGGCGGCACTTTGTCAGAGACGGTGTTGGGCAAGGCGCTGAAGGGGATTGCGCGGGACCGATATTATCTTTCGACGAAGGTGGGCAAGTATACGGCGCCGGGCAGTTATGGGAACGATGAGTTGAACTACTCGCGGGCGCGGATACGGGCATCGCTGGCTGAGAGCGCGGCGCGACTGGGGAGCGAGTACTTCGACATCATTCACATACACGACATCGAGTACCAGGATCGCAAGCATACCGAGTGGGCGTTGACGGAAGGCTATGAGAGTGTGCAGGAGTTGAAGCGGGAGGGGCTAATCGGCAACGTAAGTTTCGGCATCTACCCGATGGATTTGTGGAAGCGGATCTTCACGACACTGGAGATCGACGCGGCGCTGGTTCACAACCATCATTGCCTGAACGACACGCGGCTGCTGGAGCTGCTGCCTATTGCTGCCGAGAAAGGCATCGGCATTGTGAATGGGTCGCCGATGGCTTCAAGCCTGCTGACGGATCGGGGACCGGCCGCGTGGCATCCGGCGAGCGCCGAGGACCGGGCGATTTTTCGCCGGGCCGCGGAGTTTTGCCGGAGCCAGGGGACGTCGATCAGCAAGCTGGCGATTCAATTTGCGAGCCAGAACGAGGAGATACCGACGACGCTATTCAGCTCGGCGAATCCTGCCGCGGTGCGGAGCAATGTGGAGTGCCATGAGGAGCCGTATGACGCGAGCCTGCTGGCGGAGGTGCGGAAGATTCTGACGCCGGTTCTGGACAAAGAGTGGAGCTACTGAGATGGTGATCGACGCGCATCATCATCTGTGGAAGTACAACGACAGGGACTATGTGTGGATGACCGGCGCGATGACGGGGCTGCGGCGCGATTTTCTCATTCCGGAGCTGCAACAGGTGATGCACGAGGCCGGCGTGGAAGGCACGGTGGCCGTGCAGGCGCGGCAGATGAAGGAGGAGACGGCATGGCTGCTGGAGCTTGCGGCGCGGCATCCGTTTCTTCTGGGCGTGGTGGGTTGGGTTCCGCTGATTGATGCTGCCGTGGACAAGGATCTGGAGCGGTTTGCGCAAAGCCCGCGATTGAAGGGTGTGCGCCACGTGCTGCACGATGAGGCCGATGACAACTACATGCTGCGAGACGATTTCAATCGCGGCGTGAGCCTGCTGAAGAAGTACAACCTGCGCTACGACATCTTGATCTTTGAGCGTCACCTGCCGCAGACGCTCGCTTTTGTTGAGCGCCATCCGGGGCAGGTTTTTGTGGTGGATCATATTGCCAAGCCGCGCATCAAGGACAAAGCGATTTCGCCGTGGAAGGAGAAGATGCATGAGCTGGCCCGGCGCGAGAACGTGTATTGCAAAGTCTCCGGCATGGCGACGGAGGCGAATTGGGAGCACTGGACGAAGGAGGAATTGCGGCCTTATTTCGACGTGGTTCTATCGGCGTTCGGGCCGAAGCGAATGATGTTCGGGTCGGACTGGCCGGTGGTGACGATGGCTGGGGGAACCACGAAGTGGATGAGTGCATTCCTGTCGTTCATTCACGAGTTAAGCGGCGATGAGCAGCGGGCGATCTGCCGGGAGACGGCGATCGCCGCCTACGCGCTTGATAAGGCAACGCCGGGATACAGGGCGTGAACGATTGATCCGGCCCTACAATGGTGTGGCGCCTGCCGTCCATTCAGCAAGAACGCTGAATGGACGGGGCACTCGATTGTCAGGGATGATGGGCCGGATCAATTGCATGCGCACGCACCACTGGCGCGTCGCACGGCCCATGGGCGATAATCGCTGGCACCATGAAAAACATCTCTCGCCGTGAATTTGTGATGACCGCCTCAGCCGCAACGCTTGCCGCTGCTGCTGCCAAGAGTCTTGCCGCACCGGGCCGCCAGCGGGTTTTTGTGGCCTCGTATACGACCGATGGGATTCTGGCATTTGACTGGGACCCGGCGACGGGCGATTTGACGCCTGCCGGCGTGGCCGCCAAGATCACGAACGTGGACTGGTTGACGCTCACAGGGGACCGGAAGTTTATCTACGCGGCCGCCGAGGTGAATGAGTTTGAAGGCAAGCCGACGGGCGAAGTGGCCAGCTTTGCAGTCGATCACGGGAAGCTGGAGCCGCTATCGGCGCGCAACTCCGCCAGCCCAGGCACCTGCCACGTGGCGCTGGACAAGACGGGACGCGTGCTGCTGGCGGCGGATTATTTTGGCGGCAGCGCGGCCAGCTTTGTGACCAAAGACGGCAAGCTGAGCCAGCTGGTTTGGAGCGAACACTATACCGAACACGGGCCAAATGTCGAGCGGCAGCCGACCGCCCATGCACACTTTGCGAGTTTCTCGCCGAACAACAAGTTTGCCTACATCAACGACCTGGGCGGCGACTCGATCCACATCTACAAGCCGAACCTGGAGACCGGCGTGCTGACGCCGGCGGGGATCTACCGGACCAAGCCGGGGTCGGGGCCGCGGACACTGCACTTTCACCCGAATGGGCACACGGCCTACTCAATCAATGAGATGGGCGGGACCGTGGACGTGCTGGAGTGGAACAGCACAAGCGGCGGGCTGACGCTGGTGACGCGGATCGACCTGCTGCCCGAGGACTACACCGGCGGCGGCCATGCCTGCGATACGGTGATCACGAAGGATGGCCGGTTTGTTTACTTTACGAATCGCGAGTACGACTTTATTTATGGTTTCAAGGCCGACACGACGACGGGAGGCCTGACGCCGATTTCGCGGTTCAACTGCGGGGGGAAGATTCCGCGGAACTTTGTGCTGGATCCGACAGAGCGGTGGATGCTGGTGGCCAACCAGGGATCGAGTGGGATCAGCGTGTTTGCGCGCGACCCGGAGACGGGCGTTTTGGCCGAGAAGGGCAAGACCATCGCGGCAGAGAAGCCGATGTGCATTCTGTTCACTTAGCGAACAGGCAGCAAGCAAACAAATGGGCACGGCTTGCGCCGTGCCCATTTGTTTTGGTTGCCGCGTTGCCGTGCTTATTTTTCAGACTGCGCAAACAAGCCGAAGATGAGGCCGAGGGCAGCGCCGATCAACGGGCCCACGAGCAGGAATGTGAGGCCCATGTTGAGGGAGTTGACCAGCGACTGGGTTGCCGCGTTGCCGATGGCCAGACCTTCATATTGCTTCCAGGGATCCGTGGTGACGGGCGCGGGGGAAGCCTGAAACATCTCAAGCAGGACGGCCGTGCAGGCCATCAGGCAACTGGTCATCGCGCTCCATGCGCCGGAGAGCAGGCCGAGCGTGGCATCGTTTGAAATGCGCGATCCGCGATAGCCGGCGATGCCCCAAAGCAAGGCAGCGCCTGCCAGCAAAGCCCGGCTCAACAAGACCGCGCGGTGGTTGGCGTCAGCGGCCGGCTGGGCTGTCAAGAGCACCTCGGCAACCAGCAGGACCCCGCCCAGCAATCCGATCAAAGCTCCGGAGGAGAGGCCAGCCCTGGTAGCGTTGTTGCGGGTATTGCCCATCCAGAACAGGAGCCCGATGGAACCGACAAGCGCCACGCCCGGATCAATGCCGGTGGCTCCGTTGAGCGGCAGATTGAAGACATCCTGCCAGGGCCAGAGGCGCATGCCGAGCAGCACCAGATTGGCGATTGCGAGCAAAATCAGAGGGATGCGGAAGGTTGGAGGCGTGCCTGAGGCCATCAGTTGGTTCCTCGTATCTCTTTGAACAGTTGAGATTCCGGCAGACGTGAATCGAGTACGTAGGGCCATTCTATATGCCCATGAGTACTGCCGGACACGGAAAAGAGCGGACGAACCGCGCGGACCACCCGGGTTTACGCGCCCTGCAGAAGCGGACTGGGAAGGGGGTTGCTTGCCGGCGCAGGCGGGGCTTGCTGCTCTGCGGGCGAGGGCACCGGCACGTGCGCCAGTTCCCAGGCAGAGCGGTCTTTGAGCAAGCGCGCAACGAGGGCGGTATGCATGGCATGGCCAGCGCGCTCGGCCACCACATGGCCTTCAATGCGGCGGCCGGCAAGGGCGAGGTCGCCGATGAGGTCAAGGACCTTGTGGCGCACATATTCGTCGGCAAAGCGGAGCGGACCGTTCTCTGGGCCGTTCTTGCCCAAAATGATGGCGTTATCGGGACCAGCGCCGCGGATAAGGCCCATATCGCGGAGTTTTTTCTCGTCTGCCTTATAGCCGAAGGTGCGGGCCGGGGCGATGAAGGCGCCGTAGGTTTCAGCAGCCAGGTCAATCAAGGCGCTCTGGCGGCCGATGGGCGGGGGAAACTCGATGGCATATTGGATGCTGTAGCCGGAGCCGGGATAAACGCCGATAAACTTGTCGCCCTCGCGGACCTCAACAGGGCGCAGGACGCGGATGGTTTCGCGGCGGCGGCGCTGGGTGCGGATTCCGGCGGTGAGAATGGCGTCGACATAGGGCAGCGCGCTGCCGTCGAGGATGGGCAGTTCGAGGTTGTCGAGTTCGACGATGACGTTGTCAACGCCCATGCCGATGAGGGCTGAAAGCAGATGTTCGGTGGTGGAGATGAGTACGCCCTGGCGCATGAGGCTGGTGGCGTAGCTGACCTTGGCCACGTTGCGGCCGTTGGCGGGAATCTCAAAGTTATCGAGATCGGTGCGGCGGAAGACGATGCCCGACCCGGCCGGGGCCGGCAGCATGCGGAGGGTTACCGGCGCTCCTGAATGGAGCCCAACGCCAGAAAACTCCAGAGCTGAGGCAATCGTTTGTTCCAAGTGTGCAGGGTGCGGCAAGAGCAATCTCCAACTGTGCTAAACAGGATGCTGGATTAGATTAGACCTGATGCGGCAAGTCTGTACTGTGGTATTTTTGCCACATATTGCACCTTGCTGGGTACCTGGGAGAAGCGGATTCTTGCCCGGGGATAGGAGTTAACCGTCGTAGAATCAGGAAGTCTCCGCTGGTTGACAGGCCAGCGCCAGTGCAGAAAGGTACCTGGATGCTCACCCACCCCGATGTTCCGATTCCGATGCGCGCCCTGCTGGCCGGGGCGCGGCGCAAGCAGCCCGCCCTGATTGAGCTGATTGAGAGGCTGGTTCGAGCCGAGTCGCCGAGTGAGGATAAGGCCGCGGTGGACGGCTGCGTACGGCTGGCTGCGGAGCATGCCAAGGCACTGGGCGGACGGGTGAAACTGCACCGGCAGCGCGGCTATGGCGACCTGCTGGAGGCACGGTTTGGGCCGAAGTCCAAAACCGGCGCGGCCGGACGCCTTCTGCTGCTGGGGCATCTGGACACCGTATGGCCGGTGGGGACACTGAAGACGATGCCCTGCAAGGTGGAAGGCGGGCGGCTGTGGGGGCCGGGAACGCTGGACATGAAGGCGGGAGTGGCCATGGCGTTTGCAGCGATTGAGATGCTGGCCGAGGCCAGCCTTCTTGACCGCGCGCCGGCGCGGGAGATCGTGCTGCTGCTGAATACGGATGAGGAGGTGGGCAGCCCGGTTTCGCGGCCTGTGACCGAACGGCTTGCGGGTGAGTGCTCGGCTGTTTATGTGCTTGAGCCGGCGCAGGGGCTGGCCTATAAGACGGCGCGCAAGGGCACCGGCAACTGGAGAATCGAGGTCAAGGGGGTTGCGGCACACGCCGGCGTGGACTTTGAGAAGGGAGCAAGCGCGCTGCGCGAACTGGCGCACGTGGTGGAGACAGTGAGCGGGTGGACCGATTTGAAGCGAGGGTTGACGGTGAGCGTGGGCGTGGCAGGCGGCGGGTCGAAGAGCAACGTGATTCCGGCCGAAGCTTGGGCGGCGGTGGATGTGCGGATTGCCCGCAAGGCGGACGGGGGGCGCATCGCGCGCAAGTTTGCCGGGCTGAAGCCGGTAGACAAGCGATGCACGCTGACCGTGACGGGGGGTATGGACCGGCCACCGATGGAGCGGACGCGGGGAACGGTGAGGCTCTACCGGCAGGCACGGGCACTGGCCGCGGAGTTGGGCTGGCAGTTGGAGGAGGCTGCGACCGGTGGAGCGTCGGATGGCAACCTGACCTCGGCGCTGGGGATTGCGACGCTGGATGGGATGGGGGCCGTGGGGCAGGGCGCGCACGCGAAGACCGAATCAATCGAGCTGGAACACCTGGCGCCGCGCACGGCACTGCTGGCGGGGCTGTTGGCCTGACAGGGCTGAAACTGCAAGCGCTTCATTGGGTGGATTTGGGCAGATGCCCGGGCACAGCGACGCCTGATACACTCCGATGAAGAACCTCGCAGGAGATGAAGCACCCTATGAAACGCATTGTTCTGATCCTGTTGATGGCGGCATGCACAGCCGCCGCAAGCGCCCAAACTCAGACAAAAGCCGCTGCGCCCTCTGCCAAGGCGGCAGCCAAGCCCGCAGCGACGGCCGCCACCACCGCCGCGAAGCTGCCCCTCGGCGTTCCGGCGCCCGGAATTCCAGCGGTGAAGACTGTCAAGAAGACTGCCTTCACCCTGCAATACCAGGACATCAAGATTGGCACGGGGCCCGATGCCGAGCCCAACAAGCTTTACAAGGTGCTTTACACAGGCTGGCGCGCCAAGGATGGCGTGAAGTTTGACTCCTCTGCCGACCATCCGGGGCCGCCCGTGAAAGACAAAGACGGCAAGCCGGTGCTGGACGCCGACGGCAAGCCCAAGTTGGGCGATCCGCAGCCGATCTCGTTTCCGCAGGGCATGGGCAGATTGATTCCCGGGTTTGACCAGGGTTTTGGGGGCATGAAGGTGGGCGGCAAGCGCCGCCTGTTTATCCCCTGGCAACTGGCGTATGGAAATCGCGACATGCCGGACCATGGGCCTGATCATCCGGGAATTCCGCCGAAGTCTGATTTGATTTTCGATGTTGAGTTGGTTGAGGTTGCCGACCTGCCCGCACCGCCGGCGCGGCCCGGAATGGGTGGAATGCCTCCGGGACGGCCAATGCCCGGTGCAGCAGTTCCTCCGAAGCCTGGGACACCTGGCGCGCCTGCAACTGGAGCACCGGCGCCCGGATCTCCTGCAACTGGCGCAGCTGCGCCTGCTGCCGCCCCCGCTCCTCCTCCTGCTCCAGGGACGCCAGCCGCACCGGCAGCCGCGCCGAAGGTGGCCTCTCCGGGCACCGTTCCGGCACCGGCAACTGCTCCGGCGCCTGCTGCTCCGGCGACGCCAGCCCAGCCGCAACCCAAGTAGTTCCCTTCGCATTGCTTCGCTGCTGTATCCATGCGCTTTTTTTCAGGCGCATGGATGCGGCACGGTGAATCCCCAAGACAATCTTTGACGAGACAGGGCTTCATACGGCGCCAGCGGGCAGCTGTGGCGTGGCGGACTTATCGCGCGACTGCGCGGTCAGTCGAGTTTGGGATGGAGCTTGTGGAAGCCTGTGGCCTGCTGGTAGGCCGAGCCAAAGGCGGGGAGTTTCGCTTCCTGATAATGACCGGCGAGGAAGGTGAGCGAGACTGGCGTGCCCGGGCCGCCGATGTCGTCGCTGTCGCCGTCGTCGATCTTGGGCGGAGGGGGAGCGTCGGCTCCCCGCAGGCCATTGGGCACAATCAGGGCCGGATGGCCGGTGAGATTGGTCGCTATCAGTTGCGTGTCGGTGGTGGGCGTGACGATGATGTCCACCTGCTCGAAAAGTGCCGAGACCTGCTGGATGGCGAGGGTGCGGGCGCGGTTGGCCTGGATGTACTCGACGGCCGGGTAGAGGCGAGCGACACGGAATCCATTCGGCCAGTCTTCAATTCCCTGCTCGATCAGCAGCCGGTCGCGGCCGGTCATTGTGAGGGCGTCGAAGGCGGCTGCGGCCTCGGCGGTGAGCAACGGAACCATGGAGCTCCAGGGCAGCTTGGGCAGCTCGACGGGAATGAGTTGCACGCCCATGGAGCGCAGTTTGTCGAGGGCTGCTGATTCGTAGCGGCGGTCGTAGTCGCGGCGGGCGCGGGAGATGCGCAATTGGGCGTTGTGCTCTTCGCGCTTCTTCTTTTCGTCGGCGGATTCGTTGGGCGCGGCTTCCTGGAGCTTGAGCGGCTGGGGCGGGTCGAATTCGCTTTTGAGGTAGCCGATGCGGAGTGTGCGCCAGTCGAAGCCCGGATTCCAGTCGAAGGGCGCGGAATAGACGGAGGCGTCTTTGCCGTCGGGGCCGTGAATTGCGCTAAGGATGAGGGCGCAATCGTCGGCTGAGCGGGAGATGGGGCCGAGTTTGTCCATGGTCCAACTGAGGGCCATGGCGCCGGTGCGGGGCACGAGGCCGAAGGTGGGACGCAGACCGGTGACGCCACAGCGCGTGGAGGGCGAAGAGATGGAACCCAGCGTCTCAGAGCCGATGGCAAAAGCTACGCAACCGGCGGAGACGGCAGAGGCTGAGCCGGCAGAGGAGCCGCTGGAACCTTGCTCGGGATTCCACGGGTTGCGGGTGCGGCCGCCGAACCACTTGTCGCCATTGGCGAGCGCGCCGAGGGCGAACTTGGCTACCAGCACGGCACCAGCCGCATCGAGCCGCTGAACGACGGTGGCGTCTTCGTCGAACGATTGATGTTCGAAGCCGCCCGCGCCCCAGGTGGTGGGATAGCCTTTGACGGCGAGGAGGTCTTTTGCGCCCCAGGGGATTCCGTGGAGCGGGCCGCGATATTTTCCTGCGGCGATTTCTTCATCCGCCTTCTTCGCCTGGGCAAGCGCGCGCTCTTCGGTGAGCGTGATGACGAAGTGCAGCCTGGGGTCGTAGCGTTTGAGGCGGTCGAGATACATCTTTGTAAGTGCAAGGGATGTGATTACGCGATCTTTTATTAAAGCGGCCAGCTGCTCTACCGTCGCAAAGGCGAGGTCTTCTATGCGCTCTGGAGCTTTGGGGATAGTGCTCAGCACACTTGAGTAGATAATCTTCCTGCGTTCCGCGTGGACGGGCTGCGCAGAGTCTGCGGAGGCTTCATCCTTTGCCGGCGGTTGCGGATGAAAGACGTAGGCGGGCGCGACGGAGTTGGGGATCTTCAGGGCGCGGATGGGCGCATAGGAGTCTCGCTGGTCGTTCAGGCCTTGCAGCATCATCTGCTTCTGGTCGGAGGTGAAGGGACCGACGCCGGCCAGCGCCGCAGCCTGGTCCAACATCTCCGGAGTGATCTTGGGCAGTTCGGGAGGCTTGGCGGCGGGATTGGTTTCCTCAGCTTGCGCGGCGAGGGTGTAGAGAATGCCCGGCAGCAGAGCGGAGGTGATGCCGGCGCGGGTGCAGGCGGCGAGAAAGTCGCGGCGGTCGAGTGTCATGATTGCGTTTCCTTTGCGGCGAGGGTTGGCCTAGCGCCCGCTTGAATCTCAGCGCGCGCTCTGAAGAAGTCTACGTGGTGAGCCGGTCGGGCGAGATGGCTTCGAGCGGCCAGAGGGAGAGCTCAACGCTCTTTGGTCCGGAGAGTGTGATTTCGATTTCTGTCTCGCCGGGTTTGAGGCCGTAAACGCGGCTGGTGAGGGCTTCGCGGCCGCCGATGAACGACTCGATGATGGAGCCGTCGAGGAACATGCGCAGCGTGGGCCGCGGCCAGGGCAGGCCGGGAAGCGGAAAGCTGACATCGCCGCAGCGGGCGGCGTTGCCGGCTACATCGACGGTCAGCTCCCACGCCTTGACGCCGCCGGCGAGCAGACGCACGGTGACTGCGCCGGGTGTAAGCAGGTTCATAGGAATGCGCAACTCCTGCCGCAGGGTGGTGAGCTTTTGGCGGAAGGGCGTGCCGGGCTTGAGCGCGACGCGTTGCTCCTCGCCGCGGAGCTTCTCCACTTCGACGGCGGGATTGATTTCAAGCTGGCCCTGCGCACCGATGGTGAGTACGCGCGGCAGAGTGATGGCGCCTGCCCAGCCTGAGGCGGCGAAGGCCTGCTGCGAGCGCATCTCGCGGACCCATCCCCAGAGGATGCGGCGACCGTCGGGCGCGTAGAAACCCTTGGGCGCGTAGTAGGCGATGCCTCCCTGATCGACCAGGCCGGTGCGCTTGATGGTGAAGCGATGCGTCTGCTTGTCGTAGTCGCCGGTGGCCCAACTGACCTTGTTCTCGGACGAATAGAAGAGGCAGTGCTGGCCGTTGACCTCGAAGAAGTCGGGGCATTCCCACATGTCGCCGCGATCCACCGAGTCAGGAGCCATGTTTGCCGTGCGCGTGCCGTGGACCAGTGGGTGGAGATACTGCCAGTGGCGCAGATCCTGCGAGCGATAGAGGAGGACGCAGCCGCCCTTGTCGCGCTCGCCGGAGCCGATGACGAGATACCAGCCGTCGGCCTCGCGCCAGGGGCACGGGTCGCGGAAGCCGGTGGCGGCCATGCCCTCAGGCGGGGCGGGAACCACAGGGTCAGGCAGCTTCTTCCAGCGCAACAGGGTGTCGTCTTCAGCGGTGGCAAGCATCTGGGCCTGACGCCACTCTCTGTCGGTGCCCTTCGCTGCGTCGTCGTGAACCACGCCTGTATAAATCACCGTGGGCACGCCATCGCGGACGACGGCGGAGCCGGTCCAACAGCCGTCGCGATCGGCTGAGCCGGGAGTGGGCGTGAGCGCGATGGGCAGATGATGCCAGTGGACCATGTCTGTGCTGACGGCGTGGCCCCAGTGCGGCGGGCCGCCGGTCACCGCGTAAGGGCTCCACTGATAGAAGAGGTGGTATTTGCCTTTGAACCAGATGGGGCCGTTGGGATCGTTCATCCAACTGCGCGGCGCGAGAAAATGGTACTCCGGGCGATCGGTATCGTGGGTCAGATCGGGCGCGGCATCGGCGAGGGCGCAGGCGGGGCGGGGTAAGGCCATTGCGGAAGCGCCCAGGCCGAGCAGGCCAAGGAAGTTGCGGCGATTGAAGCGAAGAAAAGTTCGGTAGGCTCGCATGGGACTCCTCACTCAGCGTGGGCTTTGGGCGTTTGCGCTCGCTGGTCCGGATGGTAAACCGGCGTGGTAAAGAGCCGCAAACGGGAGCGGCACGCGCGAGCGCAGCCGGGGTTACAATTCTCTTTGGTTCGAGGCCGGGGATTTGCAGTCGCAGATGCCCGCCGATGAGCGGGAGGACGCAGGATGAACTATCCAGTGTGGGACGTGGCCTTTGGCGCCGGTTTGCTGATGGCGCTGGTGGCAGGGCTGCACGTTTTTGTGTCGCACTTTGCCGTGGGGGGCGGACTGTTTCTCATCCTCACTGAGATCAAGGCTCGCCGCAGCGAAGATCATCAGCTGCTGAACTGGCTGAAGGCACACACCAAATTTTTTGTGCTGACGACGGTGGTGTTTGGCGCGATGACCGGCGTGGGCATCTGGTTCACGATCGGGCTGATCAGTCCCACGGCGACCAGCGACCTGATTCACATTTACGTGTGGGGCTGGGCGATTGAGTGGGTGTTCTTCTTTTTGGAGATTACAGCGGCGTTGCTCTACCTGAACGGCTGGGCGAAGCTGGGACCGCGGCTGCACCAGTGGTATGGATGGATCTATTTCATTACGGCCTATGCCAGCCTGGTGGTGATCAACGGGATTCTCACGTTCATGCTGACGCCGGGAAAGTGGATTGAGAATCACCAGTTCTGGAGCGGGTTCTTCAATCCGACGTATTGGCCGTCGCTGGGGTTTCGCACGTGCATTTGCCTGGCGCTGGCCGGCATCTATGCGTTGATTACCGCCAGCGTGCTGAAGGATGCGGCGTTGAAGGCGCGCATTGTTCATTGGGCCGCGCTGTGGACGGTGCCTTCACTGGCGCTGCTGCCGGTGTTTGCACGGTGGTATATCCGCAGGATTCCGCCGGACCTGTGGGCCAGCACGCGTGGGGCAATGCCGACGGGAACGATGTTTGCCGGGCTGGCCTGCGTGCTGGTGAGCGTAACGCTGCTGCTGGCGCTGGTTGCGCTGGCGTGGCCGAAGCGGATGCACCTTGCGTTCGCGTTGGTTGTGGCGCTGGTTGCCTTTGGCGCAATGGACTCGTTTGAGTTTGTGCGCGAATCGGTGCGAAAGCCTTATGTGATTGAGAACTATCTCTATGCCAACTCGCTCTATGCGGGGCCGATGGCCGGAGACGGCGGGTTTACCGTGGACAAGGTGAGCGACGCGGGCGTGCTGAAAGCGGCGCGCTGGGTGAGGAACCGCGAGCTGACCCAGGGCAACCAAGTTGCGGCGGGGCGAGAGATCTTCCGCGTGGAGTGCGCGAGCTGCCACACGCCGGACAGCTACCGCGGGATTCAACAGTTGCTGGTGAAGAGAGGGTGGGATCAGGAGACGATCAGGGGGATGATCGGCGGGTTGTATCTGATGCACAACGGCGTGATGCCTCCGTTTGCCGGGACCGATGCGGAGCGGGATGCGCTGGCGGCTTATCTGGCAACGCTGCAGACTGCGCATCCAGTCGCAGGCAGCTCGGCGGATGGCAAGACGGTTTACGAGCACGACTGCGCGATGTGCCATGCGCTACGGGCCGAGGATCATCTGTTCTCGAATATGCCGAGGGATCCGAAGGCTGCGGTGGATGCGTTGAAGGATCTGCCGAGCATGTTCCCGGTAATGCCCGATTTGAAGTTGAGCGAAAGCGAGCGAACGGCGCTTGTGCAATGGGTGAACACGGTGCGGCCTGCTGCCGCGCCCCGAGCATTGGCGCCGCCTGCGACTGCGGCACCCTCCAAAGGAGGTAACTGAGATGATCGATCCCGGCATGGTTCCAACGCTTGATCCGAATCCGCTGCCCGCGCCGTATTGGGTTTTCAAGTTGCTGCTTGTGGTTACGTTCACGCTGCATATTATGGCCATGAATCTGATGCTGGGCGGAGCCGCGATGGCTCTGCTGGCTCGCTGGCGCAAGGGCAACGCTTTTGGGAATCGGATTTTTCTGGATGTGGCGAAGAAGGTGCCGTCGCTGATGGCCGCGACCATCAGCCTGGGCATTGCCCCGCTGCTTTTTGTGCAGGTGCTCTATGGGCAATACTTTTACACCTCTTCAATTCTGCTGGCATGGCCGTGGTTTCTGGTGATTGTGTTTGTGATTGCGGCGTATTACGGCTTCTATTTTGTGGCGTATCGCGGCGAGCACCGACCGCTGGCCGCGGGGCGGGTGTTGCTGTTCAGCACCACGCTGGTGCTGCTGGTGGGCTTTATCTACACGAACAACATTACGCTGGGTCTGGCTCCCACACGCTGGGCGCACAAGTACTTTAACAGCGCATCGGGCTGGCACTTAAACCTGGCCGAGCCCACACTGTTTCCGCGGTACCTGCACTTCATGACCTCGGCGGTGGCGGTGGGCGGATTGCTGCTGGTGCTGATGGCCTGGGCAAAGTGGAAGCAGGAGCGAGAGTATGCGGTGGCGCTGTTCCAGTTTGGCGGCAAGGCGTTCATGTATGCCAACATGGCGCAGATTGTGATCGGCATGGCTTTCCTGATGAGTTTGCCGCGAGAAGTGCGCATGCTGTTCATGGGCGACAGTCCGCTGGCTTCCGCACTGCTGGGCATTGGCATGGTGGGAGCCTTTGCCATCATCTTTTTGATGTCGGCGGCGTTGCGGAAGGAAGACATTCGGCTGGCTGGGTTGGGCGTGACCAGCATTACGGCGGTGGTGATTGCGACGATGTGCGTGATGCGCGACATGGTGCGCGATGCGTATCTCAAGCCATACCTGAATGCGCAGCCGTTTGCCGTGCAGACGCAATGGTCGCCGCTGCTGCTTTTTCTGGGTGTGTTTGTTGCGGGCGTGGCGCTGTGGGCGGTGATGCTGTGGCGGTATGGGTTCTTTACCAAGGCCGGCGCAGGAGACAAGTAAACATGGGCGGTGCGCAACATTTTTGGCACTGGCACAAGGCCGGCAAACGCGTTTAGACCTGGAGCGGAAGGTCTGCGCTCTTCGCGTTGATTGGTTACTTCTGCAGCGTGCGAATGTAGGCAACGACGGCCTTGATCTGCGCGTCAGAGAGCTTGCCGGCCCAGGGGGGCATCTTGCCTTTGCCGCTCTTCACGAAGCCGATCAATTCGGCATCAGAAGCCTTGACGATGGCGGGCGTCTTGAACGACGCGGCCTTGAGCGCCTTACCAATCTGCGTCGCTGCCAGGCCATCCGCGCCGTGGCAGGGAGCGCACTTGGACGTGAAGGTGTCAGGGCCGTCGCCCTGGGCAAAAGCCGGAGCGGCGAACAATGCGGCGAGCAAGAAGGCGGAGGCAAGTTTCAAATTCAGTTTCACTAGATCAGCTCCCTGGGTGGGGTTCGATTGGTGTTCCCGGCTCAGTGCCAGCCTTGTGAGCTTAGTGCAGGAGCCGGTCTTCATATGGGCGCCTAGATGTCGAGGTTTTTGACATCGAGGGCGTTATCTTCAATGAACTTGCGGCGCTTTTCGACATCTTCGCCCATCAGGGTGGTGAAGATCTCATTGGTTTCGACGAGGTCCTCAAGCTTGACCTGGAGCAATGTACGATGATCCGGGTCCATTGTGGTTTCCCAGAGTTGGGTCGCGGTCATTTCGCCGAGGCCCTTGTAGCGCTGCACGGAGTATTCCTTCTTGCCCTGCTCCACGATGTAGGCGAACAGTTCGCGAGCGGTTTGTTTTTCGACCGGCTCGCGGGGAATGCGCGTGGCGCGGCGGGCCTGTTTGGCTTCAGGCTGAATCTCAGTGCCCTCCGCCTCTTCGGCATCTTCGGCTGCTTCGGCGGCAACGACGGCTGCAGCCTTGACGGCGTATTCAATGAGGAACGGCGGCTCAAGGAATTCTTTGATGAGCGTGTATTTGGCCATCATCTGGCGGAACTCGGGGCTTGAGCAGAGGACCCAGTCGATGGAGCGCGTGGCGCCTTGAGCGTCGGTAAAGCTGATGGACCAGGTGTTGTGTTCCTCGTCTTCAACCGGGTCGTGGACCTTGAACTGAAATTCGTCGGCCAGTTCGGTCAACTGCTGGTGAAGCAGGGCAAGCTTGGGGGGGACATTGCTTTCGGCTTTGGAAGCGAAGTCGGCGCGATGGACCAGTTCGGCCCGGGCCAGCAGTTCGGTGAGTTTTTCGTTTCGGATACGCTTGTCGACCTTTTCGACAAAGCCGAGATACTCATTGAGCGTGCCCATGAAGCGGGTAAGGTCAGCGCCTTCAATGCGCAGGGCATCCTCGCCGTGGCGCACGATCATGCCTTCGGAGGCGCGGTTGACCATCACTTTGACGAACTCGCGATCGTCTTTGATGTACTGCTCGAAACGGCCCTTCTTGATTTTGTAGAGCGGCGGCTGGGCGATGTAGATGTTATCGCGCTTGATCAGCTCAGTCATGTGGCGGAAGAAGAAGGTGAGCAGCAGTGTACGGATGTGCGAGCCGTCGACATCGGCGTCGGTCATGAGGATGATTTTGCCGTAGCGAATCTTGGTGGCGTCGAAGTCGTCTTTGCCGATGCCGCAGCCGAGCGCGGTGATCATGGCGCGGATTTCTTCGTGGCCCAGCATCTTGTCGTAGCGGGCCTTCTCGACATTGAGGATCTTGCCTTTGAGCGGAAGGATGGCCTGGAAGCGGCGATCGCGTCCCTGCTTGGCGGTGCCGCCGGCGCTCTCTCCCTCGACCAGGTAGAGTTCGCAGCGGTCGGGGTTGCGCTCAGAGCAGTCTGCCAATTTGCCGGGCAGCCCGCCGCCGTCGAGCGCGCCCTTGCGCCGCGTGAGGTCACGCGCTTTGCGGGCAGCCTCGCGGGCACGGGAGGCCTCGATGGCCTTGTTGATGATCTTGCGGGCTACCGGCGGATTCTGCTCAAGGTATCCGCCCAGGCGCTCGTTGACGAAGGCCTGCACGGTGCCGGCGATGTCAGAGTTGAGCTTTCCCTTGGTTTGCCCTTCGAATTGCGGCTGGGGCAGCTTGACGCTGACCACGGCCACGAGGCCCTCGCGAACATCGTCGCCGCTGAGGTTTTCTTTCATGTCTTTGAAGAGACCGAGCTGCTGGCCGATGGCGTTGATGGTGCGGGTGAGCGAGGTGCGGAACCCCGACAGGTGCGTACCGCCATCGACGGTGTTGATGTTGTTGGCGAAGCTGAAGACGGTCTCTGAGTAGCTGTCGTTGTATTGCAGGGCGATGTCGATCTCGACGCCGTCGCGGGAGGCTTCCATGACGATGGGCTTGTCATGCAGGACGGACTTGCCGCGATTGAGGTGCTTGACGAACTCGGAGATGCCGCCGGCGTATTTGAATTCAGCGCGGCGGGCTTCGCCGGTTTTTGGGTCGGCGGTGCGCTCGTCGGTCAGCGTGATTTCAAGGCCCTTGTTGAGGAAGGCCATCTCGCGCAGGCGCTGGGCGAGCGTGTCGTAGTTGAACTCGGTGGCAGTAAAGATGGACTTGTCAGGCAGAAAGTGAACCTTTGTGCCGCGGCGTTTGCTGGTGCCGGCCTTGCGCAATTCGCTAACGGGATCGCCGCAACTGAAATCCATCTCCCAGGTGTGGCCGTCGCGCCAGATCTCGACATTGAACTCCTGCGAGAGAGCGTTGACGCAACTGACACCGACGCCGTGGAGGCCGCCAGAGACTTTATAGGTGGAGGCGTCGAACTTGCCGCCTGCATGCAATTTGGTGAGAACCACCTGGACGGCGGGCATCATTTTGCCGTTGGACAGAGGCATGAGGTCCACGGGAATGCCGCGGCCGTCGTCGACGACCGTGACGGAGTTGTCCACGTGGATGACGACCTCGATTTTTTTGGCGTAGCCGGCGAGGGCTTCGTCGACGGAGTTGTCGACCACTTCATAGACGAGGTGGTGCAGGCCCATCTCGCCGGTGGAGCCGATGTACATGGCTGGCCGGAGGCGCACAGCCTCAAGGCCTTCCAGGATTTTGATGTTTTCGCCGGTATAGCTGTCGTTGTCGCCGTGGATGGGGGTGCCGCTCAGAACATCAGTCGCCATAGGATTCCGTTCGCAAGGCTTTCGCTTTCAGCTGCCTACAGGCGGCAGTTCCCGGAAGAAGGCCGGGGGCTGGAATTCGGGGAGTAACCGCTTGAAAGACGTGGGCTTTACGCGAAACTGCCTGTATTGATTTTACCACGTGGAAGGGTGCTTCGGATGGTTGGAGGCGGGGAGGAAAAGCGGGTACTGAAGGTAGATTACGAAGGCGGCATATGACGCTAGTAACTTAACTGGTGACTTATTCAGCATATATATGAAATTGCTGGACTTAGGATGCATTTTTTCATTAGCATTGCCAGCATGGAAGGTGTGATTCTTCCTGTCAATTCAAATCCACGAAGGGGTTACCTATTATGCAACTTGCACTTCGCATTCTCGCCTTGACTTTGTTCTTTGCCGGCGCCGCTGCCGCCACCGTCTCGTCCTCCCATTCGCGCACACTGCCCAGCCACCAGGCTGTCGGTGGAGGCGTTTCGACCCCCAATAGCTTGCCGGTTCCCTCTTGCGGACCGAACATGCCTACCTGCCCGCCGCAATAAAAGGCAGGTAATAGCACAAAAGTGTCAGGGTGCAGATTCCTTTCTTGTTGAGCGAGGGGGGAATTGGCGCTATTCTGAAAAGGTATTCAGAATAGCGAAGGGCCCGCTATGCCTTTGAATCTTGCCATGTCGATCATGAGCGGCGCAGAGATGGTGTTGTGGGCTCTGCTTGGCCTTCTGTTCTGGCGCAAGGGTCTGCATCGCCGTTTCCCGGCGATGGGCATCTATCTGGCGTTGCGGATGACTTCGACACCGCTGCTGCTGGGGATTCTTTTTGTCCAGTCGCAGCCCTGGGGGCGGAACTACTTTCCGGTCTACTTCTTCTCGTACTGGGTGGTTTATGTTGCCAGCGCCGGGCTGCTGTTTTTTGTATGCATCGAGGTCTTTCGCTCAGCGCTTTCAGCCTTCTCAGGGCTGATGAAGTTTGGGATCCTGATCTTCCGGTGGGCGGTGATCGCGTCGGTAATCGTCACGTTCTCTTCGATCTCGTTTGCGCATCGCGGCATTCTCATCATCCCCGACGTGGCGTTTGGGCTGATGCGCTCGGTCAGCATCCTGGAGTTGTGCCTACTGGCATTCCTCTGCCTCAGCATGAATGCCCTGCGTCTTTCAGTGCGCGACCTGGCATTTGGCATCGCACTGGGATTCGGCATGATGTCAACCAACGACCTGGTGATTGCGTTGCTTCTCAACAACAACCGTTCGCTGGTTACGCCGCTGCAGTTTGTCTATCAGTCGGTGGTTCTGGTCACGCTGGGCACCTGGGCGGTTTACGCGGCGCTGCCTGAGTTGGCGCGGCGCCCGGTCGCCTTGCCGGTAAACTCGACCATCTACCGCCGGAACGAGATTGCCTCAGCCCTGGGCCACACCGGAACGCAGGTGGCTGTGCAGCAGCCGGCCAGCAGCTTCTTCCTCACCGATGTCGAGAAGGTGGTGGAAAAGGTTCTCAGCAAGAATCTGAAGGGCCGGGAGTCGGAGTCTTAAAGGCAGGGGTTAGGAGTTAGGGAAGCGCAAAAAAGGCCACGGCAATGCCGCGGCCTTTTTGTTGATGCGTGGGAGCGAGCTTGCTTACTCTGCGACGACGGGCTCGATGGAGGCAAAGCGGCCGCGGTTGCCGCGGTCCTGGAACTTGACCTTGCCGGTGATCTTGGCAAACAGGGTATCGTCTGAGCCGATGCCCACGTTGACGCCAGGCTTGATGCGGGTTCCGCGCTGGCGCATGATGATGGTGCCACCGGTGACGAGTTGGCCGCCAAAGGCCTTTACGCCCAGCCGTTGTGCATTGGAATCGCGTCCGTTTGTGGAGCTGCCTCCACCCTTCTTATGTGCCATTGCCGTATCCCCTTCTAAACCGAGCTGTCAGCTGTCAGGCTTTCAGCTCTCAGCTAATGAACCTTGATTTGCCCCGCCGCTGCCTCAGCCACAAAACGGCTGAAAGCTGAGAGTAACTAGGCGTTGTAGGTGACGCCATCGGCCTCAATGGCCTTGATGCGTACCTCAGTAAAGTTCTGGCGGTGGCCTTGCAGCTTCTTGTACTGTTTCTTCCGCTTGAGGTGGAAGACCAGGATCTTGTCGCCGCGGCCCTCGCCGAGGATCTCTGCGGTCACCTTGGCGGTGGCCGGCTTGGCCACGGTTCCGGGTTCGCCGCTGACGGCCAGCACGTCGGTGAATTCGACAGTCTGGTCGCCGGAGTTGACACTCTCAATCTTGACTACGTCGCCAGGAGCGACGCGATATTGTTTGCCACCGGTACGAATTACGGCGTACATAAACCCTCCAGCGCGGCTCCCGCCTGGCGGGTGCGCTTAGCTCCTCAAAAATAGCTCGGGCGGAAACTTCTGCACCGCGGTACGCTCAAGCCACTCAAACCCAGGCGAGCGTCTGGCTCCACGGCGACAGGCAGGAATCGCCAAACTAGAGTAGTTTACCGGGTTTGCAGGGTAAAGGTCAACGAGGGGGAAGAACGGGGCGCCGTACCGGGGCTGAAGGCGATTTTTGGCGGTGGTGGCAGGTGATTGAGGGGGAATGAGTTAGGTGGATTTTACAAGAACGCAGGCGGGGATTTGAGGAGTGTTTTACGGTTCCTGGGGTGAAAATGAGGAGCGCGCCAACCGTGAACGCCGGATGCAAGCGGCGATGGCGAAGTGTGTCCCTGGCCACGGAAGCATAAAGCAGCAGAAGTTCGATGGTGAAGACGCCGAAAGGCCCGCCGGTCTTGAGGAGGGCGAAGGCGCCAAAGCTTGCGGCGGAGATGCGGAACCGGGCCGGCGCAAGGATGCAGAGGAGGGAAAGCAGCACGGGGCGCTTGCGAAAGCCGCGACGATGCCGGAGCAGCAGGGCCGCGGCCACGAAAACCGCGAATACGGCCATCAGAACAAACAACAGGCCCATGAACATGAGCGACGGTATGGCATTGGCATTGGGTTCGCGCACGTTGCGAGCCGCGGCGTGGATGGCAACCGCGATGCCGGAGACGACCATCAGCACGACGAATGCGGCGCCAAAGATTCCCAGACGCTTGTGCAGGGCAACACAGCGGGACCGGACGAGATCGGTCTGCACGAAGAACAGCACGACCATCCCGTCAAGAGCACGCCGTGCCCGATGAGGAACCATGAAAGCGGGGACAGATGGAACAGGAACCTGAGGAAGAGGGTCCTGGCAAAGCCACGAACGCGAGGACAAAAGCAGCCGAGGCGGGCCAGAGATAGAAGCGGCGCACGGCAGCGCGGCCGGCGGCCGAGGCAATGGCGGGGGTTTGTTCGACGCTGCTCATTCGGGTGACACCCCTTCTTTCGTAATTCCTCAGAGATTGAGCTTGGCCCAGGCTTGAATCACTGCGCCGGCGAGGGGTTTCCAGGCCGGGTTGTAGAAGAGGGAGATGGAGACCACCTGGACGGCGACGAGAAAGGCCGCGCCGATGACGAATTGCTGCATGACGCGATTCTTCATCCAATCCCAGAGAAGCATCAGCACGGCAATGAAGAGCGCACCGCTGTAGTAGAAGAAGAAGCTGCCGCCCGGCGATTTTGGATGGTTTATGAACAATTCAAGCAGGCGCGCAAAACCCGCTGTCGCAATGGAGAGGTTCGCCAGCAGGATGACGCGCCTGTGGGCAGCGACGTTTTTGCGCAGCAGAATTCCCCAGGTGATGAGGACCGTGAAGCCAAGCAGATTGCCGAGGGGGATGGCGAGAAAGGCGGGCGTGACGCCGGGCGTGTGGAGGTTGGTGGCCTCCCAACTGAGTTCGCCCCAGGCGGCAAAGAAGATCAACAGAACGGCCCAGCCGGCGGCGAACCAACCGAGCTTGCGATGGAGTTTGACGTTGTCGAGCTCAACCAGCAGCACCTGGGTTGTGAGGATGAGGAGCCAGATGGTGGTGAGGGCGGCGTGGACGTGAACGACTTTAGGGACGGCGGGCGTTTCATGGAGGTAGTTGGTGAAGTCAAAGCCGAAGCCGATGAGGACAATGGCGAGAAAGAGTCCCAGCCATAGCAAGGTAATTCGTCTATCCTGGCGCGCGCTCCAGGTGGCGCGTGTGTGCAATTGCATTCTTACGACCTCCGCGGTTGGGGCAGGCGATCATGCGACACAGCGGGAGGGACTGGGGGTGAAGAACCGGCTGTGCCCTTGGGGAAGTGTGACCGTGAGGGAATGGTAAACGCAGGGGCGTCGGATTGGCGATGACTATCTCAGGGAGTTTTGCGGAGGGCGAGTTACGCGCGAGGAGCGGGAGTTGGATTTGTCGCTGGGTCAGAGCCAGCCGGGGGCGGCGACGGCGGCCTTGATCTCTTCGATTTGTTGGACATGGCGGAGGCAGTGGACGCCGATGCTGATGAGCATCTCATGGACATTGGCGTCGGCGAGGATGGGGTGCCATGTCATGCGGGAGCGGAGGTCGTCAGGATTGGCGGCTACGAACTGAATAGTGCGCTTGCGGCTCGAGAGAAAATGGGCGAGAGCGGCGGGCACCGTGGGGAAGACACCTTTGGGGTGGCCCTCGGGCGGAGACTCGATGCGGCGGGTGCGGTCTGTGCCGCGGGCGAGCATTTTGGCTTCGCGCTCGGGGTTGATGAGCGGAGTGGCGGAGACTTTGGCGGCGGCGATTTGGGAGAAGAGATAGTCCTCCGTGATGGCGAGGTGTTCGACGCAGCCGAGGATGGTCCACGCACCTGGGGCAGGAATCTGCACCGCGGTTTCAGGGCTGACGCCTTCGAGGGCGAGGACGAGGGCGGCCTGGCCGTCTTCAAGCAGGGCCAGAATCTGAGCTTGTTCTTTTGAATCCATGATCAGTCTCCTCATGCGGTCGGTTTGGGGATCGACTTTTTGTGGCGTGGCGGCTCTCAGCCATGCATTCAAGGGCGGGGCGGGATGACGTAGAAGAGAATGGCGAAGAAGTGGGCGATGCTGCCGGCGAGGACAAAGATATGCCAGGTGGCATGAAAGTATTTGAGCCGGTCGAAGGCGAAAAAGACGATACCGAGGGTGTAGGCGAGTCCGCCGGCGCCCATCCAGGCGATGCCGTGCCAGCCGATGGCGTGGACGAGGGGACGAATGGCAAAGACGGCGAGCCATCCCTGGAAGAGGTATACGAGGGCCGAGGCCACTTCAAAACGGCCGACGGCGAAGCTTTTGAAGATGACGCCGGCGACGGCCAGGGCCCACTCGATGCCGAAGATGGCCCAGCCGAGCGGGCTGTGCAAAGAGACGAGGGCGAAGGGCGTGTAGGTGCCGGCGATGAGGAGATAGATGGAGGCATGGTCGAGGATTTGAAAGACGTGGCGGGCGCGGGTGCGGACGAGGGAGTGATAGAGCGTGGAGCAGAGATAAACCAGGACCAGGGTGGCGGCGAAGATGGAGCAGGTGACGACGTGCCAGGCGGTGCCGCGCGTGGAGGCAACGATGAGCACGGCGGCTCCGGCGATGGCGAGGCCGGCGCCGATGCCGTGGGTGATGGCGTTGGCGAGGATGTCGCCCAGTTTGAATTCGCTGATTTCTGCTTGTGGTTGCACGGGATCATGATAGACCGCGGCGTGTGCCGTCTGCGCAGGGGTCTTACCGCTCCTGGATTTGAGTTTGTGGTGTCCCAACCATTCGAGAGAAAACGTCGAATGGATGGGGCACGGGGCCACCCGCGGTGGGTTCAATTTCCTTTGGCGGGGAGAACTGGAGTTTGAGGTATCCCACCAGGTTCTTCCCGATTCCCAGTTCTCTGCTGTTGTTATTCGGGCTTGGGGGCGTTGCGGGCGCGGACTTTGAACCAGATGGGGGTGCCTTTGAAGCCGAAGGCTTCGCGAATCTGGTTTTCGAGGAAGCGCTCGAAGCTGAAGTGGAGGTCGATGTCGCGATCAGTGAAGAGCACGAAGGTGGGCGGGGCGACGGCGGCCTGGGTCATGTAGAAGATGCGGAGTCGCTTGGCCATGGGGACGGGGGCGCGCTGGAAGTCGATTTTCTCGAGGAAGCGGTTCATCTGGCCGGTTGTGACGCGCTTGCGGCGCTCGGCGGCGACGGCTTTGACTTCATGGAGCACACGGGCCATGTATTTGGCTTCAGGGCCTGTGGCTTCGAGAGCTGAAAGGAAGATGACCGGGGCGTAGTTGAGGTATTTGAGGACGCGGCGCAACTGCTGCTCGTAGACGTCGCGGTCGGCCTGGGGCTTGCCGTCGGTGCGGGCGGTGGTGACCAGGTCCCACTTGTTGACGACGATGATGACGCTGCGGCCGCTCTCATGGGCATAGCCGCCGATGGTTGCGTCGGCTCCGGTGACGCCCTCAGAGGCGTCAACCACCAGCAGTGCCACGTCGGCCGCTTCAAGATGGCGGCGAGCCATGACGACGCTGAGCTTCTCTGCCATGAGATGAGTTTTGCTTTTGCGGCGGATGCCGGCGGTGTCAACAAAGCGGAACTGGCTGCCTTCAAACTCGACGACCTCGTCGACCGCGTCGCGGGTGGTTCCGGCGATGGGCGAGACGATGGCGCGGGAGGTGCGGGTGAGGGCGTTGAGGAGCGTGGATTTGCCGACGTTGGGGCGGCCGATGATGGCGACGGAGGTTTCGTACTGCTCAAACTCGCCATGGGTGCGATGGACGGACTCGACGTCTGCGAGCTCTTCCTGAAGTTCTTCGGAGATGCCGTCCAGCTCGCGGGCGGGCGCATCGGGTGGCGTGGTCGCTTCCCTGCCCTCTTCTTCGCGTTGCTCCTCGGTTTTGGGAGGCGCAGGCGGGGCGGGCAAGGCTTCAGCGATGGCTTCAAGCAGGTCGCCGATGCCGAGGCCATGCTCTGAGCTGATGGGGAAGACGTTGCGGATGCCGAGCTGGCGGAAATTCTCAGCGGCGTAGGCCATGGCATCGCCTTCAACTTTGTTGACGGCGAGAAACAGCGGCTTGCCGCCGCGGAGGAGCATGCGGACGAGGTCGTAGTCGGGGCTGGCCAGCTCAGTGCGGGCATCAACGACGAGGATCATGGCGTCGGCCTCTTCGAGGGCGACCTTGGCCTGGTTGTAGATTTCGGTGGGGATGAGGTCGGGGTCGTCGGGGACCATGCCGCCGGTGTCGACGAGGCGAAACTGGCGGCCGAGCCACTCGAACTCGCCATAGATGCGGTCGCGGGTGATGCCGGGCTCGTCACCGACGATGGAGCGGCGGGTGTGGGTGAGTCGATTGAAGAGGGTGGATTTGCCGACGTTGGGGCGGCCGACGATGGCCACGAGCGGCAAGGCGGCCTGACCCGGGTCGCGGGGCGTGATGGATCTGCGATACTTCGCCAAAATTAACTCCAGTGACTGGATGAGGGAAACAGCCAACCGCAATAAGCGTTCAAACCCGGTCGAACCGGGGAGCAGCGACAAACCGCAGCAACCTCTATCCTAAGCGTTTTTCAATCTTTCTGCCCAAATCGCGGTCGGCCGGTTGCTTGCCGGGGCTTTCAGGAGGCGACGATGCACATTCACGGGAATGCGATGAACGTAAACGCTGCGAACCTTTACTCTGCGGCGCAGGGGGAGCGGGCGGCGGCGGCCGAGCGGGCGACGGAGGTTCGCAAGCGGCTGCTGAAGGGCGCTTCAGGGGTAGATGCCGCGGCAAGCCCGGAAGAGACGCTGCTGATCAGCCAATGGATGGACGGACGGCACAGCCAGGTGCTGAGCGGGGACGCGTATCGCGACAGCGTGGCTGGGAAGAATGATGACTTTGGTTGAGGCTGTGTTTCGGCTTCAGCACGGCGGCGACAACAGGCCAGGCCACAGCCTCTGGAATCTCTCAAGGAAATTGATTGCTGGCGATCATGTACTCATTCCGGTTCTCACCGACCTCGAGCGAGAACCGCGACAGTGATTTGCAAGATGCATTCACGGCCCGTATAGACTAATGAGATTCCCATTCTCAGGAGGTTGTCCGATGCCGAAGTTTGTGATTGAACGAGAGATTCCCGGAGCTGGTTCCATGTCTGCCGAGCAACTGCAAGGAGTTGCGGAGAAGTCCTGCAGTGTGCTGAGAAGTCTTGGGCCACAGATTCAATGGCTGCACAGCTACGTGACCGAGGACAAGATTTACTGCGTCTACATTGCGCCCAATGAAGAGGTTGTGCGAGAGCACGCGCAGTTGGGGGGATTTCCTGCCAACAGCGTCTCGAAGGTGGTGAGGATGATCGATCCAACCACGTCGGAGCGCGCGGAGGGTTGATTTCGAAGCATTGACGCGCGTTGAGGCGGCCCGCTGCATCGGTCGGGCTCACTATGATGGAGTGAGCCGGCCCGATGCCTTCTACCGATACCCCAACCCGAGCACTGCCTACGCTGTTCGAGTTTTTCTCGCCAGGGGGGATTCTGGCGCGCTCGGCGTTGCCTTACGAGTACCGGCCTGGGCAACTGGCAATGGCCAAGGCTGTGGAGCAGGCGCTGGAGGAGCGGCGGCACCTGATTGTGGAGGCGGGCACGGGAACCGGCAAGACGCTGGCTTACCTGCTGCCGGCGCTGCGCACAGGCCAGCGGGTGATTATCTCGACGGGAACCAAGGCGCTTCAGGACCAGCTCTACTTTCGCGATGTGCCTTTTTTGGAGACGCTGCTGGGCGGGCTGCGCGTCTGCTATATGAAGGGGCGCGCGAACTACCTTTGCCGGCACAAGCTGACGGCATTGCGCGACCAACCGATTCTGAGCGGGCTGGAGGAGATCGACCAGTTTCAGCAGATCAGCGCGTGGGAGAAGGAGACCGAGACCGGCGACCGGGCGGAGCTTTCGGGGATGCCGGAGCAAAGCGCGCTGTGGCACAAGCTGGACGCGCGGACAGAGGCCTGCCTGGGGTCGACGTGTCCGGATTACCGGCGCTGCTTTATCACCGAGATGCGGCGCAAGGCGCTTGAGTCAGACATCATCATCGTCAATCATCATTTGTTTTTTGCCGATCTCTCGGTGCGGCAGGAGGCGGCGGGCGCGCCGGACGCGGGGATTCTGCCCGAGGCCGCGGCGGTGATCTTTGACGAGGCGCATGAGTTGGAGGAAGTAGCGTCGAATTATTTCGGGCTCTCAGTGAGCAATGTGCGGTTTGAAGAGTTGGCGCGGGACACCGATGTGCTGTTGCGCGGCAAGGAGGGGGCGGGGAACGTGCCCGCCGCGACGCAGCAACTGCGGGAGCGGGCGCGGATGTTTTTTGCCGGGTTGCCGATGGCGGGCGATGGACGGCAGCCTTTCACGGGGCGCGAGGAGTTTCTGGAGACATCGGGCGATCTCTACATGGCGGTGCGGGCAACGCTGCTGCGGCTGGAGACGGAGATGGAAGAGCTCGAAGGCGTGGATGAGGCGCCGGGTCTGCGGAAGCGCGTGAGCCGGCTGCGGACGGAGCTTGAGTTTCTGCTGGAGTCGAACGCCAGCAACATGGTGTATTGGATGGAGCGGCGGGCTTTTGCGGGGAGCGCTACGGAGAGATCGGCTATACGGAACACGGGGCGGACGACGTTTTTGCAGGCGACGCCGATTGATGTTTCCGAGTTGCTGCACGAGATGGTGTTCGAGCAGATTCCGACGGTGGTGCTGACTTCGGCGACGCTGACGGTGCAGGGCGGGTTTGAGCACATGCGGCGGCGGCTGGGGCTGACGGAGGCGCGGGAGCTGGTGGTGCCTTCGCACTTCAAGTATGGCGAGCAGGCGCTGCTTTATTTGCCGCCGAATATGCCTGATCCGCGCGAGCCGGATTTTCCGGAGGCCGCGGCCAACACGATTCGACGCGTGCTGGAGATTACAAAGGGGCGCGCGTTTTGTTTGTTCACCAGCTACGCGCAGATGCGGGACTTGTATGAGCGGCTGATGCCGGTGCTGGATTTTCCGATTTTGCTGCACGGGACGGCTCCGCGGAAGGCGCTGCTGGAGGAGTTTCGCGCGACGCCGAATGCGGTGCTGTTTGGGACGTCGAGTTTTTGGCAGGGCGTGGACGTGCAGGGCGAGGCGTTGAGTTGCGTCATCATCGACCGGCTGCCGTTTGCGGTGCCGAGCGATCCGGTGGTGCAGGCGCGGATGCGGGCGATTGAAGAAGCGGGCGGAAAGCCGTTCTTCGACTACCAGGTTCCGGCGGCGGTGCTGACGTTGAAGCAGGGGTTTGGGCGGCTGATTCGGTCGCTGGAAGATCGGGGCGTGCTGGTGCTGCTGGACCCGCGGATCACGCGGCAGCGGTATGGGCAGACGTTTTTGAAGAGCTTGCCGCCGTACCGGATGACGGCGACGATTACGGATGTTGAGGCGTTTTTTGACTCCGCGGCGGATTACTCGCGCTAGAAGCGTGCCCGCGTAGATTTGTGGTTTCCCAGGTCCCAAAAGCGGGACCTGGGGCACCCAGGTTTGGTGGTGGGTCGGAGAGCGGCTGGTTGAGATTTGTGGTATCCCACCCTTGCGCGATGAAGCCGCGCAAGGATGGGGCACTCAAGTTCGTGGGAACGGATCAGAATCACCCAGTTGCGAAGGCTAGAACCTCGCCGTCAAGTTGAAGAAGGCTGATCGGCCGCGGCCGGTGAGGGGTTTGATCTGGCTCATCCAGCCGCTGGCCATGAAGTCGTCGAAGTTTACACCTCCCAGCGGTAGCTCATAGTTTCTGTTGAGAAGGTTGTCTGCGCCGGCGCTTGCCTGCAAGGGGCCGCGTTTGTAACCGGCGTGGAGACTGAAGAGCGCGTAGCCGGGCGTGACTTGCTCATAGCGGTGCGGGTCGACGTTGGATTTGCGATCGACTGCCTCGACGCCGATGCCGGCTGTGAAACCCTTCAGCTCCTCATCGAGTGCCGCATGCGCGTTGAGCGGCATCATCTGATAGAGCGGGGTGTGGGTGTCGAGGCGTTCGCCGTGGAGCCAACTGGCGATGCCACTGAGCTGGCCCTGGCCGAAGCCGGCACTGTGCCAGACGGTCGCGTTGCCGGAGAGATCGGCGCCGTAAAGGCTGGCGTTGTGGTTGTCGAACTGGAGTTGGGCGAAGGTGCTCATGCTGCCCATGGGCGTGTAGGCCATCATGGTGTCGACATCCACGTAGTCCTGGATGTGGATGAAGTAGGGAGTGAGTTTGAGCTGACCTGCGTCGGCCGAGCGGCTGCGCAGGAGGAAGGTGGCGCTGACGGTGTGGGCTGTCTCCGGCTTGAGGGACCCATTGCCGACGTAGTAGTTGCCATCGCCAAACCAGCCGATCATGCCGCTGGCCATCATGTTGGTGGACCAGGCATAGCGCTCATAGAGGTTGGGGGCGCGGGTTTTGCGTGCGTAGCCGAGCTCGAAGCTTGATTGCGCGTTTGGCTCGTAGCGCAACAATGCGGTTGCGTCGAGGTCGGGGTCGGCGTGGGTGCGCTTGGAGGCATTGAATGCCGCGGCGTCGGCGGCATACATGGCGGAGTAGCCCTGGACGGGGCCGGCGTTGGTCCAGACGGTGTCGTTGCGCAGGCCGAGGAGCGTAGTCCATTGCGGGTTCCACTTGCTGGCCAGTTCGGCGAAGGCGCCCAGGCGGAGGCGGTGGCCGTTGTTGATGCTGATGAAGGTGTCAGGGCCCATGTAGGGCGCTGTGCCGGCAACGGCAGGCCAGCGATCATCGAGAACGAAGCGATGGAGTTCGTTGCCGAGGCGAAGGGTCTGGCGCGGTGAGAGCGGGAGGTCGAATTTGACGGCGTAGCCAAAGTCGCGGCCATGCGTGTTCATGGGCATATCCATGGGCATGGGAAAGGTGGACTTGTCATGGCCGATGTTCATGGAGTGCCAGGTGTTCTGCCAGAAGACGCGGGTGTCGAGCACGCCGCGAGGGAAGTTCCAGCGGTCATGCAGGTTGAGCGCCTCGGCGAAGTTGCGCACCAGGTCCATCTGGGCGTTGACGAAGCCCTCGTAAGGAGTGTGATGGAGGCTGGCCTGGAGCACGGCCAGATGGCCCGCGCCTTGAGCCGCCAGAGTTAGGGTGTGGTCGGTTGTCTGCGCATAGGTGGACGTGACCTTGTGGCCGCTGCCGTCGGTGTAGTCGCGGTTGGTGGCCCATGAGCCGGTGTAGCCGATGCCTAGATTGCGGCCGGCCACCCAGTCTCGCAGCGAGCCGCCGTAGTTTTGGCCGTTGGATCGATAGAAGCCCGTTGCGCCTCCTTGCTCATGCAGGCTTTCTCCAGCGGCGGCAAAGATGGGCTGCGGCGAATCCACGGTGACTGTGCCGCCGAGGCTGTCACCACCCTGGCTTACCGGCGTGATGCCGGCCATGACGGTGACCGCGGCCGTATGCGACGGGGCTGCATAAGAGAGCGGGGGGTTCATGTGGTTGGCGCAGGCAGAAGAGACGGTCATGCCGTCGACGACGAGTTTGGTGCGCTCGTCGCCGAGGCCATGAAGAAGAGGGATGGAGGCGAGCTGGCCGTTTTCTCGCAGGCTGACGCCGGGGGTGTGTTGAAGCAGCTCGGCGGAGTTGCGGCTGGCTGCCTGGTCGGCATCGCTCACATTACGGTGGGAAGCGGCATCGGTGTCTGGTTCGTGCGAGTTGACTTCAATGACGGTTTTAAGCGGAGCGATGCGCAGGGTGACGCTGAGCGTGGTTTCTCTGCCGGAGGCGACGGAAACATCCGGAATGAGGATGATTTCAAAGCCAGAGACAGTGATGGTTGCGCTGTAAAGACCTGGCGCGAGGGCATCGAACGCGAATCTGCCTGCGGAGTTGGTTTGTTGGGAGCGGGTGAGGCCGGAGGCGAGGTATTTGACATCGACCTTCGCTGCGGGCACAACGGCGCCGAGGGGATCTTCCAACACGCCGGCGAGGCTGCCGGTGGCGATGGGGGGCGGGGTGGCAACGGGACTCTGCTGGGCATGTGCGGGCGAAGCCGGCCCGCACAGGCAGACGGCCGCGAGCAACGCCAGCAATAACTTGGCTTTCATGGGGCTCCTCTTTATTCACGACGCGTGACGACGCGGAGAGATGGCAAGGCCAACTCTCCCGGGGATAAGGCTTCACGGAAGTTCAGGCGAGAAGAGAGGGAGGGCCGCGCTTTTGATGGCTGCGGAGGAGAGCAATGCGCAGAAGCGCCTCAGTTTGCGGCGCAATCGCGGGATGGCGAGCGATGCCGGCATAGAACAGCTCTGAGGGTTCGGGCCGGTTGACGGCGGAATGCACCGCGTTGCCGCCTCTGGGGCAGCAAGGGCACTTTTCAGAGACAGTGGTAAAACCCCTCTGGCCGATGTTGGCGCGCATCATCCGCATCATGCAATGGTGCCTGCCGTTGCGGCGGCAGCAGGGGGGGAGATTCGCTTCGGCATCGGGAGCGAAGAAAGGCGCAATCAGCATCCAACTGAAGACGAGCATCAGCGAAAGTGAGATGGCGCGGCGCATGACTAAGCGGAAAGATAATCCTGCTCAGCAGGTACAGCGTGTGAGCCGCGACACACACTGATGCACTAGAATCGCAACAGGCGCAGCGAAGCGGCTGCGCCGGCGCTTTTTATGTCACGCAACTTCTACATTCTGGCTGCCACGCTTGGCTTCTTGGCGCTGATATCGGGGGCGATGGCGCTGGTGCCTTCGGGGTTTCAGCCGGGGTTGCCGGCGAACGCGTCGCTGTGGCGATCGGTAGCGCTTTTGCTGCTGCTGGCGGGGCTGGGGGCAGCGCTGATCGGCGTGTTGAGTCACTTGTTTGAGCAGGTGGACCGGCGCAGCGAAGAGGCGCGTCTCGCGGCACGAAACAGGCGACGCAGAGAAAAGAACTAGAATAGAAGCGGGACGCTTTCCCCGACAGGATTACCGAGACGCCGATGTATGAAGTCACCGTGGAGGCTGGGTTTTCATCCGGCCATTATCTTCGCAACTACAAGGGCAAGTGCGAGAACCCGCACGGGCATAACTATAAGGTGCGCGTGACGCTGATGGGGACCGAACTAGACGCGACCGGGCTGTTGCTGGACTTCAAGCTTCTGAAGCAGGTGATGCGGCCCATTATCGATCGCATCGACCACCAGATGCTGAACGATCTTGAGCCGTTCACGGAGCTGAATCCTTCAGCCGAGAATCTGGCTAAATATTTCTATGACGAGACCAACGTGCAACTGGCCGGGATGACCGAGGGGCGGGTGCGGATGAAGGACTGTACGATTTGGGAGACGGATCGGGCTACGGCTACGTATTACGAGTAGGCGCGCTTATGGGCTGCGGAAAATGGCCCGAGTCGAGTTCAATCGACAGATTAGAGGCCCGCTGGGGCTGAAGCCCAAATTCAAACTCGCGCTTTTCGGCACGACTGAAGTCGAGCCCTTTCGCATTTCGTGCAAATCCGGAAACACTCTTCCGCTCAGCGCAAATCTTCATGTCCCTCGCAGGGGCATCGTGGTATCCCAGGTCTCAAAAGCGAGACCTGGGGCACCCGCAATTCAATATTCAATCTGAGTGGCAAGGTTCAGCTACCCATGCTGGGGCCAGCCTCGACTTTGACGCGCTCGCCGTTGCGCGCGACCGAGCGATAAAGCGCCTCGACCATGCGGATGTCGCGGAGGCCCATCTCGCCGGGGCAAGCGAAGGGACGATTTTCGCGGAGGGCGGCGGCGAACTCATCGTGGAGTACGGCGAGCTGGAGCGTGTCAGGGCGCTTGTAGATGGAGCCGTCGGGCAGGACCACCTGCTTGGGGTTGGGCTTGCCGTCGCCGCTCTGGCCGAAGGTGCTGCCGCCGGTGGGCGGGGCGATGCAGGTATAGGTTCCCTTTTCTGCGCGGACCTGAAGGAGATGGCCGTCATAGGCGTAGCTGGCGCGGGCCTGCATGACTGCGCCGGAGGGATACTCGAGGGTGTAGCTCATGGTTTCTTCAAGGCCCGGGGGATAGACGTCGCGGGTGGTGGTGGGCACGGCGCTGGCGTAGATGGGGGTTTCGCCGGTGATGTAGCTGCCGGCCTGGATGGGATAGACGCCGGTGTCAAAGGCTGCGCCGCCGCCGACCATCTCTTTGACCAGCAGCCAGGGCTTGGCGTTGCCGCGGTTCCAACTGAACTCGGCGGTGATGGCTTTGAGCCCGCCGTATGTTTTTTCTTTGGAGAGGCGGATCATCTCTTTGTGATGGGGCTCGAAGTGGAGGCGGTAGTTGACGCCCAGCCGGACACCGGCCTTGCGGGCGGCCTCAATCATGGCTTCGCAGTCGGCAGAGCGGGTGGCCATGGGCTTCTCGCTGATGACGTGCTTGCCGGCCTGCGCGGCGGCGATGGCGTTGGCGGGATGGATGCTGTTGGGCGTGACGACGTGGACGACGACGATCTCTTTGTTGTCGGCGAGGCGGGGCATCTGGTCGTAGGTGTAGATGGAGGTCTCGGGGAATCCGTAGAGCTTTGCGAACTCGCGGCCGCTGGTGTCAGGGTGACCGGTGATGACGCCGGCGAGATAGACATTTTTGGCGAAGGGCAGTTCGGGTGCAATGCTGACGCGGCTGAAGCCGCCCAGGCCACAGAGGGCCACGCCGATCTTGCCTTCTTTTTGCGCTTCGGCGCGGACGAGGGCGTTGAGTCCGACGATGGCGGGCATGGTGAGGGCACCGGCTTTGAGGAAGGAGCGGCGGGAGGAGATCTTGTTTTCGATGGTCATGGCGGGGAGTCTCCGGTGGGGATGGGGATTGGCGTGGTGAAGCGCTATCCTTCGTCATCCAGATGTACGGTAGCATGCTGGGCGCGGGGCGCGCGATGTGAAGCGGGCACGAGGTCCGCGCGAAACGAAGCTCCTGAATCAACACCCGCAGCGTACTGCCCCATGCGCCACGAACCGATCATTCGGCCTATGTCTGAATAACGTGATTCAGGAAGGCATTGCACGGATGAATTACAGGCCTGGTGGACGGGCGAAAGCTGGTTCAGCTTTGGAGTTTCCCAGGTCCGGGCGTCATGCTTCCGGTACCACGGACCTGGGAAAGGCTACGCGGGTCAGGGAGCGCAACCGGCTGGGAGATTGAAAAGGCTAGCGTCGGGCGCACCGCTGTTGAAGGTCACGAAGGTCACTACGGCTGGGCTCGGGACGAAGGGAGCATACCACGCGATCGCGATGGGCGTTTGGGGGGCATCCTCGGCGACGGTGAGGTCAATCCTCGGGGGATCCCATGCTACACCCGAAGGGGGCAGATATCTCCAGGTGGAAAGCCCCAGCTGTGGGGAGTTGGGATCATTGGCGAGCTTTTCCGGGCCGGCGCCCAGGTTGAAGAAGGGATGCAGCAAGGACGTAAGCGCCGTTTGCTGGCAGGAACCTCTGGCGTAGTTCCAGGTGTACTGCCGCTTCTTGTCATAGAAGAGATAGTCGGACTGGACCGCGGTTCCATGGAGGTCGAGAATGTCGATTCTGACGCGATTGTTGGTAAAGTCATCGAAGAGATTGCCCATGACAAAACCGGGGAGCCACTGGATTTTCGGGTTGCCGGAGACGAGTTCGAGGATGGTGGTCTGGCTGCCATAAGCGACGAACCGGGTTGTAAAGTCGGATGGCTCGTTTGGGGGCGTCTGTGCGCGGGCGGGAAGTGCCAGGGCGAAGACGAAGACGAGCGAGAGTGCGGTCAGGGAAACGGGGAATCGTTTCACGGGGAGATCCTCCAGATTTCAATATCGCACGGGCCGGGAGGATTCCGACTTGGGGATTGCTGTCGGACGACCGGCCATGCGGAGAATACTTGCCGGCGGAGACACCCGCAGGCTGCGCGTGGTCTGCGCGGAGTTCTCTCAGTTCATCTGGCTGGACTTGGATTTGAGGTATTTGTCGAAGGGGATTTCGAAGTAGAAGAGCTCGTTGCCGTCGGCGTCGCGGAGCTTGTGGAGATGGAGCTTGGCGCCTTTGAGTGGGTGGTCCAGGTCGGAGACGTCGTAGAAGAGGAAGCCGGCGCGGGTGGAGTGGGCCTCGACGACGATGGCGCCGTACTCGAACTGGTCGAAGTCTGCCTCGATCTCTTTGATGCTGCCCTTGGGCTTGAGATGGATGTTGGGGATGGGGCCGGGCAAGGGGATTTTGGCGCCCTCGCGCTCTTTGCGGTTCATGAGGCGCTCGACGTCTTCAGGCTCGGCGGCCTGGATGCGGTCGCCGGCGGCGGTTTGGAAGAGGATGCGGGCTTGACTGAGGTTGATGGGGCGGTTGCTGTTGTTGGTGACGATGAGGCGCACCGGCATGATGCCGTGGTTGAGGTAGTCGACGCGGAAGAGGGAGGCCTTCTCTTTGGTGTCGTAGGGTTCGGCGGCGATGGCTACTTTCTCGTCTTCGTGAACCTCGACGGCGGCGAAGGAGGTGGCCGGCTGCACGGGGGGCGGCGTATGGTCGCTGGCCAGGGCCGGGAGGGCCAGGCAAAGCAACAGGGGCGAGATGGCCCTGAGGTTTGTCATCGTGCTCGAATGTATCATCTGGAGCCCGCCTGTATCATGTGATGGTTAGACCGGGTATGGGGACAATCCGTCACGTATGATTTTGGTTTTCTATAACCTGGCGTTGCTGGCGGCCCTGGTGGCGGGCGCGCCCTGGTGGCTGTGGAAGATGGCCACGACGCATAAGTACCGCGAGGGACTGCTGGAGCGGCTGGGGTGGGTCAAGGCTGGGTTGCGCGGCGAGCGGCCAGTGATTTGGCTGCATGCTGTTTCAGTGGGCGAAGTGCTGGCGGTGAGCCGGCTGGTGGGAGAGCTGGACCGGGCGTTTGCCGGACATCGGGTGGTGATCTCGACGACGACGCGGACCGGGCAGGAGCTGGCACGGCAGCGGTTTGGAGCGGAGCGGGTTTTCTATTGCCCGCTGGATCTGCCGTGGGCGGTGGGGGCTTATCTGAACGCTTTGCAACCGGAGCTGCTGATTCTGGCGGAGACGGAGTTCTGGCCCAATTTGTTGAGCGGGTGCTTTCGGCGCCGGATTCCGGTGGCGGTGGTGAATGCGCGGGTGTCGGACCGGTCGTGGCCGCGGTACAGGAAACTGCGCGGGCTTTGGCGGGTGTTTCTTGGGCGGATTGGGCGGGTGCTGGCACAGAGCGCGACGGATGCGGAGCGTTTGGTGGCGATCGGGTGCGGGGGGGGGGGGGTTACGGTGGGCGGGAATCTGAAGTTCGATGTGCGGGCGGCGGAAGAGGCTGAGGCAACACGCGAACTGAGGGAGAGGGCACGAGGGCTGCGACTGGTTGTGGCCGGGAGCACACTGGAGGGCGAAGAGGCGGCGCTGGTGGAGGCGTGGCCGCGGCTGTTGGAGGGTGATTCGCAACTGGCGATGGTGGTTGCGCCGCGGCATCCGGAGCGGTTTGCAGGGGTGGCGGGGCTGCTGGAACGGTTGGGGGGGGCGTGGAGCAGGCGGTCGGATTGGCGAAAGGCGGAGGGTTCGGTGCGCGCGGGCGAGATCGTGCTGCTGGATACGATTGGCGAGTTGGCTTCAGTGTATTCGTTGGCGGCGGTGGCATTTGTGGGGGGGAGCGTGGTTGCGGCGGGTGGGCACAATCCGCTGGAGCCGGCGCAGTTCGGCGTGCCGATCGTGATGGGGCCGCACTATGCCAACTTTCGCGCCATCACGGAGGACCTGCTGGCGCACGATGCAGCACGGATCGCGACGGCGGAAGATCTGGCCGGGGCACTGATCGGCTTGCTCACGGATACGGTCGCGGCTGAGTCGATGGGCGCGCGGGCGAGGCAGGTGTTCGAGGCACAGGCGGGGGCGACGGCGCGGTGCGTTGAGGCGATTCGGAGCCTGCTCACCGGCGAGGAGTGTGCGCGATGAGCCGAGGCTGGCTGTCACCGCTGGCGCCGCTTTACGCTGCCGGGGTGGCTTGGCGGAACCGGGGTTTTGACGACGGCACGAAGGCGGTGCGGCGGTTGTTTTTGCCGGTGGTCAGCATTGGCAATCTCTCGACGGGCGGCTCGGGGAAGACGCCGCTGACGATTGCGCTGGCGAAGGCGCTGACGCGGAGTGGGCTGCGGGTGGATGTGCTGTCTCGCGGATACGGACGGACGAGCCGGCTGGCTGCGCGGGTTGCCCCGGAGGGGGCGGCGGAAGATTTTGGCGACGAGCCGCTGCTGATTGCGCGGGAGACTGGGTTGCCGGTTTGGGTGGCGCGGCAGCGGTATGACGCTGGGCTGCTGGCCGAGGCTGGCTCCGGGGTTGATGTGCACCTTTTGGACGACGGGTTTCAGCATCGGCAGCTTTATCGGGATGTGGATGTGCTCCTGGTGAACTCTGCGGATTGGCAGGATAGGGTGTTGCCTGCGGGGAACCTGCGCGAACCGCGCGAGAGCGCGCGGCGAGCTGCGGTGGTCGCCATCCCTTCCGACGAGCCCGCGCTCGAAGACGAGTTGCGCGCCTGGGGTTGGCAAGGGCCTGTGTGGCGGCTTAAGAGGGCGATGGATGTTCCGGCCCCGGATGGGCCGGTAGCCGCGTTTTGCGGGATCGCTCGGCCGGGGCAGTTTTTCGCGGGGCTTGAGGCGGGTGGGCTGACGTTGGCGACGCGGGTTGCTTTCAGGGACCACCATCGGTACACGAGGGGAGACGTGGAGCGGCTGGTTGCTTCGGCTCGCGCTGCAGGAGCAGCGGCGCTGGTCACGACTGAAAAGGATTTTGTGCGGCTGGGCGGGTTGGCGGCGGGGTTTGCGGAGCGGCTACCGCTTAAGACCGCAAAGTTGCGGATTGAGATTGAAGAGGAAGAGCGGGGCATTTCTTGGTTAGAGAAGCGGCTGGCGGAGGGGTCAACCGGGGCACGGCTGTGAGAAAATCGGAGTTTGCATACGCAGACTCAGTTTCGGCTTCTCGTTGTCCGGCTCGGCGCCATGGGCGACATTTTGCATGCGCTGCCGGCGGTGACGGCGCTGCGGCAGGCTCACCCCAACTGGGTGATCGACTGGGTGGTGGAACCGCACTGGCAGGCTCTGCTGGGGGCTGAAAGCGGCGCAGGCGAGGCGGGCAAGCCGAATGCGGCGCGACCGGTGGCGGACCGGCTGCATTTTGCTTCAACCAAGCAGTGGCGCAGGCAACTGCTGAGCCGCAAGACACTGCGCGAGATCAGGAGTTTGCGCAAGGAGCTGCGCGCCGGGGATTATGACGCGGTGATCGACCTGCAAGGGGCGATCCGTTCGGCGCTGGTGGCACGGCTAACAGGGTGCCGGCGGGTGATTGGCGAGGCCGAGCCTCGCGAGCGGGCGGCGCGGCGGCTGTTTACGGAGACGGTGGCCACGCGCGGCGCGCACGTGATTGAGCAAGACGTGGAACTGGCGGCGGCCATTGCGGGCGACGATCTGAAGCCTGTACGGCCGTGGCTGCCGGTGGACCCGGTGGCCGAAGCGTGGGCCAATTTGCGGTTGCCGGCTCAGGCGGCGCGCACCGTGTTGATTAATCCGGGGGCCGGATGGGGCGCGAAGCGCTGGCCGGTGGAGCGCTACGCGGAAGTGGCAAACAGTCTGATTGGGCGTGGGATGCGTGTGGTGGTGAACGCAGGGCCGGGCGAAGAGGCGCTGGCCAACACCATTGTGAAGGAGACGAACGGAGCGGCGGCGCCGCTGCTCTGCTCGATGGCACAATTGATTGCTTTGACGCGGAGAGTGGACCTGGTAATTGCCGGGGACACTGGGCCGCTGCATTTGGCGTGCGCGCTGGGCAAGCCGGTGGTGGGGATCTATGGGCCGACCGATCCGAGCCGCAACGGGCCGTTTGGGACACATTACAAAGTTCTGCGGAATCCGGAGAGCCGCCGCGACCACACGCGGCACGAGCGGCCTGAGGCGGGGCTGCTGACGATTGAGCCGGCAGACGTGTTGAGCGCCGCCACGGAACTGCTTGAAACGGAGAATGCCTCTTGACTTCGCACTCGACTCCTCCAAGAGCCCGCCCCACGCAGTGGTGGCAGCAGGTGGCGCGGCGGATTCGCGTACCACTGGGTTTTGTGACGGCGGCGCTTTATGTGTTTGAGCTTTGGCGGCGCGCGCCGCAACCGGCGGCGGTGGGCTGGAGCCTGGCACTGATTCTACCGGGATTGTGGCTGCGCGGATATGCCTCTGGTTATGTGAAGAAGAACAGCGAACTGACGCAGACTGGCCCTTACGCTTACACGCGCAACCCGCTTTATCTGGGTTCGATTTTGATTGCAGGCGGGTTTGCCGTGGCGCTGCTGAGTTGGCCGGTGGCGGTGGTGCTGGCGGCAGGGTTTGCGATCATTTACGTTCCGGTGATTGCGGGGGAGGAGCGTTTTTTACGGGCGACGTTCCCTGAGTTTGAGGGCTACTGCAAGCGGGTTCCGCGGCTGATTCCGCGGCTGACGCAGGGCCGGAATCCGGAGGGCGAAGCGGCCCCGGGGGCGTTCTCGTTCTCGCTCTATCTGAAGCATCGCGAGTACAATGCAGGTATAGGGGCAGCGTTGCTTTACCTGAGCCTGCTGTTGCTGCACCCTGCTCTCGCCGCGCTTGTCCAGCAGCCGCGATGAATGATTCTCGCGTGGGATGAGCAGCTGAATCAGTTGGACCAAGGAGCCTCGCCTGAAGTTGATGACGCGCACGACCGCCGCAATCTATGTTTGCGTCCTGGCACTGGCTCCGATGGTTGGCGGCCAGCAAGTCCCCACGCTCACGCCGCCCCGCCCCGGATTCAGCTTTCCACAGAAGCAGACGCTCACCTATAGCGTGGACTGGCGGGTTTTTCCGGCCGGAACCGCAGTGATGCATTTTGACGCCTCGGGGGACAGCGAACGCATTACGGCGAACGCAGACACGATCGGGGCAATCAACCTGCTGTTCCACGTGGGCGACCGATTTCAATCGACGTTTGACCGCAACCGGGGATGCACGACTGAGTTTGACAAGCAGACGGTGGAGGGCCGGCGGCAGATCAACTCAACGCTGCGGCTGGACTATGCGCAGGGCGAATCCATATTGGACGAGAAGAACCTGGTGACGGGCAAGAGCAAGCATGTGGAGGCGGGCGTTCCGGGTTGCCTGACGGACCTGCTGACGGGTGTGTTCTATGCTTCGTCGCAGCCGATGACGGTGGGCAAGAGCTTTGGGATTCCGGTGGTAGACGCGATGCACCCGGTGCTGGTGACGATGAAGGTGGAGGGGCGCGAGGAGATCAAGACGCCGCTGGGCACGTTCAAGACCCTGCGCACACAGCCGACGGCCGACGCGGGAGTGGTGAAGAATCGCGGGGAGATCTGGATCTGGTATACGGACGACGAGCGGCATTTGCCGGTGCAGATGCGGGCGCGGCTGTTCTGGGGCACGATTACGTTTCGGCTGACGGGGAACGAGAATAGATAGGGTTGGACTCTCTTCTGGCCGCATAGGCTCTGCTGGTGCGTCGCATTTGCAGACCCCGTAGAATAGCCTTGGATGGCATTTACCGAACAATATGACGTGGCGGTGGTGGGCGCGGGGCACGCGGGCTGCGAGGCAGCGATGGCGGCGGCGCGCATGGGGCTGAAGACCGCGCTGATCACGATGAACCTGGACCTGATTGCGCAGATGAGCTGCAATCCGGCGATTGGCGGGGTGGCCAAGGGGCACCTGGTGCGCGAAGTGGACGCGCTGGGCGGCATCATGGGCGAGGTGGCGGATGCGGTTGGAATCCAGTTCAGGCTGCTGAACACTTCCCGGGGGCCGGCGGTGTGGAGTCCGCGGGCGCAGTGTGACAAGCAGCTTTATCGCGTGAAGATGCGAGAGGTTCTGGAGTCGCAGGCGGGGCTGCATATTCGGCAGGCGGAGGTCGTCGGGCTCGTTTTCGACGAGAGCGAGGGACCAGGGACTGAGGGACTAGGGACTCATGCGGCTGGTGGGGCGGGATCTGCTCGGCGGCGGGTGTTGGGGTTGAAACTGCGAGATGGACGGAGGCTGCTGGCCGGGGCCACGATCATCACTACCGGCACATTCTTGAATGGGCTGATTCACTGCGGCGAAGAGCGGTATCCTGCGGGGCGCAGCGGCGAGCCGGCCTCAGTGCTGCTGGGCGAGGCGCTGCGGGCGCTGGGTCTGAGGACTGTCAGGCTGAAGACGGGGACCCCGCCGCGGCTGGATGGGCGCACCATTCGCTGGGATGCGTTTGAAGAGCAGGCGGGCGACGCCGAGCCGACGCCGTTCAGCTTCCGCACCAGGAAGATTGTGCAGCGGCAGATCAGTTGCCATATCGCCTTCACTACGCCAGAGACGCTGCGCATTATCCGCGAGAACGTTCATCGCTCAGCGATGTACTCGGGACGGATTGAAGGCATCGGGCCGCGCTACTGCCCGTCGATTGAAGACAAGATCGTCAAATTCCCTGACAAGACGCAGCACCAGTTCTTTCTTGAGCCGGAGGGGCTGAACACGCACGAGGTCTATGTGAACGGCATGTCGACTTCGCTGCCGATGGAGGTGCAGGCGGAGATTGTGCGCTCGATTCCGGGCCTGGAAGCGGCGGAGATGCTGCGGCCCGGGTACGCCATCGAGTACGACAGCGTGGACGCTACGGAGCTGGACCGGACGCTGCGCGTGAAGAGCATGGAAGGCCTTTACCTGGCGGGGCAGATTAACGGGACAAGCGGCTATGAAGAGGCAGCGTGCCAGGGGATTATGGCGGGGATCAACGCGGCGCTGTGGCTGAAGGGCGAACCGGCGTTCACGATGGACCGGAGCGAGGGGTATACCGGGATTCTGATCGACGATCTGATTTCAAAGGGAACCGATGAGCCGTACCGCATGTTCACATCGCGGGCGGAGTTCCGGCTGCATCTGCGGATTGACAATGCGGACCGGCGGCTGACGCCGTATGGACGCAGGCTGGGGCTGATCAATGACGAGGCATGGGCCGAGTACGAGCTGAAGCAGGCGCGGATGGAGGCACTGGAGCGGCTGCTGGTGAGCGGGAAGACGGACCCGGAAAAGTTGCAGTCGGCAGGCTTTGGCGAGTTGCCGGCGACGGCGGGATTGACGTGGGCTCACCTGCTGAAGCGGCCCGAGGTGGGGATTGAATCGGTGCTGGGCGCGGTGCGGGACGAGTTGGTGGCGGACCCGCTGCTGGCGGCGTGGGCTGCAGCGCCGGACCGCGACGCGCAGGCAAGGAGCGCGGCACGGGCGGTAGAGACGGAGATCAAGTTTGCCGGGTATCTGGATCAGCAGAAGAAGTCGATTGCCAAGCTGAAGGCGGCTGAGTCGGTGACGATTCCCGAGTGGATTGAGTATGGGGCGATCAGTGGCTTATCGCGGGAGATGCGGGAGACGCTGGAGCGGGTGCGACCGCTGACGATTGGGCAGGCGAGCCGGATTCCGGGGGTTACGCCGGCTGCGCTGGGGCTGGTGCATGTGTCAATACGGTTGCAGGGGGCCAGGAGGATCAGTGAAGCCGTGAACTGATCGTCAGGCGGCGCGGTCCTGAGCGAGATCAACAAGGTGGAATTGGTCGACCATGGCTTCAAGCATGGTTGCGGTGCCTAAGAGTTGTTCAGAAGCGGCAACGACCTGTTCGGCGCCTCCGGAACTTTCTCTGGCGCTGGAGGCGACGGAGCGCATGGTGTCGCTGACGGCAGCGGCGGCGGCCACCTCATGATTGGCGGCCTCGGCGATCTTCTCGACGCGGCCATCGACCTCAATGACCATCTCGGCGATGCGATCGAAGGTGGTGTTGAGGCTGGCGACAATGCCGGCTCCCTCGACAGCTCGGCGGGAGGCGGAGTCAATGCCGGCGGCGGTGAGCTCGGTTTCACTGGCGATGCCGCCGATGAGACTGGCGACCTGGCGGGTAGCCTGGGCAGTGCGCTCAGAGAGGCGGCGGACCTCGCCAGCGACGACGGCAAAGCCGCGGCCATGCTCGCCGGCGCGAGCGGCCTCGATGGAGGCATTGAGGGCCAGCAGGTTGGTTCCGGCGGCGATCTCTTCAATGACGCCGACGATGGAGCCAATCTGCTTTGCGTGTCCGCTGAGGGTGGCGATGCGATTGACGCTCTCCTGGGTATCGCGGGAGAGTTCCTGGATGTGGGTGACCGCGGAGTTAACGAGGACGCCCCCCTGGCGGGCGGCGTGGGCTGCGTTGCGCGCCAGCTTTGAGGCATCGAGGGTGTGGCTGGAGATGGTGGCAATGTCTTGCGAGAGCTGGGCGACGGCCTCGGCTGCGTTGCCGGCGCACTGGCTCTGCTCGGCCATGCGGACGACGACGCGCTCGGAGATGGCGCGGATCTCGCCGGATTTTCCGGTTGTCGCGGTGGATCCGGCACGGACCTGAAGCAGCGCCTGGCGCAGCCGGAGAACATATTGATCGAAGCCAGCGGCGAGGGCGCCGATTTCGTCGTCGCGCTCGGTGCCGAGCAGGGTGTTGAGGTCGGCCGTGGCCAGGTGGCTGGTGAGATCCGCGACCGGTCGGAGGACGAGCCGTTTGAGCAGGAGCAACTGGCAGCCGATGATGAGGGCGACCATCATGAAGGTGCCGGCGGCAGGCAGGCTGAGGATCTTGATCTCAAGCCACAGCACGTCAGATGCGGGGTAAGCGGTGAGCACCTTGTATCCCCAGGCGGGATAGTTTTCCTCGTGGATGATCCAGCCGGCGGGATTCTTGCGCAGCAATTCCAACCCTGCATCGGAGATGCGGGTTGAGTGATAGACTGCGGCGCCGGAGGGTTTGAGAAGGGCGAGAAATCCATGGTCGAGGATGCCCGCGCCCTGAATGATGGCGCCGAGGGCGTTGATGGAGTCGAGGCGGTAGCCGGTATACCAGGCGCCGGCCAGATTGCCTGAAGCGTCGAGCATAGGGACGTAACTGGTGATGTAGGGGACACCAAGAATCTCAACCAGGCCGCTGAAGGGCTTGCGCTGGGTCAGCTGGGCGTATGCCTTGCCCTTGGTATCGAGCACAGTGCCGACAGCGCGGGAACCGTCGGGTTTGAGGACGTTGGTGGTCACGCGGATGAAGTTGGATCCGTCCCAGGCGAAAAGGGTGGCGGTGCCGCCGGCCAGGTCTTTCACACGATCAACCATGGCGAAGTTCATGACCTGGGACTCTCGGCCAAGGCGCAGGTCAGGCACGGACCGGCCTTCGACAGAAGCTTGCCCGGAGAGAAAAGGTACGCCCTTTAGGCGGCTCTGGTCCTGAAGGAGGCGCATGGCGTTTTCAACCTGGAGGCGGGAGAGCTGATCGATGGTGGCGATATGACTGATGGCTTCAGTTGCCTGGCGGGTGGCGTCCTGGGCGGCGGTGCGGTCAATCCACGAAGAGGCAATGCGCCAGGCAAACCCCGCGCAGAGCAGGCAGGCGGCGAACACGACCATCAAAGTGAGCAAAGCCAGGCGGATGCCCAGTGAGGAATTCTTCATGGAATCTGGTCCTTCTTCCTCCGCGACTTAGCTTTGGCAAGTTCCTGGACCGCTGCACAGGGGATGGATTGTGTATCGGCAGCAGAGTTGAGTCCAGTAGAGCAGAAGTGCGGGCGGGGTCAGGCGGCTTGGACGGCGTCGAGATTGGGCTTGTCGAGGTTGGGGAGCAGGCCGGTGAGCAGGCCGATGGCGGGGAGCCATGCGCAGAGCTTGTAGACGTAGGCGATGCTGGTGAGGTCGGCGATGTGGCCGAGGACGGCAGCGCCGATGCCGCCCATTCCGAAAGCGAGACCGAAGAAAATGCCGGAGACCAGGCCGACGCGGCCGGGCATGAGTTCCTGCGCGTAAACCAGGATGGCTGAGAAGGCCGAGGCGATGAGGAAGCCGATCACCGCGGAGAGAATGCCTGTCCAGAAGAGGTTGGCGTGGGGCAGCATGAGGGTGAAGGGCAGCACGCCGAGGATGGAGGCCCAGATGACGTATTTGGGGCCGATGCGGTCGCCGATGGGCCCGCCGAGGAAGGTGCCCATGGCTGCCGCGCCGAGAAAGACGAAGAGGTGGAGTTGGGAACTGCGGACGGAGATGTGAAAGCGGCTGATGAGGTAGAAGGTGAAGTAGCCGCTCATGCTGGCGAGATAGAAATACTTGGAGAAGATGAGGGCCACCAGCACGAGGAGGGCGCGCACGACGGTGGGCGTGGGCAGGGGCGAGCGTTGCGGCAGGTGGAGATGGCTGGGAGTGGCGCGCTGGAGGTGGTGGGAGCGCCAGCGGCCGACAAAGGTAAGGATGACGGCTCCGGCGGCAGCGACGATGGAGAACCAGGCCATGCCACGCTGGCCGAGGGGCAGGACAACGAAGGCAGCGAGAAGGGGTCCGATGGCGCTGCCGGTGTTGCCGCCGACCTGGAAGAAGGATTGGGCAAAGCCATGGCGGCCGCCGGAGGCGAGACGCGCGATGCGGGAGGACTCGGGATGGAAGATGGCCGAGCCGGCGCCGACAACGGCGGCGGCGAGCAGAAGCATGTTGAAGGTGGGGGCCGTGGCGAGCAGGAGGGTACCGGCCAGGGTGAAGCCCATGCCAAGGGTGAGGGCATAGGGCATGGGGCGGCGGTCAGTATAGAGGCCGATGAAGGGCTGCAAGAGACTGGCCGATGCCTGGTAGGTGAGGGAGAGCAGGCCGATCTGGCCGAAATTCAAGTGGAACGACGATTTGAGGATGGGATAGATGGAGGGGAGCAGGGACTGCACCATGTCATTGAGCAGGTGGCAGACGCTGACGGCGACGAGGATGTGAAAGACCGTCGCGGCCGCGGCGGGAGCGGGGGCGGCTGCGGGAATGGGGAAGGTTTGAGGGCTTTGGGCCATGGTTGGGGCTCAATCCATGCTACAGGGCTTGAGACCCCGGACGCACAAGTCGCACCTGCGAACCGCGAGTTGACGAGATCTGAAGTGTCTGTGCGCGGCTACTGGCTCTTCTCGCCCCGGGAAAAGAGGGGGATATGGAAGGGCATCTCGGCGTTGGACTGCTTTTTGGGCTTGGTTGTGGAGTCTTCACGCAGCGTGGTGCGCTGCGAGTTGATGCAGACCCAGCCGCCGCGGAGGCGCTCATAGACGTGGGTAAAGACGCCCTTTTCGTCGACCTCGCCGGAAGCGATCTTGTGGTGGAGGGTGTAGGTGCCGTTGGCCACGGAGATGTCGCCGAGGAGGCGGACGGTGATGACGCGCTGCTCCATGTGCATGGTGCGGTCTTCGCCGGTGATCAACTGGGCCAGTTGCTGGTTGCGGGTGGTGATGTCTCCGCTGGCCGACACGTCAACAAACAAGGGGGACAAGACGAGTTCGAGGCTGTACTGGTCGCGCATGTTGAGCGCAGTGGACCAGGCGTCTTCAATCTTCTGGAATTCGCGCAGTTCCGGGCTTTCAGCCGAGGTGGCCGCATTTTTGACCGGAGTGGCAACGGGCGCGGCATTCGGGGTCTGGGCAAAACCGGCGAGGCAGGAGAGGATACCAGCGAAAAACAAGGCCGCGGTGCGGGTCATAAGCAACATCGACTCCCCATTGAGATTGAATCTCTTCGAGCAGTTCTCCAGTTCACGCGAGATCACTCACATTGTGCAAGATGGCTTTTCTTAAGGAAAACGCCACTCAGCACCTGTGGCTGCCTCGACACCAACCGGAGAATCGCTATAGACGATGATAGCTCGTGGATTTGGGGGCAGCAGGAAGGATTGCGTTAAAACGCGCAACTACGGCGGGGAAAGCGCTAGACGAGGGCCTGAAGCTGCTGTGGCTCGTGGAGGGTGACGAGGGAGTCTTCGATGGAGATCCAGCCGTCTTTGCGGAACTGGCCGAGGGTGCGGGTGACGGTTTCCCGGGTGGTGCAGGCCATGGAGGCCATCTCTTCATGGGTGAGCAGGAGGGGGAAGCGGTATCCGCCGTCGTTGAGATGTTCGCCGATCTGGTGAGCCAACTCGAGCAGCAGACGGCCGAGGCGTGCGGCGACGGTCTCAGCGAGGGCGATGCGGCAGGCATCCTGAAGGGCGAAGCGATACTCCTGGCAGATGCACTGAACAGCGCGCATCTGGGCTTCTTTGTGGCTGCGCAAAAAGCTGAGGAAGCGGTCGCGCTCGACGGGGCGCAACTGGGCGGTGGTGAGGGACTCGGCAGATACTTCATAGACACCGTGGGAGAGGACGGCATAGAGGCCGAGCATGGAACCGGGACCTGCGACGCGGACGATCATCTGGCGGTCCTGAGGACGGCCGGCGGTGAGTTTGAGGTATCCGCTGCAGATGAGGTAGAGGCAGCGCGCATCTTCTCCCTGGGTGAAGAGCGAGGCCTGGGCGGGGAGCGAGATGGTGCTGGTGGCCAGTTCGAGGTCAGCGAGGACGGCGCTGCCGAGCGAGCAAAACCAGCCGGGACGGCGATTGGCACAGGCCGCACACCCGGCCGGGACCTGCCGGGTAATGTGCTTCTGGCGGGCTTGCGTGGCTGCCGAAATTGCCGTTCCGTCCATGGTGTTGCTCCATCTACGGCAGACTGAGCGCTTTGTTTTCTGCCATTTGCCGGAGCTTGTGGCTGGCTTGAACGGCTCCGCTCGCAGTTAATTGCGCCCTGGGTCTTAAAAAGAAGACTCTTTCCTATTGGCAGTTTGCCGGAGGTGGAGGCGCAGTGAATGTGATGGGCCTCACATCAATACAACAGGGTTGGGTTGCGAAGTTGGAACTGCGGCGGTTGGGGAAGGTGGCTCGGGGTATTCGTATTGAGCGCGGCGCGGCCCAGCGGCGGAGAAGCGGCCGCGAAAGCTTGATTCAAACGAAGGATCAGGAGAGGCAACATGGACGGTTCATCCGCGCTAAGCAGAGATGGTGTTCATTCCTGCTCAGCCGCATGAGTCGAAATCTGATTTTCTGCATACGGAACACCCGGAGCTTTCGAGATGCGGGAAGTGGGCACGGCAGGGTGGTTTTCAAACGGGATGCGGGTCCGGATGAGTGAGGTATTTCGATGCTCGCTGGAGCGATTTTTTGTGGGAATGTAATAGGTGTCACTAGGCGGGGATGGATTCGGCGTTGGGGTGCACGCATGGGTGATGTACCCCACAAATTCGAGTTCCGAAACAGCGTGTTACAAATCGGACGTCGATCCGGGACCCGCTCACTGAATTCCCCGCGACCAGGGGTAGATTTTGGGAGAACTGATTATGCAAGATGCAACAAGATCATCGAAAGCGGTCTTCTCCACGCATAGAAACGAGCCTCAAGTGCAATTGCCGAATTTCGTGGTTTCAAGCAGGTGGCCTGGGCTGCACGCCTGTTTGATGTTGATGGTGACGGCAGGCATATTTTGGGCCGCAGCAGCCGGAGCTCAGGCTGCGAAGAGCGTGGCGGGCGCCAAAGGGACGCAAGCCGAGGAAGCCGCAGCGACCGGGTTTGTGGGGGCGGAGACGTGCGCCGGGTGCCACGCAGAAGTGGCGAAGTGGTTTGCCGACAATCCGCACACGAAGATGGCGCTGATGCACGGGGGCACGGGCGTGACGTGCGAGAACTGCCATGGAGCGGGCGGCCAGCACGTAGCAGGCGGCGGAGATGTGACCAAGATCTTCAATCCGGCGAATGCCCCGGCGAAGGATGTGGATGCCAAGTGCCTGGGCTGCCATGCCGGGGCGCATCCGAACTTCGATCACTCACCCCATGCCAAGGCCGGTGTTAGCTGCGTGGGTTGCCACAACGTGCACGGGGGCTCAGACAAGGAGCAGCTGTTGAAGGCTGCCGAGCCGGCGCTTTGCTTTCAGTGCCACAGCGACGTGAAGCCGGCGTTCTCGATGCCATTCCACCACAAGGTAAACGAAGGGCTGGTGCAGTGCAGCGACTGCCATGACGTGCATGGCACATTTGGGAACAACAATTTGAAGGCGACGGCGGATCAGAATGCGATCTGCACGAAGTGCCACGCGGAGACGCGCGGGCCGTTTGTCTACGAGCACGCGGCGGTAAAGGCCGAAGGGTGCCTGGGGTGCCACTCGCCGCATGGCTCTCAGAATGCGCGGCTGCTGAACATGCCGAACATCAACGGGTTGTGCAATCAGTGCCATAGCCCGGTGGCCGCGGGCACGGTTCACTCAATGAATGCAGGCTCGTCAGAGATTACGCCCTGCATCAGCTGCCACACGTTCATTCACGGATCGAACGTGAATCCGGCGTTTCTGAGATAGGCGGGTGAATGAGGATTGCGCCGCCCCAAGGTGCGGCGCAATTCGACCTTTGAAGCAAATCGCAGATGCAGTTTCAACCATTCGATGTCGGCAAGATCGATGTCGGTAAGGGATTGTTGTTCAAAAAATGAGGCTCTTTATGAAGAAAATCGGCTGGTTCTCGCAACTGTTCAAGCAACAGTCCTCTCCCGCAATGATCCCGCACCTTGCCGGGGGCATTGGAGCGGCCATTTTAATCATGATGACGGGCATTGCCGCGGCCCAGAATCCAACGACAGCCACTCCGTTTCCTTCGCCGGAGACCCACGTTGCCGCTCCGGACGGGTACACGATGCATCAGAGTGTGGACGTGGGCGGGCGGATCGCGGGCATCAGAGGCAGCGGGGCGATGTATGACACGCTGGTGAATCTACAAACGGGGCCGCGCGTGCTTGGCGAGAGCTTTGAGCTGCGGGCGGCGCCGGGCAAGAAGGGTACGCTGATTGATTCGCTGCGGGCGATTGGCAGCGGATTTGGCGGCGATCCTAACAGTCTTGCGAAGCTGGATTTCTCGAAGGGGAAGATCTACGAGTTCTCGGGATTATTCCGGCGCGACCGGCAGTACTTTGACTACGACCTGCTGGGGAACCCGAACATTCCGGGAGGGCAGTCGATCCCTGTGGGAACGACGGGCTCACTTGCGTGGCCGCAGGTTGAGCAATCGACGGTGCTGTTCAACACGGTTCGCCGGATGACGGACGCCCGCCTGACGCTTTTCCCGCTGTCGAAGGTGACTTACCGGGCGGGGTACTCGCAGAACATTTTTCAGGGGCCGAGTTTGAGCCCCAGCGGGTATCAGTTCGCCACAGGCAATGGCATACTGCAGGAGTTCCAGCGCAACAGCACCGATGACTTCACGGGGGCGATCGACTGGAAGCCTGTGCAGGGGACGCTGGTGACGTTTGAGGAGCAGATCGACCACTACAAGGCCGACTCCTACTTCACGCTGGCACCGAGCGACTTTATTGCGCAGGAGGCAGACGGGACCCCGGTGGCGCTGAACAACTATGACAGCCTGACGCCGCTGAAGGACTTCTGCGACATCTTTGCCCAGGGCGCGAATCCGGTATTCACGGCGCCTTCGGCCGGCGGGTTCCCGGTGATCAGCCCCTACTGTTCGGCAGTGACGAGCTACACGCGAACCCAGCCGACGCGGATTCTGTATCCTACGGAGATTCTGCGGCTGCAAAGCTCGAGCATCAAGAACATCTCAATGAATGGCGATGTTCGCTATACGAACGCGAACTTGAACCTGGCCAACTATTACGACAGCTACCAGGGCCTGAATCAAACAGCGGTAAAGAGCGGCACACCTCCGGCGACGACGGGATATTACGGCGTGCGGTCGCTCTCGTATGCGGGGAATGCGACCGCCAAGCGGGAGGTGTTTGCTGCCGATTATGGGCTGATCTGGGAGGCGACCAAGACGGTGAGCCTTGCCGACCAGGTGAGCTTCTCGAGTGTTCGGCAGCCGGGCACAGGCATCATTACGAGCGAGGTGATGGTGAAGACGCCCACGGATACCGCCATTTCGTTCGGCAACGCGAGCATCAACAATCCCACCCTGATTACAACAAGCGCCGCGCCGGGCGCGGCCACGTTTGAAGGCAGCGGCGCGGTCGGCACTCCGTTGCCGGGCTACTTTGGACAAGACTTTTTGACCAACAACCTGACGGGAAGCTGGGATGCTGGGTCGCGCACCACGGTTTCTCTCACCTATCGTCACGTGGCGCACACGATTGCCCAGGGCAGTCCGCACAACACGCCGCTGGCTGTAGGCGCGACTTCGAATGGAACGGTAACCATCAACGAGGACGGCGGAATCCTGAGCGCCTCGGTACGCCCCACCTCCAATTGGGAAGTAAACGGCTCGGCTGAATTACTGTATGCCGACAACGCATTCACAGCGGTGGGCGCGCGACAAACCCGGCACTACAGGGTGCATACCAAGTACAGGCCAAAGACGTGGGCGACCCTTACGGGGGCCTATAACGACCGGGAGCGGCATAACAACACCAACAACAACCAGGCCGCGGTTACAGCCAGCGACACGCCGTACGAGGGTCCGCTGGATCACGTGGACTACAGCCGGGTTGTGAGCATGGGCGCGGTGCTGGCGCCGAATGAGCACTATGGGCTGGATTTCAACTACGCCTATAGCGATGTGTATACGGCGACCAACATCTGCTTTGACAACGGGGCCTCAGCCACGCTGCCGGGCACTGCCTCGTTGAACAGCAGCGGCGGGCCGAATGTTTGCCCGGGCGTGTTTACGCGCGGGTCGACGACGCAGCTTGCGGACTGGTTCGGCAGGGACTTCATGCATGCGCCGACGCAGTACGGTTCGGTCACGTTTACGACGTCTCCCTCGAAGCGAGTCCACTCCGACATTGGCTATCGCATCAGCGCGGTGAACGGGAACCAGTTTTACACCGATGCGCGCTCGGTGAACGGATCGCTGCAGTCGGCCTACCAATCTCCTTTTGTGAACATCGCGTGGACGATTCATCCGGGGTTGATCTGGAAGGCAGAGTACAACTTTTACGGGTACGGCGAGGGCGGTCCCTCAGGGCCGCAGGACTGCAGCACTTCAACATCGCTGACGTCCACAGTGGTTCCGTGCAGCTCACTGGCCGAGCCGACGGGATTGACCGAGTCGCCAGCCGGGCTGACCGCTCCCAGAAACTTCCACGCCAACAACATCACCCTCGGAATGCATTACGACTTCTGAGGCTCAAACCTCGTTGCCGGTGAAGGAGGCGGGACGATCCGGATTCAAGGGATTTGTCCACTACCGCTTTTCACATCATCAAACAGGCTCGGCATCCCGGGGATTTTGATCGGGGTGCCAAACTTGTTTATGATGGTATTCATTTCCATCCTGCAGACTTCCCCACGTCTGAAAGTTGGCGCACGGGGGCACGAACGTAATAGAATCCGCAGGTCAGGCGCATCTTTGCGCATTGGCCGCGGAAATGACGAAGGAGTTCTACGATGACAAAGATGACCCGTTCCCAGGTGGTATTGGCTGTTACGTTTTCTCTGGCCAGTGCCGTGTGCCTTGCCCAATCGGGCGGCGAAGCGACTTACAAAGCCAAGTGTCAGAGCTGCCATGGCGCAGCCGGCGTTCCGAATCCGGGCATTGCCAAGATGATGGGCGTCAAGCCGCTGTCAGATCCGGCGATCAAGGCCCTGACCGTGGACCAGATGGTTGCCGCGGTGAAAAACGGCAAGGGCAAGATGTCGGCGTTCAGCGGCAAGCTGAGCGATGCCGAGATCAAGGGCGCCGTGGAGTACTATCGCGGCTTGAAGTAGGCAGCGCAATCTGGCTTTGGGGCGAGCAAGCTTTTTTCTCAGCTCCGGCGCCAGGATGGGCAAGCGAGATTTCAAGTTCAGCGGCGTGCCTGGCGCGCCGCTGAACTTGAAATGGGCTTATTTTTTGGCTGTTCTGGCTGTGGGAAGTTTTTTTGGCTCTTGAGGCGCCAGGTATATGCAGTGTGTCGGCCCGCTTGCTTCGGGCTAAATGTTGAATTTTCAGGGGGGCAACGTGGCATTGTTTCAAAAATTTCGTGAAGGCTGGGTCCGGCCGGCGCTGTTTTTCGGCAACAACCCCATCAGCCTTGCCGGCGGAGCAATAACCAGCGCATCCGGCGTAACCATGATCGGCTATTGGCTGGTGGAGCTGTTTGGCCGGCCCAACGACAATCCCTATCTTGGCATTATCTTCTTCCTGCTTTTGCCGGCGCTTTTCATTTTTGGTCTGGCGCTGATTCCGGTAGGCGTGTTTGTTCGCCGGCGAAAACTGCAGTTAGCCGGACAGATTCCGGCTGAATTCCCCAAGGTCGATTTCAACGACCGCATGTTCCGCCACGGCGTGGATATTGTCCTGGTGGCTACAGTAGTGAACCTGCTGGTGGTGGCGATGGCCAGCTATCGCGGGGCGGCGTATATGGATTCTCCGCAGTTCTGCGGACAGAGCTGCCACGTAATGCATCCGGAGTACACGGCATACAAGGTAGCGGCGCACTCGCATGTGGAGTGCGTCGCCTGCCACATTGGCTCAGGGGCGGCCAGCTACTTTGCCGCCAAGGTGAACGGGACCAAGCAGCTTCTTGAGGTTTCTTTCGATCGCTATCCGACGCCGATCGAGTCGCCGGTGAGCAGCTTGCGCCCAGCACGGGACATCTGCGAGGGCTGCCACACGCCAGCGCGGTTTATCGGGGAAAAGCTGCTTGTGAAGTCCAGCTTTGCGGACGACGAAAAGAACTCAGAGAACCAGACGGTGGTTGTGCTTCACCTGGGCGGGCGGGATTCACTCTCGCATTTGACGGGGATTCACGGGGTTCACCTGGGCCACATTGAATACGTGACCACCGATCCCACGCGGACCGCGATTCCGTGGGTGCAGAAGCGGAATGCTGACGGAACCGTTACGGAGTTTGCCTCATCGACGGCCGGCGCCGGCGTGCCGAAGGGCGAGCGGCGGGTGATGGACTGCATCGACTGCCACAACCGCGCAGCGCATCCGTTTACGACGGCGGAAGATGCCTTGAACCGGGCCATGGCGGAGGGGGCGGTGAGCTCTGACCTGCCGTGGGTTCACAAGGAAGGCCTTGAACTGCTGAAGGCCAACTATGCGACGGAAACCGAGGCTGCCACGAAGATTCCGCAGCAACTGACGGAATTCTACCGCTCCCAGCATCCTGAGGTGCTGGCGGCAAAAGCTGACCTGGTGAAGGCGGCGGGGGACGAACTGGTGGTGCTTTACAGCCAGAACGTGTTTCCGGCGATGAAGGTGACCTGGGGAACGCATCCGAATCACATTGGCCACATGAGCTACCCGGGGTGCTTCCGGTGCCATGACGGCGACCACAGCTCAAAGGACGGCAAGTCCATTACGCAGGACTGCGCGGCCTGCCACAATCTGCTGGCGGTTGAAGAGACCAAGCCGAAGGTTCTGGCGGACCTGGGCATCCAGTAGGGCAACACCCGACTCCCTCGCTTACCCTCGCGATCCGGACGGATCGCGAGGGTAAGCGGGGGAGTTTTTTGTTCATCCGGAACGACTTCAGTGCCTGCTCATCCCCGTAGAGTCAAGAATCTGCTGTTTGAGACCCGTCCGCCCGCAGTACAATCGGTGCGAAACACCACGAATCCACGAGCCCTCTGCCTGTAGCCGGGCGGGGCGCCAAGGCCGCTGCATGATGGAAGATCAACAGATGTTCCTTTCGGTTCGCCGGAATGCGGCGCGGTTGCTGCCGGATTCGTGTACAAAGAGGAAGATGGCACACAAACCAAGCACCGGTCTGCCGCTCGCAATCCTTCTGCTTTTGAGCCTGGGAACAGCTGTTGGCCAGGCAAGCCGCGCCACGGAGGCAGAGCCGATTGCGCCCGCTGCCCCTTCGCGCCTGGCTGGAGATTGGCATAGCCGCGAGATGGTGACGCTGGCAGCCAGCAAGCCGCCGGCTTCTTCTGCGCAGGTGGTGGGCGCTGCGCCGTCTCAGGCCCAGTTAGACCGGATGCTGCTGCTGCTTTCACCCTCTGCGGCGCAACAGCAGGCGCTGGCCACGGAGATTGCAACACTTCAGAACACCGCATCGGGAAAATATCATCACTGGCTGACGCCGGCTGCGTTTGCCAGGAGCTTTAGCAACAGCCCGTCGGACGTAGCCGCGGTGTGTAGCTGGCTGCGCAGCCAGGGGTTTGCCGTGGCTCCGTTGCCGGTCGGATTGGGGTGGGTTGAGTTTTCAGGCACTGTGGCCCAGGTTGAGCAGGCGTTCCGGACCCAGGTAAACTCGATCACTTATGGCGGCGAGACACGCGCTGCGCTGGCGGGGCCAATCTCAGTGCCTGCGGCGTTCAAGCCCCTGATTCATGGGCTTGTGTCGCTGGATGGGGCACTGGCAACGCCGGCGATTACAGCGGTGCAGCCGGTTTCAGGCTCGGCGGCTGAGCTGGCGGCGGAGACCTCCGCGGCCAAGGCTGCCGGGCTGACACCGCAACGAATGGCGCAGATGCTGCACCTGGACGCGCTGCACACAACGGGCGTGACGGGCAAAGGCGAGAGCATCGCGATTGCCGCGCGCAGCGATGTGCGGAGCGAGGATATTGCGGCGTTTCGTGCCGCGTTTGGGCTGCCGGCGAGCCAACTGACCGTCACGCACAGCGGGGCCGATTCGGGCATTGTCCCGGCCGACCAGGCAGAGGCCACGATGGCGGCCGCCTGGGCAGGAGCAACGGCACCGGAGGCGCAGATTGTGCTGGTTCCCGCGGCCACTACGAAGGCCACCGATGGGCTGGACCTGAGCCTGGCGGCGATTGTGAATCAGGCGCTGGCGCACACGGTGACGGTGGGCTACTCAGCCTGCGAGCCGGCGTTGAGCGAGGCGCACCAGGCATTTTATGCAGCGCTTTATGAGCAGGCGGCAGCCGAGGGAATCGCGGTGATTGCGGCCACGGGCGACAGCGGGGCCGCAGCCTGCGAGGCGGCAGGCAGCGCAGCCCGGGTGAGCAGCGGATACGGGGTGAATGCGCTGGCTTCAACGCCCTGGAACACGGCGGCGGGCGCGGCAGGCCGTAGTGGCGCGGGAGCCGATCTGTCTGCATGGACCCAGATCAACTCCGCGGACCCTGCTTATGCGGGTGGTGGTGGCGCCAGCCTGCTGTATGCCGCGCCGGTTTGGCAGGCGGCCGCGCGTGGGGCAGAAGCCTCATCGGCAAAGGCAGCCGCAGCCGAGACGCATGTGATGGAAGAATTGCAGAGCGCCGGGTTGACGCCGGGATTCAGGCTGCTGCCGGACGTAGCTCTGCCCACAGCGCTGGACTCTGGCGTGAATCGGGGGCTGGCCTTCTGCCTGGGTAACGCAACAACGAGCGGCTGCACACTGGTTCGTGCGGGAGGCAGCAGCGCCTCGGCGGCTATTTTGGGCGGGGTGGGCGCGCTGCTGGCGCAAAAGTATGGCGCGCAGGGCAACCTTGCGCCGGGACTCTATGCGCTGGGCAAATCGGCGACGGCAACGACGATCTTTGACGATGTGGCAGAGGGAAGCGCGCAGCTGGCATGCGTGGCCGGGAGCGCCGGCTGCGCCGCGAACGGGCAGATGGGCTTCAGGGCGGCTGCGGGCTATGATCTGGCCAGCGGCCTGGGCTCGGTTAACGCAAAGGCGCTGGTTGACAGCTGGCCAAGGCCGATGGCATCGGGCACCCAGCCGGTGACGATCACGATTTCGCTTTCGCCCGCCACGACCAACAGCTACTACAATCCATCGGCTTCTGTAACCTTCCAGGGCAGCGTGACGGACCCGACTTCCGCCGGTATTCCTACAGGGACGTTGACGTTTATCAACGCAACCACGGGAGCGGCTCTCTCAGGAACGTCGACCGGGACGCTGGACGGCAGTGGCAACGCAAGCGTGACACTGGTGCTGAGTACGGTCTTCAGTACGTTGAATACCTATGAGATCTCTGCTGTTTACAGCGGCGACTCAATCTATGCGCAGTCAACGGCGCCGGACCAGTTGAGCCTGACTGTGCAGCAAAGCAGCATGGCGCTCACGTTAACACCCTCGACGACCACGCCCGCCGCGGGCGGCACGATGTCGGTGGTGGTGGGGGTGGCGGTGGCGGCCAGCAGCGTAGTGCCCGCGGGCAGCGTGGCTCCGACGGGCAAGGTGACGCTGAACGTGGCGGGCGGGCCGGCCGCGGAGTCCTACACGGCGCAGGCGGCCACGGCGGCCGGCGTAACCACTGCGACGTTCAGCGCGGTGACGGTGCCGGGTGTTGGCAAATTTACGCTGCAAGCAACGTATGCAGGCGACTCGAACTACCTGGCGGCAACGTCAGACCAGATCACCATTACTGTTGCGCAGGGCACGACGACCACCGCGCTGGCCGTAACCGGCACACCGACGCTGGGAATTCTGAATACCACTTACACGCTGACGGCGACGATTACCCCCTCTGCCACAACGCCTGCCGTAACGGGCACTGTGAACTTCTACGATGGGGGTAAACTACTGGGCTTCACGACGGTAAGCAGTTCGAGCACAAGCGCAGGCGATACGGCGACGATTACCGCCTCACTGGCCAACAACACCGCGCACGCGCTGACCGCGGTCTACTCCGGAGATTTGAACTGGGCAGCGAGCGCCTCGACGGTTGTTGACATTCCGGTGGCGACGCTGGCAGACACCGTTGTGCTGACGGCGAACAACCTGACCACGGACCCGGTGACCGGGCTGCTGATGGCGGCTCCGGGCCAGGACGCGATTCTCGTAGCTACGGTCACACCGGCTGTGGCTCCCGTGGTGGGCAGCGGCGAGCAGGCTCCCAATGGGTATGTCGACTTTTACCTGGTCACTAGCCTGGGGAACACGCTGCTGGGCCGGGAACTGCTGGTGCGGTCTGGAGTGAGCGATATCTCGGCGGCCACGTACACCTCCGCGACGCTGCCCGGTGGCAATGATTCGATCATTGCCTACTATGAGGGCGACACCTACTACAGTTCCGGAACTTCGAACGGGCTGAACCTTGAGATTCAGAGCTTCACGATTGTTGGCGACCCCTCGAACCCTGCACCGGGGTTGACCATCGTAAAAGGCACAGCGGGGACAGCGGCCTACGACCTGACCGGGTTGGGGGGCTATAGCGGCCAGATCCAGGTGACCTGCACCGTGCCGGCAAACATCTACATGACGTGCACACCGAGTCCGCAGCAGGTGACGCCAAGCGCAATCATTACATTTACGGTTTCAACGTTTACCAGCGGCAGTTTGACACCGGTGACTGCAAGCAACGAGCGCAGGCTGCCGTGGTCGCGCGTGGCCGGGGGAACGGCACTGGCCTTGCTTGCCTTCTTCCTGCTGCCTTTTGGGCGGCGGGCGCGCATCTTTAGCGGCAAATCGGCAAGGCGCTTCTGGATCGTGCTTCTGTTGCTGGTGGGCCTGGGGGGAACGGGGATTGGGTGCAACAGCGTGAGCGGCATTTCGGGTTACACGCAGGGAACGCCGCTGGGAACGGTTGCACTGACCATCACGGCCTCGCCTTACGTGGATAACACAGTGGTGTTCAAGAACCTGACCTTGCTGGTGAATGTGGTGCCTCAGCCATAAGCTGAAGGTTGAATGCAGGCTGACGGGGCGTCCGCGATGCGGGCGCCCTTCTTGTTTCGGCGGACAGTTCCGCCACCGGGCGTGGTAGGCTGGCACTTCAGTTGGAAGGAGCCTGCCTTCATGCCTTCAAACCAGCCTCTGCACTTCAATCTTGTCGCCGCCGCCCATGCGTCGATGCTCGAGCACGGCTTTCAGCCGGATTTCCCTGCCGGAGCCGATGCCGAATTAGCCGCAATTCAGGCACAGCCAGGCCTGCCGGCCACCCCTGGGGCGCAGGACCTGCGCAACCTTTTGTGGTCGTCAATCGACAACGACACTTCGAAGGATTTGGATCAGATTGAGTGGGCCGAACAGCTGGCAGACGGGCGCATCCGCGTGCTGGTGGGCGTGGCCGACGTGGACGTGCGCGTGCCTCTGGGCACATTGCTCGACGACCACGCGACGAGCGAGACTACCTCGGTCTACACAGGCGTGAAGGTTTTCCCCATGCTGCCGCCGGAGCTTTCCGAAGGCATCACTTCGCTGAACGAGAATGAAGACCGCGTAGCGGTGGTGATTGAGTTTGCAGTGGATGCGGCGGGCACGGCGACGGACGGGAGGGCCTATCGGGCGCTGGTGCGGAACCGCGCGCAACTGGCCTATAACGGGGTGGGCGCATGGCTTGAAGGCACCGGACCGGCTCCGGGCAAGGTGGCCGCCAACGCCGAACTCGCCGCGCAGTTGAAGCTGCAGGACAAGGCCGCGCAGAGCATGGTGGGAGGGCGGTTCCAGCATGGCGCACTGGATTTGGAGACCATCGAGACACGGCCGGTAATGCTAGCCGGAGAGGCAGTGGACATCGTTCGCCAGAACAAGAACCGCGCCACATCGCTGATTGAAGAGTTCATGGTAGCGGCCAACGGCGTGATCGCCAGGACGTTTGAAGATGCAGGCGTGGCGTCGATCCGGCGGATTGTGCGCACGCCCAAGCGCTGGGACCGGATTGTGGAGCTGGGCGAGGGGCTGGGAACCACGCTGCCCGCGGAGGCGGACTCAAAGGCGTTGAATGACTTTTTGCTCGCGCAGAGACAGAAGGACCCGGAGCACTTTGCCGACCTCTCACTGGCGGTGGTGAAGCTGCTGGGGCCCGGCGAATATGTGCTGGTGAAACCGAACGAGGTGTCGCCCGGCCACTTCGGGCTGGCCGTGCAGGACTATACGCACTCGACGGCTCCGAACCGCCGCTTCCCTGACGTAGTGACGCAGCGGCTCCTGAAGGCGTGGCTCGGTAAAGGAAAACAGCCCTACTCTGAAGATCAGCTCAATACCATCGCCGTGCATTGCACGCTGATGGAAGACAACGCACGGAAGGTGGAGCGCGATATGCAAAAGCGCATCGCCGCGGTGGTGCTGCATCCGAGGATTGGGCAGAGCTTCCCGGCGATCGTCACGGGGGTGAATAAGTACGGCACGTTTGTGCGGACACTCGACCCGCATGTGGAGGGAATGCTGGTGCAGGGCAGCAAGGGGCTGGATGTGGGCGACAAGGTGACGGTGAAGCTGATCTCGACCGATCCGCAGCGGGGGTTTATTGATTTTGCGGCGTGAGGCTGTTCACATCCCCGGCGGGCCTTGGACCAGGCCGACGAGGTGGCCCTCGGGGTCGAGGAAGCCGGCGATGATGCCGCCGTCGGGGATCGTATGGGGGCCGAAGGCTTTCTTGCCACCCTTGGTCTCGATCAGCGTCAGAGCGTCGGCCACGCTGGCAACTGCAACATAAAACATGACATGGCGGCGAGGCTCATCGCCGGAGCCGATGCCACCGCCGGAGCCGGAACCGGTCTCGACCAGCGAATAGCCCTTCATGATGGGGGTGATCTTCCAGTCGAAGATGCTCTTGTAGAAGCCTTCAAGCAGATCCTGGTTTTCGCCAATGATTTCAAAATGGACAACTGGGTTGGGCATGGGTGTTGCCTCCTCGTCGCTTAAATCTTAGGCCACTCTAGAGGGCCGGTTGCCTGCCCATCCGAGGGAAAAATCGCGGCTGCAAAAATAATTCTTTGATACCCTCTTGCAATTTATCGCTAATTGCGATATATCTATTGCATATTGCAATGGTACTCCGAGATGAATGGTTCTCCGAGATGCACGACGCGACCTTTGCAGACGGAACAGGAAACTGAGCGGGACGAGCGCTGTTCGCTGGTCATTGTCCGCTGTGAGCTGCTTTTATGAAGCTGGGCGAGAAAATCCGGTATTTGCGTGAGGTGGAGGGGAGCCTGCGCGGGCTTGACCGCGACCTGAGCCAGCAGGAGATGGTGCGGGCGATCGAGGCAGAGACCGGCAAGACGCTGAGCCAGAGCTATCTCTCCCAAATCGAAAGCGGGGCACGGCCTCACCTGACCAACACCACGCGGCAAACGCTGGCGACATTTTTCAAGGTGCATCCGGGCTACCTGGTGGACGACCCCGAGGGCTACCACCCGGAGTTGCTGAGCGACCTGCGCGGACTGGAAGACAAGCTGGACCTGTGGCTGGTGGATGGGGCGGAGCGCTTCCGCCGCGACCCGGAGTTGAAGCATGCGCTGCTGACGCTGGCCAAATATGAGCACTCGCGGGAGTGCCTGCTGCTGACGGAGGCCATTCTGGAGACGCCGGGTCTGATGCCGCGGCTGACAGAAGTGCTGAGGCCGAAGCTGCAGGGAACAGGGATCGGGCGCGGCGAGAAAGGGGACACGAACAAATGACCTGGGAGTCTTTCTATCTGGCTTGTTTTTTGTTTGGGCTTTTATTGAGCGCGCTTTCACTGCTGGGCGGGATGGGACACATTGGCTGGCATGTGCATGTTCCGCATGTGCCGCATGTTTCGGCGGTTGGCCACGTGGGTCACGTGCCTCACGCGGGGTTGAGAACGCCGCAGGGTTCGGCAAGCGTGCCATGGTGGAATGCCTTCTCGATCATGATTTTTCTGTGCTGGTTTGGCGCGGCCGGGTATTTGCTGACGCGCTATGGCGGGTTTGTGGCGGGGGTGGTTCTGCTGCTGGCTGCGCTGTGCGGGGTGGCCGGCGGGGCTATTGTGTTTTTCTTTCTTGCCAAGGTGCTGCTGCCCCACGAGCGGGAGTTGACTGCCGAGGAGACAGCGGTTGTAGGCGCGGTGGGCAGGGTCTCGGCGGCGATTCGGCAAGGCGGAACGGGAGAGCTGATTTACGAACAGATGGGCGCGCGCTGCTCGGCTCCGGCGCGGGCTGAGGACGGCGCGGCGATTGAAAAAGACGAAGAGGTCTGCGTGGTGCGCTACGAGAGGGGAATCGCGTACGTCCGCAGGTGGGAAGACGTGCTGGACGAACAGGGAATAGGGAACAGGGAATAGGGAATCGGGAACAGAAAGCCGGGGCATTGGCATCATTTTTGTGGCGGGCTGGAAGGGCTTTCGGGCACACAGGCGCTACCGCTCACTGACCACGGAAGAGGCAGTTCCCTCAAGGGAGACGCAATGACGAACACGACCGTGCTGATAACGGATATGGCCATCCTGGTGTTGATTTTTCTGCTCGGGTTTCTGGCCAAGGTTTTTCCGAAGAGCGGCCGCAATGCCGACTCGAAGCATTAACCATTTACCACTTTCCTCCCGGGCGAAAGGGCCGGGACCGCAATGACAAATGACGTTGTTCTGATGGTTGGACTGGGCATACTGGGGCTGATTCTTGTGTTGGGCTTGCTGGCCCGGATGTATCGCAAGGCCGGCCCCAACGAGGCATTGATTGTGTATGGGTTCCGCGGCCCTCGGGTGATCAAGGGCCATGGGACGGTGATCTTCCCAATGGTGGAGAACTGCCGCGAGCTGAGCCTGGAGTTGATGAGCTTTGACGTGGCCCCGCAGCAGGACCTTTATACCAAGCAGGGCGTGGCTGTGACGGTGGAGGCCGTGGCGCAGATCAAGGTGCGTTCCGATCAGGCATCGATTTTGACGGCGGCGGAGCAGTTCCTGACCAAGACGCCGCAGCAGCGCGAGGGGCTGATCCGGCTGGTGATGGAGGGCCATTTGCGCGGCATCATCGGGCAGTTGACGGTGGAGCAGATCGTCAAAGAGCCGGAGATGGTGGGCGAGCGGATGCGCGCCACCTGCGCGGAAGACATGACGAAGATGGGCCTCGAGGTGATCTCGTTCACGATCAAGGAAGTGCGCGACAAGAACGAGTACATCTCAAACATGGGACGGCCGGATGTGGCGCGCATTAAGCGCGACGCGGAGATGGCCACAGCCGACGCGGAAAGGGACACGGCGATCAAGCGGGCGACGGCATTGCGAGAGTCGGCTGTGGCCAAGGCCCAGGCTGACCAGGAGCGGGTGATTGCCGAGACTGCCTCGGCAACGCGGCAGGCCGAGGCACAGCGGGATTTCGAGATCAAGAAGGCTGAGTATGCCGAGCAGAGCCGGCGCCAGGAGGCTACGGCCGACAAGGCCTACGAGTTGCAGACCAACATCATGCTGCAGCAAGTGACGGCCGAGCAGGTGAAGGTGCAGCAGGTGGAGAAGGAAGGCCAGATCAAGGTGCAGGAGGCCGAAATCCTGCGCCATGAGAAGGAACTGATCGCCACGGTGCTGAAGGGCGCGGAGATTGAGCGGCAGCGGATAGAGAACATGGCGGCGGCGGAAAAGAATCGCCTGACTGCCGAGGCCGAGGGGCGCGCGGCGGCGATCCAGACGCAGGGCGAGGCCGAGGCGCGGATCATCTTCCAGAAGGGCGAGGCCGAGGCCAAGGCAATGAGCGTGAAAGCCGAGGCCTACCAGGAGTGGAACCAGGCCGCGGTGGTGGATAAGCTGCTGACCAACATGGCCGACGTGGTGCGCGCAATGGCCGAGCCGTTGAGCAAGGTGGAGACGATCACGATTGTCTCCACGGGCAACGAGGACGCCGCCGGGGCGCACAAGATTACCGGCGACATGACGCGGATAGCGGCGCAGGTTCCGGCGTTGTTTGAGGCGCTGAGCGGCATGGACATCAAGCAGTTGATGGCCAACGTAATGCCGATCAAGACCAAGAAGGAGCCGGCGGACGAGCCGGAAAAGAAGTAGCTTTCCGTTTCCAGCCTCCAGCTCCCAGCTTTTTCAGTGGGAGCTAGAGACTGGAGGCGGGGAGGGGATCTGATTCTTGAAGAGGGCGCGGATTGAGCACGAGAACGGAAATGGAGACAGCCAGCACAACGAGCTGGCAGCTGGAAGCTGAAGAAGGAGAAACCCCATGGCATTGCTGGAGAGAGTTAGCACTTTGCTGCGCGCGAATTTGAACGACCTGGTGGAGAAGGCCGAAGATCCCGAGCGGATGTTGAAACAGATTGTGCTGGACATGGAGAACCAGTTGCTCCAGGTGAAGACGCAGGTGGCCATCGCCATTGCCGACCAGCATTTGCTTGAGAAGAAGCAGGCCGAACATGTTGCGCAGGCCGCGGAGTGGCGCCGCAAGGCGGAACTGGCCGTGGAAAAGGGGCACGACGACCTGGCCCGCGGGGCGCTGGAACGTGCACTGAGTCACGACCAACTGGTGGCCGGCTTTACCACCCAGGCCGAGGACCAGAAGCACGAGGCGGACAACCTGCGCCAGGCGCTGCGCAAGCTGGAGCAGAAGCTGAGCGAGACACGGGCGCACTGCGAGATGCTGATGGCGGAGCATCGGCGAGCCAAGGTTGTGGGCCGCGCCGCCAAGGCACGCCAGATTGTGGGCACCGAGCAGGAGCATGCGCTGGGCCGCATGAAGACGAAGGTGCATGTGACCGCCGCAGAGAACGCCGCAGCCAGCGAGATTCTTGCGCCGGAGACTCTGGAAGACCGCTTCAATGCCCTTGAGAGCGAAGATAAGGTGGAGCTGCTGCTGAGGGAGATCAAGAGCCGGCAGGCGGCACGGTAAGCGGCCAGAAAACAAGCGGGGGCGAGTTGCTGAATCGCATTCTTTGAACGGTTCTAGAGTGAACGTACCCAAGACGGCGCTGCGCCGAGTGGACTCTTCCAAAGGAGGAGCCCGCTCGGCAGCTTTGTTCGTGGGGACGAGAGATTGAAGACCTCTGCGGCTCGACCGGCGCCAATGAAAAGGGGATTAAATCCTGAAGCCAGGAACCTGTCTTGCGCAGAGATCTGAACCGGCAATTTGCAAGCTGGAAAGCAATCAGCGGACAAGGCGGTCCGACGCTTGAAGAACGACTCAAAGTTAAGGCCAGCAGAATCAAGGATGATTCATTCGGTCAGATTTGCATTTTGAGTCATGGGCGGCAGATTCATGCCGGTTCAGAGGAGTTCGCGGCGCGGCTGGCAATGCGATAGCCGCAACAGCGGCAAAGGGTGAGCGGCCGCACATAGGATATGGTAATAAACAAGGGGAATTGAGATCAGACCGCCTTGAGTTTGCAGGGCGGCGGGGCAGAAAGCAAGTGATTATTCATGCCCTAGTAAATGCCTGGCAGGCAAAGAGTTCATTCAAGCATCCGTTGAGATGATAAGGATGACTCCAAGTCCGGGGCATAGAAACCAAGGCCCTGCCTTTCCGTTGCCCTGGCAGCAGGTAGGTCTGAATCGGAAAGCGTCGATTGAAGGCTGATCTTTTTCCGGCGACCGCTTTGCATTTCGAAATGCAGAATCCGAGAGCCAAACAAGCCTGGTTGTTCGCCCGGAAAGCTCCCATTCCGGGTAGAGGAGAGGTAAGTTCATTGGCTCGAACTCTGTCTATTTTTTGCGCGATCATCATCTCTTCCGCAATTTGCAACGCCCCGGCGGCTGCCGCACAAACAGCGGCAAAGGAACTTGTATTGCCGAATGATCCCTCCGCGGACCAACAGCAAAGCTCGTCTTCTGGCAGTGCGAGTTCCAGCACGCAGTCTGATTCTGCCGCGGCGACAACTCCGCAAACGCCGGAGGAGGTGCGGCTGAAGGCCGAGGAACAACTAAAGGCGCAGGAGAAGCAACGGGTGATGGGGGTGATGGCCACGTTCAACACCACCAGGGACAAGGACGCACTGCCACTCTCGGCGGGGCAAAAATTCCGACTCTTCTCCAAGAGCGCCACCGATCCATGGGCTTTTTCACTGGCGACGGTCGTGTCTGGCATCGGTCAGGCCCGCGGCGACTACCCGGAATGGGGCCAGGGGGCGCAGGGTTATGGGAAGAAGTTCGGCGCTGCGTATACGGACTACTTTATCGGCAATTTTTTTGGCAATGCGGTGTTGCCTTCCCTGCTGCATGAGGATCCGCGCTACTTCCAGAAGGGGACTGGCACAGTTGCGAGCCGCATCGGGTGGGCAGCAGCAAGCACGATCTGGTGTAAGCGAGACAATGGCGGATGGGGTCCAAACTGGTCAAATGTGGTGGGAAACCTGATTGGCTCGGCGATTGCCCGGGCCTACTATCCGGCCTCGGAACGAGATGTCAAAGACACCCTGAGCGATGGATTCACGGTGAGCGCGGAAGGAATTGTGGGCTCAGAGGTGATCGAATTCTGGCCTGACATGGTGCGCCACTATCGGCGGAAGAAGGCTGAGAGACTAGCCCGGCTACAGGCTCAGCACGATGCGCAAGGCGCTGCCCAGCGCGCCGCGGCCAAGCCGTAGAACCAGAGGAGCCAGCCCTCGCGGGAGCCGATGCCGCGCCGCTTGGGGACCGCCGCTAATCAGGCCAGCCCGTTTCCTCTGGGCTTGCCAACGCATGGTTGATTGTCCAGCGCCTTCGGGATGGGTAGTAAACAGCCTTGGCGGGAACCTGTACAATCTGCCGCTCTGGATAGCGAAGCGCGGTCAAGTGGCCGCCATAGATGCAACCGGTGTCGATGTTGACAGTGTTGTTGAGCCACAGCGGCTGGGCAACCGGGGTGTGGCCATAGACCACCAGTGCCCGCCCGCGATAATCGGAGGCTCAGTTTACCCGTACCGGTTTTCCAAATTCGTCCAGCGTTTTCGTGGTTTTTCCATACAAGGCGAACGCACGCGCCTTCGCCGACCCGCTGCCGTGCATCCGCTCCGGAAGCCCCGCATGCGCAATCACGAGCCTGCCTTCATCCAGAACACAATGGCCGGGCAGGGCGTACAAAAACTCCAGCGTCGCATTGCAAAACTCGACGGACTCAACGGCAAACTGGTCAAGTGAGCGCGCCAGGCCGGGCGTAGCTTGCACCGTGGCGCCATCGAGCACGCCGGCCAACTTCATGTCTTGATTGCCCGGAACACAGACCGCCTGGCCGGCTTGCACCATCTGCATAACGAGCCGCAAGACGCCGGTTGTGGCCGGGCCGCGATTGACCAGATCGCCGGCAAAAGCTAAAGTACGGTCCCTTGGCGGAGTTACGGCAAAATCACCCTCCCGCCGTTCTACCTGGTAGCCGAGCAGCGCCATCAACGCCAGAAGCTCATCGAGGCAGCCGTGCACATCGCCGACAATGTCGAACGACCCATGGGCCGATGGCATATTGATTGACATTGAAATCCAGTGTAGGCCATCAGGATTGACGCTCTGCGAACAGGCTGCATCGGCGAGTTTGTTTACTGCTTTGCAACAAGCAGGTTCGCCACCTGGCTGAGACGAAGAGACGCTGCGCTCGAACACGGAAGTGTATCCGAAACAATCACTACGAGAAGGCAAAGTGCGCTTCGCGAAGAGGAAGAAGTTCAAAAGAATGTCTGCACGACTTCGATAACTTTGTATGCAGGGTCAAGCACGGCAAGGGAGCGCCACTTGTCGAAGGTGAGGCAGGGGTGGGATATGTCAAAGCCGATCATGTCGCCAAAGCGCAGATCGTCCCCTGCTGCGATTTTGAGATATGCGTGCTGATCCATCATCTTCGTCAACGCCCAGTGCGCGGGAGCCGGGTTGGGTGTTGCCTGGCCGGGCCGGTAGTGGAGCGCGGGCGTGGGAAGCCCGGAGTCAAAGGCCGCGTCGCGTTTGCCCATCCCGACAATCGCTTTTTCCGGTTCCGGCACCGACTGCACATAGGCCCAGATATGGAGCGCGGGCAAGAGACCCGAGGCCATCTTGTGCGCGACGGGATTGTGCGCAAGAATCCTCGACTGCGCTTCGCGATAGGCGCCCACGTCGTGGGTGAGATAGCAGCCGGGCCGCAGCACGATCTCAACAGCATCACCGAGTTTCGCCTGAGAAAAGACTTCGGCCACCACGTCGTACCAGGCCGATCCCGCGCCGGAGAGCAAGACCGGCGGTGACGAGAAGCGCTTCTCGCTTACAAGACGGCGCGTGACGGCCACGGCACGCTGCAAGAACGCCCGAATCGAATCTTCATCGGCCAGAACACCTTCATAAATTTCGATGCCTGACAGAGCGACGGAATCGCTCCAGCGCGACATCGCATCCAGCGCATCCTGCAACTGCAGGTCGTCGCGCACGCCGGCACGACCACCCTCGACGCCCAACTCGAGCAGCACGCGCAACCGCTGCCCGCGCTCGGCGAAAAATGCGCCAAGCTGATCCACCTGGGCAGCCGAATCCACCAGGCAGTAGAACTCGAATGCTGGATCTTCAAGCAGCCGGGCAACGATGGACCTGTTCTGTTTGCCGACGAGCTGGTTGGCCAAGAGGATGCGGCGTACTCCGTGGGTGTAAGCAACAAGTGCCTGGTGCGCAGTTGCCAGAGTGATTCCCCATGCTCCTGCCGCGAGCTGCATTTCAAAGAGCCGGGGCGCCATGGTGGTCTTGCCGTGCGGCGCCAGCTTGACGCCATAAGCGGCGATGAACTGCCGCATCCAGTTCAGGTTGTGGAGCAGTTTATCTTGATACAGAACTGCGGCAGGAAGACTGAGATCTTCGCGCAGCAGGTTCCAGTCGAGGCGTGCCAGTTCATTTGGATCAAGCGAGTGCTCGTGAAATCCCAGCCCTTTATCGAGGACAGTCGATGTGGAGGTGCGCGCCGGGCCATCCACGCTTCTATCGTTGAAAGAAGGCATCATTCTGCGCCTCAGGAAAAGAAAGTCGCCGCTTTGGAAGCAATTCAGATACAGCCTATATACTAGGGCCGGTATGCCGAGTTGCGACACCTTAATTCGGAACGTGCGCGTTGTGGACGGCAGCGGGGCTGCGCCTGAAGCGACGGACGTCGCACTCCACGATGGGCGCATCTTTGCAGTCGGAAACTCGCTTGATCTTTGTGGCGCCGCGGAGATAGATGGCGAAGGAATGGCTCTGGCACCTGGCTTCATCGATGTGCATACTCATGATGACCTGGCTGTGCTGCGGGCGCCGGCCATGCTGCCGAAACTTTCGCAGGGAGTAACCAGCGTCATCGTGGGCAACTGCGGCATCTGCGCGGCTGGCGTGCGGCTGCATGGCGAGCCACCCGACCCCATGAATCTCCTGGGCGAGGCAAGCGAGTTTTGCTATCCGGACTTTGCGTCGTACGCTGCCGCAATCGCCGAGGCACGACCGGCAGTGAACGTGGGCGTGCTTGTGGGCCACACGGCCCTGCGCAACAATCACATGGATCGGCTGGACCGGACCGCGACACAAGGCGAGATTGCCGCCATGCGCGCGGAACTGAGCGATGCGCTCAACCGTGGCGCGCTGGGATTGAGCACCGGCCTTGCCTACCTCTCCGCCAACTCCGCCACAACGGAAGAAGTGGTGGAACTGGCGCGGCCGCTGGCTGCGGCGTGCGCCGTGTACGCCACGCACCTGCGCAGCGAGACCGAGCCGATACTCGATGCCATGCGGGAAGCCTTCAAGATTGGCCGCGAGAACCATGCAGCGGTCGTTATCTCTCATCTCAAGTGCGCGGGCATTGCGAACTGGGGCCGCAGCGGCGAAGTTTTGCAGGCACTGGAAACAGCGCGAGCCGCGCAGGATGCAGGCTGTGATTGCTACCCCTATGCCGCTGGATCGAGCACACTTGATCTTCGCCAGGTGGATGAGCGCGTGAGGATCGCGATCACATGGAGCACGCCGCACCCGGAGGCTGCCGGGCAAACGCTGGCACAGATCGCCGAAGCGTGGAGCGTGACACAAATGGAAGCAGCACGCCGCCTGATGCCGGCAGGAGCCATTTATCACAGCATTTCTGAAGAGGACATGCGGCGGATTCTGAGCCACCCGGCAACGATGATCGGGTCAGACGGATTGCCAAACGATCCGCGCCCGCATCCGCGGCTTTGGGGAACATTCCCGCGCGTGCTTGGCCGATATTGCCGCGAAGAAAAGCTGTTCTCTCTGGCTGAAGCGATTCACAAGATGACGGGCATGCCTGCTGGGCGGTTCGGCCTCGCTGGGCGCGGACTGATACGCGAGAACTTCTGCGCCGATCTGGTGCTGTTCGATCCAGAGGGCATCCTCGATACTGCGACCTATGCAGATCCCATTCGACCGGCGCTGGGAATTGCTGCAGTGTGGGTGAATGGCGCTCTTTCTTACACAAAGGACGGAGCAACGGCTGAGCGCGCCGGGCGATTTCTGGCGCGTGGGCGAACAACATGGATTCAATAACTTGTTGAACAAGGAGTTAGCAATGAGCATCAAGCGATATGGCGTGGAAGGCGGCAAGGGAACCGGCGGGCAGCATCTGCCATTTGCTCGCGCGGTGGAGGCGGACGGATGGCTTTTTGTCTCTGGTCAGGTGCCGATGCTCAATGGCGAGTTGGTGTCCGGGAGCATCGCAACGCAGTCTCGGCAGGCGATTGCGAACCTTGTGGCGATTCTGAAAGAAGTCGGCTATGGCACTGAAGATGTTGTCCGGTGCGGTGTGTGGCTCGATGACCCGCGGGACTTCTCCGCATTCAACGCGGTGTTCAAGGAGTTCTTTGGTGATCATCCACCAGCGCGCTCGTGCGTGGCTTCGCACATGGTGGTCGATTGCAAGGTGGAGCTTGATTGTGTTGCTTACAAAGTTTCAAAGAACTGACACGATTGAGAATCCTTCGTTTCATCCGCATCGGACAGACAGCGCCAGAGCCAGACCATGATTGATTCGCACAGCATTTTTCTGCTTTTCTCAGCGGTGGCCGCGGTCATCGGGCTCATCCTGCTGATCACGCTGGTCAAGCTGAATCCCTTTATTGCAGTTTTGCTGAGCTCGCTGGGTCTGGCCGTGGTGACGGGCATGCCGCTACCGACGGTGGTGCATTCGTTTGAAGCCGGGATGGGCGGTACGCTGGGCCATATTGCAGTGATTGTGGCACTGGGCACCATGCTCGGCAAGATGATGGCCGAGTCCGGCGCTGCCAACCAGATTGCGTATAACCTGATTCGGCTGTTCGGTGAAGAGCGCATTCACTGGGCGATGGTGGCGATTGGCATTGTTGTAGGACTGCCGGCATTCTTTCAGGTAGGCTTTGTGCTGCTGATGCCGATCGTCTACACAGTGGCGCGGCGCACAAAGACGTCGCTGATTCTCATCGGGCTGCCTATGGTGGCGGGCCTCTCAGTGGTCCATGGACTGGTTCCTCCGCATCCCGCGGTGCTGATGGCGGTCACGCTTTACAAGGCCGACGTGGGCCGGACCATTCTCTATGCGCTGCTGGTTGGCATTCCTACGGCGATCATTGCCGGACCGCTTTATGCCAAGCTGATTGCTCCGCACATCAAGCTTGCCAATGACAACCCGATGGCCGATCAGTTTTTGGATCTGGCCCCTGAAGCCATCTTGCCTGGAGCTGGATTGGCATGGTTCACCGTTCTCTTCCCGGTCTTGCTGATGATGTTTGGCAGTTGGGCGGATGCGGTGTCAACACCGGGCAGTACAGCGAACCAGGGCCTTCATCTGGCGGGCAGCGACGATATGGCTTTGCTCATCGGCGTGCTGCTGAGCTTTGTGACGCTGGGCCGGATGCGCGGCTTCTCGCAGGAAACGGTGCTGCGCTTCAGCAACGAGTGCCTTGGACCCACGGCAGCCATCACTTTGCTGGTGGGCGCGGGCGGAGGGTTCGGCAGAGTCTTGCAAGACAGCGGCGTTTCGCAGGCGATCATTACCGTTGCGCTGCAAGCTCACGTTTCACTGCTCGTGCTGGCGTGGATGCTGGCTGCGCTGATGCGGCTGGCCACTGGCTCTGCGACTGTGGCCATGACGACCGCGGCGGGCATCGTGGCACCGCTCGCGCTGGCAAGCACAGGGGTTCATCCCGAGTTGCTGGCCATTGCGACCGGAGCCGGATCGCTGATTTTCTCGCACGTGAACGATGGCGGCTTCTGGCTGATGAAAGAGTACTTCAACATGACGGTTACCCAGACTCTGAAGACATGGTCAGTGGTTGAAACCATCGTCGCCGTCGTGGGACTGCTGCTCACGCTGGCGCTCTCTTGTGTTGTGTGATGGATCGAGAGCCTAGGCCGGCAGGCGTTTTCTAAACCAGTCGAGGCCCTCGGAAGTGCCTGCCCTGGGCGTATATTCACAACCGATCCATCCTTCGTAGCCGAGTTCGTCAATCAGGTCGAAGATGTAGTCGTAATTCACTTCGCCAAAACTGGGCTCGTAGCGCTCCGGCACACCGGCAATCTGGAAGTGGCCGATTCGGCTCTGCTTTGGATTGCCAAGATATTCTCGAATCCTGACGGCGAGGTCGCCCTCGGCCACCTGGCAATGAAAGAGGTCCATCTGGACTTTGAGATTGGGCTTGCCTAGTTCGGCTACGAGGTTGTGGGCCTCTTGTTGAAGATTGAGAAAGTAGCCGGGAATGTTGCGCGCGGCGATGGGCTCAATCAGCACATCGACGTCAGCCGCCAGTGCCTGCGTTGCGGCCCAGGCAAGGTTGGATACGTACGTCTCGCGCATGCGGACGCGGTCAGCGCCGGGCTCTACCAAGCCAGCCATAGCGTGGACACGCGGGCAGTTGAGAACACGTGCGTAGTCAATTGCGCGCAGAAAGCCTTCGCGAAACTCGGCTTCCCGCCCCGGCAAGGCCGTGCAGCCGCGTTCACCCGCATTGAAATCGCCGGGAGGCGCGTTGAACAGAACCTGGATCAATCCATTTGTGTTGAGCAAATCCGCCAGTGCTTCGGGCGCAAATTCGTACGGGAACAAGAACTCAACAGCCGTGAAGCCGTCGCGCGCCGCGGCCGAAAAGCGGTCAAGGAATCTGTGCTCGGTATACATCATTGAAAGGTTTGCGGCGAAGCGCGGCATTGGATTCACTCCGGGAGTAATCTACCAGGAAGCGCCGAAGTTGCGACGCAGGTCATCGATCTGCGCCATGGTGAGCGGCTCCGGTTTCGGGTTGCAGTTGAGCCACAAGCGTGCGGTCTCTTCCAACTCTTCAAGCACAGCCATGGCCGCAGCCGGCGAGTCGTGCCAGACGTTGGGCCCGAGACGATCAAGCACGACGGCGCGAATGGGGGCTCCCTGTTCACGCGCCCGTACAATCGCCTGCGCCACCAGAGAGCCCACCGCTGGATCGCCGGGGCGATGGTATTGGATTAGCGGCACATGGCCGACCTTCATCACGTAATAGGGGGTGATCGGCGGGACGATGTCGTCTTTTCTCCACACGCCGCTGAGCGTGAGCGCCACAAGAGACGAGGAATGCGTGTGAATGATGCAGGCTGCGGTTGGATCTGCCTCGTAGATGGACCGGTGGAGCACGAGGGCCTTGCTGGCGCGAGCACCGCTCAGTTGCGCGCCATCTGCGCCAATTTTGGCAAGATCGGCCGGCTCCAGAAACCCAAGACAGGCGTCGCCGGGCGTAATCAGAAATCCATCGGCCAGCCGGGCGCTGATGTTGCCCGCAGTGGCATGCACATAGCCACGCTCAAACAGCGAACGGGCAACGCGGCAGATATCACTTCTCAGTTTGACTTCATCCAAGGCAGGCATCGTCATCTGGTAAGCATCTCAAAAGCTTTCGTAAAGAAGTCCGTTGACCCAAAATTACCGGATTTCAAGCAAAGGTGCAGACCGTTCAATCTGGCCGCTGATGCAAGAGCGTAGCACCAAGGTATGCCGGGATCAATCTGCGGACCGATCTGTAACTGCTGCACGCCCAAGGCGTGAACGCAGGCGCCCGCGGTTTCTCCGCCAGCGAGGATCAACTGACCCACACCCCGTTCGACCAACCCGCGAGCAACCGCGGACAATGCGCGTTCAATCAGAGCGCCTGCATCAAGAGCGCCAAGGCGCTGCTGCACAGATTGAACCTCAGCGGGCTCTGCAGTGGAATAAACCAGCAGGGCCAATTGCGGATCGGCGGCCCAGCGTGCATCTGCCCATTGGAGCACGGCGGCGACCTGTGCGGCAAAATCCGCGGCGACCTGAATCGGCGGCAACGCTCGGGCATTCCCTCCGGCGGCAATGAAGTGATTGACCTGGGCGTTTGTTGCGGACGAGCAACTGCCGGCAACAATCGCCTTGCGGCCGGCTGCCGCCGGTAGCTGGCTGGCAGTGGGCGAGGGAGCGAATCCCCAGTTGGCGGGCAGGCCGATGGCGAGCCCGGATGCGGCTGTCACCAATGGGGAGCCTTCAAGCGCGGACGCCAGACGGAGCAGGTCCTGGTTGCAGGTTGAGTCTGCAATGGCGATGGAGATTCCCTGCAAGCGCAATTCGCCGATCCGATGCCGGATGGCGCCTGATGAATGCGCGACCGTGTTGAAATCGATCAGACCCACTTTGCGTCCCTTGGCCGGATCGAGTTGCGCCTGAAGCACGCGCACCAGGTTGGCGTCGGTCATGGGGGTGAGCGGATGGGTGCGCATGCCGGTATCGGAAAGCAAGAGATGGCCGACAAACAGATGGCCATTGAAGACAGTTCTTCCGGTGTCAGGGAAGGCCGGCGTGGCGATTGCGAATTCGCAGCCAAGTTCGTCCATCAGCGCCTCGATCACAGGGCCGATGTTTCCGTGGGGCGCGGAGTCAAAGGTGGAGCAATACTTGAAATAGATCTGCCGCACATCCTGTATTTGCAGCCAGCGGCAAGCCGCAAGCGACTGCGCAACCGCCTCCACGGCTGGGCTGGTCCGCGACTTGAGGGCGACCACGATCGCGTCCACATCCAAATGCTTCGGTTCACAGGGCACGGCGACGGTCTGCACCACGCGCATGCCGGCACGCACAAGATTGTTCGCCAGATCGGTGGCGCCGGTCAGGTCGTCGGCGATGCAACCCAGGAGGGCCATGGTTATAGATCTTTCACCAGGCCAGCGGCATCGCTTCTGCGGCGAAGCAATATCCGTGCGCGGCCGAAGTTTCTCTTACTCTACATCAAACAACGCCTGCCGGTTCAGCCGGTCAGCGATTGACCAGTTTGGCCGGAATGCGCGCGATCAACACGCAACTGCACAGCAGAATCGCGGCCAGGGCAAACATGCCATATTCGTTTCGGTGCGTTGCGTCCTTGAGCCAGCCAATGAGCGAAGGGCTGACAAAGCCGGCCAGGTTACCAACCGAGTTGATGAGGGCAATGCCGGCTGCGGCCGCAGTTCCGCTGAGCGCTGAAGTGGGCAGCGACCAGAAGAGCGCAGTGCAAGTGAGTACTCCGCAGGCAGCGAGGGACAGAAAGGCCAGCGAGATCACAGTGCTGTGCGGATGGGCCGCGGCCCCTACGAAACCGAGCGCAGCCGCAGCGGCGGGCACGATGAGATGCCAGCGCCGCTCACGCCGCGCGTCGGAGCTTCGTCCGCACAAGTTCATTGCGACGACAGCGCAAAGGAACGGGATGGCACTGAGCAGGCCGATATTCTGTATGCCGTTAACGCCGGTTGTCTTGACCAGGGTGGGCATCCAGAAGGTGAGTCCGTACTGGCCCATGACAATGGCGAAATAGATCAGGCAAAGCGTCCAGACGCGGCTGCTGCGCAGTACCTCGCCGATTGAGTGAGGCTGCGAGCGGGTCAGTGCGGCGTCGGCCGCGATTTCCGCGAATAGAAATTCCTTCTCCGCGATGCTGAGCCAGGTGACGCTGGCCGCGTTGTTATCTAGAACAAGAAGCGCCGCTGCACCCGCGAGCAAGGCCGGCAAAGCTTCCACGAGGAACATCCATTGCCAGCCTTGCAGATTGAGGGCGCCATTGCACGCGCTCATCACCCAGCCCGAAAGCGGATTGCCAAAGATACCCGCCACTGGAATTGCTGAAACAAAGAGAGCGAGGATTCTGGCACGGCGGCGCGCGGGAAACCAATAGGTGAGATAGAGAATTGCGCCGGGATAGAAACCGGCCTCTGCCACGCCGAGCAGAAAGCGCATCACGTAATAGGAAGCAGGCGTGCCGATAAAGATGAACGATGCGGACAATAGTCCCCACACGACCAGGATGCAGGCGATCCAGTTGCGCGCGCCGGCCTTGAGCATGAGCAGATTGCTGGGCAAGCCGAAGAGAAAGTAGCCCATAAAGAAGACACCGGCGCCCAGGCCAAAGACGGTCTCGCTGAATCCGCGACTCTGCTGCATCTGCAGTTTAGCGAAAGCAATGTTGACGCGGTCAAGGTAGGAGATGACGTAGCAGACGATCAGGAACGGCACAATGTGCCAGAAGACCTTCGCGTATACCTGACGCTCCAGGTTTGTTGCGGACGGTGCGCCTGAAGCAGGCGTCTCGAAAGCCATGGGCCGGTTTCCTCGTGTTGGGCGTGCTGGTTCAGGCGCGGGAAGCGGACTCTTGCGCGCGGTCGTCAAGATACTGACGAACGATGGAGATGAAATCGGGATCGGATTCGAGGCCAAGCCGATGTGCGCGCGCGTTATCAAAGACTGCGGGCCAACCGCCTACTAGAGAGGCAATGTTCGTATCGTATTTGAAGGTCACCAGCGACCGCACCTCTGGTCCGGCTGCGGCTTCGAGGGCTTGCAGCATCTCGCCTACGCTCACGGTGAGGGCGGGCAGGTTGATGGCGGTGCGCCCGCCCAGCGCTACTCGCGACGCCTCGGCGACGGCGATGAGACCCTCAATAGTACGCGCAGGTGAGGCCAGAGCCACCTTTGTCTCCGGCACCACCGGGCAGACCGTTGGCTGGCCATTAACCGGCTCACGAATGATTCCCGACATGAATCCGGAAGCCGCGCCATTGGGCCGGCCGGGACGCACCACTACGGTCATCAGCCGCACATTGCGGCCATCGATGAAGCCCTTGCGGGTGTAGTCGGCGACCAATTGCTCGCAGATGAACTTCTGGATTCCATACGATGACTGGGGGGTTGGCAGGGTGTCGTCGCGGATCACCGCCGGCATGGGCAGCGCGGGGTCGGAGCCGAAGACGGCCAGCGAACTGGAAAAGATGAAGCGCGGGACATTCCCCGCGGCGCGGAGCGCATCCAGAAGCGCGCGCGTGGAATCCACATTCGAGCGAAGACCGAGATCGAAATCGGCCTCGCACTCGGCTGAGACGGCTGCGGCCAGGTGAAACACCGTGTCGAATCCCTCCGAACTCAAATCCGGACATTGAGCAATGAGCGTACCGGTTGCCACGCGTACGCGTTGGTCAGCCAGCAGATCTGCCGGCGGAAGGCTCAGGTCGGCCAGCACCAACTGCTGGATTGTCTTACCGGCCAGTTCCCTGCTCTTCAACAACTCGCGGGCAAGGCGCGCGCCCACAAATCCAGCTCCGCCTGTGATCAATACCTTCACCGTGTTGCTCCTCGCACCCGCTAGAATAGCGATTCAATTGCTGTAGGCATGCACCTTGTCGCAGATCATGCGCAGCATGTCTTCGAGATTGCCGGATGCTGTTTTGAAAGAATTGGCGTCGATGGTGAGGGGCGCGCCGAGCACAACCAGAGGAGCACCATATTCAGGAGTGCGCATCGCCTCTTCGGTGGTCAGGCCACCGACTGCCTGCACAGGTACCCGAACGGCCGCTACGATCTCGCGCAGTTGATCGAGGGGCGTGTTGCAGTGCTTGCCTGCCGCCCTCAGGCCGCGCCGTTCATCGTAACCAATATGGTGAATGACGTAATCGCAGCCCAGATCTTCGAGCCGCTTGGCGGCGGCGACCATGTCGGGTGCGCCCAGGTTGTCTCCCATCACCTTCACCCCGAGATCGCGTCCGGCCTTGACCACCATCTTCACGGTCTCAGGATGCGCGCGCTCCATGACCACCACGTGGGTTGCGCCGGCTTTCGCCATGATCTCCGCTTCAAGCCAGCCGCCGTCCATGGTTTTGAGATCGGCGACGATCGGCACGCCGGGAAACTCAGCGCGCAGGGCACGCACGCCGTTCATGCCTTCGGCGATGATGAGCGGCGTTCCCGCTTCAAGCCAGTCAACGCCGGAGCGCATGGCGAGATGCGCGGTTTCAATGGCTTCGGGGATCGAAATGAGATCGAGCGAGATTTGAACAATGGTCTTCATGGCAGTATTGCCGGGCTTCTGCGTGCAGGCCGACGGGCATTCCTTTCTTGAAAGCTGAGCAGCATGATGCGAACGACTGCGGGCACCGGCTCCTCTCTTAGCCGCCGAAGTGGCGATCGATTTTGGCTCTGAGAAACGCGACCGATTGCCGCAGGTCGTTCATTCCGTCCATGCCATCTTCAATCGATATCCACGCATTGAAGCCAACAGCGTTGAGCGTGGAGAAGATCTTGTCGTAGTCGTTCATGCCCTTGCCGATGACGCCGTGCGCAAGGCGGCTGGCGTAGCCGACGGAATCTTCTTCTTTGCGAAGGTCTTCGATGGTGCCGGTCTTCAAATAGCGGTCACTGGCGTGCATGGTGACTACGCGGTGCTTCACACGGTCCAACAGTTCCAGAGGATCTTCACCAGCAAGGATGGTGTTGGAGGGATCGTAGTTGACGCCGAACCAGGGCGAATCGATCTGATCGACGATTTCGACAAATACATCCATTTTTTGCGCAAACTCAGGAAACTGCCAGTAGTTGTCTTTGTAGTGGTTCTCCATGTTCAGCACGACGCTGTGCGCTTCAGCAAAGGGCAGCAGCTCTTTGATGACGCGAACCACCTGGGCCACGCCTGCCGCGCGTGAGACCTCTGGGCGGCGCTGGCCTGAGAGGACACGGCAAAAGCCGCCGCCGAAATAGGCGGCGATCTCGATCATTCGCTTTTGCCGCTCAATCTCTCTTTTGAGCAATGCCGGCTCGGGCTGCGTAAAGTCTGGCGAGCAGCAGAGCATGGGCATGGCCAGGTTGTGGCGCTCTAGCGCCTCCTTCACTCTCTCAAGAAACGCCGCGTCTTCATTGAGGAAGCCTGAATAGAATTCTAGGCCATCGACACCCAGTGTGGCGGCTAGATCGATCCACTCGAACAGAGTCATGGTGTGATCGATACACAGTTGATCCATGTAGCACTTGGGAAATGCGGCCAGTTTGGGCTTAGCTTGCGTCTTCATTTTCCTTCCTTGACAGGATTGCGGCCGATAACCGGGTATTGCTCCAGATCGAGAATGGAGCCGTTGACGAGCGCTGCTTCTTCGGAAAGGAAAAAGATCGCGGCCATCGCAACCTCTTCCGGCGAATGAATGCGCCCCGAGGGCGCGGCGCCGAATGGCAGATGCGACGGCCAGTCGGGCTGCAGGCCATCGTTCAGCTTGTACTGATACTCGTTCGGCGTCAGGGTCCAGCCAACGTTGAGCTGGTTGATCTGGATGCCTTCCGCGGCGAGCGCATCGGCCAGGTTGCGCGTGAGGGTCATCAGGCCACCCTTGGAGATGGAGTAAAGCGGCAGGTTCGACTCGCCGCAATAGGCGTTGATGGAGCCGATGTTGAGCACGCGGCCATGGCCCTGCTTTCGGAAATGGGGCAGCGCCGCCTGGATGAGCAGCAGGGGCGCACGCACGTTGACGGCCATGGTGAGATCGAAGAGCTCCGGCGTGGCAGTCTCGAGAACGCAGCGAGTGATGCGGGCGGCATTGTTCACCAATCCATCGATTCTGCCGAATCGTTCGATGGTGGCGGCGATCAGTCTGGCTGGAGTCTCGGGATCTTCCAACGCGCCGATAACGAAGGCTGCACGGTCGCCGAGTTCGTCGGCAAGCTTCTGCGCCGCATCCCTGCGCCTGCCGTGGATCATCACCTGCGCTCCCTCGCGCGCAAACAGCCGCGCGATCGCCTCGCCGATCCCGGTAGTGGATCCCGTGACCAGGATGACCTTGTCTCTTAAACGCGCACTTGCGGGAGTTGCGTGCGGATTCATGGCTTCAGCACAGCTTTCACGATCTTGCCGGAGTGCATCTCATCGAAAGCCTCGCGCCATTCGGCGAGGGGCGAGACGCGGTTGAGGACCGGGTCAACGTCGATTTTGCCGCTGGCCAGAAGCGCCAGAACCTTCTCCCAGACCAGCCAGTTGTGAGAGAAGCTGCCCTGGAGGGTGGCGGCTTTCTGCACGAGTTGATCAAGCGAGAAGTTCAGCGGCTGCGGTCCCCAGCCCACTTTGGTGATTTGACCGGCCGGGCGCACAATGTCGAGCGCCAACTTGAGGGCGGCAGAGACACCCGCTGCGTCGATGACCAGGTCAAAGCCGTAACCGTCGCCGAAGTTTCTTGTCCACTCCGCAACATCTTCGCCATGGCCTCCGAGGACTGAATCGGCGCCCATCTGCTTTGCTGTTTCGAGGCGCCTTGCGTCGGCGGGAATGCCGATGACGGCGAGGTGGCCCGCACCGGAGAGTTTGGCCATGGCGGCGCAGAGCAGGCCGATGGGCCCAGGGCCGATCACCGCAACCGAATCGCCGGGCCGCATGTGCGAGTTGACGCAGACTGCGTTGTAAGCCACGCAGCACGGCTCAGTCAGTGCTGCTTTCTCAAGCGGCAAGGCGGCAGGGACATGATGAAGGCATCGCGCCGGCACTTTGACGAAAGGTGCCATCGCACCATTGACCCCATAGCCGAAGCCGAGCCGCCTGGGCTCAAGATTATAGAGGCCCTGGCGTATGTAGGCCGAGTCAGAAGGCAACTGCGCCGCTGTTTCGCTGGCCACTCGGTCGCCTTCCTTGAAGCCGCTCACACGGCTGCCCAGCTTTGCGATGGAACCGGCAAACTCATGGCCAAGCACGACAGGATAGTTCACCTTCCAACTCTGCTTGCCGGTATATTGATGCAGATCGCTGCCGCAGACCGAGACGGCCTGCACCTTGAGCAACACGTCGTCTTCGCCGATCTCAGGAACAGGAATCTCTCGCAGCTCAACCGAGTAAGGTTCGACGGCGTAGTTCACTAATCCAATCATGAGGAATGTTCTCCGCCTCGTTCAGGCAGGGGGAGGATATCCGCTTCGAACTGGCATTGTCAATTCCCGGCATGGCGCTTGCACCTCACTATATGGAGCGCGCTCTTCCGCATCGCCGAGAGCACCTATGTGTGCCGCCCCCGCTTACTGGCGGCCGGTGGTGGGGATGGTGATGCTGTCGTCCCAGAAGTCGGTCACGCTCAGTTGCGCGCTTTTGCTGATGGCCGTGGCTGCCGCGCCCGGACTGTCGTCGTAATTTGGAAACAGGCCGATGGAGTAGCCGTGGTCGCCGGGCTGAGACGATCTGTCAGGGTGGGTGAACCGAATGAAGCATTGCCCCACGGGCACCGGGTAGTTTTTGTCACCGGTTACGGTGATATCGCCATCGTAGGCACAAATCCACCAGCGGTCTGTTCCTTCGCTCCATGAACCCTTGCCGTCGGGGTCGTGCTCAATCTCAACGTCCGTGCCACGGGTGCCGAGGTTGATGATGCATGGGTGGGTGTCATCCATGCAGGCATCCTTGAAGCCCACCACGGCGTCCATGACGCGGTTGAACTTTTCCAGCAGCGAACCCGTTGGCAGAGTGACGGTCTTGCTGGCCGGGTCAGGGTGGGCCAGCTTTCCTGAGACAAAGCGAAAGCTGCCGGTCGCCACCTTCATCGTCATCGACGTGTGGTTTTCGTTAGGGTCGTAGACGAAGTCGTCGAAGGTGACCTCGGCCTCCGGCCCCAGCGCGAAGGTGGTCATATCCGGCAGCAGGAAGCGCACCGCTGTTCCTTTTCCCGTCTTGATCTTAGCGTCGAGCAGGTTGAGCGTGGTCATGTTCACTTCGCCGCTGTGCCATTCATGTCCATCGCGGGTGGTGACGGTGAAGGGACCCGAACTGATCACGTCTACGGCCGTCCAGGTTCTTCCCTCTATATAAGGAAGGGGAACGTATGTTTTGTCGAGGGTCTTGTGGTCCGGCCGACGGTAGCAACCTTCGGCGCCATTGAAATAGGGGGGGACCGGGCAGATGTACCCCTTGTCGTACATAATGTCCCACTCTGCCATGCGCATGCCGCGAATGTCTGCGTCGGGCGTGTTGCGGTCGTTGATGAGCTTTTCCCATTCGGCAAAGGCCTCGTCGAAGCGGTGAAGCCTGGCGAGGCATATGGTTTGATTCTTTTGCCACTGGAGAAACTTCGTGAGGTTGAGTGCGCTCTCGTAAAGGCCGACCGCTTTTCCGCAGTCCCCCTTCTCCATCATCGTCCACGCGAGGCTTGCGATCTTGTTCGCGGCCATGATGCGTTTGCTCTCTTCGCGGTTGGCCTTCTGCTCAGCCTTTTCAGCGTTCCTGCGCTGTCTCTCTTCCGCTCTTTGCTTTTCATACTCTTCGCGCTGCGCCCAGTACTGCCGATTCCTCTCCTGAGCAGCCTGGCGGCAGGCTGAGTCGCAGACGGGAGCTGACGGCCTCTGATCGATGTTGGGATGGCTGCAATCCACGCCGAGCTGGGCGCAGGCGCTCTGGCCGTGAGCCAGCGGGGAGGAGCCTATCAATACTGCGAACATGATCAGCGCACGTCTCATCTTGCCTCCCCGGCCGGCATCGGACGACCCGCCGCACCTGTGCCCATAGCGTACTCGAACGGCCAGGGAATGCGCCAACCTTTATGGGGAACAATGCGGAGTTATCGCTGCGTATTTTCTGGCGGCAGAGAGAACTTATGCCTGATTAACAACGCATCCGCGGCCAGAATTCCTCCACTATTTGAGATGTCTATATCCTCTGAATTGCATTCAATCGCTTCCGATTGCAGTGCTGATTTGCCTCCCCGGAAGGCCAAAAGGGGGCCGCACGGGAGCCCTATATAGCCGCGAAATGAAGATTTTGAGCGGATTCGAAGGGGGCGGCGAGCACGCATCCCCTAACGGTACCCATCCCGCATGGTTACCGTAACTTTTCAGGGGAACTAACAGGCCATAAGGTACATGACGAGAAGGTCACATCCTTATCAAGGAATAAGTAACAAGTTAGTTTGTAGCCTGAAAGTGTTATTGCCGTAAAACCGATCAAAGTAGACCTTTGATAGATAGCTGCAGGGATTATTGCCCTTGCAGCCCGGTAATTTGCGCGGAAAAGCGCCGCGAATTTGAAGAGTTTTGGAGACGATTGCCATGAAGTTGACCTCAAATCAGACATCTTGCAAGCCCACGGCCAGTGCAGCCGCAGGGGATGGATTCACGATGCATATCCCCTCGCTGTGCCGCGACGCCCAACGCATGCTGCGTTCGGTAGCGTCCCGTTTTGTTATGGCCTTGAAACCGCTTGTCCAAGCGCGTACAGGCCATCAGGCGGTGCGCGTGATTTGGGGGCCTGCTATACAAAGAGGAGCCGTTGCGCTCTGCGGCCTTGCGCCGATGGCGACGGCTCTGCTTTTTGTGGCATTGGCTCCGTCTGCCTTTGCGACGGTTGTGCCGCCCACGGTGAATGCACTCCCCGCCACTTCGTGTTCGGCGGGCGCACTGACCAGTGGAGTAGGCACGATCTGCGTGAACAACACGACGGCCTATAGCCTGAAGGCGTTGGAAAATGGAACGCAGACGCTTGCGGCAATCGTGAACGGCCAGAATGCGACCTACCTGGTAAACAACGATACGGGCAACGCGAGCTTTACCCTGACTCTGACGGCAACTGCGCCCACGAATAGCACCCTGGCGATGCAATGCAGCAACACGATCGTGTCGGCTGCGGTGTGCCAGATAACGGGAACCGCAGGCACGGCGGCTGAAGGCGCGAACTACGGACCGCCGACTGGCGGCTGGCCGAGCAAGATCAATGCCCAGCTCAGCTACACGAACGCGCCCACGGGCAGCGGATCCGCCGGCAACTTCGACATCTCGTTTTCGAATTTCGTCGTGGACAACTTTACCGGATCGCTGAGCGGCGCGTGCTACGGGTCCTGCCAGGTGGCCAACAGCTGCAGCGGCACCGGTACGACGACAGTGACCGGCGTTGCCTACATGCCGAACGGCGTCGATCCGCTGCCCAATGCGTTGGTGTACATTCCGAGCGCCGTGCCCGGCGCCATCGCACCCGGCGTGCAGTGCCTGACCAACGGCAATGAGGCTTCAGGCGGACCGATCACCTTCACCTATTCAAAGTACGATGGCACGTTCACACTCACGGGCGTCCCTTCCGGCACCAATATCCCGATCGTTGTGCAGGCCGGCAAGTGGCGCATGCAGGGCACCATTTCCAGCATCACGGCCTGCGGCACAACGGTTGCGCCGGCATGGACCACCACGATGCCCAGCACGCACGTGCAAGGCGACATCCCCAAGATTGCGGTTGTCACCGGTAACGTGGACGCAGTTGAGTGCGTCATCTACCGCACCGGCATCGCGCAGTCGGAGTTTACGAATTCAAGCGGCACAGGACAAATCAACCTCTATCTGGCCGACCATGATCCTGGCGCGCAGATTAACAGCTCCACACCGTTGGAATCGACTTTGACCGGCAGCAGCACAGCCATGAACGCGTATGACATGATCATGTTCCCGTGCCAGGGCAGCCCCTCCGACTCAGACGCATCGAGCGATCAGGGTGTTGTTCTGGACTGGGCCAACCGCGGCGGACGCTTGTTCAGCACACACTACAGCTACGCATGGCTTCAAAACAGCTTGAATGCCAGCACCGTCACCCAGAATATCAACGGGACAAACCAGGTTGTCTCTCTGGATACGGCCCAGGGCCCTGAGACCGCCGTGCAGTGGAATACTGGACAGGCCCAACCCACTGCCGATCCGGGCAATGCAATTGTGAACGCCAGCTTTACCGACGGAGGAATTCTCTCGTCCTGGCTGGAAGATACAACGGCGCCTGCTGCCTCAACGACGCCCGAGGGCAGCCCGGCGCAGATCTCGATTTCAACCCTGCGCCTTGATCAGAATGGCGTAAACTCGCCGACGCAGTCGTGGCTCACTCTTACCAATAACCTGACCAATCAAACGGGCAAGAACACGGAGTCGAAGACTCCGGTGATGCAGTTGACGTTCAACACGCCGGTAGGCGCGGGCGCTGACAACCAGTGCGGCAAGGTTCTGTATAACGACTACCACGTGTATAACGGCAACTTCAGCGGCCAGACGTTCCCCAGTGAGTGCCCCAGCGGTGCAATGACACCGCAGGAACACCTGCTCGAGTTTGCGCTGTTCGATCTGACCAACGCAGTGACCGCGGTGACGTCGGCAACCGCGGCGCAGACTTTCGTGAATACTCCCACGACCTTCACGCAGGGCGACAGCGGCGACACGATCGCCATCGCCGTGCAGAATACTTCCACCATCGGCCTTGGCTCGTCACTTCAGGTTGCCGGCACACTGCCGACGGGCATCACGGTCAATACTGCATCCTGGACCACCGGGACAGGCGGCGACTGGAGTTGCACATCGAGCGCAGGCTCCACGGCATTCACCTGCACCCGCACCACCGATCTGGCCGTCAGCACGACCGACACCATCGATGTGCCAGTTGCCGTTGCCTCCAACGCGCCGATCGGCACCGGTGTTGGATCGCTTACTTCCACGATCAGCGGCGGCGGCCTGAGTTCCAGCGTGGTGGGCACCGATCCACTGAACGTTCTGGGAAGCCACTCCATCAGCTGGGCAACGCCTGCAGCGATCACGTATGGCACGGCCCTGAGCGCTGTTCAGCTGGATGCAGCTGAACTCTGCAGCAGCGCCATGGCGGCGGGAACTTACGCCTACACCTATGGCTCTACGGCCGTAACCACTGGGACGATTCTGCCGGCGGGCAACGATACGCTCAACGTCACCTTTACGCCGACCACGGTGACGACTAGCTGCCCGGTTCTTACCACTAGCGTGGTGCAGGTGGTTAATCCTGCCCCGCTCGTGGTGACCGCCAACAGCTTTACCAAGACCTACGGTGCGGCCAACCCTACATTGACAGACGCCATCACCGGCTTCGTCAACGGCGACACGGCTTCAGTCCTGACCGGTTCGGCAACGTTGACCACAACGGCAACTACTGCTTCGGCGGTGGGCAGCTATCCGATCACCTTCGCCACTGAGACGCTGGCCAACGCCAACTACACCGTCACTTATGTGCCTGGGACCCTGGTCGTGACGCCGGCATCTGGCGTGATCACATGGCCTTCTCCCTCAGCCATCAACTATGGAACCGCGCTGAGCGGCACGCAGTTGGATGCCACGGCAACCTGCAACGGGTCAGCCGTAACCGGCACCTACACCTACACCCCGGCTTTGGGCACGGTGCTTGCATCTGGCGCGCAGACGCTGAGCGTGACCTTTACACCGACCGGCAACAGCAACTGCACCTATGTGGCCACCACGGTTCCGCTGACCGTGAACAAGGACGTGCTGACGGTGACGGCGGCTAACCAGTCGATGACCTACGGCGGAACGGTGCCGACCCTGACCGACGCCATCACCGGGTATGTGAACGGCGACACGTCAAGTGTGGTGGGCGGTACGGCCACTTTGAGCACGACAGCAACCTCTGCCTCACCGGTTGTGGCTGGCGGCTACCCGATCACCTTTGCGACGCAGGCATTGACGGCGACGAACTACACCTTCGTTTACGTGCCTGCAACCTTGACCATTAACCAGGCCCCCGGCGCCATCACATGGCCCGCGCCGGCGGCGATCAACTATGGAACCGCGCTGAGCGGCACGCAACTGGATGCGACGGCAACCTGCAACGGATCTGCGGTTACCGGCACATACACCTACACGCCGGCTTTGGGCACGGTACTTGCTTCTGGCGCGCAGACACTGAGCGTGACCTTTACACCGACGGGAAACAGCAACTGCACCTATGTGGCCACGACGGTTCCGCTGACCGTGAACAAGGACGTGCTGACGGTGACGGCGGCTAACCAGTCGATGACCTACGGCGGAACGGTGCCGACGCTGACTGATGCCATCACCGGCTTCGTCAACGGCGACACTTCCAGCGTGGTGGGCGGCACGGCCACTTTGAGCACGACAGCAACCTCTGCTTCACCGGTTGTGGCTGGCGGCTACCCGATCACCTTTGCGACGCAGGCATTGACGGCGACGAACTACACCTTCGTTTACGTGCCTGCAACCTTGACCATTAACCAGGCCCCCGGCGCCATCACATGGCCCGCACCGGCGGCGATCAACTATGGAACCGCGCTGAGCGGCACACAACTTGACGCAACCGCATCCTGCAACGGGTCAGCCGTAACCGGCACCTACACCTACACCCCGGCTTTGGGCACGGTGCTTGCTTCTGGCGCGCAGACACTGAGCGTGACCTTTACGCCGACGGGAAATAGCAACTGCACCTATGTGGCCACGACGGTTCCGCTGACCGTGAACAAGGACGTGCTGACGGTAACAGCGGCTAACCAGAGCATGAACTATGGCGGCACGGTGCCGACGCTGACTGATGCCATCACCGGCTTCGTCAACGGCGACACTTCCAGCGTGGTAGGCGGCACGGCCACCATGGCTACCACTGGAACATCCTCTTCGGCGGCTGGAACCTATCCGATTACATTCGCTACTACCGGCCTGACGGCTTCGAACTACACTTTCAACTATGTGCCCGGTACGCTGACCATCAACCAACTGGGCCAGACGATCACCTTTAACCCGGTCACACCGGTTACGTACGGCGTATCGCCGATCACACTGACGGCGACGGGCGGCGCTTCGGGCAACCCGGTTACGTTCACTTACGTCTCCGGCCCGGGTTCGCTGAGCGGGACCAACGGCAGCACGCTGACGGTTACCGGAGCCGGCAGCATCGTGGTGCAGGCCTGCCAGGCGGGCAATGTTGACTACACGGCAGCAACCTGCGTGACCAAGACCATCGTCGTGAACCCGGCGGTGCTCACCGTAACGGCGAACAACGCCAGCATGCCGTACGGCGGACCGATCCCCACCTTCACTGACACGATTACCGGTTATGTGAACGGCCAGAACTCAAGCGTGGTGAGCGGGACAGCCACCATGAGCACCACAGGAACCATCACTTCGGCGGCGGGGACCAACTATCCCATCACCTTCGCCACGGAGAACCTGTCGGCAACGAACTATACGTTCAACTACGTCCCCGGAACGCTCACCGTTAACCAGGCCCCAGGGGTCATCAATTGGCCCGCACCTGCCGCCATCAGCTACGGAACCCCGCTGAGCGGAACGCAGCTTGATGCAACAGCGACTTGCAACGGCACTTCAGTTGCCGGGACGTATGCGTACTCGCCGGCTTCCGGCGCGGTGCTCAACTCGGGCGCGCAGACACTGAGCGTGACCTTTACACCCACCGGCAGCAGCAACTGCACCTTTACTCCTGCCACTGTCCCGCTGACCGTCAACAAGGACGTGCTCACCGTGACAGCGGCGAACCAGTCGATGACCTACGGCGGCACGGTGCCGACGCTGACCGATGCCATCACCGGCTTCGTCAACGGCGACACCTCCAGCGTGGTCAGCGGCACGGCCACACTGGCTACCACTGGAACCTCGAGCTCGGCAGCGGGCTCTTATCCGATTACCTTCGCGACCACCGGCCTGACGGCGAACAACTATACGTTCAACTACGTCCCCGGAACGCTGACCATCAACCAGGGCAGCGGCGTCATCAATTGGCCCGCACCTGCCGCCATCAGCTACGGAACCCCGCTGAGCGGAACGCAGCTTGACGCAACAGCGACTTGCAACGGCACTTCAGTTGCCGGGACGTATGCGTACTCGCCGGCTTCCGGCGCGGTGCTCAACTCGGGCGCGCAGACACTGAGCGTGACCTTTACACCCACCGGCAGCAGCAACTGCACCTTTACTCCTGCCACTGTCCCGCTGACCGTCAACAAGGACGTGCTCACCGTGACAGCGGCGAACCAGTCGATGACCTACGGCGGCACGGTGCCGACGCTGACCGATGCCATCACCGGCTTCGTCAACGGCGACACCTCCAGCGTGGTCAGCGGCACGGCCACACTGGCTACCACTGGAACCTCGAGCTCGGCAGCGGGCTCTTATCCGATTACCTTCGCGACCACCGGCCTGACGGCGAACAACTATACGTTCAACTACGTCCCCGGAACGCTGACCATCAACCAGGGCAGCGGCGTCATCAATTGGCCCGCACCTGCCGCCATCAGCTACGGAACCCCGCTGAGCGGAACGCAGCTTGACGCGACAGCGACTTGCAACGGCACTTCGGTTGCCGGGACGTATGCGTACTCGCCGGCTTCCGGCGCGGTGCTCAACTCCGGCGCGCAGACACTGAGCGTCACCTTCACACCCACCGGCTCGAGCAACTGCACCTTTACTCCTGCCACTGTTCCGTTGACCGTGAAGCCGGCAGTCCTTACGGTAACGGCCACCAATCTGACAATGCCTTATGCCGGCCCGCTGCCGACCCTGACCGATGCCATTACCGGTTTCGTCAACGGCGACACCTCCAGCGTGGTCAGCGGTACGGCGACTCTGAGCACCACGGCAACTGCCTCCTCCGCGGCGGGAACCTACCCCATCACGTTCGCAACCCAGGGTCTGATCGCCTCTAACTACACCTTCAACTACGTTCCCGGGACGCTGACCGTGAGCCAGCCGGTGGCTGGCGTGATCAACTGGCCCACGCCCGCACCCATCAACTATGGGACCACGCTGGGCAGCACGCAGTATGACGCAACAGCAACCTGCAACGGCACTCCTGTGACGGGCACGTGGGTGTACACGTCGCCGTCCGGCCCAGTGCCCCCGGCCGGGACTCAAACTCTGAACGCTACCTTCCTGCCTCCGGTAGGCAGCGCGTGCACCTTTACGCCGGCCTCGGTTTCGATCGTGGTCAACAAGGATGTGTTGACAGTGACGGCGGCTAACCAGTCGATGAGCTACGGCGGCACGGTGCCGACGCTGACCGATGCCATCACCGGCTACGTCAACGGCGACACATCGAGCGTTGTGTCCGGTACGGCCACACTGGCTACCACTGGAACTTCGAGCTCGGCAGTGGGCGCCTATCCGATTACCTTCGCCACCACTGGCCTGACGGCAGCCAACTACACCTTCAACTATGTTCCGGGCACGCTGACCATCAACCAGGGCGGCGGCGTGATCAACTGGCCCACGCCTGGGACCATCAGCTACGGGACCCCGCTGAGCGGGACGCAGCTGGATGCGACTGCGACCTGCAACGGAGTACCAGTGAGCGGAACCTGGGTGTACACGCCAGCCTCGGGTACCGTGCTTATTGCCGGCGCGCAAAACCTGCTTGCCGTCTTTACGCCGAGCACCAACAATTGCATGTTCTCTCCCGCGACAGTCGTGCAAAACGTGAACCAGGCCCCGCTCACCGTGGCCGCGGCCAACAAGTCGATGACTTACGGCGCCACCGTGCCGACGCTGACCGATGCCATTACCGGCTTCGTCAACGGCGACACATCGAGCGTTGTGTCCGGTACGGCCACGATGGCGACCACTGGGACTTCGAGCTCAGCGGCAGGCAGCTATCCGATTACCTTCTCATTCCAGGGGCTATCGGCGTCGAACTACTTCTTCGTCTACGTCCCCGGCACGCTGACCATCAACCAGGGCAGCGGCGTGATCAACTGGCCTGCGCCGGCGGCCATCAACTATGGAACCCCGCTGAGCGGCACACAGCTTGACGCAACCGCCACCTGCAACGGCGCAACGGTGGCCGGAACATACGTATACTCGCCGGCTTCCGGCGCGGTGCTCAACTCCGGCGCGCAGACGCTGAGCGTCACTTTCACGCCCACCGGCTCGAGCAACTGCACCTTTACTCCTGCCACTGTCCCGCTGACCGTCAACAAGGACGTGCTGACGGTGACGGCGGCTAACCAATCGATGTACCAGGGCGGCACGGTGCCGACACTGACCGACGCCATCACTGGCTTTGTCAACGGCGACACAGCCAGCGTGGTGAGCGGAACGGCCACAATGGCGACCACTGGAACATCCTCTTCGGCGGCGGGCACCTATCCCATCACCTTCGCCACCACCGGTCTGACGGCAGCCAACTACACCTTCAACTACGTCCCCGGAACGCTGACCATCAACCCCGGATTGTCGGTCGCATGCGCAGCCGTCAACACGGGCGAGGTTGGCGTGGCGTTTAACAGCGGCGCGATGACGGTTACGGGCGGGAAGACGCCTTATGTCTACTCGATCGTGGGGACGCTGCCGGCAGGGCTCATCCTGAACAGCTCGACGGGCGCGATCACCGGCACACCGACGGCCGCGGGCACCTTCACAGTGAAGGTGACTGACGCCAACGGGTCCAGCAACACGGCCTGCGCGATCACCATCAACACCGCGCCGTGGTTCGCTTGCCCGGTATTGGTTACCGGCCAGGCCGGCGTGGCCTACGACAGCGGCGCAATGACAGTGGGCGGCGGCATGGCTCCTTACACGTTCTCGATCGTGGGCACGTTGCCCTCGGGCCTGAGCCTGAACACGGCGACTGGCGAAGTGAAGGGCATTGCGACAGCAGCGGGCTCGTTCCAGGTCAAGCTTACCGACAAGAACGGTGTAACCGCGTTGAGCTGCACGATCACGATCAACCCACCGGCGATTGGCGCCTGCACGCTGGGTGTTGCCAACGCCTATAACCTGATCTCCCTGACGGGTAACATCAGCGATTCGGCTGACATTACGGGCAGAATCGCAGCCGCCGGCCAGGTTACGCAGGGCGCACCGATTGGCGACGCACTGCGCACCAGCGATCCCTACTACTTGCTGGCCAAGGCGAACGGCGGACCGTATGCCATTGTGGCCGGGGGTGGGATTGCAACCAGCAACTCCTTCAACATAAACGCGGGCGGCAACGTGTATTCGTCCACGTCAACCAATGCGAATTTCAACTTTGCCAACGAGAACTATTCCGGTAGCCTGTACACGGGATCAACGCTGGTGACGGGCGGAACGTCTCCGATTGACTTCACAGCGCTTCAGACGCAGATGTACAACCTGAGCGGGGAGTTGTCTGGATTGACCGCGAACGGCGTTGTTTGCTCTGTGAATAATTCTGGGGCTATCGTGGCGGGAGGCGGATGCCCTGCAAATCCCGTTTACTTCAATCCCAGTTCGCAGCACTATAACCCCTCCTGGATTGTGCTCTACGGCACGAGTGCGACAACCAACGTATTCAACATCACGCAGGCACAGTTCGAGAACAACAACAATCTCGATATCGAGGTGCCGACCGGGTCAACAACGATCATCAACGTGGCCGGCGCGAGCGACAAACTGCAACGGGAGATCTACTTCCAGGGCAGCACGGTCACCGACGCAAATGCCGCCGGCATTCTGTTCAACTTTGCCACCGCAACCTCGGTGACAATCAACGGACAGCTGGATGCAACGGTACTTGCTCCTTACGCTGCTTTGACCGGTGGCAGCCAGATGGGCGGAGTCTTCATCGCGGCCAGCATCGGATCGACAGGCGAGGTGCATTACGATCCGTTCGGCGGCGCACTGATGTGCTCGAATCCTCCGGCGGCTCTCTCGGTCACATGCGCGGCAGTGACGACAGGGACGGTGGGCGCGGCATTCAACTCTGGCTCCGTGACAGTCAGCGGCGGCACGGCTCCCTATGCCTACTCGATCGTAGGCGCGCTGCCTGCCGGCCTGACGCTGAATACATCGACTGGCGCAATCACCGGCACGCCGACGGCTTCGGGTACCTTCCAGGTGAAGGTTACCGATTCCAAGGGCGCCACGGGCACCACCTGCGCCATCACCATCAACCCAGCCCAGGCGCAAGCTCCCAAGTTCTCGCTCGCGGCCGGCAATTGCATCGGGACACAATCGGTAACCATTACGGATGCCACGCCTGGTGTAACCATCTACTACACGATCGACGGGACCACGCCAACTACCAACTCAACCAAGTATGCGGGCGCGATCAAGATCTCGACGACGGAAACGCTTCGTGCCATTGCGATCAAGACCGGATACGCGAACAGCGCAGTGACAACGGCGACATACACATTTGCCCCAATTGCGGCGGGCGCTCCCAAGTTCTCGCTCGCCGCTGGGAACTACAAAGGCGCGCAGACTGTGACCATCACCGATGCCACTGCGGGCGTGACCATCTACTACACCACCAACGGAACCACGCCGACGGCGAGCTCAACCAAGTACACCGGGCCGGTGAAGGTTTCTGTAAGTGAAACGCTTGAAGCGATTGCGATAGCTCCCGGCTACTCAAATAGCGCAGTGACTTCAGCCAAGTACACAATCAAGTAGCCTTGAGGGGCTTACTGGATGCAAACGCGGGCCGGGGAATCTCCCCGGCCCGCCCTGCGTTTGGCGACTGCCGCGATATACTCGGCGGGAACCCCGTCTTGTTTGGGTCAAGGGGCACTTTCCTCATGCAACTAGAAGTTTGCATCGATTCAGTGGAGTCAGCTATTGCGGCCGAGCGCGGAGGAGCACGGCGGGTTGAACTGTGTTCCGCTCTGCTGGAAGGTGGCGTGACACCCGGCGGTGGTTTGATCGCGACCGTTCGCCGCAGCATTGCAATCGACTTGTTTGTGATGATTCGCCCGCGCGGCGGAGACTTCTGTTATACGCCCACGGAGTTCGAAGGGATGCAGGAGGAGATCAAACTGGCGCGGCGACTTGGCGCTGACGGAGTCGTCCTGGGCTTGCTGGATGAACAGGGCTTGGTGGACGTAGCCCGGACAGGTCAGTTGGTTGATCTGGCCAGATCGCTTCCGGTCACGTTCCACCGCGCCATCGACATGACTCCCGATCTGCCAGCGGCGCTCGAGGCGGTGGTAGCCGCCGGCGCAACGCGCATTTTGACGTCCGGAGGTGCACCCAATGCAAGGCTCGGTTCGGCCACCATCGCCCGGATGGTGACGGCCGCAGGCGACCGCGCATCCATCATGCCCGGCGGGGGCGTGACGCTGGCCACGGTTGGGGAAATTGCGCAGGTCACCGGCGCAAGCGAGTTCCATGCCAGCCTGAGAACTGCCTCGCCGAGCCCGATGCTGTTTCGTAAAGAGGAGATCACGATGGGGGCAGTCGCTGAGCGGGAATACACGCGGTACCGTGTGCGCGAGGAGGATGTTCGGGCGTTGGTGGGCGCTCTGGCAAGGCTCTCAGCGGAGCCGGGCGCAGCAGCAGAGAATTAGAAGGCAGACTCACGTAAGTTGCTGTTTCCAATATCTTTACATCGAACTACCTGTCTGCCCAGACCAGTAACTTGGGGAACTCAGGGGTTGACAAGCCCGCCAAAGCGCAGTAATTTCTAAGCAAATGCACTTATAGCGTGCAAATGCACACAGACGCAGAGACTATGGCTGAGGACGCCCAAAACGACCTGCTTGCAGAAGTGGCATCGCTTTACTACGAGCAGGATCTGGGCCAATCCGAGATCGGGCAGCGTCTGGGTTTGTCGCGCGTGAAAGTCTATCGACTCCTCAAGAAGGCGCGCGAAGCTCAGATTGTTCAGATCACGATCAACTGGCCCATTGATCGGGACGGAAGCCTTGAAGACACGTTGTGCGATGCCTTCGGCTTGGACCGAGCTCTCGTTTTGAAATCGGGCCCTCAGGATTTTGGGCCTGACGGCAACGGCATTGGGCTGCGCAGGCTGGGCCAGATGGCGGCTCGGCACCTGGCAACCAATCTGCAGGATGGAATGACGCTGGCGGTGTGCCTGGGGCGATCTTCGTATGAGGTGATCAACGCCTTTCGCCCAATTACTCAGGCTCGTGTGAATGTGGCGCAGGCCATGGGCAGCATCCCCTCGCTGATTCCCGACCTGGACAGCGCAGCGCTGGCGCGCCAACTGGCGAGCAAGCTGGGGGGGCAGATTCAGTTGCTCTCCTCGCCTTTGTACGTCAACACGCCTGAGGCGGCCCAGCTGCTGCGTGCGCAGCCGGCGATTGATCGGACACTGAAGGCCGCGCGCAATGCAAACATCGCGCTGGTGGGAGTTGGCGGGGTCAGCCCCAGCACCAGCCACTACGTGGATGCGGAGCTGATCTCTGCGGGTCAACTGAAAGAGCTTGAGGCCGCGGGCGCAGTGGGGGAGATGGGCGGGCAGTTTATTCGCGAATCCGGCGAACTGCACCCCTGCACGATCAACGACTGCATGATCGGGCTGACTCTGGACGAGCTGCGGCGTATTCCCAACACAATAGCTGTCGCCGCTGGGCCGGCGAAGGTGAGAGCAATTCTTGGGGCGCTGCGTTCGGGGGTGTTGAACGCATTGTGTACTGACCAGCAGACCGCCGCGGAACTGGTGCGGCTAAGCCGAGAGGAAACCTCCCCTTCGGTTGCGTTGAGCTCGTGAGTTGCAGAGAGGCTTTTGGGGAGAGCGATGAGCGACGATTGGGTGATTGGCGTCGATCTGGGTGGGACGAAGATCGAGATCGGATTGATAAGCCCGGAGAACCGCGTTGTGTCACGGGTGCGCATTCCTACCCATCCGGCGCTCGGCCCGCAGAGTGTTGTGGAGCGCATCGGCAAAGAAGTGGAGACGCTCTCGGCTTTGCGGCCAGAGGGTGCTCGCATCGCAGCTTTGGGGCTGTGCGCGCCGGGTCCTGTGGATAACGCGGCGGGCATGTTGCTGGATCCTCCGAATCTGGCCGGGTTGCACTATGCGCCGCTCCAACAGATGCTTTCAACGCGGCTTGGCATTCCCGTGCAGATTGATCACGATGCCAAGGCCGCTTGCCTGGGCGAGTTTTATTATGGCGCCGGACGCGGTGAGCGGAGCATGACGTACGTGATCACCGGCACCGGCGTGGGCTCCGCCACCATCGTGAACGGGCAGATGATCCGCGGGCAGAACAATACTGCCGGCGAAGTGGGGCACGTGCCGCTGGACCGTGATGGCGATCTTTGCTCCTGCGGATCGTATGGATGTGTTGAGACCTTCATTGCCGGCCCATGGCTGGCTCGGCGCTATCAGAGAAAGTTACAGGGTGCGCATTCGAACACTTGCGAGAACGCCGCAGAGATGTCGGCAGTGGACGTAGTCGATCTTGCCCTTGCGGGCAACGAGCTAGCGCGGCAGGTGATGGAAGAGGCCGGAAGCGCTCTGGGCGCGGCCGTGGCTACGCTGGCCATGGTGCTGGACGTGGATCTGTTCGTTGTGGGCGGCAGCGTGGTCAAGGCCGGCGATCTGTTGCTTGAGCCGGCGCGTCGCGCGGTGCCGCGGCATTGCTATCGCTCAGTGGGTTGTGGCGTGCGCATTGTGGCTACTGAGATTGGCGACGACGGCCACATCCTGGGCAGCGGGTGGATGGCGCGCCACGCGCTGGCAGAGGCCAATCGCAAAAGCGCGCTGGTGAGCGGCGAGTCCCACGCGGGCTCTCCGAGAGAAGAGTCGGCAGAAGAGACGCGGCTGGAAGATGTCGCGGGCGTCGTCTTCAATGTGCAGCATTTTTCAGTTCACGATGGTCCCGGCATTCGCACCAACGTTTTCTTCAAGGGCTGTCCGCTGCGGTGCGCGTGGTGCTGCAATCCGGAGTCGCAGCGCTTTCAACCGGAGCTGGCTTTGGCTTCACAGCAATGCATGCGCTGCGGGCAGTTCGGCGATGTGTGTGCCGATGAATGGGAGCACGGTGCTGTCACGCAAGCGGAGAAGGATAAGTTCAGTCCGCGTTCTGAGGTCTGCCCCGGCGGCGCGCTGCGCTGGCTTGGCGCACAGCGCACGGCGGGTGATGTGATTGGCGAGGTGCTGCGCGACCAACCCTTCTATACAGGCGGTGGCGGCATGACGTTGACCGGCGGCGAGCCGACGGCGCAACCCAACTTTGCCGAAGCGCTGCTGAGGTTGGCGAAGAGAGCGGGGCTTTCGACTGCGATGGAGACCTGCGGCCACACGCGCTGGAAGGTCTTTGAGCGGCTGCTGCCTCACCTGGACCTGGTGCTCTTCGATCTGAAGCACATGAACCCTGAGGTTCATCGCGAGTGGACGGGCGTGGATAACGAAGTTATCCTCTCGAATCTGCGGCATATGGCAGAGATCGAGGCGCCGGTCAGCGTGCGCGTCCCATTGATTCCCGGATTCAATGCGGACGCGAAAAGCCTCGCGGCGATTGCGCGCTTTGTGGCGGAGCAGCCGGGCCTCTCAAAGCAGATCAGCCTGTTGCCCTATCACGCGTTCGGAAGATCGAAGTACGCTTCGCTTGGCCGTCCCTACGCGATGGAGGGTCAGGAAACTCTCAGCCCGGAGTGCGTACGGGAGCTGACACAGATTCTTGAAGCCGAACAACTCGAAGTAACGGTAGGAAGCTGATGAATACCCATTTGCCTGACCTGAATTCGCATCCTGCCCTGGCCTTCCCGCCGGAAGAATGGAAATCGGCCGCGGCCAGCGAACGGCATGCGCGCATCCGCAAGCGCCTGGTTGAAAGCGAGCGCGAGATCGATATGGTTCGCGCGCGGCTGTCGACCGAAGCGTACCGGCAGAGCGAAGGCCAGCCCATGGCCCTCAGGCGCGCGGCCATGCTGCTGCATCTCGTGCGCAACATGCCTATCGATATTCATCGGGATGAAGTGATTGTCGGCAACCGGTCGCTCGAGCCGCGCATGGGCGTGATTGCGCCCGAGGGCGCTGTGAACTGGATTGATGCGGAGCTGGACATTCTGCCCACGCGCCCGCAGGATCCATTCAACATTGACGCCGAGCGCATCCGGGAGCTGCGCGAAGAGATCTTTCCCTATTGGCGCGGGTCAACGCTTGAAGACATTGTGGATGCGCGGCTCACCGATGAAGTCAAGGCCGCGGTGCGCGGCAAGGCATTCAAGCTGAACCAGACCGACCATGCGCAAGGACACATTCTGCCCGACGTGCCGGCCTGGCTGCGTCTGGGGATCCGCGGTCTGCGGGCGCAGGTTCGCGCCGCACAGCAAGCCAATCCGCAGCCGGATGCGGTGTTCTACGAGGCGGCCAACCTCGCACTCAATGCCGCCAGCGAGTTGATCGCGCGCTATGCGCGGCTCGCAGACGAACTACTGAAGGCGGAGCCGGACCGCACGAGGCAGAACGAACTGGCCGGCATTGCCAGCGCCTGCACCTGGTTGGCTGAGAGCCCGGCGCGCGATTTTCGCGAAGCGTTGCAAGCTGTCTGGTTTTTGCTGGTGCTGTTGCAGATTGAATCGAATGCGAGCAGCTTTTCGCTGGGGCGGCTTGACCAATACCTGCTGCCCTACCTTGAACGCGATTTGGAAACCGGCGCATTGAATCTGGCTGAGGCGCAGGATCTGCTCGAGTATTTCTGGTTGAAGTGCAATGAAATTGTGCTGCTGCGCAGCAGTTCGGGAGCGCGCTACTTCGCCGGATTCCCGATCGGATTCAACATCACGACCGGCGGGCAGACCACGGATGGCCGCGACGCAACGAATCTTTTGAGCTTCATGTGCCTGCGCGCGCAGGCTGACCTGGCAATGACTCAACCGAATCTTTCGATTCGCATCCACAAGAACAGCCCGCAGGATTTTCTTGAAACGGCCGCATTTGTGATCAGCAAGGGCAGCGGCATGCCGCAGGTGTTCAACGATGAGGTGATTATCCCCGGCCAGAGGCAGCGGGGCGTTGCGGCGGAAGATGCGATGAACTACGCAGTGGTGGGCTGCGTGGAACTGTCGACTCCCGGCAAGGCGTTGGGCTGGAGCGATGCGGCCATGTTCAACATGGCGCGGATTCTGGAACTGACTTTGTTTGGCGGGGCCGACCCCAAGACCGGCGTACAGGTCGGGCTGCCCACACCGCCGCTGAGTGAGATCAAATCGTTTGAGCAGTTGCAGGCCTGCTATGACAAGCAGACGGAGCACTTCATCCGGCTCATGGTGGAGGGCTGCAACATTGTGGACGGCATTCATGCGGAGGTGCTGCCCTCGCCGTTTTTGTCGCTGGTGATTCAGGATTGCGTTGCCCGCGGCGTGGATGTGACAGCAGGCGGGGCGCACTATAACTTCTCAGGTGTACAGGGCGTGCAGGTTGCCAACGTGGCCGATAGCCTGGCCGCTGTGGAGCGCGCTGTGTTCTACGAGCGCTGGGTCAGCGGGCAGCAGTTGCTTGAAGCACTGCGCACAGATTTCGCGGGCCAGGAGATTTTGCGGCAGCGGCTCATTAACGGCGTGCCAAAGTATGGCAACGATGACGACCGCGTGGACGGCTTCGCTCACCAGTGGGCCAACCGCTACAGCGAACTGGTGGGTGCATATCCCACGGTTCGAGGTGGCTCGTACCAGCCGGGGTTCTATACCGTGTCCGCGCACGTGCCCATGGGCGCCACCGTGGGCGCAACACCCGACGGTCGGCACGCATGCGCGCCGCTGGCGGATGGCGGACTCTCGCCCAACTCCGGCCAGGATGTGAAAGGACCAACCTCCGTTCTGAATTCGGTGAGCAAGGCGAACCTCTCGCTGGCATCGAACGGCACACTGCTGAACATGAAATTTCTGCCGGCATTCTTTGAAGGCGAGCGCTCGCTGGCGAACTTCGTGTCTCTGTTGCGCGGGTTCAGCAGCCTGCATGTGCCGCATGTGCAGTTCAACGTGGTCTCAGCGCAGACTCTGCGAGAAGCGCAATCGAACCCGGCGGAGTATCGCAGCCTGGTGGTGCGCGTGGCGGGGTACAGCGCCTACTTCGTGGAACTCGATCGGGCGCTTCAGGATGAGATTATCCGCAGGACGGAATTTATCTAACGGGCTTGGCAGGTTATCGGAGAATGTCGTTCTTCGTTCGTTCCCGCACGGCGGAATTTGCGTGCTAAGATCGGGCCAGCAACAATTGCGAATGGAAATGTTCGTTTTTGTTCGAAACGGAGGCTCTTTTCGCCATGCTTGCCGAAGAACGCAGGTTTCGCATTCGCGAGATTCTCTCCATGCGCCGGACGGTTGCCGCTGCCGAACTTTGCGAGATGCTGCGCGCGACACCGATTACCATCCGCAGGGACCTGGCAGCGCTTGAAGCGCAGGGGTTGCTGGTGCGCTCGCACGGGGGCGCCACGTCGCGCATGTCGAGCACCAACTTTCAGCCTGCTTATGAGATGCTGTTGCGCAGCCATAGCAAGGAAAAAGAGGCCATTGCGCGCCGGGCAGTGGACCTGATTGCCGACGGCGATACGGTGTTTCTGGAGAGCAGCACGACGGTCTTCGAACTGGCCTGCCTGCTGGCCCAGCGCAACCGGGTAACGGTGGTAACTAACTCTCCCAGCATAGTTTGCGAGCTTCAACAAAGCGCCGGGATCACCGTGCTGTGCACTGGCGGCGACCTGCAGAAAGACACCTTTTACCTCTCAGGAGACTGGGCCCGCCATGCCCTGTCGGAGATTCGCGTCGACAAGGCCGTGATCGGCGTCAGTGCCATCGACCCGGGGTACGGCATCTCGACTTCGAGGCAGGCGGAGGCGCAGATCAAGAGGATGATCCTCAAGGCGGCCAAGACCCGCATCGCCCTGGTGGACCATACCAAGTTTGGGTCACAGGGTTTTGCTTATGTATGCCCGGCAACCGACGTGGACGTCCTGGTGACCGATTCCGGAACTGAGGCGCACTATATCGAGCAGTTGCGGGAGGCGAAGGTGGAGGTGCTGGTGGCAGAGGTGAAGTGAGACGATCACGATGCCGCGAGGCGAACGCATCAAGAGTAGCCAACAAGTGACATGGTATGTTCTGTTTACCACTTGATTTCGACTGATCTTCCTTTTGAATCCGTAGAGGCTGACAAAGGGATTTGGAGGACAACACCACTTCGTCTGGCCACGAAAAAGGACAACAAAGGTGAAGATAACGCGCATAGACGATCAAATATGATCTTTCATGAGGTTGACATTCGCTCGCAAACGATCTAGTCTGGGTTCAATTTTCAGGTGTACCCTCTCTCGGATCGGGCGGCGGAACCCCAGTCTCCGATCTCTTCGCCTGGTTCGGGCTTGCGCCATTCGGCGGGTGGTCGGGCACCAAGAGCACTGCGAAAGTGAAGAAATCAGGACAACCAATATGGCAGTCGCAGTTGAAATCCCGAAGCTTGGCAACACGGTAGAAGAGTGCCTGATCAGCAAGTGGCTCAAGGAAGAGGGCCAGACAGTGGCGGCGGGCGAACCCGTCGTGGAGATCGAGACCGACAAGACGAGCTTTGAAGTCGAGGCCCCGATTGACGGCACTGTGCTGGCGTGCTTCTTCAAGAAGGGTGCGTTGGTCCCCGTATTTACCAAGCTTTTCGTGATCGGCAATCCCGGCGAAAGCGTGGAAGAGTTCCGTCCGCAAGCTGAGGGTGCGCCCGGAGGTTCAGACGCCGTGGGTTCCCAGGAGCCGAGTACGCAAGGCTCGCACGCGGAGCCGATTGCTCGCGCGATTGCCGACATTTACGCGGCCTCCTCTTCAACTGCCTTGAGCCCGCGAGCGCGGCGCTTTGCCGAGGAACATAACTTCCACCCGCAGGCAGTCGCAGGCTCCGGGCCGGGTGGCCGCGTGCTTGAGAACGATCTGCGCGGGTTGTATCACAACTCGGCGAGAGTCTCGGATGCGGCGGGTCAGCAAGTGCGCAATGGAGCATTTGCCCCACGCGAGGGTTCGGGTATCGGCGGAATGATTCTCGCTGCGGACCTGGGCGAGCCTGAAAGCCGCATCTCCGGCATCCGTGAAAAAATTGCACGCCGGTTGCGCGAGTCGCTGGCCGGCACTGCGCAGTACACGTTGAACACTTCAGCCGACGCGCGCGGGTTGCTGTTGATGCGCGCTCGCATCAAGGCGTCGACTTCTGCGCCGGAGATCAACATCAACGACCTCATGACCTTCTGCACGGTGCAGGCATTGCTTGAGGCGCCGCATCTGAATGTGCTGTTCGTCGACGGGTCGATCCGACAGGGCCGCGGCGTTCATATTGGGTTTGCCTGCGACACTCCGCGGGGCCTGCTTGTTCCGGTGGTACACGATGCGCAGTCGCTGAGCGCAGCGGCCCTCGCGGCCCGCATCAAGGAACTCTCAACCAAAGCTGTTGAAGGGACCATCTCCGCGGACGATCTATCGGGCGGGACATTCACCATCAGCAACCTTGGCGGTCTGGGCATTGAGTCGTTCACGCCGGTGCTGAATCCGCCGCAGGTGGCGATTCTCGGGGTCAACGCGATTCAACTAAAAGCGGTGCGGAAAAACGGCATGGTGGATTTCATCGATTCCATTGGCCTCTCGCTCACGCTGGATCACCAGGTCATCGATGGCGCACCGGGCGCGCGGTTCCTGAAAGTTCTCCGGGAGAAAATCGAAAACGTGGAGCAGATATGTACGATCTGATCGTGATCGGCGGAGGTCCCGGGGGATACGAGGCGGCGATCCATGCCGGCAAGATGGGCAAGCGGGTTGCGCTGGTTGAGAAGCAGTGGATCGGCGGAACCTGCCTGAATGTGGGCTGCATCCCGGCCAAGACGTTTCTGCGGTCGTCGCGATTGTTTCGCGAGTGCGGCGAAGCCGCCGCTTATGGTGTGCGCGTGAGTACGCCGGTGTTCGACATGCCTGCGGTGGTGGAGCGCAAGAACCATATTGTGGCCACGCTGACCAAAGGCGTACAGGGCCTGCTGAAGCGCGCCGGCGTTGAAACCATCAACGGCCACGCACGACTGGTTGCGCGCAACGCCATTGAAGTGGATGGTGTGCGGTACGAGGCGGCGAATCTGCTGCTGGCCACTGGATCGCGTCCGGCGGTTCCACCAATTCCGGGCATCCAGTCTGAGTTCACTCTCGATTCGAATTCAGTTTTTGAATTGAAGGAAGTTCCCAAAAGCATCGCGATCGTGGGCGGCGGCTACATCGGTTTGGAGTTTGCCTGCTTCTTTCAGGAGATCGGCGCGTCGGTGCAGGTGTTTGAGATGCTGCCCGATATCGCGGCCGGCGCCGACAGCGATATCTCCGCGCGCATGCTGCGGATTCTGACGAAGAAGGGCATCGAGTTTCATCTCTCCACAAAGGTGCTGCGCATCGAGGGGCACGCACTGCACTACGCTGCGCAGGACGGAACAACATCCAGTATTGAGGCCGAATACATTCTCAACTCCACCGGGCGGCGTGCGAATGTGGAAGATCTGGGCCTCGAAAAGGTTGGCATCGACTTCAGCCCCAAAGGCATCAAGACCTCCGAGCAGGGCAAGACGAATGTTCCCGGAGTCTGGGCCTGCGGCGATGTAACCGGCCGTCGCATGCTGGCCCACGCTGCAACCCGCGAAGGCATTGTTGCCGTCAACAACATGTTCGGCGTGAAAGACGCGGTGCGCTACAACGCACTGCCCGCCGTTGTTTACACGCATCCTGAGATGGCCATGGTTGGCCGCACTGAGGATGAACTGAAAACCGCCGAAATCAAATACAAGAAGTCGCTCGTCCCCATGGCCGTGGCCGGGCGCTATCTTGTCGAGCACGAAGATGGGACCGGCGTCGTCAAGGTATTGTGCGGCGCGGAGTTTGGCGAGATTCTCGGTGTGCATGCCATCGGCGACGCAAGCAGCGAGTTCATTATTGCCGCGGCCATGATGGTTGAAACCGAGATGAGCGCCACGCACGCAAGCCAACTTGTCTTCCCGCACCCCACAGTTTCTGAAGCCTTGAAAGAGGCGATTGCCGCAATCCATTAGGAGTTTTCTCAATGCCCAAGTCAATCGTTGTCGAGCCGAGCAATGTCTTTTCCAAGTCCAGCATTCGCCTGTCCGATATTTCCATCAACGCCTACGATCGCACGATCGAGGAGGAGATGGCCCACTATTCGACGGAAGACCTTCTGCATATCTGGCAGGATATGTGCGCGATTCGTGAGTTCGAGACGATCCTGAACGAGATCAAGATCAAGGGCGCGTACAAGGGCGTGACGTATAACCACGCCGGGCCGGCTCATCTCTCCATTGGTCAGGAAGCGGCGGCTGTGGGCATGGCGTTTCTGCTCGGGCCGGAGGACTCCATCTTTGGATCGCACCGCAGCCACGGCGAGATTCTCGCCAAGGGTTTGTCGAGCATCCACAAGATTCCCGAGCAGCAGCTCTCGGAGATCATTGCAAGGTCGCGCGGCGGCGCAATGCTTGCGCCGGTGGCTCGCGAGTTCCAGGGATCGGTGCGCGAGACGGCCACCCGCGCTTTCCTCTACGGAGCCTATAGCGAGATCTTCGCGCGCGACAACGGCTTCCAGCGCGGGCTCGGCGGATCAATGCATGCGTTCTTCACGCCTTTTGGCATCTATCCGAACAATGCGATTGTGGGCGGGTCGGGCTCCGTTGCTCCCGGCGCTGCGCTCTACAAGCGCGTCAACCGCAAGCCGGGCATCGTGGTCTGCAACATTGGCGATGCGTCGTTCGCCTGCGGCCCGGTGTGGGAAGGCATCACCTTTTCCGCGATGGATCAGTACACCAAGCTGTGGGATCAGTCGCTGGGCGGAGGATTGCCGATCCTGTTCAACTGCATGAATAACTTCTATGGCATGGGCGGGCAGCCCAACGGCGAAACCATGGGCATGCAGTTCATCGCGCGCATCGGCGCGGGCGTCAATCCCGAACAGATGCACGCCGAGCGCGTGAACGGATACGATCCGTTGTCGGTGATCGATGCCTTCCGCCGCAAGAAGCAGATCCTCGCCGAAGGCCGCGGCCCTGCCCTGCTGGATACCATCACCTACCGCATCAGCGGCCACTCGCCCTCCGATGCATCCAGCTACCGGTCAAAGGAAGAGGTCGAGCACTGGCAGCACGCGGACTCGCTCGTCGCCTTCCGCAAGCGCCTGGCCGATGCGCACATTCTTACCGAGCGCGAACTTGACAGCGCACGCGAGAATATCGAAACCACGGTCTTTGACATGTTCCGCCTGGCCGTCGATCTTGAGAAGAGCCCGCGTGTTGCCATTGATTCGGATCTGGTCGAGAGCGTGATGTTCTCGAACCAGCACGTCGAAAAGTTCGACGATCGCGAGCCGGAGTTCCTTGAGCCGATCGCGGAAAATGCGCGGGTTCGGCAGATCGCCGGCAAGGTGCGCACAGGTATGCAGGACGGCAAGCCTGTGCCGAAGATGAAGACTTACAACATGCGCGATGCGGTGTTTGAGGCCATGCTGCACCGCTTCTCCATCGACCCCACGATGATTGCGTTCGGCGAAGAGAATCGCGACTGGGGCGGAGCCTTCGCGGTCTATCGCGGCTTTACTGAGCTGCTGCCTTACCATCGCCTGTTCAACTCGCCCATTGCCGAGGCTGCCATTGTGGGCGCTGCCGTGGGTTATGCCATGTCTGGCGGCAGAGTGGTGGCCGAGCTGATGTATGCCGACTTCATGGGGCGCGCCGGCGACGAGATCTTCAACCAGCTTTCAAAGTGGCAGTCCATGTCCGCCGGCGATGTCAAGATGCCGGTGGTGCTGCGCATCTCAGTGGGCGCAAAGTACGGCGCGCAGCACTCGCAGGATTGGACCGCGCTCGTCAGTCACATCCCGGGCCTGAAGGTTGTTTATCCGGTAACGCCCTATGACACCAAGGGCATGATGGCGGCGGCGCTGGCAGGCACTGATCCGGTGGTCTTCTTTGAGAGCCAGAAGATCTATGACATCGGCGAGATGTTTGCCGAGCAGGGCGTTCCTGAAGGCCACTATGAGATCGATCTTTCCGAGCCCTCCATCAAGCGCACCGGCAAGGACCTGACTATCGTCACGCTGGGGCCGGCGCTTTACACCGCCGTTGAAGCCGCCAACCGGCTGGAGAAGGAGTTCGGTCTCTCGGCCGAGATTGTCGATCTTCGCTCGGTGAATCCGCTCAATTATGAGACTCTGGTTGCTTCAGTGCGCAAGACCGGCAAGGTGATTCTCATCAGCGACGCGGTGGAGCGCGGTTGCGTATTGCACACCGTGGCGAACAATTTGACGCAGCTTTGCTTTGACTCTCTGGATGCGCCGCCGGTGGTGGTCGGCTCGCGCAACTGGATTACGCCCGCGCCGGAGCTGGAAGCAATGTTCTTCCCGCAGCCTGACTGGCTGCTGGATGCCATCCACGAGCGGATATTGCCGCTGAAGGGTTACCGGCCGCAGACCAACGCGACGCTGGGAGAGCTGGTGCGGCGGAATCGGCTGGGGGTTTAGAGCAGAATCACGATTCCCGTGCCCTGAAATGCTGTGTACAGGGTGTTGATTTCTTAAGGAAATCAACACTTTGCTGTGGTGGCCTTGGGTACAGCTATCGCGATTCTGCTGTAGCGCCTGCGATGCGGCCAAACGCCTCCCGTTGGTCGGTAAAAAACAATGGCCTCACCCGCAAGGGTGGGGCCTTTTTGGTGCCCCAAACGGGAAATGGGGGCGGTTTGCGTTAGCTATAAATGACAGAATCTTCACTTGCAAGGCAAACTCAGGGCTGGTTATACTCTGAGCACTTTCTTTCCCGTTCATCCTAACTTTTTCTCAATGCCGGTCGCTGGTCACACAGAAACGATTGCGTTCGCTTCTGCTGCCTCTCACGGGTGTCTGTTCATCGCGGGTTGCTTGAGCTGACCTGGGCCTGAGATTCTGCTTCACGAGAGGGTTCCCCTCTCCCGGTTCTGAAAAACACTGCGCTTTCTGGAGATCATGCATGTCGCGTACGTCTGCAAGCATTCTGTCGCTTTCTTTGGGCTTTGCCGCAACCCTGGCGCTGGCCGGGATCACGTTGAAGAAGGGCAATGGCCGGAGGCGTAGGATTGCGGTGTTGCTGGCCCTAGCCGCCTTGGCGTGCGGCTCCGTGGCCACAGCGCAGACGGCGCATCTGAGCGGGTACCTGGTGCCGGTGCAGCCGCCGAACAAGAAGAACAGCCCTGACTACGTCGCGGTAGATTCCAAGGGCAATGTCTATATCACCAACTACGAAAGCAACAACGTGGTGAAAGAGACGCCCTCCGGTTCCGGCTATACGGAGACCGTGCTTCCGTTCACAGGACTGAATGTGCCTCAGGGGATCGCAGTCGACAGCAACGGCGTCGTCTACGTGGCCGACTCAGGAAACGCCCGCGTGCTGAAGCTGACGCCCTCTGGAAGCACGTACACGCAGAGCACAGTCGCTGTTTTGGCCTCCGGTTCCAAGCCGTTCGGTGTTGCCGTGGATGGATCAGGAAATGTCTATTTCGTTGATACTCAATCCCAGACCCTGTACCTGGAGACGCTGACCGGCGGGGTGTATACCCAAAGCGTACTTGCCAATGAAGACGCGGGCGCGGATGTCGCTGTGGATTCTAACGGGAACGTCTATTTTGATAGCGGGTCAGGCGGTGTGTGGGTCTTGAAGCCGACTTCAGGCGGCTATTCCAAGACACTTTTTATCGGGGTTGATATTCCGACAGGCCTCGCTGTGGATAGCAACAACAACGTCTACATCGGGAACAGGTTGTGGGGCTCCTGGACGTTGCCTATAAACGATGAGAATGAAGTGATAAGGGTGACGCCATCGGGGACGGCGACAACGATCGTCGCTCCGAGCGGTACTTATCCGCCATCCGCGCTCGCCGTGGACGGCAACGGCAACGTCTATTTCGGGTATGCAGACAATTCGGCGACTGGGGCGTGGGTTGTGAAGGTCACACAGGCGGAGGGGAACTTTGGTCCGGTTGGAGTATTGAGTTCCGATCCCCCATATCCGATCATGGCCTTCTTCACCTTTGACACTGGTGGAACGCTTGGAGCTTCGAACGGATTGACAGAGGGCTCGCCGGATGCAAACCCCATTTACCTGGACTTCGGGACGGGAAATGGTAGCTGTGCACTCGGCGCAGTCTTCAAGGCTGGGGATGGTTGCACCTTGGACGTGTCCTTCAACCCCTGGGCCCCCGGCCCGCGCCGCGGCGCTGCAGCACTCTATGACAGCAAGAAGAATCTGATTGCCACAGCGCCGGTGTCGGGCACCGGGATGGGGTCGCTGGCCGGTTTCCAGTATTTCTACAACAGCCCGCTGCCGCCGCAGATCATCTCCGACGCGCATGTGAACTATGCCAGCCGCCTCGCCTTTGACGGCGTGAGCGACCTGTTTGTGGCCAACCAGGCAGACGGGACCGGCAACATCGCCAACGGGTCAATCGTCGAGTTCCCGGCCACCGTCTCCGGCTATGGCACGCCCACGATTCTGGCCACCGCAGTGCCGAACTTGCAGGGGCTGGTGGTGGACGGGGCGGGCAACCTGTTTACGGTCTCGACCACCGACGCGAACAACAACCCCGGAACCGGCAACGTCTCGGAGTATGTGAAGACGGCGACCGGCTACTCGGCCCCGATTACCATTGCCGGCGCATTGAACTATCCCATGGGCCTTGCGATGGATAGCGCCGGCAACCTGATCTTTGCCAGCAATCAGAACGCCGCCGGCGACCCGAACAGCGGCGTGATCGGCGTGATTCCCTGGACGGTGAGCGGCTATGGCAAGCCGGTGAGCCACGCGGGCAACCTGAGCTTCCCCACGGACGTGGCCGTGGACGGATTCGACAACATCTACTTCACCACCTTTGCCGACCGCGCCAACGATGCCGGCACCGCCTTTGTTTATAACGTGGCGCCTGCCGGCGCGGGCTACTCCGTGCCCACGATTGTGTGGAGCGGAATCTCCTACGCCAGCGGCATCGCGGTAGACCCCAGCGGCAACCTGCTGGTGACGAGCCTGGCCTCGGAGACGCCGACGCAGGGTGGCTCAGGATCGCTGATTGAGATTGTCGGCTCGGGCGTGACCTATGACTCTTCGCTCATCCTGACGAGCGCGCTGAACTTTCCCACCGCGCCGGCAGTAGCGCTGGCAGCAGGGCAGGGCCTCACCACAGGGCCGGCATTCAGCCCGGGAAGCATTCTGGTGGCAGCGCGATCGCAGACGGTCTACGAGATTCCGCGTGGCAATGCGCCCTCGTTTGCGTTTGGCAGCGCGCCGTGGGGCACCACCAGCTACAGCAGCCCGGAGCTCGCGTACCTTGAGAACATCGGCAATGCGCCGCTGAGTTTCCCGATTCCGACGACGGGAGACAACCCGAACATGCTGGACAACGACTTCACGGTGGCTAGCGGAGGGTCCAATGACTGCCCGTTGACAGCCGCGGGCGCGTCGCTGGCGGGCACGCTGGCCGCAGGCGCAAGCTGCCAGTTTCCCATCGGCTTTTCTCCGTTGTCCACCGGCAGCCTCACGGGGTCGCTGGTGTTGACAGACAACTCGCTCGGGCTTGCGGGGCCAACCTTCGCAACACAGACCATCGCCATGGCCGGCACAGGCGCGCCGGATGCGCCGGTGATTACGTGGGCAACGCCGGCGGCCATTACCTATGGCACGCCTTTGAGCGCGACCCAGCTGGACGCCACCGCGCCCATCGGCGGCAAGTTTGTGTATAGCTATCCCATTGGCACGGTGCTGCCGGTGGGCTACCAGGCGCTGGACGTCACCTTTACGCCGACCGACACCACGGACTACACAACGGCCGTGGCAGCGGTTGGGTTGCAGGTGAACCAGGCCACGCCCTCCATCAGTTGGGCAACGCCCGCGGCCATTCCATACGGAACCGCGCTGAGCACGACGCAGCTTGACGCGGCCGCAACGCTGGGCGGAAATCCGGTGAACGGGCAGTACATCTACTCGCCCGCGGCGGGCACGGTGTTGACCGCCGGCCAGCACACGCTTTCGCTCACCTTCAATCCCAACGACTTTACCGATCTGGCCTCAACCACGGGCTCGGTCCAGATCACGGTGAACCAGGCCACGCCCGTCATCAACTGGGCCACACCGGCGGCCATCCCCTATGGCACGCCGCTGAGCGCAACGCAACTCAACGCTGTCGCGATGGTTGGCACAACCAGCGTCCCGGGCAAGTTTGTTTACTCTCAGCCGCTGGGAACGATCTTGACGGTGGGAAAACAGACCGTGAATGTTGCGTTCACTCCCAACGACACCACAGACTACGCCACGGCCACGGGCTCGGTTCAGATCACGGTAAACCAGGCCGTGCCCACAATCAACTGGTCCGCGCCCGCGCCCATTCTCTATGGCACGGCCCTCACCGCAACCCAGCTGAGTGCGACTGCCACATCCGGCGGCAACACGGTTCCCGGAAAGTTTGTCTACTCGCCCGCGCTGGGAACCGTGCTCGTTGTTGGCTCGCAGGCGCTCACGGTCACCTTCACGCCCACTGACACGGCCGACTTCACGTCCAACACCGCGGGCGTTTCAGTAACGGTGCAGAAGGCCACGCTGACCGTGACCGCGAACAACGCCAGCCGGCCCTATGGCGCGGCGAATCCAACGTTCACGTCTGCCATCACCGGCTTTGTGAACGGAGACACGCAAACCACGGCAGTCACCGGCGCGCCCGGCTTTGCAACAACCGCACTCCCGAAATCACCGGTCACCACGTATACGATCGAGCCCACGCAGGGAACGCTGGGCGCGGCAAACTACACCTTCCAATTTGTGGCCGGAACGCTGACCATTACCAAGGTCCCGCTGACCGTGACGGCAAACAGCGCCAGCCGCGTTTATGGCGCGGCCAATCCAACCTTCACCGCGGCCATCACCGGTTTTGTGAACGGAGACACCGCAGTCAAAGCCGTCACCGGCACACCGGGTTTCACCACCAGCGCGACCGCCAAGTCGCCAGTGGCCAACTACTCCATCACGCCGACGGCCGGAACGCTGGCTTCATTCAACTACACATTCCAGTTTGCAGCCGGCACTCTTACCGTGACCAAGGCGACACTGACGGTGACGGCAACCAGCGCTTCAGTGCCCTATAACCAGGCGATTCCAAAGTTGACCTACGGCGCAACAGGCTATCTGAACGGAGACTCCGCGTCCGTGCTGAGCGGCGCTCCGGCTGAGAGCACAACGGCCAAGCAGGGCTCAGCCGTGGGCGCGTACCCCATCACCATCGGCGCGGGCACGCTTGCCGCGGCCAACTACAACTTCCAGTTCGTCAACGGCACATTGACCATCTCTTCATTGGGCGCCACGGCCGCGCCGGTCTTCCATCCGGCACCGGGAACATCGAACGCAGCGGTGACCGTGACGCTTACCGATGCAACCACAGGCGCAGTCGAGTACTACACAACGAACGGGACCACCCCCACAACCAGTTCCACAAAGTTTCCATCGGCCGGCATCAAAGTCTCGGCCACGACGACGATTACAGTGATTGCCGTCGCCCCCGGCTACAACGCCAGCGCACCGGTCTCAGCCAAGTACACAATCGCCACCGCGCCCACCGTGACGCTCACCGCGCCCACCCTCATCGGCACGACCAAGGCAACGCTCAACGGAACGGTGACCGCGAACAACGCGACCACGCAATACTGGTTTGCCTACGGCGCCAGTTCAACATCTTTGACCAACACCACAACCAAGACCGGTTCCTTGACAGGAACAACAGCCACCGCAGTGAGCGCCACGGTGACAGGCCTGACAACCAAAACCAAGTACTACTATCAGATAGTCGCCTCGAACGCAGTCGGCACAACCAAAGGCACAGTTTCAAGCTTCACCACGAATTAGGACAGATGACAGTTCAACTTCTGGATACGCGGCTCGTTGCCGGATTGTCGCATTCGCAGGCTCCGGGGCAGCGCCCGGCTCACGGCCTCCCTGCGCTTTCAGACGAATGGCTTTCAACAAGCCTGGTTACCCCCGTTACGGCTCAGCCTTCAAAAGCCGTTGGGGCCAAGACACTGTGTGAGAAAATGGCACAATCAAGTCTCTGTATTGAATCGACTGAAAATATGAAGGGTCACCGCAGCGACATAGCCGGCTCGTTGATGGAAGACGCTGCTCAACACAATGAGCGTTTGGTGACGCGCATTGCCGCAGGCGATCGTGACGCGGAGCATGATTTCGCCCTGCGCTACCTTCAGCCGGTGCGGGCGATGCTGCTGGCGCGGTCCCGCAATCCCGACCTGGCCGCCGATCTGCAACAAGAGGTGCTGATGGAGGCGATCTGCGCGCTGCGGCGCGGGCAACTCCGCGATCCGGCCAAGCTCTCGGGGTTTGTGATCGCGATCGCCCGGAACAAGCTGAACACCCACTACCGCGCCAACCGGCGGACAGAACTGCTTGAATTCCCCGACGATCTGCCCGATTTGTCGTCCGCAACCGACCGGGTCGAGGAACAATTGCGGGAGAGCATGGCTCTTGAAGTGATTGCCAGCCTGGACCCCGTGGACCGCAAGATTTTGGAAATGACTCTTGTGGAAGGACTTAAGCCGGGCGTGATCGCCCAAAGGCTGCACCTGAGTCCAGATGTAGTTCGACAGCGAAAACTGAGGGCCACGCGCCGCGTTACAGAATCTGTGCGCCGTCAGTCACAAATGCCGCCGCGCGACGACATCATTGCAGGAAGAATGCCATGACCCATTGCACCGGAACACCTGCCGAAACTTGCGTTGAAGGCTATCTTCAAGGAACTCTGCCTGAGGTTGAGGCGAGGGAGTTCGAAGAGCATTTTTTCGATTGCCCCGCGTGCCTGGCGCAAGTTCAAGCGTTTGAGGCAGTTGCGCGGCACCTTGGAGCAAAACCAATCACCGTTGTGAAGAAGCCGATTGCCTGGCCGGTTCGGGTCGCGTGGCTGGGGGCAATTGCCGCAACGCTGTTGGTGGGGTTTGTTGGTCTCAGGACGATCCGGCAGCCGGCACAGCCGGCCGTTGCGGTCAGTGGCCCGCGAGCGATTGAGCCGCCTTCGTCGCCTGTGCAGGCAGCGGCAAGCAAGGCTGCGTCTTTGGCCATTTCACGGCTTGCCGATCTGGCGATGCCGGCGTTCCGGATCTCGAACCTGCGCGGCGAAAGCAGAAACCTAAACTTCAGCGAGGGAATGGAAGCCTATACAAAGAACGACTGCGCAAATGCGATCAAGAGCCTTGCCCGGGTGCCTGCTCAGGATGCTGATGGATTGGCCGCGAAGTTCTTTACTGGTGTTTGCGAAATGAACGAGAAAGACATGAGTTCCGCGACGGGCACGCTGCACGCTGTGGCCGGCGCTGGGGATTCTCCGCAGCAGGAGGCAGCGCTCTACTATCTTGCGCAGCTTGCTTTGGCTCGCGAGGATGGCCCGGCGGCCCGCAAATACCTGAAGCAGACGATTGCGCTGCGTGGAGACTTTGAGAAGCGCGCCCGCGCCGAGTTAAGCGAGCTTCGCTAGAACGGCCTCCGGCAAGGGCCGTTGCAGGGCATGTTGTAAGGCTATGGAGAATACCGGCGCGGATTCGCATCATCCCCAGAGGTGCGCACGCGGAGGTCGGCTTGAATCGAAAAGCTGTTTGCCTGGCGAGTTACCATCTTGCGCAGAACGCGGGATGGATGAGGGCGTGTGTGCGCTCTTTGGGTTCCTGTTTCTGGTATGCCGTTGCGCTCGCTCTCTTCTGTTGTCAAGGCGCGGCCCAGCAAAGCGCCCCCGCGGTGACTCAGCAACAGCCGCCCGCGCAGCCAAAGGCGGATGCGGCGGCAAATCCAGGGCCTGAGGCAATTGCCAATGCACGCGAGGCGCTCCGCAAGGCGGAAGCCGATCACCCCAGAAACACAAAGGAAGTTGCCGACGCGCTTCGTGATCTGGTCTCACTCCAGGTGGACACAGGCACCGCGGACGCGGCAACGCTTGGGTTAGCCGGCCGCTGGGTGCAGTTGGAAGAAGCCCTGGAGGGCCCGCGCAGCAAGCCGTTCGTCGACGCACTCTCAGTGCAGGCAGATATCCTGCTGGGGCTCAATCGCGCCCCCGACGCGCGGCTGGTTGCCGAGCGGGCTCTTGAGATTGGCCAGAAGGAGTTTTCCGACGCGCAGGAGACCGGCACGGCTGCCGGCGCCCTGGGGCACATCTGCACCCGGCTCGGCGATTACCCGTGCGCCATTCGAGCCTACGAAGTGTCAGTGGGTCTGGCGCGCAAGAGCGGTCCCAACAGCCCTGACCTGCTGGCCGCGCTCAACAACATGGGCACGATGAAGGGGCGAACAGGCGATATTGACGGCGCCATCAAGGCTCAGGAAGAGGCCCTGGCGATTGGGTACCGGCTAGACCCCACCGATCTGCACTTCGGAGTCATCGAGAATAATCTGGGCGCAAACTACCTGAAGGTGCAGGACTTCGACAGGGCCGCGAAGCATCTGAATCGCGCTGTAGAAATGCTCACCAAGCTGTACGGGGCTGAGAGCCAGAGGCTGATGCAGGTGAGCGCGAATCTGGCTGAGCTGTACACACGCACAGGCCAGTTCCCGCTCGCGCGGAAGGCCTTTGAGTTCTCGCTCAAAAGCAAGTATGGGCAAATCGATGCGCAGGCGGCGCACCACGCACAGTTTGCGCAATCGCTCGCAGAGGGCGGCGACCCCGCCCGCGCCGTGGATGAGGGACTGGTTAGCGCGCGGCTGAGCCGCGAGATTTTTGTGTTGCAGGCGCGGACGTTACCGGAGCGTCAGGCGCTGGCTTATGACGCGGCCCGCCCGCATGGACTGGATACAGCCATTTCGGTTGCCATCAAGCATCCCGATTTGTCCACGAAGGAGATCTACCAGGAGGTTGTGAGTTCGCGCGCGCTCGTTGCCGACGAGATGGCGCGCCGGCAGAAGAACCAAAATGCCGGCAACGACCCCGAAGTTGCGCGCCAATTGAAAGAGCTGAATCAGGCCAGGGCCGATCTGTTGGCGCTTCAGCAGGCAACACCGGGCAGGCCGGGCTTTGATGACGCAGTTGTTGCGGCAACCAGCCGCATGGAGAAGATTGAGCGCTCGCTGGCCGAGCGAAGCGCCGACCTTCGCAACGATGAGCGGGTTGCGGCCGTGCGGCTGGATGAGTTGCGCCACACCCTGCCGCCCCAATCGGTTTTGATCTCGTACGTCACCTACCGCCATATCCTAGTGGACAAGGTTGACCCAGCACTCTCGTTTACGCCTGCCTATATGGCGTTTGTGATGCACCCGGAATCCGAACGCATTGGTGTCTTCGACCTGGGAGACGCCAAGCCGATCGAGGACCTGGTGGCACGAGCCAGGGCAGCGGCTGACGCAGAAGCGCATAGCAGCGGCCTCGGCTCCATCCGCAATGAACGGAACTATCGGGCAGCTGGAGACGCACTGCGGCGTCTTGCCTGGGATCCGTTGCAAAAGGAGTTGGCCGGGAAGAAGCTGGCGCTGGTTGTGGCGGACGGCGTGCTGAATCTCATCCCCTTCAGCAGCCTCCCTGAAGGCAGCGGCTACCTGGTGGAGCATGGTCCGGTCATCCACATGTTAAGCAGCGAGCGCGACATGGTGGCTACCGACCAGCGGCAACAAAAGCAAGGACTGTTTGCGATTGGGAGCCCAACGTTTGAAATGGCCGGGGGCAAAGGTCTCCCCGCTGCCCTGCGAAGCGCGGGACAGGCCTGCGACACGGTCAACGATATCCAGTTCCAGCCGTTGCCTGGAACGGCAACCGAAGTTTCGGATATCGGCTCTCTCTGGAAAAAGTGGAATGGCCAGGAGCATTCGCAAATAGTAACCGGGAACGATGCCACGCTTCCCCGCTTTCTAGACAACGCGCCAGAGAGCCGCGTGCTCCACATCGCGACGCACGCATTCTTGCTGGATAAGAGCTGCGGGAACGGCAACCCCCTGCTGCATTCAGGGCTGGTGTTTGCCGGCGATGGACACGGGGCTGCGCAGTCGATTCTTACGGCTCAACAGATTGCCTCAGTTGACCTGGTTGGCGTGGATTGGGCGGTGCTGTCGGCATGCAACACAGGCAACGGCGAGTTGCATGACGGGGAAGGCGTGCTGGGCCTTGAGCGCGCGTTTCGCGTGGCGGGCGCGCGCAGCGTAATCATGACCTTGTGGCCGGTAGACGACGATGTGACCCAGCAGTTTATGCACGAGCTCTATGCGCAGCGGCTTGCGCAGCACGCATCCACGGCCGATGCGGTGTGGAACTCTGCACGCAAGTTGCTGCGGCAGCGGCGGGCCGGCGGCAAGAGCACGCATCCCTGGTATTGGGCGGGCTTCGTTGGTTCCGGTGGGTGGCAATAGGGCCGGTCGGCGAGCCCATGTGGCGCAGTGGATGGGAAGCAGCGGCTGAGAGGCGCGGAGCAAATGAGTTCTGACGAGTTCATCTTGCAACCAAAACGGGGAGGCGATTGCCTCCCCGTTTTGGTTGTGGGCAGATCGACGGTTCGCGCCCTAAACCAGAAAGCCCAGGTTCGATGAGCTGAAGTTGCCGATGTTGGGGAAGATGGAGGGCAGGTTGGTCGGCCCCACTCCAAACCACTGTGCGAGGGTGGCTCCGTACTGGTCCACCGCAGTGGTAGGAATCAGCGAGCCGCGCTGGGTGGCATCGTAGCTGCCGCCCAGCGCGAGCAGCGGAAATTGGCCGTAGAACTTGCCGCCCTGTACACCGGAGCCAATCACAAAGTGATGATTGCCCCAGGCGTGATCGGTACCCCCGCTTCCGTTCGGCGTGAGCGTGCGCCCGAACTCAGAGGCAGTGAACGTGGTCACGTTCTGGTCAACGCCCAACTCCTGCGTCGCTTCATAGAAGGCCAGCACCGCCGAGCTCAACTGCTGCAAGAGCGAAGCCTGAATCGCCAACTGGCCGCCGTGGGTATCGAAGCCGTCGAGGTTGCAGTAGAAGATCTGCCGCGAAAGGCCCAGTGAGCTGCGCACCTTGATGATGCGCGCCACGGTCTGCAACTGCATGGCGAGATTGTTCGGCGAGCCATCAACCCCCGTGAGCGGGAACTGCGTGGCCAGCGTCGAGCCTGCTAGCGCGCCGCTAAGCGCATTAGCGTAGCTCATGCCGCGGTTCAGCGTGTCGTTGGCCTGCTGCACAAGCTGCAAGCCGTTGTCGAAGGTCAGCAACTGCTGCATCCCGGCTGCTCGCGCCGAGTTGACCGTGTCCAGCAAGGTTGCCGACCCACCGGGTACATTGGCCGCAAAGGTTTGCTGCCCGGTGAGGAAGAGGCTCGATCCATCCAGCGATGTTGCCACGGGAAAGGTCGCGCCTGCATTCGACGACTGCAGCAGATCTGCCATGCGGCCGCCCCAGCCCGTGTTGCCCAGCCCAGTCGGAATGGCGGTCTGCCACTGGCTTGCCTGATCCGAGTGAGAGAACAACGCATTGGGGATGATGGAGCTGTTGTTGGTGTTGAAGAGCGTGCGATTCATCGGCTCAACAAGCATTCCCACGTTGGCCAGCACGGCGGCGTGCCCCGCGTTGTAAAGGCCCCGAATCTCCGTAAGCGATGGATGCAGGCCATACACATCGCTGCCGTTGTAGATAGGCAGCAACGAAGACTGTGCCAGCCCCATCCCCGCGCGGCCGCTCTGGTAAAGGTTGAAGCCCTGTTGCGCCGTCGCAACCGGGATCACGGTATTATGCCCGTCGTTGCCGCCGGTGAGGAAGATGCAGACTAGTGCCTGATAGCCTGAAGCCGCGTTGGCCGCAAAAGCATTCATCTGTCCGAACTTTGACATCGTGCCCAGCATGCCAGCCGCGGAAACGGTCTTAATCGCGTCCCGCAAAAACTCACGTCTTGAACGAATGATCATGGTGTGTCTCCTCTGCTTCGTGTTGATTGCGGTCTAGTGCCAGACGTTGTAGTAGCTCGACGAGAGAATGAGCCACGAGCCGGTGAGCACCCGCGACAGGTTTCCGTTGCTGTCGTTGGCTACTGCGGTAACGATGTTCGACTTCATTTGAGCGGGCATCGTGCCGTGGGTGAGGGTCAGGTCAAGCGCCGCCACCAGGTTGGCCGGATTCGGGGCCAGCGCCATGAACGGCGTGACATCGATGTTGGTTCCAGGCCCATAGTTCAGCAAAGGACTGCTCCACGAGCTGAAGAAGTTAGCCATCATATTGGCGCGGTAGATGGCGCTGTCAGGCGTGTAGATTTGGAACTCCGGCCCCAGCACCGTGCTGCCCGGCGGAGAGAACGACGGCGAGTAATAGTTGAAGACGCTGGGGGCGTTGAACAGGTCCTGGTTCATGTTCAACAGGTCCCAGCCAAAGTAGTTCTGATTGCTCATGGTTCCGCCAAATGCGCGAACCACGCCGGCGACATAGAGAATCGGCTCTTGCAGGTGCCCGTCGTTCGCTTGGTCGTTGCCGCCGTTGTCGTTGGCGCGCGCCTCGGGATCAAGCAGGATGGCCGTGATGACCGCCTTCATGTCGCCGCGAACGCTGTTGCCGTTGTTTGCAAAGGCAGCGGCCACGCGACTCACATAGGCTGGGCTGGGATTGCTCTTCACCAAATGCTGGATAAGCAGCTTGCTGACAAACGGGCCGACATTGGGGTGGTTGAAGATGTTATCGAGCGCGCCGTTCAGATCGGCTTGCGGTGACAGGCCTGCCGGCGCAACATAGCCGTTGACCAGCTTCTTCGATCCGAAGTCGTGCTCGGATGGGTAAGGGACCATCGGTCCGGCCGGGTTGATGTAGTCGTTCCACTCCACCGGGCCGGAGGTGGGTTGATAGGTCCAGCCGGTAAACACCCGCGCCGTTTCGCCAATGGTGGCTTGCGAATAGGTTGGAATCAGCAGGCCGCTCCCGTCCAGTTGCGGCGTTCCATCCGGGTTGAGCATGGTGGTGCCGATGCTGAACAGCTGCATCACTTCGCGCGCATAGTTCTCGTTGGCCACGGTGCCCGATGAGGGATTGGCCGCGGCGTTGTTGGCCATATTCAGATACTGCCCCATCGTCGGGCTGATCGTTACGTCGCCCAGAATCTGGCGATAGTTGGTAAAGGCATCCGCCTGGAGCATCTGCTCGTAGGGGATCATCGAGCCGTTCCAGATGATGGTGTTGATTGAGGTGACAAAGATCTGGCTGAGAGCAAATGCCACCCGCTGCCTGAGCTGGTCAGGGTTGCTGACGGCATTGGCCAGAAACTGCAGATTCATCCCGCCCTGGTCTGAAGTGACGGCGCTGTAGTTTGAGATCTGCGGCATGTTGAACTGGTTGGTGAGCCACGCCTGGAACCCCATCGATTGAACAGCGGCCACATCGTTTGGAGATGGCCCGAAGGCTGCCTGCTCGAGGAATCTGTGAGCTGCCGCAACACTGACCTGCGCATTCGCGATGCCAACCTGGACATTGAAAGGCGCTGAGGTGACCGGCCCGTTGGTTACGCTGATCGTAGCTGCTCCGGACTGCGTGGTGATTCCCGAGACCGAGAGCTGCGTTCCCGAACCGTAGGTGGTGCCGAGTGCCGTTCCGTTCAGATAGGCAACTGAGTTGGCAAGGAAGCCGCTGCCGGAGATAGTGGTGGAGAAGATGCCAAGCGGAATCTGCCCGTTGGTTCCGACCGCCGTGATGGTGGGCGTGGGAGGCACCAGCGTAATGGAAGCGGTGGCTGACCCGCCAAGACCGGTAACCGTCACTGTGTCTGAAGCAGACGCGGGCAGATTAGCGGGTGCGGTATAGAGACCCGTGCTGGTTACGGTACCGCTGACTGCCGACCAACTGGTGCCTCCGCTCGTGGTGAACTGCTGCGTCCCGCCCAGGATCACGCTGGTAACGGTGGGCGAAATGGTGGTGGGCGTGCTGTTGATGATGGTGACCAACGCACTGGCTGAGCCGCCGGGCCCTATGGCGGTAACGGTTGCGCTGGCGGTTCCGGTCCAGGTGGCGGGAGCAGTATAGAGGCCGGTGTTTGTCACCGTTCCAAAGCTTGTGGTCCAGCTTGTGGCGCCGGCTGAAACAAACTGCTGCGTCGTGCCCAGGTCGAGACTTACGCTGACCGGTGAAATGGCCTGCGGGGGCAGCGGAACAAGAGTCACGGCCGCTGAGGCCGATCCGCCGGGGCCGAAGGCTGTGACGAGGACCGCGTTCGAGGCAGGCATCACCGCCGGAGCGGTATATACGCCGGTGGATGAGATTGTGCCTGCTGTTGCAGTCCAACTTGTGGCGCCGGCAGAAACGAACTGCTGCGTCTGGCCAATCTTTACCGAGGCTGTGACGGGCGAGATCTTCTGCGGTACAAGCGCGGCCAGCGTGACCGTCGCTGAGGCGGAACCACCCGGGCCGGTCGCCGTGACCGTGACCTTGGTGGAGGACGGCATCGTGGTGGGGGCGGTGTAAAGACCTGCCGAAGTGATGGCGCCTGCGGTCGCGGACCAACTGGTAGCGCCGGCAGACGTGAACTGCTGCGTGGCGCCCAGCTTGACCGAGGCAGAGGCCGGCGAGATGGCTTGCGGGCTCACGAAATTCACCGTGAAGGCCGGGCCCCAGAGTGTGCCGACGTTGACCACCTGAACCGTGGCCGGGCCTACCGTGTAGTTGTAAACGGATGTTGTCAGCGTTGTTGGGTTCACATAGGTGGTCCCCATGTTGCCGCCGTTGAAGCTCACGGTGGCTCCGGGCTTGAAGCCGACGCCCGTGATGGTGAGCGTTGGATTGCCGGTCACCAGCGGATTCGGGTTGATGGCCGTGATCACAGGCCCGGCCGGCTCCAGGTTCACATACTGGCAGCCGATGGTGCCGTCGGCAGCTATCGCTTCAACCAGCGTGCTGACCGTGGGGATGGTTGCCGGCGATGTGTACAGGCCTGAAGCGGTGATGGTGCCGAGTGTGGCGTTGCCGCCCAGCACGCCGTTGATCTCCCACTTGACTGTTGTATTGGTGAGGCCCTTGACGACCGCGGTGTATTGCAACGTGGAGTTCACGCCGAGGTTTGTGTAGCCGGGGGTGACGGTGACGGTTGTGGCCGCGTGCGCCGTGAGCGGCAGAACAATCAGACACAACAAAAGCAGGAGACCCTGGAAACGAACTTGCTTCATTGGCTTACTCCCTGGGGATGGGGGGGTGGGGGTGTGCCGCAGCGTATCGCGGCCGTAACTGCAGTTGCTTAACGTCATTTCGGACCCTTTGCATTTTTCGGTGGTGCGCCGGTAGATTCACTGCCAAACCAACAGTGTGAGGTGATTGCCGGCAGTGCTTTCCGACAGCACTGCGGGCGGGGGCAAATCCACGGTGGCGGCTTCAGAGCACATACACACCGGGCACTGGGGCGATTTCCGCACAACATTCCGGGCCTGCCGGAGGCGGAAATCTACGCCTTCTGTGGAAAGAGTCTGTCGGCTGGGGTCTTTGTGACACGGATCACGCGATATTTTCTACCAAACAACTCCAAAATCAGAAAGCATGACAAAAAGAGGGGGCTCTCTTGGTCAACAAGCAACGCCAGAAGCAATCTAATATTGAGAAAATCTCTAATCAGGCGAGCAACTTGGCAGGCTCGCAGGACCGCTTCGGGAGCACAGATGGGAGTTGGAGATCGGCCTAGCCCCGCCTAAGTTTTCCCGGGACCACGTTCGGGCGGCGCACGGTCTAAGTGCGTTTCTGTGGCCAGATGATTCAGCGGCGGCCCACGGCTGGCAGCACAAAACTGTGCCAGCCGTGGGCCGGTCGCCTATTGCTGATTGATCTCCAGGAGGGGCTCCCAGGTAGATCCATCAATATTGATTCTGTAGGCTTTGCGGGGTGTGACAAAGTATTGGACAGCCGTGGGATTGGAACCGCTAGAGAGTACGAACCGGCCCGTAGCGGCGGCGGTATAGGTAAGGGCCTGCGTCAGGCCAACCTGAACATCGCCAGCCTGATTCTGGTCCACTGTGTCGGTCAAGGCTCCGGCTCCGTTGGCCGAAAGTTCGCCGGTAAGTGCCACTTCCTGCGCAGCGCTGTACCAGAGGGCGCCCAACGAGTAACCGCCATTGAAGCTCGACAGGCTGAATCCACCGCCGGGAGCTACCTGGTTCTCAAGGGTATAGAAGCCCGCCCCCGTACTGGCCTCAAGCCCGACTCCCTGGTTAGGGCCGATGAGATAAAAGTACGGTCCGCTGCCACTGCCTGACTGGACCGCTGCACGGCCGTTTGCATCCACGGAATAGGTTGCTGTGAATGTGTTCGTGGCAGCCAGGGTAACGGCGCCGGCATTGTTCTCGTCAGCTGAGCCGGTCACGTTTCCGCTGCCGTCCCAGTTGAGCAGTCCAGCCATGATCTTGCGGCCGGGCGGGTTGTTGCCGGAGTTGGAGAGCCCTCTGGACACAAAGACACTTGTGCCTGAAAGGGTTGCATTGTTAAACGTGCCGGTGGATCGCGCATACAACTTGCCGGACATTACGGAGTTGGTGGGTTGGCCTGCCTGGGAGACGGCCGCATCGGTTTGCAGGATCAACGCCTGGTTCGAGGCTGTCAAGTAAAAGGCGAAGTTGAGTGTGCCCGCGGTTGGAGTGGTGACCGCCAGGGTTCCGCGGCCTGAGGACGCCACCGTGTAAGTGCCCGTGACGGCCACCTGTGACTGTGACTTCGAACTGACGTTGCCTTTCGAGTCGTATTCGTCGCTGTTGATGTCGAGTTCGCCGGCGGAGAAGCTTCCAGCGCCATCGAGGGTGACGTAGCCGACGACGGTTCTGCGGCCCGCAAGCCCGTTGCCGAGCCTGGCCCCTTGCAGGCCGAAGACGTAGCTGCCCTTCAGCGATGCTACGGTCGGGCTGCTTGCGCCCTGGGCGTAGAAACTTCCAGAGGTTACCTTTCCACTCCCGTCGTCTTCAACCATCCGGCCGCTCAAGGCCGCGCCCGGCGCTCCATTGGGAGGGAGCGAGTCGAGGGCGATGCAGAAGTTGACGGTGCGGCTCCCCCCGCCCCCTGATGAGAGCACAAAGCTCATCAGGCCACGGTAGTCCGATCCGATGGCATAGGTTCCAGTGAAGGTGCCAGACTTGGCCGCGATATCGGCCAGACCGTTGGAGTCAAACTGGGCCGCGGTGATATTGCCGTTTCCGTCGGCCGTCACTGAGCCCTCAAGCCACTCACTCGGGCCGCCGGAAAGATTCACCTGGGTGGCTTGGAAAGCGTAGTTGCCCTTCAGCTTTGCATTGCCGGTGGCCGAGACGGGAGCGCAGGAGGCAACCGCGTTATAAACCGGCAGGCTGATGGTTGCGCTGGCTGTGTTTGCTGTCGGTTTGGACCCGTCCGTCAATTGCACATCGAAGCTCAAGGTCGGATCAGCCACCGTGGGTGTCCCCGTTATCGCTCCGCTGCTTGACAGCTTCAGCCACGCTGGCACAGAGCCGGGATTCTTGAGCGTCCAAGTGTAAGGGAGAGACCCGCCGGTTGCCTGGAGTTGTGCTGTGTACGGGGTTCCTACATAGCCGGGCGGAACGGTTGTTCCGGTCAGTGTCAGGACGGGCTGCTTCGCCTGATTGACGGTAAAGGTGAGCCAGGCGATCACAGTGCGCGGAGTGGCTGCCGAGTCCCTGGCCTGCACGGCAAATGTGTACTGAACGGAGCTTTGAGGAATGCCGCTGAACAGGCCGCTTGATGACAAGTTCATTCCTGCCGGGAAGGTGCTGTTGATCACCGTGGGCACTGACCATGTCACCGCCCCGGTTCCTCCGGTTGACGTGAACTGCGCAGAATAAGTCTGGCCCGTGGTTCCGTTAGCCAGGCTGGTGGTGGTGATCTTAAAGCCGCCGCTTGACGGATTGACGATGTAGCTGATGACGGCAGTCGTCTTGTGGGCAGGAGAAGCCTGGTCAGTGGCCGTGACGGTAAAGAACCCGGGGCCGTTCGTTGAGGCAGTGGGCGTACCGGCTACCAAGCCCGCGGCGCTCACCGTCAGAGGCGCAACCAGAGTGCCGGCGCCGGCGCCGGTAACCTGCTTCCATGTGACGTTGCCGGTTCCGCCGGTGGACGCAAGTTGCGCTGAATAAGACACCCCTACCACGCCGGTCGGCAGACTTATTGAGGTAATCACCAGCGGGTTAGCATTGATCTGGAGATTCACCGTCCCGGTCGCAATGACGTGAGCGGTTGAGGAGTCCATCACCTGAACAACAAAGGAGGTTGGGTTGGGGCCGCTGCTGGTGGCAGGAATGCCGCTCAATACGCCGGAAGGGCTGATCTGCAAGCCGAGCGGGTAGTTGCTGCCCTTGGCAAACGACCAAAGGTAAGGCGAAACGCCACCGGTGGCGGCAAGCTGCGTGCTATAAGGAACACCCACTGTCGCCGGGGGAAGCGTTGCGCTGGTGACCTGAAGCGGCGATACGCCCACCGTGATGGTAATCCAGGCGATCACTGAGTTCTTGGGGTTTGATGAGTCGGTGACAGTAACTCCGAACCTGCTGACTCCTCCGATGGGACTGGGGACCGTCGGTGTCCCATTTAACACGCCGCCAGAGCTAAGAGTGAGCCCCGCGGGTGGAAAATTGTTGGTAAGCGGCGCCCAGGTATACGGGCCTTTGCCGCCACTGGCAGTAAGGGTTGTTGTGTAGGGCTGCCCAACCGTTGCATTGGGCAGAGTAAGAGGAGCTACTGAGATCGGCGACGGGTTAATGGTAAGCGTGATGCCCGCAATCGGAGTGTTCTTCGGATTAGAAGAGTCGGTGGCCTTGACCCGGAAGACCATTGGACTGCCAACCTGCGTAGGCGAGGTGGGCGTTCCGCTCAGTACGCCGGCAGCGGTAAGCGTCAGGCCGGGAAACTGCGTATTGTCCGGCAGGCTCCACGTGTAGGGGCCGGCGCCGCCGTTTGCCGTCAAAGTTGCCGTGTAGGCTGCCCCCACGGTGGCGGTCGGCAGCGTAAGAGGCGAGATCGTAACCGGATTTGCCGCGATCGTGAACCCGAGGAAAGCAGTCGCGGTCTTGGGTGTGGGAGCCGATGAATCCGTGGCTTGCACCATGATCCAATCGGCGGTTCCACCGGACGTAAATGTGGGTGTGCCTGTAATTGCGCCGGCGCCCGAGAGAGAGATCCCCTGCGGCAGCACTGTTCCATTGATCAAGGTGTAGGTCACCTTGCCTGTGCCGCCGGATGAGGCTACAGTGGCGGAGTAACTATCCCATTGGTAGGCCGTAGCCAGGCTGGTGGTGGTGATCTTGAAGCTGCCGCTGGTGTTATCGATGATATAGGTAAGCTGCGCCGTTGCCGTGTGCGCCGGCTTGGCTGAGTCGGTTGCTGTCACCGTAAATACGCTGCTGCCCGTTGTGGACCAGGCTGTGGGCGTGCCGCTGATGACCCCAGCTGTGGTGAAGTGCAACCCCGCCAAAAGCACGTCTGAGCTTTGCCACACCACCGTGCCTGTGCCCCCCGAGGTTGTCAGCTGAACCGAATAGGGCGTGCCTACCCAGCCTGTGGGCAGCGTGGTGGGGGTGATGGTGAACCCTGCCGCCGCCGCGCTCGGAACCAGCGCGACCAGCAAACCAATCGGAAATGCGACAGAAAGCAAACTCTTGAGCAGACGTAGGTTACGCAATGAACAGTTCCCTCCAGTGATCTTCCACTTGCCAGGAGCCACGCATTCTGGCGGAATAACCAGGATTCCAATGGACCGAGCAGGCGCCTTAGGGGAAGCGGTGCAGTCATGGTCTCGAATCAAATCGGCGGTAGTCAAGCGTTTCAAGGCGATTCTTGTAAATTTTTGCCTGACCGCATCGCAGCTTCCGCTTCCTGCTGAGGATTTGCAGGTAACCGGCCAACATCGAGAGTCTTCGATGTTTCAGCGAACTGGAACGGGAATGCCTATCACCTTTGTTTCCATTCGTTTCGAGAGGGCCTTTAGCAACCGGATATTTATGCGCGTCAGCCTGGGTATTGCCCCCTTGCTTACCCTTTACATAACCGCTAGAGTGTTCTGTTCAACACAATGCCGATTGAGTGCGTGCGACGAAGGGATCGATGTTTCATTGTGCGCAACGCTCGGCAGTTTCCAGAGCGAGGAGTTCCGGAAGCGGAGAGCCATGATGCTGCCGGCTCAATCGATCGGCAATCGGCAGTTGCTGTGCTCAAAGTGCAGATTCGTGAGAGGGGGCAGCGGCGGCCAGTGATTCTGCCGCACGTGCCAATCGAATGGAAATAAACCCCGTTGACGACATTCTGGCCCGTCATCTTGAAGTGACTGGGAACCTGATCTCCGTTCTCCATGAGGTCCAGTCGCACTACGGCTATCTGCCCAAGGATGCGCTCTATTACCTGGCCAAACAGACCGGCATCCCCGTTACGCGGCTTTACAGCATCGCCACGTTCTACCACTTCTTCAGCTTGAAGCCGAAGGGCCGCCATCAGGTCCAGGTCTGCACCGGGACTGCCTGTCATGTGAAGGGTGCCGAGCGCATCCTGGACGAGTTGAAACGCAAACTCGGAATTGAGACAGGCGAAACCACTGAGGACATGCAGTTCAGCCTGAGCGAAGTGCGCTGTGTTGGTGCATGCAGCTTTGCGCCCGTTGTTGTCGTCGGAAATCAAACCCATGGCGAGGTTACCGCCAAGGCAATCTCGAAGATGATCAAGGAGCTGGGAACTGATCTCATTCAGCCCGGGCCTGAAGCTGCAGCAGGCGACTCTGCCGCGCCGCGAACCGAGACCCAACCTGCCGTCGAGCCGGCGGCCAATTCCCGCGCAATTACCGTGCGGGTCTGCATGGGATTAGGCGGAGTAGCGGCCGGCGCGGCGGGCGTACTGAAGGCTTTTGAGCAGACAATGGCTGAGAAGGGCCTGCAAGCCACCTTTGGCAAAAAGTGCGTTGACCAGGTGGGGTGCATGGGTTTCTGTGCCAAAGATGTCATCGTCGAGGTGACCATCGATGGAGCAATGACCGCCTATCAATTCGTCAAGCCGCAGATGGTGAGCCGCATCGTAGACGAGCACATTGTTGGCGGAGTTCCCGTAAAGGAATGGCTTGCCGGGCCGGAATACGCGCTCTTCCACTCCGCGCAGAGCAAGGTAGTGCTCGGAGCCTGCGGAACCATCGATCCGGAAGACATCGACGCCTACTGCGGGATTGGCGGTTACCAGTCAATCAGCCGCGTCCTTTCAACCCTGACGCCCGAACAGGTGATTGAAGAGATCAAAACCTCCGGGCTCAAGGGACGCGGCGGCGCCGGCTTTCCGACGGGCATGAAATGGGAGTTTTGCCGTCGCGCGCCCGGCGAGAAAAAGTACCTGATCTGCAACGCCGATGAAGGCGATCCAGGCGCCTTCATGGATCGCGCCATCATCGAAGGCGATCCGCATGCCGTGATTGAAGGCATGATGATTGGCGCTCATGCAATCGGAGCCTCCAAGGGGTACGTTTACATCCGGGCTGAATATCCTCTGGCCGTGCAACGGCTGCGCCGCGCCATCGATCAAGCCCGCGAGCGCGGCTACTTGGGCGCCAACGTCATGGGGCACGCGTTCGACTTCGATATTCACGTCAAGCTTGGAGCGGGCGCCTTTGTCTGCGGAGAAGAGACGGCTCTGATCGCTTCACTCGAAGACCAGATCGGCGAGCCGAAGCCGAAGCCGCCCTTTCCCGTGAATAAGGGCCTGTGGGGCGCGCCCACCTGCATTAATAACGTTGAGACCTGGGCGACGATTCCCAAGATCGTCCAGCGTGGTGCGGCCTGGTTTGGTTCCATCGGCACAGAGAAATCAAAAGGCACCAAGATCTTCTCGCTGGTAGGCAAAATCAACAACACCGGCCTGGTTGAAGTGCCGCTGGGAATCAGGTTGCGTGAGGTGATCTACGGAATTGGCGGAGGCATTCCCGGGGGCAAGGCATTCAAAGCCGTGCAGACCGGAGGCCCATCAGGCGGTTGCATTCCGGCAAAGCATATTGACGTGCAGTTGGACTACGAGAACCTCACGGCGGTTGGATCCATCATGGGTTCCGGTGGCATGGTGGTCATGGACGAAGACACCTGCATGGTAGATGTGGCCAAATACTTTGTCTCCTTCTGCCTGGATGAGTCCTGCGGTCAATGTACGCCCTGCCGTGAGGGAACACGCGAGTTGGTTCGCCTGTTGACCGAAATCACCGATGGCTTCGGCACTCCAGAGCACATTACCGCGCTCGAAGAACTGTGCCATGTCACGCGGGACATGTCACTCTGCGGCCTGGGCAAGACCGCGCCGAATCCGGTGCTTTCTACATTGCGTTACTTCCGCGACGAGTATGAAGCGCACATCCATCAAAAGAAGTGTCCCGCCGGCGTTTGCAAATCGCTCATCACCTTCACAATTGATCAGGAAGCTTGCACGGGCTGTACATTGTGCGCACTCCAGTGTCCGAAGAAAGCCATCCATGGCGACAGAAAGAAGGCGCACGCCGTGGATCAGTCGGCTTGCATCAAGTGCGGAGTCTGCCGCGATAGCTGCAATTTTCATGCGGTGGTAAGGGCATAACCATGACCACGATTACGCTGAATGGCCAGACTCATGAAGTCCCGCAAGGCATCACGGTGCTTGAGGCGGCGCGTAGAGCTGCGGTGGACATTCCAACACTCTGTCACCATGAAGCTCTCGGTTCCTATGGAGCTTGCCGCGTCTGCGTCGTGGAGGCTGAAGGCCCGGCGCTGCGCCGGGGACTGGTGGCCGCCTGCACGCTGCCCGTCTCAGACGGCCTGGTGGTAATCACCGAATCTCCAGATGTGCAGCGGACGCGCAAAATCCTCTTCGAACTTCTCCTAGGCCGCTCTCCCGATTCGGAGTCGTTGCGCGCCATGGCGAAGCGCTACGGCGTTCACTCCACCCGATTCGGCGCGGGTGCTGAGCACGACCTGTGTGTGCGCTGCGGCCTTTGCGTCAGAACCTGCAAGGAGAAGATCGGCACCGCCGCTATTTCATTTGCCGGCCGCGGACAGGGCCGAAATGTCACTACTGAGTTCGGCGCGCTCTCTGAGCTTTGCATCGGTTGCGGCTCGTGCGCAGCGGTCTGCCCCACAGGGATGATTCGTCTTGAAGATGGCGCCGGGGAGCGCGCCATCGTGCGCCAGGATTTGACCATCGCGCGATTCGCGTTGCTTACGTGCACATCTTGCAGCGCTCCGGTCATCACACAAAAGTTCATGGACCAGCGCCTCCAGGCCCTTCCCGAGGGGCAATCTGAAGTGCTCTGTCTCGACTGCAAGCGGCAGCGTACGGCTGCCACAGCAGGGAGTTTCCCAAATATCTGGTCGTAATCGCGTAGACATCGCCTGCCGGTAGACACTGTGCAGGATGGCATAGGAAAAAGGTGATGGGATGAATAAGTTGGTAATCGCAGATCCGGGCAAATGCATCGGATGCCGAACATGCGAGTTGGCGTGCGCGCTGGCCCATTCCCCGGCAGACGCAATCGCCACGCTCTCGCCGGCATCCTTTATTCCCCGGCTCAAGGTGGTGAAAACAGCGAAGATCAGCACGCCGGTGCAGTGCCGCCAATGCGACGACGCGCCCTGCGCGGCTGTCTGCCCCACCGGCACGCTCGTCAAGGGCGCCAATTCCGTCGAGGTCATTCCGTCCCGATGCATTGGCTGCAAGAGCTGCATGATCGCTTGTAGCTTCGGAGTGATTGAGGTTTTGCCGTGCGAGTTGCTTCACTCCGATCGCCCATACACCGGAACGACGCATGTTGAAGCCGTCAAGTGCGATCTATGCGAGAGCCGCGGAGCTGGTCCAGCCTGCATTGAGGTGTGCCCCACCAAGGCCATTCACATTGTTGATTCGGCCGTAATGGCCATGACTGCCCTTAAGCGGCGCGAGCACTCGGCGGCCATGCTGGTGATTGGCGGCACGGACGCCTATCTCAGCCATGCGGATAACTAAACCCGCGTTTTTGTGAGTGGCCGGCTTGGGCGTGAGGAAACATCCGGCAGATTCATCGGAGAAGGAATAGCGAGATGGCAGAGAAAGTGTTAACAGTTTGTCCCTATTGCGGTTCTGGCTGCAAGCTCAACCTCGTCGTCGAGAACGGCTCGATTATCGGGGCGGAGCCGGCAAACGGAGTGACCAACGAAGGTGAGCTTTGCCTCAAAGGCTATTACGGCTGGGATTTCCTCAACGACACCAAGCTATTGACGCCTCGTTTGAAGAAGCCTCTCTTGCGCGTGAATCGCAACGCCGAGTTCAAAGAGGTTTCCTGGCAGGAGGCAATCCACTTCGCAGCCACCCGGCTCATGGAGATCAAGCAAAAATACGGCCCCGATTCCATCATGTTGACCGGCTCCTCGCGTGGGCCCGGCAACGAGGCCAACTATGTGATGCAGAAGTTTGCGCGAGCGGTGGTTGGCACCAACAACGTGGATTGCTGCGCGCGTGTGTGTCATGCGCCCTCAGTGGCAGGGCTGCAGGCTACGCTGGGCAATGGAGCGATGAGTAACTCGATTGGCGAGATCGAGGAGACCAAGTGTATCTTGGTCTTTGGCTATAACGCTGCCGACTCGCACCCCATCGTCGCCCGGCGCATCATCAAGGCCAAAGAGAAGGGCGCAAAGATCATTGTTTGCGACCCCCGCTTTATTGAGACAGCTCGCATTGCCGATCTCTATCTCCCCATCAAGAACGGCAGCAACATGGCGATTGTGAACGCCTTTGCCAATGTCTTGATCGAGGAAGAGCTTTATGACAAGGACTATGTAGCCAGGTATACAGAAGGTTTCGAGCAGTACAAGGCCGTTGTCGCCAAATATACGCCCGAGTATGTCGAAAGGATTGCCGGCGTTCCCGCGGCGCAAATTCGCCAGGCGATGCACATGTACGCCGCGGCGCCCACGGCCACCCTCCTCTGGGGCATGGGCGTAACGCAGTGGGGCCAGGGCGTGAATGTGGTGAAGGGGCTCGCAGGTCTCGCTCTGCTCACCGGCAACCTTGGGCACCCCAACTGCGGTGTCGGTCCCGTGCGCGGCCAGAACAATGTACAGGGAGCCTGCGACGTTGGAGTGCTTCCGAACACTTTCCCGGGATATCAAAAAGTTACCGATCCGGAAGCCCGCGCAAGATTTGCCAAGGCTTGGGGCGTTGCCGAACTACCCGCGCATGTGGGCCATTGCCTCACTGAGGTTCCGCACCTCGTCGAAGAAGGGAAACTGAAAGCCTATTACATCTTCGGCGAAGATCCCGCGCAGAGCGAGCCCGATCTGGCAGCGTTTCGCGAGGCAATGGGCAAGCTGGAGTTGGTCATCGTCCAGGATATCTTCATGAACAAGACCGCGATGTTTGCCGACCTTATCTTGCCGGCTACTTCATGGGGAGAGCATGAAGGGATTTATTCCAGCGCCGATCGTGGCTTTCAGCGCTTCAACAAAGCGATTGAACCAAAGGGCGATGTCAAGCCTGACTGGGAGATCATCGGTTTGCTGGCAACCGCCATGGGCTATCCCATGAACTATAAGAACACTGAGGAGATATGGAACGAGTTGCGTGAGCTATGCCCGCTCTTCTACGGCGCGACCTACGAGAAACTGGACGGGCTTGGCTATGTGCAGTGGCCATGCCCAACCACGGACCATCCCGGGACGACTTACTTATACAAAGACAACAAGTTTGACACGCCAAGCGGCAAGGGGATTTTCGTTGCGACCGACTGGATTCCGCCACATGAACCTACAGATGAGCAGTATCCATTGGTGCTCTGCACGGTTCGCGAAGTTGGGCACTACTCTGCCCGCACTATGACCGGCAACTGCCGCGCCCTGCAAACTCTGGCCGATGAGCCAGGATATGTGCAGATCAACAGCCTGGATGCAAGGAAGAGCGGGATCGAAGATCAGAAGTTGCTTTGGATCTCGTCCCGGCGCGGCAAGGTTATGGTGCGCGCGCTGGTCACGGATCGAGCCAATCTGGGCGCGGTCTACATGACTTATCAATGGTGGATTGGCGCATGCAACGAGCTGACCGGGGGGCACCACGATCCGATCTCAAAGACGCCGGAGTATAAGTACACGGCGGTCAAGCTGGAAAGAATCGAAGATCAGGCAGCGGCTGAATCCAGATTGCAGAAGGACTATGGCGAGTTGCGCGCCAGGCATGCGGCCGCGATCGGGTAGTATCGCCAGGTCCAAGGGTTCGTAAATATGTTCTTTGATGCTGCTATCGCTTTCTGTTCCGAAGTTTGTAGGCGCCGTGGCGCAGTCCTCACATCAAAACAACTCGATGCTTGGCCGGCTGTGGTCGCCGGCCCCGGTTCCTCCGGCCACCGCCTGGTGTGTCAAATGCTGGCTGGCCATGCGGTACTTGGTGAGATGATTCGCTAACAGGGATTTGAATGTAGCATCGAGATTTTCGTCCTTGTCGGTGTTAAGGCGTGTCTCCATCAGATACTGCAGATGATCGCGCATCTCTCTCAGCGCGCTCTGCACGTGCTCCATCCGCTGTCGCATCACATCCTGGAACTGTATGTGCCCCAGCGCCTCTGTTAGCCGATGCACGCTTTCGGCGTAGTTCGCATCCACTTCGGTGATCACTTCCAGCAGCAGGTCGCTGCTCCTCGAGAACTCTTCCTGCATCTTTCCCAGTTCGGCAACCAGATGCTTCATGGCGCTGCTCGCCTCGTGCTGTTCCAGAGAGGCATGCGCTGCGGCCATCTCGCTTTCCACACGCTTGCAGGTTGCCGTGATCTTGTCGCCGATATCGGCAGCGGCCTTGGTGGATGAGACTGCGAGTTTTCTCACCTCGAAGGCCACCACAGAGAATCCCTTGCCCGCGCTGCCTGCGCGTGCTGCCTCAATTTCGGCGTTGAGCGCCAGCAGGCTTGTCTGCTGGGCGATGGAGGTAATCACCTTGATGAGCGGCGTCAACGCGCGTACATCGCCGGAAAGGCTCTGGATTCTGCCAAAATTGTTGCGAAACTCGTCGGTCTGCGCCTCCATCTGCATCTCAATGGCCGCAATAGTCTGCTTGTTGCTCTCGACGCGCAGGTGGGTACTGTCGGTCAGTTCCTGTCCGCTTCGAATCGACTGCGCAATGTTTTCGCGCTGGCGGTTGGCTTTGGAATTGAGCACCCCAATCTCGCCGATCACTTTCAGAACCTCTGCTTCTGACTCTGCCAAAGAGTCGCCGATCTGTTCGTGCATCACGTCGATGTAAGGACGCGAGTCCTGAATGTCCGCCTGCACAATGGCGCGGGTGGCCAGCAGGCGCGAGATGTCCTTATACCGGTATTGACCGAATGCCCACATCTCGCTGATGGCCCGGCTCGCTTCCCGATAGTCCGCCAGACTAAAGCCCAGTCCAGGCAAATAGATGAACAGAAAGATCAACCCGGCGAAGGAAAGCCGGTACGGGATCAGTTCGGCGCTCAGCCCATAAGTGAGGCAAAGCCAAAGTATCGCCATGAGTACAAGTCGAACGGCGCCCTCGCGGGCAAGCCGGTTGCGAATTCGCCGCAGGCGCCGATCCCTGTCATCCGCAGCCGGATCGCTCTCATCCTGCTCATTCATAGGGGCCGGAATGAGAGGCACACCGGCTCCAGTTCCCAATGTCGAGGATGCCATCTCTCTCACGCTCCTGGCACAATCTGCTTGATCACCTTGACCAGTTCGGCGCCGGCGATCGGCTTCACCAGCCACCCGGTCGCTCCCTGACGCTTGCCTTCTTCTCGTTTGGCAGATTCGCTTTCTGTGGTCAGTGTGAGGATAGGAAGAAAGCGAAAGCCGGGCAGTGCACGTATCTTCCCAATTAATTCGAGCCCGCCCATGATGGGCATATTCACATCCGTGAGGATCAAGGCAGGCTTGAGCCCAGACTTCAAAAGATCTAGCGCCGCCTGACCGCTATTGGCCGTTTCCACCTGAAGACCGTGCATGGTGAGTCCGGTCTTGAGGCTCATCAGCATGGTGGCCGAGTCATCGACGACGAGAATGGAGATTGCCATGGTGGGTCCTCAAGACATGGGCTTCAGCGCCGGTTCAAGCCAGCCTCGCAGTGCCGGGTTCTCCGGCCAGGCGGATACCGCTGGCCTTGAGGCCATCAACACCTGAAGGTTGGCGGTGTGCAGATGACGGCAGCGAGCCAGATCCACCTTGGCGGCAGGCTTGCTTTGCAGCCACTCCAGCAGCCCCTCGGCCTCTTCCACTGCGACCACATCGTGAAATATAGCCCGGTTTCTCTTGAATTCGATTGGCATCAGACGAGCTCCCGAATGTTGAGAATCATCAGTACCGAACCATCGCCCATCAGGGCAGAGCCGGAGAAGGCCGACAGCCCCGACAGGATTCCGCCGAACGGCTTCTGAATCAGCCCGACCGTCTCCCTGAAGCCATCCACGAGCAGGCCCACTACGTCCGGCCCCGCTTGCACCAGCAGTACAGCTAGTTCATCGTCAGAATTCAGCTTTGGGTTAGCCGGGATTCCCAGCAGGGTATTCAGGGCCTTCAAGGGCACCGTCCGCCCGCGCAAAACCGCCGTCATGCTCTGCTTGATGTGATGCAGGCTGCGTCTGGGAACACGGACGGTTTCAACCACATTGTCCATGGGCACGCCAAACAGTTGCCCGTCCGACTCGATGATCATTACCTGCGTAACCGCCATCGAGAGCGGCAACGAGATGCGAATCGTGGTTCCCTGGCCCAACCGGCTCTCCACCACCACCGTGCCATTGATCTTCTCAACGGCTGAACGCACCACGTCCATGCCAACGCCCCGGCCCGAGAGATCGGAGATGACTTCAGCGGTCGACAGGCCAGCTGCAAAGATCAGGTTCACCGCTTCGCGGTCGTCGATCCGCTCCAGCGCCGCTTCGTCGATCAGCCCCTTCTGATAAGCCTTGCGCTTGATGACGGCCGGATCAATTCCCTTTCCATCGTCGACGATCTCAATGACCACGCGGTCGGCCTGCTGAGAGGCGCGGATGGTCAGCGTGCCGGTCTCAGGCTTTCCGCTGGCGCGCCGGACATCGGGCGTTTCAAGACCATGGTCGAGGCTGTTGCGAACGATGTGGATCAACGGGTCAGCCAGCGACTCGATGATGTTCTTGTCCGCCTCAGTCTGTTCGCCCTCCAGCACGAGTTGAACTTCCTTGCCCAGTTTGCGCGAGATGTCGCGCACCACGCGGGGAAAGCGCTGAAACACAAAGGAGACGGCCATCATGCGCACCTGCATGATGGCGTCCTGCATCTCGTCGGCGATGCGGTTAATCGTCGAGTATTCCCCTTTGATCTCGCGGGAGAGTTCGCGCACGCCGAACTGCGACTCGGCTCGCTGGGCCAGATAAGGCAGGGCATTCTTCGAGACCACCAGTTCGCCGATGAGGTTCATCAGCCGGTCGATCTTGGCCTGGTCTACCTTGAGGCTGCGTTGAGGGCCAGGCACGTCGTCGGAACGCCGGCCAAACCTGATGCCGTCGTCGGCCGAAGGATTTGCCACTCTCGGATCAAGGCAGGCTTTGGCTTCCTCCTGCCGTTGCATCGGCTCGGCGACCGGCATCGACGAATCGGACAGTTGAGCCGCATGACCGGCGATCAGCTTTTCTCTGCTCGCTTCAAGCCACAGCCTTAGCAGGGTGGGCTGTCCTGTTTCAAGACACTCGGCCAGAACAGCGTCAAGCTCGTTTGCCGTGCCGCGATCGCCACCCGCCCGGGTGACATTCCGAAGCACTGCCGCAACCGCCTCAAGCCGGCCTCTGAACCAGACCGGGCGGTCTTCAAGCTGGAGGATCTCGAACTGTGCCGTCAGAATCGCATCAAGTGCGGCCATTCGCGCTTCGACACCTTGAGCAGATTCCGCTGTCTGTGCGGTGCGCACCGCTGCTTCCGCGTTCGCCGCCTCGCCCTGCTTCAGCACCGCTTCAGGATCTGCCAGCCAGCATGGATCGACCTGGACCATACGCACCTGGTCCGGCACGTAACGGAAATGCTCGGCCAGTTCTTCGCGCGAGGCCGTGGATAACAGGTGGAACTCAAGCAGGCAGTGGTAGGTGTCAAGCTCGGCAAGAGAAGGCAGTGTCCGATCTGAGGTTGCGCGGCCCCACAGCAGTCTCGGGGTCTGGCGCACGGAATAGAGAGGATCGTCCCCCTGGAAGAAACAGTCCGGCGTCGGCGCGTAGCAGACCCAATGCACCGTTTCCCCCTCATGGCAGCGGCTGAGCGCCTCAAGGCGAACCGCTTCAGGAATGCCGGCAAGGGGCAGCAGCTGAATTGGAGCCGCGGATGCGGTCGCGCGAAAGGGCGTCTTCTCTTCGGCTTCAACGGCAGGCATCAGCGCCCGCAGCGAGTCTGCCATGCGGACTGCCTCTTGAGACCAGGAGCCGCCAATCTGCTCAGTCGCTTCAATCTCGGCGCACATGGCCATCACAAGGTCGATTGCCTCCAGCAACCGGTCGGCCAACTGGCGCGAATAGGCGATCTGGCCATTCCGCACCAGACCCAGCAAGTCTTCGCCGGCGTGAAGCACACGGGTCAAGTCAGGAAACGAAAACAGGCCGCTGTTTCCCTTGAGCGTATGCACAAGACGAAAGAGTTCGTTGATGACCTCCTGATCGCTGGGGGCATCTTCCAATTGCATCAGCTTGGCGGCGATGCCCTGGGAGAACTCGCGCGACTCAGACAGGAATTGATCCAGCAGAGGATTCATTGGCTTGCCTCCCCAAGCATGAGTTGCACATGGGTCAACAACCTTGCAGGTTGCACGGGCTTAACCAGGTAGCCGTTGGCGCCCGCCCGGTAGGCCGATCTCGCGTCTCCGGCTTCAGCTTCGGTTGAAACCATGATCGCCGGCTGCTGCGGAATCTGCTGCCCGCGTAACTCCTGGAGAAAGCCGTAGCCGTCCAGCCGGGGCATATTCACGTCCACAAGGTACATGTCGAAGGGAGCGTCCGTGGCATCAAGGGCTTTTTCCAGAGCCTCAATGCCGTTCAGCGCCTCCTCCACCGCGTAGCCGGCCGACTCAAGAATGCCGCGATGGAACATGCGCACGGTGGCCGCATCGTCGACAATGAGGATCCGTTTCATTTCACCTCCAGGCGCTTCCTGTAAACAATTGCCTCGGGAAACTTGCGCACCTCAAACAGCGACGAGATGCGGCTCATGGATTCAGAGTGGCCCAGGCAAACATAGCCGCCGGGATTGAGCGCTTCATAAAAGGTTTCAGCCGCCGTCTGCCGCGATCGGTCATCAAAATAAATAAGCAGATTGCGGCAGAAGATCACGTCAAAGTTCCGGTAGTTGAGCGTGTCGGTTGGCTCGGCCAAATTGACGCGGGTAAACTCGACCGCCTGGCGCAGATCGTCGGAAAGCTGGTGCTCGTCGCCCACGCTCCTGAAGTACTTCGCGAGCCAGCGTGGCGGCACATATTGCACCGACCGGGCCGAGTAGCGCCCGGCCCGGGCCCGGCGCAGGATGCCGGTATCGATGTCCGAGGAAAGGATCTCCACGTCCCACTCGTGGATGCCGCTCCAGGTCTCCAGCAGGTACATGGCGATCGAATACGGCTCTTCGCCGCTCGACGACGGGATGCACCAGATGCGAATCGGCGTTGAACTGCTCCTGCGGCGCACAATCTCAGGGAGGATGGACTCGACCAGGCATTTGAACTGATACTCCTCGCGCAGAAAGTAGGTTTCGTTCACCGTCATCAGGTTGGTGAGTTGTTCAATCTCCTCGCCCGATGCCTGAAAGCGCAGCAAGGTGAAGTAGGAGCGGAAGTTTCCCGTGCGGGTGGCTTCGATGCGCTCAAGCAGGCGCTTGTCGACAAAGTAGCGCTTGGAGGCCTCAAAGCTGATGCCCGTGCGGCGATAGAAGAACTCCCGAAACTTCAGAAAGTCTTCGGTGGTGATGTTCGGCCCGGGTTCTTCAAAGGGCGCAGCTGCGGTCATGAAGGGTCAGATTTCGCGAATACGCTTGAGCGCCAGATCGGCCGCGAATTGAATGTAGGCTTCTGAGGCGAAGCGCGCCTTGAGGCCAACAAGCGATTCGCGGGCTGCCTCCGTACCCACCTCGCACAGCAAATCCACCGCCGTGGCGCAGACGTTCACGTGCGGGTCATGCCCGATGACCTCGATCAGCCAGGTCTCCGCCTCGGGGTAGCGTTCTGAATCCAGAATGTTGACGGCGAAGATGCGCACATCGGGATCGGGATCGGAAAGAAGGATGCGCAGCACCGGCGCAATCTCTGCCCCCAGACGCTTCATCGTTTCGATCACCTCGTTGCGCAGGGCCGCATCTTCACTGCGCAGGCAGGCTGCCAGACCCGAAGCCACTGATGGATCGCCGAGACGCACCAGCGTACTGAGAATCGCCTCGCGCACCGTAAGGTCCTGTTCAATCTTCAGGCGGGCAACCAATACGGCTGCCGCGCCGGGGCAGTTCCCGATCTGGCGCGCTGCGAGGCGACGCCCGGCGGCATCGGCGCTTTCCAGCACAGCCGCCAGTTGCTCGCAGTTCCTCTCCGGCTTGTCCGCTTCCTGACATGTCAACGCGCGGGACTTCCCCTTGACGAGAGCCATCCTTCTTTCCTCACTGGCTGGTCCGGACGATCCCGGCGCCGCCGACTTCGGTTGTTAGCGGCCAGCCCACGCATTCAACTGCGTGGCAATCCTCTCGGCGGGCAGCACCAGGCTCGCGCCACCCTTCCTGACCAACTCCGCCGGCATTCCGTACACCACGGCCGACTCTTCCGATTCGGCAATGGTGCGCCCGCCGCGCTTTTTGATCTCGGCAAACGCGTCGGATCCGTCGTAGCCCATGCCCGTCAGCAGCACCGCCGTAATCCGCTTGGCCTCGTAGTGTTCCAGCGCCGACCGGCCCAGCAATTCCACCGACGGGTGCCACAGGTACTTCGCGTTCTCCGGCGCGGCCAGCACGGTGAGCCTGCCTGCCCGGCTTGCCAGCATGGTGTCTGCTCCACCCCGGCCGATGTAGATCTTCCCCGCTTCAAGAGCCAGCGCGCTGGCCGCTTCCACAACCCGCAGGGAGCAGCATTGATCGAGCCGCTCGGCAAAGGCCCGGGTAAACGCCGCCGGCATGTGTTGCGCCACCACGACCGGCCACGGGAAGTTGGCATGCAAGCCGGAGAGAACAATCTCCAGCGCCCGCGGCCCGCCGGTTGATGCGCCCATGACCAACAGCCCCTCGATGCTTCCCCTTGGTTCGGCAAGCACCGCGGAGGCCTGCGAAACCTTGCGCCGCTCCTCAGCCATGCGCCGCGCCGCCGCGGCCGCCACCGACGACTTCCCTCTCGGTCGCGCCCGCGCCGCGCTGCGCACCTTGGCCAACAGCTCCTCGGCAACCCGATCGATAGACAGCGAAATAGTGCCGCCGGGTTTGGCGACATAATCCACCGCGCCCAGGTTGAGGGCCTCAAACGTGGCCAGCGCGCCCTCGTTGGTGAGCGAGGAGACCATGACCACGGCCACCGGCCGTTCCGCCATGATGAGGGAAAGCGCGGTCAGCCCATCCATCTCCGGCATGTTGATGTCAAGCGTGACAACATCCGGCTGGAACTCCCGGTTCTCCCTCACCGCCTCGTCGCCGTTGCGGGCCTGGCGGATCTCAAAGTCTCCCTCGGCCTGAAACAGGGTCATCAACTGGCGCCGCATCAGCGCCGAGTCATCCACAACGAGCAGCTTAATCATGGACTCACCCGGCCACGGCGGCCAACGCCACCAGCTCCTTCTTCCCCATCAGATGGGGCGGATCGATCAACTGCACCATCCGCTTCTGCTTTTCAAGGTTGGCCATGCGGCTCAGCAGCAGGCCCTGCTCTGTGGAAAGCTGCGGCGCCGATTCAATGGCGCCCTTGGGAATCTTGAGCACCTCGGCGACCTGGTCAACAATGAACCCCGTGCGCACTCCGGAGATGAGGAACACCATGATCCGCTGGCGATCCGAGCGCTCCACCTGGTTCAGGCCCAGGCGCAGCCGCAGATCGATCACCGGCAACACCGTTCCCCGCAGGTTGATGACGCCTTCAACGAACGGCGGCGCCTTGGGAACCCGCACCAATTCGTCTGGCACGCGGACAATCTCCTGCACGCTGGCAATCGGCGCGCCGAACTCTTCCTTGTCCAGTCGGAAGACGACAACCTGTTCATCGTCGTCGAGGGTCTCCTCGGCCTCGGCGGTCTGCTGAACCTCCTGCTCATCGCTTTCGTTCACGGCGCTCAATGCCTCCTTGATAACGGAATGGCCGAAGAGATTGCGCGCGGTGACAATGGAGACCATGCGCTTTCCGTTGTCGAGACGGCAGATGGAGGTCACCTCGGCAAGGTTTCCTTCGCGCGCCAGCATGGCGGGCAGCGCATCTACGCCCGACCTGGAGACGCGCAGCACCTCGCTGACCGCGTCCACCACCACGCCAACCGAGACGCCGCCCAGGGTCAGCACCACGATGCGGCTCTTCTCATCCAGTTCGCGATAGTGCAGCGCGAACATGGTGCGCAGGTTCACCAGCGGCAGCAGCCGGCTGCGCAGCGTCATCACGCCCAGTACATGCGCGTCCGAGTGCGGAACATGAATCACCGCCTCCGGTACCTGCACAATCTCCTGCACGTCATCAATGGCGATGGCATACTCCTGGCCATCCACGTCGAAGCTGACTAACTGCAACTCGTCGCTCGATTCCTCCTCCTCGCTCTGCGTTTCCGCCCGGGCATCGCTGGCAACTGAAGCGCTCCGGCTAATCGCTGCAATCTGCGAGAACTCCCGCGCGATGAGCTTGGCAAAGTCCAGCACCATGATCATGGCGTGGCCGCCTGCGTCCTTGATGAGGCTGGAAAGCACTTCGGTATTGACCGTTGTGCGTATGGAGCCCACATCTTCAATGTGGGCTGCTTCCACGCCCATCACGCTGGAGACGCGGTCCACCACAAAACCCAGCGGCTGGCCCACATCAATGACCAGGGCGCGCGTGGAGTCGTCATGCGCCAGCTCTTCAAAGCCGAACAGCCGCCGCAGCGAGATGATGGGCAGCACCTTGCCGCGCAGGTTGGCCAGGCCCTCGAGCGCCGCGGGAGCCAGAGGCACCCGCACCACCTCGGGGACGCGAATGATCTCTTTCACCGGCGCCATGTCGGCGGCAAAAACCTCGTCGCCGGCGATGAAGGTGACAAATTGCTGCGTGCCCTGCTGCGCTTCTTTCTGAACAGCCGAGGCGGCAACCGCGGCCTGTTTCACAGGATGCGCTGCCTCCTCGGGTTGATCCTCGAAAATCGGGTCCTGAGCCGGCTCCTGAGCAGGTTCCAGGACCGCCGTCCCGCCGTTGCGGTGCTTGCCGTTCTTTGTCGTCATCGCCTCATCCCCTTACGCTGCGCTCTGCAGTTCGTCGGCCAGGGAAGCGATCTCTTCGATGGCTGCTGCCAGGTCTTCGGCGCCCTTGGACTGCTGCTGGGCGGCGCTGGCGGCTTCCGTTGCGGCCTTGTCGGCCTCCGTCGCGGCGGCGGAGATTTGCTCGATGCCCTTCTTCACCTGGGCAATAGCAGCGGCAATCTCGTCCGATGCGGAGAGAATCTCCTGCGTACCTTTCTCGACCACCAGAATGTCGCTCTCGATCGACACCAGGTCCGTAGTTGTGGACTTTGCCTTTTCCACCTCGGAGACAGCAGAGACGACGATCTCGTTGAGGTCGCGGCCTACCACCCCGATCTGGTCCTGCACTGCTTTGACAAGATCTTTGATGCGGTCGGCGTTCTCGCTCGAGTCGTGCGCCAGGTTGCGGATATCGGTTGCAACCACCACGAAGCCCTTGCCAAACTCGCCGGCGCGCGCGGCTTCAATGGCGCCGTTGACGGCCAGCATATTGGTCTGGATTGAGACCGTGCTGATGGCTTCCACAATCTTGTCAATGCGCCGCGAAACCAGTTCCAGGTCGTTCATCTGCTTGATGCTTGCGCGGGAGGCTTCAGCCGATGTGGAGATGCCGGTGATCAGCGCGTTGACAGCGATTTTGTTTTCCCCGAGCAGGTTCTTGATGGCCACCACCTTTTCGGCGCTTGCCTTGGCTCGCTTCTGGGCCACCTCAAGGCCCTTCTCGATCTGGTTAGTCGCTGCCGCCGACTCCTCTGAGGCCGACGACTGCACCTCCGCGCCTTTGCGAATCTGCCCCAGGGCGGTCATGATCTGCGCGCTCGACCGGTTGATCTCCTGCACGGCTGAAGACAGCTCCTCGGACGACGAGGCCACCTGCTCGGCGCTCTTGGCAACGTCGGTCGAGTTCTTCAGATCCTCTGCCAGTTCCGAGAGAGCCTGTGCCGCCTGTTCGCATTCGGCCAGAGCCTGCGCCTGCTCGGCCACCGTCTTAGCGGACTCTTCGGCCGCAGAGGATTGCTCCTCGGCCGCGGCCGCGATGCTCTGCGAGCCCTTCAATGCCTGTTGCGCTGCAACGTTCGACTGCCCGGCATTGGTGGCGATCTCCTGGATGCCCTTCACGATCTCAATTGCATCCACCCGGATCTGCTCCAATTGCGCCGTAATGATCTTGCCCTTCGCAACTTCTTCTTCAATCGTCTTGGCAGACCCGTTGATGCCATCGGCGATGGACTTCACGTCCTTCTGGATTTGCCCCACCAGTTCCTGAATCTGCTTGGCGCTCTTCTCCGAGGTCTCAGCCAGCGTACGAACCTCGTCGGCAACCACCGCAAAGCCCTTGCCATGCTTGCCGGCGCGAGCGGCCTCAATGGCCGCATTCAGCGCGAGCAGGTTGGTCTGGTCGGCAATGCGTGCGACGGCCTTGACGATGTCGCCAATGTTGGCTGCCTGCTGCTCCAGCTCAACCACCATGCGCACGGAGTCAGTTTGCCGCTGGGCCGCCACCCCGACATTCCCGATAAGGCCGGCCACATCCGCGCTGGTCTGGGCAATCAGCGTCTGGCAGGCCTCGCCCTTGCCGCGGCTCTGGTCGGCATTCTGCAACTGCCGCGTGAGCGACACGCCCACCTGCTGGAAAGCCGCAAGCGACTCCTGCGCCGCGCTCGAGGCCTCTTCGGCGCCGGTTGCGATCTGATCGCTGGCCCGCTTCAACTCCTCAGCCGCCGATGAAGCTTCGGCAATGCCCGAGGCCAGTTCCGCCGTGGCCGCCGCAATGCGCTCGGCCGCCTGTTGTTGTTTGGCGAGTGTCCTAGCCTTCTTGCGCTGCGCCTCTGCCTCGCGGGCCGTTACCAGCGAGGGTTTTCCATCGTTTCCAGCAGACACAGTCTGCGCGGCAGCCTTCTTGACGAGTGCCATAGTCCTTTCCTTTCGCGGTTCTGCTCGGTTTTTCCGAATTCAGTGGAACTGCTCAAAAGGGCCTCGCACTCTCAAGCGGAGTGCATGAGATAGAGCAGATCAGATGTGAATGCCGGTCTATGAATCTAGTTGGAACCTTCGGCGAGATTGCGACAAGCCGAAAGTGGTCAATATTGATCAACTGATGAAGGAGGTCGGAAAACAGGACACATTGCCCGAAATGGGACACTGACTGCGTGGTATCGGCACACCCCTGGAGCGCTCCGCGCCTTGCGCCCCATTCCAGCAGACGCTACCCATCAATCTTGGATGGCCGTGCACTTCAGACCATTACATAAGTGCACCCGCACTCTCAGCTGGGTCTGCATTGCATCGCGCTCGCTGCCGAAGCAGATAGAAGGAGCTGAGCAGAAGGCCCGCGTCCATCTTGCCCCTCTCCTATGCACAGCGCCCGGTCGCTTGACCGTTGAAGAAGCGAGCTCCGGCCCGCCTGTGCCTCCCGCGCTGAGGCAGCCGCAGCCGAAGGGTTCCCGGGGGATGCGATGCAAAACGACAAGAAGTCTTACCGCTGGCTCGCGGCGCTTTCCAACTGCGGCGCTCTCGCAACGCCGATCAATGGGTTCCCCTCCGCGCACTACCAGGGCGCAGAGCCAGGGCGGTCATTTCACAAAGGCTGAAAAGCTCGCCGCCGCCACCACTTTCTGGAAGTCTTCCCAGCTGCACGAGCCATCGGCCTGGCCGCAACCGGGCACAAACACAGGTACGCGCTCGGGAGGGTTTGCAACGCTCAAAGGCGTGGCGTTGCGCATCTGTTCAAAGGTCTGAGCCTGGTAGAAGGTCTTCACAAAATACTCGTCTGTGCCGTGTCGCTTCCAAAGTTCAAAGGCCAGGGCTCCGCCAGGTGGGGTGTCGTCGCGACGGCCGTCAATCAGCCACGACAATTCAAGCGCTCCGCTGATGTTTGCCAGGTTCGTATCGTGGCCGACAACAACGAGAAGCCGGTCCCCGCGATGCGTGAGTGCGCCCGGCACAGGCGCGTCGCTGACGGCCTGCTTGATGGACTGCACCACATGGAACAAAAGGTTTGAAGACTGCGCGCGCGCGATGTAGGGCGTGCGCTGAACAATGTCTTCGCTGGCGGTGTGCAGTTGCACGAGTTCGCGCAGCTTGTTGCTATCCACGCGTCCCCAGCCCACATGCGCCGCATCCATGCCCTCGGTGTACTCGAGCAACAGGTCTTCAGCCATGGTGGATGCGATACTGAGCGGCGAGCGCAACTCCACCAGATGGTCGCCCTTGCCCGGCGCGAGCGAAGCGGGAATGTCGAACAGCGATGCAGGAGCCGGCGTGCCGCCGGCGGCGCACTTCTCGCTGCTTTTGCAGGCCAGCAAGACATCTTCAAGAGCCTGGAACTGCGGGCGATAAGCTTCGGCAATTCCCTGCGGATTGGCGCCAATCCTTCCCGAGACTGCTGCGGTCGCCAGCTGCTTGTCAGGCTGCCCAACCCCGGCTGCCAATGAATGAAAGAGAGGATCCTGGGTTCCTTCCGGCTGCGTGGTGACGTCAATCGCGCAGCCGGGAGCCAAGCCCGCAGCCAGCGACTTGCCCGTTTCGCGGGTTCGCTGGTCAGAGTCGGCGACAACTCTGATCTGAGTTGCATTGCCGCAACCGCTGGGCGCCAGCAGCCCCTCGGCAGCCAGGAGCTCGCGGTCATATGCGCCGAACAGCGTCATCAGTTGTGCGCCGTGTGCCGTCAGGTAGCCGGGAGGCACGCTCCATGCCGGCCATGGCTCGCGCGAGTACTTGTTCAACTGGTCGGTCTTGCCGGTGGGCGATCGCACTCCGTGACGGCTCACGATCACGACGAACTTGATCGCGTCGGTCTGTGCATCCTTATCCTTCGGGACCGGCTGCGCCTGAAGATTGCAGGCCGCAAGAGCCAGACAGATCGCGGCACAAACTGGAATTCCGGCAGCGCGGACCTTCATCGGTTTGCCTCGTTCTTCACTGTTGCATAGACGTGAATCTCCGCCGCGTGACCGGCAACGCCGGGCACACCCACATACAGCAGCCCTTGCGCGGGAACAAACAGCGCAGTCTTGGCTCCGGGCGCCGTATGCAGCACTCCCAGAGCGCGCAGCGTCTTCGCCTTGTCCACCTGGTAGGCATCCACTTCGCCTGAGCCGGCGATCACATACACGCGCCCCAGCGTCGCATCGTAAAACAGGTCGTCAGCGCCACCCGCTGCCGGAAGGCTGGCGAGTTCCTTGCCTGTGGATGCATCCAGCACAATCACAGTGCCCGGGGTCCGGCAGGCTACATAGAGCACGTTATGCTCCGCGTCGAATGCCAGGGGCACATTCTCGGCGGCCTTGGTGAGCTTCCAGTGCGCTGAGATGGCCCTGGCCTCTGTGCCGATCACTGCCACTTCGTTCGAATCGGCGATGTTGACAAACACGCGGCCGGTGGCTGGGTCGATGTCGAGCGCCTCCGGGTGTGTGGCCACGGGCAGATTGGTAACCAGCGCAAAGTGGTCGGTGTCCACGACGGCAACGTTAGCCGGTGTGCCGCTTCCGTGGCCCACAAACAGCAGGTGATGCGCTTCGTCAAGAACCATGTCGTCGGCATCGTCAGAGAGTTTGATCTTTCCTGCCAGCGCGAGCGGCTTGCCCTTGTACACCTGGAGTTCGCCAAGCGATCCGTCAGCCACATACAGGCTGCCGGTGGCTTCAACCCAGGCCAGCCCATGCGGCTTTCCCAGGCCGGTGATGCTTTGCTCCACCTGATCCGTCTTGAGATTGATGATTTCCACTGAGTGGCTTCCGGTGGCCGCGACAAACAGGCGGCTGCCTGCCGCGTCGAACGCAAAGTGGTCGAACTTGCTCGTAACGCCCGGCAAGATGATTTTTTTGGAAAATTTCAGCGCCTGCGGTTGAGGCTGCGCAGTCAACTGGGTTGCCAGAACCACGATGAGCGAAATGGCCGCGCCGGCCAGAATGCGGAATGCGGCGCAATGGATGAGCCGTCCGCGGACTTCAAGTTGCGTTCCAGTAGAGTTCAATGTCTTCTCCAATATATGAAGTAGCGAACAGCCGGCTTTGCTCCGGGTAATGGAGCAAAGCCAGCTATCGCGATGTGTACCCGCTGAAGTTATGCGGATGTTAGTTGTCGCGGTGGGATGTCCAGCGCAATCCGCCGCCATAGGTGGGATGGTAATACTCGCGCTGAACCACATACTGCGGGCTGCCGTAATAGAAACCGAAGACTTCGTTGGTCAGGTTCAAACCCTGTGCGTAGAACTCAAACCCCCTCGGAAGACGATAACTCACCTGGGCGTCCACCTGAAGGTGGGGGTAGAGGTAGTTATCGCCGGCAGGTCCGGCAACTCCGCCAACTCGCGGGTTGGGCAAAGTGCCGCCGGCTGGGTTCGGCTGCAGGTCCTCATACTGGTAGGAGTAGATGCTGGCTCCGTTGTATTCCAGTCCCAGGTGGACTGAAACCCGCCCCCGATCGTAGCTGGGCCCAATGTTCCACGTGTTCGGCGTCTGGCGCAGCAGCGCCGGGCTGTCGGTGCGCAGAGGGTCCACGCTCTTGGCGCGCGAATCGCTGTAGGTATAGTTACCTGCGAAGCCCAGGCCGCCAAGCATACCGGGCAGGAACGAGAGCCGCTGTTGATATGCAAGCTCAATTCCGTAGACCCAGGCGTTGCCGCCGTTGTTCGGCTGCGTTTGCAGATAGCCTGTGTAGGTACCCGATGTTACATATCCCTGGTTCACCACCAAGGGGTTAGTGAGCGCCTTGTAGAAGAACCCTGCCTGGAGCAGTCCAAGCGGAGTCAGATAATGTTCGTAGAGCACATCGAAGTTATTGGCGTGCTCAGAGACTAGTGCGGGGTTGCCAACGCCTTCCTTCGAGATCGACCCTGAGGTATCCAGCGTGATGTAGGGAATCAGGTCCTGCGGGTCAGGCCGGGCAATTCCCCGCCCATAAGACGCGCGCACGTCGGAGTTGTTGGTAATCGGATACCGGGCCTGCACGCTGGGAAGAATGTCAAGATACGACTTCGTTCCAGGGACCGGAGTCGTCCCGCCCCATGTACCGTCCGGATTCGTGATCACCTGGTAGCCGGTCGTCTTCACATTCGTCTGTTCAAAGCGCAACCCGGCCTGGAGATGCACCTTGCCAAGCTGCGCGGTGTTCATGATGTAGCCCGCGGCGATCCGCTGCTCCAGGTTAAAGTTGCTGGCATCGGAGCCCACATGCGTGGCATCCACGTCGAGAGTGCCAATCTGGCCGGGATTGGCGTTGGCGAAAGCGACAATCGAGGGCCAATCGGTAAGCGGTCCCATCTGGTAGCTGCCGTCGTAGAAATTCTTGTTCACGATCGGACTTGTGAACTGGCTGGCCAGAATCGTGGTTGTCTCGTTGTCATAAACCGGCGAATACGCGAACTGCCCCTTGTGCTGATTGCGGATTTTGAATCCAATCTCAAGCGTGGAAGGGTGGCTGCCGGCATGATAGTTCATGCCGTAGGATGCGGAACCTTGCAGGTTGATCTGCGCAGTCTGCCCGCTGGTCAGGTCAAGCTCCGTCAGGTTCCATTGGGTCTGGTCAAATACCGGTGACCCGGCTGCCGTGCAGGCCGGATTCCATTGCGGGCGGTACTGGGTCGGGTTGGCGCCCGGATCGTAGTAGCAGGAGTTCTCGGCGAAATTCTTCACTGCCTTTGAAGGTTTGAAAGTCGCGCCCGGGTTGCCCGCGGCGGCCAGCTGGCGCGCACGGGAAAACGCAGCTTCCCATTTGAACCATGAGTTCGTGAATAAGTGGTTTCCGCCGAAGGTAGCCAGTCCGATCCCGTAGTCCGGAGCGCGCCTTGAAGTCTTGTACTTGGGCTTGTCGCCAGCGAACGTTGCCGGGTCGCCCGTGGGGCTGCTCGGATCCGGCGTGACCACATCTTGCAACGTATAGGTCCACTTGTCGCCGTAATCCTGAAAGTCGGAATAGAAGGCCTTGGCAAACAGCAGCGAGTTATCTGAGACCTTGTAGTCGACGCTCGTGGCCGCTCCCCAGCGGGTGCGATCGTAGCGATATTCACGCAGGTCGATGCTGTCGTAGCTCGGCGTCAGCGTTCCGGTGTCGGGTGTGGGCTCAATGTCGTCAATGCCGCGGCCGTTGTAGTCATACGTGAAGTTGCCCAGGATTCCGAGCCTTTTGTTGGCCATGAATCGTTTGCCCGCGGTGATGCCGTATTGGCTGGCATGGCGACCGTCGATGATGTGCGTATAGCCGCCGGTGCCAAAGGCGGTCAGCGTCGGCCGCTCCCCCGCGGTCTTGGTCACCAGGTTCACTGAGCCGCCGATGGCGTCGCCGTCCTGATTCGCTGACAGCGTCTTGTTGATTTCCACCGATTCCACCAGGTCGGCCGGAATCGTATCCAGCTTCACCTGGTTCACTGTCGACTCGGGCGACGGAACAAGCACTCCGTCAATGGTGGTATTGCTCAGGCGCGGCTCAGTGCCGCGAATCTGCACGTACTTGCCTTCGCCCTCGTCGCGCTCCAGCGTCACACCCATCAGGCGGCCCAGTGCATCGGCCACGTCTGCGTTGGGAAGGCTCATGATCTGATCGTTGGTCAGAACATTCAGGATGTTCTCTGAGCTGTCGATGCGGTTAATTGCTTCGGCATCTCCGTGAACGTCGGTCGCCGTGACAATAATCTCCTGCGACGCCGAGGCAACCTTGAGGACTGCCTCAAGGTGAGCTGGCTTCCCGGCCTCCATCGTCACTGTCGTTGAAAACGGCGCAAAGCCCACGAATGAGATGCGCACTTCATAGGCGCCCGGCGACAGATTCGGAACCACGAATTCGCCCTGTGTGTCAGATACATACGAGGCTGAAGTCTTAACAATTTGAACTACGGCGCCTTGCAGCACGGCCCCGGCATTATCGGTTACGCGTCCGGTCAATGTCCCCTTGGATGACTGGCTCATCCCAGCCAGCGGGACAAGCAGCAGCAAAAGGAAAGATAAAAATGGCAAGCGTCTCATAGAAGCTCCTGGCGCACGCAGAACCCGAATTCGCACTTGAGCGGCAAGGTTGTCTGTTCGGCGCTGATGCCCACGTTAGCCGCCCATGTTAAAACCCGGTTAACAATGAGGCGAATTCTTCCTAAGGTTGCGCTTTGCGTGATGACGATCACTAAGAGGTGTGTTGAAATCAATTCATCTCATCCATGTGAGATGCCCATCTGCCGGCGCACTTGAACCCCGGAAACTTATGCGCATACTTGTTGTCGAAGACGAACCACGCATGCTTGAGCTGTTGCGTAAGGGCCTCTATGAGCACGGATTCACCGTGATGACCGCCGCCGATGGTGAATCCGGCCTGCAAGTCGCTTCGGTTTATGAGTTTGACGCCATCGTCTTAGACCTTGGGCTGCCCCGGCTCGACGGATTTCAGTTGATGCAGGCCCTTCGCGCGCGATCCCGTACCACCCCGGTGCTCATCCTCACCGCGCGCGATAAGGAAGACGACATTATTCACGGGCTCGATGTCGGCGCAGACGACTATCTCACCAAGCCCTTCTCTTTCCCTGAACTGGTGGCCCGCCTCAACTCCATCACGCGTCGTCAGCGCGAAGAAGGCGACGGCACCATCAAGGCCGCCGATGTCGTTATCGATCCCATCCGCCACACCGTCACTCGCGCTCGTGACAACATCGGCCTCACCCGGCTTGAGTTTCGACTTCTTGAGTCTTTGACCCGGCGTGCGGGCCAGTGCGTCAGCCGCCAGGAACTCACACAGTCCATCTGGGGTGCTGATCATCCCGTCGGCGCCAGCGCGCTTGAGGTCCTCGTCAACTCGTTGCGCGCCAAACTCGATGCGCCTTACCCGACCCGGCTCATCGGAACCGTCCGCGGCTCGGGCTACATTTTCCGGCTTGAAGCCGCTAAGCCAGGGGAGCACTCATGATCGCGCCGCTGCCCATTCGCGTTCGCCTCACTCTCTGGTACTTCGCCATGTTCGCCTCGGCGGCAACTTTACTCTGCATTGCCAGCCTGTGGATGCTCCGCCGTAGCGTGGACGAAACCGAGTACCACGAACTCCAGGAGCGCGCTCAGGATGTGCAACTCGTCCTCAGTCACGAAGGCCCCGTCCAGACGCTTCAGCAGGTTAAGGATGACTTTTCCTCCATTTATGAGTTAAAGGACGACGGCAAATATCTCCAGGTGCGCGATGCGCAAGGCAACTGGATCTTCCGTTCTAAAAGGATGTTGTCGCAGAATCCTCCTCTGCCCGCTCCCAGCCAGCTTCCCGCTGCCGGCGTGATTGAGGAGTTTCAACAGGGAACTCACAACGTCCGCCTTCTTGCCTGCCCTATTGAAGTTCATGGAACTCTCTACGCCGTGCAAACCGGCATGTCGCTGAACAAATCCATGGCGTTGCTGGTCAACTTTCGCACCAATCTGCTGCTGCTTACTCCAATCGTCATTCTGCTCGCCGCGCTCGGCGGCCACTTCATGAGCCGCAAGGCTCTGCGGCCCGTGGCCGCCCTGGCCGCTGAGGCGCGCAGCATCAACGAGCGCAACCTTGACACGCGTCTGCCTGTACCCGCGGCAAAAGATGAAATCTCCGACCTGTCGCGCACGCTCAACCAGATGCTCGAACGGATTGACAAGGCCTTTGCCAGCGTCCGCACCTTCACCGGCAACGCCTCGCACGAACTGCGCACGCCCATCTCGCTCTTGCGCACAGAGATTGAAGTCGCGCTCTATCGCTCTCGCGACGCAAAGGAGTATCGCGAGGTCCTTCGCCGCCTCCACGAGCAGACGATCCGCATGACCGGCCTCGTCGACAATCTTCTCTCTCTCGCGCGCGCTGACGGCGGGGCTGAACCGCTGACCCTCGTCCCCATTCGGGTCAGTGATCTCTTCCGCCACTTGACCGACGTCTGGAGTCCTGCCATGAAGCAGGCCATGCTCGATCTGCGCCTTGACTCGCCGGCCGACGATCCTTGTGTGCTCGGCGACAAGCTGGGCATTCCGCGCCTGCTCTCAATTCTGCTTGAGAACGCCAGCAGGTATACGCCTCCAGGCGGAGCGGTCACGCTCGCGGCAGCTGTTGAACAAGACCGCGTCCTGCTTTCAGTGCGCGACACAGGCATTGGAATCGCACCGGAACACAGGCAGCGGATATTTGAGCGCTTCTATCGCGCAACGTCGACTGGTGAAGATGTGCCTGCCGGCTCCGGCCTGGGACTTGCCCTGGCCAAATGGATTGCCGACCGTCACGGCATGGATTTGTTGGTGGAGAGCGAACCAGGGCGCGGAAGTTGCTTTTCATTTTCGCTCAACAGAACGTTGCCCTTGCTCCAGGGCGATGCTGCGTTCAACTCCGCACGCGCGGAGTCCGCGGAAGCAGCCGAGCCTCCTCGGTCGCGGGTGTCCGGGTTGGCATCCTCATCGGCAAACTAAGGTCGCTTGCTGCGTCGTGCCATTCTTCCAGTAACCCGCTGTCGCTTGAACGCGCTGGCCCGGAACGCGATCCAATGAAAGTCCGCCTTCCGCTTCGAGCTTGCCTTGGGCCTGTTTCGGAGTTTGCCCGGGCTTCGCTAACCCCCGCAAGCCGCAACCGCATCTCCCTCGGTCTCATGTACGCTGAACAAGCCCAGAAGGCCGCACATCTTGAGAGTCTTCGAAACAAATGGGGTCGGATTCACCAGTCTTGCCGTACCCCCCACCTTCGAGGACATCTTTAATGCGTTCACAAGCGAACCGATTCCGGATGAGTCAAGGAACGGCGTGGCCTCCAGATCCAGCACCAGAAAGATATGCCCACTGGCAAGCGCGGACTGGAAAGCGGCTTCAAACTGCTGAACCGGCTCTCCGCAGACCAGGCGGCCCTTTAACCTCAGTGTGCAGACTCTACCGCTCTCAATTTTGTCCAGATCCACGGATTCCCCAATCGCCGGCCAAGATTCTTCTTTACACCCGGAATGTCGGCTTGCTAAGCTCAACTTCTTCAGAATCAACACCGCGATTCACATTGTCAAGTGGAGATTTTGAAGGCGGCAACCGAGCGACCAAAGACCATGCCCCTGAACGATAAAGTTGTCGAACTTGCCGAGTTGCTGCTGAGCGCGCCAGACACCGCAACGCGCGCCGCCTTGGTAGCGAGCGCCATTACGCAATCGCTTCCTGACTCAGCCTGCGTGGTTTACCGCTTTGTCCAGGCAGAGGAAGATTCCGGGTGGATGGCCATCGGCCTGGCCGGAGACATCTCCATCGAACAGCGAACTCTGGCCGCGAGTAGCCGCCTGATCGCTCCGCTTCTCTCCGGGCAGGGGCCGCTTGTTTACCCAGGCGCCGCCATTCGGCGTGAGGACTTCTCCCACCTGGGCGTCCCCCGTTCGCTCTCATCGCTGGCCTATTTGCCCTTGCACCAGGAAGGTGAAATCACCGGAGCCGTTGAGATCCTCAGCTTCGCCGCCGCCCACGATCTGCACCATTTGGAGAAGCTTGCGCCATTCCTCCATCTGGCCTCGCCCGCAATTCTGGCAGCCGAGCATGCAGAGAACGAGCGAGAGACCCTGCTGGATTCTGTCCATCGCATGTCGCAACTCTACGATCTCGAGAAATCGCTGAACGCCACTCTTGATTTCGATGCGCTCATTGAAATGATTCCTGAGAAGGCTGCCGCCATGCTGCCCTGCCAGGCCTTCCACCTCTGGCTCTTCGAAGGCAGTGTGCTCCGCCTCGTTTCAAGCCACGGCCTGGACGGAACCATCGAAGTTGGCATGACCCAGGCGCCCGGCGAAGGCTATGTCGCGGATATGGCGGAAGATGGCGATCCGGTTCTGATTGACGACGAAAACGATGCGCGACTGGTGGGGCGCAACGCGGTTGCCGGCCCTGACAGCAACATCCCGCCAATCAGCAACGGTCTGCTCGTGGCGCTGATTCAGGACGGCGCCGAGGTTGGCGTTCTTGAAGCCATCAACAGAGAAGAACATCCGTTTGACGAGGACGATCAGTTCTTTCTCTCTTCGATGGCAGAAACCATCAGCAGCGCATTGAAAAATGCGAGCCTGATGATCTCAGAGCGCAAGCTCGAGATCCTTGAGGCGCTGGCACGGGTCAGTACTGAGATCACCTCCACCCTGCGCCTTGACCGCCTGCTTCAGATCATCGTCAACGACCCGCAGAACGTGCTGCCCTACCAACTCAGTGCCATCGCGCTCGACCATCGCGGACGGCTGCAATTGAAGGCCGTCTCGGGTATGTCGAGTCTTCCGCTGGGCGACATTCAGGTTGAGCGGATGCATGAGCTGGTTCGGTGGCTATCCTCTGAGCCCGATTCGCTGCATCTAAAATGGCGCGAGGAATCGGACCCCGGCGGGAAGGCCGATTTGCCGTCAGTGGTCGCGCGGCATTTTGACGAGACCGGTTATCGGGCTCTCTTTTCCCTCCCGCTTACCGACGATCAGGGCCGCGTGGGGCTGCTCCTCTACGAAAGCAGCAACCCGGATTTTCTTGATCAGTCTTACATTGAGATGATCAAGGTGCTGGCCGGGCAAGCGACAGTGGCCGTGCGCAACGCCATGCTTTACCGCGAAGTCCCCCTTATCGGACTGATTGAGCCGCTGATCCAGAAGAGAGCTGCCTTGCTGCGCACCAGCGGCAGAAGACGCCTGGTATTTGCCGCCGTGGCCGCGGCGGTGGCGCTGTTCCTCATATTCTGCCCGCTGCCCATGCGCATCACGGGCAATGCCGTGGTCGCGCCGCAGCATCTGGTCACCGTCGCCGCCCCGGTCGATGGAAATGTCGAGGCGGTTTTTGTCCATGAAGGGCAGCGCGTAGCTGCCGGAGAAGTGCTGGGCAAGCTGAACGACTGGCAGTGGCGGTCTGACCTTGCCACCGCGGAATCCCGCTACCAGCAGGCCGAGCTGACAATGGAAAACGATCTGGCGCACGGCGCGCCGCAAGCCGGCGCTGACCGCACCCAGACCGAGTTTCTGCGCTCTGAATTGGCCCGCGCCCGCTCCCGGCTTGACAGCGCTCAGTTGCGCTCGCCCATCGCAGGCATCGTGGTTACGCCCAACCTGCAGAACCTCGCCGGCCAGCACCTGGATGTAGGCGCGGCCTTTGCGCAGGTGCTCGACCTCAACACCGCGCTCGTACAAGTCGCGATTCCACAGCGCGATGCCAGCCTCGTTGCATCCGGCCAGCCGGCCGCCATCAAGCTCGACAGCTACCCGCAGAGAACCTGGCGCAATCGCGTCTCGGTCCTGGGTCCCGAGGCTCAGGCGGTCGAGGGCGAGCGCATCTTTAACGCTGAAGTTTCGCTGGAAAACACCGACGCCGTTCTCCGCGCCGGCATGTCGGGCAAAGCTAAGATCTATCTTGGCTGGCGGCCCGCCGGCTTTGTCCTGCTGCGCGGGCCCGCACTGTGGTTGTGGCAGACTCTGTGGAACTGGATTGGCTGGTGATATACATGAATCCTCACGCTTTCCGCCGGAGCTTTCTGATTGCCGCTGCCGCGTTCGTCGCTGCGGTTTCGCTGATCTCGATCGGTTGCGACACGCATCCGCCAGCCGCTGCATCCTCTCCGGCGCCCGCCCCGCCGGCTTCGGCTGCGGCCGCTTCGCAACCACAGCCCCAGGCCGCCCAGGACGCAAAGGCCTTCGCCACCACCGGCCCTCTGGTTGCCGACCAACAGGCCGACATCGCCGCCGAGCGCACCGGCCGCGTGGTCGAGATCGCTGTGCAAATTGGCGACCATGTCAAGCCGGGCCAGACTCTGGCCTTGCTCGACGATCGGCTGCTCCGCTCCGCAGCCGCCGCGCAGAAGGCGCACATCGCTTCAGCCCAGGCCTCGGTCAGGGAATGGGAAGCCGAGGAAGTCAGCGCCAAGGCCAGTCTGCGCCGTGCCGACGTTTTGCACGCCAGCAACATCATCAGCGACGAAGAGTGGGAGTTGGCCAAGAGCCGGGTCGAGCAGACCACCGCCGCTGTGGCGCGCTACCACAGCGAAGAGGCCGCTGCCGAGGCTGACTCCAACGTTGCCGAACTTCAACTCGAGCAATCTCGTGTCGTCGCTCCGTTCGGCGGGGTGGTGGGCCGCTGCTCTGTCCGTCCCGCGCAAGAGGTCAAAACCGGCGACGTTCTGTTTTGGATAACTGCCGAAGCGCCGCTGCGCGTTCTCTTCACTGTGCCGGAATCGGCGATGGCGGCATTCACCGTAGGTGCGGCCCTTGACCTCACAACAGCCGACTACCCCGATCTGCACCAGCAGGCGCGTATTCTGCGCGTTAGCCCGGTGGTCGATCCCGCCAGCGGCAGCGTTCAGGTGGTGGGTGCCGTCGTCAACCCGTCACGCTCGCTCAAGCCGGGAATGCAGATGCAGGTGCGGTTGGCGCCATGAACCTGAGCGAAGCACTCGACGCCGCACTGCCGGAGTTGCCCAGAACGCGCCTGGCGCACAGCCATCCCCCGTGCCTCGATCCTGAACTGGTGATCCGCGAAGACATCCTCGACGGCGAACCGATGGTCGCCGTCATGCAGCGCAGCAGAAGCAGCTTCTTCCGCCTGTCGCCCGCGCAATGGCAGCTTTGCCTGCTCTTCGACGGCATACGCACCTATGAAGAGATTGCCGACTTGTACACGGCACAGAGCGGAGCGCCCACATCCATGGAGGATGTGCGCAACTTCGCCGAAGTCATGGAGCGCGACGATTTCTGGTACAAGACGCCCGAGGAGAGAAACCTGGCGATGAACCAGAAGCTGATGGCGCAGCGGGAACGACGCGCCAAACGCAACTCCAAGTTCAACCTGGCCCACATGACCTTCTCCGGCTGGGACCCCGATCGCTATCTGGATTGGCTCGACGGCGTAGCCGGCCGCTTTATCTACAGCCCCTGGTGCACGTTCGCGGTCGTCATGCTGTTCGTCTTCGAGGCTACTGTCTTTATCGCCAAGTGGAACCTGATCGGGCCCGACGTCCCCGTCTACTACAACTTCACCCACAAAAGCGCGGCCGATCTGGCGCAATTCTGGTTGCTGTTTCTGGTGCTCGGCTTCTTTCATGAGTCGGCTCACGGCCTCACCTGCAAGCATTTCGGCGGACAGGTGCACCATATGGGCCTGATGTTCATCTATCTGATGCCCGCGTTTTATGTGGATGTCACGGAGATGTGGGTTTCTGCAACCAAGCTCCAGCGGCTTGCCACCATCATTGCCGGCATCTGGATCGAATTGGTGGCCTGCGGCATTGCCATGATTGTTTGGACGAATACCGTGCCCGGCCAGTGGCTCCACGACTTCGCCTACCAAGTCATCCTCATCACCGGCGTTGCCGTCGTGGTCATGAATCTCAATCCACTCATCAAACTCGACGGCTATTACTTCCTCACCGAGGCCATCGGCATTCCCGATTTGAAAGAGCGCTCTACGGCATTCCTTTCCGGTTGGTTCCAGAGCCGCGTGCTGCGCCTGCCCGTCGACACTCCCGTCGTATCTCGCAAAGGCGCGCCCTTCTTCGTCTTCTACGCTGTCATCTCCGGAATCTACAGCTATACGCTGCTCTTCTTCGTCATCCACCTCTCGTACAACATCGCTTCAAAATGGTTGGCGGAGTTGGCCCTGATTCCCTCCGCCGCGTTGGCTTTTCTTATGTTTCGTTCCAGGCTGCGCTCTCTGCGCAAGGTCACCGTGCAAATGTGGATACACAACTTCGCCAAAGGCCGCCCTGGGCGTCCGCTCCGCGTGCTTCTCGCTTCCGCACTGGTGGTCTTTCTGTTTGTGCCGATCCTCCGCGACCGCGAAGATGCCTACTTCACCATCGAACCCATGCGGTCTGAGACTCTGCATGCCGCGGTGCCGGGACGGGTTGATGCCGTGCTGGTTCACGAGGGCGAGACGGTGCGCGCCGGCCAACCGCTGTTGCGCATGACCAGCCTCAAAGCATCCCAACTTCACTCCTCGGCTACAGCGCAAGCCGGAAGTGCGCAATTTCAGGCAGTCACCGCGGAACTTCACGGTGAAAGTATCGGGGCCGCGGCCGCCGAGCAGCGCGCTTCGGCCCGTTCGGCTGGAATGGCGCTGGAAGCGCAATCCTCGCTGGAAATCACCGCCCCCGCGGACGCGATTGTCGTGACGCGGAATCCCGGTGCGATCCTTGACCAGGAGGTGGGCACGGGGCAGGCGCTGCTTGAACTTGCAGACAATGGACCGCGCATAGTCCGGGTGTTCATTCCGGTATCCACCCTGGATCGGATTCCAGCAAACGCCGAGGTGGCGTTGGCTTTGCCTGGCAGATTTTCATTTGTGCGGATGACGCTGGCGGCTCCCGCGGCCGACGCCCAAAGCCTGCCGCCGGGCCTGGTTGAAAAACAGGATTACAAGGGAATCAAGCTGCCTGTTTTCTACTGTTCGCGCATGACGCTGCCCGCCTCTGCAGGCAACCCTCTTCTCGGGGAGTCCGGTGAGGCAAAGATCTTCGGCGAGCGGCGCAGCATCGTGGGGCGTTTGGTGATCGATGCCTTCAATCTCGTGAAGGCGCACCTTTGGTGAAAGGCTAAAAGCAGCCGTTGTTCACGGCTGCCTTGAGCCCCGCAAAGGGGAAGCAACAAATTCAGTTCTATTCGGTCTGAAAAGGCTCGTTAGCCTGCCTGCCGCTCGTCGTCCCATCCCGGTTTCTGTGGGCGTATCGCGGCCGGTTTGCCTGCCAATCACTACATGATGGACTTGCCCGTGACCGCGCCAATCGACTTGCCCGTGACCGCGCCAATCGACTTGCCCGTGACCGCCCCAATCGACTTGCCCGTGACTGCGCCGATCGACTTGCCCGTGACTGCGCCGATCGACTTGCCCGTGACCGCTCCGATCGACTTGCCCGTGACCGCCCCAATCGACTTGCCCGTAACCGCGCCAATCGACTTGCCCGTGACCGCGCGACCCGCGATCACTTTATCGCTAACCATCTTGGCGGAGGTCAGCTTGCTGGCGGTGGACTTTGCAGCCGAACTGTTCGAGATCAACGACTTCTTTTCGATGGCCATGATGAATTCTCCTGAAAGTTTGATTTCGTTCTACGCCTGCCTATCATGCATCCGGCGTGCCAAACTTCGGCTGTCGGCAATCTATTTTTCCATCTCATTGATTCCATGCGACTTGAAAGATACGCGGAATTCAACAGCGCGCAACCACCGCCGTCCAGTGTAGGTAAATAATTGACCAGTCGTAGGTTATTTTTTAACCCAATTCACGCTAGAGCCCGTATTTGCGGCAAAGATACTTCATCCGTTGGCCCTCGATATTCAATAGCCGCGCCGCCGCCGCTTTGCTTCCCCCGGTGCGGCTCAGAGCCGTGGTCAGAAGCGCAACTTCAAGACGCCGAATCTCTCCATCGAAGTCCGCGCCCTCGGCCGGCAGAAGGATGGCCTCCTGCGCCGCGATGCTTTGCGCCAGAACGCTCGTGGGCAAGTGCTTGACGTCAATTTCGTTTCCCCGCACCGTCACCACCAGCCGCTGAATCAGATTTTCAAGCTCGCGCACATTGCCCGGCCAGGAATGCTCCTCAAACACTGTGAGCGCATCGGCGGTGAGCCGCTTCACCTCGATCCCGTTCGCCAAACAGTGCACCTGAAGAAAGTAATCGCAGAGCAGCGGGATATCTCCCTGCCGATCCCGCAGTGGAGGCAATTGGATGGGAACCACATGAATCCGATAAAACAGGTCCTCGCGGAACCGTCCCGTGCGAACCATCTCTTCAAGCGGCTCATTCGACGCGCAAATCAGCCTGAAGTCAATCTTCCGCGAGTTGCGCCCGCCCAGCCTGAGCACCTGGTGGTCTTCCAGCACGCGAAGCAGCTTCGTTTGCAGTGGAACCGTGAGAGTGGCGATCTCATCCAGAAAAAGCGTCCCGCCGTCGGCTTGTTCAATCAGCCCCGGGCGCGACTCGGTCGCTCCTGTAAAGGCGCCGCGCTCGCTGCCGAACAGCTCCGATTCCACAAGATTCTCGGGGATTGCGGCGCAGTTCAGCCGAATGTAGGCCTTGCCGGCGCGACGGCTCAGGGCAACAAGCGCCCGCGCCGCCAGTTCTTTTCCAGTCCCGCTCTCGCCCCGGATAAATACATTAATGCTGCTGCCGGCCACCTGCTGAATGGCGTCATAGATCAGGCGCATGGGTTCACTTGACCCCACAAAGTCCTGAAAGCGGCTCGACTCCAGCGTCTGTTGCCGCATCTTCTCCCGCTCTGCCTCTTCGCTGCGCCAGCGCAGCGTTTCCGCCAGAGTGATGCGTAACTCCCCAACATCCACTGGATTGCGAAAGTGTCCGTCGGCCCCGGCCTCAAGCGCCTGCTTCTCCACTGAGCGCGCCCGCGCACGGCTCAATGAGATCAGCGTGTAGTTCTTATTCAGCCTGCGCAGCTCATTCAGAACCGGCAATCCCCCGAATGAATCTTCCCCTTCGGTGTCGATATCAAGCAGGACCGCCGACACCCGAGCCTCCCGTGCCCACCGTGCCAGGTCGTCGTAGCCAGGTCGAACCACCACCTGAAACCAGGGTGAGAGTTCTGATGTCAGTTCCTCAAGGAACTCCTGGTCCAGCGTCACAATGCAGACCAACGGGAGCTCCGGTTGCAGAACCGGAGAAGTCTCAGCGTCAACCGACTTGCGTTTCTGCACCATCTTGATCTCTCCCGCAAATGAGCATGGCGTCAGTGCAGGCCTTGGCCATTAAACCGGATGTCAGGCATCGGGAGTTCCGGGATAGGCGCGCCCAGGGTGCTCCCCATCTCTCGGACCTTGTCTTCCTTACATCCCGAGCGTGAGCAACAGGCTTGCCTCTCGCCTGATCGATAGACGTTTGCGCCGGATTCCCGCAGGAATTGGTCTTAAAGTTACCAAGTTAGCGTTCGCTGGTCAACCTATGAATCGCAACAGGAGTGGTGCCGCTGAGTGGAACAAGGTCTCCAACGGGCCCTGCCGGCGAGTTCGCGGCGAGCAGGTTGACTGAAGAGGGTGCACCATTGGGAGCATCGATTCCAGGCAGCCTCAGCGCGGGAAGAGAAGTACAGGCAGAGATCACAGCGGCAAGATCTCAAAGTGCTCCATCGCGCTACGGTCTCTTCTTGTCTTCGCTTTTGCGTGCATTGGCGATCGGCAAGTGGACTTTAAGTTCGAAAACAGGTGTCAGTTCGCCGGCGCCAGGCGCTGTCTGTGCTGACTTGCCATACTCATTGTTCCAGTACTCAAATCCCGCTCCGGCCTCAATCACGTGCGGCTTGCCGTGCAGCAGCGGCGCCAGGTCCATCCAGAGAAAAGGCCGCGTGATGAACTCGGTGTGCGTTGGCGAGCCGAACGAGTCGTTGCCCTTCGGCGTGTTCAGATCGGCAAATCCGTCGAACGTCAGCTTCGCCCCAAGTAAAGAGAATGGAACGGCCCAGGTCGGTTCAAGGTTGAAGCCGGGAGAATAGGACTCATTCCTTCCCAGTACGCCTTCATGATTCCACTCCTTGCGGAAATGGAGACCCACGTTCAGGAATCCCCGGGGGACTTTGACCTGAACCACCGGGCCAACGTAGATGGTTCGTTCTTCCGGCGCAAAGCTTGAGTTCTTGCTCTCAAGATTCGCGCCCACTTCCAGGCTAATGTCGCGCACCGGCCCTCGACTCATCGCTCCGCTCTGCGTCACCTTGTTGTAGCTCAGGCTTGAACGGAAGATGGCATAGGGCTCCAGCGCGCCGGTGCCGCCCCCCGTCGATGGCTCCGCGCCGTTTGACTTGCGCAGGCTGATGTCCGCCAGATTATCTCCAAGCCGCCATGAGTCCACATGGCGGAACTCGACCGACACCCGCGCAATATCGGCTGCCGATGAGCTGCCCGGCCGGAAAACAAACGGCGTCTCGTACTCAGGCCCGTAGCCGAAGAACAACGAATCATCAACAAACAAGTGCGGCCCCTGCTTTGCCGCGCTCGCATTGGTCGGCTTGGGCCCCTCTTGAGAGGCCGCGTTGCCTGACATGCTTAAGGCAACCAAGACCGCTATCATTGCTGCCCGGTGCGAATTTCTTCCCATGCTCAATTTCCATTTCCAGTCTGGTTGATGATGGATGCCGCTCCTGCTCTGCCAATTCACTGCGCCCGCGCGAATGCGGTCTTCCAAAACGCAAGACCATCGAAGGGCAGGCGGTCGAAGATCTCGCCCCACATGTGGTGCGCCCCAGGCGCTATCACAAACTGGTGGTCGATCTTGAGCGAGTCAAGCAAATCGCTATACGACTTGAGCGGCCGCGCAAGCCCATCCTCGCCTCCAACCAGCAGCCGGATCTTGGTGCGCCCGCCGATAGCCGCGGCATTCTGCTTGACCAGCGTCCGCGGATCGACGGCGTCATAATATGCCTGGTCGTTGCCATATGGCTCCGTCACCACCGGCGGTTCGTCCTTCATCTCGGTCACGCTGGGAGCCAGTGCAGAGACAGTTCCAAACAACTCCGGGTACTTGAACCCCAGCCTCAACGCGCCATATCCGCCCATCGACATTCCTTCAATCGCGCGCCCTTCCCGGCTGGCGACTGTCCGGTACGTCGCGTCAACATGCGGAATCAAATCCTTGACAATCACATCCTCCACCGGCCGCTTGCCGTCCTTCGAGTTGATGTAGCGAACCGACGGCAACCCCTGAACAAGAACCACGATGAACGCTGGAATCTTCCCTGCCCGAATTTCTTTATCAATCCGTTCCACCATCGGCGCGCCATTCAACTGGTTGCCGTTGCCCTCGTGCAGCCAATACAAAACCGGGTAGCGCCGCGTCCCAGCCTGCTCATAGCCGGGAGGAAAGTAAATCAGATAGCTGGCCTGTGTCCCCGGCCCGCGAGATGGGGTCGCGAACAGCTTGTAGCGTGTTCCCGCCGGCTCCTGCTTCAGCGGCTCAACCCAGAAGTCGCCCTTTGGCGTCTCGTTCCAGGGTCCCTGGCGCGTCTGCCCACCATGCGGGCCTTGAAATCCCTGCGCATCTTGCGCATTGCCTTGTTGCGTAACCGGGCATGCAGCAGCAGCAAGAAAGATGAAGAGAATAAAGATGCGACTGCGTATGAATGACGACATGAAGACACTCGCTTTCGTTTTGTCAAACTGCCTGGCGCATTGAAACAGCCGCTTTTGAGGCAATGTCCGCCTTGGTCTATGAGTCGGAGTCGAGAGCATCCTGATCGCTGTCGCCATGGCTAACAGAGGCAGCGCCTGGGATGCTCTCGATACCCGGTCTCCTGGTACCGCTTGAAACGGCTCTCTAGAACAGAAACTTCAGCGCGAACTGAACCTGCCGTGGCGAGAAACGCGTCTGGCTGATGGTGCCGTAGTTCCCTGACCCCATCTGCGCATTCGGCTGACCGAAGTTGGGCGTGTTCGTCAGGTTGAAGTTCTCCATGCGGAACTCAAAGCTCTTCGTCTCGGTCACCTTGAACTCCTTGCCGATCGAGAAATCGAAATGCCTGAAGTGCGGCCCATAGAGAGAGTTCCTGCGCTCATTGCCGAGCGTGTTGATGGCTTGGGTCTCAAACGCACTGGTGTTGAACCACTCTTGCACGCCTGGTTTTGCAAGTGCGGCGCTGCCGGTCTGGTTGGGCCGCGAGCCGTTGTTCGGCGGCTCAATGCCGGTCGTGTCGGCTGAGGTGCTTTGCGGGTTGGTCACCGTGAACGGCTCGCCGGTTTGCCAGACGAAGATGCCGTTGGTATTCCAGCCTTTGACCATCTCCCCTTCGATTCCCTTCAGGCTCTTGCCGAACGGAAGTTGATACGCAATCTGCATGGCAATGCGGTGGCGAATATCGAAGTCGGAGTTGCTGTATTCCCTGGCATGCACCTGCTTCCACACATTCTGCCACCCCAGGTTTTGTGCTACCTCGCCCCAGCCCTCGCTCTCGCTTCTGCCCGTGAACGACATCACGTCGCTCAGCGCGTGCGCGTAGGTGTAGTTCGCGTTCAACATCAATCCTGTGCTGTACTGCCGCAGCACTGAGGCCTGAAGACCGTTGTAGTTCGAGGTTCCATGAGTCTGCTGGTATGAGATTCCGCCCGTGATATTCGGCAGCATCGAGTGGTACGGCTCATTCACCAGGTAGCATGCCGGCCCGGGAGGTCCCGGCGGCGCAGGGCAGACGCCGCTTGAGGCGTTCAGCGTGAGGTCGGCCTGGTTCAATTGGTTGTCCATGGCCTGGCGGCGCGTGATAACCCCCACGTAACCGATCGTCGCCACAAAGCTGTGAATCTCCTGCTGCAGATTCAGGCTCATCTGCTCGGCAAAGGAGGCCTTGAAGTCCTTGTCCACTCCGCTCAGTGCTCCGGTCAGGTCAGCCTGGTCGGTTGGCTGGGCTGAGGGTGTTGGGAGCCCCTGGGCCATGGGCGTGGCCTGCGCCGGGCTGTAGTAGTACTCGAATGGTTGGTTCTTCAGGTAGATGCCGCCGCCCGTGTTGTCAGGATAGTAGCTGATCCCGAATCCGCCGCGAATCACCGTGCCCGTCATTGGAGAGTACGCCAAGCCCAACCGCGGCGCGATGTTGCCATAGTCGGTCTTCACGTCCGCTGACTTGCTCACACCTTGCTTGCCGGCAATCAGCAGATCGGCATGGTCCGGGTCAAAGCTGTCGATGCCGTTGTTGGCCTCGGTGTAAGGCGTGAAGATGCTGTAGCGAACGCCGTAAGTCAGGGTCAGCTTGGGCGTCACACGCCAGTTATCCTGCGCATAGAATGCCGGCTCAGACGTCCGCAGCTCCTGATTCGCCAGCAGGTTTGCGCGCGTCACGCCAACCGGGTTATCGGTCAAAAAGTTCGCCATGCCGTTGAAGAACGGCGGACTCGGCGCAAAGATGTACCAGCCCAATCCCCAGCGGTTCTGGAACTGACTGGCCGCGCTGCGAATGTAAGCCGCGCCAAACTTGAAGCTGTGCGTTCCCCTTGTGTAGGAGAGCGCGCCCATGAACTGCAAGGTGCTGTCGAACGTGGTATCCGGATTGAAGGATGGGTCGCCCAGGCCCTCATAGCCCACGATCGTCATGTTCGTCAGGCCGCTGGTCAGGCTGTTGTAATTCACGCCGGTCAATCCAAACTGGGTGCTCAGATCCTTCCCGTTGTTTGCCAGAGTGGTATCGAGATTGATGCGCGTGTACGCCCCTTTCAATTCCAGCAGCAGCGTGGGACTGAACAGGTGGGTATAGTTGCCGAGAACGTTTTGCACCAGCTCCGGAGCCGTCACCCCGCCATCGGGTACGACCCCGTTGACCGCGGGCAGGTTGCCGGGATTCACCGTGTGCGTGTTGTTGTAGGAGTAGCGCGCAAATACCGTGTTGTTATCGTTGAAGCGATGATCGGCGCGCAGATCGAATGTCTCGCTGTTCTGCACCTGCACTGGAGCCGCGGAGTAGTTGTTCGCCACGCCCGCCACGTTGGGGTGAGGATACAAAGCGAAAAAGTTGAGCGCGATCGAGCTGAGCTGCCCGGCCTTCAGCGCTGGACCGCCTACATCGCTGAAATCATAGTTGGTCTGCTCCTGCAAAGTGGGAACGGTGAGCAGCGTCGCCTGCCCATGGATCTGCCTGAAGCCTTCATAGTCGCCAAAGAAGAATGTCTTGCCCTTGCGGATCGGGCCGCCTACGCTTCCGCCAAACTGGTTCTGCTTCAGCGGCGGCTTCGTGCCGGCAAGCGTAAAGTAGTCCTTCGCATCGAACGCGTCGTTGCGAAGAAACTCATATACTGACCCATGGAACCGGTCAGTGCCTGACTTGGTGATCACGTTGACCACGCCGCCGGCGGTTCTGCCAATCTCGGCCGAATACTGACCGGTCAGAACGTTCACCTCGGCAATCGCGTCGATGGACGGCCGAACCCCCAACAGGCCAAGCAGCCGCTCGTTGTTGTCCGTTCCGTCAAGCATATAATTGTTCTGCACATCGGCCTGACCGTTAACCACCAGCGCCGAAGACGGACGGTAATCGGCTCCACCGCCGCCGCTGGCAGCGCTGTTTGAAGGGCCTTCATTGGCTCCAGGAACCAGTTGCGCCAATTGAACAAAGTTGCGCCCATTCAGCGGCAGATCCTCCACCGCCTTGCTCTCCACCACCGACTGCAGCGTCGCATCGTCGGTCTGCAGCGACGGTGCCTCGCCGGTCACTTCAACCTTTTCACTGGCCTCGCCAATCGTCAGCACCGCCGTTACGCGGTAGCGCTCGCCCACTGAAAGGGTAAGCTTCGACTCCTCGAATGACTTGAAGCCTTTCGCGTCTACAGTCACCGAATACTGGCCCGGCTGCAATAGCGTGAAGGTGAACTCGCCCTTCTCCGTGGAAACACCTGTTCGGGTCTCTTCAGTCCCCATGTTCTTGACGATGACGGTCGCATTGGGAATCAGGGCGCCGGTCGCATCCGTAACCGTGCCCACAATGTCGCCCGTCACCTGTTGCGCCGCCGCTGGGACCGCCTGCCAGCCCAGAACGCAAAGAAGCACAAACAGAATGCCGCGGCGCGATAAAACACGGGCACGGCCGGCGCCTTTCTGAATCGAGTTGAAATGTTCACCAATCGACATATTCACCCTCCACAAGTGAGTCCCGAACCGCGGATCGGGGGCGCTCCAACATCTGCTCCCAAATTCCGCCTGTTGCTTGACGAAATCACGCTAGTGGAGAGAACTGAAGAATCCCTTAAGAACCGCGCACATTTTCTAACATCCGCCTCAACAGCGCGATGACCTCTTTGCAAGCTCCATGTACTGAACAGCTTCCGGTGAACCAATGGAGAAAATGGACGTTCCTCTCCCGGCTTTGTACCATACGGGACAAGGCATGATTCCGGTCGAACACGCTCCGGCGCCGCGCAGACCGGCGGTGTCTGGTTCTTCAGTCATTTTTAAGGTTGGCACCCCATTCTTGAGGGCAGATTATATGATGCGGCTCCTGCTGGTTGAAGACGATCGCGACGTGGCCGGATACGTCCGCAAAGGGCTTGAAGAGGAAGGCTACCTCGTCACGGTCTGCTTCGACGGCGCTTCCGGCTTGAAGGCCGCGGAACTGACTGCCTTTGACCTCATCGTTCTCGACATCATGCTGCCGCATCTTGACGGAATCCAGGTCACCCGGCGCCTCCGGCTCCAGAAGATCCGTGTGCCCATCCTCTTGTTGACCGGGCGCGATGCCCCGCAGGATATTGTCCGCGGCCTGGATGCGGGAGCGGATGACTACCTGACCAAGCCGTTTTCGTTTGAAGTGCTGCTGGCCCGGATTCGCGCGCGAACGCGGACCAGCGGCGCCGCCCAGACCACCGCTTTCCGCTACGCTGACCTTGCCATCGACACGGCCCGCCACGAGGCCTGGCGCGGCAACCGCCAATTGAGCCTCACCCGCACCGAGTTTTCCATCCTCGAGTGTTTAATGCGTTCAGCAGGCCGCGTGGCCACCCGCGACCGCATCATGGATGCCGTGTGGGGCGATCGTGGAGCCAGTGACAACAACCTCGACGTATTCATGCAGTTTCTCCGCCACAAGGTCGATCAACCCGGCGACAAGAGACTCATCCATACAGAACGTGGACTCGGTTACAGCCTGAAGGATGCCGGTTGATCAACATCTTCTCAATCCGATTCCGCATCGCAGCCTGGTACTTCCTCAGCGCCGCCCCCATTCTCGTGGCCCTCGCCGTGGGCAGTTGGTTTGCCATGCGTGCCAGCATGTACCAGGGTATTGACGAAGAACTCTTTCGCCGCACGCTGGGTGTCGAGCAGTTCCTGCAATCGCGCGGCGACAACGCGATCCCCGAGTTGGAGGCGGAGCAGTCAAACGGCCCCGAGCTTCCCGTGGGCGGAGGACTGTTCCAGGTCTTCGATGCGAATGAGAAACTGCTCTTCCAGTCTTCGGCCATTGCCCGGCATCACATCGCTTCACTGGGACCCATTACCACATGGAGCAAGCCCAACTACCGTGACTCCGCCCTGAGCGGTGACAGAGTAAGGCTCGGTGCCCGGCAAACCAGCATTAATGGCAAAATCTTTACCATTCAGGCTGCCGAACCCTTGCGCAGCTTTGATGAGTCGCTCTCTGACTTTGCCCGCCTCCTCTACCTTTCCATTCCCGCTCTGCTCTTGATTCTCGCCGCTGCCGGATTCTGGTTGAGCGGCCGCGCCATGGCTCCCATCGAACAAATCAACCACGAGGCGCGCGCCATTGGCGCCAACAATCTTACCTCTCGCCTTTCGGTGCCCAAACCGAGAGACGAGCTGCGAACCTTGTCGGAAACCCTGAACGCGATGCTCGAGAGAATCGAGATCTCCGTCAATCGCCTCACCCAGTTCACTGCCGATGCGTCTCATGAGTTGCGCGCGCCGCTCACGCTTATCCAGATGGCCGCGGAGTACAGTCTGCGCCGCGAGCGAAGCCGCGAAGAGCTTCTCGATGCCCTGGGCAAGATTCTGCGCGAGACCAACCGGACCGCCGCTCTGGTCGATCGCCTTCTTGAGCTGGCAAGAGCCGACGCCAGCAAGTGCCTCGCGCCCGCAGTTCCGGTAGAGTTAACCTTCCTGCTCCAGGAGGTTGCCGAGAGCGCGGCCTCCCTTGCCATCACAAAGCAGATTCAATTTACCGCACAGATCGGCTACGATCCGGTCCGTGTCAATGGCGATGACGCCTCCTTCCGGGAACTCTTCCTCATCCTGATCGACAACGCGGTCAAGTACACGCCGGAACATGGCGCCGTCTCGTTGCGCCTGCACGCCGGCCGAGACATCGTCACCATTGAGGTGGAAGACAACGGCATCGGAATCTCTCCTGAAGATATCCCGCATGTCTTCGACCGCTTCTGGCGTGCTGACAAGGTTCGCTCCAGGCAGATGGGCGGAACCGGCCTCGGCCTGTCCATCGCCAAGTGGATCGCCGAGCAGAGCCATGGCTCCATCACCGCGGACTCTACCCTCGGTTCTGGATCGAAGTTCTGCGTCAGGCTGCCTTTGGCTCCCGACCTCCCTCCATCTTCCAATCATTCTTTTGAAAGAGAGTCTTCCCATGCGCTTTAGAGCAATCTCCCTCTGCGCCCTGTGCGCAGCCGGCCTGATGATACCTGCCCTATCCATTTCCGCCGGTCAATCGACGGGACCCGCAAACCTTCCCTCAGTCTCTCCCGTTGACTCCTGCTCCCAGTTAGCTGCTGCAGATATCGGCTCAGCGGTGGGTGCGCCCACCCACATCACATCTGCCCGGGCGCTGACCGACGGCAAACCCGCACCGTACTGCGAAGTAACCGGATACGTCGAACCGCATATCAAGTTTGAGGTGCGGCTCCCCCTCTCCGGATGGACGCAGCGCTTTGTCCAGACCGGTTGCGGCGGACTCTGCGGCAACCTGAATATCCGCCTCAACAACGACAACGGCTGCCTGCCCGCTACCAAAGGCGAGCTGGCGCTGGCTTCCACTGATATGGGCCACTCCGGCGGCGGAGAAGGCGAGTTCGGCGCCAAAGACTATCAGCTTCGCATCGACTTTGCATACCGGGGCGTGCACGTCACCACGCTGGTGGCCAAGGCCCTCATCGCAAAGTTCTATGGCCAGGGGCCAAAGTACTCCTACTTTGCCGGCTGTTCTGATGGAGGCCGCGAGGCGCTGATGGAGGCCCAGCGCTTTCCCAGTGACTTCAATGGCATCACGGCCGGCGCTCCGGCAATGAACTTCACCACCCAGAACACCTTCTATCACGGATGGAACGCGCGCGTGAATGCCGGGCCAGACGGCAAGCCGATTCTCACCGCCGATAAGCTCCCCATCCTGCACAAGGCAGCCCTAGCCCAATGCGATGCTGACGACGGCTTAACTGACGGCATCATCGGCAATCCCCTGGCTTGCCACGTCAACCCGGCTGTTGCGGAGTGCAAACCAGGGCAGGATCAGGCCCTGTGCCTCACACCGGCGCAAGTCAAAGTGGCCCGCGATCTGTATGCCGGAGCCCACGCAAGTGACGGCGCCAAACTCGTCATCGGCGGACCGCTTCCCGGCTCTGAGCTTGCCTGGGCAGGCGTCTACATTCCCCGCCCCGGCCAGGACCGCGTGATGAGCGATGGCATCTCCACCGGAACACTCAAGTATCTCGCCTACGAAACAAACCCTCCCGCGACTTACACGCTTGCCGACCTCAAGTTCGATAGCGCCACGTTTGCGGCAACCACAAAGCTGCACGCCCTCTACGACGCCACCGACCCTGATCTCTCCTCCTTTGCCGCGGCCGGTGGCAAGCTCATCCTCTGGCATGGCCTGGCCGATCCGCACATCTCGCCGCTGAATACCATCGCTTACTACACCGCAATGGAACAGCTCATGGGCAAGCCTGCCGTAGACAAATTTGCTCGCCTGTATCTTTTTCCTGGCGGCTACCACTGCGGCGGCGGAGAAGGCCCCTTCAACGTGGATCTGCTCAGCGCCATCATGGCGTGGGTAGAGCGCGCCGATGCACCCAACGCATTGATCGCCTCTCACCTGCCCCGCGACAGCCAGGATGGCCCGCCCGCCGGTGGACCTCCGGGTGGCCGCCCGCCCATGGGCCCTGCCCCGGAAGGCTCCCCGGCTATGCCGCCCCCTCGACCGGGCGGTCCACCTCCCGGCATGGTCGCTGGCCCTCCGCCAGAGATGGCCAACGACAGCCTTGCCAAGCCCGATCGCTCCCGGCCAGTCTATCCGTATCCCCTGACTGCGAAGTACGTTGGCTCGGGCAGCATCAACGACGCTGCAAACTTTGTCGCCGGCCCCCTTCAACCAGCCCCTGCCGCCATGCTCAACTGGCTCGGGTCCTCGTTTTACACTCCTCACTACGAACTCTGGTGTACGGCAAAGGACGCCGCCATGGCATGCAAGCCAACACCTTAGGGCTGGAGGGTGCCGCCCCTGTTCACAATGCAATCGACTGCTCGGAGGCGAAATGGACGTTCATTGGGAACCCTCTTGGGAACCCAGGACTGTTTAGCCTGGCCCTATTTCAATGAAGGTTCTTGGTAAGAATCGTCAGAGAGAGACGATTCGAACCTCCGACTCCCTGCTCCCGAACATCACAGGTCAAAACTCTAAGCTCCTTGCTTGGCGCCGCTCGAGGATCCGACGGACAGGCGCAGCAGGCCGGGCTCCGCGTGTAGCACTATGCCGCACTGACCGCAGGTGCCCGAGGGGCATGGGACGATTCCCATCTTGATGCAATTCCAAAAAGGGAAGAGTCCCAATGTGGCTGGGCACATGTCTGCCTGGAATGAGCATGCCGAGATCGGGTGGCGCGATAGATTGAGCATGAAGAGTTGCGTTCTGCACGATGCCAACCGCGAGCACACTCGACTTATCAACAGCCATGCGCAAGATATGCAGGTACGTATCCAGGTTTCTCCTTGTCGTGGGGATGGGCGGCTTTCTGGGAGCGACGCTGGTGCGGTTTGCCCCTGGATACGGTGTGGACGAAGAAGAGCTGGATAGCCGGCTCAACCAGGAGAGCATCCAGGCGATCAGGCAAGCGCAGGTCGCGGATGAAAGCCTGCTGCACTATTACACCGACTATCTGGTCAAGCTTCTGCACGGGGATCTGGGAGAATCACGCGCGCTGCACCAGCCGGTGCGACAGCTGCTGGCGGCACGGCTGCCCGAGACGCTGAAGTCAGTTGGACTGGGACTGGTCATCGGCTGGACATTCGGTCTGGCGCTGGCGATGGCGGCTGGGATGTCGCGATGGGGCTTGGCCGACGTGACCGCATCGCTGCTGGCCAGCATTCTGCTTTGCATTCCGGCCGCGGTGCTGGCGCTGCTGTTCGTCATCGCTGAGGCTCCGGGCCGGCTGATCATCGGCCTCATCGTCTTCCCCAAGGTCTTCCTCTACGCACGCAATCTGCTTGCCCAGAGCGCGGCGCTGCCGCATGTGTTGACAGCCAGGGCGTTGGGTTTGAGCAGTTCGCGGATTTTGTTTTGGCACGTGTTGCCCGTGGCCGCTCCGCAACTGCTTGCTCTTGCCGGAGTGTCGGTGAGCCTGGCGTTCGCGGCCGCGATACCGGTTGAAGCGCTTTGCGACCTGCCCGGCATCGGCCAGCTTGCCTGGCAGGCCGCGCTGGGGCGCGACATGGAAACGCTGGTTGTGCTCACTATGATTGTCACGCTGGTTACGCTGCTGGCCAACACCGCGGCTGAACTGGCGGCCCGCCCGGCGCACCGAGGCGAACGATGAGGGGCGTGCGCGTGGTGGCGATTGTGTTTCTGGCCAGCCTTTTTGCCGCCTGCCTGCTGGCCAATGTTCTGGCCCCGGTCTCTTACGCGCTTCAGTTCCGCGATCTGCCGGATGCAACGCCGTCGCACCAGCATCCGCTGGGCACGGATGACCTGGGCCGCGATCGTCTCAGCCGGCTGCTCTATGGAACGCGCGTCTCCCTGCTGCTGGCTCCGGCATCGGCGCTGCTCTCCAGTTTGCTGGCTGCGCTGATTGGCGGCAGCGCAGGCTTTCTGGGCGGATGGCTTGAGGCCGCGGTGATGGCCGCGACGGATCTGTTTCTCTCGCTGCCGTGGTTGTTTCTGCTCATAACAGTGCGCGCGCTGCTGCCTTTGAACGTCTCACCCATAACTTCAGTGGCGATTACTTTTGCCCTGCTGGGCTGCTTGGGGTGGGCCGCGGCCGCGCGCGTCATCTGTGCCAACGCACGAACTCTCGGCGGCTCCGACATGATCCTCCTGGCGCGCGCCACGGGCAGCAGCGGGCTCCGGCTGGTTTGGCGCCACGTTGTTCCGAATCTGATGCCGGTTCTTTCCGCACAGTTCTGGATATCGATTCCGGTCTTCATTCTGACTGAGGCCAATCTTGGTGTCCTCGGCCTGGGCGTGGCAGAGCCGCTGCCGTCGTGGGGCAGTTTGCTGCGCGAGTTGGAAAGCTTTTCAAGCTTCTCCGGGCAGCCGTGGCAGTTTGTTCCTCTGGTACTGCTCATTGTCACCGTCAGTTGTTTTCATCTTGCAATGCAGAAACAGGAGGTCTGGGCATGAAACGCCTTACTCTTTTCGTGATTGTGTTGGCCGTGGTTCTGAGCGGCGCCGGGTTACGCACACAAGCTGAGAGCCAGCTGCGCTTCTGCATCGGTGCGGAACCCAAGACTTTGAACCCGCTGCTGGTTGACGACGACGCTTCAGATACCGTGCGCTACCTTACCGGCGGCGTGCTGATGCGGCTTAATCGCAACACGCAGCAACTGGAGCCGGAGCTGGCCACGTCGTGGAAACTCGGGCGCGCCGGCAACTCGATCAGCTTTACGCTGCGGCAGAATGTTCGCTTTTCAGATGGCACAGCCTTTTCTGCCGAGGACGTGGCCTATACGGTGGAGCGGTTGATGGATCCCGCGCTCCACTCGCCGACCGGGGACTCGTTCCGCTCGGGCACCGGTAAGGTTCAAACCCAGGTCACCGGCAACAATCAGATCACAGTCACTTTTCCGGCGCCGATCGTGGGGCTGGACAAGCTCTTTGACCAGGTAGCAATTCTCTCGGCCAAATCGCAGCAGAAGGAGAGGTCGGTGCTGGGCCCGTATTATGTTGCCGAGGACAGAGCCGGAAGTTATCTCTTGCTCCGGCGCAATCCGAACTACTGGAAGCACGATGCGGCAGGGCGGCAACTTCCGTACATCGACACCGTCCGGCTCGACATCCAGCAGAATCGGGACATCGAGATGCTGCGCCTGGTGCGCGGTGAGATTGACTTTATCAACTCCCTCAATGCTGAGTATTACGACATGCTGGCCGCGCAGGCGCCGAAGATGGTTTTTGATGCAGGCGTTTCTCTGGACGCTGAGCAGATGTGGTTCAATCAGGTTCCAGGCTCGCCGCTTCCGGCATACAAGAAGGCGTGGTTCACGTCCACAACATTCCGGCGGGCAATCTCGGAGTCAATCAATCGCGAGGATCTGGCGCGGGTTGTGTTTCACGGCCACGCGCGGCCCGCGGTGAGTTGGGTCTCTCCGGCGAATAAGTTCTGGTTCAACGCCAAACTGCAGCCTCATCCATTCGATCAGAAGTCCGCACTGCAGGCGCTGGCGCGCGACGGATTCAGGATGCAGAACGGTGCACTCCATGACCGCGACGGGCACGAGGTAGAGTTCTCGATCATCACCAATGCCGGCAACAAGGTGCGCGAGCGCATGGCGGCTATGATTCAGCAGGACCTTTCCGGCATCGGAATTCGGCTGAATGTGGTTACGCTGGATTTTCCTTCGCTCATCGAGCGCATCACGCGCAGCTTTAACTACGAAGCGTGCCTGCTGGGCCTGGTGAATAACGATCTCGATCCCGACTCACAGATGAATGTCTGGTTGAGTTCGGCGGAGAATCACGTATGGAACCCGAACCAGAAGACACCGGCGACGGCGTGGGAGGCGGAGATTGACCGGCTGATGCGCGCGCAAGCCTCGGCTCTCGATGTCAAAAAGAGGAAGCTGGCGATTGACCGCGTGCAGGAGATTGCCTGGCAGCAGGAACCGTTTATTTACCTGGTCAACAAGAACGCGCTCTCCGCGGTGTCGGCGGCGCTCAACAATGCGCATCCGGTGGTCTTGCGTCCGCAAGTCTACTGGAATGCCGAGCAATTGAGCATTGGGGCCGGGGCTTCAAAGGGGCGCTGATGGAAACTGAGCCGCTGCTGCAACTACGGTTATCTGCCGGCTATCCGGGACGGCCAGATGTGCTGCGCAGCCTCTCGCTCGATCTGGTGCGGGGCGAAGTGCTGGGGCTGGTTGGGCAAAGCGGATGCGGTAAGAGCACGCTGGCGCTCGCGATTCTCAAGCTGCTGCACTTGAAGCGCGGTCGCGCGCAAGGCTCGATCGTATTGAATGGGAGGGACCTTCAGCCGCTGAAGGAGCGCGCGATGCGTCCGCTGCGCGGCAAAGAGGTTGCGCTGGTTTTGCAGAGCCCTATGTCGTCGCTGAACCCTGCCTTGCGGATTGGCACGCAGTTGGAGGAGGCGTGGAAGGTTCATCGGTGCACGCCGCGGGAAGAGATGCAGCGCGCCCTGCGCGAAACGCTGGAAAGTGTAAGCCTGCCGGCAGACGTGAGCTTTCTGCGCAGATATCCGGCCGAACTAAGCGTGGGCCAGGCGCAGCGCGTATTGATCGGCATGGCGGTGCTGCACCGGCCTCCGCTGCTGATCGCCGATGAGCCGACCAGCGCGCTTGACATCATCACCCAGTCGGAGGTGTTGCAACTCTTTGCGGCGCTGAGCCGCACCCTTGGAATGGGAATTCTGTATATCTCGCACGATCTGCTTTCAGTCGCCGCCATCAGTCAGCGCGTGGCAGTGATGGACCGCGGAGAGATTGTGGAGTGCCGCGGCACGGCCGATCTGTTTGCTAACCCGGCACATCCCTACACGCAGAAGCTGATCGCTTCTTTGCCGATATCGCCTTACTCCGCGTCTCAAGCGCCCGCAATTGCATGCGCCCGCAGGGCAAGCTAGACCCACCGAACCGCTTGCCCGCATTCAACGAGCCCGCACCTGCGCTGAAGCAACTGCGACAGGCAGCCGGTTTTCAATTCACGGTGAGATGCTGGGGGAATTGCCCCGCACCGGAAATTGCCGTTTCGCATTGGCCGTAGTGCAATTGCTTGGCGGTGTACATTCTTCTGTCGGCCTCGGCGAGCAACTGTTCGGTGTCGGATCCATCCTGTGGATAGAACGCGGCGCCGAGGCTCAGCGACAGAAAGTCCTTGCCGCACACTTCCCGGCCGGCCTGCTGCGCCAGCGAGCTGAGCAGGACAGACCTTTCGCTCACTGAGCCGGGAGTCATATTGGGCGCGATGATGACAAACTCATCTCCTCCCATGCGCGCCGCGTAATCGTATTCGCGGCAAACCTCATGGATCAGGGAGGCGAAGGTCTTAAGCACTTTGTCGCCCGCCAGGTGACCATAGCGATCGTTGATCTGCTTGAAGCCGTTGAGATCGCACACCATCACCGCAATGGTCGAGTGCTCGCGCCGGCAGCGTGCCAGCTCCTGCTCAAGGTGCAGCGAGAGCGCCCGCGCATTGGCCATGCCGGTGAGGTAGTCAACGGTTGCGGAGCTTTCGGCCTCTCGATACTTCAAGGCATTCTCAATAAAGAGAGCAACACGGGATGTGATGACCTGCAGCACGCGGAGGTGGTCGGCCGTGAACGCATCCGGTTCGGCCTGGTAGAGCGCCAGAACGCCCACCAGACCTGTAACGCCCTCCAAGGGGACAGCCAGGGCAGAGCGCGGCTCGGAAGTCATCTTTGCGTCATGCGCAAATCCTGTTTCAACGGCAGGGTTCCCGTTTATGATGGGTGTCGCGTTCTGCGCGACCCATCCGCAGAGTCCGGTGCCCACGGGAATGGCCAGCGAAGAGAGCAGGCGGAAGTGATCTCCAGTAACAAACTCGGGTAGGAGCAGGTCGCCCTTGCGCACAAAGGCGACAAGCGAGTCGTAAGGCACCAGCTTGCGCAGCCGCATGGCTACAAGCGAAAGAGTTTCATCCAGGCTCAACGAATTTCCCAGATCCTGGCTGAGTTCAAACAGCGTGTGCGCTTCTTGTCGCGCGGATGCGATCGATGAGAGAAAATCGGTCTGGCTGCCGCGGCGATTCTGGTGGTCCAATTGGAAGCCTGCGCCTGGGCCGCCGCCGCGCTCAACGTTGTAGCTAAAGCTGTGCGAATCCTTGCGGGCCTCGTCGAGACCGCGGATAGCATAACGCTCAAACTCCAGGTATCGCCGTTGGAGAATCGCGATGACGATGGGGTCAAATGCTTTGCCGGCTTCGCGGGCCACCTGCCGCATCGCTTCATCCAGCGAAACCGCTTTGCGGTACTGGCGATCCGAGGCTAGCGCATCGAGGCAGTCGACCGCGGCCAGGATGCGTGCGCCGATGGGGATATTCTCGCCTCCGAGCCCATCGGGATAACCTTTGCCATCCCACCGCTCGTGATGTGCCCTCACGATAGGAGCCACGGGATAAGGGAACGCTACCTTTTCCAGGATATCGGCGCCCACGATGGGATGAATCTTCATCTTCTCGAACTCCTGCGGAGTGAGGCGGCCGGGCTTGTTGATGATGTGGTCAGGCACTGCCAGCTTGCCGATATCGTGCAGCAGGGCCGCGGCGCGCAGGGCGTCGAGGTCTTGCTCGCCGAGTCCGAGCTCTTTGGCAATCTCGAGCGCATAGGTTCGTACGCGGTGCAGGTGTTCGTGCGTGGTGTGGTCTTTGGCATCGATCGCCAGCGCCAGGCCCTCGATGGTTCGCAGGTGCAGAGCGCACACCTGTTCCACGTGGCGCTTCTCGGCCTCCACCTGGCGCGCCTCGATCTCGACACGGCGCTTTTCGTCCTCGAGGCGACCAAGATAAAGATGATAGGAGCGATAGATTCCGTACATGATGGGCACAATCAGGAGTGCGTTTTGCCAGCCGATGTACCGATTTGCAAAGCTCACAAAGCCTGCCACCGCCGCTCCAGCAAGATAGTAGGGGAGTGACCAGAAATAGGTCTCCGCCCACAAGGTGCGGAGCGACCGCCTCTCGCACATAGCAATAACGATGGACACAGGCACCGTGTTTGTAAAGAAGTAAGCGCAGGCCGCCACCACCAGCAACAGTGGGGTACTGTTGCGCAGCAGGTGCTCGGCCCCGTGGTAGGCATAGTACGTCAGAGAGATTGCTATTGAAGTGTTACTAAAGATGTTAAAGACGACCTTGAGCGGTTCCGGACGCTGCTTCGTCCGCCAAACGCTCTGCACCAGCGCCGCCGTGCAGCCGATTACCAGCGTCTCAGAGAGCGACAGTTCGAGAATGCCGAGCAGGACAAAGAGGAAATGAACCGACATGGTGCTTTCCATGCCGGGCAACCGCACCTTCATGGTGGATGCAAGGATGGCGATCAGCAGGTAGCAGCCGAATTTGAGCAGATCGTGGGAGTGCCAGTGGAGGCAGGCCGTTCCCAGCACTGCTGCGCCTGCCGCCGCAGTGAGGATTACAAATGCCTTCACCCGCATCGGCATCCTCAGCTCCATCGGACTCCTCCACTTCCCCTTGCGAAGCTCCCACAGGCGCGGACGTAACCCTGACAAGCAGGGGCAAGCGTGGCCTGGGTATCCTGGCCCGAGCTAGTCCGCGTTTCAGCTCCCCGTGCCTCACAATCTGGCCCCGCACGATCGACCCTCTGGCGGAGTCAGTTTCCCCTGCGGCGAAGCTGCAACTGGCGTTTGGCTGCAGGGGAAACTGAACATTCTGTATTGAGTTATCGTCCATTTCACTTCCTGTCAATAGTTACATTTGTGGTAATTACCTAAGTGACTTGAAGCAATCATAACTAGTTACGTCGAGAGGCGGAAGGTAAAGTGTGCGAGTTCGCTGGATGACCAGTGGCGCGCAGGTTCGATGGGCCTTGTACTGCCCCAACAGAGCGAATCAGGATCTCGCTTCCGCCCATTCGAATCAAGAGCTCCCCCACACGGCATCTTCCCAGCGCCACTGAACCGGCTTCCCATTGGATTATGGTGAAACCTTTGCTGGATTGGGCAACAGCGGGGGACAGGTATCTGCGGGCGCGCTTGGTTACTTCTGTAAGGTGGCTGATGTAAGGGCTCCTGCTGCTAGACCGGCAAACAAGAGTGGGGCAGGCATGACCTATGAGCCAGAGCGGGTACCACCTTAGTTGTAGGCTGACGAGCGAGTTACTTCGGTTCTTAAGTCTTCTTTAAGATCTGCCGATTACAGCCTTGTCGCATGAGGAACCTCTCATCTGAGAAGCTTCTCGCTGCGAAGGGTTGAAGTTATCGGCTTCCATCCATGGCTGGGCAAGAAGGCTGCTTCGGGAAACAGGATTGGCCGAAGGCGGCAGCGGAGCCAGGAGATTGGTGGCAGGCGCCGCCTTTACAAGGGTGGGGATCGGTAAAGTCACTCGCAGAATTGACTACGCCGCTCGTTCAGGGTGGGTCTTTGCAGCACCGGGCCGCGTTGGTGGCGCTTTCAACAGCGCCGGGACAGGAAACTCCGGAATCCCCGCAGTCGCTCATCTGGAACCCACTTCCTGAAAAAGACAGGCGAATCGAACCTGAGGAAATGAAGAAAGAGAAGGAGAACGAACCATGAAATCGAAGCAATGTGACAGCGCGATGTGGGGAAGAATTCTCCGCTTTAGCGCTATGTGGGGCAGATCGGCCTTGGTGCTTGGCGCGTTGATTCTGAGCGCCTGCCTGGCGTTCGCCGGATCGCCGAAGGTCTCCAGAGACCTGAAGGGAAAAGGGGCCTCCGGCCAGGTGGACGTGATTGTGCAGTTCAGAAGTGTGCCGACCGCGGCACATCATCAAAAAGTATTCAACAGAGGCGGCAAGCTCAAACGGCAATTGGGCCGGTTCAAGGGGGCTGCTTACACCCTGCCCGCTTCCGAACTGGAAGATCTGGCGGCGGATCCTTCGGTGCTCTACATTACGCCCGATCGCAAATTGCATGGGGCGAGTGCTGGGCAACCGGTGGCCGTTCTTGACTACCACACAGAGACGATCAACGCTCCCGCGGCGTGGGCGCAAGGCCTTGACGGGACCGGCATCGGCGTCGCCGTGATCGATAGCGGCATTGCCAGCCTGCCTGATCTTACCGCGAATAACATCGTCTATAGCCAGGACTTTACGGGAAGCGGGAACGCCGCAGACCAGTACGGACACGGTACACACGTAGCCGGAATTATTGCCGGCAATGGCGCCATGTCTTCCGGAGCCAACTACTCCTATACGTTCAGGGGTATCGCCGGCAACGCGAACCTGATCAACCTCCGCGTGCTTGACCAGAACGGGGAAAGCACCGACAGCGAAGCGATTGCCGCAATTCAGACCGCAATCGAACTGCAGAGCACATACAACATCCGTGTTCTCAACCTCTCGTTGGGACGGCCGGTTTGGGAGAACTACGCGCAAGATCCTCTATGCCAGGCAGTGGAGCAGGCCTGGAAGGCAGGCATCGTGGTGGTTGTGGCAGCCGGCAACTATGGCCGTGACAACAACGCCGGCACCAACGGGTACGGTACCATCACAGCGCCGGGGAACGATCCGTATGTGATCACGGTGGGCGCGATGAACACCGAAGGCACCCCGAATCGCAGCGACGATGTAATCGCCACCTACAGTTCGAAGGGCCCGTCGCTCCTTGACCAGGTCGTGAAGCCGGATATCGTGGCTCCAGGCAACCTGATTGACTCGCTTTACTTTTCATCTGCCACGCTTAACCAGAACAACCCGGGCTATGAGATTCCATTGTCCATCTACAAGAACAATGGTCCGACAAGTCCGTCTGCCTACTATTACGCCATGAGCGGGACCAGCATGGCTGCACCGATGGTGAGCGGCGCCGCGGCGCTGATGCTGCAGCAGAACCCGAACCTGACGCCGGATCAGGTGAAGGCAACGCTGATGCTGACCGCCTTCAAGGACCTTGTACAAACCTCAGTCGTCACCGACCCGTCAACGGATCAATCCTTCAACGAGCAGGCTGACATCTTTACTGTAGGTGCGGGAACCCTGGATATCCAGGCCGCACTGGCCAACACTCAACTGGCTCCCGCAGCCGTGGGCAGTGCGATGTCGCCGACCGCGGCAGTCGATGCCAACGGAAACGTGATTCTGGTTGCGAACGGCTCTTCCGTGCTGGGCAGCAACTCAGTGTTGTGGGGCACGTCAGTGTTGTGGGGCACCTCGGTTCTCTGGGGCACCGGCACCGACAGCGGTGAGTCAGTACTTTGGGGCACCAGTTCGCTGGCAGGCGATAGCGTGCTCTGGGGCACCAGCGTTCTGTGGGGCACCTCTCAAGCACAGGCTGAAAGTGTTTTGTGGGGCACCAGCGTCTTGTGGGGCACCAGCGTCCTGTGGGGCACTGATACGCCGCTTCCCGATCCGCCTGCTGCCGCCATGCGCTGAGACGCGCTTCCCAGCCACTGAGGCTGGGGAGCGAACAGGGCCGGCAGTTACTCTAAAACGATGGATGCGCAGGTTCAAGAGATCGTCTTCCCGGCATACGCATCCAGACATCATCAATGCCAGGCGGCGCCGCTTGCAGTGGGGACACACTGCAAGCGGCGCTTTTGTTAAACGGCGAACCTGGACAAGGAATGTCTCGCCCCTGATCGATGGGCTATTGGAGATGGTCAAACTCCCGATGAGCTTCGATGAGCACGGGGAGATCCTGATCCGCATCTTGCCAGTGGGCAAGAAATGCCTTGTATTCGCTGGCGCTATCTGTCTTCTTGCCCTGCAATGCATACGCGCGGGCCAGGCCTAGATGCGCCAGGGTGGGTCTGGGCAGAGACGGATCCTCGAGCCCTGGATTCGCAATTAGCTTTTTGAATTCCAGCTCGGCTTTGTCTCCCTGCCGTGCCGCTAGATAAGCCTGGCCGCGCAGCTCGATCACCTCGCACCGCGCTAGCTCATAGGGCGCTGACGGAGCCAGCGCGGAGATGGCGCCCGCCGGATCATGGTGGTGGAGGGCCAAAAATGCCTTGAGTTCGGGAACAAGGACCTTCACATCGATTGTGCCAACGGGGGGCGCTGTCGGATGCCTGAGGTATGCCTCGGCGACCGAATCGTGACCGGCGCTGGCTGCCAGGATAGCGTAGTTGAGACTTCTCTTGTCTTTGATCTGCTGCAGGATCTCGGTGACACGGGCGGTGCGGCCCAGCAGGATATGTACGCGGCCTTCATCCAGCAGCATCTCGTCGGCATAACCCTGGCTCACGCCGTGCGCAGCGTCCTGGATGGCGCTGCGAAAAAGCGCCTCGGACTCGCGAGCCTTGCCCTCATCCGCCGCGAGAATCGCCTGCATCTCTTCAAATGTGTACTGCTCGGGTTTGCCCTTTCCCCAATTCACTTCCCGCTGGACGCTTCCCGGATCGTGCTCGATGATGGCAATCTCGAGTGAGATTTCATGAAGAGCCTGAGAATCCATGTTCTGCGCCTGACCCTCGGCGATTAGCCGTTTGGCATCGCCATTGCGGTTGGCGCGCATGTAGGCGCGGGCCAGCTCTTCATAACTGAGCGGAGTAAGCTCCGCGGTAATCTTCAACTCCTGCTCTCCTGCCTGGACCGCGACTTGAAAGTCCCCGCGCTGTACCGCGTTATCCGCCAGGGCTTCCCAACCGACAGAGTCGTTTGGATAGACCCGCGTCCACTCCAAAAGATTCTCCTTGGCCGCATCCAGGTCCGCGAGCATCATATAGTAGTAGTTGTGCCGGATGAAGAACTTTTCCTCCTGGCTCACATTGGCGCTCAGATCGAATGCAGCTTTCGCGTAGCCGGCTGCCTTTCTTCGATCCCCCATATCGAACCACGCCGTCCCCAGGTCGGCTTGTGCCATCGCGAACTTCGGATCAAGGTCCACCGCTTTCTGAAAGTAGGGGATGCACTCCTGGAGCTTTCCCTGGTTGCCAAGAGTTACACCGGTGGCATAGTCCTGGAGTGCTTCGAGCGAAAATGTGGTCGCCATGACCGTCCCGATCCGGAAATCACTGATGGACTGGCTGGATTCGCCCACGCTCTTACGGGCTGGCCCGGAGAGGGAATCGAGGGTATCAAGCACACCGTCCTTGTTGAGGCTTTCGGCGTTGTATGTAGCCAGAGTGGCGCCCGTAACGCAGTCCACAACATCCAAAGCCAACTGGTAGCCTGGCTTGGACGGCGAGGTTTGAATCTTGCCCCGCAGCAAGGCCTGGTATCTGGTGCGCCGGCAAAGCTCAAGCGCCGTATCGCCAAGCAGCGGCGTATCTGCCGATTTCTCCATTCGGGCCAGCGCGGTCTGCTCCTCGCCCGTACCCATCACCTGCATATAGGGCGATTGGCCCAGTTCGGTCGCGAAGGCCGACTTCAAGGTGTGGTCGAACGCGGTATCGCCCGTCAGGTTGAGAAAGTCGCCAATCACCACCTTGCGCAGCTCCGGCGGTTTTGCAAATCGCTTCCAGGCGAGCGTTCCAACCGTGGCGAGCACAGCCAGAACCGCGCAGGCCGCGATCGCCGTGCGCCGCGAAATCCGCGCTGAAAGCCAATGCGTGGCCGGCGACGATTCTTCAATCACAACATGGGTGCGTTCCCGCACGCGCTGAAGAAAAATCTCATCGCCCAGTTGCTGCGTCTCCCCGAAGGTTTCACTCCCCTGGGCCTGGTACTCCACCTTGGCCGTGAACTGATACCCGCGGCCCGGAACGGTCACAATGCAGTCGGCCTTCTCTGCGAGCGCTTTGCGCAGGGCAGAGATATGCTGGGCCAGGTTGCCTTCCTCGACAAACGATTCGGGCCAGACCGCCTTCAGCAGTTCTTCCTTGGTTACAACGCGGGCAGGGTTCCTAACCAGGAAGCAGAGAACCTCAAAGGCCTTTGGCGAGACGGCAACGGGCGCTCCGGCACGCGTGACCACACGGCGCAAAGGGTCCAGCTCGAATTCGTCAAAACGATATAAGCCGTTTTGCAGTAACGACATATCGAACCTTCAGAAACCTTGAGAAAAATTCATTGCGCAATTCAGGACTTCTCGCGGCTGCCTGCGGTGTAATGCGGCCCAAGCAGGTAGAAGTCATGCCAGCTGGCAAGGTGAGGCTGCATGAGAATCTTACCGCACAAAAGGGACGAAACGAAGAATCTGCGAACGAAGGGCAAGTCACCCAATGGAACCCACCGCCGGATAGAAGTCACGGTCGAAAGAGAGATTCTGACCGTCATTCAAAGGCGTAACCCCAACCAGACCTATCCGGAGTCGCCGGAGCAGAGAGACCAGGCCATCTCCAGGCTGAAATCTCTTTTGCCACCCGCGGGAGATCTGCCCCCCGGCTAACCCTGAGCGCACCTGGTCTTTTGATCTCTGCACTGCCCACAATTGGCATCGCCCGTTTGTCGTCGAGGAGACACTTATGAATCGGAATCGGAAGAACACTGAGGCTGTCCGGCTGCGTCGGGGCAGCTTCTTCAATTGCTCACAAAGCCTGCCCCGCCCTCGGAGGCAAGGCCGCTCCCCGCTCGCCCATTTGATTCTCATCTTGGCCCTGCTGCCGGTTGCCGGCTGGGCCGCGCCCCTCCCCAATGCGGGTGTGGCATCGCAGGCACAGGGCGCGGATCGCGCTCACGCCGACGGCGTCAGTGTTGGCCCCTCCTTTGGCAATGAGCCCGTCGGGGCTACCTCCGCGGTGCAAAAGGTCAACTTCACATTCAGCGGTTCGGTGACCCTCAATTCCAAAACGCCCTACTTGATCACGACCGAAGGCGTTCAAAATGCGGACTTCAAGCCGGTCCCCGGGCAGATCTCGTGCGGCGGGACGATTTTGCCCAGCGGCTGCACTGTCGCCGTCACCTTTTCTCCGGCCTCATCGGGCCTGCGCAGGGGAGCGGTTCTGCTCTACGCAACCAACGGCTCCCTGCTGGCGACGGCCTACATCAGCGGCGTGGGTACCGGGCCGCAGGTGACCTTCAATCCCGGCATCGCCTCCCTGATCTCCTTCCCTTCAGGCGAACAGGTCCACGGCATGGCGGTCGACGGCGCAGGCAATGCGTATGTGGCCGCGATTAACTCCGCCACGAGCGTGGGAACCATCTACAAGATCACTGCGACAGGCTCGACCACAACCTACGCGGCAAGTTTAGGGTCCAGTTCCAATCCCCTCCTCGGCGGCCTCGCCATCGATGGAGCAGGGAGCCTCTATTACCTGGAGGGCGATAAGGCCACGAGTTCGACAAACGTTCAGAAACTTGCTTCCGATGGCACCGTCACCACCATCTCGACCGTGGTGACGGGCGCTTACAACGAGACTCTGGCTGTTGACTCCGCCGGCGATGTCTTTGTGCCTGATTTTGCCTTCAACAGCATCACGGAGTACGTTGCGGCAACCGGCAAAAGCAAAACCGTTTCGATCGGCGCAATCGCCGGCAAGCCCCTTCTTCAACCCACGGGCGTGCAGGTAGATGCCGCCGGCAATCTCTACATTGTCGATGAATCCACGAGAATCGTGAAAGTCCCCGTCTCGGGAACTCCCAGCGTCCTTCTTTCCTCCAGCGGGACGAATGTTTATGGGGGCATCGCAATCGACGCCAACGGCAACCTGTATGTCGGAGATGTTCTCGACAGAGAGATCATCAAGTTAACTCAGACGGGCGTCAAAACCACCGTCTTGAGCGGGAGCGTCCTGGGCAACACCTTTGCCGCCAACGTTCTCAATGTTGACCGGTCCGGCAATCTTTATCTGAATGACTATTCCAACTCCCGTCTGTTGTTCCTCAACCGCACGGCCACGCCGGCCTTGAACTTCGGCTCTGTCCTGGTCGGCGCAGCAGGGAATGCGACCGGCCAAAGCTTCACTCTTGAGAACATTGGCAACGCGACGTTGGCCTTCCCGGTGGGCAAGGGAAAAACCGGCATCGTCACGAATGGCTATGCGCTGCCGGCCGGCTACGTGCTTTCGTCGGCAGACACCTGCGCGCTGGCCTATGTGCCCAATGCCGTCAATCCGAAGTATTCGCTTGCCGCGGGAGCCATGTGCACGGTGGGCGTGGCCTTTGAGCCCACCACGCCAGGACCGGCCCCGGGCAACCTCGCGATCTTCGACAATGCGCTGAATAATCCATCGGCCCAGCAACTCGTTGCTCTCACCGGCTCCTCTACTGAGAATGCCACGATAGCTCTGAACTTTCCCCAGGGCCATTCGGTAACTTACACAGGCTCGCCGGTGACCCCGGTGACCGCGACAACGGTCCCTGTCGGCCTATCCGTCAACATCACGTATACCGCTTTTTCCACCGCGTTGATTTCCTCGGTCCCTCCGACCAAGGCCGACATCTACACCGTCACCGGAACGATTACTCAGCCCGGCTACGTTGGTTCAACTACGGGACCGCTGGTGGTGAAGCAGTTGGCGCCGCAGTTGAGCTGGGCAGCTCCTGCGGCGATCAACAATCCGACGCCGATCAGCGCAGCACAGCTCGATGCAAGCTCGAATATTCCCGGAACTTTCACCTATGCCTACGAAGTGGCCCCTGTCAGCTCCCCGGTGGCTTTGACTCTGGGGACGGTTCTTCCAGCGGGCAATTACATTCTGATCGCCACCTTCACGCCCACCGATCAGGTGGACTACACAGGCGGTGTTCAGGTGACAACGCCCTTTGTCGTCAATCCGCCACCCGGGCAGGCGGTGCTGACTCCATCCACGCTCAGCTTTGAGGTGGCCTACCAGACCGGCAGTTCCGATCAGTACATCACCCTCAGCAACCCCGGCGGAAACACGCTCACCGGCATCGTCTATCCCAACACCACGTCGCCTCAGAACGGGCTTACAGGCTCGGGCGCCAGCGCATTCACCCTGGACGGAAACACAACCACATGCACGGGGACGACGCTTGCAGTCGGGGCTCACTGCCGGTTTGCGTACTATATATCGAACTCAACGCCGGCCGGCACTTACTCCGCGACCTTCACCATCGGCACGCCCGTCGGCAACCAGACCGCAACGCTCAACGCCAGCGTCTACGCTGTGCCAACGTTCAGCCCCGCCAATATCACGGCCATTGAAGACACGCCAATCAACACAACCAGCGCGCCCTTCACGCTCACGCTGAGCAACACCACCTCTGCACCGCTCAACATCACCAGTGCAGGCGTGACAGGCGGTTCGTCCGGCGACTATCACTACACCTCCGCCACCACCTGCCCAACAACGTTCCCCGCGGCGCTGCCTGCGGCCACCGGATCCGGACCCACCAACTGCATCTGGGTCATGACGTTTACGCCGACAACGGCCAACGATACCCGCAGCCAATTCAATGTCAACGGCACATTCTCCACCCCTGCCCCCCTGGGCTCCCAGCCCCTCAGCTTCCAAACCAATCTCTACGGTTCCACGGCGCCCGTGCCCACCATCACCCAAATCCCAACCGCGCCGGCGAACCTGACCTTTGCTGCCCAGACCGCCGGCACCACCAGCTTTCCGCAAATTGTCCAGGTCAGCGTCAGCGGCTCGTGGCAAACCGTCGTTCTCTCCCCGCCAACATTCAGCGGCGCCGGCAGCAATGAATTCCCGACAACTGTCACTTGCAATGCCGGCACCGTCGCGACGAACGGTTCTGCCACGCTCGCCAACGGCATTAGCGGAACCTGCACCTACTCGATTCAGTTCGCGCCCGTCGCAGGCGGTCCCTCCACCGTCAACGCCACCATGACCATCTCGTCGGCTCAATCGCCGCAGCAGACGGCCACATTTAACCTGAGCGCGACGGCGTTGAATCCCTTCACCGGCCGCGTCGTCTGGATTCCGGACTTCGAGGGCCAGGTAGTGCAGGTGCGCGCAGGCACGGGTGGGAATGCAAAGGCCATTACCCTCACTCTGCCAAAAACCTGCAACCCGACCAGCGTCACCGCCAGCCTGTCATACGCGTTCGTGCTTTGCAGCTCCGCCGCGGGCAACACCGACGAACTGCTGGTCTACGATGCCAACGCGATTCGCAATGCGCCGGCGGGGACCATCACTCCCACTCCAACCCCGCTGGAAACCTGGCCAGAGGCGGCCTATTCAATCACTGGTAACCTGCTCATCGCCGGAACGCTCGACGCTCAGGGTAACTATTGGTATGCCAGCCAGGGAACCAGCAGCATCTATGAGCTGCCAGCCACTTATATCGCCTCCGGGAACCTTCAGAAGTCTTTCTACCCCGGCGGCGCCGTAGACGCGCTGGGGCTGAACTACCTCAACCTCGGAGGTACCAATAACCGAACGCTGGTTCCCACCGGCATCGCCCTGGCTTCGGATGGGTCTTTATGGGTAAGCGGCTCACAGTACGACGAAGTAAACGGTCCTTCCACCGGCTACTACGGCATGGTGATGAATGTGCCTCCAGGTCAATTTGGTAAATTCGGTGGTAACCCGAGCAAGTTCTACTGCCTTACAAGCGACCCGCGCGAGCCCCTGTGCTCGGTTTACAACGGTCCCACCGGGAGCTTTACCAATCCCGGCGGTGTGGCCGTCTTCAACAACACGCTGTGGGTCTCCATCACCGGCGGCGCGGCCAATGGCACAACCAGCTTACCCGGGCGCGAGATCGTCGGCTTCCCCATCACCCCGGCGGCCACCGGCGATACGCTCGGTACGCCCGCAACATTCGGCAGCGCCGCCAGCCCAACCGCAAGCCCCTTCACCTGCCCAGGCGGTCTCTATGCCCAACCCTCCAACGCCGTTCATCTCTGGATCAACGATGATGGCTACGGCGACAGCAACAAGACCCCAACCTGCGGCGGAGCAGGCGACACCGCCAGTGGAGCCGGCGCCATCTTCAGCTATACCGCCGCCGAACTCTCCAGCCAAGACGCTACGCTGAGCGATGTGCAGCCTTACACCAACGTGACCGGCCGCCCCGGCGTGGGAGGCATCTTCGTCGAAAACGATCAATAGTCCGAAGGCGCACACGCGCCCTCAATCAATTGCACGCTCCTTGAAAGGGCACTGCATTTGCCGGCAGTGCCCCGCAAGGCTTCATCCATTCGGTGCTCTGATCCGCGAAACCGCCTTGGCTCGCCGGCTTTCACACCTCTGATCCGGATCGAGAAAATGAACCCACTTTGCCGGTGTGGGTGCCAATCCAGATGCCGGGTTCATAAGCGGGCAAGATGTTGTCCGGTTTCTGGACCGGGAGTCTTCTCGATATCTGCACGTGAACGCTCCGCTCACGAAATCATCGCAAAAAGCGAAGCAGACACCGAGGCGTACTTCAACAAGGTTGTCAAAAATGAGCACGGCATCACTTACAAAGAACAGGCTGCGATCTGGTTCAAGCAGGTGACAAACACAAAGCGGAAGCCAGTGGCTGTTTCAGCCCTCGAGTCGTAAATGGATGTCTGCGCAAATGGTTGATTCCGAACATCGGGGATACTCCTCTTTCCGATATCAACAACGCGGCGCTGAAGGGTCTAGTTGCAACAATGCTGAAAGCTGAATTGTCTCCAAAAACAATCGACAACTATGCGCAAGTGGTCAAGTTGGTCGTGGCGTCTGCGCTGGATAAGGAAGGAGAAGAGATCCACCCCAGAAAGTGGAACCACAACTTCATGGACATGCCCGTAGTCGAGAAGGCGAAGCAAAACACTCCGTGCTTCTCACGGGAGGTCATGACTGGGTTGAAAACTCTGAAAAGTGCGGCGTCGGTTTCAAAATGCCTTCAGTTGTATCGAGTGTACCGAAAATCGATGAAAATCACCGCCTCAAAAGGCTCCTTAAGTAATTGATTCTAATTGAGATAAAATGGTCGGGGAGAGAGGATTCGAACCTCCGACCCCCTGCTCCCGAAGCAGGTGCTCTACCAGGCTGAGCCACTCCCCGAACATGGGTAACTGGAGCACAACGTCGGGGCGCGGCCTGGCGCTTTTTGCCCCTTCAATGCACTCCAACCAGTGTAGCAGAATGCCGGCGTTTACGGTCCGGCCCACCCACCGCAAACGCCGCACTCGCACTTGGCCCGTCGCCCCTACTTCTTCTCCGCCTCGGCTGGCGCAACCGCGCCCGGGAACACTCCCTCGATCGGGGCGCGCCGCTTCTCTTCCTGGTCCGGCTGCGGCAACGGTTTGCGCGGAAGCATCTGCTCGCGCTGCGCCGCGTTGTACACAAAAATCGCCTCCACCGTCGCAAGCTGCTTCAGGTCCGCCGGTTGCAACCGCTCATACACATCCTGGTTCGAGTGGTGCGTCCGGCTCTCGTAGTCCAGCATCTCCTGGATAAACTGGAACCCCGGAATCCCCACTGCATCGAAGCTCAGGTGATCGGTGCCGCCCGTGTTGCGGTTGGTAATCGTTGTCACGCCCAGGTCCTTCAGCGGCGCAATCCACTGCGCAAAAATCGGCGCAATCGCCGCGTTCCCCTGCGTGTAAATGCCCCGAATCTTCCCCGTGCCGTTATCCACGTTGAAGTAGCCTGAGATCAGCTTCTGTTCCGGCTTCACTTCCAGCGGCCCCGCGGCCCGGCGCATAAACTCCGGCAGCGCCGCCTGGTCAGGCGCGGTCGAAAGCTTGGCCGACCCAAAGTGCTGCGTGCAGTAGCCCTTCGATCCGAAGATTCCCTGCTCCTCACCCGTCCACAGCGCAATGCGAATCGTCCGCCGCGGCTTCACGTCCAGCGCCTTCAAAATCCGCACCGCTTCCATCGCCACAATCGTGCCCGCGCCGTTGTCGGTCGCGCCCGTGCCGGCAGTCCAGCTATCCAGATGACCGCCCAGCATCACCACCTGCTCTTTCAGCTTCGGATCGGTGCCCGGAATCTCGGCCACCGTGTCGAACCCGTGCTCGTGATCTCCGGTAAACTTCGTCTCAACGTCAATCTCAACGCTCACCGGCACATGCGCCTGGGTCAGCCGATAAAGGCGTCCATAGCTCTCAATCGCCGCCACCACCACTGGAACCTTCACCCGCTTCTCGGCCACATACGGCGTCCGCCCCAGCGTCGCGCCGTTGTCGTCAAACAGCGTTCCGCCCGACCCGCCGCCGTTCTTCCCATCGCGGCTCGGCTCAATCACCGCCGCCACCTTCTCATCCACAAAAAACTGCGCCACCTTGTCGATCAGTTTCTGCCGCTCCATATAGGTGCGCATCCGCGCCTGCATCTCCGGACTCAAACCGCCCGCGCCGGCGTTCACCTGAAACTCCGCTAGGTCGTCCAGATCCTTGTCCGTCAGCCGATCAAACAACGCCTTGTCCACCGGCGGAACCTCGCGCATGGCGCCATACAGCACCACTTTGCCCGCCAGCTTGCCCTTGTACTGATCGAAGTCCTTCTCGTCCTTGATGTTCACAAACACCACGTCGCCCGTCACCGGTCCCGCCGTCGAAGGCGACCAAGGCGTGGCCTGCACAATCAGCACCGCCGTGTCCGGCGTAACCATCCGCGCCCACGTGTTCAACTGCTGCCAGCCCATGCCGAACTCGCCCCAGTCCTCAAGGTGCGCATTCTCCAGGCCGATCTTGGTCAGCGTATCGCGTGTCCACGCGTTGGCCTTGGCCAGGTTCGGCGAGCCCGTCAGCCGCGGCCCAATCCCGTCGGTCAGCGCGCTGGCAAACTCCATCACGTGCGAGTGATTCAGCCCCTCGTCGCGAATCCGCTGGTACATCGCAAGGTCCAGCTTCTCCGTTGCCGGCTGCACCTCGGCATAAGGATCGACAGATTGCACCGCGGGTGCGGTCGTGGCGGCTTTGGGCTTGTCGGCGGCGTGCAGGGTAAGCGCTGCGGCCAGCAGTGCCCCAAAAAACAGGCGGTAGGTCTTCGAAAACATGGGCAGAATCTCCGGTTGAAAGGATGCTTTTCTCGTTTCAGAAATTGTATGCCATCGCTCGCCCGTCACGCCCGCCTGCCCTGAAAACCGCCCTCGCCCTCCGCCGCCCAGCCGCCAGTCGTTGCTGCCCTCTTACTTCGCCGCCTCGTCCGGCAGCTTTTCATACACTGACCACGCAAACTTCTTCGAGTCCGGCGCCCAGCCCCCCGTATTGGCCGACCCCTGCCCGCCAAAGAAGGTCGCCACCGTCTTCAACTCTGCGCCCTTGGCTGCAACTCCATTCTCCAGCTTCAGCAGCTTGATCTTGATCCCATCGCCAATGTAACTATGGTCCGGATGATCGATCGGATACGCAATTACGTAAAGCCACTTGCCGTCCGGCGAGATGTGCGGGAACCACTCCTGCGCATCGCCGTGCGTCACCCGCTCCGCCAGCTTGTCGTCCGCTCCCGCTCCTTCGGCGGGAATCCGCCACCCGTCCCACTTCCCCGAGCGGTCTGAGCAGAAGTAGATCCACTTCCCATCCGCCGAGTACTCCGGTCCGTCGTCGGCTGCCTTATTCGTCGTCAGTTGCAGCTCGCCGCTTCCGTCCAGATTGATCCGGTAAATGTCGAAGTTATCTTTGTTGTACTGCGTGTAAACAACGTGCTGGTTATCCGGCGCCCACCCATGCAGCCAGCCCAGATGAACCTCGCGCGTATTGCTTCCGTCGATGTTCGCGATAAAGAGGCTATTGTGTATATCCGCGGCGCTGCGAATAGTCTTCGGCAGAGGCCCCGTAATCCCCGTGATGGCCAGCTGCTTGCCGTCCCACGATAGCGCGTGATCGTTGGTGCCCATCATCTTCACGCCCAGCTCAATCCTCACCACCACGCCGGACTTCTCGCCCTTCGCGGGAATGCGGTAAAGTACGCCGTCATGATCGGTGTAGATGTACTTCCCGTCTACGGTCCAGTTCGGCGCGTGGAACTCTCCCTCGCCGGTAAAAATAGTCTTGGTTGTCCCCGTCCGCACGTCGTAGACCATGATGTGCGTCCGGTACTTCGCCCGCTGTGCCGCGGCGGCTGGCTGAGCCGCGGTTTGCGCGTTCAGAAGGTTTGCTGAAAACAGAATCCCCAGGCACAGGCCCGGAACAAATGCAGAAAGGCAGCGCAGTGATTTCACTTCTAAATCCTCCTTGAAGCAGGCGAGCCTTCGGCCCATCCGTCAACCTCAAACAGCGGCTCGCCCGCGCATCCTCCCCGCGGGCGCATCTCATTTCAATGCGCGATTCGCCGTCCTTGGCTTCCGGCTCCCAATCTTACACCCGACTGCACCAAAAACCCGCCCGCCCGTCTGGCTCGCCGCCCGCACGCAAAAGGCGGCAATCCCCATCCCGGGAATTGCCGCCGAACTTCATCCGTACATCAACCGGAAAATCTCTCTAGTCGCTCTTGTCCGAGTCATTCCCCGTCGCAATCGATGGAAGATCCAGAGCCACCAGCGCAAACCGCGTCTGTCCCGCCTTCGGCTCTTCAAACCCAACAATATGCTGGTGCCGCTTTGACCCGGCCTTCAACTCAAGGTTCCCCTTGTCTACCCCGTAGTCGCCCTGGTCAATCTTCACCTTGGGGCTCTTGTCTTCGCTGCACGTCAGCCCCTCTGAAGTCTGGCTCGGCGCGCCCACCGGCGCATTCCCCTGGCAGGTAATCACGTCGCCATACCGCCCCAGAGCCTTCTTGTAGAAAGCCGATACCTGCTCCTTCGAGTCCGGCGTCTGATAGCTCACCGCCCTCACCCTCAACTGCCATTCGCCAAACCCCAGGTGGATATCCGCCGCCTTGTGCTTGTCGTCGTCAGCCACCATCTTGGCCCCCGGGTACACCGGCAACCCCAGATCAGACGCCGTTGTCTGGTCGGTATTCACGTGCACGCCGCCAAAAGGTGTGTCCACCTGAACGCTCTTATCCTCGCCGTTCGCACCCTTTTCGGTACGCACGCTGAAGCATCCCGTCAATCCGGCCGCCAACGCCAGCACGGCCGCCAGTCCAATCGCTCTTTTCACCATGGCATTCGCCCTCTTGCCTCTTATACGCCCGTCTCAACCGAAAGGTTCCGGCAATCTGCCCGATCTCAATGCGCCGATGGCCCGTCTTCCTTGCTCGACGTCGCAAACCAGATCGCCGCAACAAAGATCACCACAATCAGCCCGACAATAAAAAACGGAGAACTCATGTGCATGGGGAAAGCTCCTTCCCGTTAGCTTAACAAAATAGGGGCCCCGTCTCCGGAGCCCCCTCTTGTTAGCGTAAGCTGTCAACTTTCAACTGCCAGCTGTCGGCTGCTACTCCTTCGCCCCCCCATTCGGATAGTCCACCCGGATCGTCAAAATCTCATACGGATGAATCGGCGCCTTCACCACATCGCCCACAACCGCCAGCGGCGTGCCCTCCGGCGCTTCCATCAAATTCGTGACAGTTGCCCCGGTTGCCCCTGCCGGCACATGGAACTCCGCGATAGCATTCTTGCCCGCCCACTCGTAGGCTCTGAAGATCAGCCCCTTGGCGTCCTCAGCCTTCTTCACCGCGGTCAGCACCGCATTCTCCGTCGTCACTGAAGCAAATGAGTGCTCCGCCGGCAGCGATCCGGCATGCTCCGTGGTTACCACCGCCGTCAGCGGATAGTTGTACTCCCAGCCGCGACGCACCGTCAGCGCATCCTTCCACGTCCCGGCGTGCGGATACAGCGCGTAGTGGAAGTGATGATGCCCCTGGTCCGCCTCCGCATCCGGCCACGTCGGCCCGCGCAAAAGTGAGATCCGCAGCACGTTCCCAACCGCGTCATACCCATACTTGGTCTGATTCAGAATGCTCAGCCCATGCTGCCCATCGCCCAGGTCCGCCCACCGCATCGCCGCAACCTCGAACTGCGCCTTCTCCCAGCTGTTATTCCGCGTCGTCGCCCGCTCAATGGCCCCGTAGGGAATCTCATACGTCGCAAATGGCCCCGATGCTGCCAGCGGAAACGCCGCCTTCAGCAGCACGTGCGTTTCGTGCCAGTCAATCTCGTTGTCGATGTCCACCATCCTGTAGCCCGGAACCACGCCGATGGTCTGCACAAACTTCGAGTTCTTCCAGCTGCGCGTAACCCGGATGGCTCTCAGTCCGTTGGCATCCGTCACCCCTTCAACCGAGTCTGCCTTCGCCGTCACCGCCGGCTCCTGGTCCAGCGTCCCAGGGTCCACGTTCCACGCATCGTATTCCTTCGGCGTGTCCTTGAAAAATTCAAGCTGATTGCCGCATCCGCCCGGAGCGATTGACTCCCACTTCCCTTTGTCTTCAGAGAGCAGGCTGGTGATGCAGCCCGTCGTCTTGTCCACCGTCACGCGGATCGCGCCATAGCTCAAAACCAGCCCAATCTTGCTGTCCTCTTGCAGAACTGGCCAGAACGGCGCCTCCGCCCGCGCATCCGGATTGATGCGGATCGTCCGGTATCCCATCGCCGGAACATCGCTCACATGAATGCTCACCTCCGCCGTCCCCGCCTTCGCATCCCTGGAGATGATCCTGGTTTCAAGATTCGCGCTGGCATGCGCATCGCTCGCCGCCGTGTCATCCTCGGCCGTGATCGAGCGCGCGCTCGCCGGCAAAGGAATGTTCACCTTCACAAAGCCCCCCTGCGCCCATCCCAGCGGATTGAACACCACCACCGGAACGCCCGACATCGATACCTTCTTGCCGGCCGTATCCACGCGATTTACTACATCCGCAAGCGCCCCGGCCTTGATCTCGTTCGTTGACCAGCGCACCACATCGTAATCCTTTTGCGCATCCTTATAGATCACGCCAATGCCCGACCCAGCCCCCAGATCGTGGAACTGGTTAAACAGCACCTTCTTCCAATCCTCTGTCAGCTCCGCGGCAGGGTACGCCCGCCCGCCCAGAACCCACGCAAGTGAGGAGTACTTCTCCGCGTTTAACACCTGCTCTTCGCTCTCACGCATGTTCCGCTTGTGATTCGCCTGTGTCGTAAATACCCCGCGGTGATACTCAAAATACAGTTCGCTCTTCCACGTCGGAATGCTCACCTGCCCCGCCGCATCGGCCGGCGCCGTATACCCCCGGGCAATCGACTGGTAATTCCACACGTGGCTCTCCGGCGAGATCTTCTTCTCTACCGATGAGAAGTAGCTCTGCGCCGTCCCAAACTCATACTTCGGCGTAATGTGCCCGGCGCCAGCCCAATGGAACCCCTCGTCCAAAATCGCCCTTGTCGGTCCGCCGCCGTGGTCGCCAACCCCGTAAAGGTCCATCATCTCCGTCATCCCCGGCGACTTCGTCCGCGCCGTCGCCAGATCCTCGCTCAGCCGCACCGGGTTCAGCGTCGTATTCACATAGTCATGCGGAAAATACGCCAGCACCTTTGACCCATCCGGCGACTCCCACCAGAAAAGCTTGAACGGCAGTTGATTCGTGTCGTTCCACGTCATCTTCTGCGTAACAAAATAATCCACGCCTGACTTCTTGTAGATCTGCGGCAACTGCCACGTGTATCCAAAGCTATCCGGATTCCACCCAATCCGCACATCCACGCCATACGCCTGCTTGAACCACCGCTTGCCCACCAGCAACTGCCTCACCAGGCTCTCGCCGTCCGGCATATTCAAATCCGGCTCAACCCACATCCCGCCCACAATCTCCCAGCGGTTTTCCTTGATCCGCTGCGCAATCTCGGCGTTCATGTCCGGATACTTCTCGGCCATCCACTCGTTATATGCCGCCGCGCTCTGCGTAAACGTGTACTGCGGATACTCATACATCAGTTGCAGTGCCGTCCCGAACGTCCGCTTTGTCACATCCACGGTTTCCGTCCACGGCCACAGCCACGCCGCATCGATATGCGCATTGCCCGTCAAATGAAAAGTCGTCTGCTCCAGCAGCGGCCTCAGCGCCTCCAGCTTGGCATGCGCCGCCTTCAGACTGGCGTCAAACTTCGCCTGGTCGTGCGCGTCCAGGGCCTTCAGGTCTACCGTTCCAATCGCCCCGTTCAGCGTAGCCATCTTGCTCGCGTCGCCCGCCGCCAGCGATGGCACCAGCTCCGTCGCCGCCAAAAACTCCTCGCACAAATCCTCGGGATTCGGCCGGCTCTCCGGAAAATCGATCCGCAGCACCGCGCCCTCAAACGTCTTCACGTCCACCGTGTGCAGAACCTTGACCGCAACCTCCACCTTGTCGCCCGGCTTCGCATTGTCAAACAACACAATCGGCTCCAGGTCGTCGCCCATCGCCACCCGCCGCCCATTAAAGTAGAGAATCTCCGGCCGCGGCCCGTTCACTGAAACGCGCACATCCAGCCAGATCCGCGCGCCTGTCAGGTTATACCCATACAAAGTGTCAGGAACTGTATACGTCTGCCGGAACCAAACCGCGTCATTCGGCGCCTTCCCGCCCTTCGCAATCGCCTCCCACCCGCTCACATCCAGTCCCGCGGCCTCGCCGTGCGCCAGGTCCCCGGTATGCATCTTCCACGCCCCATCCGGCATCTCGCGCAGTGCGCTCAAGCGCGTCACCACCGCCTGCGACTCCGCCGGCAGCATCGCCGCAATCCGCGCCCGATTGGCATCGTTATTCTGCGCCGCGGCCCGCCCCGCAAACAGCGCCGCTCCGGCAACAAAAAGCATCAAGGCAAAAATGCGGCAATACAGTTTCGAAACAGAGATCATGGTCGTGAATCCCCCCGCAGAATAGTAAGCCATCTGCGCCTCCAAGGTCACATGAAGATCTGTCCCTCACCGCGCCAGCGGGTTCGCTCCCAGCGCCAACGACGGCTCAGCCGACAGATCCGTCCCCGCAAACTCCCCCGCCGCCAGCCGCGGCCACGCCGCCGCCGCAATCATCGCCGCGTTATCCGTCGAGAGTGCTAGCGTTGGAAACGCCACCCGCACCCCCCGCCGCCCGGCCTCCGCCGCAAACCGCTCCCGCAGCTCCCGGTTCGCCGCCACGCCCCCCGTCACCAGAATCCGCTTCACCCCCAGCCCCTCGGCCGCCGCAAACGTCTTCTTCATCAGGTCGCCCACCACCGCATGCTGAAAGCTCGCCACCAGGTCCAGCACCGTCTGCCCACACAGCGCCAGCGCCTCCTCTTTTGTCTTTGGGGGCCGCGCATCGCCCAGCCCCTTCGCCCGCAACTCCGCATCCGCTCTCAGCCCGTGCAGCTCCACATACCGCAACACCGCCGTCTTGATCCCTGAAAACGAAAACAGCAGCCGCGCATCCAAACCCGCAATCGGAGCCGTCTTCGCCGCCTTGGTCCTGGGCGCTCTGCCCTCCAGATGCACCTTCGCCTTGATCTGCGAAAACGCAAACGGCACCGCCTTCGCATTCCCAAACCGCGCCAGCGCATCGATCCACGGCCCGCCCGGATACCCAAACCCAAGCAGTTTGGCCACCTTGTCATACGCCTCGCCCGCCGCATCATCCACCGTCCGCCCCACCAGCCGGTAACTCCAGCTCCCCCCCAGCGGCGTAGCCAGATAAAGATGCGTATGCCCCCCCGAAACCACCAGCGCCAGCGCCGGCTCCTCGACTGGATAATCCACAGAGCCACCCGGCTTTGTAACAGGGCACGACTTCAGTCGTGCCGAGAATTCCCCATCTTCGTAGGGGGCTTTAGTCCCTGCGGAAAGCTCTTTAGCGCCGCACGCCGCCTCGCGCGAATCCTCTTCCTTCTCATGCAGCAACACCGCATGAATATGCCCCTCCAGGTGATTCACCGCAATCAGCGGAATCCCCTGCGCAAACGCCAGCGCCTTGGCATACGTAATCCCCACCAGCAGCGCCCCCGCCAGTCCCGGCCCAGAGGTCACCGCAATCGCATCCAAATCCCCCAGCCCAATCCCCGCCTCCTTGAGAGCCGCCCGCACCACCGGCACAATCGACCGCAAGTGCTCCCGGCTCGCCAGCTCCGGCACCACCCCGCCATACCGCGCATGCGTAGCAATCTGCGATGCCACCACCGACGAGAGCGTCCGCCCGCCGCGCTCCACCACCGCCGCCGCCGTCTCGTCGCAGCTGCTCTCAATGCCAAGAATCAGGCCACTGCCCATCTATTTAGTTTAGCTGTCTAAATTCTGCATCGAGCCCCGCGAGCATCTCTCAAGGCGCGCTTTCAATCTGCCGCGAGATCCAGCGGCTCAAACTCACGCCCTCAACCGCCGCACGCAACGCCGCTTTGCGGTGCAACTCCGGCTCGGTCCGCACCAGAATTTTCCCATTGAAAGGCCGGTCGGGCTGCTGCCCGGTCTCGGCGCAAAGCTCCAGATAACTGTCGATGCTTCCGCGAAAGGCACGCGCCAGCTCCGTGGCAGTCCTTCCCTCGAAGTGAATCACGTCGCGAAGCCCCGCCACCGTGCCTGAAAACGTCTTTTCTTCCGGGTCAAAGTCGATTGGCCCGGCGCTGTACCCCTTGTATTCCATCATGGCTTCACCCCCGCATTGGTCAGGAACCGGCGGATCTCATGGACGACTGCAGGAAATGTCCCGCAGATGCAGTTAGAAATGGCGCTGCCGTTGAAGGCTGTGCCTCGAAATCGCCCGACGGATGTCGATCTTGCGGAAGCTGTTAGAAGGCAATCTTTGCCCTGCCGATTAGATTGACTTCGCGCAGGATCGCATCGTACTCCTCACCGCAATATCCGAATCGTACACAAAGCCAATCACTGAGGTAGGACTCCACAACCTGGCCATGATCAAGCTCGCGATTCCGGAAGAGATCGAATTTGCCATCTTCCCGTTTCACATTTTCGAGGACCGTGCCCTGTTTTCTGGAGTCCTTGCGAGTCCGGCTCACGCAACACCTCGCTAGAATTATGCGCCAATTCGCTCAAAGCCGGAAACATGCGGTCGCCCTTGAAAGAGCGACAATAGACCTGAGAGCCATGCTCCCCTCATCGCCCCAATTCGAAGCCGCCCTCCGCGTGATCCAAACCCTCCGCGCCGCCGGCCACCAAGCCTACCTCGCCGGCGGTTGCGTCCGCGACCTCCTCCTCGGCCTCGACCCTAAAGACTACGACGTCGCCACCAGCGCCACGCCTGACATCGTTCTCCAACTCTTCCCCCGCACCTTCGCCGTAGGCGCCCACTTCGGCGTAGTGTTGGTAGCCGACAACGCTGGCAGCGACGAAACGGAGGCGGCCGTCAGGCCGCAGTTGGCCTCACCGCAGGTGACCGAAGTCGCCACCTTCCGCTCTGACGGAGCCTACTCCGATGGTCGCCACCCAGACGCCGTCCGTTACACCCTCAGCCCCGAAGAAGACGTCCGCCGCCGCGACTTCACCATCAACGGCCTCCTCCTCGACCCAGAGGGAGCCGAGCTTGTCGGTTCGCAGGGACCTGGGCCTTTCCATCCGGAGGGAGCCGGGGGGGTCAACCCCCGGAAAAACCCTGCAAATGATTCGGGGGCTTTAGCCCCGGAATGCGGCAGCCTGCCCCTCTCAACGCTGGGTGCCCCCGGTCTCGCTTTTGAGACCGGGGATACCACATCCCTCAATCCCCCTCTTTCCAGTCAGCGAATCCTGCCCCAAGCCGTAATCGACCATGTAGGCGGCTTAAACGACCTCAACTCCGGCATCGTCCGCGCCATCGGCCGCCCCGAACTCCGCTTTGAAGAGGACCACCTCCGCATGCTCCGCGGCGTCCGCTTCGCCGCCCGCTTCAACTTCCGGCTGGACCCCGCCACCCAAGCCGCCATCCAGTCCCTCGCCTGCAAAACCGCCGCCGTCAGCCGCGAGCGCGTCCGCGACGAGCTCACCAAAATGCTCACTGAAGGCCACGCCCGCCACGCCTTCCAACTCCTCGACGAAACCGCCCTCCTCCAACAGGTACTCCCTGAAATCGCCAAGATGCAAGGCGTAGCCCAGCCCCCGCAATACCACCCCGAAGGCGACGTCTTCACCCACACCCTCCTCCTCCTCGACCAGCTCAAACCCGGCTGCTCTCCCACGCTCGCCTGGGGCGCGCTCCTCCACGACGTCGGCAAGCCCCCCACCTTCCGCATTGCCCCCGAACGCATCCGCTTTGACGGCCACGTCGAAGTCGGCGTCGCCATGGCCGCTGAAATCCTCCGCCGCTTCCGCTTCTCCAACGACGACACCCACCAGATCCTCGCCCTCATCCAGAACCACATGCGCTTCGCCGACGCGCCGCGTATGAAAACCTCCACCCTCAAGCGATTCTTCCGCCTCCACAACTTCCCCGAGCACCTTGCTCTCCATCGCATGGATTGCCTCGCCGCCAGCGGCAACCTCGACCACTACAACTTCGTCCTCTCCCGCTATGAATCCATGCCCGCTGAAGCCGTCCGACCCACCCCGCTCGTCACCGGCCGCGAACTCATCGCCGCCGGCTACCCCCCCGGCGCTCGCTTTCGTGAAATCCTGCAAGCCGTTGAAGACGCCCAGCTTGAGGGCGCCCTCACCACCCCCGAGCAGGCCATAGCCCACGTGCTGGCCAACTATCCCAAAATGTGACCAATTGCACTGCCAGCCCTACCCGTCAATGAGATAAATGAGGTGTAGCCCTCTGGTGTTTTGCCCGCGCCGCACGCACCAATCCCCGCTCCCCCTGAAAGCGAGAAAGCCCATGAACCCCACCGCCCCCGGTGCAGCCGTTGTTGACTTCCAGTCCTCCTGGGCCGAGCTTGACCTGCCCGCCCACGTCCGCGAGGTGCTCTCTGCCGCGCCCCTGGTCATCGTGCCGCAGAACCGCTCGCAGTTGCTCGACTGGGCCCTCGGCCGTGCCACAGGCGAAACAGACTGGACCCTCGGCAACCGCGACGACCACGGCGTCTACGAGTCCATCTTCCAGATCCCCGGCAAAGGCCCCGGCAAGGGTCGCATCGTGGAGGCCGTCATCACCAAGGCCCGCAACGGCTTGGCCATCAACTACCCTGATCCCGCCATGCGCCGCCGCGACCCCAACGCCATGCTCATCGGGGACTCTCTACCCACTGACAAGCCTACCTACGCCGAACGCTTCTCCGAGCCGTTCGACAAGACCCGCCAGCAAACCCTCGACTGGCTTAAAAAGCAGGAACTGGTCGTCGTCCCCTTCTACGCCGGAACTGAAGCCCTCGGTTACGGTTCCCTGCTCATCGTTCCCCGCCAGGCCGCCTTCTTTGCCGCCGCCCTGGCCGATCTGCAAGGCATGATTCCCCGCAATCAGGTCCCCGCCAGCTTCCGCATCACCGGCGGCGTCCTCTTTGTCGCCCCGCCCTTCCGCCACACCCACTTCGCCGGCCGCCAGATCGTCGTCCACCACCGCACCGCCACCCATCAGGAAGTCTTCGCCTACAACCTCTATCCCGGCCCCAGCGCCAAAAAAGGCGTCTACTCCATGCTGCTTGACATTGGCGAGCGCGAGGGATGGACCACCAACCACTGCGCCGCCGTCGCCGTCATCACCCCCTATGAAAATCGCCTCATCCTCATGCACGAGGGCGCATCCGGTGGCGGCAAAAGCGAAATGACTGAGCACATCCACCGCATGGAAGACGGCCGCCTGCTCATCGGCCGCAACGTTGTCACCAAAGAGGAACGCACCCTCAACCTCCCCGAAGCCTGCCACCTCCAGCCCATCGCCGACGACATGGCCTGCGCCCATCCCAGCTACCAAAGCAACCGCGAAGGCTTCCCCGGCCCGCAGGGCCGCCTCACCGTCGCCGACGCTGAAAACGCCTGGTTTGTCCGCGTCGATCACATCCACAGCTACGGCACCGCGCCCAATCTTGAGCGCCTCTGCATCGACCCGCCCGAGCCGCTCATCTTCCTCAACCACTACATCGTCCCCGGCGGCACCTGCCTCACCTGGGACCACGTTGAAGACTCCCCCGGCAAGCTCTGCCCCAACCCCCGCGTCATCCTGCCCCGCCGCATGCTTGAAGACATTCTCGACGGCCCGCAGCGCGTCGACGTGCGCAGCTTCGGCGTCCGCTGCCCGCCCACCCACAAGGATTCGCAGCTCTACGGCATCCTCGCGATCCTCCACGTTCTCTCGCCGGCGCTGGCCTGGCTCTGGCGTCTGGTCGCCCCACGCGGCCACGCCAACCCCAGCATCCACGCGGACAAAAGCACTGAAATGCAGTCCGAAGGAGTCGGCTCCTATTGGGCCTTCGCCACCGGCCGCCGCGTTGACCAGGCCAACCTGCTCCTCCGCCAGATCGTCAACACCCCTGACACCCGCTACGTCCTCATCCCCAACCAGCACATCGGCGCATGGAAGGTCGGCTTCATGGCCGAGTGGATCGCCCGCGAATACCTCGCCCGCCGCGGCAGCGCCAAATTCGCCCGCGACCAGGTCGGCGAAGCCCTCTGCCCTCTCCTCGGCTACATCCCCAACCAGCTCCGCATTGAGGGCTCTATGATCCCCCGCGTCTTCCTCGCCGTTGAAGAGCAGATCCAGGGCGGCATTGAAGTCTACAACGAAGGCGCACGCCAATGGCGCGACTTCTTCGCCGCCGAACTCCAGCAATTCCTTGTCCCCGACCTCGACCCCTTGGGCAAACGCATCATTGAAGCCTGCCTCGACAACGCCCACCAGGAAGACTACCGGAGACTTATCCCCCACCCCATGTTCCGCGACGACGGCATGTAGAGCCGGCTCACAGTTGTCAGTGATCAGTTATCAGCAATCGGGCGAACCTGCCACAAAAGCCGTGTGCCCCAGGTCTGGATTTTCAGACCTGGGATACCACCAGCGTCAGTTCCACCGGCCGAAGGCTTCTAGCCCCACCGCAGGTGGCCCGCTGACTTGCTGACTCGCTACCACGCGAAGCGCGGCTGACTCGCTGCACGTGTTCCCATTTCCAGCTATCATGTTTCCGTCATGATCAAGACCCCGTCTCTCGCTCGCTCCCTCCGGCTGTTCCTGACCATTCTGCTTCTCGCGCTCCCGGCTCTCGCCAAAGACGCGCCATTCCAGGTCATCGACTGGCCCGCCACCGGGACCCCGCTCGTCCGCTTCACCTTCGGCAAGTTCAAGGCCCTCCCCGGTATGGGCAGCCTGCACGGCTTTGTCATGGACACCACGGCAGAGAACCTCTCGCAAAGGCCCATCCCCTCCGCCCGCTTCGCCATCTATCTCTTCGACAAAAACAAGGTCCGCATCGGCGAAGACGCCATCGCCATCTCCAACGTCGGCCTCGGCGAAACCGTCAAGTTTGAGACCACCGTCATGGCCTCCGGCACTCCTGTCTCCGTCTCCATTCAGGATTCCGCGCAGGTTCAAAGGTCCATCACCATCACCGTCAACTCCACCCCGCAAGGCGCGCTGCTCAAGCTCGACGGAACTGAACAGGGACCCACCCCGCGCTTGATCACCGTTGGCCCCGGCAAGCACACGCTCACCTTCAGCAAAGAGGGTTTCTCCGCCGGCAACTTTCCCCTCGAGATCAGCCGCGACGACGTCTCCGGCGGAACCATCAGTTATGAGCTCGGAGCCTCGGCCTTCGACTCCATCGAACTGCGCGACGGCAGCGTCCTCAACGGCGACCTCGTCTCCGTCTCCGGAATTGACATAGAGATTCGCGTCGGCGGCATCCTCCAACACCTCGACCGCAACAAGGTCAAACGCGTCATGCTCGTCGAGCGCCAACCCCCAACGCCCGATCTTCCCCCGCCCGCGCCGTCGACCCCATAACCCCCAATCGATTTGTCTCAACCCGGGTGTAGAATTCACCAATCAGGGCCTTCCATGTCGGGGTTTTTCATCTCCATGGGGTGTAGCTATGCGGCATTCTTCAACGGTGGCGTTCGCCGTTCTCGTCGGCCTGCTTGCGGTTGTGGCGCCAATCTGGATCTCCATCCAGTTGTCCTGGCGCCAGGCCCTTGCCAATGAGAGTTCCGTTGCGCTCAGCTATGGAAAGGATGTTCTGCGCCGTACCGATGAAACGGCCCAGCAGATATCGCATGGAATCAACCTCATCAACGGAGCCCACAACGCTCCATGCTCGCCGCAGGAACTTGCTCTCATGCGGAAGGTCGACGTCGGCTCCAGCTATATTCAGGCGGTCGGTCGCATCGTCGGCAATGTTATTGTCTGTACCTCTTTGGCCAATCAGGAGCCCATCCGGCTCGGTCCCCCGACGCTCATTACGGCCAATCATGCGCAAGAACGCCTGAATGTTACACTCCCTGTCGCAGACCATCCCGTGGCTGTCTTTTCCCTCAATGGAATCGCCTTCATTCTCGACCCAATCCTCACCCTCGACGTTCCTACCGAGGGGCCGGATATCTCGATTTCTATCTTCGTCCCGTCCTCGCCTAACCACGCAATCTTTGCCGCAAGAGGCATGATTCCGCACCCCGACTGGTTCAGATCCATCCCCAAAGGCAGCAACCTGACCTTCCGTGACGCAGGCTACATTGTCACCATCGTCCGCTCTCCCGATCTGGACATATCTGTCCTGACCTCTGCACCGGAATCCTATGCGGTCAACCATGTGCGCCAGTTCGCCTATTCCTTTATTCCCTTGGGCCTGGTTTGCGCGTGCGCGCTGGTCTGGGCGGTTACGCGCATCTCGCGGATTCATCTGTCGCTCCCTTCCGTCCTTCGCGGTGCGGCAAAGCGCAAAGAGTTCTTCGTTGAATATCAGCCCATCGTCGAGCTATCCACGGGGAAGTGGGTCGGAGCCGAAGCACTTGTCCGCTGGAAGCGAAGCGGAAGAATCGTAAGGCCCGATAACTTTATCCCTATCGCCGAAGAGAGCGGTGTCATCACCCGCATCACCGCGTGCGTCACCGAGATCGTCGCTGCCGACCTGCCGGCTCTGCTGAAAATCGACCCCCATTTCCTGGTCGCGATCAATCTTTCCGCGCCCGACCTCCGCTCCATTCAAACTGTTGAGTCACTCAAATCTCTGCTCAAGCGGACCGGTATTCAACCCGTGAACATTAAGGTTGAAGCGACAGAGCGGGGATTTTTGCAGGGCGCGGAAGCACGCGATGTCCTTGCCGCCATTCGTGCGCTGGGAATTGAAGTTGCCATCGACGACTTCGGAACGGGATACTCCAGCCTCTCCTGCTTGCAGACTTTGGGACTGGATGCACTGAAGATCGATAAGTCGTTCGTCGAAACCATCGGAACAGACGGGGCCACCAGCCATGTGGTCTCTCACATCATCCACATGGCCCACTCGCTCAACCTGATCATCGTTGCCGAAGGCGTTGAGACTGAGGCTCAAGCACGTTTTCTGCGCGCGGGCGGCGTCCAGTTTGCCCAGGGCTGGCTTTTTGGCAAGCCCATGTCTTTTTCTTCGCTTTGCACCGCGTGCAAGACCCAGGCGGACGCCTCTGGCTGCCGCTAACCAGTCCAGCGTCCCCTTTTAGATTTCAAGATTTCGCATCCGGCGCTATCCCAGGTCCGGCGTTCGGCGCCTGGGATAGCGATTCCCTCAGCCCGCCAGCAGAAATCTACCGCGCCGCCGGCAAAGCAACCTGCTTCACCCCTGCATTCCACGCGTCCGCCGTCACCGCCGCCGCGCCGCGCGAGGCCGCATCGCGCCACTGAACATGGAACTCAAGCGTCCGCGCCTCGCCCGGCGCAAGCCACATGTCGTTGTCGGTCCCGTAAAACACCCGCTCGGTGCCAACAAAGTTCACATGCGTCTCCAGCGCCGGAACCTTTCCCGCATTCCGCACCTCGACCTTCACCACGCTCTCGTCGCCGCTCACCTTCCCCTGCGAAATCAATTTCAGTTCCAGTGAAGTCGGAGCGCCCTCCACCTGCGGCCTTAACCACGGCCCATGATCCAGATGAATTGACCCCTGGGGCGACCCGCGATATTTCGCCTTGAAGGCCGCATCGTTCATCATCTTCAGGCACCGTGGCATATACACCGACCGTGACAGCAGCTTTCCATCCGCGCCCTTCGCCTCGGCAACGATAAAGAAGAACTTGTCTTCAAATCCCGCCGGAATCGTAAACGCGCCCATCTCCATGCTCTTCGCCGAGGGCCCCGCCGGAACCGTCATCGGCTGCGTCTTCGTCCACACCGGCCGGAAATCCGGCCCCAGCACATTCACCGTGACATTCACGCCGGCCAGCGCCACCGGCGGAGCCTGCGCCACCGCCACCGTAATCGGCAGCTTCTCGCCGCTGGCCCAGATCATCTCAGGCAGCTTGACCACTACGTGCGTCGGCTCATACACCCGCTTGATCGTGTAATACGAACTCGTCGGCTGGTCCAGCCCATCCACAAACATGAAAAACTCAATCGGCCACGGCACCGTAAACGACCATGGCATCAGCCCCGCCGTCACCGGATAGTTGGCCAGCGTCAGGTCCGCGTACACTTGCGTAAACTCTGCCGCCGCCATCTGGCTCGCCGCTGAGAACCGCGGCAAATCCACCTTGGTCATGTCGTCCATCTGCGTCGCGCGGCCGGCCAGCACACGCGGTTCGCCGCCACCAAACTCCAGCATGTGGTGGATGATCTCCGGATGCGTCGCCACATAGTCCTTCGCAAACAAATCTCCAAACGAGTCCTTCAGCTCCTTGGCGTCGATCACCTGCAAGAAGCTCTCCGGCTCCGGCATGTTATAGATGCCCGTCTCGCTGATGTAAGGCACCTCCTTATACCGGTGCCCATACCACGTCGGATCCTGGTCCGTATAAATATGCACGTCTCCGGGGTCTGGCGTCGTCCGGATAAACATCCGCGACGGATCGAAGTCGCGCACATCGCGCTCGATGATGCCCACCGTCGCCGTGTTGCCCACGTCGTAGGGATTGAACTCATTGCCGCCGCACCAGACCGCCAGCGCCGAGTGGTTGCGCAACCTGAAGACATTCTGCAAAACCTGCGCCTCCCACACGTCTTGAGGCAGGTCGGGCGAGTCGGAATTCGCTACCGGGAAATCCTCCCACACCATGATCCCCAGCTTGTCGCACAGCCGGTAAAACTCGTCGGTCTCCGGATTGCCGCCGCCCCAGATGCGGAACATCTGAATGTGCGCGGCCTTCGCTTCATCCAGCAGCCACGCATACTTCGCCGCCGGCAGATGCAGATACTCATCCAGCGGCCACGCCCAGTTCATGCCCTTCACAAACAGCGGCCGCCCGTTCACCACAAACTGCCACTTCTCCCAGCGGTCCTGCGTCTGCGGCCCCGGCGTCGCCACCCGCTCAATCGTCCTGATCCCGTAATCGAACTCCAGCGCGTCAATCGCCTTGCCCTGCTTCAGCAGCGTCAGGTGCGCGCGATAAAGATTCGGGTCGCCCATCCCATTCGGCCACCACAACTTCGGATTCGGCATCTCGATCTCATGCGCAACCCAGTTGCGGCCCTTGTAGAGGTCGAGTGCCCAGGCCTGCTTCAGCGCCGGCTTCCCCGTCGCCTTGTCCACCAGTTCCATCTGCAACGTCAGCGGCTCTGTCTCCTTCACCGCCGTCGCGCCATCGCGCGCCGTGCCGTACTCCTCCGAAAATTTGGTGTCGAGTGCCGTCGTGTTGTCCAGCACTTCCACCTTCAGGCTCAGATGCGCAGCCGCTGTCGAAGCCTTCTCCGTCACCAGGTAAGGCCGCGCCAGATGCACCTTCGGCGTCATCTCCAGCCGCACGCTCTGCCAAATCCCCAGCGGCTCCAGCTCCTTCGGCTCGACCTCGCTGCGCACCGTCACGTAGCTGCTGCCGCCTGCAAGCCCCCACGGCACCGCAACCTTCCCGTTGCCATAGTGGTCGGGGTCCCAGGTCTTCTCGCCAAAGCTGCCCGCCTTTACCTCGACGACAATCTCGTTCGATTGCCCCGGCTTCAGCCACTGGCTCACTTCCACATGCGGCCCGCCAAACATGCCCTCGTGCCGCCCCACCAGCGTCCCGTTAATCCAAATCTTGGTAAAGTACCCGGCCGCGTCAAAACACAAAAAGCTGTAGTCGTCCTTGGCCGCCGCCGGAACGTCGAAGTTCCGCCGGTAATACCAGACCTTGTCCACCACCCACATGTATTTGCGCGTATTCAGGTGCGCATACGGATAAGGCAGCACGCCTGCCTTGTAGAGCGCCCACTGCGCTGAAGTCGGCACATCGGCGGCGATCCACTTCTGGTCGCCCAGCTCCGCGGTCGCCGCAATCGCCGTGTCGCGATACCCCAGTTGCCAGGCCCCATCCAGTGACAGGTGCTGCGCCCCCGCCCGCGCATCCACATAGAACGGCTGCCACAGCGGAGCAACCTTCGCCTCATCCGCCCTTGCCGCCAGTTGCAACCCGCCCAAAATCAAAACCGCCAATACCGCCGCTCGCGCAACCAAGGTCTTCATCTTCGCTCTCCGTCTAAATCCGCTCAATGCCTCATCCAAGCCAACCTGAACGCGCGATCCGTTCCCGTAGCGCTAAAAAGATTGAAAAGGATGCCGCCGGCCATTCTACATCCACCCCTCCCGCCTCGAATATGCGCTTCGCCGCCCGCACGCCCGCTGCTACAATCGACCAAAATCCTTTCGTCCCCCAGGGACCCTATGAACGACCGTCAGTGGAACACGCTCGTCTCCGTAGTGCGCGGCGAGGCCGTCGCTCCCATCCCCACCGCCTTCATCGTCGATAGTCCCTGGCTCCCCAACTGGGCCGGCCACACCATCCTCGATTACTTCACCTCAGACGACCTCTTCCTCAACTCCAACCTCCAGGCCATCCGCACCTTCCCCACCGCCATCTTCCTTCCCGGCTTCTGGTCCGAGTACGGCATGTGCACCGAACCCTCCGCCTTTGGAGCCGTCTCCCTCTGGGGCGAGAATGAATTCCCCTTCGCCCAGAAAGTGCTCCTCTCTCCCACTGAAGTCGAGCGCCTTCAAACTCCCAACCCGCGCCGCAACGGCCTGCTCCCCTTCGTCCTCAAGCGCCTCCAACACCTTCAGCCGCGGATTGAGGCCGCCGGCCACAAAATCCGTTTCGCCGTCGCCCGCGGCCCGCTCAACATCGCCTCCTTCCTCATTGGGACTACAGAATTCATGGAGGCGCTCCACACGCACCCCGAGCTGATGCATCGCCTGCTTGAAATTGTCACGGATTTCCTCGTCGATTGGATCGCCTGCCAGTGCGAAGCCTTCCCGTCCATCGACGGCATCTTCCTGCTCGACGACATCGTGGGATTCATGGGCCGCCGCGACTTTGAAACCTTCGGCCTGCCCTATCTTGCGCGCGCCTTCTCAGCCAACGTCACCGTCAAGTTCTTCCACAACGACGCACCTTGCAAAGCCAGCGCGCCCCTGCTCGCTCAGGCGGGAATCAATCTCCTCAACTTCGGCGTCCAGCACACTCTTACGGAAATGAAATTATGGACCGGTGGCAACATCGCCCTCATGGGCAACATCCCTCCGCGTGATGTCCTCGCCGAGGGCACGCCCGCCGACGTAACCCGCTCCGTCCGTGAAATGCTCAGCGCCCTCGACGACCGCTCCCGCCTCATCGTCTCCTGCGGCGGAGGCATGCCGCCCCACGCGCCCACCGCAAACATTCAGGCCCTCATCTCCGCCGTGGAAGAAATCACCAGCTAGCCCACTAATCCACCCGGATCTGCACCTTCAGGCTTTGCGATTTATCCGCCGCCATGCGCAGCGCCTCCACGGCTTCGCCCAACCCAAACACCCCGCTCACAAATGGCTCCAGCTTCACCCGCCCCGCCGTCACCAGCCGGATCGCCTCGTCAAACACGTCCGCATACCGCATCGACCCCAGCAGGCAAATCTCCTTGATCATGATTTGGTTGACCGGGATCGGAATATCCTCCGCGCCCAGCGTCCCAATCTGCACGATCGTTCCGCCCTTCCGCACCAGGTCAAACGCCCCACGCAGCGCCAGCGGCGACCCCGACGCCTCAAACACCACGTCAAACCCGTCGCCCGTCAACTCCGCCACACGCGCTTTCACATCCTTCGCCGCCGGATCCAGCGCCGCATCCGCGCCCATCTCCAGCGCCTTCGCGCGCCGCTCCGCCACCACGTCGCTCACCGTCACAGGAACCCCGCCATATGCCCGCACCGTCGCCGCCGTCAGCAGCCCAATCGTCCCGGCTCCGGTCACTAGCACGCGCTTGCCGGCCACGCCGCCCGAGCGCTTCACCGCGTGCAGCGCCACCGCAAACGGCTCAATCATCGCCCCCAGTGCGTCACTCATCCCCTCCGGCAACACGTGGCACTGGTCCGCCCTCACCGTCACAAACTCCGCCAGCGCCCCATCCGTGGGCGGCGTCGTGCTCGCGCTCCCCAGCATAATCGTCTTGCCGCAAAGGTTTAGTCTTCCGCTCTTGCAGTACGAGCAAAACCCGCACGCCCGCGCCGGATTCGCGGTCACCCGCTGGCCAACCTTCACCGTCTCCACGCCCTCGCCCACTGCCGCCACTTCCGCCGCCAACTCGTGCCCCAGCACAAACGGCCGGTCCGGCACAAACGCCGCGCAGTAGCCATGCTCGTAATAGTGCAAGTCTGACCCGCAAATCCCCACCCGCCGCGTCCGCAGCAGCACCATCCCCGCTTTCAGCTCCGGCTGCCGCCACGCCTCTACCCGCAGATCCTTCGCCCCGTGCAACACGCCCGCCCGCATCGTTGTCGTCATCTCTCGCCCACCTGTCCCGTCTCACAGCGCACTGCCGCGTCCTCTTCTGTTTGCTGACCCATTCTACCTGCGCCTCCACTGCCCTCATCCAATTATCCTTGGAATGTGACCGCACCCCCATCCGCCCCCGTCAAGTCTCCGCGCCGCAGGCCCTCGTTCCGAAGCATCGCCCTTTGGTTCGCTGTCGCCCTCGCGTCTCTCTGGCTGCTTGCCGCCCTCACTCTCGTCGCTCTCCGCTTCATTGACCCGCCCACCACCGCCGTTCAAGTCCAGCGCCGGTTCCAGGCCTGGGTCCACCACAAGCCCTATGCCAAGCGCTGCACATTCGTCCCCCTCAGCCAGATCTCGCCCGACTTTCAGCACGCTGTCATCGCCGCTGAAGACGGCCGCTTCTATCTGCACCATGGCTTCGATTGGCAGCAGATCCAGATCGATGCGCAAGAAGACATGGAGGGAGGCCGCGTCCGCGGAGCCTCCACCCTCACCCAGCAACTCGTCAAAAATCTCCTCTTCGGAACCGGCCGCTCCTTCCTCCGCAAAGGCGCCGAGTTCACCCTCGTCCCCGTCGCCGAACTCGTCCTCGGCAAGCAGCGCATTTTAGAGCTTTATCTCAACGTGGTGGAATGGGGCCCCGGCATCTACGGCGCTGAGGCCGCATCCCACGCCTGGTACGCAACCTCCGCCCGCAGCCTTGGCCGCGAGCCTGCCGCACGCCTCGCCGCCATTCTGCCCGCCCCCCTCAAACGCAAACCCGAGCGCATGAACCACTACGCCGGCATCATCCTCGACCGCATGCGCATGATGGGTTGGTAGTCCCGCCCGACAATCATCCAGACCGCCAAGGCGCCTTCCGGAACCGAGGGAGCAACCCTTGAACCGGAACGCGCTGACGCGGGATACCCACAAAGTGGGTCCAGGCCTATGAATGCCTCTCCTCCAACCGGGATTCCCCTCACCGCCAGGCAAGCCGTGCACCGTTGCCGTCCAGCCAACCCTCCGCATCGGATGGTCGCCGCCAGGTGACCCCGCGAAGAGTATCCCCCCGCCAGAAGTTAGTGAGAGAATGCTAAAAAAGGTAACTCCCATGAGCAACCCCGAACCGTCCGGATACGACGCAGCGCAAAATACGCGCGAAAGCGACGACCTTGGCCGCTGGCGCTTTGCTTCTGAAATTGCCGATGTCATCCGCTCAACGCCCCCTGAATGGTCAGCCCGCATCGGCATCTTCGGCAAGTGGGGCGAAGGCAAAAGCACCATCCTCCACTTCCTCGAAGAGATGCTCAAACCGGAAGGCAACATCGCCTTCTATTTCAATCCCTGGGCAATTCAGGATCTGGACGAACTGTGGGCCGAGTTCGGCAAGCGCCTCGTTGAAGCGCTGGTGACTTTAGACCTCGTCGCCGAATCCGCTCTCAGAGCGGCCGCCCGCAAAGTCCAGACCGAGCAAGCCTCGGCAGAGTTAAGCGAGATGGGCGACGGGCTTGCGGACCTGTTCGGAAGAGGAAGGATTCATAAGAACGTACTCGGCATCGTAGGCGAATGGCTGAGGCCGGATGGAGAACAAGTTGCAAAGATTCGCCGGCTCCTCGGCAATCAAAGAGTGATCGTATTCATCGACGACCTTGACCGCGCAAACCCTGAGCTGCTGCCAAAGCTTCTGTTGTCGCTGCGCGAGCTGCTTGACCTTCCGGGCTTCACCTTCGTACTGGCATTCGATAACGAGATCGTCAGCACCGGACTCGCCAATACCAACAAGGCATGGCGAGACGGAGCCAACTTCCTTGATAAGATTCTGGACTTCCACTACTTCCTGCCCCCGGTCTCAAAGTCAGGCAAGCGGCTGCTTCTCAAAAACATGCTCGACCGCTACTGCAGGTTCGTGCCTGAGAGTTCGATTGATCCCATCGAGAGCCTCCTGCCCAGCAATCCCCGCAAGCTCAAGATGCTGGTGCGTGGCCTGATTGCCCTGCAGCCCCAGCTCGCGCGCCATGGCGATGACGAGATCAACTGGGTCGAGATCTGGCTCGCCGAGATGGTCCGCCAGGAGTCGCACACCCTGTTCGTCCGCCTGCTCGAGGGCGACACGTTAGACCGGCTTGTCGGGGCCGGCTACAAACTGCGAAACGCGGAGTCGAAGAACAGCCGCGGCGACGAACCCGCGAACGAGAACGCCGACCTTGCCCGTCTCATCGACGATGTCGGCGGAATCAGCAAGCAGAACGCTGAGCGCCTCATCGAGCTTCTCAATGCCACGAGAACGCTGGCAGGCATCCATCTGGCTTATAACTTTAGATTCGCCCTTCGCCCGGAAGCTCTTACCTGGAAAGAGTTCTACGCGCTCCTCGCGCTGTGGAAAGAGAACCAGGCCCCGGAAACCATCTCTGCCTGGATCGCAGCCCACTCCCTCGCCCAGTCGATCGATCGAGCAGACATTGAGAGAGACCTGTTTGAGACGCTTCTCAACGCCAGGCACAACATCGCATCCGAAGCAGCAGAGGCGCTCACCATCAAGGAAAACAAAGCCCTTTGCGACGAGGCCGAAACACTGCTCAAGATGACCGGGCAGTTCCTCAGCTTGCCAGAGACAATTACCGCCGAGCGGTTCGGTAAGCTCTACGAAAAGTCTGTCTACTGGATTGCCTTCCGGCCCAACCCGGCCGACGCAGCCCTTCGTGCGGCCGAGCAGGAGCTGATCTATACCGTCCTGAAAAATCCCAGTGGCCAGGCTCCGGGAATGCTTGAAGCCCTCAAACCATGGGGCGATTGGGCGCTCCCCTCCGACGATGCGGAGTCCGCCCGAATGAAGAAACAGATCCGGGACAAGTGCGTGACTCTGCTGTTGCCCAGCGTCGAAGAAGACTTCGCTGACTACCTCGCGCGCCCGGAGAGCATTCGCCTTCTCTGTAGCCCCGCAGGCCGCGAGTCATTCCGTTACGTTCTCTTCAACCCAAGCCGAATCCCCTGGGCAAAGACGATTAGAAAGGCTCTTCTCAAAGCATTTAGAAATGCGAAAAACGACCTCAACGACTACGAAAAGGCCAACGATTTGCTACAGGCGCTGGTTGACGCCTATCAGGGCCGGTCACCCTGCGTCACCTCCCATGCCGCCGAACTCATCGTTGCCGATCAGGAGATGACCGCCGCCCTGTGGCGCGGCGCCGTATCCAGAAGCATCCAGACTCGAATGCTCAAGGTTTACCTCAATAAGCGAAAGATCCTCATGCGGCTCGGGGCGCGAGAAGAGGACCTTCCTCTCACCAATGCGCTCGCCAAGGCAGACGAATTGGAGCAGGTAAGTCGTGACACCTACGCCAGTTGAAGAGGCGCCGGATATTCCGGACTGAGCGCTGGGCTGCGCTCAGTTACTTATCGGAGACCAGCCGCTGCTCCGTGTCGCCGAAGAAATTGTGCGCTTCCACAAGCTCGATCAGGTGCGCCCCGTCCTCCGAAAGAAAGTAACGCCTCTCCGCGGAAGATGCGCTGCCCTTGCCCGCGTTGCGTTCCTTCACCAGCAGAGTATTGCCCTGCCACTCGGCGGTGATGGCGATGTGTATTCCCCTTAGACGATGAAGCGTGTCCTCTTCGGTTAAACGGTTGCGTGCACGCGCCCGGCCGCTGCCTGCGCCGCCGCATCGCCATCGCTTCCCAGCAGATGGTTGATGATCAACATCTCCAGCTCTTCGTAATCGCGATCGGCCACCAATGCCGCCACTTCACTTTCACTCAGGCTGCGCGAGAGCGCCAGCAGCCGCCGAAACACGGTCAGGCTGTTCGACAGATGCTTCGATGCCACAGCTTGCCGCTGCGTCCGCATCGCCTTGATGTCCAGGCCGATGAACTCGCCCTTCTGGCCGTAGTTGTAGCGGTCCAGCAGGCGCACCTGGTTGAATGCCCTGCGCAAGTCCACCGCGCCAAACGTCTTGTCCTGGTCGAACTTCAATCCGTTCTGGTCATTCAGGTGGATCGTGAACAGCTTCTCAAACGACAAGGCGAAGCCGATCTCATCCGATGGATCCAGCCCTGCAAGAATCGCATGCGCGCTCTCAATGTTCAGGCCCACGCGCGCCGGGTCCTTGGTCCGATAAGCCAGCGCCACCGCGTGGCCGGTCGTGGGCAGGTAGGCGTGGTCCACCGGCTCGTTCGGCTTCGGCTCAATCGCAATACGGATCGACGGATGATACGCCAGCATGTCATCCACCGCCGCCACAATCCGGTCCACCGCAATCTTGCTGTCCTTCGACTCCCGAATGTACGTTCCCTCGCGAGCCAGCCACAGAACAATCAGCGGCGTGCCCAGAGCGTCGGCAATGTCGATCGAGCGCCGCGTGCGCACCTTGGCATACTCGCGCGCCTTTGCGTCGTTTGACGTGTAGCCCCCGTCGATGGTGCGTGGATCCTCCCAGAGACGCGGGGCAACAAACTCGGCCACCAGGCCCTCGCCGTCCAGAACGGTCTTCAGTTGCCGCGCCTTCTTCACAATCTCCTGATCGCTCAGTTGGTTCATGTCCGGTACAGCGTCGTCGTCGTGAAACTGCACGCCATCGAATCCAAGCGCCTTGTATTGCTTCAGCTTCTCCGCAAAGGGAATCGTCTCCCTCACGGTTGGGCCAAACGGATCAGCACCCTCGTGAATGTTCCATGGGCCAAACGAAAAACGGTAAATGCCAGGCATAGCGCCTCCTCTCTACGGGATTGATCCTACTCAAAGCCCCGGGCCGTTCACAGCGCGGCGATTTACGCGTTTTCATGAATGCTTTACGCAAACACCCGAGAGCCCGATTCGCTCGTGCGAGTCCAGGATTGAAGTTCGCTCAGGGATTGCTACGCGTACCGGGCCGCCGTTGACGCGCGATACCGGGCCGGAGACTGCCCGAACGCGCGACCGAACAGCGTCGTCATGTGCTGCACCGACGGAAAACCGGTCTCGGCCGCAACCTGTTTCAACGGCATATCCGTGTCAGAGATCAGTCGCCGCGCCCGTTCCAGTTGGAAGCGCCGCACGCCCGCCCGGACCGTGCAGCCCAGCGCATCTTTAAATCGCCGCTCCAGACTCGATCGCGAAACGCCAACGGCTTTCACGATTTCCGCCACCTTCATCCCGTGCGAGAAGTGCTGCGCGATGAAGGCCACTGCCTCCACCACTTTGGGATCGTCCGTCGCCAGCACCTCCGTCGAGCTGCGTGTGACCACCTCGATGGGATCAATCACAAATCGCCGGTCTCGCGGCTTGCCGCCCCGCCGACGCTCCATGATCTGGTCAAGCAGAGCCGCCGCCTCAAATCCCAGCCGCCTCGCCCCTTGCTCCACGCTGCTCAGCAGGGGACTGCTCAGCCGGCAAAGCAGCTCGTCGTTGTCCACGCCCACCACGGCCACATCCTGAGGAACCCGCAGCCCATGGGTTCGGCACGCCTCCAGCACTTGCCTGCCCCGGATATCGTTCGCCGCCATCAGCCCTACCGGCTTGGGCAGCTGCTTGAGCCACTCGCCCAGCGCGCGCTGCACCTGAACCCACTGCTGGCTTGACTGGTGCCGGCCGCGATAGATGTGGCAGTTCAGGTGCCGCGCCGCAAGATGCTTTTCAAATGCATCCTCCCGCTCGGCCGACCAGCCGTTCACCGGGCTGCGCGGGTAACCGCAATATGCGAAATGCCGAAACCCCCGCTCGATCAGATGGTCCGCCGCCAGAACGGCAATCGCATTGTTGTTCGTGTAGAAGTACGGAATCGACGAGGCCGGAGCATACCAGCCATAACCGCTGCCGAAGCCCACCGCCGGCAGTTGCGATTTCACAATCGCCGACGCCACATGCGGGTGATCGAAATCCGCAATCACCCCGTCGCCCTTCCAACTGTGCAGATCCGGCAGACGCTGATCCTTCAGCACATTTTCTTCAATATAGATATTCCACTTCAGCGATTGCTGCACAAACGCCGCCACCCCGCTCATCACCTTCAAATCGTAGGCCGATCGTGCATCGTAGATCAGGGCCACCTGCCGCAACCGCGTCCGCATCCGTTCAGTATCGCTGGCCGAATCCAATCTCACAATCGCGCCGGCCCCGCAATCCTTTCATCCCCAAGATCTCTCGCATCTCCGGTACCGGGACCCCCTCCATCGCCAGGTCATCCAATCCCCGTTCCCCGCTTCCCTGAGTCACGCGCACTCCACAGCACACAAAATTGCGAATAACACGCGCCTTTTCATCCACTTACCTCGGCATCCACCGCCATTTCAACGCCGTTTGCGCAAAACATGGTCAATTCAAAGCAAACCAACCCCCAATATGTCGAACCATGCAAGGTTCCGTTTCCTTAAATAGGGTCAATTCTAAGGTTCGTTTTGACACTTTTCACAACCATAGAAGCCAACCTTTGGCCACTAAACCGAACCTTACAGGCCAACCTTTTGCGCTGTTTCCGAACCTTGCAAGCGAACCTTTGCAACCAAAAGTTGACTACTCAGTACCCCCCCTGTTCCCGCCGGGGTCCCCGGCGACAGGTCTTCGTCGCTGGGGTGGCTGGGCCTTGCCCCTCCCGTCTATCCTGAACTCCAGCCCCCATGCCCACGCGCGCACGCCAATTCGATCTCATCGTCCTCGGCGCCGGAGCCGCCGGCCTCATGTGCGCCGCCCAGGCCGGCCAGCGCGGCCGCCGCGTTGTCCTGCTTGAACACAACGGCCAGCCCGGCCGCAAGATCCACATCTCCGGTGGAGGCCGATGCAACTTCACCAACCTCCACTGCACTCCGGCCAACTTCCTCTCCCGCAACCCTCACTTCGCCAAATCCGCTCTCGCCGCCTACCAGCCACGGCACTTCATTGAACTCGTCGACCGCTATCGCATCCCCTGGCACGAGAAGACCTTAGGCCAGCTCTTCTGCGACCGCTCGGCCCGTGACATCCTCGACATGCTGCTGGCCGAGTGCGAGACCGGGAAAGTTGAACTCATCCTTAGCGCCGCCGACATTGAGGTCGAGTCCGCCGCCGGGCTCTTCACCGTCTCCTCAACCGCCGGCGAATTCACGGCAGGCGCGCTCGTCGTCGCCACCGGCGGCCTCTCCATTCCAACCCTCGGCGCAACCGGACTAGGCTACAAAATCGCCCGCCAGTTCGGCCTTGGACTCGTTCCCACCCGCCCTGCCCTGGTTCCCTTGCTCCTCGGCGGCAATGAGGCCGGCTGGACTGAATTGGCCGGCGTCTCCGCCGAGGTGGAGGCATGGGCCGAGCCCGGCCCGAGCGCCAAAGCCAGGCACCGCTTCCGTGAGAAGATGCTCTTTACCCACCGCGGCCTCAGCGGCCCCGCCATTCTTCAAGCCTCATCCTATTGGCAAGCAGGTGAAGAACTTACACTCGATTTTGCGCCCGGCAAGAAGCTGCTCGCGCCGCTCCTTCAGGCTGCCGCCCGGGCAACTCCGCGGCGCGACCGGGCTGCGCTCACGCAGGCGCTTCATGAGGTCTTGCCGCAGCGGCTGGCCGCCTTTCTGGCCGACGCCGGCGCGCCCCGGGGTTGGTCCAACGCCGCACTTGAGGCCTGCGAGAGCCAGTTCCACCGCTGGCCGCTGCACCCTGCGGGCACTGAGGGTTTCAGCAAAGCTGAAGTCACCGCCGGGGGCGTCGACACAGATGCTGTGTACGCAAAAACTCTCGAGGCGCGCGGCGTCTCGGGTCTCTTTTTCATCGGAGAAGTGGTGGATGTAACCGGCCACCTGGGCGGGTTCAACTTCCAGTGGGCGTGGGCTTCAGCGGTTGCCGCGGCCCGGGCGGTTTAAGCCGCGGGACCGCCCCCCGGATTGCGCCCCGCCACAACCGTTGAAGTCAGCGGCCGTATCGGAACCGGCTGTGGGGCCGCGGCCTGGTGCATGGTGACAATAATCGCCAGTGCCGGTTTTTTGCCCGCGCAGTGGTACGAGTGGGCCGTTGAAGCGTCAAAATAAACCGCGTCTCCCGCCTCCAGCCTGCTCTTCTGGTCGCCATGCTGAAAGTCCAGCTCGCCCTCAAGAATGTAGAGAAACTCGAATCCCGGATGCAGGTGCGCCTTGGGGTCCATCTCTTTGGTCAGCGGCAAAAACTCGGCAAAATACGGGTCCATCGCCCGGTCGGGAACCATGTAGCCCAGGCTCTCAAAAAAATAAGTCGGCGGCTCCACTCCCGTCTGCGGCAGCCTCACCCGCTCCTTCCGGCGGTGAACTTTAAAGATCGATTGCGGTTCAGTTTCAAAAAAAAACGAAAGATCTTTTGAAAAAACCATAGCAATCCGCGCCAGGTTCCGCAGCGTAGGAACTACCCGGCCGGTCTCCAACTGGGACAGGAAACTGGCGGAAAGGCCGGTGTGCTTTCCCAGTTCCACCAGGCCCATGGATTTCTTGAGGCGCAGGCGCTTGATGCGTTCGCCGATGTGTTTTTCGGCGATAAACCTCTCCGCGGTTTCCGGGTCGATCTGATTTTTTTGCATCTCATCGATTCGAGCCAACGCTTTTTCAGTCATGAGCTACTCCTGCCTGCGAGTGTTGATTTTGGCCGCACAGAACGCTGATTTGTTGCGCACATGAAAAACTATTCTCATGCTACCAAATTCAGATTCGGCTGTCAGGAGATTTTTTTCGCCAGAACCAAGAACCTGCCTGCACTGTGGAAAGCGGCTCGATGGCGGTGGAATTGCACTCAAATTCATTTTCCGCTAAATCCCTAATTTGTCTGCAAAACGCCTGACCCCAAGGCGCGTTATCCTGAACAGTCCGGCCGCGCATGCATTCTTCCGGCCCGCCAAGGAAACCTATGTCTGACAATCTCACGAATACCAATCCATCTGCCGCGCCAGCGGCGTCTGCCGCACCGCAGGGGTCTCCTGTGGCTACGATTGCCACGCTTGGGCAGCATGAGGGCCAGTCCGTGACGCTGCGCGGATGGCTTTATAACCTGCGGGAAAGCGGCAAGCTGCTGTTCCCGATCTTTCGGGACGGAACCGGAACCGTGCAGGGCGTGGCCCATGTGAAGAGTGTTTCGCCCGAGGTTTTTGAAGCACTCAAAGGACTTACGCAGGAGTCCTCGGTAATTGTGACCGGCAAAGTTCGGGCCGATAAGCGGGCGCCGGGGGGATTTGAGCTGGACGTGGAAGGGCTTGAGGTGGTGCAGCGGGTACCTGAGTCGAACCCTTATCCGATTACGCCTAAAGAACATGGTGTTGATTTTTTAATGGAACACCGGCACTTGTGGGTTCGGTCGCCGCGGCAGTCTGCGATTTTGCGGATACGGGCGGAGATTATGCGGGCGGCGGCGGAATATTTTGACACGAATGGATTTATCCGCACCGATCCGCCGATTTTGACGCCGGCGGCGTGCGAGGGGACTTCAACTTTGTTCCCGGTGGACTATTTTGGGGACCCGGCATTTTTGACGCAGAGCGGGCAGCTTTATATTGAATCCACGGCGCTGGCTCTGGGCAAGGTTTACAGTTTTGGGCCGACGTTCAGGGCGGAGAAGTCAAAGACTCGCAGGCACTTAACCGAGTTCTGGATGATTGAGCCGGAGGTGGCTTACTGCGACCTGGATGGGTTGCTGGAGATCGCGGAGAACTTCTTGTCGCACATTGTTCAGTCGGTGCTGAAGAACCGGGCACCGGAGTTGACGGTGATCGGGCGGGACCCGGCGAAACTGGAGGCGATTGCGCCGCCGTTTCCGCGGCTGCGGTATGACGTGGCGGCGGAGATGCTGAACCAGGCTTTCAAGGATGGGAAGCTGGAAGCGCCGTTTGAGTATGGCAACGATTTCGGGTCACCGGACGAGACATGGCTGAGTTCGCAGTTCGATAAGCCGGTGATGGTGCACCGGTATCCGGCGGATGTGAAGGCGTTTTATATGGAGCCCGATCCGGTGGATTCAAAGTATGCGCTGTGCGTGGATGTGCTTGCGCCAGAAGGATATGGGGAGATTATCGGGGGGTCGCAAAGGGTGTCGAGCTATGAGCTTTTGAGCAGCCGGATCGACCATCACAAGCTGCCGCGGGAGGCGTTTGAGTGGTACCTGGATCTGCGGCGGTATGGGAGTGTTCCGCACTCTGGATTCGGGATGGGGATTGAGCGGGCAGTGGCGTGGATCTGCGGTCTGGACCACGTGCGGGAGACGATTCCGTTTGCGCGGACGCTGCACCGGATCTATCCGTGACCCAGATGACCGTGGACAGATGACGGGTGACAGTCCGGGGAAAAGGGGGTTGCTGAGTAGTCAACTTTTGATTGCAAAGGTTGGCTTGTAAGGTTCGGAAAGAGCGCGAAAGGTTGGTCTGGATGGTTCGGTTTGGTGGCCAAAGGTTGGCTTCCATGGTTGTGAAAAATGTCATTCGGAACCATAGAATTGACCCTATTTAAGAAAACGGAACCTTGCATGGTTCGACATATTGGGGGTTGGTTTGCATGGAATTGAACCTTTTTTGCGCAAATGTGCTTAAAACGGGGTGGTTTAGCGGCGTAAGGCGTTGAAAAGGCTTGAGTTTTCTGGTTTTTGTTGACTGTGCGCGTTAGCGGAGTTAGCGGAGTTGGCGGGGTTAGCGGAGTTAGCGGGATTTGCGGGGTTGGCGGGGTTAGCGGGGTTAGCGGAGTTGGCGGGGTTAGCGGGGTTAGCGATTCAGCGAGTCAGCGGGGCGCGGGATCATGCGCTGGGGTGGAGGTCGAGGATTTTGCCGGGGTTCATCAGGTTTTGGGGGTCGAGGGACTGCTTGATGGCGCGCATGGCGGGGAGGGCGTCGGCGTGCTCTGACTCAAGATATTTCTTTTTTCCGAGTCCGATGCCGTGCTCGCCGGAGCAGGTTCCGCCCATGGCCAGGGCGCGCTGGACGAGGCGGTGGGCGAAGGCCTCGGCGGCGGCGAGCTCCTGATCGTTGGGGAGGCTGAGGACGTGGAAGTTTCCGTCGCCGACATGGCCGACGATAACGGCGGGGTAGGGCTCGCGGTCCAGCTCGGCACGGGTTTGGACGATGCACTCGGCGAGGCGGGAGATGGGGACGCAGACGTCAGAGATGGTGACGCGGGAGCCGGGGCGGAGGGCGCGGGCGGCGAAGTAGGCGTTGTGGCGGGCGTGCCAGAGGCGCTCGCGCTCGGCAGGACTGGTTTGGGTTTCAAAGCTGAGGCAGCCGTGGGCGAGGCAGAGTTCCTGGGCCATGGTGGCGGATTCAGTGACCTGGCTGACGCTGACGCCATGGAACTCAAAGAGGAGGGTGGGGCGCTCGGCAAGGGTGAGCTGGGAGTAGCTGTTGACGGCCTTGACCTGGTGGTCGTCAAGGAATTCGATGCGGGCGGGATGGACGCCGAGCTGGATGACCTCAATGACGGTGTCGACCGCCGACTGGATGGTGGGGAAAGCGGCGATGGCGACGGAGACGGCTTCAGGCTGGGGGTGGAGGCGGAGGGTGACCTCAGTGATGACGCCGAGGGTGCCTTCAGCGCCGACGAAGAGGCGGGTGAGGTCGTAACCGGCGGAGGATTTGCGGGCGCGGGTGCCGGTGTGGACGATGCTTCCGTCGGCGAGGACGACGGTGAGGGCGAGGACGTTTTCACGCATGGTGCCATAGCGGACGGCAGTGGTTCCGCTGGCGGCGGTGGAGGTCATGCCGCCGAGGGAGGCGTCTGCGCCGGGGTCGATGAAGAAGGTGAGGCCGGTGTTGTCGAGGGCTTTCTCGAGCTGGGCGCGGGTGACGCCGGCTTCGACGGTGGCATCCATGTCTTCAGGGCTGACGCGGAGGATGCGGTTCATGCGCATCATGTCAAGGCAGATGCCGCCATGGACGGCCTGGAGGTGGCCTTCAAGGGAGGTTCCGGCGCCGAAGGGGATGACGGGGAGGCGATGGGCGGCGGCGATGCGGACGATGGCGGCAACTTCGCCGGTGGACTGGGGGAAGCAGACGAGATCGGGCGGGGCGGCGGGGAGGGTGTCTTCGCCGTGGCTGTGGTGGTCGCGGATGGCCTGGGCCGAGGTGACACGATCCTGGAGGAAGAGCTTGAGTTCGGCGAGGGCCTGGTGGATGGCTGCGGGGGCGGGAGCGGCGGTGCGCTGCTGGGTGGGGATTTCCATTTCGCTTTACCTGCTGATGTTAATTTACGGCGAGGATGCCGGGTGGGGATGGGTGGGCGGAGGCTGGGGCCCCTTGCAGGTGGCCGGGGTTGATTGGGGTTGGCGGGACGCGGGGGTGGTGGGGAGATTACCCGTTATAACAAGTTTTTTGCGGGAGGGGGAATCGTGAGGGGGGCGGGGGGAATCAAAGAAGGGAATGGAATCTTGATTGAGGAGCTTTAATCGATGGCATTATCTGCCCTTGAAGTGAGGACGTTGAAGCAGGCGCCGGCCGTGGAGGGGGTGTTGCCGGTTTTCCATGAGCGCTGGAGCGCGCGGGCGTTTGCGGACCGGGAAGTGAGCGCGGAGGATCTGAAGAAGGTGTTTGAGGCGGCGCGGTGGGCGGCCTCGTCAAACAACGAGCAGCCGTGGCGGTTTGTGGTGGGGACACGCGGGACGGAGACGCACGCGAAGATTTTTGAGACGCTGATGGGATTTAATCGGGGTTGGGCGGGCGAGGCGCCGGTGTTGATTGTGGGCGCGGCGCACACGAAGTTCAGCCACGGCGGGAAGCCGAACGGGTATGCGCTGTTTGACCTGGGGGCGGCGAGCTCGTATCTGACGCTGCAAGCGGCGGCGCTGGGGATGACGACACACCAGATGGGCGGGTTTGACCACGAGGCGGCACGGAAGACGCTGGCGATTCCGGAGGAGTATGCGCTGGGGACGGTGATTGCGCTGGGGTACCAGGGGGAGCCGGCGACGCTGAGCACGGAAGCGCTGCTGGAGCGGGAGGTGGCTCCGCGGACGCGGAAGGCGCTGGAGGAGCTGGTGTTTGGGGCGTGGCCACCTGCGGTGGGGCCAATGGCCTTCGGCGGGTAGTGCCGGGATTCGTGGTTTTCCGGCGGCCAGGATAGGGTGGGGAGAGTGGAGAAAGCTTGACCAAGCAGAGACCAACACGGCAGGGCGGGCCAGGACAACGGGCAGCGGGGCGGAGGACGGTTGGGAACCAGGCGCGCGAGTACCTGCCGCGCGGGCACCGGGCGAGCGGGCGGCGGACGAGATGGCGGCTGAGTTGGCCTGTCAGGATGGCGATGGGAGCGGTTGCGGCGGTGGTGATTGTGCTGACGTGGGCGGCGCTGGAGCGGCAGTTTGCGCCTGCGGGGAATACCGAGCGGACGCGGTTTGACGCGATTGTGGTGCTGGGGACGCCGGCGGATGCGGACGGGAATCCGACGCCGTGGCAACTGGCGCGGGTGAACGAAGCGGTTCGGGAGTATGAGCGGGGGATTGCGCCGCGGCTGATTTTGAGCGGGGGCGCCGCGCACAACCGGTTTGTGGAAGCGGCGGTGATGGCGCGGGTGGCCAAGGCGGAGGGGATTCCGGATTCGGCGATTTTTGAGGAACCGCGGGCGATGGACACGATCCAGAACGCCTGCTTTGCGGTGGGAATGATGAAGGCGCACGGATGGAGTTCGGCGGAGGTGATTTCAGAGGACGGGCACCTGCGGCGGGCGGGTCTGATTCTGAGCCGGGAGCCGATTGAGTGGCGAGCGCACGCGGCACCGTTGCTGCGGCCGCGCGGGACGCTTTCGCAGGCGGAGTTTACGGCAGAGGAGACGCTGAAGACGGCGCGGTACCTGGTTTGGACGCGGCAGAACGAGCGCTGCGAGCCGTGAGCGGGGGGAAATGGCGGGTTGGACGCATTGTCCCTAGCTGGCGTGGTCCTGTAAGCTGATAGGCGATGCGCACTTCAGTAAGAAATCTCGCTTTTTTGGTTGCCACGGCAGCGCTGGCTCTCAGCGCCGGACAGAATGCCCAGGCACAGAGCACAGCCAGCCCGACGGCCGGCAATGGGACTTACATTGCTTCCGATCCGCTGGCGAACGTGCACTATAACAACCGCTATGACATTTCGCTGGGGATGGCATACGACCATATGAAGGCGGGGCCGAATCTGCTTCAGGGGTCGAACCTGGGCGGGCTGGACCTGAGCGGGTCGTTCTGGCTGACGAAGCGCTGGGGCCTTGAGGGTTCAGGACGGATGTATGTGGGCACGAGCGGTGCAGCGCCGAACGTGTACGACATTCGCGGGCCTTTTGTGAGCGAGACGTTTTTCACGGCCGGCCCGGAGTGGCTGGGACCGCACAACAAGCATGGGGCGCTGATTGCGCACGTGCTGGCGGGCGGGGTGTATGGCAAGTTCCAGCAAGATTTGCTGGGGTATTCGCCTTCGGTGGTGGGGTTCTATAACGACCAGATTTCGCCGGCGGTGATCATGGGCGGTCACTTTGACCTGAACCGGAATGATCGCTGGGTCTTCAGGGTGACGCCGGACGCGGTGCTAACGGATTATGGGACGAACTACGGGGCAAAGATCAAGCAGATGGACATCAACGCCGCGATCTCAGTGGGTTTGGAGTACAAGTTCAAGAAGAAGCGGTAACGACGGGGCCCGGGCGGAATGGGAGAGCCGGGCAGGACGTCAGGGAGCAAGCAAGAGACGCAGCGGCGCGGGGACGTGCTGCTGCGTTTTTGTTTTTGAGGGGCACGGGCAGGGATGAAGAGTCAGGTGTTTGACTTTTGTTGACAACAAAGAGGGATAGAGAGAAATGGCAGGGGAGCCAGTTTCATCTGTGTGTGGTATTCTCCCCGGTTCGGTAGCAAGCTATAGAGCAGTGCCACCGGAGAAAATGCTGTACCGGATTGCGAAACCGGCCCATGGGCGGGCAAAGCCGGACAGAGATGGAATTGAGGACGGAATTCTATGGATATGAAGGAAACATTGGCGGTATTGCTTGCGGGCGGGCAGGGCGAACGGCTTTTTCCGCTGACGCGGGACCGGGCGAAGCCGGCAGTGCCGTTTGGCGGCCATTACCGCATTATCGACATCACGCTTTCAAACTGCATCAACAGCGGGCTGCGGCGGGTTTATATTCTGACGCAGTACAAGGCACTGAGCCTGAACCGCCATATCCGCGAGGGATGGACGAGTGTAGTGGCGCAGGAGCTGGGGGAGTTTTTTGAGATCTTGCCGCCGATGCAGCGGACGGGGTCGGCGTGGTATATGGGCACAGCGGACGCGGTGTATCAGAATATTTATTCGATCGGCAGCGAACAGCCGAAGTACATGATTATTTTGAGCGGCGACCATATCTACAAGATGGACTATAGCCGGATGCTGGACTTCCACAAGCAGACGAAGGCGGAGGTGACGCTGGCGACGCTGCCGATTTCGCCCGACGAGGTGAAGCAGTTTGGGGTTGTGGAGGTGGGCAAGACGGGCGAGGTTCTGGGCTTTCAGGAGAAGCCGGCCACGACGACGGTGCGGTCGCCTGGAAATCCGAATGCGGTGGACGCGTCGATGGGCGTTTACATCTTCAACACCGAGGTTCTGCTGAAGGCGCTGATTGCCGACGCGGAAGACCCGGACTCGAAGCACGACTTTGGGCACAACATTCTGCCGAATTTGCTGGGCAAGAAGAAGATGATGGCGTACAGCTTTGTGGACGAGAACAAGCAGCAGGCTTTGTATTGGCGGGATGTGGGGACGATGGACTCCTACTATGACGCGAACATGGACCTGTGCTCGGTATCGCCGATCTTCAACCTGTACGACAAGACGTGGCCGATCCGGACGCGGGTGCGGCAGTATCCTCCGGCGAAGTTTGTGTTTGGGGAGCCGGGCCGCTCAGGCATGGCGGTGAACTCAGTGATCACGGCGGGCGTGATTATCTCAGGCGCGCAGGTTTCAAATTGCGTACTGTCACAGGATGTGCGCGTGAACTCGTACTCGAACGTGGACGCGAGCATTATTTTTTCGCACGTGAATATCGGTCGGCATTGCCGGATACGGCGGGCGATTATCGATCGCGATGTGCATATACCGGAGGGGACGGTGATTGGGTACGATCCGGTGGAGGACAAGCGGCGGTATTTTGTGACGCCCTCAGGGCTGACGATTGTGACGCGCGAGGCTTCGCTGTTTGAGAATCCGGTGGAGCCGGAGTTTCTGCAGCGGTATTGAGGCGGCGGAGTTCCGGACAATGGGCTTTCGAGGTGCCCCCACCCATCCGCAAAAACGCGGATGGATGGGGCACGGGGCTTTAGGAAAGCGGCTTTTGCGGTGTAAGTTTGTGCTATGACGGGTCGGGAACGGGCGCTGGCGGCGATGGCCGGGGAGAAGGCGGACCGGCTGGCGCTGATGCCGATCACGATGATGTTTGCGGCGGACGTGCTGGGCGTGAAGTACGGAAGCTATGCGCGCGACTACCGGGTGATGGTGGATGCGCAGGTGAAGACGGCGGAGCGGTTCGGGTTTGACCACGTGTCGACGATTGGGCCGCCGGGACCGGAAGCCGCAGACCTGGGAGCAAAGATTCAATGGTATGAGGATCAGCCTCCGGCGATGGTGGAGGCGGAGAGCCTGTTTGCCGAAAAATCTGCTTTTGCCGCGGCGCAGAAGCGGGGCCACGTTCACGGCGAGCGGGTGGAGAACCGCGTGCGGGCTCTGGAGCTGCTGCGGGAGCGGGTGGGGGCTGAACTGCTGATTGAAGGATGGCTTTCAGGGCCTTGCGCGGAGGCGGCGGATTTGCGCGGGATCAACCGGCTGATGCTGGATTTTGCGGACGATCCGGAGTTTGTGCGGGAGCTGTTCGAGTTCACGCTGGAGGGGGCGATCCGGTTTGCGAAGGTGCAGATGGATGCGGGGGCGGACGTGGTGGGGGTGGGCGACGCGGCGGCGTCGCTGCTGGGGCCGCGGATTTACAGGGAGTTTGTTTGGCCGTGGGAGAAGCGGCTGGTGGAGGCGATCCATGCGATGGGCGGGCGAGCAAGGCTGCATATCTGCGGAAGCACGCAGAAGATTCTGAGCGGGATGGGCGCGCTGGGATGCGATCTGGTGGACATTGATTTTCCGGTGGGGCTGGATTTGGCGCGGGCGCAGCTGGGGACGCGGCAGGCGATTGCGGGGAATCTGGACCCGGTGAGGGATGTGCGGAACGGGACGCCGGAGACGATTACAGGGGCGCTGGAAGGGCTGCGGGCGAAGGCGGGGGCGGGGTGGATTGTGGCTCCGGGGTGCGAGGTGGTGCGGGATACGCCGCATGCGAATGTTTTGGCGATGCGGGATTTTACACGGGGGTGCGGGGCGGGGTGAGCGGGCTGTTTGAGGCATGTGGGAAGGCGAAGGGTGCGCCATCCGCTTTGATCACCGGTCCCCAAGAGCAAGGAACCGGGGCACCCTCATCTGGGCTAAGAGCACTACCGAGACCGGGGCCACCCGGCAGGGTTGTGGGATGCCACCCATTCGCGGTGAAACTGCGGCACCCCAACCCAGAAGGGACGCGACGCCTGGACGAGTTTGCGATTCAGCAGGTCAGCAAGTCAGCTCCGCTTTCGCGGAGGCAGTAAGTCAGCGGGTTTGCGGCTGGGGTGAGGTGTGGTATCCCACCCATTCGCGATGAAACTGCGAATGGACGGGGCACGGAGTTTTGTTGGCGGGTCGAATGTGGCCGGTTGAGGCTCGTGGAATCCCATTGTCAGGCGGTGGGTGGGGCGATTTCGGGATAGAAGAGGCTGGCGGCGTTGTCAAAGAGGATGCGTTTGGCTAGCTCGACGGCTTCCTCTTCTTTGCAGAAACCTTCCTGGATTTTGGCGGCGAGGACTTTGGCGACGACGCGGCGGGCGATCTGGGCGTGGGCGTAGGCGAGCTCGGCGTAGAGGAAGTCGCCGCCGAAGGCGATGATTTTGTTGGAGGGGACGGTATCGAGGTATTCGCTGAGGGCGCGGGCAGAGGTGGTGGGGGAGATGATGTGGGCCCAGCAGAAGTCGACGTGGACGTGGGTGAAACATTTGATGAGCGCGCCCATCTCGGCGAGGTAGGGGTAGCCGAGGTGGAATAAGTCGAACTTGGTGTCTTGATAGAGGAAGAAGATGTTGATGAGCTGGGCGGGGTTGGTGTTGACGATGTTGTTGTAGTCGCCCTGGGCGATGCTGTTGAGGCCGGTGTGGATCTGGACCGGGACGCGGTGGGAGTTGGCCAGGCGCATGACATGGTGGAACATGTGGTCTTCCATGTTGCGGAAGGGGCGGTTGGTGAGTGAGTGGAAGCTCCAATCGGGGGCTTTGTCGACGGCGATCATGCGGGCAAAATCTGCTTCGGCGGCGGAGCGCTCGACCTCAGCAAAGTAGATGTTGCGGCGATAAGCCAGGAGGGTTTTGACGGCGGACATCTCAGCGGCGAGGGCCTCGTTGAAGCGGACTTCGCAGGCGGCCTCAAGCGTGGCGAGGCTGGTGATGGAGGAGTTGGTGAGCTGTTCAAGGCGGTGGATGTCAGCGCGGGACTGGGGGACGACGAAGTCGTCGAACTCGCGGGCGATGACGTAGTTGTCGCGGTCAGGTTTGGAGGGGTGGACGTGGCGGTCATCCTGGACATAGAAGCGGATGCGGGCGCGGTCTTTGAGGACTTGTTTGTAGAGGCCGGGCTTGTTTTTGGCGCGGATGGCGGCATTGATGCCGGGGATGGTGGAGGCGGAGATTTCGTCGAAGCCGTAGATGTCGCGGATGGCGATGCGGAGGTTCTGGGCGTATCCGGTGAAGCGGGCGTACTTCCAGTAGGGCTCGACGGCGGCCCAGCGCCGGGCTTCAGGGGCGTTTTTGTTCATGGCGAGCTGGACGCCCTCGCGGGAGAGGCCGGCGTTGCCGAGGTCGCCAAGGGTGTAGTGGGAGAGCAGGTCAAAGAAGTCGATGTCGCGGGAGGTGCGGTCAGCCTCGTCGTAGATGTGCTCGTGGGAGTCGGCGATCCATAGCTTGCAGAAGGCGTCGAAGAGGGTGTTTTCCAGGGAGCCGGGGCTGGAGGCGGGGGAATCGGCAAAGCTGGCTGTGGATGCGAAGAAGGGGACGGCGGCTAGCAGGCGGGGGGCTTTGAGGAGGGTGCGGCGGGTGGGGTTCATGAGGTGGGGTGCTCCTTGGCAGGGCAATTCTACGCCACTTGCCACCTGCGGTGGGTCTGGCGGCCTGCGGCCACCTGCGGTGGGGCCAACTGCCTTCGGCCACCTGCGGTGGGGCTGGCGGCCTTCGGCGGGGAGAACCTGGATTCGTGGTGTCCCACCCATCCGCAAAGAACGCGGATGGATGGGGCACGGAGCATTCGTGGCAGGTCGAGAGGGGGAGAACTGAGGGTTGAGGTGTCCCAGCCACCTGCGGTGGGGCCAGTCGCCTTCGGCGGGAAGAGCGCATGGTTGTGGTATCTCCCCCGGTACGCAGGGGGTGGGGGCGAGTATTTAGTAACCTTTTGCAGGCTTGGCGGCTCTAACCAACACGCGCGCGGAGTACCGGCTTTCCGAAGGGCTGTTTTCCGGCTTCGCGGCGCAGTGGGAGGCGAGCGATGTTTTTTGATGAGGAAGTTTCGCGGGAGAGTGCGCGGGCGGAGAGAGTGGCGCGACTGGGACGGCGCGCGTTTATCTTTGGCGCGGCGGGGGCGGTGAGCGCGGGGGCGTTCTGGGGGCTGCGGCGGACGACGGTGGCGGCTGCGCGACCGTTGGCGGCGGATGAGGGTCCGGCGGTGGTGACGGTGGTGGAGTTTTCAGCGGCGGGCGAGAAGACGGGCACGGTGACGGTTCCGCGGGTGATGAAGACGGATGCGGAGTGGAAGCGGGAGCTGCCGGCGGCGTCGTATTGGGTGACGCGGCACGAGGATACGGAGAGGCCGTTCACGGGGGAGTTGTTGCATGTGGAAGAGCGGGGGATCTTCCGGTGCGTGTGCTGCGATCTGGCGCTGTTCAGTTGGGCGGCGAAGTTTGATTCGGGGACGGGATGGCCGAGCTTCTGGCAGCCGATTGCGGCGGAGAATGTGGTGGAGCGGGTGGACGGGAGCTTGATGGTGGTGAGGACTGCGGTGAGCTGCCGGTTGTGCGACGCGCACCTGGGGCACGTGTTCAACGACGGGCCTGCGCCGACGGGGATGCGGTATTGCATGAACTCGGTGGCGATGCGGTTTGTGAGGGTGAGCTAGAACCTCTGTGAGGTTTCCGCGTGGCAGTGAGCAGATGTTCCTTCTCGCGGAACATATCCAAAGAGCGGTAAAATACCCGAGTCCCCGCAATATTGCTGGCTCATAGGGGTGGCTTTCTACCCCGCTGAATGTTGTCGAGCCTTTCGAGGGCCATCTCTCCCTGTCTCACTAACTCAGTCGCCTGGGCTGAAAGACCTTCATGCATATTGCCGACTTGGTCCAGAATCTGCCCCCTCTGGGCGTTGGCTTGGCGGGATGAATCTTCGATCACAGAGGCCATCGAACCGACCGCCACTGAGAGGTTCTCAAGCGAATCGGCAATTTGGGAGCCCATTCGGTCCAGGGCGTTTGCTAGGCTTGTGAACCCAGCGACAAGGATTTGGTTTGTCTTGCGTTGTTCATAGATTGTCGCGAATTGGAAATTGCGTTGGGCGCTGCGAACAACTGCCCTCATTCGGGCGGCGGTATTGTTGCTGACACCCAACCTTGATACGGAGAAGGAGGTAAGGGGAAACGCGGGCGGTGTGCCAAGGTAGGCCGCAGACAGCTCGCCGTATCGAACAGACTTTTGATTCAAACGCCTTACGGCTTCGTCGAAATGACCGAGCGTCTTTGCTGCTCCTTCAATGGAATCCCAGAACGGCGCGAAAGCGCTCTCAGAAAAGTCGACCTCGGCCTGATCGAGCAGCGCCTCGGCGCGGCTTAGGCAGTTCGGCATCGATTCGAAAACCTCGAGCGATTGTCTGGCAACAGCGATCATCTGAGCACGCAGGTTCTCCTGTTCCGCTCTAAGCCGTTGATCTCGAGCGGTTTCCTCGCGCCCTTCCCGCAGCCTCACCTCTTCCTCCCGCTGCTTTGCACGGTAGAAGAGTATGAGGACAATGATGCCCGCGAAAACCACGAGCGCGAATATCTGCGGTCCCATGTATCCCTCCAATTGTCAGCACCTAGCCAGTGTCTTTGGAAATCTGCAAAGAATTATGTCATATGCGCTAGATCGGACAGAAACTCCATAGATGGCACTCAGGCCTTCGATGTCACCGTCGAGGCCAGAGGCGATCGCTCGCGAGAAGGAACTGAAGGGCTGGAAACGAGGAAAGAAGATCGCGCTGATTGAGGCGATGAACCCGGTCTGGGTGGACTTGAGCCGCGATTGGTACGACTATGAGCCTGCCGATTATTGCCGTGCGTTGGATCGAATGGAATCTTGAGAAGCAACCGCAGATCCTTCACTACGTTCAGGATGACACTGGTGTGGGGAGAGGATGATGGTGCCGAACGGGCATTGTGGCCGGTTTGTCGCCAATCCGGAAATTACCATTTAATCAACAGCTCCCGTGAAATGGTGAGCATCAGAGTTTTTCGCTTCGCGTTCAATCGCCAATGCGTGATTCGAGCGCCTTTAGACGCAATGCCCTGTGTCGGCTCGATGCGTGATCGTTCTTATCTGCCTCCGCGCGCGTCGAATAGTTCGGGGAACTGGGCTTGGAGGGCCTGGATTTTGGGGCGGTCGCAGACGAGGATGTAGGGGTTATCGGGGTTCTGGTCGGCGTAGTGCTGGTGGTATTGCTCGGCGTCGTAGAAGCCCTTGAGGGGCGTGACCTGGGTGACGATTTTGGCGGGGAAGACGCGGGCCTGGTCGAGCTGGGCGATGTAGGACTGGGCGATGCGGCGCTGGGACTCATCTGAATAAAAGATGGCGGAGCGGTAAGAGGTACCGACGTCAGGGCCCTGGCGGTTGAGCTGGGTGGGGTCGTGGGCGACGGAGAAGAAGAGGCGGAGGAGGGTTCCGTAGGTGATTTTGGAGGGGTCGTAGACGACGCGAACGGACTCGGCGTGGCCGGTGGTCTCGGTTGTGACCTGGTCGTAGGTGGCCCTGTTGGGGTCTCCGCCGGCGTAGCCGACGGTGGTGTCGAGGACGCCCTTGACGCGCTCGAAGACGGATTGGGTTCCCCAGAAGCAGCCTCCGGCGAAGACGGCGGTGGCGCGGGCGGGGGCTGGGGCGAGGGCGGCGTCGGCGGTGGGGGCAGGGATGGGGGTTCGGGTGGCGCCACGGCAACCGATGCAGAGGGTGGAGGCGGCGAGGAGGGCGAGGAAGGCGTTGCGCAGGGTGAGGGACATAGGGGAAGCTCCTGGGCCGGTTGAGGGCCTGTGTTGAATGAGATGCGGGGGGAGGGGAAAGGTTACCACCTGCCACCTGCGGTGGGGCCAACTGCCTTCGGCCACCTGGGGTGGGGCCGGCGGCCTTCGACGGGGGAGAACTGACGGTTGTGGTTTCCCACCCATGACGCAAAGAACGCGTCATGGATGGGGCACGGGGCTTTCGTGGCGGGGTGAGAGGGGAGAACTTAGGGTTGTGGTTTCCCCGGTCTCAGAATCGAGACCGGGGGCACCCAGCTGTTCCGGCGGGGTGAGAGGGGAGAACCGGCGGTTGTGGTGTCCCACCCATGCGAGAAGATGCCCTTGCATGGATGGGGCACGGGGCTTGAGTGGCAGGGTGAGAAGGGGAGAACTAGAGGTTGAGGCTTCCCAGGTCTCAGAAGCGAGACCTGGGGCACTCGCCACCTGCGGTGGGGCTGGCGGCCTTCGGCGTGGGAGAACTTGAGGATGTGGGTGGGAACCAAGTGGGGAAATCGCGCGTATTAGCAATCTATGCAATGCGTGGGTACATTAAGCTGGAGCGTGATGGGGCTGGCGGGAACGCCGCGGAGCCGATCCGCGGAGAAAAGCCAGTTTCCGGAGAAGCCGCAGGGGCCGTCTCGGCGTACGATGGAGGCGCCGGAGGTTGGCGTCCGGGTGCAGCCGGCTGGAGTGGCTGGGCGGCAATCACGCGTGGAGGTAAGTCTGCTGGAGACCGACTGGTCCCAAATCGTCCGCCGCTGCATGGACGGAGATACGGGCGCGTGGGCCGAGCTGGTCCGCACGCACCACAGGCGTGTGTACGGGCTTTGCTACCGGTTTACGGGGAATCCGACGGACTCAGAGGATCTGACGCAGGACGTGTTCCTGAAGATCTACTCGAATCTGGCCAGCTTTGACACGACGCGAGGGAGTTTGCAGGTTTGGATTACGACGCTGACGCGGAACCTGCTGGTGGACCACTTCAGGCGGACGCGGAACCTGCGGGCGACGGGCTCGCTGGACGACGGGTGGGAGAGCGCCGAAGAGCTGAAGCCGATTGACCGGCTGACCTCGAAGGGGCCTTCTCCGCACGAGTCGGCGGCGCAGAAGGAACTGGCCAAGATGGTGCAGGAGGCGCTGGCGCGGGTGAGCGTGGAGCTGCGCGAGGCGGTGATTTTGAGAGACCTGCAGGATATGGATTACAAGGAGATTGCCCAGGTGCTGGGAATTCCCGAGGGGACGGTCAAGTCCCGCATCAGCAGGGGGCGCGCGGAACTGGCGCGGCTGCTGGAACGTAATAAACGGGAGGTGATGTAAATGGCAGAGTACACGAACATTCCGAGCTCTCCGGCCTGCGGGCAGTGGGAGACACTTTTGGCGGAGGCGCTGGACGGGGCATTGAAGCCCGCGGACGAGGCGACCTTTACCGCACATATGGCCGTCTGCCCGGCCTGCACGGCGTTGTTTGAAGCCTCGCGCCAGGGGCGCGAATGGCTGGAGTTTCTTTCGCCCGAGCCGGAGGTACCGCTAGGGCTGCTGGACAAGATACTTGCGCAGACGGGTCCCGGGCAGGTGGCGGGATATGGGCTGGTGGCGGCGGGGGGCCACGTTGTGCCGATGACGCCGGCGTGGCAGAAGCCGGGATTCATGGGCAGCGTGCGGCGGTTTGCGGAGCCCAGGCTGCTGATGACGGCGGCGATGGCATTTTTCTCGATTGCGCTGACGCTGAACCTGACGGGCGTGAAGATTACGAGTTTGCGGCTTGCCGATCTGCGGCCGAGCACGGTGCGGTCGCTTGTGGAACGGCGGCTGACGATGGCGTCAACGCCGATTATTCGCTACTACGATCATCTTCGACTGGTGTATGAGGTGGAGTCGAAGATGCGGGAGCTGCGGCGCGGGACGTCAGGCGAGGGCGAAGGCGGCAGCATGGACCAGCAGCAGAAGGATGCGGCACCAACGGGGCCGGGCGAGAGCCAGAAGACGCCGAATCATAAGGATGGCGGGTCGAAAGTGGATCCTCCGCAACAGTCAGGGAATCCGGCGCTGGGGCCGGCTGGCACCGATCAACGGGAATTGATGGAAGCTTCTCTCAGGTTTCATGGGACAGACCGCGCACTCCGGCGGCTCCTCACAAGCACGACGGGAAAAGCAGAACGGGAAAGGAGCACAGTATGGACTGCGTAAATCACAGTGGTGTGCAGGCGACAGCGTTTTGCCAGAACTGCGGCAAGGCACTGTGCGGCGGGTGCGTGCGCAACGTGGCGGGAGGGCAGGTGCTGTGCGAGCCGTGCGCGGCGACGTGGCAGGCGTTTCAGCAGCCCTTTGTGCCGGCTCACGCGGGTGAGCCGAACCCTTCGGCGGCGGCGATCCTGGGTCTGATTCCGGGCGTGGGCGCGATGTATAACGGGCAGTTTTTCAAGGGGCTGATTCACGTAGTGATCTTTGCGGTGCTGATCAGCATCGCGGGCCACTACCCGATTTTTGTATTGTTTATTGCGGCGTGGGTTCTTTACCAGTCGTTCGAGGCCTTCCACACGGCGAAGGCGCGGCGCGACGGACAGCCGCTGCCTGATCCGCTGGGGCTGAACGAGGTGGGCAACTGGCTGAACCTGGGGGGGAAGGGGCAGTATCCTCCGCAGGGCGGGACGCCGCCAGCGCAGCCGGGAGCGGGGCCAGCGAGCGGCAGCACCACTCCGCCATATGCGGGGACGAGTCAGGCGCCGTATGGGCAGGCACCGTACCAGGCACCGTACCAGGGTTCCTATCCGGGTTCGTATCCGCCTCCTCCGCCACCGCCGCCGTATCCGCCGTATGGCGATCCGTCGATACCGCCGATTCCTCCGCCCCCGCCGTATGGCTGGAAGCGCAGGGAGCCGGTGGGCGCGGTGGTACTGATCGGGCTGGGGATGCTGTTTTTGCTGGGTCAGCTGGATATCTTCCACGGGCGGCTGATGGAGTTTGCGTGGCCGCTGCTGTTGATTGGTTTGGGCGTGTGGCTGATTGTTCGCCGTCTTGGAGAGTCGCAAGGAGGTTCAAAATGAGCCGTTATATTCTGATTCGCCGCCTGCGCGGGCCTGCATTTTTGCTTCTGGTTGGGGCGCTTGCGCTGCTGAACCAAGCTGACATTCTGAGCTGGGGGAAGAGCTGGCCATTCTTTCTGATTCTGGCGGGCGTGCTGGCGCTGGCCGAGCGGGCGGCACTGGCAGCGGAGGGGCCTGGGTACGGACAGACGCCGTATGCGGGAGCGCCTTATGCCGCACCGGCGGCCGGGCAGGCGCCGGAGACGACGGCGATTGTGCCGGCGCACGCGGAAGAGTATGAGCACGAACCAGAGGGAGGCCAGCGATGAGCAGCGTACCTCCGAACATGCCTCCGGGAGGCGGAGGACCGATTCCGCCCTATGATCCAAAGATGCAGTGGCGCATTTACCGGGAACAGCAGAAGGCCGCGTGGCGGGCGCAGCGGGACGCGTGGAAGGCGCAGCGCTATGCGATGAAGTCGAGTTACGTGGGGGCTTATGGGCCGCGGGTCCCTTCGGTTGTGGGTCCGATCATTCTGATCGGGGCCGGAGTGGTGGCGCTGCTGCTGCTGACCGGTCACATTAACGCTTCAGCGTTCTGGGGGTGGTATGGGCACTGGTGGCCGCTGCTGCTGATTGGGGCGGGACTGGCTCTGCTGGGCGAGTGGGCACTGGACGCGCGGCGAGAGACGCCGGTGCGGCGGGGCGGGAGCTTTGTGGGGATTCTGATTCTGCTGGCGCTGATTGGGATGGGCGCGGCGGGCTGGAACCACATGGGTCCGTGGTTTAACCAGTGGAACGGCGACGGCGACGACTTTTTCAATGCCTTCGGGATGCCGGAGCACGACAGCGACCAGCAAGTGCTGAATTCGGAGATTCCGGCGAATGCAGCGGTGGAGATCCAGAACCCGCGCGGGGATGTGAGCGTGACGGCGGGGGATGGGGCGAACATCGAGGTGCAGGCGCATGAAGTGGCGTATGCCAACTCCGACGGCGAAGCGAAGAAGATCTTCGGGGCCGAAGCGCCGGATGTGAAGGTGACAGGCAGCGCCGTGCTGGTGCAGTCGAAGAGCAACAACAGTGGGAAAGTGAATTTGACGATCACGGTTCCGAAGTCAGCGCGGGTGACGATCACGACGGGCAAGGGCGACGTGACGGCGGCCGGGCTGGGCGCGGGGATCAATGTGAACGCGCCGCATGGGGATGTACACCTGAGCGCGATTGCCGGGTCAATCAGCATGCACCTGTCAAACGACAAGCACGATTTTTCAGCACATGACGTGAGCGGCGACATTACGGCCGATGGGCACTGCAACGACCTGACACTCTCAGAGATCAAGGGCAAGGTAACGATCAACGGAGAGATCTTTGGGGAAGTTCACATGGAGAACGTGACCGGCGGGGTGCATCTGCATACGTCGGTGACGAACCTGGAAGTGGGCGGACTGCCGGGCGACCTGACGCTGAACTCCGACGACCTGCGGGTGACCGAGGCGAAGGGGCAGGTGAGGGTGACGACGCACGCCAAGGACGTGGACCTGAGCCAGATCTACGGCGACAGCTATGTGGAGAACCGCGACGGGCGGATCTCGGTTGAGCCGGCGGGGAATTTTGGCGTGGAAGCGAAGAACAGCAAGGGCGATGTGGAGGTGACACTGCCGCCGAGCGCTTCAGCGTCAGTGAATGCACACACGCATAACGGGGATATTGTTTCAGACTATCCGATGCCGACAACGGACGGGGAGAACAAGTCAGTGGCGTTTGTGGTGGGCAGTGGCGGGGCGCGGGTGGTGTTGAGCGCGGAGAACGGGGATGTGCGGATCAAGAAGGGGACGACGGGATTTCCGCCGACTCCTCCGAGCCCGCCGGCGCCGCCGGTGCTGAATGTTCCGCCGCTTCACCGGGTTCCGAACCTTGAGGGAACGCCGCACCTGAAGGCGCAGAAGACGCCGGAGCAGCCGGTTACGCAATAAGGACTGCAAGACAGAAGACAGGACGGGATCGGCGCAGGAGGGATTTACTTTCTGCGCCGATGCTGTTTTTGGGGTCCGAGAGGCGGCGGCGGCTTGCCGCAGAGGGGCGGCTTGGTTGTATTCTCCAGACTCGGGGGTCGTTAGAACATGATGCATGAAGCGGTGAAGGTGATTACTGTGGAGCGCGAGAGCGGGTCACAGGGTGGAGAGTTTGCGCGGGATCTGGCGGAGCGGCTTGGCTGGCGGCTGCTGGACCAGGAGCTGGTGAGCCGGGCGGCACGGCGGGCAGGCGTGACGCCGGAGATGGCGGCGAAGTTCGACGAACGGCTGGACCCGTGGTACTACCGCTATGGGAAGGCATTCTGGATGGATGCGGCGTTCTCAGCGGCGGGGATGACGGACGAGCAGGTATTTGACGCCGAGCGGATGCTCGGCCTGGTGCAGGAAGAGATCAGGCATGCGGCGACGGAAGGCAACTGCGTGCTGGTGGGCCGAGGGGCGGCGTGCGCGCTGGTGGGGCATCCGGGCTGCTTTCATGTTTTTGTGTACGCGACGGCGAAGGCCAAGCGGGATTGGTTTACGAAGACGTTCCCCGAGCAGGCGCACCAGGCCGACCATCTGCTGGCTTTGTTTGACAAGCGGCGGGCGGCGGCGATTCACAAGTGCTACGAGCAGGAGTGGAACGCGCGGGGGCATTATCACATGCTGGTGAACTCGGCGATTGGGACCGAGGGGATGATTGCTTCGGTGCAGGCGGCGGCGGGGTTGAGGGCTGGTTGAGCGGGGCGTCAATCAGACGGGGATGCGGGGGACGCGGGCGTTGATGCTGGTGAAGATCTCCCAGGGAATGGTGGCAACGGCCTGGGCGTGGTGGAAGGCGGTGATGGTTTCGCCGCCTTGAGAGCCGAGGAGGATGACTTCGTCGCCGGGCTGAACGCCGGGGATTTCAGTGACGTCGAGGACAGCCTGGTCCATGGAGATGCGGCCGACGAGGGGGGCGTGGACTCCGCGGACGAGCAGACTGAAGTTGTTGCCGAGGCGGCGGTCAAGGCCGTCAGCATAGCCCGCGGGGACGAGGGCGAGGCGCATGGGCTCGGTGGCGACGAAGGTTCCGTTGTAGCCGACGACTGCGCCGGCGGGGATTGCGCGGACGGTGGTGACGCGGGTTTTCCAGGTGAGGACGGGTTGCAGGCGGGCGCGGGCGGCGGCGAGCGTGGCCGGGGCCTGGCGTGCGAGTTCCGAGTCAAAGGACGGGTCGTAGGCGGGGACGAGGCCGTAGAGCGCGAGGCCGGGACGGAGCAGGGCTTTGAGTCCGTGGCGTGCGGCGAGGGCGGCGATGGGTTCAGCCTGGCCGGCGAGCAGGGCGGCGGAGTTGCCGACGTTGAGCCACTCGGCCCAGAGGCCTGCGGCGCTGAGCTGCTCGAGGACTTTGTCTAATTCCGCGAGTTGGGTTTCAGTGACTGCGCCATCGGCTTCATCAGCGGCGAAGAGGTGAGTCATGACGCCCTCGAGTTTGAGCGGCGAGCCGGCGCTGAGGCGGGTGAGGAGCGGCAGCAGCGCGGCGGGCGAGACGCCCTGACGGCTCATGCCGGTGTCAATTTCAAGATGGATGGGGACGGAGCCGGGGAGCAAGCCGGCGGCGCGAGCGGCGGATTCAAGCTCGTCGAGCTGCCAAGGTTCCCAAACGACGGCGGTGAGGCGGTGGGCGACGAGGGCAGGGCCCTGGCCGGGAAAGACGCCGCCGATGACGAGAATCTGCACGTGGGGCGCGAGGGCGCGGGCGGCTACGCCTTCTTCCACGCTGGTGACGCCGAGCCATTGGGCGCCGGCGCGGACGGCGGCGGGAGCGCAGAGACTGAGCGAGTGGCCGTAGGCGTCAGCCTTGACGATGGCGAGCAGATCGGCGTGCGGCGCGGCCAGGGCGGCGAGCAGGCGGAAGTTTTCTTCAAAGGCGCGGGTTGAGATCTCAACCCAGCAGGGGCGCGTTGGCATGGGGGTTTCCAAAGACTAGTTTATCGCGTGCAGGGGCCACCTGCGGTGGGGCCGGTGTTGTCGAGGTTGGTGGCATCTCACCCATCTGCGATGAAGCTGCAGATGGATGGGGCACGGAGCCACCTGCGGTGGGGCCGGTGTTGTCGAGGTTGGTGGCACATCGGAAGAGGAGAACTGAGGGTTTTGGTATCCCAGGTCCCAGGAGCGGGACCTGGGGCACGCGCGATTTGTGGTTGGTGGGCCGACAGGTTCAGGGGAGCAGAGCAAAGGCGACTACGGTTTCGCAGGGGTTGGAGAACTGGGTGAGGAGTTCCGCTTCCAGGTCGTGGGGGAGGGGCATTTCGCAGGCGGCGATTTCGGATTCGGAGGCGCCGATGAAGCAGAGTTCGCAATGGGCGAGGGCGGGTTGGTTGTCTGGGCCGGAGTCGACCTGGACGGGGGTGCCGAAGACGCGGCAGGTGATGGGGCGGGCGGCGTAGACATCGCACAGGCCGGTGGCGGGGTTAAGGACGGGGCAGGGGGCGTGGTTGGCGAAGTCTTCAAAGCGGGTCTGGTCGGCGTCAGACTGGCCGAGGATGCCGGTTTGGGGGTTGCCGGGGAAGTCGGGGCCGTGTTCTTGAATCCAGGCCTGGGCGCGGTTTTGGAGCGAGGCGGCGAGGGCGGGGGCTGAGGAGCGCAACTCGCTCATGGCGGCGCGGAGGCGGGCGGCGTCAAGGGGGCCGATGGCGAAGGCTCCGTGGCAGCACTGGGTACAGCCGGGGCGGCAGGCAAGCCAGTTCCCTGCCCTGCGGGCGGCGTCGGCGAGGGCGGCGTCCATGATCTGGATGAGTTGACGATCACCGGCGGGAAGCTGCATGAGGATCAGGATAGCGGGTTGAAGAGGGCCGGGGGCGACGGGACGGATATCGCGGCCGGGTGGATTTGGGGTTTCCCAGATCTAAAAGGCGAGGCCTGGGGCACCAAGGTTCATCGGCACGACTAGAAGATCACCCGGTCGCGGCTCGGAGACAAGTTTTGCTTGTGCGTTGATGCGCAGCGGCGGTAGTCTGCGCGCGGAGGACTTCCCCATGAGTGAAACAAGAGGCAACCTGATTCCCGCGCTGCGGTATCGCGACGCGGAGGCGGCGATTGAGTGGCTTTGCAGCGTATTGGGTTTTACGCGCCACGTGGTGTTTGCCGGAGAGAATGGGACGATCAACCACGCGGAGCTGAGGCTGGGCAACGGGATGATCATGCTGGGCTCAGTGAAAGACGACGAGTATGGGCGGGGGTTTACGCCGCCCAAGGAGTTGGGCGGGGTGGAGACGCGGAGCGTGTACATCGTGGTTGCGGACGCCGATGCGGTGCATGCCCGGGCGGTGGCGGCCGGGGCGGAGATTGTGCGGCCGCTGCAGGAGACGCACTATGGGAGCCGGGAGTTTGCCGTGAAGGACCCGGATGGGCATAGCTGGAGCGTGGGCACATACGATCCATGGCAGGCGCAGGGGTAAGGCGCGGGCCTTGCAGGGAAGGGCTTGCCCAGGGCTGCCGTTTTCGCTTGGGTTTCTATCTGCCAGGGTTATAGTCTGTGCTTAACCCTTTGGAGGCCCCCTTTGAAACCATCTCAGCTGCTTTGGACGTGTGCGCTTATAACTTTGGCTGTTTCCCCGGTATTTGCGCAGCAGGACCGTTTGCTGGTGGCCGAGAAGGGGGAGATGCGGCTATCGATCTTCGATCCGGCAGGGGGGATTCTGCTGGGCGCAGTTCCGGAGGGCGGGACCACCGGGCACGAGGTGGTGGGGTCGCCGGACGGCAAGCTGGCGTATGTGCCGATCTATGGCGACTCGGGCGTGGGGAGGCCGGGAACGGACGGGTCAAACATGGTGGTAATTGACCTGGCGACGGCCAAGGTGGTGGGCAACGTGGATTTCGGGCATGGGATTCGACCGCATTGCCCGGTGTTCGGGCCGGTGGACGGGTTGCTGTATGTGACCACGGAGCTGGACAAGACAGTAACGATCATTGACCCGAAGACGCTGAAGATTGTGGGGACGATTCCGACGGGGCAGGCGGAGAGCCATATGCTGGCCATCTCGCACGACGGACGGTTTGGGTACACGGCGAATGTTGGGCCGGGCACGGTTTCAGTGCTGGACATGCTTGGGCGCAAGACGATCAAGGTGATTCCGATTGCGGGGACGACGCAGCGGATTTCGATCTCGACGGACGATCATTGGGTTTTCACGGCCGACCAGGTGAAGCCGGAGCTTGCGGTGATTGACACGCGGATGCAGGCGGTGAAGAAGTGGGTTCCGTTGCCGGGGCTGGGGTATGGGAGCGCGGCGACGCCGGATGGGAAGTGGCTGCTGATCGCGATTCCGAGCAAGGATACCGTGGCGGTGATCGACCTGAAGACGATGACGGTGGCGCACCTGGTGGATGTTGCCTCTGGGCCGCAGGAGGTGGTGGTGAGCCCGGACGGCAAGACGGCGTTTGTGTCGTGCCAGTCGAGCGACCAGGTGGTAGGGGTGGACCTGGTGAACTGGCGGCTGTCAAAGGGGATTGAGACGGGGAAGTCGCCGGACGGGCTGGCGTGGGTTTCGGGGAAGTAGGCGGGGCTGGGAGGCGGGCTTTCGAATTGGGAGAGGAGTACGATAGATCGCAAGGGGAACCTATCGCGTCGTTCTGCGTCCTTCCGAGGAAGGTTACAGCGTCTCGTGCCCCGGGCTGCCTGGCTGCTGGTCGCAGGGAGCTACGGAGGAAGAGGCTCTGGCGAGCATTCGCGAGGCTATTCGGGAGTATGTTGCGGCCGCGGAGGAGTTGGCAGGCGACGAAGAAGGCCGGGTTGTGGAGGTCGCGGTTGCCTAAGTTCCGGAACCGCTGTCGGGCAGTCTGATTGCCTCCGAATCGTAGCGTGGCAACCTCAGCTTCCCATTTGCTCGATTTGGCCGTGCCGTGGTTTTAAGCAGGTCGTTGCAGAGTGCAAACGGGTCCGACACTGCTGGGGTAGAAAGCGTCTAAGCTTCCGGGGATCAATTATCTAAGAGCGGTTGCAGCGCTGGAGAAGGCCGGGTTTCGCGTTCTTCGTCAGGGCTCCCACATCGTGATGACAAACGGCACGCGCATTTTGACGATTCCCCGCCACAACCTTGTGAACGCATTCACGATGGGCGGCATTGTTCGGGATGCCGGGCTGAGCCTGGACGAGTTCCGGGAGCTGCTCTAGTTCCTTAGCCGATGGGGCGGTCCCAGGTTTCGAGGGTTTTTTTAAGCTCACTCATGAATTTGCCGCTGTCGGCGCCGTCGATGAGGCGGTGATCGAAGCCGAGGCAGAAGTGCTGCATCGACCTGATGGCAATGGTGTCGTTGCCTTCGGCGTCAGTGAGGACGACCGGCTCTTTGCGCAGGGTACCGATGGCGAGGATAGCCGACTCAGGCTGGTTGATGATGGGGGTGCCGAACTCATCGCCGAAGACGCCGGAGTTGGTGAGGGTGAAGGTGGAGCCTCCGACCTCGTTGGGCATGAGCTTTTTGGCGCGGGCGCGGCCGGCCAGATCGGCGACGGCGCGGGCGAGGGCGGCGAAGGATTGCTGCTCGGCCTGGCGCACGACGGGAACAATCAGGCCCCACTCCAATGCCACCGCGATGCCGAGATGGATGTTGGGGTGGTAGTGGATGGAGTTGTCAAGGAGCGAGGCGTTGACGATGGGGAATTTGGTGAGCGCCTGGACGGCGGCGGCGGCGATGAACGGCATGTAAGTGAGCTTGACGCCGTGACGCTGTTCGAAGGCGGCGCGCTCGCGCTCGCGGAGGCGGACAATGCGCGTCATGTCAATTTTGTAGACGACATGGACATGGGGAGCGATCTGCATGCTCTCGACCATGCGCTGGGCGATGATGGCGCGCATCTTAGTAAGCGGCACCACCTGCGCCACCTGCGCCACCTGCGGTGGGGCCAATGGCGCCTGCGGCGCGGACTGTGGAACCGTTGGTGTGGCGGATTTAGGCGTAGTGCTGCCGGGGCCGCGGGTGCCCAGGTAACGGAGGATGTCGTCTTTGGTGATGCGGCCTGCGGAGCCGGTTCCGGGGATGTGGGCGAGGTCGAGGTTGTTCTCCTGGGCGATGCGACGGACGAGGGGGGAGGAGCGGAGGCGGCGGGTTTGTCCAAGATGCACGGGAAGAGCAGCCGGGATGGAAGGAGACGCGGCTTGCGGAGCCATTGAGAGCGGTTCGGGGGCACTTGCGCCGGAGGCGCTGCCGCCGATGATTGCGACAACGGTGTTGATTTGGACGGTGGCGCCTTCGGGGATCTTGATTTCGGTGAGGATGCCGGCGATGGGGGCGGGGATCTCGGCGTCTACCTTGTCCGTGGAGATTTCAAAGAGGGGCTCGTCTTTTTCGACGAAGTCGCCGGCTTTTTTGAGCCATTTGGTGATGGTGCCTTCAAAGATGGATTCGCCCATCTGGGGCATGACTACGTCTGTCCCACCCTGCACCACCTGCGGTGGGGCCAACTGCGGCACCTGCGGTGCGGCCAATGGCGCCGGCGGCGCGCTCTGTGGAACCTTCGGTGCGCCTGCCGGGGAGGCGACGGCTGATCGCTCATCCCTAGTCCCTATTTCCTGTTCGTCGGTAACTACGGCAACGACGGTGTTGATCTGGACGGTTGTGCCTTCGGCGATTTTAATCTCGGTGAGGATGCCGGCGACGGGGGATGGGATCTCGGCGTCGACCTTGTCGGTGGAGATTTCAAAGAGGGGCTCGTCTTTTTCCACACGGTCGCCGGTCTTCTTGAGCCATTTGGTAATGGTTCCCTCGAAGATTGACTCGCCCATCTGGGGCATGATCACGTCGGTTGGCATGAAACCCTCTCTCGGCGATGCGGAACACGCAGTTGAACGGTGCCCGGACAGGGGTCTGGCCGCGTGCTGCTCCTGCCGGATTATAAATGGCAGCGCACGGCGGAGCCGAACGGGGATCAGGCGCGGGTTGGGGGCGGGGGCGTGTGGGTGAGGCGCTGGACCTCGGGGGGAACGGCGAGGGGCGTGTCTTCAGCGGGGAATTGTGGAGGAGCGGGGGCGGGCTGGTCGCGGAGGGCGAGCATGTCTTCAACGGCGAGGACCTGCTGGGCGAAGACCTGGCCGAAGAGGCGGGCGGTGAGGTGGGCCAAGGACTCCAGCGAGGGCAGGCCGGCGGGATTGGCTACTTCTTTCTCGAGGCTGGTGACGGGGTGGTCGGGGATGCCGCAGGGGACGATGAGGCTGAAGTCGGCGAGGTGGGTGGTGAGGTTGAAGGCAAATCCGTGAGAGGTGATGCCGCGGGCAACGTGGATGCCGATGGCGGCGATTTTGCGTGCGGGCGGGTTGGACGGGATTTGTGGGTCGGAGAGGCCGCACCAGACGCCAGTCAGGCCGGGGATGCGGCCGGCGGGGACGCCATGGAGGGTGCAGAGGCGGATGAGAGCTTCTTCCATGAGGCGGACAAAGTCGACGGGGCCGAGGCGGCCGCCGTTGGGGTTGGTCAGGGTGCGGAGGTTGAAGATGGGGTAGCCGACGAGTTGGCCGGGGCCGTGGTAGGTGACATCGCCACCGCGGTTGATTTCGTGGATAGTGACGCCGCGGAGGGCGAGAAGGTCACTGGAGGCGAGGATGTTGGCGCGGTTGGCGTTGCGGCCGAGGGTGAGGACGGGCGGGTGCTCGAGGAGGAGAAGGACGTTTTGGGCGCGGCCTTCAGCGACGAGGGAGGCAACCTCCGCCTGGAGGCGGAGGCCCTCGGGGTAGTCAACGCGGCCCAGATAGAGATACTGAATCATCGCTGGTTTGATTGTAGTGAACGGGCCGGCGGCGGAGTTATTTTTGGACGCGGTGGAGGAGCAGGCCGGCGAAGGCGGAGCGAACGGGATAAGCCGCCAGCAGCCAGAGGAGGATGACGACGATGGCGACCGGCAAGCCGCTGGGGTCCATGAGGATGTGGACGAAGAGGATGCCGACGAGAATGGGAGCGAGGAGGATGAGGCCGAGGGGGACGAAGCGGTTGGTGAGCAGCAGAAGGGCGGGCACCACCTGGAGGAAGGCGATGACGTAGATGAAGTGGGAGGCGAAGAGCACGCCGAAGAACTGGCCGGCAACGCCGCCAGGCACGGGAGCGTGGAGGAAGTTGAGGAAGAGGTTGGCGCCGAAGAAGAGGAAGATGATGCCCAGCAGGTAATGGGCGATGGTGGAGACGATTTTCATGGAGTGCTCCTTGAATGAGGTGGGAGGGAACGTTGAGGGCCGCGCCTGGGGAAGCGAAGGCTCACTGGGCAGAACCATACAGCGTTGGAGCGGGGCTGTCGACTGTTTGGATGGAGCGGGTGGAGTTGGGTAGAGCCGGCGGTGCCGGCATTTGATAGAGTGGCACTACACGGAGCGCCGCTGAACGACCTTGGCTAACACGTCCTCTTGCACACTGCCTGGCCTGCCGGGGCCGGTTGAGGTGTGTCTCGATCGGCAAAGAAGAGGGTGGTTCCGTGGATTCTGAAACGAAAAAATTGGAGCGGTTTGGATGGAGCGGCTTTTTTGAGAGCCAGCTTGCGGGCGGGAGTGTGGGCCGGGTTGCTTCGGCGAACCATGGACGATTCCTGGTGTGGACGGAGGAGGGGGAGACGGAGGCGAGCGTGAGCGGGGCGCTGCGCAAGAGCAGGACGCTGTGGCCGGCGGTGGGGGATTGGGTGGTGCTGCGCGAGGGCGCTGCGGTGATTGCGAGTGTGCTGAACCGGAAGACGAAGCTGTCGCGCAAGCAGCCGGAGCGTGAGGTGCGGGAGCAGGTTCTGGCGGCAAATGTGGATGTGCTGTTTATTGTGAGTGGGCTGGATCGCGACTATAACGAGCGGCGGATTGAGCGGTTTCTGGTGATGGCGCGGGAGAGCGGGGCGCGGGCGGTGGTGCTGCTGAACAAGGCGGACCTGGCGGGGGAACTGGGGCTGGACCTGGCCGAGGTGGTGGCGAAAACCGAGCGGCTGAGCCCGGGCGTGACGGTGCTGGCGTTGAGCGCGAAGAGCGACCATGGGCTGGATGCGCTGCCGGCACAACTGAAGCCGGGGGAGACGGCGGCGCTGATTGGGTCGTCGGGGTGGGCAAGTCAACGATTTTGAACCGGCTGCTGGGGGACGAGCGGCAGCGGACGAATACGCTGAGCGCGGGGAATGACCGGGGGCGGCATACGACGACGACGCGGCAACTGTTTGTGATGCCGGGCGGCTGGCTGCTGATGGATCTGCCAGGGTTGCGGGAGGTGCAGTTGTGGGCGTCGACGGAGGACCTGGCGGACAATTTCGAGGATATTCAGGCGCTGGCGGGGGGGTGCAGGTTTCGCGATTGCGGGCATGGCGGGGAGCCGGGCTGCGCGGTGGCGGCGGCGGGGGTGGATGCAGGGCGGCTGGCGAACTACCTGAAGATGCAGCGGGAGCTGGCGCATCTGGAGCGGAAGATCGATCCGCGAGTGGCGAAAGAGGCGCGGGCGAAGTGGAAGGCGATTGAGAAGTCGGTGCGGGGGCATCCGAAGCGGGAGGAGTGAGGGAGAATCCGGGGTACACTAGAGTCTGGCAGGAGGACTGGGCGGTCGCTGCCGGGGTGTCTCGTTTCGGCGAGGGTTCCCCGGGGGAGGAAAGTCCGAACTCCGCAGGGCAGTGTGCCGGATAACGTCCGGGACGCGGGCGTAAAGGCTCGTGGACGGCCAGTGCCACAGAAAAGAAACCGCCTCGGCTACCCCTCTTTCGGGAGGGCCACCCTGGAAACGCAATACCCGAGTTTGCCTGGCTTGCCGGGCGGGCTCGCCGTTGCGGCAACTCCAGCGCCGGGGTAAGGGTGAAAAGGTGCGGCAAGAGCGCACCGCTCAGCTTGTAAAGGCTGAGGCAGGGTAAACCCCACACGGAGCAAGACCAAATAGGGAGGGAAGCGATCGCTTGGAGCCAGGCGACGCTGCGCATCGGCCCGACGCGTTCAGACGGTTCCAGAGTATGTCGAAACCTCCGGGTAGGTCGCTGATGAGTGTCCGCGGCAACGCGGCGCCTAGAGGAATGACCGCACACGACAGAATTCGGCTTACAGGTTCTCTTGCCGAATTGCATGGCAGTGCCAAACGACAGCCCCGGCGGGGAGGTTCCCTGCCGGGGCTGGCCATTTTTAGCGGCGTTCGCCGCGCTGCGCGCGTGTTGGCGGCGCTTATGCGCCGGTTAGCGGAGCTTGCCTGCCTGGGAGCCGGCTGACCGTTTGCTAACCCCGCTAGCACTGCGAACTCCGCTCCGATACCATCAATTCATGCTGCGAGTGAGATTGCTTGAGAAGGATGCACGGTTGCCGGTGGTGGCTCATCCGGGCGAGGATCTGGGGTATGACTTGTTTGCGCTGGAAGGGGCGGTGCTGGCGCCGCATGTGACGGTGCGGGTGAGGACGGGGATTGCGGTGGAGGCGCGGCATCCGGAGACGGGGGTGGCGCTGGGGCTGCTGGTAAGGGACCGGTCGTCGATGGCGGCGCGGGGGATTGCGACGACGGCGGGGGTGATTGATGCGGGGTACCGGGGCGAAGTTCAGATTCTGATGACGAATCTTGGGTTGGAGACGGTGGAGTTGAAGGCCGGGGAGAAGATTGCGCAGATGATTCCGGTGCCTGTTCTGACGGGGGTGGTGGTGGAGGTGGAGGGTCTGGAAGAGTCGGCGCGGGCGGAGAAGGGGTTTGGGAGTTCGGGACGGTAAGCCACCTGCGGTGGGGCCAATCGCTCGCTTTTCGCTCGCAAGGGTTTCGTGCTATCCCACCCATGGCGCAAATAGCGCATCATGGATGGGGCACGGGCCACCTGCGGTGGGGCCAATCGCTCGCTTTTCGCTCGCAAGAGTTTCGTGCTATCCCACCCATGGCACAAAGAGCGCATCATGGATGGGGCACGGGCCACCTGCGTTGGGGCCAATCGCTCGCTTCTCGTTCGCAAGGGTTTCGTGCTATCCCGCCCGTAACGCAAAGAGCGCGTCATGGATGGGGCACGGGGCATTCCTTCAGGGGCTAAAGCCCCGACTCCCTTTTTGGGTCATCTTGTGGCGCGTCTAAAGCCGCGCCCTTTCAAAGCGCCGACCTGATCCGCATTTGCGGCATTCGACCCCGAGCCGCGCCTTTTCAAAACGCTGACTTGATCCGCATTTGCGGCACTCGACCCTGAGCCGCGCCCTTTCAAAACATCGGCTTGATCAGCGGTTGCCTAGATGAGTTCGGGGCGGCCGGTGAGGCCTAGCTCTTTTACGATTTTGCCTACGTCCTGGGAGTGGTCGCGGTGGGCGATGAGGAGGGCGTCTTCAGTGTCGACGATGACTAGATTTTCTACGCCGACGAGGGCGACAAACTTTTTAGGGCTGAAGATATAGTTGTTGCCGGCGTCGATGGCGAGGTGGCCTTCAGTATCGGCGACGTTGCCGTCGCCGTCGCCGCGGAGGCGGGTTTCAAGCTGGTACTCGTAGAGGGAGGCCCAGGAGCCGAGATCGTTCCAGGCAAACTCGGCGGGGAGGCAGTAGAGGTGGGAGAGGTGCTCGCCTTTGGCGGAGCGGGGTTCGAGGACGGCGTAGTCGACGGAGATGTTTTCGCACTTGGGATAGAGGGAGTGGAAGACCTCTTCGAACTGGGGGGTTCCGTAGGCGGCGGCGATGCCTTCGAGGAGGGGTGCGGTCTCAGGGAGGTGTTCACGGACGGCGTTGGCGAGGGTGCGGGCGGACCAGAGAAAGATGCCTGAGTTCCAGTAGTAGTTTCCGGCGGCGACGAACTCCTCGGCGCGGTTCTGGTTGGGCTTCTCAATGAAGCGGCGGACGTGGAGGGCGGCGTCGTCGGAGGTGAAGTCGCCGGTTTCAATGTAGCCGTATCCGGTTTCAGCGCGGGTGGGCTCGATGCCGAGGACGACCATGCTGTCGCCTTCAGCGGCGAGGGCGATGCCTTTCTGGAGGGCGCGGAGGAAGCGGGGCTCGTCGGCGATGACGTGGTCGGACGGGAAGACGCCGAGGACGGCGTCGGGATTCTGCTTCTCGATGAGGAAGGCGGCGAGGCCGCAGGCGGGTGCGGTGTTGCGGGCGACGGGCTCCTGAACGATTTGGGAGGCGGGGAGGCCGGGGAGCTGATCGGCGATCTCCTGAGCCAGGTATTCGTTGGTGATGACCCAGGTTGCGCCGAGGCCGGCGAGGGGCTTGAGGCGCTCGAGGGTCTGCTGGATCATGGAGCGCTCGCCATCGAGGGCGAGGACCTGCTTGGCGCGGGCGCGGCGGGAGCGGGGCCAGAAGCGGGTACCGCTGCCACCGGCAAGGATCACAGGACGGAAATCAATCGGCTTCGACATTGAAGTGACATCCTACTCGACGAGCGTGTTGTTTGCACAGGGCGGAGAGCACCTTTTTGTCAAAGGCCGTCCCATTTGCTGAAAAGCGGCGAGGGCGAGGGCAGTGGCGGGTATGTGTGGAGCCGGGGCCGGGTGGAGTTGCCCGGCCCCGGCGACCAAACCCGAGGAAACTCCGCACAATTTGCGAAACGAGGCAGCATTCGTTCAGGGGCTAAAGCCTCGGCTCTCTTTTTTGGGCATCTTTTGGCGCGTCTAAAGCCGCGCCCTTTCAAAACATCGAATTGGCCAGAGGTTCACTAGGCCAGTTTGGCGAGGAACTCTGCGATGCGGCGTGTGCCCTCGTCGATGTTCTGCTTGGTGACGGGGTAGGAGATGCGGATGTGCTCATTGGTGCCGAAGGCCTCGCCGGGAACGGTGACGACGTGGGCCTCGTGGAGGAGGCGGGTGGCCAGCTCAGTGGCAGTTTTGATGCCGCCTTTGCCGATGTAGGCGCCGATGTTGGGGTAGACGTAGAAGGCGCCCTCGGGTTTGGTGCAGGTGACGTTGGGAATTTGCGCCAGCCTGGCGAGCATGTAGTCGCGGAGGTCAATGAACTCGGCGCGGAACTCGGAGACGCACTCCTGGGGTCCGGCGAGGGCGGCGATGGCTGCCTTCTGGACCATGCTGGCGGCGTTGGAGGTGGACTGAGACTGGAGCTTGCTGAGGTTGGCGACGACGGGCTTGGCGGCGAGGGCAAAGCCGGCGCGCCATCCGGTCATGGAGTAGGTTTTGGAGAGGGAGCCGAGGACGACGATGTGCTCTTTGGCCCAGGTAAACGAGCCGCCGGAGACGGGCTTGCCAGCGTAGTTGAGATAGACGTAGCACTCGTCGAGGAGCAGGTAGATGCCGCGGTCGTGGGCGAGGTGGACGATGCGCTCGAGATCCTCGGCGGAGACGACGGAGCCGGCGGGGTTGGAGGGCGAGTTGAGGATGATGGCCTTGGTGCGGGGCGTAATGGCCTTCTCAATGGCATCGGCGGTGATGCGGAAGTTCTCAGCCTCGCTGGTTTCAAGGAAGACGACCTTGCCGCCGGCGTACTGGATGATGTCTTTGAAGCTGACCCAGTAAGGGACGGGGAGGATGACTTCATCGCCGTGATCGACGAGGATCTGGAGGGTGTTGAAGAGGGCGAGCTTGCCGCCGGTGGTGAAGATGGCCTCGTCAATGCCGTAGTCGGAGCCGAAGTCAGTGGCGTGACGGTCAACGATGGCCTTGCGCACGTCAGGGATGCCGGGGACGACGGTGTAGCGGGTGAAGTTGGCGTCAATGGCGGCGATGGCGGCGTCTTTGATGTGGCGGGGAGTGGCGAAGTGGGGCTCGCCGGCGCCGAAATCGACCAGGTTGGCGCCGCCAGCGCGGAGCTTGGCAGCCTCAGCGGCAACGGCCATGGTGGCGGAGACTTCAATGCGGCCGATGCGATCGGCGAAGACTTTAGGAGAGCTGGCGACGGTCATAATGCTTTTATTTTACAGATTTCGCGCCGGGCGGAAAGGAGGAAGGGGTGGGGGCTTGATGGGGACGGCGGAGGCGAGGTTGATGGAGCGGCGGCGGGCGGGCGAGAAGGCGTTTGGGAAGCGGAGCTGCATGGGGTGGGGACCGGGGCGAGTTTTTCAGGATTTGAGCGGAAATGCGCGCGCCGGGGAGTCGCTCGCAGTCTGACGAAATGCCGCGCCCAACTATAATTCTTTTGCGGCACCCGACAATCCACGCGAGAATCAAATGAGTTGAGCGGTTTCAGCTTGATGGTTGGGGCGACGGCTGGAAGGGCGATCTCTATCTGCCGGGCAAAGGGCGTTTGAATGGCGCATCGAGGAAGGACCCGCGGCACAGCGGTTTACAGGCACTGGCTGGGGCTGGACGTGGCCCTGGCCGTGGGCTTGGCTGCGGCCATGGCGCCCGGTTGCGTGCTTTCGCAGGCAGGCCCTGACCTAAGAAACCTTTCGCCGAACGACCGGAACTCAATGGAAGCGGCCTGCTCAGCGATGAAGGCGTCGGGGGGGAACACTGACTACAATCGCTGCCTGCAGACGCAGTTCGATGGATGGGCACACGGGTCACCACGGCCGGATCTTTCAAACCTGACGGCGAACGACCGGAGGGGGATTGAAGCGGGCTGCCTGGGCACGAAGAGCCAGTTTGGAGCACTGGCCTACAATCGCTGCCTGACGGTGCAGTTTGATGCGTGGGCGCGCGGGCTGGGGAGCCCGGATCTTTCAAACCTGACAGCGAAAGACCGGAAGGGGATTGAGGCGGCCTGCTCGGCCACCAAGCTCAGTTCAGGTCCGATGGCGTATAACCGCTGCCTGCAAACCGAGTTTGATTTATGGGCTCACGGGACGAGACGGCCCGATCTTTCAGGCGTTTCAGCCGAGGACCGGAGTTTGATGGAGGCGGCATGCGGCCCGGCGAAGCAGGGCGGGAACCTGGGAGCCTATAACCAGTGCCTGCAAACACAGATGGACGAACTGGCGCGGGGGCCGCAGCGGCCCAATTTAAGCGGGCTGGCCGCTGACCAGCGAAGTGCGGTGGAAGCGGCATGCTCGGGGGTCAGGGCTCACTCCGGGCCCGCCAGCTATAACCAGTGCCTGCAAAGCCAATTGAAGGAGTATGAGGGCAGGGCGCGACGCGGCCCCGAGGCGGCGGCTGAACGGGCTGCGAGTCCGCAGCCGATGCCGGCCACGCATGGCGCGACACAGGCAGCAGCGCCTCAAGGAGCGGCGGCGGCGGCACCGAGCGCACCCGCAGCACCGCAGGCTGCTCAAAGCAATGCGCAAGCCGGCGGCGCGACAACGCAGCAGCCTGCTCGCCCGGTGGCGCAGGTTGCAGGGAGTTCGGCAGCAAGCAGCTGGATTGGAGGCAGCTCGCGGCCGCGGATTGCAAGCGCCGCACCGAGGGCTGGACGGGCCGAGGGCTCTGGCCCAGGCGCCGCTACGCCGGGCGGGGATGCGCAACCGGCGCCTTTTGCGGACGACGGGAGCTCGGGTGCGGCCGTGTATTGGTGGAGCCTGGCCGGGATGGTGATTCTGGGGGCTGGGGGCTGGTATGCATGGAGATATAAGAGACCGCAAGCCGCGACCTGCCCGCGATGCCAATCGCCGGTAACCTCTCACGGCGTTTTGTGCGAACCCTGCAATGCGGTTTTCCAAGTGGAGTTGGAGCAGGCTGAGGCACGGCATGTGGAGGCACGGAGAGCCTATACGCAAAGGCAGACGGAGATGAGAGGGCGGCGGGAAGAAGGCCGCAGCGGGAAGGATGCGCCGGTGGAGATGAGCGATGGATTCGATCCCTTCGCGGTGCTGGGCGTTCCGCACGACGCGACGCAGGACGCGATTCACGCGGCATACCGGCGGGAGATGTCGAATTACCACCCGGACAAAGTGGCTCACCTGGGAACCGAGTTGCAGGAGTTTGCGCAGCGCAAGGCGTTGGAGATCAACCGGGCCTACCAGAAGCTGGTGAGGGAAGCATAAGAGCGAGGGCCGGAGCGGGGGCAAGGGTGAGATGCGTGAAGCCCCGTTTCAGAATGGACAGCGGGGTGGTTGCCGCATAGACTGGGACTCCGCTCGACCGTTGCGAGATCGCGAGGATAGAAACCGACAGCATGGCTACTCAACTGACATTCACGGGATTTGTGTGGAAGAACCTGAGGCGGCGGCGGCTGCGGACGCTGCTGACGCTTTGCGGAATCGGCATGGCGATTGGGGCATTTGTGGGGCTGGTGGGATTCTCGCGGGCATTTGAGCAGGGGTGGCTGCGGCTCTACTCGAGCAGCGGGATCGATATTGCGGTGATTCAGCAGACGTTTCTGAGCACGTCAGTGGATGAGTCGGCGGTGGACAAGATCAAGGCGCTGCCGATGGTGGCGCAAGCGGCTCCGATGATCTACAACGTGATGGATTTGACGCAAGACGTGAATGCGCTGGCGTATGGGTGGAAGGCGGACTCGTTCGAGTTTTCGTCGCTGCAGATGGTTGCGGGCAGGCCGTTTCACGATGGGCAGGCGGAGGTGATGCTGGGCGAGCTGCTGGCGGAGAACCTGAAGAAGAAGCCGGGGGACCGGCTGGAGATTCAGGGCACGGCCTTCACTGTGTGCGCGATTTATCATGGCGGTTCGGCGCTGGAAGCGGGGGCGGTGATTATGCCGCTGGACCAGATGCAACTGCTGGGGAGCCTGCAGGGGAAGGTCTCAACGATTCATGTGCGGCTGCGGCCCGTGCCCTTGGGCGAGGCGCCGGACGAGTATCTGAAGCGGGCGCAGGCGGAGATTGAGGCGGCGCTGCCGGGGTTGCGGGCGGTGCCGGCGGCGGAACGGGCGAGCAACAACCAGTTTGTGCGGCTGGCGCATGCCTCGGCGTGGGGCACGTCAGGGATTGCGCTGTTGATTGGGATCCTGGGGATTGCGAACACGATGGCGATGTCAGTGTTTGAACGGACACGGGAGATTGGGATTTTGCGGGCGCTGGGGTGGACGCGCTGGCATGTGCTGGCGCTGATCCAGTTGGAGGCGGTGGTGCTGGGGCTGGGCGGGGGGTTGACCGGGGTGGCAGTGGGCTGGGGCGCACTGCGGGTGCTGGCGGCACTGCCGCAGACGGCGAGTATTGTTTCGACATCGTTTCCTGTGTTGCTGCTGGCGGAGGCGCTGGGGATTGCGGTGCTTGCGGGATTGCTGGCCGGGGCGCTGCCGGCGTGGCGGGGGGCGAAGCTTTCACCGGTGGAGGCGCTGCGGCACGATTAAAGGCATTTTCCGATATTGTGTAGACCGGAAGTTTGTCGATTTCCCACCCATTCCGCTGAAGAACGCGGAATGGATGGAGCACGGAAGTCTCCAGTAAAAGCGAAGATGCTTTAGCGACGGTAACCGCCCGAACTCGTTTTTGAGATTTGTGGTTTCCCAGGTCTCAAAATCGAATCCTCACCCCAGCGACGACGACCTGTCGCTCGGGACCCCGAGACCTGGGGGCAGCGACCATTCGTGCAGAATCTACTGGCAAGTGGGCTAGTGTCTGGTGGGGAATGTGTGGGGTGTTGCGGTCGCGGTCAGACGATTTCGGGGGAGTAGCGGTCGCTGAGGACGCGGCGAAGGAGCTTTCCGTTGGGATTGCGCGGCAGAGCGCCGGGGGCGAGGATCCAGATGCGGCGGGGCGCCTTGTAAGGCGCGAGACGGCTGCGGCACCAGTCGAGCAACTCGGAGTCAGTGGCTTGGGAGCCCGGGTGGAGTTCAACGGCGGCGGCGGGGATTTCGCCTTTCTCACTGTGAGGCAGGCCAAAGGCGGCGGCCTGGGCGACGGCGGGATGAGATAAGACGGCCTCTTCGAGTTCGCGGAGGTAGACCGAGTAGCCGCCGGACTTGATGACGTCTTTAATGCGGCCGACGAGGCGGATGAGGCCGAGGCGATTGCGGGTGGCGAGGTCTCCGGTGCGGAGCCATCCGTCGGCGGTGAGCAGATCACTGCCTTTGTCTTTCCAATAATGGGGGGCGAGGCCGCGGCGGCGAATCTGGCACTCGCCGGTGACGCCGGCCTTGACGGGGCGGCCATCTTCATCGACGACGCGAATGCGGAAGGGCGGGACGGGAAAGTGGAGTTCGCCGCTGCCGGGCGCGAGGGAGAACTCGATGCCCATCATGGCGAGGCCGCCGATCTCGACCATGCCGTAGCCGTTGAGCAGGACCGGGGGGATGCGGCGGCCAAGCGGCAGGCGGAAGAGCGCGCCGTGGGAGTGGAGGGATTTTCCGACTTCAGTGGGGAGGTGGTCACTGGCGGAGAGCCAGACGCGGACGCTGCGCAGGCGGGCCGGGTCAGGATTGCTGTTGACGAGTTGAGCGAACATGGCGGGGACGCCGACGAAGGCGGTGATGCGGAAGCGCTCGACGAGCTGGAGGGCGGCGGCCACGTCAAAGCGGTCAAGGAAGCAGCCGCGGATGCCGGCCATGAGTCCGTAGAGGGCGATGCTGACGGCCATGATGTGAGACCAGGGCAAGGCGATGAGCGCGAGATCGCGCGGGCCGAGGATGAGGCCAGCGAGGACGGTGGAGGCGCGCGCGCCGAGCAGCGCCTTGCTGGAGAGGGCCGCGCCCTTGGGAAAGCCGCTGGTTCCTGAGGTGTGGAAGATGGCGACGGTGGCGGCGGGATCAATGACCGAGGGCGGGAACGAAGGGCTGTCGTTGGCTTCGCGGAGGAAGCCGTCGAGGGTGTCGGGCTGGTTGTCGGCTTGAATCCAAATGCGGACGGGGAGGGCGTTGCGCTGGACGATGTTGCGTTCAAAGATGGTTTTGTCGGTTACGAGGATTTCAGTTCCGCTGCTGGCAAGGATGCGGCGGACCTCAGCGAGGGAGAGCATGGGGTTGAGGGGGACGGCGATGCCGCCGGCACGGATGATGGCAAGAAACCAGTGAAAGCAATCGCGGTTGTTGGTGCGATAGATGGCGACGGGCTGGCCGGGCTTGAGAGCGACGGAGCGGCGGAGAAACGCATCGATGGAGCGGACATGGGCGTGGAGATGGCTGAGGCGGAAGGAGCCGTCGGCGGCGACGGAGACTTCACAATCGCCCTTGCGGCGGACGAGTTCGTCGATGAGATTGGCGACGGTTACGTTGCGGTCACGCGCGAGTTGGAAGCGGCGAACAAGATTCATGAGGCAGAGACCGGCTTGCGGCCCCAATCGCTGGCGACGCAGTAGTGGAAGAGACGGTCAAGGTAATCGAGCACGGGGGGCGGGCAGAGGCCGGCGGGCTCGAGGAGGCGCTGGGCATTGGCAGTGTCAAACTGCATTTTCATGGTGAAGTAGTCGCGATAGGCGCGGCCATCGCGGAGGACGCGGCGCTTTTTTCCCCAGAGGGCGAGCCAGAGAAGCGGACGGATGGCGGCAAAGAAGAGGCGGGGATTGACGTAGCGCGGCTCAGGGGCGTTGAAGTATTCGCGGGCGCGCTGGGCAACCTGATGGATGGTGGCGCTGGAGCGGGGGCCGGCGCAGAGATGAACGGTTTGGCCAAGGGCGGCGGGATCGAAGGCGAGGCGGGCTACGGAGGCGGCAACGTAATCGACGGGGACGATGTCGAGGACGGCATCGGGGTAGCCGGGGACGGTGCGCCAGAGGCGGCGGGCATAGATTTTGAGGGGCCAGTACATCATTTTGAAGCTGGAGGTGACGCCGGTGCGGGAGTCGCCGACGATGATGCTGGGGCGGAGGATGACGCCGGGGAGGCTGGCGAGGCGGGAGCGGACGAGGGCTTCAGCTTCGGCTTTGCTTTGCTCGTAGGTGTTGCGGTAACCCTGGCCGACGGCAAGTTCGCTTTCTAGGACGAGATCAGAGCGCTCGCCGGCGACGTAGGCGGTTCCGACGTAGGTAAAGCTACGGAGATTGGGCGCGGCGGCGGCAAAGTCGAGCAGGCGGCGGGTGCCTTCGACGTTGATGTTGCGCGCTTCAACGAGGGAGTGATCGAAGCGGACGGTGGCGGCGGAGTGGATGACACGGGTGGTCTGGGCGGTGAGGGTTTCAAGGGAAGCGGCGTCAAGGCCGCAATTGGGCTGGCTTACGTCGCCGGAGTAGACGTGGACGCGGGAGCGATGTTCTGGGGGGACGATCAAGTCGGCACGCTGCTGGAGGGTTTGGCCGACGCGATCGCGGATGAGGAGGGCGAGGCGAGCGTTGGGCTGGCGCTCGAGGAGTTCGCGCACGAGTTGGACGCCGAGGAAGCCGGTGGCGCCGGTGAGCAGGATGAGTTCGTCGTTGTTCATGCGGGGGGAGGCCTCATTGCTCGAACCCTTGCGAAGGCCGTTCAGCATGGACCGTTCGGTGGTTGGGCGAAGGGGAATTTGTTGTTGATTATAGTTCGGGCGGGGTAGGGGCGGGACGGCGCGGCGGTGGGCTAGGTTTGGGTGATGCGGGTGCGGAGACGCTTGAGGACGTTGGGGGGGACGAGGCCGGTGACGTCGCCGCCGAAGCTGAAGACCTCTTTGACCATGCGAGAGCTGACGAAGGAGTAGCGGCCGGCGGGCTGGAGGAAGACAGTTTCAATTTCAGGGGCGAGGCGGCGGTTCATGAGGGCCATCTGGAACTCGTACTCGTAGTCGGAGATGGCTCGGATGCCGCGGAGAACGGCGGTGGCGCCGTGCCGGCGGGCGAACTCGACCATGAGGCCGTCAAAGGTGGCTACGGAGACGTTGCCGAGGGGGAGTGTGACCTCCTGGAGCATCTCGACGCGCTCTTCAACGGTGAAGAGGGGGTTTTTGACGGGGTTGTTGAGGATGGCGACGGTGAGGTGCTGGAAGAGCTTTGCGCCGCGCTGGATGAGGTCGACGTGGCCGTTGGTGGGCGGGTCAAAGGTGCCGGGATAGATGGCTTTAACGGTCATGCGGGTCTCAAGGGGATTCTACGGCATTTTCCGAATTACTGTGGAGCGGCGAGTCGTATGCAAGGTGGATTTTTCTTAATGAAAAATCCACACCGCACCTGCGGCCTCCCCTTACGCCGATTCGGAAAATGCTTTAGCAGCGGCTAGAGGGCAAAGTACCGCAAGGCGCCGAGGGCGAGGAGGTAGAAGAGGACCTGGGCGGCGAAGACGGGGAGGTGCTTTTTGAAGTTCCAGCGGTGGTTGAGGACGAAGAGGGCGACGATGGGCAGTTGAGCGCCCATAAGGAACTGGAAGATGTGGGCCTGCCAGCCCTCGTCCTTGGGGGGATGGGAGCCGAACTCGAAGTGGCCCTGGAGGACGAGGGCGAGGGAGATGAGGGACATGAGGATGGGGAGCCAGGCGGTGAGGCGGTAGGTGGTTTTGGGGGTCGGCATGGGGGTGCTCCTATTTGGAACAGCGGGCGCGAATCAAGGGGCGGGCCCGAGATGGGCGGGCGAACAGGCCTTGAGGTGAACGTAGCACCGTGGAGGGGGCGGGAGAAAGGGAAAATGCGGCTGCCAGGGGCAGCCGCATCTAGTTGGGAAGGGCCGAGGCCTTGAAGGGTCTAAGCGCTGGCGCCTTTGCGGGGGCGGACAGCTTCTTTGGCTTCAGCGGGGCCGGTGGGGGGGACCTCAGGGACTTCAGCCTTGAGGGCGCCGATGTTGAGCTTTTTGCGGAGGTCAGCGTCCATACGGGCGAAGAGGTCGCGGTTTTCTTTGAGGAAGCCGCGGGTATTTTCGCGACCCTGGCCGATGCGCTCGCCGGAGTAGGAGTACCAAGCGCCGGATTTCTCGACGATGTTGTTGGCGACGGCGAGGTCAAGGACGTCGCCCTCACGGCTGATTCCTTCGCCGTAGAGGATGTCGAACTCGGCTTCGCGGAAGGGGGCGGCGACTTTGTTTTTGACGATCTTGACCTTGGTGCGGTTGCCGGTGACGGCGTCGCCCTCTTTGATGGCGGCGATGCGGCGGATGTCGATGCGGACGGAGGAGTAGAACTTGAGGGCGCGGCCGCCGGTGGTGGTTTCAGGGTTGCCGAACATGACGCCGATTTTCTCGCGGATCTGATTGATGAAGATGAGGGCGGTGCGGGATTTGGAGACGGTACCGGTGAGCTTTCGGAGGGCCTGGGACATGAGGCGGGCCTGGAGGCCGACGTGGGAGTCGCCCATTTCGCCGTCGAGCTCGGCCTTGGGGACGAGAGCGGCGACGGAGTCAACGACGAGGACGTCAATAGCGCCGGAGCGGACGAGGGCCTCAGTGATTTCGAGGGCCTGCTCGCCGGAGTCAGGCTGGGAGACGAGAAGGTTGTCAATATCGACGCCGAGCTTGCGGGCGTAGGCAGGATCGAGGGCGTGCTCGGCATCGACGAAGGCGGCCAGGCCGCCGGCCTTCTGGGCCTCGGCGATGATCTGGAGAGTGATGGTGGTTTTGCCGGAGGACTCAGGGCCGTAGATCTCAGTGACGCGTCCGCGGGGGATTCCGCCGACGCCGAGGGCGGCGTCAAAGCTGATGGAGCCGGTGGAGATGACGGCGATGGGGACGAGCGCCTCTTTGGAGCCGAGGCGGACGATGGAGCCCTTGCCGAACTGTTTTTCGATCTGAGCAAGGGCGAGTTCTACGGCTTTTGTGCGTTCGTCGGCGATGGCCATGGGAGGCTCCTCAGGGTGCTCAACCTGCGCGGGATCTGCTTTCCTGACAGGAAACGGCGCGGCGGCATGGAATTGATTTCGAAGGGATTGTAGCAGGGCTGGAGAGACAATGACAGCAGAAAATGGCGAAGAAAGGGGGAAGTTGAGGGGTAGCAAGTGGGGGGTGGGGTTTTGAGGGGCAGAATCAGACGGTATAAGCGCCGATGCGGGTTTCGCGGCTGGTGAGGGCGTCACAGGCGCGGTCGAGGGTTTCGTAGCCGGCGTCGTTGTCTTTGCGGAAGGCGCGGAAGGCGTCTTCACTGGCCCAGCGATCGATGGTGAGATAGAGGCCGGGGATGTAGGCATCGCGAAGGAGCTCGGTGCCGCGATAGTCGGGCGAGGAGCGGAAGAGCTGGGCCCAGGCGCCCTCGGGGCCGTAGGCGGCCTCAAAGGCGGCGACTTTTTCTTCGGCGATTTCGAATTGCCAGACAACGACAAACATGGGCGGCCTCAGTGCTGTGTTTATGGTAGCGCAGAGAAGCAAGGGGGGGGGAGGGGGGTGAACAGGCGGCGGTTGAGGCGGGCCCCCGCAAGCCCACATCTGAAGATCGAGATGTGGGGCGCACTTCCCTGTCCTGAGCTATTGGCCTAGGCGCCGAATTCCCAGCTACCGCTGGAGGAGGTCGATGGGCTGGGTGAAGTCGGTGACGCGGATGTGGGGGGCGAGGGTGGGGTGCTGACGCTCGAGGGCTTTGTACATCTCCCAGGCGATGCGGCGGTAGCTGAAGTGGCCGGCGGGGCCGGAGCGGAGTTCGGAGATGTACTGGGCTTCGGCGAAGTCCATTTTGAAGAGGGAGCGGATGCGGGTGGCGAGGGGGAGCAGATAGAGGGCGGATTGGGCGGCCTCAGGGGCGGGGCCAGCGGCGATCTGGGCGCTGGCGGCGTGGGCGGACTGGATGGCGGATTGGTAGTCGGCCAGCATGCCGGCCTCGGCGAGGAGGTTGACGTCGGCAGCGAGGTCGCCGTTGGTGGGGGTTTCAAAGCCGTGGAGGGAGGTGAAGCCCTGGATGATCTGGACGCAACGGCGATGGCGGTGCATGTCACGGAATCCGCCGATGTCCATGAGGATGTCAAAGCGGAGAGCGGCTCCGGCGTGGAAGGCGCGGAGGGCTTCATCGTGCTTGCCGCGGTGGCGTAGGCCGAGGTCAACGATCTCAGAAACGCGCGAGGCGGGGAGCGAGGCGACGAGGTCGCGAATCTGGCGGTAGGGGTGGTGGGAGGCGGAGTAGAGGAGGGTGGCGGCGAGCTCGACTTCAAGGGACTCGGTGCGCTCGACGAGATCAACCACGGGGCTGGGGGCGATGGGGTGAGGGGCGAGGACCTCGGCGGCGGCCTGGGTGAGATCGGCGTGGGTTTGGACGGCGTACTGGTTGGGCTCAGCGTATTTGACGAGGGTGGGGGCAGAGCGGACTTCGCGGGTGAAGAGGTTGGCGGCTTGTTGGGCGAGGTCGGGGTCTTCGGCGGCGATTTTTTCGACGAGGGCGGCTGCGGCCTGGGCGTTGACTTGCCAGGCGGGCCCGGTGGCGGCATCGCGGAGCTTGTGGCCGAGGTCACGGATTTCAGCAGCGGGATGGGAGAGCAGGCGGGAGACCTGGGTCTCAAGGGAGCGGGCGTTCATGATCTGGCCGAGGGAGGTGTTGGTGGCCAGGGGGAGGAGGTAGCGAGCAACGTCAAAGGCACGGGCTTTGAGGGTGCGCTGGTAAGCGTCAGGCGGGAGGGCCTCAGGACGCGGGATGCGGCGCAGCAGGGCCTCATGGACGGCGGCGGTGGTGCGCTGATAGGTGTCGAAGAGGTTTTCGATGGTTTTGGAGTAGAGCTGGGCGGAGGTGGAGTCGGCGGCGAAGTCAGGGAAGTACCAGCCGGATTTGAGGAAGTTCTGGTAGCGGGTGGAGCGCTCCTGGCCGTCCCATCGCTGCTCATCGACGAGGACGATGGCGGCGAGAAGGCTGAGGCGCTCGACGGCGCAGGCGATGTGGGCGAGATCGGCGATGGAGCGGTGGCCGTATTGGAAGTAGAAGGTATTGAGGAACTGCTCGGCACGCTGGGAGCTGATTTCAGCCAGGGACTCGCGCATGGAGAGTGCGGAGCGGGAGTACTTGGCCATAGCGTAGGCGAGGACTTCAGGGTCAGCGCCATGGACGGCGAAGACGTCAGTCTGGTTGCGGGCACCGGCGGGCAGGGCAGTTTCAATCGGCATGGTCATGGACTCGCGAACAGAATACGGCATTGGGGCGGGAAAGGATTTGCACGGCGGGGTGAAAGGAAGCAGGCAGTGAAATTTTCTGAGAATAATTCCGATGGGCGGAGCAGATTCAGATTAAAGTGGTGGAAAGCCGCAGAAGAGCGCTGAGCGAAGTTGGTGGATCTGGCTCGGAGGCTCGAGCGACCGGAAGATTGGCGCGTTACGGCGAGGGCCAGGCAGGAGCAGGGATGCTGGAGTATCTGGTGAGGACATCGCACAGGCCGCGGCCGTTGCCGACGGGGCGCTGGCTGATGACCCAGCGCTGGAACGACCTTTTGTTTGCGCACTGGCCCGTGGCAGCCCACCAGATTGCCCCGTTGCTTCCGGAGGGTCTGGAGCCGGACACCTACCAGGGTTCGGCATGGCTGGGGGTTGTGCCTTTCTGGCTGGACCGGATCAAGATCAACGGGATGCCGGCGATACCGGGGGGGAGGAGCTTTCCTGACCTGAATCTTCGTACGTATGTGCGGGACGAGGAGACGGGGACACCGGGGGTATATTTTTTCTCGCTGGATGCGAGCAACCTATTGGCCGTGGGGATGGCGCGGCTTTTGTTTCATTTGCCGTATTACTGGGCGGAGATGCGGCTGGAGCAGCGGTCGGAACGGGAGTTCTCGTTTTATAGCCGGCGGCGGTTCTCAGCCAGGCCGGTTCTTTTCAAGGCGCGGTACCGGGGGCTGGGGCCGACGAGCCGGCTAGCGGAGCCGCGGGGCGGGAGCCTGGAGTATTTTCTGACCGAGCGGCATTGCCTGTTTTCGCTGAACCGGGACGGGCAGACGACGCGATCGAATCTGCACAATGTGAGTTGGCCTCTGGAAGATGCAGAGGCGGAGATTGAGCACAACGATCTGGCGGCGGCGATTGGGATTCAGCTGCCGGCGCAGGCTCCGGTGCTGCACTATTCGCGGCGGCTGGCGGTCTATATATGGCCGGCGAAGGTGTTGAAGCCGGCGCTGGCGGGGCGGCCGGTGGCGGTGGCGGTGTCGCCTTCGGCGTGAACGGCAGCTAACAGCAGACAGTGAACAGCTAACAGTTGACAGTTGACAGCTCACAGTTGCCGGGGGGCGGGGCTGGGCGGAGGTGTGTGCGCCTGGGGGAAGAGGGCTGGATGAGCGCTTTTCCGGCGGGCTAGCGGGGTGGGGCGGGAGGTTGGGAGTTGCGGGGGAGGGTGGGCGGTCCGGTGGGGGGCATGCCCATGACCGAGACTGTGGCGGCGACAAAGGTTCCATCTTTGAGAACGCCTTCAACGCGCATGGTGTCGCCGGGCTGGATGTCAGCGAGAGTGATGGGCTCGCGGTGTTTGCGGAAGGTGGTGTTCTCGTCGGCGACGAAGGAGTGGGCGGCGTTGTCGATAGCGCCGAGGAGGGTGACTTTGACGCCGTCGATGGCGGTGACTTTGCCCATGATCCATGTTTTGCCGTAGTTGGCCTGCATTTCGCGCATCTGGCGAGCGCGCTCGGGGTCGACCTGGAGGATGGTGAGGGCGCCGATGGATTTGGCGGAGGAATCGAGCTCGCCGATGGCGATGATGGGGTCGCCGACCTTAATGTCAGTGGGTTTGAGGGGCTGGGGAGCGGCGCGCTGGTAGTCGCCGCGCGGGGCTGGATCGCTGCGCTGGCCTTGCTGGGCGGCGGTTGCGGGGCCCTGTGCAGGCTGGCGGAAGATGCGGGTATTGACGCTGAAGTAGACGGTGTACGCGACGCCGGCATCGGTTTTGATGGAGTAGCGATCGGCGGCGACTTCAGTGACGGTTCCGATGAGGCCGCGGCCGAGGGCCATGCCCGGGCCCATGCCCATGCCGCCGCGGCGGCCCTGGCCGTCACTGGAGCCCTGGCCGGGATTGATGTCTTGCGCTGGGGCCGCGGCCGTGAGGGTGAGGAGACAGAGAAGGGCGGAGAGGATTGCGGGTTTCATGGCTGCTCCAGTGGGGCGGCGGAAGGGCCCCTGACAGGATAGACGGGAGACCGCGGGCGGAGGTTTGAGGGGAAGCGGGGTGAGGAGCGATGAATCTGACGCCTGTGGTTTCCCAGGTCCCAAAGGCGAGACCTGGGGCACCCAGCCCTGGTGGAACGAACAGCGGTCAGAGGCTTAGTGGGCTTGCTCGGCGGCGATCATCCGGTCAAAGGCGGGGATGCCGTGGAGGGCGGCAAATTCGCTGTCGGCGAGGATTTTTTTGGGGTTGGCGAAGCCTTCGTTGAGGGACATGCGGAGGTAGTCGATGGCGCGGTCGTTGAAGCCGGCACGGGCGCAACTGCGAGCCATGTAGTAGTTCATGGCGCCGCGCTCCTGGGAGGTGGCGGGGTTGTCAACGACGAGGTTGGCGTTGCGCTGAAAGATCTGTGGATCGATGGCGAGGGCGGCCTGGTAAGCGTCAGCGCCTTTTTTGTATTTGTGCTGAGCCATGAGGGCGGCGCCGAGGTTCTTCTGGATGACGGCGGAGTTGGGTTCGATCTTGAGGGCGCGGCGGTACATGCGCTCAGCGGCGCCGAATTCCCTTTGCGAGTCGAATATGGTGCCGAGGTTGTTGATGACCTTGGGATTGGCGGGTTCGAGGCGGAGGGAGGCCTGATAACAGCGCATGGCATCGGGGATGTTGAGGAGCATCTGGTAGGCGATTCCGAGCTTGTTCTGGAGGCGGGCGGAGTTGCGGGGGCCTTTTTTATAGGCCTCGATGGCGGCCTGATAGCGCTGCTCAGCCATGAGGGTATCGCCGAGTTCTTCAGGAGGGACAGCGGGCTGGGCGGGCGCGGCGGCGGGAAGGGGCGATGCGGAGGCGGGCGCCTGGGCAGAGATGTGCGGCGGAGCGGCGAGGAGGGCCAGCAGAAGCAGAGCCGGAAGAGACCGGAGTGGATTGAAGCGGCGCATCATCTCCCCCCCCTCCTGTTGACGGAACCGGGGCGACCGGACGGCTTGGCCGTCTGGTGAAGATTAGAACACCAAATGAGGCGGCATGGGGCGAGGAGGGGTATTTTTGGAGGACGGTATGCCACCCATCATTTCGGGTTGGCGGAGTCTTGAGGCATCCCAGGTCTCAAAATCGAGACCTGGGGCACCCGGCTTTTATGCCGAGGGATGAGTTTATTTGGGGGCCTGGATGCGGACGAGCAGGACGTCGTGGCTGGCGATCTCGATGGGCATGTTGTCCGTGAGGGTGATGGGCTTGCCGGTCCAGAGGTTTTTGCCCTGCTGGGGGCCGTGGAGGCCGAGGCGGGCAAGGCTCAGGTGGAAGGGATGGGAGGCGAAGCGGCCGTTGTAGGCGGTGTTGAAGATGGCGATGGCGAGCGCGCCGCCGGAGAGATGGCGGGTCCAGACTTCGACCTCGCCCTCGGCGTAGCCACGGGAGCCCTGGCGGCCGAGCTTGTCCTGATCGATGGCGATGACGTCGCGATTGGTGAGGATGGCCTTCACTTCCGGAGTCATGTGAGGAAGATCATTCCCCGCCAAGAGGGGCGCGGCGAGGATGGCCCAGAGGGAGAAGTGGGCGCGGTTCTCAGCGAATGTGAGCTTGCCGTTGCCGACTTCGAGCATGTCGGGGTCGTTCCAGTGGCCGGGGCCGGCGTAGCGATCAAGGCCCGCCTGGCTGAAGCCGATGACGGCGATGCGGTCCCAATCGGGCGAGACATCGTCGGTGGTGCGCCAGAGGTTGCCGCCGATGGAGGGGGCCCACTCCCAGGGCGCGTCCCATCCGTACTGGCAGAAGGAGTAGACGATGGGGCGGCCGGTGGCCTTGAGGGCTTTGCCCATTTTGGCGTAGGCGGCCTGCATGATGCGCATCTGCTGGGCCTTGTCGTTGGGGGCTTGCTTCTCCATGACCTCTTCGCGGAAGCTGCACAGGTCGTATTTGAGGTAGTCGATGCCCCAGGAGGCGTAGAGCTGGGCGTCCTGCTCCTCATGACCGAGAGAGCCGGCGTAACCAGCGCAGGTTCTGGGGCCGGGGCCGGAGTAGATGCCGATCTTGAGGCCCTTGGAGTGGACGTAGTCGGCGAGGGCTTTCATGTCAGGGAACTTGGAGTTGGTGTGGAGGACGCCGTTCGCGTCGCGCTCGCCTTCCCAGGTGTCGTCGATGTTGACGTAGGTGTAGCCGGCGTCTTTCATGCCGGTGGCGACGATCTGGTCGGCGGCGCCGCGGATGTCCTGGTCAGTGACTTTGCCGAAGAAGAAGTTCCAACTGTTCCATCCCATGGGAGGGGTCAGCGCCACCTGCGGTGCGGCCAATTTTTTGGTTGGGGTTTGTGGAAGGGCGGCGAGAGAAGCCAGGGCAAGGAGTGCAACAGAAAGGGAGGCGGAGATGCGCATGGATGGGTCCTTTTTTGGAAACGATTTCAGGGGGAATTCTATGCTGGTGGCGGGTATTGGGCAATGCGGGCTAGATGAGGCGGGCGATGAGTTTGGGGGAAAAGGGCGGGAGGGGTCTGGTAATCTAGCGGCTCAACCATTCCCCAAGCAGAGAAGACAGGACTACCTTGACGAACGAATCGAAAGCGATATCTGGCGGGGTTTTCACGCGCTTCTGGCGTTGGCTTGAGGCGTTGCACGATCTGGTGTTTTCAGAGAGCCACATGGGGGTGCTGAAGCATCTGGCGATCCGGCTGAGCATTGCCGGGTTCGCGATTCACCTGGGGCTGATTTTTCTGGCGCGGACGCTGCCGACGCCTCCGGCGCTGATCGCGGGGATCGGGCAGAATTATTTGACGGCAATCTCGACGCCGTTCAACTTTATTTTGTTCTATGAGGTTCTGACGCTGATTGCGGCGCTGCCGGAGTCAACGACGCGGTCGATTGCGAACCAGTTCGAGATTGTATCTCTGATTTTTATCCGGGAAGTGTTCAAGGACATAGCCGAAGCCAGCGAGATGGTGACGCAGCACAAGCTGACGATGGAAGCGCTGCCGGTGTTTCTGGACATGTGGTCAGGGTTTTTGATGTACCTGATGGTGGCGGTTTTTCAGCACGTGGCCAGACATGGGGTTCATCCGACGGAGAGGCATACGGCATCGCCGGACCGGCTGCGGTTTGTTGCCCGCAAGAAGGTGGTGGCAGTGGGACTGGCGGCGCTGCTGGTGGGTTTGGCGGTGAACAGCCTGAGCGGTTTTGCGATGGCCGTGGTGCGCTCAGTGATGACCGGGCAGGCGGGGGTTGAACCGGCGGGGACATTTTATAACGATCTGTTTACGGCGATGATCTTCACGGACGTGCTGATTCTGATTCTGTCGCTGGTGGTGTCAGGGCATTATGAGAGTGTTTTCCGCAATGCGGCATTTGTGGTGTCGATCATCCTGATCCGGTTTGCTTTGACGGAGGGGTATCCGTATGGCGCGCCGGTGGCGTTGTTGTCGATGGTGTTCGGCATCTGCGTGCTGCTGGTATTCAACTATCACATGCGGATCAGCGAGTCGGCGGAGGGGTAAGGGCGGCTGCATCGGCTCGCGGCGAGGGGTGAGATGGAGTCTGAGGTGACGAATATCGGCAAGATGCCGCGGGGCGTGGATCTTGGATTTTATCGAGAGCTGAACCGAACGGGGCGGGCGAGTGTTGAATAGGGTAAATTACATTTTGCCGGAATCATCCTGATCGGTCTCATGCGGTTTTTCTTTCTGGAGGGACGCGACGATGGCGGGAGCGACGACCATGATGACAAACGCAAGGCCGATGAGAAAGTCAGTCAAATGATGTGCTCCCTGGGGAAGGCCGCGGCTCTAGAAGAGCGCTTCTTGCTTTCGCGATAGTACGCGACAGCGGGTGAAATGAAAAGACGCCAGAGGGGTTTTGAAGCGGTACTTAAGTGCTACGAATTTGAACGAGTTTTAGTGACGTTGCCTCCTGTTTTTAGACGAATTTAGACAATATGAACGATTCAGTCGTTTCAAGGGTTGGGCGGTCTTCTCCAGAGCAGGGAAGAAGCCGGTGGGAGTGCGGGCGAATGGGTGGCGGGATTTTGAATCGTGGCCCATTTGGTGCATTTATGGAACCCGAGAAGCGCGGCGGACTGAGCTGGATTGCTCTCAGGGCTTAGCGGCATTGGAGGGCAGAACAGATTTTGAAGCGATCGGGGCGCGTTAAGGCTTGAGGGCGGAGGCGACGCGGGGGATGGCCTGGAGGTCAGGGAGGAACTCGATGTTTTGGAAGCCGGATTGGGCGAGCAGGGTGGCGATGGCGGGCGACTGGGCGTAGCCGATTTCGAGGGCGATGAGGCCGCCGGGAGCGAGTGCGGCGAAGGCGGCGGAGATGAGGCGGCGGTAGATGGCGAGGCCGTCCGCGTCAGCAAAGAGGGCGAGGGCGGGTTCGTGGTCGCGGACTTCGACGGAGAGGGAGGGGCAATCGGCGATGGGGACGTAGGGCGGGTTGGAGGCGACGATGTCGAACTGCTCGTGAGCGACGGGGGCGAGGAGATCGCCCTGGAGGAAGCGGATGGCGACTTGATTGCGGGTTGCGTTTTTTTGGGCGACGGCGAGAGCGGGAGCCGAGAGATCGACGGCGGTGATGGAGGCGTGGGGCAGGTGGCGGGCGAGGGCGATGGCGATTGCGCCGGAGCCTGTGCCTACGTCGAGAATGCGGGGAGCGGGGATGCGGGTGGATTGGCTTTGAGCCCAGTGGATGACTTTTTCGACGAGGTGTTCGGTTTCAGGGCGGGGGATGAGGACGGCGGGGGAGACGTGGAAGGGGAGGCCGTAGAACTCGGTTTGGCCGAGGATGTATTGAATGGGCTCGCCGAGGGTGCGGCGGGCGATGAGGGCGGTGAAGCGGGTGGCATGGCGGGCGGGCAGCGGGTCGCCGGAGTGGGCCATCAGCCAGGCCTTGTTTTCGCCGAGGAGGGGGAGCAGGAGGGCTTCAGCGTCCTGGCGGGCGCGGTCAGGATGCGGGCTTTCGCGGAGTTGGGCTTCGGCCTGGCGGAGACGCTCCGCGATGGTGGGAGGAGCGAGGGTCATCAGGCGGCCTGGGTTGCATCGGACTTCAACTGCTCGGCCTGGTCGTGGGTGATGAGGGCATCGACGATGGGCTGGAGGCGGCCTTCCATGATGAGGTCGAGTTGATGAAGCGTCAGGCCGATGCGGTGGTCGGTCAGGCGGTTCTGGGGGAAGTTGTAGGTGCGGATTTTCTCAGAACGGTCGCCGGAGCCAACCTGCTGTTTGCGGGCTTTTGCGAACTCGGCATTCTGCTTGTCCATCTCCTGCTCGTAGAGGCGGGAGCGGAGGACGCGCATGCCTTTTTCGCGGTTCTTGATCTGGGATTTCTCGTCCTGGCAACTGACGACCGTGTTGGTGGGGATGTGAGTGATGCGGACGGCGGAGTAGGTGGTGTTGACGGACTGTCCACCGGGGCCGGAGGAGCAGAAGGTGTCAATGCGGATGTCTTTGGCTTCGATTTTGACGTCGACTTCTTCGGCTTCAGGAAGGACGGCGACGGTGACGGCAGAGGTGTGGACGCGGCCCTGGGTCTCAGTGGCGGGGACGCGCTGGACGCGATGGACGCCGCTCTCCCACTTCATCTGGGAGTAGACGCGGTTGCCTTCAATGATGGCGATGACCTCTTTGAAACCGCCGACGCCGGACTCGGAGGTGGAGAGGACTTCGATCTTCCAGCGGTGCTGCTCAGCGAAACGCTGGTACATGCGGAAGATTTCAGCGGCAAAGAGAGAGGCTTCGTCGCCGCCGGTTCCGGCGCGAATTTCAAGGATGACGTTCTTGTCGTCGTTGGGGTCCTTGGGGAGGAGCAGGAGCTTGATTTCCTCTTCGAGGACGGGCTCGCGGGGGGCGAGAGAGGCGATCTCTTCCTCGGCCATGGCGCGCATGTCAGGGTCGGCGAGCATGGCGCGGGCTTCAGCGAGGGACTGGCGGACCTGCTTGAGCTCGCGGAACTTCATGACCGGGGTTTCGAGGTCGCTGAGGGCCTTGCCGGCCTGCTGGTACTTTTCTCGGTCGTTGACGATTTCAGGCAGGGAGAGCTGGGCGGAGAGCTCTTCGTAGCGGTGTTCCATTTGTTCGAGGCGATCAAGCATTGTCCCCCCCTTGTGGGGAATTCAGTTTTGGAGTTGAGCAGTGGGAAGAGGCGGACAGCGGGTATAGGCGGCGGGCGCCGCTAGAGGAGGGCCGGGATGGGGTGGTGGAGGGCCATGGTGCTGGTTCTATTTTAGCGCGGAATGGGGAGTTTTAGAGAAATGGATTGACGATGCGGACGCCGTCGAGGACGCGGCCGTGCTGCATATCTTCGGAGAGGAGAATGCTGCACCCGCTTCGGCTGGCACAACGGATGATCAGCGAGTCCCAATAGGAGATGGCGTGCAGGCGATGGAGATCGATAGCGCCGAGAACGTCGGTTACCGTTGGTTCGACGACCCGGAAGCGAGAGTAGAACTCGACCTGGCTTCGCGCCAGGGCAGGATCGAGACGCAGCTTGCGTGTGACTGCTGAAAAGTACTCTCCGAGCACCTGGACAGAAAGGATGCCTGTGCGTTGGCGCCCATGTTCCATGATGAGGTCGATTGCCTTATTCTGCTTGACCCGGTCGGCAGAGTCCTCGGCATAGACGAGGATACTCGAATCAAAGAAAGCCGGCGGAAGGGGGGGCGGTTGGCTGCCGGCGGGGCGCGGCGCGGGGGCTATTTTCTTGGCCATTGAATGCGCTCTTCGTACAGCTCGTCTCGATTCCACTTCCAGCCGTTGGAGTTCCCCTGGCCGACGCGCTGACGGAACTCCGCAAGAGCACGGTCCATGTCGCCCTCGCCGGCCAGACGCTGGAGGTGGTCGCGGATCTCCTGGTTCACCGACTTGCCGGTGGCGCGGAGCTTCTCACGGGCGCGCTCGACGATCTGCTCGTCAATGGAGAGGGTGATGTTCATATACACAGTATATGTGCGCACATAATCTGTGTCAATTCTACTTATTGTTGCCGGGAGCAGGAATGCCGGGGGATGCAGAGCGGTTCTTCAATTTCCGTGGTGTCTTAAGTTCAGCGAGAGGTGGATTTTTCTTGAGGACGAAGCCAATTGGCAGCGCTGCTTTCCCTCTGCACCGATTGGAGAACCGCTATAGGATGTTGCGGTTGAAAGATTGTGGATTTGGAGGCGGACTTGAGGGAACCTCTGGCGAAGAATGACGGCCTTGCACAAGGGCGCGAGCGGCGGGACAACGAGGCGCCGTGGGCGATAGCGGCGGCTGGCTGGCGTTACCACCATGTGGGGATTCCGACAGAGACGCCTCGCGAGGGGGAAGTGCATTTGCCGGCGTTGAAGGTACATGTGTGTGGATTTGAGAGCAGTCCCTATGGGATTCAGTGGATGCGGTTCGACGCGGATGCGCCTTATCCGGAGATCATTAAGACAGTGCCTCACGTGGCATTTGAGGTGGATGACCTGGAGGCGGCGCTGGAGGGGAAGGAGATTCTGACGCCGCCGAACAGCCCGAGCGAGGGCGTGATGGTGGCGATGATCGTGCACAATGGCGCGCCGGTGGAGCTGCTGGAGTTCAGGGCGACGCCGCAGGTTGGATAGGGCGGCCAGAGCTGGCTCAGTAGAGGGGCACGATGGTTGGTTTGTGGAGGAAGTGGTCGTCGTCTGCGATGACGAGGCGGGCGGGGTTGAGAGCCAGATGGCTGGTTAAGACGAAGGCGGGATGGGTTGCGGTGGCGGGGATGTCGAAGGCCAAGCGGGTGGTGAGGCTTTGGCCGGGCTGGACTGTGGCGTCGAGGCCTGGGAGGGGGCCTGCGCTGGGGTTTTGGGCCTGGGCGAGGGCCTGGATGGCGGGTGGGGAGGGTTGGTAGACGCGATTGGAGTCGTCAACGAGTTCGGCGGCGCGGCCGGCTTCTCGCTGGGGATGGCGCTGGGATTGGTTGGAGATGCGGACATCGACAATGAGGAAGACACCGCCTGGGCTGACTGGACCGGCGGGGGAGGCGATTGAGGAGACACGCTGAAAGCCGGTGACGGCAAAGCACATTTCGTCAAAGCAGCGGTCCTGGCCGACGGGGACGGAGCGCTGCGGAGTGAGGAGGGCGACGGCGGCTCCGGCGGCGAGGTAGACGAGCCAGACGGCGAGGGTGGCGGCGAAGACGCGGGCCGCGCTTTTGAGATGGCGGGTGACGAGGGCGGCGAGGGCGAGGAGAAGCGCGGCGGCGGTGGCGAGGACCATGAGAATCAAGAGCAGGTCAAAGATGGACAAGGGGGACCTCCTGAAACCATTCGTTCCAGCTATATCATGCCGATTCGGAATCTCGATAGGGCTTTGCTGGCGGGCGTTGCTCTTTGTTCCCCAGGCACCTCAAAAAACTATCGCCGTGGTCGCAGGCGTTGATTAACGGGGGCTGGCGGGTGTGGCAGGTGGAGTGTTGCCCGCGGTCAAAGGAGCTGGCGCGACTTCAAGGGGATCGCCGGTTCGGTGGTCCTGGATTTGAAAGGTGAGAAAGTCGTGGACGGCTTTGAGGGCGTCGGGGTCGGCGGTGACGATGCGGACGCGGCCGCCCTGGGGAATCGGCTCGAAGGTGTAGGCGATTGCGCTTCGGCGGGACTGCATGACGGGGACGCCGGGGGGCACGGTGTCATGGATGAACATGGGGAGCTGAAAGTCGCCACCAGTGAACATGTGGGCGATGTGGGCAAGATGAGCCTGGATGGCGTCGCGGGTGGCGGTGTCATCGGTGCTGTTGGCGACCACCTCAATGGCGCCGCCATCGGGGAAGAGGCGGAAGTGGTGGGCGGATTTCATATGGGAGAAGCCCATGGCCTGATCGCCGCGCGCGTCAACGCCGGCGGCATGAGCGCTGGCGGCTTGCTGATGCTCGGCGTGCATGGGGCAGGCCATTTCGCTTTGCGCACAGGCGAAGGCCGGGATTGCCAGGAAGAGGACGAGGGCGGTGAGCTTCATTGGCTTCTCCATCTGGGTGGATACCGACGATGGTACTGCGGCCGGAGCGGGATCAAAAACACTCGATGTGGTCGCAGGCGTTGATGAGCGGGACCTGAAGGGTAGAGTCGTGCTCGGGGTCAGAGTAGAGGGTGATGGTGGCGGGCTGATAGTCAGAGGGTTTGGCGGTCATGATGTTGGGGACGAAGGTTTGGGGGTTTCGGTCGTAGAGCGGGAACCAGGTGCTCTGGACTTGAACGAGGACGGTGTGGCCGGCTTTGAAGACGTGGTCTACATCGTGGAGCGAGAATTTGTACTCGTGGATGGAGTTGGGGCGGAGGGGGCGGGGGGGTTGAAAGCTGTCGAGATAGCGTCCGCGAAAGATTTCGGCATTGGTCATGAGCTGGTAGCCGCGCATTTTGGGGTCGGGATCGGTGTCAGGGTACTGATCGATGAGTTTGACGACCATGTCGTTGTCAGAGCCGGTGGTTGAGGCGAAGATGTCGGCCTGGACTTCGCCGGTGAGGACGAGGTCTTTTTTGAGGACGGGGAGGCGGAAGACGGCTAGGTCTTTGCGATCGGAGACGAAGCGCTGATCTTCAGTGAGCCAGTTGAACCATTGCGAGCCCATGGAGTAAGTGGGCTGGATGGGGCGATGGCGGTAGGGGATGGGGTTGGCGGGGTCACTGATGTAGGTGGTTTTGGCGGGGGATTTGGGATCGGCGAAGCTGAGCAGGCCCGCGCCGAGGAGATGGAGGCCGGTGGGCTGGGACTCTTTGGGCGGGAAGTGGGCGTAGCGCTGCCAGGTGTTGGAACCGGTTTGGAAGCTGGCGGTGTCTTCAAGGTTGAAGCCGGAGGGATTTGTGCCCGGCTGGTCTTTGAGGTAGTGGGCGAAGAATTTTGCTTCGATCTGGGCGCGGTACTGGTTGCCGATGGGCTGGGTGTAGTCGAGGTTGCCGAGATGGCGGGAGGAAGAGGCCCAGGAGCCATGACGCCAGGGGCCAAGGACGAGGAAGTTCTGATGGTTGGCGTCGTGAGGCTCGAGGGTTGAGTACTCGATCTGGGGGCCAAACATATCTTCCTGGTCGTAGTATCCGCCGACGGAGAGGGTGGGGACGGCGACGGAGTTGAGAGCATGCTGAACGCCGCGGGAGGACCAGACGGCGTCATAGGCGGGGTGTTCGAGGAAGAGCTTCCAGGTGGGGAGGAGTTTTGCGCCCGATTTTTTTACGTCTTCAGCGAAGCTGCCGCGCTCAAGGAAGTAGTCGAATCCGTCGCGGGGTTTGCCATCTTTGGTTTTGCCGTAGTCGACGCTGACTTCCTCCTTGTTGGATTCCATGGAGAGGACGTAGTCGTATCCGTAGCTTTGGCGGAATGCGCCGTTGTGGAAGAAGTCGTCGCCCATCCAGACGTCGATCATGGGGGCCTGGGGCGAGATGGCTTTGACGGCGGGGTGGGGGTCGATGCCGGCCATCATGGCGAGGAAGCCGGGATAGCTGGTGCCGATGAAGCCGGCGCGGCCGTTGTTGCCGGGGACGTTTTGGAGGAGCCAGGCGATGGTGTCGAAGGTGTCGGTGGACTCGTCAATGGCCTTGCTGTCGTGATGGTCGGCGAGGGGGCGGCTCATGACGAACTCGCCTTCGCTTTTGTAGCGTCCGCGAATGTCCTGATCGACGTAGATGTAGCCATCGCGGGCGAGCTCGGGGCGGCTCCAGAAGAGGGAGCCGCGGGTTGTGCCGTCGACGCCGTAGGGGGTGCGCTGGATAAGGAAGGGGAGCGGGGCGGGGATATCGGCGGGCTTGAGGATGACGGCGTGGAGCTTGACGCCATCGCGCATGGGGATCATGACCTCAGTGCGCTGGTAGTCGTGGAAGAGGTGATGGACGGGCGGGCCGGAGCGGAGGTAGTGGGAGTTTGGCTCGTCAGTCCAGACGACGGAGGCGGGACGGCCGGCATCGTCGAGGGTGAAACGGAGATCGGAGCGGTCATCCTTGACGCCGAAGACGAGGGGCGAACTGAGGGTGAGCTCGGTGGGGATGCGGCGGTCGGACTCGATGAAGAGCTTGCCGTCCTGGACGTAGAAGGATTGCGGCGAGTCGGGTTCGGCGGGGTTTGTGAATTCGCCGGCGAAGGAGTCGAGGGGGAGGGTGGTAGGCGGAGGGGCCTGCTGGGGCGCCTGGGTGGCGTGAAGGGCGAGAGGCAGGACGAGTGAGACGGCGACGAGAGCGGAGCGGAGACGGAGCAAGCGGGAGACCCTCCTTGGGGCAGCAGATGGCCCGGTCCAAATGGGGCCGGGGAAGAACAATGGCAACCGCAGGTCCTTCGACTCGTCCGCCAGGGCGAACTCGCTCAGGATGACAGCCAGGTTGTAGTTCAATCCTAAGGGGTGAATCAATAACTGGTGCTAATGGGCATGGCCGTGGTGGGCGTGTTGGACGCCGCTGGCGAGTTCTTCAATGGGGACGACGCAGCCGTCGAGGGAGCCGCAGCCGATGTGTTCAAACTGGATGGTGGTGTGGCTGATGTGGAAGTGGTCTTTGAGGACGTGGTTGAGCTTGACGAGGATGCAGGCGCTCTCAGAGGGGGGAATATCAGCGATGGTGACGTGGCAGGCGAGGGCGCGGGAGTGGGAGCCGAGGCTCCAGACATGGAGGTCGTGGACGTTGACGACGCCTTCAATGGCCTGCATGCCGGAGCGAATCTCAGGGAGGGAGATGCCGTGGGGCGTGCCTTCAAGGAGGATGTTGAGGGTTTCACGGACGATGCCGAGGCTGGACCAGAGGATGAGCGCGGCGATGATGAGGGAGAGGACAGGGTCGATCCAGTTTTGGCCAGTGAGCAGGATACCCGCGCCCCCGGCGATGACGGCGGCGGTGGAGAGGGTGTCGCCGGCCATGTGGAGGAAGGCGGAGCGAAGATTGACGTCGCGGGCGACGCCCCAGAGGAGGGCGGCGATGAGGCCGTTCATGAGGACGCCGGCGGCGGCGACGATCATCATGAGGCGGGGCTGGACAGCGACGGGAGCGGAGAGGCGATGGAAGGCTTCAGCACCGATCCAGAGGGAGATGACGATGAGCGAGGCTGCGTTGATGAAGGCGGCGAGGACGCCGGCGCGCTGATAACCGAAGGTACGGGCCTGGTCGGCGGGGCGGGACTGGAAGTGGACGGCGGCAAAGCTGAGGAGGAGGGCGAGGAAATCAGAGGCGTTGTGGCCGGCCTCAGAGAGCAGGGCGAGAGAGTGAGCGCGCAGGCCGGCGACGAACGTGACCACGACATAAGCGAGGGTGGCGACGAGGGAGATGCGGAGGACGGTTTGGGTTCTGCCTGCAGCGGGGGCGGCAGGCGCCGCGTGGACATGCATAGGGGAAGTGTAACCGGGGGTGGGTATGGGCTGCCAGCAGGAGCGCCGGCGGCAGGAGGGGATCAGCCGCGGTCTGGTCGCAGGTGGCTGGCGTCGATGGGGTCTGGATCTTCGTAGGTGGGCAAGACGGGGATACCTCCGCGGAGGCCGGTCCAGCTTTCAGCGACGACGATGCTGTTTTGTGGATTGCCGGGCTGGTAACGGACGGAGCAGGGAAAGCCGGCGCGGACCTGGCCGCTGTCAACGACGCCGCGAATGTCAGTAAGATCTTGAGAACACTCGTAGTCGACGCCGCCGATGCGATAGCTGTAGAGGAGCATGGTGAGGGTGCGGGCGGCGTTTTCCTTGGTGGGTGCGGGCACCTCGCAGACATCGAGGAGCATGCCGTCGACGAGGCGTCCGGACTGGACGAGGAAGCGGCGGCGGTCTCGCTCCATGGCTTCAGCCGAGGGGCGTTTGTGGAGCAGGAGCCAGACGGCGAAGGCGCCGAGCGCTGTTCCGCCGGCCAAACCGCCGATCAACTGCCATTCGCTAACGGTTGCGAGGATCATGTGAGGCGGGACTCCCGGATGGACGTCAGAGGCACAGGTCCACACTAGAGGATACCGCAGCGGGCGTTGGGGGGAATGGCTTGAACAGAGCCGCGGCGGGGATTATGGCTGCGCTATACTCGTGACTGCATCTTTTGTGTGTTCCGGCATGCCGGAGAGCGAGTGTTTCGAGGGTTTTGCGTGAGTTTGAAGGGGAGTTCCAACGTGGCAAACGATTCCCGGATTCGATCGACGACGGTGATCTGCGTTCGCAGGAACGGGCATGTGGTGATGGCCGCCGACGGGCAGGTGACGCTGGGCGACCATGTGCTGAAGCACTCGGCGAAGAAGATCCGGCGGCTCTACCAGGACAAGATTCTGGCGGGGTTTGCGGGATCGACGGCGGACGCGTTCAGCCTGTTTGGGCGGTTTGAGTCAAAGCTGGAGCAGTATGCGGGCAACCTGAATCGCGCGGCGGTGGAGCTGGGCAAGGATTGGCGCACCGACAAGATGCTGCGCAACCTGGAGGCTCTGCTGCTGGTGGCCGACCAGGGACAGACGTTTTTGCTGTCGGGCTCGGGCGACGTGATCGATCCGGATGAGCCGGTGGCGGCGATTGGCTCGGGGGGCAGCTATGCGACGGCGGCGGCCAGAGCGCTGCTCGAAAACACGGACCTGAGCGCGCGCGAGATTGCCGAGAAGGCGATGAAGATTGCCGGAGAGATCTGCATTTATACGAACGACCGGATAACGGTTGAGGAGTTGAAGGGCTGACGCATTGCGCGCCCGACTGATTCATGGCTATTTATTTACCGGCATCGGCTGAAGAACAGGACGTCTCGCTGGACGAGTTGACGCCGCGCGAAATTGTGACGGAACTCGATAAGCACGTGGTTGGGCAGAAGGCGGCCAAGCGCGCGGTGGCGATTGCGCTGCGGAACCGGCAGCGGCGGCAGAAGCTGCCGCCGGATCTGGCCGACGACATTATGCCCAAGAACATCATCATGATTGGGCCGACGGGCGTGGGCAAGACGGAGATTGCGCGGCGGCTGGCGAAGCTGACGAATTCGCCGTTTCTGAAGGTGGAGGCCTCGAAGTTTACCGAGGTGGGCTACGTGGGGCGCGACGTGGAGAGCATGATTCGCGACCTGGTGGAGATCGCCATCGACATGGTGCGCGAGGAGCGGCTTGAGGAAGTGGAAGACAAGGCGGAGATGAATGCCGAGGAGCGGCTGCTGGATGTGCTGCTGCCTCCTCCGCCGCCGACGCCGCCGGCGCAAGAGGGACAGTTGACGCTGCCGGGCGCGGAGAGCCACCAGCGGTCAAGAGAGAAGCTGAGGCAGCAGTTCCGCGAGGGCAAGCTGGACGACCGGCAGGTGGAGCTGGACGTGCGCGACCGGGGGACGCCGCAGTTTGGCATTATCAGCAACCAGAACCTTGAGGACATGGAGATGAACCTCAAGGACATGTTGCCGAATATTTTTGGGGCGGGCTCGAAGAAGCGGAAGATGAAGGTGGTGGACGCGTTCGACTACCTGGTGCAGGAAGAAGAAGGCCGTTTGATCGACATGGACCAGGTGAACCGCGCGGCGGTGGAGCGGGTGGAGTCGAGCGGGATTATTTTTCTGGATGAGATTGACAAAATTGCGGGGCGCGAGGGCGGGCACGGGCCGGATGTTTCACGCGAGGGCGTGCAGCGCGATATTTTGCCAATTGTGGAAGGCACGACGGTGAACACGCGCTACGGGATGGTGCGGACGGATCATATTCTGTTTATCGCTGCCGGTGCGTTTCACGTGTCAAAGCCGAGCGATTTGATTCCGGAGTTGCAGGGGCGGTTTCCGATTCGCGTGGAGCTGCAGTCGCTGACGGTGGACGATTTTCTGCGGATTCTGACGGAGCCGAAGGCATCGCTGACGAAACAGTACTCGGCGCTGCTGGAGACCGAGGGCGTGCGGCTGGAGTTTGCTCCCGAGGCGTTGCGCGAGATGGCGGAGTTTGCTTTCAAGGTGAACGAGCAGACGGAGAACATTGGCGCGCGGCGGCTGCATACGATCATGGAGCGGGTGCTGGAGGATGTGAGCTTCCTGGCTCCGGATGTGGCGCGGAAGGCTCCGGACGAGGAGCAGGCCGCGGTGTTGAGCGAGGCGATCAAGGCGGAGTCGTCGACGCCGCTGCCATATCTCGAGCGGATGACGGCATCGGGGCCGGAGAAGGTATTTCTGATCAGCGACGCGTATGTGAAGCAGATGGTGGCGTCGATTGTGAAGGACCAGGATTTGAGCCGGTACATCCTGTAGGGAAGCCCATTTGGATGGTGGTGCAGTTTCCGGTTTGCCAGTGATCCTGACGCTTTACGAGGAGTCGGGCTCTGGTTGGTCGAAGACCCTATTTGAGCGATGAAGCTGATTGAGTCTGCCGGATATATTCGAGCAGGATCATCGTCGTGCGCAGGTCCATCTTAGCGACGAGTTTGTCACCGACCGGAGTTCTCTGCTTGAAGAAAATGCTCACGGGCATGTTTTCAGGATGTGACGAGTTGGAGGTGGCCCAACTGCCCAGACTGAGATGGCCAAGGTTCTGCGGCGGGGTCTTAAAGTCGTAAGCCACTTTTGCGCCCACGTCGCGATCTTCAAGGAACGTGAAGTCGTTTTCGCTGAGGATCAGCGTGCCAAGAAAGCTCTTATCCGCACGAATATATTCAACCGGAATTCTGATCGGCACGGAAAGGTCGAGAGGGCGAATGGGAGCTTTGGAGATCCGGTCAGAGAGCGTATTTACGACGTTCTGGTCGGGCACAAGCGACGACCGCAGGACGACACCCTTCTCATCAAAGTCGACGAACAGATTGTGGGTCGTCCAGGAACGATTCCAACCGCCCGCGGCCGCGTAGCCGCCACCGGCCGCCCAGGCAACCCCCCATGAAGACTCGGCCCACCGACCAACGAAGAGGTTGCCGTCCTTGACTCCGGTGTCTACCGAACTCAATTTTTGCTCAATCTCTTCTCTGTTGGTGATGCCGGCCTTGATGAAGCTCAAGTCGAGCTTTTTTCCTACGACGCCAGTGACGCTGACGGTTTTCGTTGGCACTCGAACGGGGACAATGATGCACCCGGTGCAGGAGGCACACAGGAGCCCGGTGCAAACCGCAGCCCTGAACCGGATTCGAAAGCTGGCCTTTGGCATGATTATCGTTCTCCCTCTGGCTATCGGAGGTTATCGATTGCGTTCGATTTCTTTCAGCAGGGCATCCACTAATCCGCCTTTAACGTGAGACATCTGCTCATCTTTGGAGGCGATGCCGCCGCTGGCAAGAGCCCTAAACCTAGCCTCCCGCTCGAAACGGAGGACTTCACGGCCACTTGCGGCATCACGAAACGCGAAGCGGGCCTTAGCTTCGCTGGCACCTACGGGGAAAGGCCAGGCCAACATGCGGGCGCCACTGCTGCCTTTGTTGAAGCCGACAATTGTGACGGAGAGGATCAGCGTGGCAGGCTCGCCTGTTGCGGAAGGATTGGGAGGTTGTGGCGGGTGGAACGAGCCCCGGCTCCCATCGATTACGGTCACAAAAAGCCGGCTTGCCTGGAGACGCGCGAGTGTAGTGATCTGTAGATTTGCTTCTTCTCCAGCCGGAAAATCTTTCGTGAGTTGGTTATTTTCGACAGTGAATGGCTCGATCAGGACCGCGGTATACCCTGCTAGCGGTTTAGCTGCATTCTGCTGTTGTGCCCAAGCCTGCGGAGGAAAACTCAGATAAACCATCAAAATCAAAATTGAGCCGTAATTCATGGTGTGCCTGGACAACCAGGGCGCACGCAGTGGGGGCTGAATTGGGGCGGCTTGCGCATGGGGCACAACCGGCGCATGTGAGAGAGGAGATGTTTGGCAGCCCGTGAAGGCGGCGGCCGGACGGTGAATCGGGGGGGCGTACATCGCGATAAGGAACACCATCTGCTTCCTTCACGACCAACGATTCTCTGGGGAAGTTGTCGCCAAATTTTCCTTCACTTCGGAGCGTTGGTCAAGTGCGGCCAGTTGTAAGTCGCGAACGCAACGCGTGGTGCGGCGCGTTCCGGCCGCATTGTCGCCAAACCGGAAACTGCACACAGGCATGTTTTCGTGTTGCATCGTGTGGGGGCGGCTGGTAGGCTCTTCTCGTACCTCGCGAGCCTGCGCGCCGGGACGAAGATGAGCGGGCTCTACCTGCACTCTCCGGCTCTTGAGGGAATGTGGATGGGGGCGCAATCGAGAGCATGCCTGGGAAGGGTGTGCCTGCGCCGCTCCACTTGCCCCGCAGCCTTTCCCCTCGACATTCCCGCAACAAAACCCAAAGGAGAGACGCCATGAGCGACGCAGGAAATCACCACAAGATCACTTACATCGAATTCAGCACGACCAGCATTGAGCAGGTGAAGAAGCTTTACGGAAGCGTGTTTGGGTGGAGCTTTCAAGATTGGGGTCCGGACTATGTGAGCTTTCGGACTGAGGAATCGGGGATGAATGGCGGGTTTGCGAAGGTGGAGGGGCATGCGGAGCAGGCGAAGGTTGCACCGCTGATTGTGCTGTATTCCGCGGACCTGAAGGCGACCGAAGATGCGGTGGTGGCGGCGGGCGGCGCGATTGTGGTGCCGACGTTTCCGTTTCCGGGCGGGAGAAGGTTTCACTTCTCCGATGGGGCGGGGAATGTGCTGGGGGTTTGGTCGGAATGATAAAAGCAGGGAGTAGGGAGTAGGGCGTTCCCTGGTTGAGGACTGTGGTGTCCCACCCTTGCGCAAAAGACGCGCAAGGATGGGGCACCCGGCATGTGTGGGAGGTGCAGAGCGGTTCGCGGTTAGTTGACTCTTGGCGGCAGCATGAGGGGCTTGCGGGGGCCCAGCTCTTCGCGGACGAGGGTGAGGCCGAGGATGCAGCGCTCGAAGCGGTCGGAGAGGCGGGCGAAGAGCGGGGCTTCCTGTTCGTACTCGAACAGGTTGAACTGGCTGACGATGAAGTAGCTCTCTTTGCCGGCCTGGATGAGCTCGGCAAGGCTGGGATGAGGATGGCGAGAACGGCGGCGATGGCTGCGGTCCATGGCGCCGGGAAACATGCCGGCGACAAAGAGGGCGTAGTCGCCGATGTGTTTGCGGATGGCGCGTTCGGCGTCAAAGGAAGGCGCGGAGCCGTGGACGGGATCGGCGGCCTGGACCATTTCACCGAGGTCCTGAATGGGATGGCCGGCCTGGTCGCGGACTTTGTAGAGATTGTCAGCCTCGGCAAATTCACAGAGCAGATGGGCGACGTAGGCGGTGACGTCGGGGTCGTGGAGACCGAGCTTGCCTTCGTAGCTGTTACGCACGACCTGCTGGAAGAAGGGTTCGAGCGGATGAGCCTGGGACTGCATAGAGACCTCCCGTGAGCGCTGGCGCTGCCTGATTGCGGTAAAGCGATAGGTGGTGGGTGCGTGCTGAGCCACCACCCGCTTCTCTAGCTTTGACACAGAGCTTAGCGGAAATCTTCTAAAGATCGATAAGGGCGGGCGAAGTTCATTGGCAGAGCGAGGGGGAGATTGCCACCTGCGGTGGGGCCAACTGCTCGCTATCCGCTCGCACGGGGTTCTTTGAGTGAGCGCTCTTCCACCTGCCCCTTTCGGTGGGGCCAACTCTTTGGGGTTGCGGTATCCCACCCTTGAATCAAGACGGCGATTCAAGGATGGGTACGGCGCAGTTGCGGGTGGTCGGCGATGGAAAGGGCAGCCTTGAGGGGCTGCCCTTTGGTTTGATGCGGGGACTGATTAGACGGCGGCGGGGGTGCGGGACTCGAGGGCGGCTAGGCGGGCGGCGAGGAGGGTTTCAAGCTTGACGAGGGCGGCGGAGAAGCCTTCGATGCCTTCTTTGAGTTTGTCCGTGGCCATGCGGTCGGCGGCGTGCATGGCTGCAAAAGTCTGCTTGTCGATGGAGATTTTATCGATTTGGAGTTGCTGCGCGGCATCAGGGGAGAGTTTGCGGGGCAGCGGGGCTTCAGTGGCTTCAAGTTCAGCGAGGAGGGTTGGGGAGATGGTGAGGAGGTCAGAGCCGGCGAGCTGCTGGATTTCGCCGATGTTGCGGAAGCTGGCGCCCATGACGACGGTCTTGTAGCCGAATTTTTTGTAGTAGTTGTAGATGCGGGTGACGGACTGGACGCCGGGATCGTCAGCGCCGACGTAGTCCTTGCTTGTGTCTTTTTTGTACCAGTCGAGGATGCGGCCGACGAAGGGGGAGATGAGGGTGACGCCAGCCTCGGCGCAGGCGATGGCCTGATGGATGCCGAAGAGGAGGGTGAGGTTGCAGTGGATTCCTTCACGCTCAAGGACTTCGGCGGCTCGGATGCCTTCCCAGGTGGAGGCGATCTTAATGAGGATGCGGTTGCGGCCGATGCCGGCGTGGTCGTATTGGGCGATGATGGAGCGGGCCTGGGCGATGGTGGCCTGGGTGTCATAGGAGAGGCGGGCGTCCACTTCAGTGGAGACGCGGCCGGGAACGATGGCGAGGATTTTTTTGCCGAAGGCGATGGCGAGGCGCTGGAAGGCGAGGTTGGCGACGGCCTGAGGGGTGGCTGAGTCGCCGAGTTCCTTGCGGGCATCGAGGAGGACGCCGTCAACAATGGGCTGATATTGAGGCATCCGCGCGGCGGCGGTGATGAGGGAGGGATTGGTGGTGGCATCGGTGGGGCGGAACTTCTCCATGGCCTGAATGTCGCCGGTGTCGGCAACGACAACGGTGTAGGCGCGAAGCTGGGCGAGTTGATTCTGTGGCATGAAACCTCCGGGGGACGGGAAGCGGGGATGCGAACGCGTTGGGCTTCAGTCTACCGCTGTATGAGATGCGCCGGAACAGGGGCTGGATGCAGGGGGGGGCGGAAATCAGGCGGCGGCGAAAGGGTTGGAGAGGGTGCCGAGGCCGGGGAGGGTGACTTCGACCACGTCGCCGGCCTGGAGCGGGCCAACGCCTGAGGGAGTGCCGGTGAGGATGAGGTCGCCGGGCTCGAGGGTGATGGCGGAGGTGATGTAGGCGAGCAACTGGGGGATGGCGAAGATGAAGTCGAGGGTGGAGCCGTGCTGGCGGAGTTCGCCGTTGACGCGGGTTTCGAGCGTAAGGCCGGCGGCGGGGTCGAGCTCGTCGCTGACGATGGGGCCGACGGGGCAGAAGGTGTCAAAGCCCTTGGCGCGGGTCCATTGGCCGTCTTTCTTTTGCAGGTCGCGGGCGGTGACGTCGTTGGCGAGGGTGTAACCGCGGATGGCGCTCTGCCAATCTTCAGGGTCGAGTTTTGAGACGCGGCGGGCGATGACGAGGGCTAACTCGCCTTCGAAGTCGACACGGCTGGAGGCGGCGGGCATGCGGACGATGCCGCCGGGGGCGAGGAGCGACGAAGGCGGCTTGAAGAAGAGGAGCGGCTCGGCGGGGATTTCGTTGCCTAGTTCTTTGGCGTGGTCGCGATAGTTGCGGCCGACGCAGATGATTTTGGATGGGGTGACGGGCGGCAGGAGTTCGGCGGCGCTGAGGGGGATGGGCTTGTGGGAGAACTCGAGGCCGGCCTCGAGGACGTGGGCGAGACGGAAGGCAAGGTCTTCAGGAGGAACGGGAGCTGAGCCAACGATGAAGAGCGAGCCGTCGCGGTCTTCAACGACGCCGTAGTGGGGTTGGCCATTAAGCAGGAAGCGGCAGTATTTCATGGGAATCTCCTTGCGCCGGTCAGAGGGCGGGCACGGTCTCAGAAGCTTCAGCGGAGCGGGCGCTCTGGTGGCCGAGCTGGTCAAGGGCGGTGACGGCATAGGTATAGGTGTGGCCGGGCTGGACCTGGGTGTCATGGAAGGCGGGGCCGACGACGGGCTGGGCGGGGGAGATGCGCTGCCAGTCGGCTGGGCCTTCGCGGCGATAGACGGCATAGCCGGCGAGGGTGGCGTCGGCGACGGGCTGCCAGCTGAGGTCGATTGCGGGCTCAGCACCGTTGGCCTGGGTGGTGGCGACGGCGGCAAGGCCGGTGGGGACGGCGGGAGGAAAGATGTCCTGGGCGTCAACGCGGAGGGGCGGGGTGAGTTCGCCTGCGAGCTCGATGGTTTGGCCGTTGATTGGGACGCGGGCGACGCGCTGGGCACGGTACTCGTAGGTCTGGCCGAATCGGATGTCTTTGTCGAGTGCGCGGTCAGGCGGCTGAGCGCCCGCGGCATTGACGAGGAGGGATTGGTCGACGGGCTCCGGGGGCGGGGTGAGCAGGCCTTCTTTGGGTTTGGCGGGGGGCGGGGTGAGCAGATGGCGCTGGAGGCGAATGGCGGCGGGGTCTGTTCCTGGCGTCCAGCGGAGGACGACGCCGGCTTTGCGGAGTTCCGCAGTGAGGCCGGCGACGGGGGCGGGAGCCTGGCCGGCGAGCACGACGGCGGCGTTGGAGAGACCGGCGGAGCGGCCGTTGCGATTTTTCAGTTCGACGAAGTAGCTGAGCAGGCGGGGGGCGCCGGCGGTGAGCGGGGCCGGGAGAGTGTCAGTGAATGTGGCATCCGCGCCGGGGGTGAGAACAAAGTCAGCGCCGGCTGGATCGCAGCCGGAGGTGTTTAATTGGCGGCAGACGCGGACGGTGACATCGGTTTTGAGCAGCAGCTTGTCTGTATTTTTTTGGGGCATGGTCCAGGTAAGGGCAACCTGGTTGCCGGCGCGGACGGCGGCGAGATCGGTGACGCGATCGGGGAGATTGAGGGAGGGCGGCATGGGCGCGGCGGGGGTTCCGCAGCCGGAGAGGGCCGCGGTGAGGGCTGCGGCGAGCACGAGTGCGGCCATTTGAGAGGAGTGCGCCTGTCCCATAGCCCTACCAGTCTACATGGAGCGGCTGTGAGGATTCGAGGGAGCGGGCGGGTGGATTCCGCACTGTGTGTTGGGGAGGGTACAATTCGGAGGAATCGGCGCAGGTTGAGGAAAGTGCATGGCGCGCTGAGGCAGATGACCTTCTGCAAGGCTAGCCGCGACAAGTGCGAGAACGGGCAAGCCGGTTAACTAGTTTCCCCTCTGAAGACGGACTTTGAAAGGACATCAGACCCGTGTTGATCTTTGCCGCGATTGTCGCTGTTTTTGTGTATGGATCGATTGCGTCCATGCTGGGCACGATTCTGCCCGAGTTGTCAGAACGGTTCGGGCTGACGCCGACGCAGAACGGAACCATTGCGCTGTTTCAGGCGCTGGGGTTGATCATCGCGTCGATTGGCGTGGGTCCGCTGCTGGATACCGAGGGCTATAAGGTGGGCCTGATTCTGGGGCTGGTGCTGATTGCCGTTGCGCTGTTCTTGCTGCCGCGGTCAAAGGGGTTCCAGAGCATTTTGATGCTGCTGTTCCTGCTGGGACTGGGCGGCGGGATTGTGGTGGCGGGAGCCAATGCGCTGGCCAATGGAGCGGCCGGCGAGCATCGCGCGACGGTGCTGAACCTGGTGAATCTCTTCTTCGGGCTGGGCGGGCTGACGACTCCGTTTATCTCAGCGAACCTGTTCAAGAAGGACTGGGTGAAGCTGTGCTACACGATCGCCACGATCACGGTGGTGACGATGTTCATCCAGATGATTCCGGCGATGCCTGCGCCGAGCGGGCCGGGGTTTGTGTTGGCGGAGGTGGGGCCGGTGCTGGGGCGGCCGCTGCTGTTTATGCTTTCGGCTCTGCTGTTTCTTTCCGCATCGAGCGAAGTGGCGGTGTGGAACTGGCTGCCGCGGCATTTGATTGCGCAAGGGGTTCCGGAGTCGCGGGCGCTGAATATTCTTTCGCTGGGATTTGCGCTGGGGCTGCTGCTGGGGCGGCTGGTGGTGGCGCCGATTCTGATCAATGTAGCGGCGGTGAATGTATCGCTGATTGCCTCAGTGGCGATGGCGGTAACGACTTATTTCATGCTGAAAACGCGGAAGCCGCTGGTTGCCGGGCTGCTGGTGTTTGCGGCAGGGTTGTCGATGGCGCCGATTTTTCCGGACATTATGGCGATTACGGGCCAGGCGTTTCCGCGGATGACGGGGACGGCGATGGGGATTGTGCTGACCTGCGGATGGGTGGGGTTGGCGGTGAGTTCGCGGATTATCGGCGGGATGGCGGGCAACGATCCGCTGCGGCTGAAGAAGGCGCTGCTGTATATTCCGGTGGCGTCGGTGCTGATGGTGGTGTTGAACGTGGCGATCCGGGCTACGCTGCGGTAGGGAGCGATGAGCGAGGCCGTTAATTTAAACGGCCTCGCTCAGGGGCTGAAGCCCCACGCCTATTTTTGGGAATATGCGGCACGGCTGAAGCCGTGCCCTTTCAAACCATCGACTTGGTCAGAGGTTGCCCTCAAGGACAAATCCTCAGGCTTCGATAACGGCTTTGGAGAGGTTGCGGGGGCGGTCCACGTCAACGCCGTGCTCGAGAGCCATGAAGTAACTGAAGAGCTGCAAGGGCACGATCTCCGGGATGGGGAGCAGGTGCTCGGTGTTCGGCTCGATGGCGACCAGGTCAGTGGCAAGGGCGGCAACTTCGCGGTCACCGGCGTGGGCGAGGGCGATGACGCGCGCGCCCTGGGTGCGCATGTCGGCGAGCAACTGGAGGGTCTTCTCATAGCGCAGGACTGAAGCCTCAAGGGTGCGGTCGACGGTGGCCAGGACGACGAGGGGCACGCGCTCGCTGACCAGCGCGTTGGGGCCGTGCTTGAGTTCGCCGGTGGGGTAGCCCTCGGCGTGGACGTAAGAGGCCTCTTTCATTTTGAGCGCGCCCTCGCGGGCGATGGCGTAGTGGACGCCGCGGCCGAGGTAGAGGAAGGTGGTGGCGTCAGCATAGCGCTTGGCGAGGGCGGCCATCTGACCACGCCAGAGCGGGAGCTGGCGGCCGATGCGGTCGGGCAGGGCGCGCAGCTCGGCAAGTCTCCAAGAGATCTCTGCCGGGTCAAGGGTGCCTAACTGCTGGCCTTGATAGAGGGCGAGCAGGTAAAGAGCGGTCAACTGGCAGGTGAAGCTTTTGGTGGCGGGGATGGCCAGCTCAGGGCCGGCGGCGAGGGGCATGGCGGCCGAGGCCTCGCGGAGCATGGTGCTGCCGGCTACATTGGCGATGGCGAGGGTCTGCTCGCCGGCGTCGCGGGCAAAGCGGAGAGCGGCCAGAGTGTCACTGGTTTCGCCGGACTGGGAGATGACGATGACCGAAGGGTGGCGGGCATTGGCGGCGGGGTGAGCGGCGTACTCAGAGGAGTATTCGACATCGACGGCGAGGCCGCAGAGGTCCTCAAAGAGGATTTCAGCGGCGAGGCCTGCGTGGCGGCTGGTGCCGCTGGCGGCGATGAGGACTTCGCCACGGGGATTGAGCCAGTGGGCGAGGGGAGCGAAGGCGGCGGGGCTGAGGCCGTTGGGGTCGAGATAGAGGTCGAGGGTGCGCTGGATTGCGCTGGGCTGCTCATAGATTTCGCGGAGCATGGCGTGAGGGAAAGTGGGCATGAGCTGGTTTGCTCCTGTCCGGCGGTGGGTTTGGTTTGGGCCGGATGGGATTATTTTATCGTGCCGCAACCTGCGCCACCTGCGGTAGGGCTGTCGGCTTTCGCGGGGAGGACTTGAGTCTGTGGTCTCCCAGGTCCCAAAAGCGGGACCTGGGGCACCTAGCCACCTGCGGTGGGGCTAGCTGCCTTCGGCAAGTACAGATCAGGGTTGTAGTACGCCCGCCAGCCGTCATGGCGAGCGGAGGATTGCCTGCTCTAGAGTTTGCGGAGGCGGGCGCAGGCTTCGTCGAGGTCTTCGTCTTTTTTGGCGAAGCAGAAGCGGAGGAGGTTTTCTCCGCGGCCGGGGCGGAAGAAGGCGGAGCCGGCGACGGCGGCTACTCCGGTGGCGGCGAGCAGGTGGCGGGCTTTTTCAGCGGCGGTTTTTCCGGGGAGATGGCTGGAGCCGGCGAGGACGTAGTAGGCGCCTTCGGGGACGGGCGGATCAAAACCGGCGGCGGTGAGGGCGCTGAGGATGCGGGCGCGCTTCGACTGGTGGCTGGCGGCGAGCTGGGTGTAGAAGTCGGGGCCGAGCTGATTGAGGCCGGCGGCTGCGCCGTGCTGGAAGGGGGCGGGGGCGCAGACGAATGTGAGGTCGTGGAAGTAAGAGATGGCGGCCATCCACTTTTTGTCGGCGGTGACGTAGCCGAGGCGCCAGCCGGTGATGGAGAAGGTTTTGGAGAAGCCGGAGAGGATGATGGTGCGCTCGCGCATGCCGGGGAGGGTGGCGGGGGCGATGTGGCGGCGGCCGTCGTAGAGGAAGTACTCGTAGATTTCGTCGGTGAGGAGGAAGAGGTCGTGGCGGAGGCAGACGGCGGCGAGTTGCTCGGTTTCGGCCAAAGAAAAGACTTTGCCGCTGGGGTTGCCGGGGGTGTTGAGGAGGATGGCCTTGGTGCGGGGGGTGATGGCGGCTTTGAGGGCGTCTAGGTCGAGGGCCCAGTCGGGTTCGGCGAGGGGGACGAGGACGGACTGGACGCGGAGAGATTTGAGGGTGGCGACGTGGTAGCCGTAAAAGGGCTCGAAGACGAGGACTTCGTCGCCGGGGTTGAGCAGGGCCATGGCGGCGGCGTGGAGGCCGGCGGTTGCGCCGGAGGCGGCGAGGACTTCAGTCTCGGGGTCGTAGGCGAGGGCATAGTCGCGCTGCTGCTTGGCGGCGATGGCCTGGCGAAGGCTGGCGATGCCGTCGAGGCGGGTGTAGATGTTGTGTCCGTCGTGGATGGCCTGGATGGCAGCTTCCTGGACCGGCGCGGGGACGGGGGTGTCACAGACTCCCTGGGCGAGGTTGATGCCGCCGGCCTGGTCACAGAGGGTGGTCATGGCGCGGATTTCAGACTGCATGGTGCCGGGGGCGAGCTGGCTGAGGGTGAGGCGCGAGGAGGCGGAAGCGAGGGTGTTGGGCACGGGGAGGGTCCTTTATGGTTACATCTTACATACTGGAGCGTTTCAGGCCGAATGGATGGTGGGGGCGTAGAATCCATATTTTATGCATGAACTTTCGATTGTTTCCAGCGTTGTTGAGTCGGTGACGGAGTCGCTTGCGGCCTATCCGGGTGCGCAGGTGAAGGAAGTGCGGCTGCGGGTGGGGGCTCTGACGAGTGTGGTGGTGGAGTCACTGGAGTTCTGCTGGGGGATTGCGGCGGAAGGGACGCCGTTGGCGGGATCGAAGCTGGTGGTGAAGGTGGTTCCAGTGGTGGCGCGCTGCGGCAAGTGCGCCGAGGATGTGGAACTGGCCAGCTTGCAGAGCTTCCGCTGTCCGCGGTGCGGGGAGCCGGTGACGGATCTGCGGCAGGGGCGGGAGCTGGAGATTGAATCGATTGAGATTGAGGAGAACCCATGACAACGCGGATTGTCGAGCTGCGCAAGGGAATTTTGAAGAAGAACGATGAACTGGCGGCGGGACTGCGGGGGCGGTATGGGCAGGCTGGGGTGCTGGTGCTGAACCTGGTGTCGAGCCCGGGGACGGGGAAGACGGCGTTTCTGGAGCGGACTTTACGCGAATTGCGCGGGCGGGGCGCGCGAGTGGCGGCGCTGGTGGGGGATCTGGAGACGGATAACGACGCGCGGCGGCTGGCGGCCAGCGGAGCGCCGGTGCGGCAGATCAATACGCATGGAATTTGCCATCTGGACGCGGAGATGATTGACAAGCATCTTGCCGATTGGGAGGGTGTGGAGTTGGGCGGGCTGGACTACCTGTTTATTGAGAATGTGGGGAACCTGGTTTGCCCATCGAGCTACGACCTGGGGGAGAAGGTGCGGGTGGCGCTGCTGAGCGTGACGGAAGGCGAGGACAAGCCGCTGAAGTATCCAACGCTGTTTAACTCAGCGGACGCGGCGGTAATTACGAAGATGGATCTGGCGGAGCCGTGCGGGTTTGACCGTGAGCTTGCGTTAAGGAATATCAACGAGATTCGGCCGGGGATTCGCATCTTTGAGACCTCGTCCAAAACCGGGGCGGGGATGGGCAAGTGGCTGGATTACCTTGCGGCGGAGCGGGCCGGGGGCGATTTGGGGAGCGGTAAGCGATGAATGAATTGGCCGTCCGGAACAAGGCGCGCGCGCATCGAGGGCAGGGTCGGCCGGTGCGGGCGTTTGCGTCAACGCAAGAGGCGAAGGAGTTTTTGATCGACTGGATTGCGGCCGAGGCGCGCGGGCTGGGGGTGCCGCTGACCGATCTGGAGCGGAAGATGCTTTACAGCTCAGAGAAGGGCTGGACGCTGCCGGATATGGCCGAGGTGCAGGATACGTTTGCGCTGTACCACGAGGCGGTGGAGTACGAGTTGAAGATGACGAACCTGATCAGGATGGTTCGGATTGACGCGGCGGCGGCTCGGCCGGAGGAGTTGCGGGACTGGGACGAGGCGGTTCGGGTTCTGGGCGGGGACGAGCACTACCTTTTGCAGTTGATTGCCGCGGCGGAGGGTCCGCGCAGGCGGAGACCGAGCCGGTGGAGGCTGGTGGTGACGGCGGTGGTGATTCTTGGGGCTGCGATCGCGATTGCGTATTGGATTGCGCGGCACTAAGGGTTGCAGCGGGCTCTGACCAGGGATTGCGTGAAGGACCTGATGAAGAAAGTGACTCTTGAGGAGAGCGGTAAGGCCGCAAAGGATCCTGGTTTGGCCGCGGTGGAGGCGTATCTGGCCGCGGTGCCGGAGCCGGCGCGGGCGACGCTGGGCAAGGTGCGGGCTGCGATTCGTGCGGCGGCGGGGGCGGAGGCGACCGAGGGGATCAGCTATGGGATGCCGGCGTTTCGATACAAGGGCGCGCTGGTGGGATACGCGGCGTTCAAGGGGCATTGCAGCTTTTTCCCGATGAGCGCGACTTTGCTGGATAAGTTTGCCGAGGATGTGAAGGAGTACCGGACTTCAAAGGGGACGCTGCAGTTTGGGCTGGATAAGGCGCTGCCGGCGGGGCTGATCAAGAAGCTGGTACGGGCTCGGATGGCGGAGAATGAGGGGAAGAAGAGGGGCTGAGCTTTTAGGATCGGAGGGCCGGGCGCGGTGGACTGTCGTTCGTTCCAAGGGGATTTGGGTATAGTATCTAAAAGTAACACCTTGGGGTACTTTCTATGCCTACATCTGCAACTACAAGTCTAAAGCTGGACGTTGACCTCAAAGAGCGGGTGCAGCGGCTGGCCGCGGCGCGGCGGCGGTCGGCGCACTGGATTATGCGCGAAGCGGTGGAGCAGTATGTGGGCCGCGAGGAAAAACGCGAGCAGTTCCGGCAGGATGCGTTGGCGGCATGGGACGCGTATCAGGCGACCGGGCAGCACGCGACCGCTGAGGAAGCCGATGCCTGGCTGGCCAAGCTGGAAGCGGGCGAGCAATCCGAGGCCCCTGCATGCCACCCGTAAAGTGGTCGCCGGAGAGTTTGCGGGATGTGGCGCGGCTGCATGATTTTCTCTTCTCGAAAAGCCAGGATGCGGCTCGGCGCGGGGTGCAGGCGATCCGCGCAGGAGTGAAGCTGCTGGGCGGGCACCCGGAGATGGGGCGGCCGGTGGAGGAGATGCCTGTCGAGTTTCGCGAGTGGGTGATCGAGTTTGGGGGCGGGGCGTATGGGTCGCTGTATCGCTATGACGGGAAGGAAGTAGTGATTCTGGCGGTGCGGCATGGGCGGGAGGCGGGGTATTGATTGCACTGTGCGATTCATGGCGGACGGGTATACAATGTATACGTCAGGGTGACATATGGCGAGCAGCATGGTTCATATCCGGGTGAATGGCGCAGTGAAGGAGCAAGCAGCGGAGACGCTGGCTGCGATGGGATTGACTGTCTCGGATGCGGTGCGGATGCTGCTGACGCGCATTGCCGCCGAGAAGGCCATGCCGTTTGATGTGCGTGTTCCCAATCGCGAGACGCTGGCGGCCATGGAGGCTGGAGAGCGCGGCGAGGTGACCCGCGCGGGTAGCGTTGCCGCGATGATGGCAGAACTGAATGCGGACGATTGAGTGGACCTCGGCCTTCAAACGCGACTACAAGCGCGTGAAGGCCACGCCTCGGCACGCGGAGATAGAGACTCTGCTGGGTGAGGTCGCCGGCCTGCTGGCAGAGGATAAGGCCCTCCCGGAGCGGCGACACGATCATGGCCTGAGCGGCAATTGGATAGGCCATCGCGAGTGCCATTTGAAGCCGGATTTGCTGCTGATTTACAAACTCCCGGATGAAAGGACTCTGCGCCTGGTGCGCATGGGCTCGCACAGCGAACTGTTTGCCAACTGAGTGCACAGCATTTCGATCCTCGGCTGGGAAAGAGATAGCGATCGAGATTGGAGATGGCTTCCCTGTTCCTAAGAGCAGGACTTGGGCGCCCGGCCAGGTGATCTGGATCACACTATACCGTTTCTTCAGGGGGGTATAAGGTATTCACCATGTGCTTAGCGATACCGGGAAAAGTGGAAGAGATTACCATCGAGGGCGATCTTCGGGTGGGACGGGTGAACTTTGGCGGGGTGGTCAAGCGGGTTTGCCTGGACTATGTGCCGGAGGTCGAGGTGGGCGACTATACGATTGTCCACGTTGGGTTTGCGCTGTCAAAGATTGATGAGAAGACGGCCGAGGAGACGCTGGCGGAGTTCCGCGCGATGGGCGTACTGGACGAAGAACTGGCGACGGAGGAAGAGGCGTTTGCGCGGGCGGCGGTTGCGCCGTCTTCCTCTTGCCCGGATGGGAGTTGCTCGGAGATTCCCTTGGATCATCGGCGGCAGTTGGGGTGAGGGTTTTTGTGCCTGGGTTTTGTGGCTGGGAAGGGTTCGGCTGATTGAGGGTTGTGGTTTCCCATGTCTCAAAATCGAGACTTGGGGCACTCAGCGGCTGCGGTTGAGCATGAAGCGGCTGGTTGAGGGTTGTGGATTCCCACCCATTTCGCAAAATGCGCGAAATGGATGGGGCACGGGCACCCCGCGGCTGCGGTTGAGCTTGAAGCGGCTGATTGAGGGTTGCGGTTTCCCAGGTCCCAGAATCGGGACCTGGGGCACTCAGTGTTTGCGTGGATCGGAGTCTTTTCTAGATTGATGAAGTATTTGACTGAGTTCCGGAATGGGGAGATTGCGCAGCGGATGGCGCGGGATATTCATGCTGTCGCGACGCGGCCATGGAAGATCATGGAGGTCTGCGGGGGGCAGACGCATTCGATTATCAAGAACGGAATTGATCAGATGCTGCCGGCGGGGATCGAGATGATTCACGGGCCGGGGTGCCCGGTGTGCGTGACTCCGCTGGAGTTGATTGACAAGGCGCTGGCGATTGCGGGACAGCCGGGAGTGATCTTCTGCTCGTTTGGGGATATGCTGCGCGTGCCGGGGACGGAGGGCGATCTGTTCCAGGTGAAGGGCGCAGGCGGGGATGTGCGGGTGGTGTATTCGCCGCTGGATGCGGTGGAACTGGCGGAGAAGAATCCTGACAGGCAGGTGGTGTTTTTCGGGGTGGGGTTTGAGACAACTGCGCCGGCGAATGCGATGAGCGTGCATCTGGCGAAGCGGCGGGGGCTGAAGAATTTTTCGCTGCTGGTTTCGCACGTGCTGGTGCCGCCGGCGATTGAGGCGATCATGGGGTCGCCGGGAAATCATGTGCAGGGATTTCTGCTGGCCGGGCATGTTTGCAGCGTGATGGGGTATTGGGAGTATCCGCCGCTGGCGGAGAAGTACAAGGTTCCGCTGGTGGTGACGGGGTTTGAGCCGCTGGACCTGCTGGATGGGATTCGGCGGGCGGTGATTCAACTTGAAGCGGGGCGGCACGAGGTGGAGAACGCGTACGAGCGGATTGTGAATCGCGAGGGGAACCGGGCGGCGCAGAAGCTGCTGAGCGAAGTGTTTGAGGTGACGGACCGGGCGTGGCGGGGGATTGGCGTGATTCCCAAGAGCGGCTGGAGGCTGAGCGCGGCGTATCGCGGATTTGACGCCGAGGAGCGGTTCCAGATTGCGGGGATTCATACGGAGGAGTCGGCGCTTTGCCGGGCGGGGGATGTGCTGCGCGGGGCGATCAAGCCGGCGGAGTGCGCGGCGTTTGGGAAGGAGTGCACGCCGCGGCATCCGCTGGGGGCGACGATGGTATCAAGCGAAGGCGCGTGCGCGGCTTACTACAACTATGGGCGGTTTATTTCAGCGGAGGAGCTGGCTGGGGCGGGGAAGGCAGCTTCTAGCTACTAGCTTCTAGCTGCTAGCTTGATTGTGCTTCGGAGTGCAGCTTCTAACTGCTGAAACAGGAGGACTGACAATCGGGCTATGGGTCGACAGGTCAGGTTCTATGTTTTACCTTCGGATGCGAATGCGCTGGTCGATCGGTTGCGGAGCCGGCTCGGGACGAAAGTTCTGGTTGACTATTCGCCAGAGTACGAATTGTTTGAGGTAGAAGCGCCGTACCGGGAAACTTCATCCGAGACCTTGGAGCCTGTGGGCACGTCAAATCGTTTCTATCTCGCTACTGAGCCCAGTCGGCTATTTCGGAAGTTTTATCCCAAGCCGAACTGGTGGGTTGTTGATTCGGATTCGGAGGGGATTGAGTTTGAAGGCTGTACCTTCGACGGGATCACATTGTTCGAAGGGCGCCTTTGGTATCGGATAGATTTTGTCAGAGACCTCCAGCTAGTCTCGAAAGGCGTTGACTTCTTGAAATGGGCCGAAGCTGTGTACCGGTGCGCTAAACAATTCTTGCGTTACGTACGCGGGATCGATGCCTATGTCGGTGAAGATGCGTTTAGGTTCTATCAAAATGGCGGGAAGTTCGATTCGTCGATCAGCCCGGGCGGGAAGGTGATTCAAGTATGAAAGATTCCGAGGTCCTGTCCAGCGTCCCGGATTTTTCGAATTGGAGCTGCCCGCTGCCTCTGGTGGGCTATCCGACGATTGTGATGGGGCATGGAGGCGGGGGCAAGCTGGGGAATGAGCTGGTGGAGCATTTGTTTCTGCCGGCGTTTCGGAATGCGGCGCTGGAGAATCTGGGCGATGCGGCGGTGCTTGATTTGGGCGGCGGCAAGCTGGCGATGAGTACCGATTCGTTTGTGGTGCAGCCGCTGTTTTTTCCGGGCGGGTCAATTGGAGAGCTGGCGGTGAACGGGACAGTGAACGATCTGGCTGTTTCGGGCGCGGAGCCGAAATATTTGAGCGCGAGCTTCATTCTGGAAGAGGGATTTCCGCTGGCGCAGTTGGCGGCGATTGTGGAGTCGATGGCGAAGGCCGCGGCGACGGCGGGCGTGCAGATTGTTACGGGCGACACCAAGGTTGTGGAGCGCGGGCATGGGGACGGCTGCTACATCAACACGGCCGGCATTGGCACGCTGCGGGCGGGGATCGCGGTGGGGCCGCATCGGGCGCAGGCGGGGGACGCGATTCTGGTTTCAGGGACGATCGGCGACCACGGCATGGCGATCATGAGCGTGCGGGAGGGATTGGAGTTCGAGAGCCAGATACGAAGCGATTGCGCGGCGCTGAATGGATTGATTGCAGACGTGCTGGCGGCGACGGGCGGTGCGGTGCATGCGATGCGCGACCCTACGCGCGGAGGGTTGGCCTCGACGCTGAATGAGATTGCGCTGGCTTCGGGCGTGGGGATTGAGATTGATGAGCCGCGGCTGCCGGTGCGGCCGGAAGTGCAGTCGGCCTGCGAGCTGTTGGGGCTGGACCCGGTGTACGTGGCCAACGAGGGCAAGGTTGTGTTTTTTGTTGCGCCCGAGATGGCGGAGGCGGTGCTGGCGGTTTTGACGGCGCATCCTCTGGGGCGGGATGCGGCCGTGATTGGGCGTGTGACGGCCGAGCACCCGCGGATGCTTGTGGCGCGGACGGCGATGGGTTCGAATCGCGTGATTCCGATTCAGATTGGGGAGCAGTTGCCGCGGATTTGCTGAACCACCTGCGGTGGGGCTGGCGGCCTTCGGCTGGTTGAACTCGCAGTTGCCGAGTCCCTGGCGTTGGATTTTGTGGTATCCCACCCATGCGCGATGAGACTGCGCATGGATGGGGCACGCGGCACTGGTCACGACTGCCTGGCTTATGGTTCCGATTCAGTACGTTCCTCAGTTGAGCTCTTTGCTATCCCTGGTCTCAGAATCGAGACCAGGGGCACCCATCATTCTTTCCTGAAGAGCATTCTTGCAGGCTGAAGCCCGCGCCGATCAAATCCACGATTTCAATGATTCGTCAGCAGTCGGTTCCGGCTTGGGTGAGGGCTTCTTTTAAACCCTTCATGCTGATGCGGGTTGAGGCTTCAGGTGTGCCGGCGCCGCGCCAGTGCGTTTCAAGACTCACGGCGTAGCGGAAGCCATCGTGCTTGAGTGCGCGGAGTTGGCCTGCCCAATCGACGACGCCTTCGCCTACGGGGGCCCACTCCCATTTTCCGTCTGCCGTGCGGACGACGCTTTTGGCATGGCAGTGGCCGATGCGGCGAATGGGCAGCAGATGATAGCCGTCGGGGTAAGGCACGTTGCCGGCGAAGGTAGCGGCATTGCCGGGGTCCCAGTTGAGCATGAAGTTGGATTCGGGCACAGCTTTGAGCGTGGCGGCGGCTTCTTCTCCGGTAGCGGTGTTGCAGGCCATCTCGTTTTCGAGCACGAGGATCAGGTTGTGCTGGGCGCAGACCTGAGCGGCCTGGCGGAGCTTGCGGTTGATGGCGTCGCGATAAGGCTTCTGGTCTTCAAGGCGCCAGAAGTCGAAGCAGCGGATGCGGTCGGTGGAGAAGGCCTGCGTGAGTTCGATGCAATGGTCGAGGAGCTTGTCCTGCTGCTTGAAGTCGAACTCGGCGTGAAACTGGTCACGGCGGGGGCTCTCTTTGGAGAGGGGCGCGCCGGGCCAGTCCACTTTGAAGAGCGGGCCGGCGATGTCAGTTACGCGGAGCTTGTATTTGGCGAGGATGGCCTTGGCATCGGTTATCTGCGCGGGGCTCAGCTCGGTGATGTTCTTATCCCACATGCTGCGGAGTTCGATCCAGTGGAGGCCGAAGTCGTTGGCGGCGACGGAGCAGGCGTGATCAAAGTCCTGGGAGATTTCGTCGTTGATGACGGAGACGCGGAAGGGGCAGGCGGCGAATGAATGGGCGGCACGCGCCTCGACGGCCAGTGCACCTGCGGCTCCGAGGCCGGCGAGAAATTCGCGGCGCGATGGGGACATGAGAGGCCCTCCTTGGAATGCGGAACGTGCCGAGGCGCGTTCCGTCTGCGATTGTCATTGTAAAGTGCGCGGCGTTGGGGCGCAGGCCGTTACTCGTTGCGGTCATAGTGTTTGGTTTGGCCGGTGCGAGAGTTGGTGACGGAGAAGCTGCCGCGGGGCGAGGCGATGACTTCGAGGTACGCGCCATCGGCAGGGCTGCCTTTTGGATTGGCGATGAGCGCGTCGGGGCTGTTGTGAGCGGCGTCAGAGTCTTCAGCGGTGTGGAGTTGCCAGAGGTCTTGAAGGCCGGGGCTGTCATGAACTCTCTGCCAGGCTTCAGGGCTGCCGGCCTTGTGAGCGCCGTTGTCCATGATGGCCACGCGGGGACGGAGGGCGCTGACGATGGAGCTGGAGTTGGACAGATACATGCCGTGATGGGTGACGAGGTAGAGGTCGATGGTACCGATGGGGTTGCTGGGACACATGAGAGCAACTTCCTTGGCGGCAGTGAGGTCGCCGAGATCGAGGAAGCGGAACTTGCCGAAGGTGACGAGGATGCCGGCGGAACGGGCGTTTTCGCTGGGGTCTTCAGGCCATTTCTGTTCAGTGGCGCAGAAGGGGTTGGGCGTGGGCTGGATGCCGGGGATGGCGGCGATGTGCTCGCCGTCGGCGGCGACGACGATAACGCTGAGGCCGGGCAGGCGAATGGTGTCACCGGAGTGGATGATGCGGCGGGGCATGCCGCGAATGGCGTGGAGGTAGGCAGCGAAGTCAGTGCGGGTGATGTCAGAGTCCTCGCGATTGAGGCCGTGGTCGAGGAATTCACCGACGGGGACGCGCTTGACCAGTTCGGGCACGCCGCCGACGTGATCGGTGTGGAAGTGGGTGACGAGGACGTGATCGAGGCGGGTGATGCCGGCGCGGCGCATGGCGGCCTGAATACGCTGGGCGTCGCGGCCGCCGTTGCCGGGCCATCCGGCGTCAACGAGCAGGGATTGGCCGGAAGGGGCAACGAAGAGCGTGGCTTGTCCGCCTTCGACGTCAATGGCGTAGATGCGGAGGGTGCCGGGCTTGGGTTGGGCGTCTGCTGCATACGCCGAGGACAACAGCAGGCACAAGACAGGGACGAGCGAGATGAAAAACAACCGGGCCAGCGTCGTGGCGCGTACGGTCATGGAGAGGGATGCAGAGACAATTCGCATTTGCGGAGAAGTGTATCCCACGGGCCGCCCGGCGTGAAACCGGTGGGCGCGGCGCGCGGTCTTGTGAAGCGATTGCGCCCCTGGATCAATCAGTTGCTTGCTTATATGCCGGCTGCGGCGAAGTCATCGTCTTTGGTTTCGCGCATCATGAACAGGCCACAGAAGGTGACGAAGGCGGCGGCGCAGAGATAGTAGCCGACATATTGCAGGCCCAGGTGTTTTGCGAGCCAGGTGGCGATGTAAGGCGCCAGGGAAGCGCCAAAGATGCCGGCGAAGTTGAAGGCGAGCGAGCAGCCGGTGTAGCGGACGGCGGTGGGGAATAACTCAGAGAGCACGGTGCCGAGCGGGCCGTAGGTCATGCCCATGAGGAAGAGGCCGAGGGCCATCATGGCCATCGCTTGCAGGGTGCCGGCGGCAAACATGGGGGCGAGGACCAGGCCGAATGCGGCGATGGCAACGGTGACCCAGAGCAGCGCCTTGCGGCGGCCGCGCTCGGCAAGCACGGCGGAGATGGGAATGGCGATGGCAAAGAAGAAGATGTCAACCAGTTGCATCATGAGGAATTTCTCGCGGCCATAACCGAGCGCGCCGGTACCCCAGGCCAGCGCAAAAACGGTCATCAAGTAGAAGAGGACGAAGGTGGCGAGACAGACCATGGTGCCGATGACGAGCGTTCCGGCGTGGCGGCGGAAGACCGTGACCATGGGAACCTTGACGCGCTCGCGGCGCTCAATGGCGGCGCGGAAGATGGGCGTCTCAGTGATGGTGATGCGGACATAGAGGCCCACCAGCACAAGCGCGGCACTGGCGAGAAAGGGAAGACGCCATCCGAAGAGGAAGAACTGCCGGTTGCTGAGCCAGTGGGAGAGCAGCAGGAAAACTCCGCCGGAGAGGAAGAAGCCGAGAGGCGCGCCGAGCTGGGGAAACATGCCGTACCAGGCGCGCTTGTGGGGTGGCGCATGTTCAGTGGCCATGAGGATGGCTCCGCCCCACTCGCCACCCAGGCCTATGCCCTGGCCGAAGCGGCAGAAGGCGAGGAGCAGCGGCGCGCCAAAGCCCAGCGTGCTGTACGTGGGCAGGAGACCGATGGCGACGGTGGAGATGCCCATGGTGAGCAGGGCGACGACTAGCGTGGTTTTGCGGCCGACGCGGTCACCGAAGTGTCCGAAGATTGCGGAACCGATGGGGCGGGCAAGAAAGGCGATGCCGAAGGTGGCCAGCGATGCGAGGGTGGCAGTGACAGGATCGGTTGCGGGGAAGAAGAGCCTGGGGAAGACGAGAACCGCGGCGGTGGCATAGATGTAGAAGTCGAAAAACTCGATGGTGGTGCCGATCATGCTGGCGAAAAGCACAAGCACCGGGGAATCGATGGGCGCGGCATTGGCTGTTGGACTCTGACGCATTGCACCTGCCGGGGAAGGTCTATCTTGCTCAGGGGAAGCGGAGATAGGGGAGATTCTGGGTCGATTCTAGCATTGCAACGGAAGCGGACGCACGGCGTGCGCGAGCACTGCTGGTAGAATAGAAGGTGCCGCAGTGTGCGGAGAGTTGTTCTATTTTTGTCGCCAACCCGATGGCCTTTGAATGGCCGAGCCCCCAGATAAGGAAAATCGCACCTGTGACCCAGACGATACGCAATATCGCCATCATTGCCCATGTTGACCACGGTAAGACAACTCTTGTAGACGCGATGCTGCGCCAGTCCGGCACCTTCCGCGCCAACGAGCAGGTAGCCGATCGGGTGATGGACTCGAATGAACTGGAGCGGGAGCGGGGCATCACCATCCTGGCCAAGAACACGGCGATCGTGTTTGAGGGCGGCAAGATCAACATTGTGGACACTCCGGGCCACGCCGACTTCGGCGGCGAAGTGGAACGCGCGCTGAAGATGGTGGATGGCGTGATGCTGCTTGTGGATGCAGCCGAGGGACCGCTGCCGCAGACGCGCTATGTGCTTTCAAAGGCGCTTGAAGCGAAGCTCAAGCCGATTGTGGTGATCAACAAAATCGATCGGCCGGATGCACGGCCGCAGGAAGTATTGAACGAGATTTACGATCTGTTCATCGATTTGGATGCGGATGAGAGCCAGTTGGATTTTCCGGTGCTCTATGCGGTGGCCAAGGCCGGCACGGCAACGATGGATCTGGCCAAGCCGGGCACTGACCTGCAGCCGCTGTTTGAGTCGATCGTCTCTACCATTCCCGCGGCAACGGGCGATGCGGACGGTACGCTGCAGATCCTGGTCACCAATCTCGACTACTCCGACTATTTTGGCCGCATCGCGATTTGCCGCGTCTTTCAGGGTACGCTGCACGCCGGCGACGACGTGACGATTTCAAAGCGCGACGGCTCGCTGATGAAGACGCGCATCACCAAGCTGTTCACCTTCAGCGGCCTGAAGCGCACTGAGATTGAAGAGACCGTGATGGGCGACATTGTGGCCGTTGCCGGCGTGGAAGGCATCACAATCGGCGAGACGATCACCAGCGTCGAAAGCCCCGCGCCCTTGCCGCTCATCATTATCGACGAGCCAACGATTGCCATTCAATTCAGCGTGAACAACTCGCCGTTTGCCGGGCGCGAAGGGCAGTACGTGACCAGCCGTAATTTGCGCGAACGCCTGGAAAAAGAGCTGCTGACCAACGTGAGCATCCGCGTAGAAGACACCGGCTCGCCCGATACTTTCAAAGTGCTGGGCCGCGGCGAACTGCAACTTGCGATTTTGATCGAGATGATGCGGCGCGAGGGTTTTGAGCTTTCTGCCGGACGGCCGGAGATTGTGACCCGCACGGTAGACGGCCAGCGCATGGAACCGGTGGAGCACCTGACCATCGACGTGCCGGAGAACTACACCGGCGTGGTGATTGAGAAACTGGGACCGCGCAAGGGCGAAATGACCAAGATGCACAATCACGGGTCAGGCCGCGTGCGTTTGGAGTTTCGCGTTCCCAGCCGCGGACTGATCGGACTACGCAGCGAGATGCTGACCGAGACGCGCGGCACCATCGTGATGAATGCGCTGTTCGATGGCTATATTCCCTACCAGGGCGAGATTCCGCAGCGACCGACGGGGGCGCTGATCGCCGATCGCCAGGGGCTGACGACCACTTACTCGCTGAATGGATTGCAGGAACGCGGCATCTTGTTTGTGGGAGCAGGCGTTGAGGTTTACGAGGGAATGATTGTCGGCGAGCACTCGCGCGACAACGACCTGGACGTGAACGTGGTGCGCGAAAAGAAGATGACGAACATGCGCGCATCGAGCGCGGATGAGGCCATCCGGCTCGTGCCTTACAAGGCTCTCAACCTTGAGCAGGCCATCGAGTTCATCGCCGACGACGAAGTGGTGGAAGTAACGCCCAAGTCACTGCGGTTGCGCAAAAGAGTTCTGCAGCAAAATCGCCGGCCCAAGAAGTGGGAGAAGAACGTTTGATTCCCGTTTCACGCCAAGGCCCGGAATCAATCAGGCAGCTTTGCGTCCAGCACTTCCTTGGCACGCGCCGCGCGCCAAGCGGCTAGCCGATCATAGAGCGCCGCATCGTTCAACGCCAGGATCTCGGCCGCAAACAGCGCGGCATTTCCAGCGCCGGGCTTGCCGATAGCCAGCGTGGCGACAGGAATGCCTTTGGGCATCTGCACCATCGAAAGCAGGGAGTCAAGCCCGGCCAGCGATGTGGCCGCGATGGGCACTGCCAGCACGGGGAGCAGCGTCTTGGCTGCAATCACGCCGGCCAAGTGAGCCGCGCCGCCAGCGCCGGCAATCATCACCCGCAGGCCGCGCGCTCTCGCGGTTTCAACGTAGGCAATGAGTTGATCCGGAGTGCGATGGGCGCTCAGCACACGCGCTTCGTGGGGAATCCCAAGCTCTTTTAAGATCTCTACTGCGGGCAGGAGCACTTCGTAATCGCTCTTGCTGCCCATCACGATGCCGACCAGGGGAAATTCGCTCATGGGCTTAATTATACGAGGGACCTGCGCGGGCGCTCAATGCCGGTGCCAGGCCTCGAAGGCCACTTCAACCACCGCGAACAGCACACTGACTGCGGCCAGAAACCCCTTGGCGCGCTGCCAGTTCTGCTCGTGCCGCTCCATGCGCCGCTCCAACTCAGCGATGCGCCCTCCATTGCCATCACCCATGATGCCGGTCATCTGCGTTTTTAGCACGCTCAAGTCACTCAGCACCTGCGCTTCGAATTCATTCATCATCCGCATCCATCGAACTCCATCTGCTGCCGCACGCTGAGACGACACCGCTCACGAGCTGAGCGGCAGGTTAATGAACAACGCAGTTGAAAACTCTGAGTAGTTCGGCGGCGTCTCTCCGTCATACATTCTGATAAAGAACCTGTCGTTGGCCGTCTCTCTTGAGAATGTCATGGTGGGCACCGTCGCGCGCATCACGAGGCCCGTATCCTCGCCCGGCATGAAGGCGAAGTCCCGTCGCCGGATCTCGAATCCGCCACCCGTTGGCGGCGTTACTCCGGCTTCAATCGTTACCGTGCTCCCGGTCAGTCCTGTAACCGCCAGACCGCTGAGATTGGCCAGGGTCGTAGGAGCCACGGGCGCTGGCAGCCACGTATCCGTTGGCACAGTCGTGTTTGTCTTGATCGCCAGATCGCTCGCCCAGTCGTTGGCAAACTGGATTGCATACTCCACCAGATCGGGATAACTTGCGCGATAACTCACCTTGACGGTGCGCACCACCACTTGTGTATTCAGATTAGTCGAGGGTGCATTCAACAGGAGTGCATCGCCTGGCCACACATCGGCGGCAAAGCTCATCCGGTTTCCCTTGTAGGTGCCAGCCCATAGCGCGCTAACGCTGGCCGCTGCCTGCTCCAACGCAAGGGCAGCATTGCGACAATCCGCAGAACTGCGCGCAGCCGGGTTGGCTACCGAGCCTATCCAGGTAGCCACTGCAGGCATGCCCGCTTGCGCCAAGGCCTGCTGGCTGGCTGCATTCACGGCACGCCCCACGGCCCGGCCCACGGTGCGGTAGCTCACTGCAACTTGTTCGCCCACTACAGGCACAAAGCCGGTATAGAAGACCAGCTTGCCTGTCCGATCCACGTGGCACTCGGCCGCTTCCGCTATCGTGCCCACCGGGCGTGTGTAGGGACTGCCGCTGGGCGGCGTGCTCACCACCCACCCCGACCCCAGGTCGGTCAGGTTCAAAGCGCGCATGGTCCCAATCAGGTTTGTGCTGCTTGCCGCAACCACCATGCACGCCGATGGCAGGCTGGTGATCGAACCATCATATAGCGTCAGCGGCATGCTGCCCACGCCGTTCACAAACTCCTGAATCTCCATTTGCAGCTTGGCTGGACTCTGACTCATCTGCCCACCGCAGGTGATGGCGCCGCTATCTCCAAAGGAACGATAGATGGCCAGTTCCCGCTGATTCTCAGCGCAATGCACCCGAATGCGCAAAGTGTATCGATGGTCTGGGTTCACAGCATAGGCTGATCCCGTCAGAGTTCCCTGCACCACAGGCTGCAGACTCACTGCTCCGGTTCCCTGCTGTGCCGTGGCCTGGAAGCCAGCGATGCATCCGGCCAGATTCTCGATGCCGGTAAAGAACCCCGGAAGAATCCCCGTGCTTCCCGGCGACAGCGTCACGCCCGCTGCCTCCAGCAGCAGCGTTCCGCCCATCTCCACAGGATCGATCCAGGTCAGCAGCGTGTCTCCATCGATTCCATTGCCGCCGTTCATCACCAGCCCGCTCGCGCCCTGTGAGAAATAGCCGTATCCCCCAGGATTACCCCAGATGCGCAGGTCGATCTGTGGCTCGTTAAAGAGCTCATTGATAATGGTGGATTCGGCAGCGGCCGCACAATATGGATCGGCCGCAAGATAAAATGTGGTTGTGACCCCATCGCCAAGAAAGTACTCGGTGACATAAGCTACCGGCTCATGTTCACCGCAAACTGTCACATCGTTCGCCAGTGCGCGCTTTGCGCTGGCCGTGAGTGCCAGGTTGGCCAAGTTCAAGCTTCCGTCCGTCTCGTTCAACGGATGCACCGTTGTCTGCACAGGAGAGAGTGTCAACGTGCCGTTCACTGCACGATAGGCCGCCCGCGCTTGGCTGGCCACTCGCCCTGCACTCTTGCTCCAGACTGCACCCAACTCCGGAGAAAACCGGCCAACTGGCGCTGCCAGCGTAAGGTCTTGCGTTGAGAGTGCCGCCGATCCGGTGCGAGTAACCAGCGAGGTCAACAGCGCGCCTGCGGCTTTGCCCGTTGCGCCTGCACTTGGTGGCATCAGCAACTGGTCCAGCAGCATCTCATCGCTGACCGCTTCAACTGCAATCCGATAGCGCGGCCCTTCGATGCCCAACCCTGCGTACTCCGGCAAAGGGCTTACCGCAATGTAACCCGTGAAGTAGACCGTGCCGTCATCACCCGAAACCGAGATTGTCTGGTTACGCAAAGGAGTTGGCAGGCTGCTGCCCGAGGGATAACTCAGCCATAGCCGGCAAACCGAGGGCTCGTTCAGCTTGCGTTCAATGGTCAGCGGATGTACCGCATCCAGCACGGATGTGCAGTCCTGCCCGTGGATCGTGATTTTCATCGTGATTCTCTATCCTGCCGATTCGTTCGCTCGGTGATTCGCCGTTGCCTTACACCAGTGCACTCGCCGCGGGCAGGAAGCTCCGGTAACAAAGCACCCGTTCCCCATCCAATGGATCGGTAACCGGCAGCGCCAGAAATTGCCCTTTCAGCAACACACGTTGCAGCCCGCCCTTAGTCTTCCCATCCAGCGGAACAGGGTTCTCCTCGGCACCGGTCATTGTCTGCAACCGCGGGTAATAGAAGAGAATGCGCTCTCCCTGGCTGCCTTCCATCACGAACAGACCCGACCATTCCTGGTAGAAGCTCCCACCCTCGCGGTCCACAAACCCGCGAATCGCCTGCAGCTTCGCGCCCGCCACCGGAGCGCCCCCAGGCAATGGTTCGGCCAGCGTTAGCCCGGTGGAGTTGACTTGCGTTACGAATGCCACATTGAACGTGACCCGCCGGATATAGTCCACGTCGCTCAGCGCCTGCCGCACATATGCGCCCGAAACCGGCGAACCCACAAAGCCAGTCTGTCCTGCATAATCCGTGTCCACTGCAACCATCGTGCCCACCGCAAAGTTCGCCGCATCCGCAGCTCCCAATGCAATAAATGTCGCTGTCGATCCGGGTTGTACACTCACCGCCGCAACCGCTTGCGCTCCATCTGCCACCGCCAATGCGCCGCTCGTCGCGGCCAACAGATTCATGTGCTGCGACCCCGTGGCCAGTGCCATCGTCAGCTTCGTCCAGCTCAGAAAATCAAGGCTCACCTGCGCTTCCAGCGTCTCCCGCACTTGCCCCAGCGTTGCCGCCGGGACACCCGTCAACAATGGCGCTGTCTTGCTCGCCGGCTTGCGCGTGAACTCCTGAATCCAACCCAGGCTAATCCACGGCGCAGGCGGTTCATCGAGGCTAAACCTACCCTGCTCCGCCGCATCGAAAGGAACCGGCGTATGCGCCGTCCTATTCACAGGCGCAAAATACCCTCGAACCCGCCGCGCCACCGGTGACGGAGCTGCAAACCAATTCACCGCCATTTACTCCCCCTGCTCCTGGTAGCTGTAAACCATCAACTTTGCCGAGCGGCTCAACTGGTCCCGCTGCACCACGATCGGCCCAAAACCTGGTTCATCCCAGAAGACTTGCGTCAGCATCGTCGCTGGCGTCGTTGTTGTGTAGTTGATCTTCGCCGTATGGAATGGCTGGAGCATCGCTGCCAGCTCCCCATCCATCTGGCTCAACGCCCGGCCGCGGTCCAGCCCGCCAAAGCTCTGTGTCCCGCAAGTCTGGTAGATCACCTCGCACTGTTCGGCAGCCATCGATGAACTCAGATCGAGATCCATCCCCAACCCCAGCCACCGCAGAACAAACACATCGTTCGGCAGCTGTGTAAACGGAGCCTCGGCCTCCTCTACCAGGATTCCCGGCCGAACCGCTCCGCGCAGCAGAATTGTCCGCTCCGGATTGATCGCGGCCAGACGCGTGCGCAGCGCCACATAAAATGAGTCTTTCGCATTTTGCATGAAGAAATACTCCTTGGGGATCGCCCCGGGAAGAAGCACAGAACGGCAGTCCCCGATCTCCGATTACTGGCAACTGATCACTCTCCACTGCCTTCACACTGCCTGCTGACGCGCCTCGCGCAACAACAAGCGGTAAAGATACGCTTGCCCGAAGGCTTCGTTGCATGCGACCGAATCAATCAGGAATTCCTGCCCTTGAACCGTTACCGCCAACGTCATCGCAAAGAGGGCCTGCGCCGATGGAAAATCCTGCGCCCGAACCTGCTGCTCAACGCCCGTTGCTGAAACCAGCAGTTCCCACTTCGATTCCCCGCCTGATTGCCACGTCGGCCGCAGCTTCCGCATCACCACCGGGCTCACCACCACATCGGCAAAGGTCGTTGCCACGAGCCCCACCTCAGATCTGCTGGTATCCGTGCTGGTGCCAGTTACTCGCAAAAGAGCCGTTGTTCCTGCTACGCTTCGCAGCAGGGCATTGGCCAGCATCTGCGGCCCACTCACCGGATTGCGCGGCGCCGTATCGCTCATTCCTCACCCCAACCTGTTCGCCACGTAAGGACGCAGCCATGCCTGCACCGTTTCGTCCACCAGCGAACTCGAGAAATACTGCATTTGCATCGTGTCGATCTTGGTCTTGCTTGCGTTCAGCGCCGGCGTAGACTGTGCATTCCGCACAATCTGCGCGCACGCTGTCTTTATGTCGTCCCCGATCGTCGCCAGCCCCGCCGTGTAGGTCACCGCTATCTCGTTGTAGGACAGTCCAAAAATGTTCCAGGGCAACGTCAACTCCCCGGTGTTCGCGTCGTAATCCACTGAGCCCGGATTGATCGCCGTCCACTGGCCCGGCAGCGAAAAAGCAAGCGCAACGTCCAGCAACAACTCGCTCTGAAGCTCTCCGCGCCGCGGTGCCGCAGAGCGTCCCTCGACACTAACGATAGGCGTCGATGCGGTTTCGAGCGGAGATAGCGGCAGATAAGTCAGCAAAACCGTCTGCGATCCGCTAGGGATCCGCAGCCGCTCCGTGTACTGGATCACGTTCAGGTCCGGCCGCCTGCAGTGGCTGTTGATCAATGCTGTGGCGGCCGTAATCCAGTCCGCCGTCGTTTCAGCCGGCAATCCATAGTTCGGGTAATCCGCTGGCTGCAGATATGCCATACCCCACCCTTCCCTCTGTGCGTAGTACCATCTCGGAGCCAGCAGCCCCGGCCACGTGTTTGTTCCGTCGAGCCGCGCTCCGCTAAGCTGTTAGGTCGCTAACAGATGAGGCTCCGCAGCGCGGAGCCTCATCACAAACGCTGCCGAATCGACTACCGGTCCACCAGCACCTGGTAGTGTGCATAGTTCGCGCCCTTCACCACCGGGGCGCCGAACTTCACCGCCACGTACTGGTACGCCAGTGAGTTGGGCAGTCCAAGCTGGAAGACGCGAGGAGTCGGGTCGCCCAGCCAGTGATACTCAATCAGGTCCTCGGTCACGATGTAAGCCGGCAGAACCGCCGAGCCCGATCCCGGTGTACCTGTATAGCTCAGGCTCCAGTCAGGAATCAAGGGCAGATCGCCTGCCTGTGTCGACAGCATCTTCACCCGGATGCCACCCGTGATGTTGTCGGTATTCAGCACCACGTTGAACTCGGACTTCATCTCCCGGTCGATCAGATCCAACAGCACCGGGTTGGCATAGATCGCTGTCGGCCGCACTGCATAACCGTTGTTGGCCACCATCTGCGCCACAGCCGACTTGATTCCATCTACAATCGATGCTGTCGTGCCGATTGAAACCGTGTTGCCGCCAGCCACAATCTGCGGAATCACGCCCATGTACTGCGTGGTCGTCGGCGCACTCAGGCTGGTGTCATTGCCGTTCCAAAGTGCCACATCGTGAGCAACCATTACACCGCTCACCGTGTCCACCAGGTCTTTGGCCTGAAGGTAGGCAAACTGCTTCTGCTGGTCTCCCAACTCCACGTCAAAGAGGTTGTAGTTGATCTGAGCGACGATCGCCTTCAACGGCACACTGCGCTCCACACGCGTCGGGCTCACTACTGGAGCCACGATGCTGCGTGGATTCACAAATCCGGCCGTACCCGGATTCGGAAGAGCCGTCTCTTCAAAGAACCGCGACGGGTGCCCGGTTGCAGGTACCTGCTTGATGCGCTGCCCGAAGGGGCTCGAACGCCGGCAGATGTCGAAAATCTCGGTCTGATACAGCGGAACTTCGATTGCGCCCGGCCCGATAAAATCTGCTGCTGCGTGAATGTCTGCAAAGGTTGCGTTCATAGGCTCTTTCCGCCCCCTCCATGGGGCCAGTCGTTGCTCGAAGAGCAGCCTCTAGCTACTAGCTTCTAGCTATCTGCCTGCTTTCCCGAGCGGTCATTTCAATAAGTTTTCGGCAGAGTTCAGCCATGGCATTGCTTCCTTCCAAGGTTGGATTCATGCCGCCCCGCCCCGGCCTGTGGCATCCCGCCCGGCCGAGTCTCCACAAGCTTGTAGCTAGAAGCTAGTAGCTAGAAGCTAGAAGCTGCCTCAGGCAATCGCACCCGCCCGCAGCAGTTGGCTTTTCACCGCGATCCGCTGTTCCAGGCTCAGCCCGGCAAGCGCAGCGTCCAGGGTTCGCACATCCACTGGCCCCTCGGCAATGCCGTGCTTGGCCAGCATCTCTGATGTCGAAGCGGGCACGGTCCTGCGAAGCGGGTTCTGTGCCGTCGGTGCGGCCGCTGCCTTCAGCTCTTCTAGATCCCGTTCAACTTCGCCCAACTTCTCCGCCAGCTCGGCAACGCGGCGGTCCGCAGCCGCTGACTCTACCGTCGCTGAAATCCTCTCCACCTCGCCGGCCCTCACACTGGCTTGCGCGGTCCGCTCTTCCAGCCAGTTCACCGTTCTTTCCAGCAATGTCGTCGCGGCTTCTAGCCGCTCCGCAATATCCTTCTGTTCCTGTTCCATGCCATTCCTTTCTGGTTTGCCGTGAATGTCCAACGCCTTCCTCGCTAGGTAGCTGGCACAGAGGCTCCGCTTCGCGGAGCCTCTGTGCGATCTCGCTAACTAGCTAACCAACTAACTTGCCATGCGAAAGCTTGTCGCCCGGTAAGCCGCCTTCTCCCGCAGAAGAATGGCCGCGCCGGTGAAAGTTACTCGGGTCAGCTTCCACACTTCGGCCCGCATGTCCTCAACCCGCGCATCCGCCAGTTCGTAACTCATCCCCATCGATTCCGGAGATTGCGCCTCAATCGCCGCGGCTACCTCTGGGAAATCCCGTGCATAGAGATATCCACGCACCACTAGTCGCTTCCCGATCAGGTTCGCCTCGGTCAGAAGGCCTATCTTCCGGCGTGAATCATGGCCATCCCAGCCCGGCCGGTAATCCACCGCCATTCCCAGCAGCGACGGCAGCGCCTTCTCCGCCGCCTCGTGCGTCAACATCACTCGGTGCCCGCGCGCCCCCGCCGGAGCCTTGTCACTGGCTGTATTCACCACCGTCAACACCCCTTCGAAAGCCACCCGGTTGGGGTGCCCGTCTACGTGGGGAATCTTTACCGCCATCGCTTCCAATCGCATGCGCTCTCCACCCATCTTCTTTTGCTGGTCCGGTCAGTGGCCCGTCGCCCGACAACGCCCGGATTGAGGTCCATTACCCCGCTCGCTCGCCTGATGCTTCGCCCGCCAGTTGTGTCGCTCCATCTCTCTCCAACGGCCCTAGTCCACGCATCGCCCGTACCTCGTTTACCGTCAACACCCCCGCCTGAAGCAGTTTCACCTGCACGGCCAGTTCCGTCTCCTCGTCCCGTGCGCTTAGGTCGTTGAAGACAAACTCGAACTCCCGCCATCCGATGCACTTGCCAAACAGGTCACGCGTAATGTGCCCTGCCAGCAACATCGCCAACGGTGAGATCGCCCCGCGAAATGCTTCGTCCGTCATCTCTGCGGCCGTCGACTGGTTCACGTCCGCCTCCAGCCCCAGCATCAGCGGCGGCAATCCAAACGCATTCGCCACCATCCGGATCAGAAACTCTTGCCACGCCAGCCGCATATCCGCATCGGTGCCCTGGGCAAAGCGCAACACCTCCGGCTTCTGTTCGGTTGAGATCAACGGAACCCTTCCCGTTCCCTCAATCTCGTCCTGCCACCAGCGAATCAGCCGGTCGTGCTGCGCCGGCGTCGCCTCGTTCAGCCAGAGTGCATACTGCGCCACGGTGTTTGCCGCGAGCTTGCCGGCGAACCGATGCGCGCTCAGAAACTGGTTCACCGTCTCGAATGCCACCTCCAGCGGTCCCAGGCCAAACGGCGTAAAGCTCCGCGGATTCATCCGGATGTACATCAACTGATCGTCCCGCAACTCGACCGAGCTCGACTCCAGTTGCCCTGGCATCGCCTGCGCATACCGGGGCGTCTCCTCCTGCCCGTCCCACCGCGCATTAATGCGAATCGATGCCCCGTCCACCGCCCACAACATTGCCGGCCGCTCTGCATCGCCCGTCGGTTCCATCTCAATGGCCCCGTATCCGCCCGTCAGCGCGTCTTCAATCACCTGCTCCATCAACGTACGGAAACTGTCCGCCGCGTTCGGCTCTTCCAATGTCCTCCGCAAGGCTCTGAGCTTCTTTGCCACCTCGGCGGCATCAGCCGGTCCTGCGCCTCGCCGCACCCTCACCAGCCAATCCATTGCCGCAATTCGATCCTTGATCACGTTGATCGCCCGCCGCACCACCGGCGTCTCTGCAAACCGGCGCAGGTTCATCGGCGTCGGCTTGGGCAGGTGCCGCCCCGGAAACTGCACCGGCGTCAGAATCGAGGGAAGGGCCAGGGTCTTCCGCTCTGCCTCCGCATCGGCCGCGCTCGCTGCCAGATCAGCTCGCCGCGGCCCGTCATCTCCGCTGTAGCGCGTCGCCTGCCGCCAGATCTCCCGCAACTGTTCTCCTACCCTCACGTCTACCTTCCTTTTCCGCCATCCCCAAAAACAGAAAAGGCACAACCCCGGAAAGGGTCATGCCTCATCTTCAGTCAGCAGAGAACAATTGACAGCTAACTGTTCTCACTTACTAACAAATTGCCACCACTGCCTACTCGCAGATACAACTTTCTCACTTACAAAATCCATCCTACCGCAAACACAGGAAATTATCGGCAAATCTTTGCCAATTAGTTATTAACCCAAAAACGCCAACCTCTGCACACCAGAATCTGCCCAATGAAACCTGTTTCTCACACCCGCAACTCCCGCCGCGCCGTCTCCGCCACCCGCCCCAGGTCCGAGGTCGTCAGCACCCGAATCTGGTATTCCTCCATCGTCTCCACGCCAAACCTGTACATCTCCAGCCGCTCCGGCTCCTGCTCCGTCGCTCCCAGCAGGGCCGCGGGCTCAATCACTGCTGTCAGTTCCAGGCTGGCCTTCTCCACCCGCTCCACACCAGCCCTTAGCCCGGCTGCTGAAAACGCCAACACCTTGGCCATCTCCACGCCCGGTTCCAGGCTCACCGCATGAAACATGCGAATCAATCCATTCGGCCGATAGCCCGCATCGATCCGCAGCGGGTCCCCGGGCCGCGTATACTGCGATGCGGCAATTCTCTTCCGCATCAGATCCCAAACCCCGGCCCGCTCAAACTCCGTCCGCATCTTCGCCTGGATGCCGGCGCGTCCACTCAACCGCACCACGCGCTCCCGCGGCGCTGGCTCCACATACAGCCGCATCAGTTCTTCCATCCCCGCCGGCAAACTCTCGGCGAGATAAGCCTTGGCCTCGGTCATCTGAACACTTAGCGAGAGCGACTCGCCCAGCAGCCGCATCAGGTTCCCATCCGGTTCTTCCTGGAACCGCCGCCGCAGCTCACTCTCCATCCCTTCCAGCAGCGCGATATCCGCAACGGGGTCAAGGCACCGCACACGCCGCCAGTCCCGCGTAAACTGCACCAACGCCGGTTCCGGCCCGCCGGCCCCTTGCCCCTCCGCCCCTGCACATTCGCGCAAAATCACCCCGATATGCACATACTCGTTCCTGACCGCATCCGGTACATACCGGATCAGCCGAAACTCGCACGCGCGTCTGAGGTTGCCGCTGTTCATTGCACTCGTCTTAATCCATCGGCGCAGATCCTGCGCAGAAGTCACTCCACCGCGACCAGCCCTTGTTCCCTGGTTCCTTCTCCCTACTCACTGCCTTACTCAATTCACTCTCCCCGTAATGCTAGACCCCCACCCAAACTCATTCCAACCACCCACCTCAATTTTCTCCCCAGCCTCACCCCATTTCGGAAATGGATTCCTCTCGGTTCTCCCGAATCCCTCAATCAACTCCCTGATCCGGCTTCTACGCGCCAGCAGCTTTTCCACCAGCGCTTCCATCTCGCTCAGGTCCCCGCCGTACCACTCCGGAGGCACTTCATTCGCCGCTGCCCAAATCGTCTCCGCCGCCATCGTCTCCATCCGCGTCAGCCAAGGCTCAAAAGCGTCCCATCCCCTGATCTCTCGATAAACATCGTTGCGGTAGTAGACCCCCCGCAGCGGCGCATCCTCAAATCGCCATTCTCCGGCGTGAAAGCAGTATCCATAGTCGATGAAGACCGCCCGGTACAGCCTCTCCCGCTGCTTGCGCGTAAATACCGCCTGGCGCCCATTCGCATTGCCGGTCCACTTGTCCAGCGCTAGGATCCCGGCAAACTCGCCCAGGTTCTTCACATCCCTCAGTTGCTCTTCGGGCAGGTAGTCCACCACCTGCCCTGGCATTAGCCCACCCACAAACCGCGACCCGAATTGTAGTCCCGCCTCGCAGCGCACCCTGGTTCTGCCCAGATCGATCTCCAGCTCCGGCGTATTCTCCACCAGCCAACTCGAGACTTCCACCAACTCGACCTCCGGCGTCGCCAGTCCCGCCACCGCCGCCAACCGCGAGGCAAGCAGTTCGTTGGCCAGTACTCTACGGTGTTGCGGATTGTTCTGGAACTTCACAACATAAATCTGGCCGTCGGCGCCCAGCATCAGCTGGCCCTGTGCGCCGCCCCGCATCCGCCGGATATGCTGCACCGCCAGAACCGCCAAGCCCGTTCTCCCGCCTTCTCCAGATTCTCCTTCGAATTCTAGCCGCTCCGCCCCTCAATGCAGCCGACAGCTTTCAGCCCTAAGCCTTCAGATGTCTGCCGACACTCCGATCGCTGCCCGTCGCCGCTCGTTCCCAGCACGAATAAGCTGAGAGCTAAAAGCTAGCAGCTGCCCTTCCCCAGCAACTCCGCTCGCGCCTCCAGCCCAATCGCCATCGCCATCACCCGGTCGTCATGCATTCCCGGCCGCGCCCCTGTCCTGCCGTCCGGCAGACGCACAAAACTCCTGCACTCGCCAAGCAAACGCCGGCTCTGGAATCGCTCCGGTTGCTCCACCAAGCCGGCATCCAGCCTGCCCAGCGCCGCCGGACGGCTCATCGAATTCGTCAGCCAACCCGCCTGCCCGCCCTGACGGTAGATCTTCTGGTACCCGCACACCGTCTCCGCCAGCGCCAGAATCCCGCTCCCATGGTTATTCCGCTCCACCACCAGGCACGCCTGGTTGTACTCCGCAGCCAGTGCCGTCACCAGCCGTGCCAGTTCCAACCCGCCCACATGGCCGGCAAACTCCGCGCACTGCAGCCCCGTCTCCAACTCCAACACCTCGGCCGCGGAGTAATCCCCATCGCTCCCGCCCCCTGATGGGTCCACCGCCACCAGGTACTGCTTCCCCTTTAAAGGCGGCAGCCAGATTTCCATCTCCCCGTTCTTCCGCCGCTCCACCGGCTCCGGCGCCGTTGCCAACCGCTCCTCAATTGCCGTCAGTTCAAACACCGAACTTCCGCTGGCCAAGAAACAGCTCTCTTCGTCTTCGGCATACTCCTGTCGCGCCAGCCCGCGAAATTCCGCACGGATCTGCCTTCGATATCCGATCTGCTCCAGGTCCAGCCCCTGCCGCTCCATCAACCCGTGTTCTTCCTCGGTCAGGCTCGCCGCGCTCACCGCTGCGGTTCGGTACCGCTGTTCCATCCACCACGGAAAGAAATGCCGCACGACTCCCGTTTCCCCTGCCTTCTGCCACTCTTCGTGAAAGCATCCGCCCACACCGTCCGGCGTTGACTCCAGAATCACCTCTGCCCCCGGCGCCAGAGCCGCCCGCAACCCGGCGAGTGTCTCCCCCGGATCTCCCGGCCAGCGCGCCAGCTCTGAGCAGTGCAGATTCTGCACTGTCAGTCCCCGCCCCGCGTTCCGGTCCCCCGCTGAAACCACCCGGTATTGTGAATCCAGCTCCGTAAAGGCCAGTTGCCGCACATTCGCCCGTGAAGTCTTCAGCGGTCCCTCCCGCAACTCCTCCGGCAGCCAATCCAGGAAGCGGTAAACAATCCTGAAAATCTCCTCGGCCGCCTCCTGAGTGTGTGCAACTTCCAGCGTCAGCGTTCCCGGCCGGGTGATCGTCTTCAAAAAAAATCGCGCCGCCGCCCAGGTCGTCAATCCCATCTGCCGCGCTTTTAGCACGATGTTCCGCATGCCCCGTCGCCGTTCAAACTCCCGTTGCGCCGCGTTGGCCTTCAAGGGTGCCGTCCATCCATCGCGCGTTCTTACCCGCAAAAGATGCTCCGCCAACGCCATCGCCACTGTATCCCCGTGCAAACTCGCCGGGCGATGATCCAGAATTCTCCCGAATTTCTCCAGTTCCTCCCCGTCAAGCCCGCTCTCGATAAGATCCAGTTCACCGGCTTCCTCGGCTCGCTTTCCTGCGGATGCTGTCACTTTCCTCCCCTGTTCCTTCTTCGCCCTGACTGGGAAGAACCCCAGTCAACACCCGATCCGCGCCACTGCAACCCGCTTTGCCAAGACCCTACGTCCTGCTGCGCGTCCGAGCCATGCTCGGATTTCCTGAACAGCCGCCAACATCCCCCTGCCGTGCTCGCCCCCGCATCAGTTTCCGCTGCCGCGCCCTACCATCCGGCAAACTCTGCTATCCATCCAGGCTCCCCATCGCCACCGTTGCCGCTCGTGGTGTAAGTTGCCGCCGTATAGCCTGACCCACCCGACGCAGTGCAGGAAGCCAGCGCCCCCGCGCTCCATGTGGGAGTGATCGTGCCGCCCGTGCCGCCGCCGCCCTGAATCGTCCAGTTCAAGCCAGCGCCCGTCCCGCAACCCGCTCCTGCTGTGACTACCGTGCAGGTGCTCAAAGCGCCGCCTGAGACTGTCAAAGTCGCTTTCGGCTGGGTCGTGCAACTTCCGCCCACACCCAAAGCCTGCGGAACCACCGCCAGCCCACCAGGACCCGCAGCCGCGTAAGTATTCGGCCATGTACTCACAGCCGCCTCCGACGAGAGGATAATCACTCCGCCGCCGCCGCCCGCCCCCGCACCTGTCGAATTGGCGCTGGAGTTTGCTCCCGCGCCGCCGCTGGCGTCAATCGTCCCGGTATGCGTGCCATCTGTTCCTGTGATGCTTCCGCAAATCAGCGTGACATGGTTCCCGCCGTTGCCGCCGTTCCCACCTGAGTTTGCTCCCACAGGTCCATAAGCCCCGGTAAACCACTGCGCATCCTGCGCGCCTCCTGAAGATAGCCCAGCACGTTGTAGTTGTAGATAAGTCGCGTTGCCGTTCGCGCAGTATCCTGCGGCTGCTGCCCCGTTGCCGCCGCTCGATGTGCCGCCAGTGCCGCCATTGCATGAAGGCCACTTATTGCCGTTGCCAGAGTTGACGGCCACGGTGTAGGTCGCGCTGCCAGTGGTTCCAGCCGACGACCCGCCTCCTGAGCCTCCTGACGCGCCTCCGTAATATCCAGTCTGATTTGAGACGCCTGATGCAAGCGTACTAGCCTCAATCGTTCCCGCAATAGTACACGCACCGGTGACATGAATCGTCACACCTACCGGATAACTGCTGCTTGAAGCGTTCATGGTGGTCCCGTATGGCACCGTGAGTGTGGTGAAGTAATAATCCCCAGTCAGGCTTAACGTGGATGCGCTTGAGCCGTTGCACATTGTACCCACCACACAAGACCCATCCGCGCCTGTGCCCAGATACTGAAGCCAATGTGGCGTCTGTGCCGTCCGGTCAACATATGCGGTCGTAGCAACTTTGCTGCTGTTGTCTGCTGCTGCCTGGGTCGTTGCCGTCGACCCGTTCGCCAGCGCGGTTGAAACATTGTATGTTCCGCTGCTCCATTGTCCGATCCCGGTTGCAGAGCTCTCATTCTGCCCCGTTCCGCCATAGCTGGGCGCCACAATCGTCCCCTGCCACGTACCGCTGCTGATACTGCCCACTCCGGTCAACGATGAGTTCACCACTGTCGCATTGAGTGTCGTCCCTGTCAGCGAACCTGCCGCAGCCGTCACCGTGCAGCTTCCACCCAACGCGCAAGTCACAGTATTCACGGTCGTTGATGCATTCGCCAATGCCGAGTTGGGAATCGCACTTGCTGCCACCGCCAGTGACGGGTTGCTGGTCGCATTGCTCACCGTCGGCATCAGCCATGATGGCCAGTTCGCTGAGGGGGCCGTGAAACTGGCGACAGAGCCACTGCTCGCGCTCTGGCAGTTCCCGCTCCCCGGAGAGTAAAAATAATTTGCCGTCGAGCA